>Ga0213835_100031_pt1 | contig 192480 bp, 176 predicted proteins | sample SWPATP01_FD_160576 | JGI IMG/M metagenome (GOLD analysis project Ga0213835, IMG submission 160576) | Coastal seawater microbial communities from Marineland, Florida, United States - SWPA TP0 #1 | ecosystem: Environmental > Aquatic > Marine > Coastal | place: USA: Florida | collected 2016-08-05
AGTCGTTCTCGCTGGGAGCGAGGTTGTTTCCCACCGTGGTGGCCGCGCTGGGCATCCTGCTGGCGCTGCTGGAGCTGGGGCGACAGTGGCTGCGGCGGGGGGCGCGGGAGGCCAGCGATTACACCGACCTGGGCGACGAGGACGACAGCCCGCTCTTCTTCGCCAAGGGGCTGCTGTTCTTCGCTTGGATGCTCGGCTTCGTCGGGTTGTTCTTCCTCGTCGGTGCGCTGCCGGCCGCTGGGCTGTTCGTGCTGGCCTTCCTGACACTGCAGTTCCGCAGCCCCTGGCTGCCGAGCCTGGGGCTTGCCACCGGTATCGTCATCCTGCTGTGGGGCCTGGGGCAGGTGCTGCAGCTGCGCTGGCCCACCCCTTTGCTGGGCTTTTGAAGGCCACGGGAAGGGCGCTCATGCACCCGATGTCAGCGCCCGCTCCAGAATGTCGAAGCGACCCGGTACCAGGGCGTCCTCCACGGCGGTGATACGCAGCACGTGGCCGAGGTCCGGGTGCGCGGGGCGGGCGATCAGGCGGCCGGCCTCGAGCAGCTCCTGGTTCAGCCTTCCGGCCAGTTCCGCACTCGAGAAGCGCAGGGCGATGAAGTTGGTGGCGCTCGGCAGCACCTCGGCGCCCAGTTCGCGAAAATGGCGGGCGAGACGTTCGCGGCGCGCCTTCACCGCGCGGATGTGCGCCTCCACTTCGGTATGGTGATCGAGCACGGTCTCGGCGATGACCTGGGTGAGGCTGGATACCGCGTAGTGGATCCGCACCTTCATCATCATCGCCAGGGTTTCCGGCTCGGCGATGGCGTAGCCGATGCGCATCCCGGCCAGCCCGTGGGCCTTGGACAGCGTGCGCAGACGGATCACGCCGGGCAGTGCTTCGCGGCTGAACGGCGAGTCGGCATCGTCGCGGAAGTCGTGGTAGGCCTCGTCGAGCAGCAGCCAGCAATCCTCGGGCAGTTCGGCACGCAGGCGGCGGATCTCGTCGTCGCCGTGCAGATGCCCGCTGGGGTTGTCCGGGTTGGCGACGTAGACCAGCCGGGCCCGGTGTTCATGGGCCGCAGCCAGCAGCGCCTCGAGGTCGGGGGTGAGCAGGCCGGGCGCCTCGCGATAGGGCCGCTCTACCAGATGACAGTTCTGTCCGCGGGCGAAATAGCCGAAGGTGGGGTAGGTGCCGCTGGCGCTGACCACCGTGCAACCGGGTTCCGCCACGGTGCGCAGGGCCAGGGCGATCAGACTGTCGGCGCCGGCATCCACCAGGGTGTGTTCCAGCGGCAGCCCGTAGAGCGAGGCGAGCCGCTGGCGCACGCCCAGCGCTTCCGCGTCGCCGTAGCAGTAGACATGCTCCGTCATGGCATCGCCGAAGCGTTCGCGCAGCGCCCGATGGGGCATGTCGAGGCCCTCGTTGGAGCCCAGGCGGTGGGGGATCTCGCGGCCGATGCGCCGTTCCAGCACCTTGATGCCGGGAAAGGGGTTGCTGGGGCCGGAGCCTTTGAGGTGATCGGGGAAGCGGGGCATGCTGCACTCCAGGAACAAGAGATGAAGATCGTTGCAGAAGCGTGCCGCCGGCTCAAGCCGACGGCCCGTTCGTCTCATTCTTCCGCTGCCAGGATCTTGTGGCGATTGAGCAATCCTTTCGGGTCCAGCGCCTGCTTCAGCGTGCGCATCAGGGCAATCTCCCCGGGGGTGCGGGAGAGCGGCAGGTAGTCGCGCTTCTCCAGACCGATGCCGTGCTCGGCGGAGATCGAGCCGCCCAGTTCGGCCAGCGGGCCATAGACGATCTGTTCCACGTCGCGGCGGGTCTGGGGATCGCCGCTGCCGACCCCGACCGACACGTGCAGGTTGCCGTCGCCGAGATGGCCGAATATCACCATGCGCCCTTCGGGCCAGCGTTCGCGTATCCTGCGCTCGAGCGCATCGGCGTAATCGGCCATGTCGGGAATGGGCAGGCTGACGTCGAAGGTGAAGAGCGGGGAGAGGTTGTCGATCAGCCCTTCGATGTCCTCGCGGATATCCCAGATGCCCTGGCGCTGGGCGTCGGATTGGGCGAGCACGGCGTCTTCGATCAGGCCGGCCTCGAGGGCCGACTCCAGTGCCGCGCTGAACTGCGCGACGTTGGCCGCGTCGTCGCTGCCCAGCGACTCGACGATGGCATAGAAAGGCCAGCGTGCCGGCAGGGGTGGCGTGTTGCGGCCGCTCTCCTCGGTGAGCAGCGCGTAGTGGTTGCGCCACATCACCTCGAAGGTGCCCAGGCTGCCACCCAGCGTGCGCCCCAGGTGCCTGAGCAGGCCGGTCACGCCGTCGAAGTCGGGGCAGGCCACCAGCGCGGTACGCTCGCTGGTCATTCTCGGCTGCAGCCGGAGCACGGCGCGGGTGACGATGCCCAAGGTGCCCTCGCTGCCGATGAACAGCTGCTTGAGGTCGTAGCCGGCGTTGTTCTTCAGCATGCGGTTCATCGAGCTGACCACGCTTCCGTCGGCCAGCACCGCTTCGAGCCCCAGCACCTGCTGACGCATCATGCCGTAGCGAATGACCCTTACGCCGCCGGCATTGGTGGCGATGTTGCCGCCGATGGTGCAGGAGCCCCGCGCGCCAAGGTCGAGGGCGAACTGCAGGTCGTGCTCGGCGGCGGCTTCCTGCACGGTTTGAAGCGCGATACCGGCCTGAACCGTCATGCTGCCGCCGATGGGGTCGATCGCCTCGATGGCGGTCATGCGCTCCAGCGAGATGGCCAGCTCGTCCGGGCTCGCCTCGCCGCCATGCACCAGGCCGGTGAGGCCGCCGTGGGTCACCACCGGTTGAGCGACGGCGTGGCACAGGCGCATCACCCGGGCCAGCTCGTCGGTGTCGGCCGGCCTGACGATGGCGCCGGCGCGACAGCTCGCCCCGCTCATCCAGTCGACCCGGCGCTGGGCGACGTCATCGCCGGTCAGCACGTTGCCCTCGCCAACGATGGCGACGATTCTCTCCAACAGCGATTGCATCTGCTTCATCCTTCTTTATCGTTGCGGGGCGTCAGGCCATGGCAGCTTCGTGGGCACGCCCGGGTATGGCGTCCAGCAGTTGCTTGGTATAGGTCTCCCGTGGCCTGAGGAACACCTCCTGGGCGGTACCCTGCTCGACGATGCGACCGTGCTGCATGACGATGATGGAGTCGCAGATCTGTGCGGCCACCCGCAGGTCATGGGTGATGAACAGCAACGAGAGCGACAGCTTCTGCTTCAGCTCCTCCAGCAGCTCGAGCACCTGGGCCTGGATCGACACGTCGAGGGCCGAGACCGCCTCGTCGGCCACGATCAGCTCCGGGTTCAGTGCCAGGGCGCGGGCGATGCCGATGCGCTGGCGCTGGCCACCGGAGAACTCGTGGGGGTAGCGGTCCACCGCCACGGCGCCGAGACCGACCAGCTCCAGCAGCTCCTCGGCCTGCTGCATCGCCTGCCGGCGCGGCACGCCGTTGGCCATGGGGCCCTGGGCGATGGCGTAGCCGACCCGGTGGCGCGGATTGAGCGAGGCGTAGGGATCCTGGAAGATCATCTGCACCCGCCGCCGCTCGCGGCGCAGTTCGTCTCCCTTGAGGGCCGAGAAATCGGTTCCGCTGAGGCTCAGCGAGCCGCTGTCGGGCCGTTCCAGACGCACCACGCAGCGCCCGAGCGTCGACTTGCCCGAACCGGACTCGCCGACGATGCCCACTGTCTCGCCCGGCGCCAGGGTGAAGGAGACGTCGTCCAGGGCGCGCACCTCGCGGGCCGGCTTGAACAGGCCGCCGCGCGAGCGGAACACCTTGTTGAGGTTGCGCACCTCCAGCAGCGGCGCGGGCCGCTGCTGGGCGACGGCTTCCGGAATGATGTTGCTGGGAATCGCCTCGAGCAGGGCGCGAGTATACTCGTGGCGGGGGTTTTCGAGCACCTCCCGGGCCGTGCCGAGCTCGACGACCCGGCCGTAGCGCATCACGCAGACCCGGGTGGCCACCTCGGCCACCACGCCGAAGTCGTGGGTGATGAACATCACCGCCATGCCGCGGCGCTGCTGCAGGTCGCGAATCAGCTCCAGGATCTGCGCCTGGGTAGTCACGTCGAGCGCCGTCGTGGGCTCGTCGGCGATCAGCAGCTCCGGCTCCAGCGCCAGTGCCATGGCGATCATCACCCGCTGGCGCTGCCCGCCGGAGAGCTGGAACGGGTAGGCGCGGATCGCCTTGTCCGGCTCGGGGATGCCGACCTCCTCCAGCAGCGCGAGGGCCTTCTCCTGCCGCTCGCGGCTGCTGTATTTACCGTGCGCCTCGAACACTTCGGCGATCTGGGCGCCGACCCGCATCAGCGGGTTGAGCGCGGTCATCGGTTCCTGAAAGATCATGCCGATGCGCAGCCCACGCAGCTTGCGGTGCTGCTTCTCGTTGAGGGCGAGCAGGTCCTGGCCGTCGAACAGCACCTCACCGGCAGTGGGGCGCACGCCCTTGGGCAGCAAACCCATCACCGCATTGGCCGCCATCGACTTGCCGGAGCCGGACTCGCCGACCACGCACATGATCTCGCCGCGGGCGACGTCGTAGCTGACCTCCTCCACCGCGTAGTCGCGGTCGGCGCCCTTGGGCAGTGCCAGGGTCAGGCCGCGAATGCTCAGTACCGGAGCGTTGTCGTTCATGTCGTTCTCCTAGGAGCGTTCGCGGGCGAGCTTGGGGTTCAAGGCGTCGTCCAGCCCTTCGCCGACCAGGTTGAGCGCCAGCACCGTGAGCAGGATGGCCACTCCGGGAAAGAAGCTGAGCCACCAGGCCTGGCGGATCACCGTACGCGCGGCGCCGATCATGTAGCCCCAGGACATCACGTTGGGATCGCCCAGCCCCAGGAAGGAGAGGGCCGATTCCAACAGAATGGCGGTGGCCACCATCAGCGAGGCCAGCACGATGATCGGCGACAGGGTGTTGGGCAGGATCTGCCGCAGAATGATGGTGCGATTGGTCTGGCCCACGAGACGCGCGGCCTCCACGTATTCGCGGTGGCGCAGCGACATGAACTCGGCCCGCACCAGGCGCGCCACCGGCGGCCAGCTGACGATGGCGATGGCCAGCACGATCGATGTCACGCTGGGCTGCATGATCGCCACCAGCACGATGGCCAGGGCGAAGTTGGGAATGGTCTGGAAAAACTCGGTGAAGCGCATCAGGGCGTCGTCGATCAAGCCGCCGTAGTAGCCGGCAACGGCGCCCAGCGGCACGCCGATGAGCAGCGCCACCGAGGTCGAGACCAGGCCGATCAACAGCGAAACCCAGGCGCCGTGCATCAGCCCGGCGGCCACGTCGCGGCCCATGGTGTCGGTGCCGAGCCAGAAGCCATCCACCTCCATGGGCGCGAGGAAGGGGCGCTGCACCATGCGCCAGGGCGACTCGGGATAGAGGAAGGGGGCCAGCATCGCCATCGCAATGATGGCCAGCAGGATGAACAGGCCGACCAGAGCGCCGCGGTTCTGGGCAAAGCGGGCGAAGAAGCTCATGAGGCCTCCTTGATGCGCGGGTCCGCCAGGCGATAGACCAGATCGGTGATGATGTTGAAGACGATGACCAGCGCGGCGGAGAAGAAGAAGATGCCCAGCAGCAGGTTGTAGTCGCGCTGCTGCAGCGCTTCGAACATCAGCCGGCCGATGCCGGGCCAGGCGAACACCGTCTCGGTGAGGATGGCACCGCCCACCATCTGTCCCGCCTGCAGGCCGGCCAGGGTGATGATCGGCAGCAGGGCGTTGCGCAGGATGTGGCGCCGCTGGATCACGCCCGGCGCGAGGCCCTTGGCGCGGGCGGTCTTGACGTAGTCCTGCTGGCTCGCCTCGAGCATCGAGGCGCGGGTCATGCGGGTGTAGATGGCCATGAAGAACAGCGCCAGGGTGGTGGCGGGCAGGATCAGGTGCTTGGCCACGTCGAGCACCAGGGCGAAGCCGGTGTGCCCCGCGCCCACCGTGTACATGCCGTAGGCCGGCAGCCAGCCGAGGAAGACCGAGAACAGCACCACTGCCATCAGCGCCACCCAGAACAGCGGCGTGGCATAGAACAGCAGGGCCAGGGCCATGATGATGGAGCCGGAGGGCTTCTTGACCCGGGCGGCGGCCATGGAGCCGGCGACGATGCCCAGCGCCAGCGACAGCACGAAGGCGGTACCGGTGAGCAGCAGGGTGGCCGGCAGGCGGGCGAGGATCAGGTCGAGCACCGGCATGCCCTGGCGATACGACCAGCCGAAATCGAGCATGGCGATTCCCGAGACGTAGCGCCACAGCTGGACGTAGATCGGCTGGTCGAGACCGAAGCGTTCGCGCAGCTGACGCAGGAACTCCTCGTCGGTGGCACCGGCCTCGCCGGCCAGGATGGCGGCGGGGTCGCCTGGCGCCATCTGGATCAGGAAGAAATTGAAGATGACGATCAGGAACAGGACGACGACGGCCTTGAGCAGCCGCATCACGATCAGTCGGGCGTAGAGCATGCAGCAAGCCTCTGGGTGCTTGAAGGTATGCAAATGCCTGCGCGAGCGAATCGCTGCGTTACGCGGTGCTCACAATCCTCACCTAGTACCGCATAGGCTCCGGTTGTTGCGCTCCGTGCGCCTTGCGCTTCATCTCGCTCGGCAACTTGCTCCTCTTAAACGGGGGGCGGCCGTGCCGCCCCCTCAAGACGAGATTCGACTCAGCGGTCGAGCCAGGCGTCCCTGAAGCCGTCGTTGACCCCCACGCCGGAGGTCACCAGATCCTGGACGTCGCAGCGGTAGATGGTCGGGAAGCCGAGCTCCAGCAGCCAGCCCACCGGCACGTCCTCGTGGATGATCTCCTGGGCCTCGTGATAGAGGGCTTCACGCTCCTCGTCGGGGAACGCCGTGGCCGCCTCGTTGAACAGCTCGTCGACCCGCTCGTTCTCGTAGCCGCCGACGTTGTTCCACGGGGAGCCGCGCTCGATGTTGTCGGAGAGGTAGGAGCGGGTGATGCCCAGGGCCGGGTCGCCGTACTGGAAGAGGAAGGTGAAGGCGAGGTCGTAGTCCCACTCGGAGAGGCGCTGGTTCCAGCCGCCCACGTCGGTGGACTGGGTACGTACGTTGATGCCCACCTCGCGCAGGTTCTGCTGCACGGCCTCGGCCCAGCGGGTCCAGGTCTCGCCGTAGGGCAGCGGCAGCAGGCGCACCTCCTCGTTGTCGTAGCCCATCTCCTCGAGCAGCTCGCGGGCACGATCCGGGTCGTGGTCGTAGGGGTCGAGCCCGTCGTGGCGGAAGCGCGCGTTGGAGCCGAAGGAGGAGAGCGGCACCTCGCCGAGGCCGTTCCACAGCACGTCGCGGGCGAACTCGCGGTCCATGGCGTACATCACCGCCTGGCGGAAGCGCTTGTCCGCCGTCGGGCCTTCGCGGTTGTTCATCCACAGCATGGCGAAGGGGCTGAAGTACTCGTGGCCCTCCTCCGTCACGCAGGTGTTGTCCATGGCGGTCAGGCGCGGGATGTCGAAGTTCTCCACGGTGCCGTTGGGCAGCACGTCGACGGTGCCGTTCTCGTAGGCCACGGCGCGGGAGGCGCCATCCGGGATGACGTGCCAGTTGATGCCGTCCAGGTAGGGCAGGTCTTCCTCGTAGTAGTCGTCGAAGCGCACCAGCTCGATGACGGTGCCGCGGTCCCAGTTGTGGAACTTGAACGGGCCGGTACCGATGGGATGGCTGTTGTGCTCGTTGTCGCGGAAGTCGGTACCCTCGTACAGGTGCTTGGGCACCATGGTGAAGGTGCCGGCCTCGAAGGAGAGCAGGAAGGGGCCGAAGGGCTCGGAGAGGGTGAATACCACGGTGTGATCGTCCTCTGCCTCGATGCTTTCCACGTGCTGCAGCACGGCGCGGGCGCTGGGGTTCAGCTCGCGGTGGAATTCATCGGCGGAGAACACCACGTCGGCGGCGGTGAAGGGTTCGCCGTCATGCCACAGCACACCCTCGCGCAGGTGGAAGGTATAGACCAGGCCGTCGTCGCTCACTTCCCAGGATTCGGCCAGCTGCGGTATCGGCTCCAGGTCGGTGGTGTAGCGCAGCAGCCCCTCGTAGATGTTGCCGGCGACCTTGCGGGTAGGGTCGTTCTGGATCATGCCCAGCACCAGGCCGGGCGGCTCGGGCTGGATGATGGTGTTGATGGTGCCCCCGGAGCGGGGCTCATCGGCAACGGCAAAAGAAGAGGTGAAGGCCAGGGCGGCAATGGCTGCTGCCAAAGGCGTCATTTTCATCATCGGATTCCTTCTTGTTGTCTCGGCGTTTGTTGTCTTGGTTCATCGTGCCGTATCCATGCCTTAGTGACCTTAGCAGTGGCTCCCAGAACTGTCGACAGTCGTCAATCGACGGTCGACAAGAATCGCCAATCGGTCATACTGTAGCCATTAAAGTGACAAGAGCCAGGTGCATGACCCCTTCGAGTGCTTTCGGTAGCGGTGCGATCATCCAGCAGCGCAATCTGGTGGAGCAGGTCGCCGACTACCTGACCCAGGCCATCATCAGTCAGCGTTATGCGCCCGGTGAGCGACTTTCGGAAGTTCAATTGGCGCGTAACCTGGGGGTGAGCCGCGCCCCCGTGCGTGAAGCGGCGCGGCTGCTGGAGAGCCGCGGTTTGCTGGTCTCCCAGCCTCGCCGTGGGTTCTTCGTGCGAGCGCTGGACGCCAGCGAACTCATCGATGTCTTCGATCTGCGCCTGTGCCTCGAGCGGCATGCGATGGCGCGTCTGGTCGATAACTACGATGCGCAGAAGGAGCAGGCGCTGCGGCGTCAGGTCGAGCTGATGTGCGAGGTGGCGCTACATGACAGCGATAGCCGCAAGATCGAGGAGGACCTGGTCTTCCATCGCATGCTGATCGACTTCTCGGGCAATCGACGGCTGCTCAAGGTGTTCGACGACATCACCCACGAGCTGCGTCTCTGCATCGCCTTGATCGGCAAGACCCATGCCGAACCCGACACCATCGCCACCTGTCACTGGCAATTGCTCGATGCGCTGGCCAGCGGCGACCCGCAGCGCTGCCGCGAGGCCATTGACTACCACATTGGCGTGGCGCGGGATTACGTGGTGCAGGGCATCGGCGAGTCGTCCTGAGTCACTCGCGCAGAATGGTGAACGGCGACCACTGCTGGCACAGCGGCGTGACCTCGAGCCGGGTGATGTTCACGTGGGGCGGCAGTTCCGCGATGTGCAGCGCCTGGGCGGCCACGTCTGCCGGTTGCAGCGCTTGGGTGCCGGCGTAGTAGCGCTGGGCGGCGTCGCGGTCTCCCTTCATGCGCACCTCGGTGAACTCGCTCATGGTCATGCCCGGCGCCAGGTCGGTGACGCGCACGCCGGCGGCACTGACGTCGCAGCGCAGGTTGTAGCTGAACTGCTCGACGAAGGCCTTGGAGGCGCCATAGACGTGGCCGCCGGGGTAAGGGGTATGTGCGGCGATGGACCCGATGTTGATGACGGTCGCTCCCTCGCCGTGGGCCACCAGCCGCGGCAACAGCAGCCGGGTGACCGTGACCAGGCCCTTGATGTTGGTCTCGATCATGGCGTGCCAGTCGTCGAGGTCGGCCTCCTGGGACGGCCCCTTGCCCAGCGCCACACCGGCGTTGTTGAGCAGCACCCTGGGGCGGTCGAAGGGCGGTGGAAGCGAGTCGACGACATGCCGAACGGCATCGCGGTCGGTGACGTCCAGCGCGGCGGTATGGACCGGTACCTGGCCGAGGCGCTGCTGCAGGGCGTCGAGGCGCTCCTGCCGGCGACCGGTGAGGACGAGCCCCCAACCGGCATTGGCGAAGGCCTCGGCGCAGGCCCGACCGATGCCCGAGGTGGCACCGGTGATGAAAGCGATGGGCGTGGTTTCGTGCATGGTGAATGCTCCGATGGCGATACTTCCATTGAGATGTTGCCTGGCGCTGCATGATATTAGCCATTGGTAGCACTTTATCCGTGATGCAGCCAGAAAATGCCGCTGGGCGGGCGTTCCAGAGGCATCGCGATACGCGAAGCCTCCCTTCATCAAAGCCGATTTGAGCGCAGCGAAAGCATGTTTCAAGATCAGGACATCGTCACGCGATAACCAACATAACGATAACGATCAGGAGAGCACCCTCATGCGCAAGTCCTTGCTTGCCACGCTGGCCACGCTCGGCATGCTGAGCGCCCCGTTCGCACTCGCCAGCACCATCGAAATCCAGGTCAACAACACCATGAGCGAGGGCGGCTCCGAGAGCGCCGCCGTGGAGCGCTTCGCCGAATACCTCGAAGAGCAGGCGCCGGGTCGCTTCAACGTGCGGCCTTTCCTTGCCGGCTCGCTGGGCAGTGAGGACGGGGTCCTCGAGCTGCTCAACCTGGGGCAGACCCAGATCTCCATCACCGGTGGCAACTGGCGCCAGCAGTATGCGCCCGAGTACGACGCCATCACCGTGCCGTTCCTCTTCTCCACCTGGGACGAAGTCGACGCCTACATGGAGAGCCCCTCCGGTCAGCGCCTGGTGGAGATCGCCGAAGAGAAGGGCGGCCTCAAGTACTTCGGCACCCAGCATCGCGGTCCGCGCCACATGACCGCCAACAAGGCGATCCATACTCCCGCCGACCTGCAGGGGTTCCGTCTTCGCCTGCCGTCGCTGCCGGTGTGGCTGGAGGTGTGGGAGGGAATCGGCGCGCAGGTGGTCAACGTGCCGGCGCCGGAGATCTACCTGGCCCTGCAGACCCGCCAGGTGGACGGTCACGAGAATTCGCTCTCGTCACCCTATACCCGTCGTCTGTGGGAAGTGCAGGACCACATCATCCTCACCAGCCACGTGCAGTTCCCGTGGAACTGGGTGGCCAGCTCGCGCTGGTGGAACGGTCTCGATGAGGAGGACCAGGCGCTCATCACCGAGGCCATCCATGTCGCCCGCCAGCACGGCACCGAGGTGGAGCGGGAGCTGGACGAGTATTACCTCGAAGAGCTGGAAAAGGCCGGCATGACCATCATCGAACCGGATATCGAGGCCTTCCGCGAAGCGGCCATGCCGTCCATCGAGCGCGTCATGTCCGACATGGCCGATGGCGTGCTGGAGGACGCCATGGGGAACGGCAACGACTGATTGCCAAGCACGCCAAGTGACCGTCAGCGGCGGCCTGCGGGGCGCCGCTGCTGCTTTCCGTCTGGAGGATTGCTGCTTTGACGTTTTCATCGACGCCGCCTCGGGGAGCCCTGGATAGGGTTGCCTTTCACCTGCTCAGAGGCATCACGCTGATCTGCGATTTCGTCGGTGTGCTGCTGCTGGCCGGCGTACTGCTGCTGATCGTATCGGCCGTCATCGCCCGGGACCTCATCGGTCTGGGCATGCCCTGGACCGAGGAAGTGGCCTCGATACTGGCCATCTATGCGGTGGCCTTCGGCTCGCTGTCGGCCTGGGTGCGCTTCGAGCATCTGGTGGTGGATCTGTTCAGCCATCGCCTCGGCAATCTGGCGCGCGCGCTGCAGTATCGCCTGGTGGCGCTGCTCTCGTGCGGGTTCTTCGCGCTGGCAGCGTACGGGGCGCTGACGATGTCGGTAGCCAGTGCCAACAATCGCACCGTGTCGCTGGGAATCAGCTTCAGCTACCTCTATTACGGCATATTCATCGCCTTCGCCGGCATGGCCGTGCTGGCGCTGTGGCAGACGCTGCGAGGCCCGGTGGCCTGGCAGAGCGAGTTGCAGGCCGAGCAGGAGGCCCACTGATGCAGGAGTTACTGGTTTTCGTCGGCGGTCTGCTGCTGCTCATGGCCGTCGGGCTGCCGGTGGTGGTGGCCATCGGCATCATCTCCTTCATCGCCCTGGCGGTGACCGGCACCGGCGGCCTGCCGGTGGAGCTGATGTCGCTGCGTATGGTGCAGACACTCAACAATTTCACCCTGCTGGCAATTCCGCTCTTCATCCTGGCCGCCAACATCATGAACACGGGGTCGACCACCACGCGAATCTTCGATTTCGCCACGGCGCTGGTGGGCTTCACCAAGGGCGGCCTGGGGCACGCCAACGTGGTGGCCAGCTCGATCTTCGCCACCATGTCCGGCACAGCGGTGGCCGACGCCGCCGGCCTCGGCAGCATCGAGATCAAGGCCATGAAGGAGCGCGGCTACGACCTCGGCTACTCGGCGGGCATCACTGCGGCTTCGAGCGTCATCGGACCGATCCTGCCGCCGAGCATTGCGCTGGTGGTCTACGGCTGGCTGGCCAACGTCAGTATCGGTGCCCTGTTCATGGCGGGGCTGGTGCCCGGCATCCTCATGGCGATTCTGTTCATGGGCATGACCGTGGTGCTGGGGGCGGGCAAGCGTGTGGCCATGCCGCCACCGGTGCCGTTCGACGCCAAGGAGGTAGTGCGCACCGGTCGGCGGGCCGTGCTGCCGTTGTTCATGCCGGCCATCATCGTGGGCGGGATCTGGACCGGGCTGTTCACTCCCACCGAGGCGGGAGCGGTGGCCTCGATCTATGCACTTATCCTCGGCGGGCTGGTCTATCGCGATCTCACCTTGCGCGATCTGTTCCACGCCTTCCGCCGCACGCTGATGTTCAGCGCCGCGATCCTGCTGATCATCGCCGTGTCCAGCTTCTACGGCTGGATCCTGGTGCGCATCGGCATTCCGCAGGCGCTGGCCGGTCAGGTCGCCGCCATCGACATGCCGACGATCCTGCTGCTGCTGGCCTTCGCGCTGTTCTTCCTGCTGATCGGCTGTTTCATGTCGGTGATCGAGAGCATCCTGATCTTCACGCCGATCGTGGTCCCGGCGGCCCTGGCCGCAGGGCTCGATCCGATTCACTTCGGCATCGTCATGGTCATCACCCTGTCGGTGGGGGTCATCACGCCGCCATTCGGCACGGTGCTGTTCCTGATGGTGGGTATCACCCGGCTGCGCTATGCGCAGATCGTCGTCTCGATCCTGCCGTTCTTGATCCCGATCCTGCTGACCATACTCATTCTGATCGCCATGCCCATCCTGACCACCTGGCTGCCCCGCGCGATGGGCTATTGAGCGGAGCGGCAGTCCCGGACGGAACGCCCGGGGCTGCCGCCGGTCTGAAGCGATACCATCGCAGGGGATCCGCCATGCTCGACACCATTCAGCGATTCTTCCAGCAGACCCTGGCCGAGCCCGAGCGCTCGGACGACCCCGCTCCGACCCTGGAGCGTGCCACCGCCGCGCTGCTGTGCGAGGTGATGCGCGCCGACTACCACACCGACGAGACCCAGCTGACGGCATTGCGCGAGCTGCTCATTTCGCATTTCCAGCTTCCCGGTGAGGCGGTCGAGGAGCTGATGGAGATGGCCCGCGACGAAGTGGAGAACTCCGTGGACCACTACCAGTTCGTCAGCCTGATCAAGCAGCACTACGACTATGCCCAGCGTCGCGAGCTGGTGCGCATGATGTGGGTGCTGGCCAACGCCGATGCCAATCACAACGCGCTGGAGGAGCATCGGATCCGGCGTCTGGCCGAACTGCTTCACGTCAGTCACTCCGATTTCATCCGCACCAAGCTGCAGGTGCAAGGCAAGGCGCAATAGCGACGCACGATTTTCTTGATCCAGGCCGGCAAGTGGGTTCGATCCAGGCCGGCAAGGGCGGAATCGGCCCGCCGTGCGTCGAACCGTGCTGGTAGACTGGTGCGCTCGTTCCGGCAGGGGGCCGGTGGCGTCAGCGCATCGTGGAGGAGTGGCATGTCTCGTCAAACCGTCGTCCTGGGAGCCGGCATGGTCGGCGTTTCCATCGCCTGGCACCTGGCCCGTCGCGGGCGTTCGGTGCTGCTGGTGGATCGCCTTCCGCCCGGTCGCGAGACCTCCTATGGCAACGGCGGTCTGATCCAGCGTGAAGCGGTACGCCCCTACACCTTCCCCCGCGAGCTGGGCAAGCTGCTCGATTCGCTGCCCAATCGGCGGGTCGACATTCGCTATCAGTGGCGCGGGGTGCTGCAGTTCGCCGGGCCGCTGCTGGGCTACTGGCGCCATTCGGCTCCCCGCCGCTACGCTCGCATCGTTCCCGAGTATGCCTCGCTGATCGCGCTGTCGACCCAGGAGCATGCGCCGATGATCGAAGCCGCCGGGGCAGGAGAGCTGATCGGCAAGGAGGGTTGGCTCGAGGTGCATCGCAGCCAGGCGGAACTCGACCGTCGGGCCCTCGAGGCGGAGGATTCCGCCCGGCGTTTCGGCGTGACCTACGACGTGCTCGACGGCCGGGGCCTGGCGCACAAGGAGCCTGCTCTCGGCGATGGGCTGGCCGGGGCGGTTCACTGGACCAACTCCTGGAGCGTGGCCGACCCGGGCGGACTGGTGGCCGCCTACGCCCGCAGCTTCCAGCGGCTGGGGGGAGAGATCCTGCAGGCGGAAGTCGGCAGCGTGAGCCAGGCGGGCGCCGGCTGGCACGTCGACACCGATCGGGGCGGTCTCGAGGCCGGCGATCTGGTGGTGGCCCTGGGGCCGTGGGCGGGCGCCTGGCTGAGGGATCTTGGCTATCACCTGCCGACCTTCGTCAAGCGCGGCTACCACATGCACTACGGTGCGGCGGAGGAGCAGCGCATCAACCATTGGCTGGCCGATGCCGACATCGGCTACATCCTGGCGCCCATGCGGGCCGGCATTCGTCTGACCACCGGGGCGGAGCTGGCTCCGCTGGATGCGCCGCCCGCCCACGATCAGCTGGCGGCAGCCGAGCGTCGGGCGCGCGAGCTCTTTCCTGGCCTGGGGCAGCGCCTGGAGGAGCAGCCTTGGAAGGGTGCGCGCCCCTGCCTGCCGGACATGAAGCCGGTGATAGGGCCGGCGCCGCAGCATGCGGGGCTGTGGTTTGCCTTCGGCCACGGGCACCAGGGCTTCACCATGGGGCCAGCCACGGGGCGCGTGCTGAGCGAGATGATGGAAGGGGAGCCGACGGCGGTGGATATGGCGCCTTTTCGCGCCGACCGGTTTTGAGCTTGGTCTTGGGCCGAGCGCCTACGGCTTGGCCCGATTGCGGCGACGACGGAACAGATGGTGCACGAACTTGATCACCAGGGTCATGACATAGACCACCCAGCCGGCGGTGGCGAGCACGTTGAACAGCAGCATCTTCTGTTCGCCGCTCATGGGCGCGAGCATGTTCTCGATGAAGACGCCGAAGAACAGCGCCAGGGCCATGGGCAAGGCCAGGATGTGCATCCACATCTCGGTGCGGCGTTTGCGCACGTGGTAGCGGCTCAGGTGGATGCGAAACGGCCGATGCACGGAGCTGACCAGAATCATGGCGCCGAGGGCGAGCAGGGCGGCAAGCGTCGGTTCGACACTCCCGATCCGCGCCGAGATGCTGATCGACCAGAAGAACACGATCCACATCAGACCGGCCAGAATGGCGACGATATCGGCGTAGTGGCGAACCCGAGGCATTGGCAGCGACTCTCACGGCGAAAAACGGCGTCGATGATACGGCAAAACGGCGTTCGTTGCTGCCGCCGCGACAATCTTTCGATGCCCGCCACATGGCCGGAAGCCAGGCATTTCGCCCCGGCCTTCCGGTATACTCTGGCGTCGACACTCATGTTGAACGACAGGACGCCCCGTGACCGCTATTACCCTGACCCGACCCGATGACTGGCATCTCCACCTGCGCGACGGCGAGGCGCTTGCGGCCGTGGTGCCCGCCACTGCGCGCCAGATGGGACGGGCGATCATCATGCCCAATCTCAAGCCGCCGGTCACCACCACCGAGCAGGCGCAAGGCTATCGCGAGCGAATCCTGGCGGCCCGTCCCGCCGGTTCCATCTTCGAGCCGCTGATGACGCTCTACCTCACCGACAATACCCCGGCGGAGGAGATCGAGCGGGCCGTGGCAAGCGGGCTGGTGCATGCAGTGAAGCTCTATCCGGCGGGCGCCACCACCAACTCCGACTCGGGCGTCACCGATCTGGCGCACTGCGACGCCGCCATCGGCGCAATGGCGCGCCTGGGACTGCCGCTGCTGGTGCATGGCGAAGTCACCGATGCCGAAATCGACATCTTCGACCGTGAGGCGGTGTTCATCGAGCGGGTGATGAAGCCGCTGCTCGAGCGCCATCCCGATCTCAAGGTGGTGTTCGAACACATCACGACTGCCGATGCCGCCGAGTTCGTCGCCCAGGCGCCGGCCAACGTGGGCGCGACCATCACCGCTCACCACCTGCTGTTCAACCGCAACCACATGCTCGTGGGCGGCATACGGCCGCACTACTACTGCCTGCCGATCCTCAAGCGCGAGCGCCATCGCGAGGCGCTGCTGGCGGCGGCCACCTCGGGCAGCGGCAAGTTCTTCCTCGGCACCGACAGCGCGCCCCACGCTCAGGGCGACAAGGAGTCGGCCTGCGGCTGTGCCGGTGCCTATACCGCACCGGCGGCCATCGAGCTCTACGCCACGGCCTTCGAGCAGGCCGGTGCGCTGGACCGGCTGGAGGGCTTCGCCAGCCACTTCGGGCCGGCCTTCTACGGCCTGCCGCGCAACGCCGACACCATCACCCTGGTACGAGAGGAGTGGGCGCTGCCCGATTCGCTGCCCTATGCCAACGGCCAGCGCATCGTGCCCCTCAAGGCCGGCGAAACGCTGGCGTGGAAGATGCGCGACTGACCGCTCTAACGGAAACGCGACGGCCGCCTTCGGGGCGGCCGTCTTGCATTCGCTGAGGGGTATCGAACGTTCGATGACATTCCTGCGGCGAAGGTGTGACGGCTAGTCTATGGTGTGAATTGAGCACAAGGGGTGCTCTCTCATCGCTTCTTACGTTCCGTCTGAGTACCTGAGGCTTAGCCGCAGGGTGCCCGTGGGTAGGTATGCGCCGAGAAACGATGCAGGATGACACAATCCACTCCCAAGCAGCTTCGCAAGGGAATTCGGAGTCTGCTCGAGTTTGCGTTACTGCTGACCTTCGCCAGGGAGAGGGTCCCTGTCGTCTATTTCGACAGACAGCTGAACGTCGGGGATGCAATCACTCCTTATCTGGTACGCCGGCTCACCGGCAAAGAGACCTATCGCGTTCGCTCCAACGCGGTCATGCATCTGCTGGGGGTGGGAAGCATCCTTCACCTGGCGGGAAGTCGAAGTCTGGTGTGGGGTAGCGGAGTCATCGATCCGCGGAGGTTGCCGGGGCGAGAGACTCTCGAGCATGCCCGCTTCCTGGCGTTGAGGGGCCGTCTCACCCAGCAGTTGCTGGCTGCCAATGGCGCGGATGTATCAGGGGCGATGCTGGGCGATCCCGCGCTCCTCATGCCGCTGTTCTACCAGCCTGCTCGTAGCCGTCGACACTATCGCATCGGGCTGGTGCCGCACTATGTCGATCGGGATCGCCCCGTGGTCCGCTATATGGCAGGTCTGCCCGGCGTCAAGTTGATAGATGTGAGACAGCAGCCCGAACCGTTCATCGATGCCATCGCCGAATGCGAGGCGATCGTTTCTTCCTCGCTGCATGGGCTGATCCTTGCCGATAGCTACCGCATTCCCAATCGCTGGGTGCGGTTCTCCGATGACCTGATCGGTGGCGAGTTCAAGTTTCGCGACTATTACAGTACGACGGACGCTCCCGATACCGGTGTCGTGTCGCTGAGGAGCCGGGCCGAGGCCGACGATTGCATGGCGGCTTTGTCTGCACAGGGTGGGGTGGCGAAGTATCTGAGTGAACCTGAGCGGCTGATTGCCACTTTTCCCTTTGACGAATTCAAGTGACGGTCATGGACATGCGTGAGCCGACCATCAGCATCATCGTCCCAGCCTACAACGTGGCCCCCTATATCGAGGCCGCGCTGGCGAGTCTGGCCAGTCAGACGTTCCCGCCCCACCAGGTCATCATCGTCGACGATGGCAGCGAGGATGATACCCGGGAGCGAGTGCGCGCCTTTCCTCATCCCTATCCTGTGGAGCTGATGGCCACTGTCAACCTGGGGCAGGGCGGGGCCCGCAACCTGGCGATCACCAGGGCCTCGGGCGATTACGTCTATTTCTTCGATGCCGACGACCTGCTGGAGCCTGATTTCATCGAGAGCATGCATGCCCTGGTCAAATCCACCGACTATCCGGACATCGTATTCTTTTCCGGGGTTGATTTTCACGACGCAGGGGCGGAAGGACTCGATTTGCCCCGCAGCTACCGCCGCGGCTTCGAAGGCGAGTATACGCGGGCAGCCGACCTCCTCGCGGCGTTCGAACGGCATGGAGGAGGCTCGTGCAGCCCCTGTCTCTACCTGAGCAGGCGCACGCTGTGGGGAGAGAAGTTGAGGTTCATGGATGACTATCACGAGGATGAAGAGATCTTCTTGCCTCTGATCTTTTCAGCCAAGCGTTATGTAGTGACCGACCGCGTGCTGTTCCGGCGCCGGATCCGCTTCAACTCCACCATGACGATGCCCAAGTGCATGAAGCATGTGAGGGGGCTGCATCGGCTGCTCGAATCGCTGTTGGCGCTTTACCGCGACCCCGCGCATTACAGCTGCCGGCGCCACATTCGCAAGCGTGCCCTTCAGTACATCGGCCAGTACATGAGCGCTTGTCGCAAGGTGCGCGTGCCCTATGACCTCTCGCTGCTGCTGGCGCTGGTAGTGGGATTCAGGAACCGCAGCATGTGCGTGAAAATCGCCTTTCATGCGTTGAGCGACTCGCTGCGTAGCGCGATCAAGCGGCTGATGGGGCGGGGCAGGGCGTGCAGCCACTGAGGCCTCGGCGGGGGCTGCGTACGCAGTGAGCGGCATGGCTTCGGCCATCGCCGCTCCCCCGGGGGCTCGCCGGGGCTGGATGCCTAGCCGGCGGCCAGCTCGATGTCGGGTTGCGGCTCGGTCTTGCCCAGGCGCATGACCATGCGTTCCACCATGCGCGCCGAGTGGGCGGCGGCTTTCTCCAGGAACTGGTCGAACGAGAGGTGGTTGTCGCCGCCGCCGGGGATGTCGGATAGCGCACGCACGACCACGAACGGACAGCCGTAGAGGTGGCAGGTCTGGGCGATGGCGGCGGCTTCCATCTCGGCCGCCAGCATGGTGGGGAAGCGCGAGCGGGTTCTGGTGACCAGCTCCGGACAAGCCATGAAGACGTCGCCGGTGGCAATCAGACCTTCCACCACCTTGACCTCGCCCAGCTCCTCGACGCACTCCCGGGCGAGCGTGACCAGGCGGGCATCGGGTAGGTAGGCGGCGGGCATCTGCGGTACCTGGCCGTGCTCGTAGCCGAACGCCACGGCATCCACATCGTGATGACGCACCTCGCTGGACACCACGATGTCGCCGATCTCCAGCCCCTCGCCGAAACCGCCGGCCGAACCGGTGTTGATGATCGCTTCGGGCTGGTAGACGTCGAGCAGCAGGGTGGTGCCGATGGCGGCATTGACCTTGCCGATGCCCGACTGCAGGATCACCACGTCGACACCGTGCAGCTTGCCGTGATGGAAGGTGCAGCCCACATGGGTGCGGGTGCGGCGGTCTTCCAACTGCGAGGCCAGGTAGTCGACCTCCTGGGCCATGGCGCCGATGATACCGATGCGTTTCATCTCGAGTTGCTTGCTCCGCTAAGGCGGCCGGGCCGCCGTGTCGTGAGTAGGTATGTCTGAGGAGGGGCGTATTCTAGCGAAGCGGCGCCAGGTTGTCAGGTTCGGGCTGCCAGGCCCTGTCAGAGCGCGGCGGACTCCTGCTCCATGGCATCGTGCCGCTCCGCGGCGTAGAGGGTGTTCTCCAGCAGCGAAGCGACAGTCATCGGGCCTACTCCACCCGGCACCGGCGTGATCCAGGCGGCACGCTCGGCGGCCGGGGTGAATTCCACGTCGCCGACCAGTCGGCCGTCCTCCTCGCGATTGATGCCCACGTCGATGACGATGGCGCCATCGCGTACCCATTCCCCCTTGACCAGGCCCGGCTTGCCAACCGCCACCACCAGCAGCTCTGCGCGACGCACATGCTCTTCGAGGTTGCGTGTGAAGCGGTGGCACACGGTAGTGGTGCAGCCGGCCAGCATGAGCTCCAGAGCCATGGGGCGGCCGACGATGTTGGAGGCGCCGACCACGGTGGCGTCCATGCCGCGCACCTTGAGGCCGCTGGCCTGCAGCAGGGTCATGATGCCCTTGGGGGTGCAGGGGCGCAGTACCGGCAGACGCTGCGCCAGACGCCCCAGGTTGTAGGGGTGGAACCCATCGACATCCTTGTGCGGCAGAATGCGCTCGAGGATCGGGCGCGCGTCGAGGTGAGCCGGCAGCGGCAACTGCAACAGGATGCCGTCGATACGCGGGTCGGCGTTGAGCTCGTCGATCAGCCGCTCGAGGCTCTGCTGGCTGGTGTCGCTGGGCAGGGCGTGCCGAAAGGAGAGGATACCGGCCTGTTCGCAGGCGCGGTGCTTGTTGCTGACGTAGACATGAGATGCCGGGTCTTCGCCCACCAGAACCACGGCGAGACCCGGTATGCGCTTGCCCTCGGTGCGGCGCGTCTCGACCTGGCGTGCAACTTGCTCGCGGACCTGCGCGGCTATGGCCTTGCCGTCGATGAGTTGGGCGGTCATCGTTTCTCCCCTGTGGTGAATGAGTGAGCGGCGCTGCCAATGCCGACCGTGGTTCTCGAAGGGGGCCGATTTTCGCATGCCGCGCCGCCCAGGCAAAGCGCAAAAGCCTCGCTGCGTCAGACGGCTATTGACCGCGAAGGATTCTCGCGTAGAATACGCAGCGCTCGACGAGGCCTGATTATCGGCTGTCGAGGGCCGTGCGAAGGCCGGCGGGGTGTAGCGCAGTCTGGTAGCGCGCCTGCTTTGGGAGCAGGATGTCGGGGGTTCGAATCCCTCCACCCCGACCACAACCTTTTGTTTACGCTGAGGAAATGGCGAATCGGGGTTGCGGTCAGACGCCATGGATCGTAGAATGCGCCCATAGCTCAACCGGATAGAGCAACGGCCTTCTAAGCCGTAGGTTGCAGGTTCGAGTCCTGCTGGGCGTGCCAATGCTGTTGCCCGCGGCGGGTCTCCGGTTCGAGTGGTGTCAAGCCGGTACGAGTCAAACCGGTACGAAGTAGTGTCAAGGTTGTATGGCATCAAGTACTTGGTGTCGATGCCGGTAGTGTCGATATGGTGGATGTAGCTCAGTGGTAGAGCCCCGGATTGTGGCTCCGGTGGTCGTGGGTTCGATCCCCATCATCCACCCCATTCGACTCTGTGGCGCCCCATCTCTGCAATGGTGGATGTAGCTCAGTGGTAGAGCCCCGGATTGTGGCTCCGGTGGTCGTGGGTTCGATCCCCATCATCCACCCCATTGCACCTCTGGTTATACTTTTCTGTACCTTTCCTTTTCCGCTATCTATCTTTTTTCGTTGCCGCGTGCCTTTCATTGCCGCTCGTTGGCACTGCAGGCGTGTTCGCCGGTTCGCGAGTAGGCGCCGATCGGGCGCTGGCCGTAGGTGGTCTGTCTTCGGGGCCTGATTGCCGAAGACCTGATTGTCGAATACAGAACGGGCATGGCGAGCCGGGGTCGGGTTAGAATGCCTCGCGTAATGAAGTGTCCTGACGAAACGCCTCGTAAAACGCCCTTGTAAAAAGCCCGTCGCGCCCCAACCAATGGGTGTAATGCTTGCCAGCGTAGGGCGGGATTCTTAGAATCTCTCTTTTACATTCATGCTTCCCAAGAACGCCCCTAGTGGTAGAGGACCATTCATGCAAGTTTCCGTCGAAACGACCTCCCAGATCGAGCGCCGTGTCACATTCCAGGTGCCGGCCGCCGAGGTCGACGAGGCCGTCGAGGCCCGCCTCAAGGACACGGCGAAGAACATTCGCCTCAATGGCTTCCGCAAGGGCCGGGTGCCCATGTCCGTGGTGCGCCAGCGTTACGGTCGCGGCGTGCGCGACGAGGTCGTGGGCGAGCTGATGCGTGAGCGCTATGTGCGCGCAATCACCGAGCAGAACCTCAATCCGGCGGGTTTCCCGAGCATCGAGCCCAAGGTCGACGAGACCGGCAAGGACCTGGAGTTCGTGGCCTCCCTCGAGGTCTACCCCGAAATCGAGCTGACCTCGATCGAAGGTACCGAGGTCGAGCGTCCGCAGGTCGAAGTCAGCGATGCCGATCTCGAGGAGATGGTCGAGACACTGCGCAAGCAGAATGCATCCTGGGAAGAGGTCGAGCGTGCCGCCGAGCAGGGCGACCAGGTCAAGATCGACTTCAAGGGCTTCCTGGGTGACGAGCCGTTCGAAGGCGGCAGCGCCGAAGGTCACGATCTGGTGCTGGGCTCCGGCAACTTCATCCCCGGCTTCGAGGACCAGCTCGTCGGCGCCAAGGCGGGTGAGGAGAAGGAGATCAAGGTCACCTTCCCCGAAGACTACCAGGCCGAGCATCTGGCCGGTCAGGAAGCCACCTTCAAGGTCAAGGTGCATGCGGTGAAGGGCCAGGCCCTGCCGGAAGTCGACGAAGCCTTCATCAAGCGCTTCGGCGTCGAGGATGGCGACGTCGAGAAGTTCCGTGAAGAGGTCAAGAAGAACATGGCGCGCGAGGCCAAGCAGGCCGTCGACAATCGCATCAAGCAGCAGGTGCTCGGCGCGCTGAAGAAGGCCAACGACATTCCGGTGCCGCAGTCCCTGGTTCAGCAGGAGACCGACGCGCTCAAGCGCCAGGCGGCCCAGCAGTTCGGCCTGGGCGAGGACTTCGACGTTTCCCAGCTGCCCAACGAGCTGTTCTCCGAGCAGGCCAAGAGCCGCGTTCAGATCGGCCTGCTGCTGGCCGAGGTGATCAAGGCCAACGAGCTCGACGCCAGCGACGACGAGATCCGCGCCAAGGTCGAGGAGCTCGCCGAGCAGTACCAGGAGCCGCAGCAGGTCGTTGACTACTACATGGGCAACGATCAGCTCAAGACCCAGGTCAAGTCGGCTATCCTTGAAGAGAAAGCCGTAGACAAGCTGCTGGAGCAAGCCACCGTCAAGGACGTTGAGATGAGCTACCAGCAGGCTCTCGCAGCCGCTCAGCAGGGCGAGCAGGCCGCAGAGGGCGCAGATGAGGAAGGCGAGGAAGAGGCCAAGAGCTGATTCGGCGTCACGCCCCTCGACCTGCCGGCCGCGAGAGCGCGGCCGGCAGGTGCAGTCGCTTCCATTCATCGGATGCAAGGACATCACACTGATGAGCAACGAGTTCGAGACCCGGAACGCCGGCGGCCTGGTGCCGATGGTGGTTGAGCAGAGCGCACGCGGCGAGCGGGCCTACGACATCTACTCCAGGCTGTTGAAGGAGCGGGTGATCTTTCTGGTGGGGCCGGTGGAAGACCACATGGCCAACCTGATCGTGGCGCAGCTGCTGTTCCTCGAGTCCGAGAACCCGGACAAGGACATCCATCTCTACATCAACTCGCCGGGCGGCGCCGTGACGGCCGGGATGGCGATCTACGACACCATGCAGTTCATCAAGCCCGATGTCTCCACGGTCTGCATCGGTCAGGCGGCCAGCATGGGCGCGCTGCTGTTGGCCGGCGGCGCCGCAGGCAAGCGTTATTCGCTGCCCCACTCGCGCATGATGATCCACCAGCCGCTGGGCGGTTATCAGGGGCAGGCGGCCGACATCGAGATCCATACCCGCGAGATCCTGGGCATTCGCGACAAGCTCAACCGTATCCTGGCGCATCACACCGGGCAGGATATCGAGACGATTGCCCGCGACACCGATCGTGATAACTTCATGAGCGGCACTCAGGCTACGGAGTACGGTCTCATAGATGCCGTACTGGATAAGCGGCCCACATCCTGATAGCGTGAATTCAGACACGCTTCATATACGTGATTAGCGGCGGCCGGTCGGGCCGCCGAAGTGACAGAGGTACGCGAATGGCCGACGGCAAAGGCAAGGACGAAGGCGGCAAGCTGCTCTACTGCTCGTTCTGTGGCAAGAACCAGAACGAGGTGCGCAAGCTGATTGCAGGCCCGTCCGTCTATATCTGCGACGAGTGTGTCGACCTGTGCAACGACATCATTCGCGAGGAAGTTCTCGATGCCGATGCCGAGAGCGATGAGGAGCGCCTGCCCGTTCCCCGCGAGATTCGTCGCACCCTGGATGAATACGTCATCGGTCAGGATCGCGCCAAGACGGTGCTGTCCGTGGCCGTGTACAACCACTACAAGCGTCTGCGCGCCGGCATCAAGGGCGACGACGTCGAGCTCGGCAAGTCCAACATCCTGCTGATCGGTCCTACCGGCAGCGGCAAGACGCTGTTGGCCGAGACCATGGCGCGCCTGCTCAACGTGCCCTTCACCATCGCCGATGCCACCACCCTCACCGAGGCGGGCTACGTCGGTGAGGACGTCGAGAACATCATCCAGAAGCTGCTGCAGAAGTGCGACTACGATGTGGAGAAGGCCCAGCGTGGCATCGTCTACATCGACGAGATCGACAAGATCTCGCGCAAGTCGGACAACCCCTCGATCACCCGCGACGTGTCGGGCGAGGGCGTGCAGCAGGCGCTGCTGAAGCTGATCGAGGGCACCACCGCTTCCGTGCCGCCGCAGGGCGGTCGCAAGCATCCCCAACAGGAGTTCCTGCAGGTGGACACCGGCAACATCCTGTTCATCGTGGGGGGCGCCTTTGCCGGCCTCGACAAGGTCATTCGCGACCGCGCCGAGAAGGGTGGTATCGGCTTCAGTGCCGTGGTGAAGAGCAAGGACGAGACCAAGGGCGTGGGCGACCTGCTTGCCGACGTCGAGCCGGAGGATCTGGTCAAGTTCGGCCTGATTCCCGAGTTCGTCGGTCGTCTGCCGGTGATCGCCACGCTCACCGAGCTCAACGAAGACGCGCTGATTCAGATTCTTACCGAGCCCAAGAACTCTCTGGTCAAGCAGTACGCCCGCCTGTTCGACATGGAAGGCGTGGAGCTGGAGTTCCGCGAGGACGCGCTGCGTGCGGTGGCGGCCAAGGCCATGGCGCGCAAGACCGGAGCGCGAGGTTTGCGCTCCATCCTCGAGTCGGTTCTGCTCGACACCATGTACGAGATTCCCTCCATGGAGGGGGTGACCAAGGTGGTCATCGATGCGTCGGTCATCGCCGGGGACAGCGAGCCGCTGCTGATCTACTCTCAGCAGGATCAGCGGGTGGACGGCACCGACGGCTGAAGCCGTCCGGCAGTTGCCGTCACGCCCGTGACGAAAAGGGGTCGCTCGGGCGGCCCCTTTTTCATGTGGCTCGCCGCACCCCTTGCAAAGGGGGTGTGCCGCCCCCACACCCCCTGTATCCACCGATTTCTGTTTTGAGGAACGTCTGCGATGCAGCAGAACGCCGTTCAGACTCTCAGTCTGCCCCTCCTGCCACTGCGCGACGTCGTCGTCTATCCGCAGATGGTCATCCCTCTGTTCGTCGGCCGGGAGAAGTCGATCCAGGCGCTGGACGCCGCCATGGCGGCCGACAAGCGCGTGCTGCTGGTCGCCCAGCGCGAAGCCGGTCAGGACGACCCCGGCACCGACGATCTCTTCACCATCGGCACCATCGCCGAGATCATGCAGCTGCTCAAGCTGCCGGACGGCACCGTCAAGGTGCTGATCGAGGGCGTCTCGCGGGCCGACCTGCGCGAAGTCCACCATTCCGACGGCGGACACAGCATGGCGGAGGCGGTGCTGCGCGATAGCGAGCCCCTGACGGAGCGTGAGCAGGAGGCGCTGGTGCGCGTGCTGCTCAACCAGTTCGAACAGTACGTCAAGCTGTCCAAGAAGGTGCCCAACGAGGTCCTCAACTCGCTCTCCGGCATCGAGGACCCGAGCCGGCTGGTCGACACCATCTGTGCCCATCTCTCGCTCAAGATCCACGACAAGCAGCAGCTGCTGGAGATGGATCGTGTGCGCGACCGTATCGAGCACCTGATGGCGCTGATCGAATCGGAGATCGACCTGCTCCAGGTGGAGAAGCGCATCCGCTCGCGGGTCAAGGACCAGATGGAGAAGTCCCAGCGCGAGTACTATCTCAACGAGCAGATGAAGGCCATCCAGAAGGAGATGGGCGAGCTCGAGAACGTGCCCAACGAGGCCGAGAAGTACGAGGCTGCCATCGAAGAGTCGGGCATGCCCAAGGAGGCGCGTGAGAAGGCCCTGCAGGAGCTGAGCAAGCTCAAGATGATGTCGCCGAGTTCGGCGGAAGCCACCGTGGTGCGTTCCTACCTCGACTGGATGGTGGGCGTGCCGTGGAAGAAGCGTACCCGGGTCAAGCACGACCTGCCGCATGCGCACAAGGTGCTCGACGAGGATCACTACGGCCTCGAGGAGGTCAAGGAGCGCATCCTCGAGTATCTGGCCGTGCAGAAGCGCGTCAAGAAGCTCAAGGGGCCCGTGCTGTGCCTGGTGGGCCCGCCCGGGGTGGGCAAGACCTCGCTGGGCCAGTCGATCGCCCGAGCCACCAACCGCAAGTACGTGCGCCTGGCGCTGGGCGGCGTGCGCGACGAATCCGAGATTCGCGGCCATCGCCGCACCTACATCGGTTCGCTGCCCGGCAAGCTGATCCAGCGCATGAGCAAGGCCGGGGTCAAGAACCCGCTGTTCCTGCTCGACGAGGTCGACAAGCTCGGCATGGACCACCGCGGCGATCCGGCCTCGGCGCTGCTCGAGGTGCTCGATCCGGAGCAGAACGACAAGTTCAACGATCACTACCTCGAGCTCGACTACGATCTCTCCGAGGTGATGTTCATCTGTACCGCCAACTCGATGAACATTCCCGGCCCGCTGCTGGACCGCATGGAGGTCATCCGTCTGCCGGGCTACACCGAGGACGAGAAGCTCGCCATTGCCCGGCGCTACCTGGTGCCGAAGCAGCTGCGGGCCACCGGCTTCAAGGAGGACGAGCTCGGCTTCTCCGATGAGTCGCTGCTGGAGCTGATTCGCTACTACACTCGTGAGGCGGGCGTGCGCGAGCTCGAGCGGCAGATCGCCAAGGTATGCCGCAAGGTGCTTCGCGAACGGCTCGAATACGAAGGCAAGGCGGCTCAGGCGCCGGTGTTCCTCGCCGCCGACGACATAGAGAAGTATGCCGGCGTACGCCGCTACAGCTACGGTCTGGCCGACAAGGAGGATCAGGTGGGCCGCGTGACCGGGCTGGCCTGGACCTCGGTGGGCGGCGAGCTGCTGAACATCGAGTCGGTGGTCACGCCGGGCAAGGGACGTATCAACAAGACCGGCTCGCTGGGCGACGTGATGAAGGAGTCGGTCAGTGCGGCGCATACCGTGGTGCGTGCTCGCGCCGAGTCGCTGGGCATCGAGCCCGAGCGCTTCGAGAAGGAAGACCTGCACATTCACGTGCCGGAGGGCGCCACGCCCAAGGATGGCCCCAGCGCCGGCATCGCCATGGTGACCGCCATGGTGTCCGCCTATACCGGACGACCCATCCGCTGCGACCTGGCCATGACGGGTGAAGTGAATCTGCGTGGCGAGGTCATGCCGATCGGAGGGTTGAAGGAGAAATTGCTGGCGGCACGGCGCGGTGGTATAAAGATCGTGCTAATTCCGGAAGAGAACCGCCGTGACCTCAAGGAGGTTCCGGATAACATCAAGGACGCGCTGGATATCCGGCCAGTCCGTTGGATCGATGAGGTACTGGCGTCGGCGTTGGTGGCAAGTTCCGATACCAGCGGGGAAGAATCCCGAACTGATGATTCGGCTTCTTCTTCAACGATGATCAGTACACATTAACGATAATTGCCGTGCCATTTTGAGGATAAAACCTCGATATGGCGCGGTTTGGCGCCGCAGTTGCTTGACACCTCTTTTACAGCATTGCTATAAACTGCCAGCCGTGCTGTGATCGTGTTGCCGGGCGAAAGGCACGCCGATTAGAGCCATTTACTGAAACCGTCAAGGGGTGAAGTGTGAACAAATCCGAGCTGATCGAAGCCATCGCCGCGTCTGCCGATATTCCCAAGGCCGCTGCGTCTCGTGCACTGGATGCCATGGTCGATACCGTTACCGAGAGCCTCAAGAAAGGGGATAGCGTTTCACTCGTCGGGTTTGGTACTTTCTCGGTGAAGGAGCGTGCCGCCCGTACCGGCCGCAACCCGCAGACCGGCCAGCCGATCCAGATCAGTGCAGCCAAGGTGCCGACCTTCAAGGCCGGCAAGGCACTGAAAGACTCCGTCAACTGAGTCAACGGATTGTTTGCTCCGCCAGCCCGGTAGCGGGCGATCCAGCGTCGGAAGCAAACCATCAGGCGCATCGCTTCGGCGATGCGCCTTATTTTTTGGCGGATGCATCTTGATTTGGCATCGGCGCCCCGCACCGATGTCCAGTCGGGCGCTCAGCCATGGTCCGCGAGGCCGGGCCACCGTATAATATGGCCCCACTGCCAGCCAACAATCAGTTACCGAGGCCTGCATGCTGCAAAGTATTCGTGACCGCTCCAGGAGTTGGGGTGCCAAGATCATCGTCGGCGCCGTGGTCGTCACCATGGCGCTGTTCGGTGTCGAGTCCCTGGTGGGGCTGTTCGGCGGCGGCGGCGATGAAGTCGCCAAGGTCAACGGCCAGTCCATCACCCGTCAGGAGCTGGAGATGGAGGTGCAGCGCGCGATCCGCTCCGGCCAGGTGCCGCCCGAGCAGGAGCGGGCGCTGCGCGGGCAGGTACTCGACGAGATGATTGGCGAGCGCCTGCTGCTGGCCTTTGCCGAGGAGGGCAGGCTGCATCTCTCCGACGAGCAGCTCGATCAGGTCATCGTGACCCTGCCCGAGTTTCAGGATCAGAGCGGCCGCTTCGATGCCGACCTGTTCCGCAACCGCCTTGCCAGTGCCGGCTTCACGCCAACCTCATTCCGTGCTGCGCTGCGCGTCGATCTCAAGCGGCAGCAGCTGCAGCAGGGTCTGGCCGTCAGTGACTTCGTGCTCGACAGCGAGCGAGAAACCCTGTCGGCACTGCAGTCGCAGGTGCGCAGCTTCCGCTACCATGCGCTGGACGCCGATGCGCTCGACGAGCCGGTGGAGGTCAGCGAGGAGGAGCTGCTCGCCTACTACGAGGAGCATCGCGACAATTACCAGCGACCGGAACAGGTGCGTCTGGAGTACGTGATCGTCGATCGTCAGGAGATGGCCGGCCAGGTCGAGGTGGACGAGGAGGCGCTGCGGCAGGAGTGGCAGAACCGCGGTCGTGACGCCGATCGGCGCGTTTCCCACATCATGGCCAGCCACAACGGCGAACGCACGCGAGAAGAAGCCGTGGAGCGGCTGGAAGCCGTTCGCCAGCGCCTGGCCGAGGGCGATGACTTCGAGGCCCTGGCGCTCGAGTACTCCGACGATCCCGCGTCCGCGGAGCAGGGTGGCGATCTCGGTGTGATCAGTCGCGGTTTCTTCGGCGACGCCTTCGACGATGCGGCCTTCGCGCTCGCGCCCGGGCAGGTCTCCGGCATCGTGGAAACCAGCAGCGGTCTGCATCTGATCAAGGTCACGGGGCTGGATCAGCCATCCTTCGAGGAGATGCGTGACGATCTGGCCCGTGAGCTGGCGCTCGACCAGGTCACCGGCGATTTCAACCGTCGCGTTCAGTCCCTGATCGATGAGAGCTTTGCCGCCGACGACCTGGCCAGCGTGGCCGATGGGTTGGGGCTCGAGCTCCACGAGAGCGACTGGGTGTCGCGTGAAGGCGGCGAGGGCATACTCTCCGAGCCGGGCGTGATGAGCGAGGCGTTCAGCGAGGATGTGCTGGTCGAGGGCTTCAACAGTGAAGTCATCGAGCTCGACGACGATCGCCGCATGGTATTGCGGGTTGCCGAGCATCGTGAGGCCACCGTGCTGCCGCTCGAGGAAGTGCGCGAGCGTGTGGCGGCATCGGTGACCCGGATCAAGCAGCGTGAGATGCTGCTCGACGTGGCGCGTCAGCAGGTCGAGCGCCTGCGCGCCGGAGAGGAGCTGGATCTCGACTGGCAGCAGGTCGAAGGGGCCACGCGCCAGCGGGACAACGTGCCGCGCTCGGTGCTCCAGGCCGCCTTCCGTTTGCCGCATCCCGAGGCGGGCGAGGCCGTGTTCGGCCACACCAGCGATGGCGAGAGGGTCATCCTCATCGCACTCGACGACGTCACTGCCGGCGAGCCCGACGAGGAGATCGATGCCTTCGTGGCGCGCATGGCCGAGCAGCTGCGGGCTCAGGCGGCCGTGCAGGGACTGCGCAGCCATCTGCGGGAGACCTCCGAGGTCACCCGCCGCTGAGGGCAATAGCCTGCCATGCGGTACCGATAAGGGGGCGATGCCCCCTTATCTTCTGTCCCGACTTTATACCGTTATCTTGTGCTGAAGAAGCGTGCTGCCCTGGCTGGCTGATGTGTTACTCTATAACAAAAGTGTTGCAGGAGCGCTCATGGCTGCCACGCCGCTAAGATCGATACCCGTACATCTCTTCACCGGCTTTCTGGGCAGCGGCAAGAGCACGCTGATCCAGCGCCTGATCGAGCAGAAGCCGGCAAACGAGCGCTGGGCGGTATTGATCAACGAGTTCGGCCAGATCGGTATCGATCAGGCCATGTTCGAGTCGCGGGACGACGTGATCGTCAAGGGACTGCCCGGTGGGTGTCTCTGCTGTCAGCTGGCGTTCGTGCTGCAGGCCACGCTGGTCAACCTGCTGCATCGCCATCGGCCCGACCGGCTGCTCATCGAGCCTTCGGGGCTCGGCCATCCCGCCGGCCTGCTCGACACGCTGCGCGGAGAGGCCTTTGCCGACGTGCTGGTGGTGCAGGACATCGTGGCGCTGCTCGATCCGTCCCGACTCGAGGATCCCCGCGTGCGGGAGCACGACACCTTCAACGACCAGTTGGCCATGGCCGACGCCGTCGCCTTGACCATGACCGACCGCTGCGGGGCGCAGGCGCTCGCCGCTGCCGAGGCCTTCGTGCAGCAGCTCTGGCCGCCCAAGAAGTGGGTGGCGCACGCTGCCCATGGCGAACTGGATGTGAACGTGCTGCTGGCAGGTGGCCGTCACCGCTCGGCGGCCGGAAGCGTGCGCGATGGGCATGCGGCGCTGCGCGACTCTGGCGCTCGGATGCCGGTACTGGATGAGTTCGTGGTGCCGGCGCCTCGGCCGGGGCAGCCGGTGGCGGCGAGCGGCCGGGCCTTGGGCTACCAAACGCTGGGGTGGCGCTGGAGTCCCGTCGAGGTGTTCGATCTCGACCGCCTGACCCTGCTGCTGGATCGCTTGCCGCCCGCGCTGCGCGTCAAGGGCATATTGCACACCGATGCCGGATGGAAACTCTACAACCGCGGCGAGGGGGCGGCGAGCCTGGGGCCAAGCGTCTGGCGTCAGGACTCGCGCCTGGAGCTGATCGGCGAGGCGGCGCACATGCCGCCGGCAGACGACCTTCTCGCCGCCATTCACGCCTGTCGTGTGAGCGGCGAAGAGGTCGATGCGCTGCCTTGAGTCAGCTCCTCAGAGGGCGATTTCCCGCAGGGTGGGGTCGCCATCGGGGCCGATCTCGATTTCCCAGCCTGTGCCGGGCTGCCAATCGCCCAACACGATACGGCGAGCTGGGAGGTCGCCGACCTCGAGCTCGTGCACGGCGGGACGATGGGTGTGGCCGTGGATCAGGGTGGTCACGCCGTAGTCGCGCATGGTGCGCACGACTTCTTCCGGGGTGACGTCCATGATGTCCTCGGCCTTGTTGGAGGTCGCTTCGCCGGACTGTTGCCGCAGCGCGGCGGCCAGCTGCAGGCGGTCGGCCAGCGGCATCGCCAGCACCTGCTCCTGCCAGGCCTGGTTGCGGGCCTGTTCGCGAAAGGTCATGTAGGCCTCGTCGCGGGTGCACAGGCTGTCGCCGTGCATCAGCAGCACCGGCTCGTCGGCGAAGCGCAGCACGGCCGGATCGGTGACCAGCTTGGCCCCGCAGGCGGCAGCGAAGCGGTGGCCGAGCAGGAAGTCGCGGTTACCGTGCATCAGGTAGATCTGGGTGCCTTCGTCGCTCAGGCGGCGCAGGGCGGCGGCCACTCGCAGGGCCAGCTTGCCGGTGCCGCTGGGATCCTGGTCGGCGTGATCGAGCAGATCGTCGCCGATCCAGGCCTCGAAGAAGTCACCCAGGATGTAGAGTGCATCGACGCCGCGGGCTCTGCGCTCGAGCCAGCCGAGGAAGCCCTCGGTGACCTCGGGCGCAGCCGGGTGCAGATGCAGGTCGGAGATCAGCAGGGTGGAACTCATGAGCAATCCCGTGGTTGGCTGCGGCTCAGCTGTCGTCTGCTGCGTCCTTGACGTAGGCGCGCTCGATGATCACGTCTTCGGCGGGCACGTCGGCATGCATGCCGCGGCGGGTGGTGTCCACGGCGGTGATGCGCTCGACCACGTCCATGCCCTCCACCACTTCGCCGAACACGCAGTAACCCCAGCCCTGCAGCGATTTACCGCTGTGGTTGAGGAAGTCGTTGTCGGCCACGTTGATGAAGAACTGGGCGGTGGCGGAGTGGGGGTCCTGGGTGCGGGCCATGGCCAGGGTGCCGGTCAGGTTCTTCAACCCGTTGTCGGCCTCGTTCTCGATCGGGTCGCGGGTCGGCTTCTGGTTGAAGTCCCGGTCGAAGCCGCCGCCCTGGATCATGAAGCCGGGAATGACGCGATGGAACAGGGTGCCGTCGTAGTGGCCGTCGCGCACGTACTGCTCGAAATTGGCTGCGGACTTGGGCGCCTGTTCGTGATTCAGGGTGATGGCGATGTCGCCGAAGCTGGTCTCGAGAATGATCATCGAAGTTTCCTGTACGATGGGAGCGCGCCTTGGCGCCGTGCATGGGCGTGGCGTTATAATAGCCGTTTTGCATCGATGCGCGAAGCGTGTCGGGTTCATCGACATTCGGGGCCCCACCCAGACTCGCGATCCAACCAGAGGTTTGCCGCAACAACATGACCACCGAAAACGCCAGTGCGCCGAATTTCATCCGCAACCAGATCCGCGACGAGATCGAGGCCGGTCGTGCCGACAAGGTCGTCACCCGCTTCCCGCCGGAGCCCAACGGTTTCCTGCACGTGGGGCACGCCAAGTCCATCTGTCTCAACTTCGGCCTGGCCGAGCAGTTCGGTGGGAACTGTCACCTGCGCTTCGACGACACCAACCCGGCCAAGGAAGAGCAAGCCTACATCGACGCCATCAAGGAGGACGTCAGCTGGCTCGGCTTCGAGTGGGCGGGGCCGGTGCGCTACGCCTCCGACTGCTTCGATCAGCTCTACGCCTGGGCGCAGCATCTGATTCGCGAGGGCAAGGCCTACGTGGACGATCTCTCGCCCGACGAGATCCGCGAATATCGCGGCACGCTGACCGAGCCGGGCCGTCCGAGCCCCTGGCGCGAGCGCAGCGTCGAGGAGAATCTCGACCTGCTCGAGCGCATGCGTGCCGGCGAGTTCAACGAGGGCGAGAGGGTGCTGCGAGCCAAGATCGACATGGCCTCGCCCAACATCAATCTGCGCGACCCGATCCTCTACCGCATTCGTCATGCCCATCATCACCAGACCGGCGACACCTGGAAGATCTATCCCTCCTACGATTTCGCCCATGGTCAGACGGATGCCATCGAAGGGGTGACGCACTCCATCTGCACCCTGGAGTTCGAAGACCACCGCCCGCTCTACGAGTGGTTCCTCGACAACCTGCCGGTGCCGTGCAAGCCGCGCCAGATCGAATTCGCGCGGCTCAATATGAACTACACCCTCACCTCCAAGCGCAAGCTCAAGCTGCTGGTGGACGAGGGCATCGTCGACGGCTGGGACGACCCGCGCATGCCGACCATCTCCGGCATGCGTCGGCGCGGCTACACCCCGGCGTCGATCCGCAAGTTCTGCGAGATGATCGGCGTAACCCGCGCCGACGGCGGCCTGGTCGATATCGCCATGCTCTACCATGCCATCCGCTCGGATCTGGAGGACAACGCTCCGCGCGCCATGTGCGTGCTCAATCCGCTCAAGGTGGTGTTGACCAACGTGGCGGAGTCCCACGAGGAGGTCTACGAGGTGCCGGGCCATCCGGCCCGTGAGGACATGGGGGTGCGCCGCGTGCCCTTCACCCGCGAGCTCTACATCGACCGCGACGACTTCATGGAGGAGCCGCCGAAGAAGTTCTTCCGCCTGGCGCCGGGTCAGGAGGTGCGTCTGCGCAACTCCTACGTGATCCGCTGCGACGAGGTGGTGAAGGACGCCAGCGACGAGATCGTGGAACTGCGCTGCTCGGTGGATTTCGATACCCTGGGCAAGAACCCCGAAGGGCGCAAGGTCAAGGGCGTGATCCACTGGGTCAGCGCCAATCATGCGGTGCCGATGGAGGTGCGTCTCTACGACAACCTGTTCCTGGTCGAGCAGCCGGACAAGGACAAGGACGCCGACTTCCTCGAGCATCTCAATCCCGAGTCGCTGCAGATCTGTCAGGCCATGGGCGAACCGAGCCTGGCCGATGCCGCCCCCGAGTCGCGTTATCAGTTCGAGCGCATGGGCTACTTCTGTGCCGACCGCCATGCCTGTCGTGACGGCAAGCTGGTGTTCAACCGCACCGTTGGGCTGAAGGACAGTTGGGCAAAGATACAGAAGAAGGGCTGACATGCAGATCTACAACACGCTGACGCGACGCAAGGAGCCGTTTGCTCCGATCGAACCGGGCAAGGTGCGCATGTACGTCTGCGGCATGACCGTGTACGACTACTGCCACCTGGGCCACGCCCGGGTGATGGTGGCGTTCGACGTGATCACCCGCTACCTGCGCTGGCGCGGCTTCGACGTCACCTACGTGCGCAACATCACCGACATCGACGACAAGATCCTCAAGCGGGCCGACGAGAACGGCGAGACCATCGCCTCGCTCACCGAGCGCATGATCGCCGCCATGCACGAGGACGAGGCGCGCCTCGGCGTGCTGCGCCCGGACCGCGAGCCGCGGGCCACCGGCCACGTGAGCGAGATCATCGCCATGGTCGAGACCCTGATCGACAAGGGCTATGCCTATCCGGCCGCCAACGGCGACGTCTACTACCGGGTGCGCAAGTTCGAGGGCTACGGCAAGCTCAACAACCGCAATCCCGACGAGATGCGTGCCGGCGCCCGGGTCGAGGTCGACGAGCACAAGGAGGACCCCCTCGACTTCGTGCTGTGGAAGGCGGCCAAGCCCGGCGAGGCGAGCTGGCCCTCGCCCTGGGGCGAGGGGCGCCCCGGTTGGCACATCGAGTGCTCTGCGATGTCGACCTGCTGCCTGGGGGATACCTTCGACATCCACGGCGGCGGCCCGGACCTGACCTTTCCGCACCACGAGAACGAGATCGCCCAGAGCGAGGCGGCCACCGGCAAGCCTTACGTCAATACCTGGATGCACGCCGGGGCGGTGCGGGTGAACCAGGAGAAGATGTCCAAGTCGCTGGGCAACTTCTTCACCATCCGCGAGGTGCTCGAAGTCCACGACCCGGAAGTGGTGCGCTACCTGCTGGTGGCGAGCCACTACCGCAGCCCGATCAACTACGCCCCGGAGTCGCTGGGTGAGGCGCGCAAGTCGCTGGAGCGCTTCTACACCGCGCTCGAAGGCATGGAGGCTCTCGGCGCGGACGCTGCGTCTGGCGTGAGCGATGGCCGCTTCGCCGAGCGTTTCACCGCCGCCATGGACGACGACTTCAACACGCCGGAAGCGCTGTCGGTGCTGTTCGAGCTGGTGCGCGAGCTCAACCGCGCCAGGAAGGAAGCCCCCGGTGAGGCGCCGGCATTGGCCGCCGAGCTGCGTCGTCTGGGCGGCGTGCTGGGGCTGTTCGAGCAGTCGCCCCAGGCCTTCCTCAAGGGCAACCAGGCGGCGCTGCCGCTGAGCGAAGAGCAGATCGAAGCGCGTATCGCCCAGCGTGCCGAGGCCAAGCAGGCCAAGGACTTCGCCGCCGCCGACGGCATCCGCGACGAGCTCGCCGCACTCGGTATCGTGCTCAAGGATTCCCGCGAGGGAACGAGCTGGGTCTACGAGCCACCCGAACAGTGAGCCTCGTGCCTGCAGTACGCATACGCCCGGCCTCTGGCCGGGCGTTGTCGTTTCACCTGGGCGTGCGCGGGTAGGGCGGCAGCGGTATCTGCAATGGCCAGCTGTCGTCGACGACGAACAGCCGTCGACGAGCGCTGCCCGGGCCGGCGGAGTCGAGCAGCGCAATCTGTACCGGCGAGGCGGGCCGTGAGAAATGCTGCGCCAGACGCGCCTCGACGTCGTCCAACGGCAGGAAGGCCTCGTCTCGCGGTAGCGCCAGCCAGTGCGGCTTGACCAGCCAGGCGGCGCGGGTGTTCCGCCTCAGGCCGTCGCGCAGCCGTCGCCAGTCGCGCCAGTGGAGCCACTCTCCGCGCAGGTGCTCGGTCGTTGCCTCGTGCGGCGCCGGCAGCGGCCGGTGCCAGGGATAGAACAGCACGCCGGGCATCGCCAGCTGTTGCTTGATCGTCTCCGTCCGCGCGGGGCCGATGTCGCGGGGCTGGGTGTGCTGGTGGATGGTCAGCCGGGTCTCGGCATGCTCGGTCAGACGCAGTTGATGACGGTCCAGATGCTCGCGCTTGGTGGCGAGGCTGTCGGCGCCGCCGGGACCGATCCAGCGTGCCTGGTCGTCGTTCGGGCCGGGGCCTTGCGGCAGGCCCAGGTAGAACTTGATGGCCACTTCGAGATGAATGGGCGTGGGATCGTGGCGACGGCGGTAGAGCAGGTCGAGCTCCCCCAGGGTGCGTTTGCCCTGGTGAATGCGAAGATTGCTGGCGAGCAGACGGGTGCCCGGCGCGGTGTCGAGCAGAAATTGCCAGAGGCGCTCGTGATAGTGGCCCATGCGGCCATCGACGGTGCTGCCCGCCCGGCGCTCGAGGCCCTCGGGGTTGGCTTCCAGTTCGTCGAGGTAGGCCAGCAGACGCTCGTCCCGTTCGAGGCCGAAGTCCGCCCGGCTCGGGCGTCCGGGCCAGGGCATGGCGATCAGGTCCGGCGCCATGACGATCCAGGCCAGATCGCGCACCAGGGGGTGATGGCAACGGGCGAGCAGGGCGGTACCGTCCGCATCCATGGGGAGCTCCGCGTTGAGAACGGGTCTGACAGTCAAACTGTACACGCCTTATACTCTACCGACATACCCATAGGATGGTGATGATCATGAAACGCTACTTGTCTGTGGCGGCCGTGACGGCCGGCTCCCTGCTTTTCGCCGTCGGCGTGCATGCCGGTGACCCGGTCACGGTATCTTCCAAGATCGATACCGAGGGCTCGGTGCTGGGGCAACTGATCATTCAGCGCCTGGAGCAGGGCGGCATCCCGACGGAGGACAGGCTGCAGCTCGGCGCCACCAGCATCGTCCGGCAGGCCTTGCTGAACGGCGAGATCGACCTCTACCCCGAGTACACCGGCAACGGGGCCTTCTTCTTCGACATGACCGACAGCGATGTCTGGCACGATGCCGAGAGTGCTTTCGAAACGGTGCGTGAACGAGACGCCGAGAACGGTCTGGTGTGGCTTGCGCCGGCCCAGGCCAACAATACCTGGGCCATGAGCGTGCGCGGCGACCTGGCCCGGGAGCATGGCCTCGAGACCCTCGAGGACCTGGCCGAGTATCTCGACGGCGGCGGGGAGTTCAAGTTCGCCGCCAGCGCCGAATTCGTCGAGTCCGAACAGGCACTGCCGGCGTTTCAGCAGGCCTATGGCTTCGAGCTGAGCAGCGATCAGCTGCTGGTGCTCTCCGGCGGCAATACCGCCGCTACCATGCGTGCCGCCGCCCAGCAGACCAGCGGGGTGAATGCCGCCATGACCTACGGCACCGACGGCGGGCTCAGCGCGCTCGACCTGGTGGTGCTGGAGGATACGCTTGGGGTGCAGCCGGTCTATCAGCCGGCGCCGGTGGTGCGCGAGGAAGTGCTCGAGGCCTACCCGGAGATTGCCGAACTGCTCGAGCCGCTGTTCGAGTCACTCGATCTGGAAATTCTGCAGGAGCTCAATGCCAAGGTGGCGGTGGAAGGGCTCGATCCGCGCCAGGTCGCCGAGGAGTATCTGGCCGAGCTGCAGGACTGAGGCGTGGGCGAGACCAGGCAATCTCCCAACTGGGTCCTGTCGAGCCTGATGCTGGCCGCCACGGCGGCCTGGCTGACGCTGGATGCCGTCAGCGTCGCGCCCAACCGAATCGTGCCGGGCACGCCCTACGCCGCGCTCGAGGTCGTGGGCGGCTGGCCGGCGCTGCTGATGGCCGTACCCATGCTCGCCGTGGTGGTGCTGGCCTGGCGGCCGAACCGCAAGGGGCTGACGCTTTCCCTTGGCGTGGTGATGGCGCTGCTCGCGCTCTTGCCGCTGTGGCTGGCGGCGGCCACGGCGGTGCTGGTGACGCCGGATATGCCCCAGGCGCGGGTGGGTATCGGCAGTGCGCTGTGGCTGCTGCTCTTCCTGCTGCTGCTGGTGTTGATCGAGCTACGTACCCGGCTCGGCATGTCGCGTGCGCTGGGCTGGCTGCTGCTGGTGCCGATGCTGCTCGGCTGGTGGCTGGCGCTGTCACTGTGGCTGGAGCCGCTGGCGCTGCTGCGCGAATATCACGCCCGCAGCGACCAGTTCGCCAGTGCCGTCCAGCAACACCTCGCGCTGGTCGGGGCGGCGGTGGGGGCCAGCCTGGTGGTGGCCTCACTACTGGTGCTGGCCATGCGCAGGCACACCGGGGTGCGGCGTGTCGGCTTCGGCGTGCTCAACTTTCTCCAGACCATTCCCAGCCTGGCGCTGTTCGGCCTGCTGCTGGCCCCGCTTGCCTGGCTCGGTGCGCGGGTCGATTGGCTGGCGGCGCTGGGGGTCAGCGGCATCGGTTGGGCGCCGGCCTTCCTGGCCCTGCTCGGCTACAGCCTGCTGCCGATGGTGCGCAATATCTTCGTCGCCCTGGAAGAGGTGGATCCGGCGGTGATCGAGTCCGCCCGCGGCATGGGCATGGCCCGACGCCAGGTCTTCCTGCAGGTGCGCCTGCCGCTGGCACTGCCGGTGGTGCTGGAGGGCGTGCGCATCACCACCGTCCAGGCCATCGGCCTGACGGCGGTGGCGGCCCTGATCGGTGCCGGCGGGCTCGGCACCTTCATTTTCCAGGGATTGGGGCAGGCGGCCATGGACATGGTGCTGCTGGGCGCCCTGCCGATCATCGGCCTGGCCCTGGTCGCCGATGCCTTGATCGGCGCCTTGAGTGAACGTCTTCGCCCGGGAGGGGCCGCATGATCGAACTGTTCGACGTGACCAAGCGTTTCGGCGACGAGACCGCGGTGGACGGTATCTCGCTGCGTGTCGAGAAGGGCGAGCTGTGCGCGCTGGTCGGCACCTCGGGCTGCGGCAAGTCGACCACCCTGCGCATGATCAATCGCCTGATCGAGCACGACGGCGGCGAGATTCATCTCGACGGCCAGCCGGTGCGCAGCTTCGACGAAGTCGCCCTGCGGCGGCGGATCGGCTACGTCATCCAGAGTACCGGGCTGTTTCCCCACTGGACGGTGGCGCGCAACATCGGTCTGGTGCCGCGCCTGCTGAAATGGCCCAAGGGCAAGGTGCGCGACAGGGTGGAGGAGCTGATGCAGCTGCTGGGCCTGCCCGTGGCGGAGTTCGCCGACAAATACCCGCGCCAGCTCTCCGGCGGCCAGGCGCAGCGTGTCGGCGTGGCCCGGGCCTTGGCCGCCGACCCCGACATCCTGCTGATGGACGAGCCCTTCGGCGCCCTCGACCCCATCACCCGGGCCACCCTGCAGGATGAGCTGCGGGTGCTGCAGGCGCGCCTGCACAAGACCGTCGTTTTCGTCACTCACGACATGGACGAGGCGCTGGCGCTCGCCGACAGGCTGGTGGTGATGCACCAGGGGCGGATCGTGCAGCAGGGCTCACCCGTCGAGCTGCTGCGCGAGCCGGCCAATCCCTTCGTCGAGTCGCTGCTGGGCGGCATGGACCGCGGCCTGAAGGAGGCGGCGCTGATCCAGGTCAGCGAGCACATGTTGCCATTGGGGCCGCGGCTGCTGGCCAGCGAGCGGATTCCCTACGGCGCCTCATTGAGCCAGGCCCTGTCGGTCATGCTCTGGCACCGGGTCGACCGGCTGACGGTGGTCGACGAAGAGGACATTCCCATCGGTGAGCTGTCGTTGCGCCGCCTGCTCGGGGCCAAGGCGGCATGAGTTCGGCTACGTCGTCGACGACACACGGCTCGGCCGTACAGCGGTGGTTGGCGCCGATCGTCTGGCTGAGCCTGCTGTTGCTGCTGACCCTGGGCATGGGACATCTCGAGTGGCTGTTCCGCCTGCTCGAACCCGACCTGCGGCAGGTGATCTATCGCCGCGCCGATTTCCTGACCCTGCTGGGCCAGCACGTGCTGGTGGTGGGCATCGCCTCGCTGCTGGCGGTGGCCCTGGGGGTCGCCGCCGCCGTGGCCGTCACCCGCGAGTTCGGCAGGGACTTCCTGCCGCTGGTGTCGCAACTGGCCTCCATCGGTCAGACCTTTCCCCCGGTCGCCGTGCTGGCCCTGGCGGTGCCCGCCCTGGGGTTCGGTACGCTGCCCATCATCGTCGCGCTGCTGCTGTATGGGCTGCTCCCCATCGTGCGCAACACCCTGGCCGGGATCGGCAGCATCGACCCGCAGGTGCACGAGGCGGCCCGCGCCATGGGCATGACCCCGTGGCAGGTACTGCGCCAGGTGGAGCTGCCGCTGGCCGCGCCCTTCATCCTTGCCGGTATCCGCACCTCGGTCACCATCAATATCGCCACCGCCGCGCTGGGCACCACCGTGGGGGCAAGCAACCTGGGCGACCCGATCATCTCCGGCATCGTCAACGGCAATACCGCCTACATCGTCCAGGGAGCCGTGCTGATCGGCCTGTTGGCGCTGGCCGTGGACAGCCTCTTCGAGCGCCTGCAGCGGCGCGGCTAGGCGTTGCCCGACGCCTGCTCGCTCCAGGCTACGTTGGCCAGGCCGATATCGCGGGTGATGCTGAGCTCACGGAGCGTTCGGCTATGGGCCGGAGGCAGTGATAGTGCATTCGTCGTAGAGAGGGGGCTTGTATAGCAAAATAGGTGCGTTTAGATTCATCTTACGTTAACGTCAACTTTTCCAGCGTTGGCGCTCTGCTGGAGAGACCCTCTGGCAGACGGCTACATTAGAGTCAACACTGCCCTCACGAGGGGCGGCACTCCTCCTGCCATTACCCAAGGACCAGGAAGATGACAACAACACACGATGTCCACACGCCGAGCTTCATGACCGGCGATGAATTCCACATCCCCACCTTTCGCCTGCTGCAGCAGGACGGTTCCCTGTGCGAGGGCGCCGAGGCGCCGAAGCTGGACCGGGACAAGGCGCTCAGGATCTACCGTGCCATGCTCGTCACCCGTGTGCTCGACGAGCGCATGATGGCGGCGCAGCGTCAGGGCCGGCTCTCCTTCTACATGCAGTGCACCGGCGAGGAGGCCGCGGTGATCGGCGCCACCGCAGCGCTCGACGATGCCGACATGATCATGGCCCAGTATCGTGAGCAGGGCGCGCTGGTCTATCGCGGCTTCAGCTACGACGAGTTCATGAACCAGCTGTTCGGCAACGAACTCGACTACGGCAAGGGCCGGCAAATGCCGATCCACTACGGCTCGCGCAAATTGCATTACATGACGATCTCGTCACCGCTGGCCACCCAGATCCCCCAGGCCACCGGCTACGCCTATGGCCAGAAGCTGGCCGGCGAAGGCCACTGCACCATCACCTTCTTCGGCGAGGGTGCGGCCTCGGAGGGCGACTTCCACGCCGCGCTGAACATGGCCTCGGTGCACAAGGTGCCGGTGATCTTCTTCTGTCGTAACAACGGCTACGCCATCTCGACGCCGGCCAGCGAGCAGTTTGCCGCCGACGGGATCGCGCCGCGGGCGTTCGGCTATCGCATGCACGTGATTCGTGTCGACGGCAACGACATACTGGCCGTCTATCGTGCCACCCAGGAGGCGCGCAAGATCGCCGTGGAGCAGAACCAGCCGGTGCTGATCGAGGCCATGACCTATCGCCTGGCGGCTCACTCCTCATCCGACGACCCCTCGGGCTATCGCTCGCGCAAGGAGGAGGAGGCCTGGCGCGAGAAGGATCCCATCCTGCGCATGCAGCGCTGGCTGATCGACGGCGGCTGGTGGAGCGAGGAGGAGGAGAAGGAGCTTCAGGAGAGTCTGCGCCGCGAGGTGCTCGAGACCATGAAGCGTGCCGAGAAGCGTCCGCCGCCGCCGCTGGAGAGCCTGGTGACCGATGTCTACGCCGATGTCACGCCGGCGCTGCAGCGTCAGCTCGATGCGCTGAAGACCCACATTCGCAAGTATCCCGATGCCTACCCGAAGGGCGCCCGTTCGCTCGACCCCGACGTCAGGCCGGGTGGCGACCACAAGTCCAGCGACGAGCAGGGAGGAGCCTGAGATGCCCAGAATGAACATGCTGCAGGCGATCAACAACGCCCTGGACATCGCCATGGCCGAGGATGAAAAAGTGCTCTGCTTCGGCGAGGACGTCGGCGTCTTCGGCGGGGTCTTCCGCGCCACCAGCAACCTGCAGGAGAAGTACGGTCGCGCCCGTTGCTTCAACACGCCGCTGGTGGAGCAGGGGATCATCGGCTTTGCCAACGGTCTGGCGGCCCAGGGCTCGGTGCCGGTGGCCGAGATCCAGTTTGCCGACTACATCTTTCCGGCCTTCGACCAGATCGTCAACGAGACGGCCAAGTTCCGCTTCCGCTCGGGCGATCTGTTCAACGTCGGCGGCCTCACCATCCGCACGCCCTACGGCGGCGGGATCTCCGGCGGTCTCTATCACTCCCAGTCGCCGGAAGCCTATTTCGCCCATACGCCGGGCCTCAAGATCGTGGTGCCGCGCAATCCCTACCAGGCCAAGGGACTGCTGCTCTCGGCCATTCGCGACCCCGACCCGGTGATCTTCTTCGAGCCCAAGCGCCTCTACCGCGCCGCGGTGGGCGAGGTGCCCGAGGAGGACTACCAGCTGCCCATCGGCGAGGCCGAGGTCACCAAGGAGGGCAGCGACATCACCGTGCTCGGCTGGGGCGCCCAGATGGAGGTGATCGACCGCGCCGTGGAGCTGGCGGAGAAGGAGGGCATCTCCTGTGAGGTGATCGACCTGCGCAGCATTCTGCCCTGGGACGAGGACACCGTGGTGGAGTCGGTACTCAAGACCGGCCGCCTGGTGATCACCCACGAGGCGCCGCGCACCGGAGGCTTTGCCAGCGAGATCGCCGCCACCATCCAGGAGCGCTGCTTCCTGTACCTGGAGTCGCCCATCGAGCGAGTGACGGGCCTGGACACGCCTTTCCCGCTGACGCTGGAGAAGGAGTACCTGCCCGATCACCTCAAGATCTTCGAAGCGATCAAGGCATCCGCGGCGTTCTGACGCCCGATATCAGGACAGGAGAGAACGATGAGCGATTTCATGCTGCCCGATATCGGCGAAGGTATCGTGGAGTGCGAAGTGGTCGAATGGCGGGTGAACGAGGGCGACGAAATCGCCGAGGACCAGCCGGTGGTCGAGGTGATGACCGACAAGGCGCTGGTGGAGATCACCGCCCCCGAAGCCGGCCGCGTGACCCGGTTGTACGTGGCCAAGGGCGACATCGCCAAGGTGCACGCCCCGCTGTTCGCCTATGAGGCCACCGGAGAGGTCGAGTTCGATACCCCGCCGCGACCCGCCGCACGGGAAGAGGACGAAGTGGTAAGCCCCGCGGCGGAAGCGCCGCCACCCATGGCATCATCGTCGCCGGCCGACGGCAGCGCCACGACCAATGCCAAGGATTTCATTCTGCCCGACATCGGCGAGGGCATCGTCGAGTGCGAAGTGGTCGAGTGGCGGGTCAGCGAAGGCGACGAGATCGCCGAGGACCAGCCGCTGGTCGACGTGATGACCGACAAGGCGCTGGTGGAGATCACTGCCCCAGAAGCCGGCACGGTGAGCAAGCTTCACGTGGCCAAGGGCGAGATCGCCAAGGTGCATGCGCCGCTTTACGCCTACGTACCGGCGCATGCCGAGCCGGGCGAGGCCCAGGCCGATGTCGGCCAGCCGTCGCACTCCGCGTCCCAGGCGGCGCAGAGCTTGGTGTCGCAGAACAGGGTGGCGCCGGTGGCTAGCGGCGGACGCGGCCCCTATGGACGCATTCCGGCGAGCCCAGCGGTGCGGCGTCTGGTACGCGAGCACGGCCTGGATCTCGAAGCCGTGGCCGGTTCGGGCAAGGACGGCCGCGTGTTGAAGGAAGACGTGCTGCGCTTTCTCGAGCAGGGCCCGCAGCAGCAGGGCGAGCCGCCTGCCGCTCGACCGGCCAGCCCCGCCCCGCAGAGCGAAACGCCGTCTGGCACAGCGCCGTCACGGTATGAAGCCGGCGAGGTTCGCGTCGAGCCGATTCGTGGCGTGCGCGCGGTGATGGCGCGGCGCATGGTCGAGTCGGCCAGCACCGTTCCACATTTTCACTACGGCGAGGAGATCGACGTCACCGAACTGCTGGCGCTGCGCGAGCGACTCAAGCCCGTGGCCGAGGCGCAGCAGGTGCGCCTGACGCTGATGCCGTTCTTCATGAAGGCGCTGGCACTGGCGGTGCGTGAGGAGCCGATCCTCAATGCGCGGCTCAACCCCGAGGTCAGCGAGATCCACTATCTGCCCGAAGTGAACGTGGGCATGGCGGTGGACAGCAAGGCGGGGCTGATCGTACCCAACGTCAAGCGCGTGGAGCAGCGCAGCGTGCTCGAGGTGGCCCGCGAGATCCAACGGCTGACCGCTGCGGCCCGGGAAGGGCGGGTGGCCCAGGAGGATCTCAAGGGCGGTACCATCAGCATCTCCAACATCGGCGCCTTCGGCGGCACCTATGCGGCACCGATCATCAACGTGCCGGAGCTGGCCATCGTCGCCATCGGCAAGAGCCAGTGGCTGCCGCGTTTCGACGAGCGTGGCGAGGTGGTGAGACGGGCGATCATGACCGTCACCTGGGCGGGGGATCACCGGGTGATCGACGGCGGCACCATCGCGCGCTTCTGCAATGCCTGGAGAGGCTATCTCGAAAGCCCGGAAACCATGCTGCTGCATCTCGGCTAGCCGGACGCGAGCCGTCTTGGAAAGGATCATCCGATGACGGCTCCCAGCAACAGGCGGACACCCATGTCTCAGGCACCGCTGCAGCAGTTCTACATTCCGGAAGAGCAGTCGATCTATCTGCTCAGCCACGACGACGCGCGCAAGCTCAAGGCGTGGGTGGCGCTGTGTCAGGCCCAGCTCGAGCAGCTGGGCTACCGCGACATCGCACTGATCGGCAAGGGCGCCTACGGCTTCGTCTTCGCCGGCATCACGGCCCACGGTGAGGAGTACGTGTTCAAGTTCACCCGGGTCAACCTGCCCCAGCAGGTGCAGGACCGCCTCGAGGAGGAGGCGTTCATGCTGGAGCAGGTCGATCACCCGCGGGTGCCGCGGCTGATCGCCTTTCAGCGCGTGCGCAACCAGTCGATCCTGGTGATGCAGCGCGCCCCCGGGCTCAACCTGGAGGAGGTGTCGCTGCGTCAGGGGCGACTTTCGCCGCGTCTGGTGGTGCGCATCGCCGATCAGCTCGCCGACATCCTGCGCAGCCTGCGACGCGAGGCGGGACCCGCTGGGCGGCCCATCGTGCACGGCGACATCAAGCCCTCCAATCTGGTCTTCGATGCCCGTCGCGAGGAGGTCGCGCTGATCGACTGGGGCTCGTCGGTGTTCGCCCAGCTCGACGCCAACCAGCAGTTCGTGGCGGCCAACGTCATGGAGCTGATGTCGGACAACCTTCAGCAGACCAACGCGCGGCTGGGCGACGTCTACTTCATCGGCGAAGAGCAGCTCAACGGTGCGCTGTCGTCGCCGCGCTTCGACGAGCAGGGCACGGCCGGCACCCTCTATGCGCTGGCCTCGGCACAGTCGTGTCGCTTCGGTCATCGTGCCATTCCCGCCACCTCGCTGGGGCTGCCCATGGAGTTCGCCCGCATGCTCGACGGCATGCTCGACCCCGACCCGCGGGTGCGCCAGCGCGCCGGCGACCACTTCATTCGCGAGATGCCGCGACTGGCGCGGGTGGTGATGATCGATCTGCCCGGTGCAGCCGAAGCGCCGCTGGTGCCCACCTGGGTGCGGCCCATGACGCGGGAGATCGACACCGTGGTCTACAGCTCGCGCAAGGCGTTCCTGCGCGAGGAGGGCGGAGCGGAAACGCTCAACGACGTCAACGACGTGCAGCTGGATCGCTACTACAAGAACTTCATGCAGGGCATGGGCGAGACCGAGAAGGCCTTTCTCGCCGCGGTGAGCCGGCTGGGCAAGTACCCGGTAGTGGGCGGGCTGGCCGTGCGCTGGGAAGCCGACGGCGTATACATCGACACCTCGCTCAATCTGCACGACTCCTCGCTCAAGCCGGCCTTCGTGGCGGCGGTCAACAACATGGTCAACCTGGCGCGTGCCATCTACCGCCAGGGCATCTTCAAGAGCTGCCTGTTCAACGCCCGCGACACCCTGCACCTCGATCGGTCGAGCCCGGCGCATCCCTTCGTCATCGAGCCCGGCATGCGGCTGCGCTACGAGGTCAGCGCGGTGCCCGAACTGGAAGACCGCAGCCGGCTGCACAGCTACTTCGAGGACGGCCCCGACCCCGAGGAGTTTCTGGTGCTGCCGGAGCCGATCATCACCTCACTGGAAGCGCTCAACGACATTCACCACACCGGCATGATCATCTTCGAAGCGCTGCCCCAGCATCTCAAGATCCACAGCTACTACCGCCTGCTCGACCCCTCCCGCGAGGAGGAGTTTCGCGAGCGTCTCGAAGACATTCTCGATGCGGTGGGGCTGATCGAGGGGCTGGGGGTATCCGGGTTCATGAAGATGCCCTACAAGGACACGCGCTTCTTCGCTCACGTGGAGCGCCAGCCGGAGCGCTACTATCCGCGCAATCCGAGGGAGGAGGGCGCCCGGCACCCATAGGGACCGGGCGCTTCTGCTAGCGGCTCATGCTCTGGGGCAGGTAGAGGGCGATCTCGGGGAACAGGTGCATCAGCGCGATCGACAGCATCATCAGCAGGAAGAACGGCAGCGTGGCCTTGGTGATGGTGAGGATGTCCTTGCCCGTGAGGCCCTGGATCACGAACAGGTTGAAGCCCACCGGCGGTGTGATCTGCGACATCTCCACCACGATCACCAGGTAGATGCCGAACCAGATCAGATCGAAGCCGGCGGCACTGACCAGCGGCATGATGATGGCGGTGACCAGCAGGATCAGCGAGATGCCGTCGAGGAAGCAGCCCATCACCAGCAGCAGCAGCGTCAGCGCCACCAGCAGCATGGTCGGCGACAGGCCCATCTCGCCGATGGTGCGGGCCAGCTGCATGGGCACCTGGGTGAAGCCCATGGCCGAGGTCAAAAACGAGGCGCCGGCGATGATGAAGGCGATCATGCAGGCGGTACGAATGGCGGCGAACAGCGAGTCGCTGAAGATCCTGACGTTGAAGTTGCCGTTCCAGCGGGCAATCAGCATCGACAGCACCACGCCGACGGCCGCGGCCTCGGTGGGTGAGGCAAGCCCGCCGTAGATCGACACGATGATACCGCCGATCAGCAGCAGGATGGGTAGCAGCTCGAGGGTCTGGCGCAGCTTCTGGCCCAGCGGCATGGACGATTCGTCGGCGCCGGTGAGGCCCTTGCGATTGCCGCTCACCAGCGACCAGACGATGAGGTAGGTCATGAACAGGGCAAGGATCATCAGGCCCGGGCCGATGCCGGCCATGAACAGCCGCGAGATCGACTGTTCGGTCACCACGCCGTAGACGATCAGCACGATGGAGGGCGGGATCAACAGCCCCAGCGTGGAGGCGCTGGCCAGGGTGCCGATGGCCATGTTGCTGTCGTAGCCGCGGCGCTCCAGCTCCGGCAGCGTCATCTTGCCCACGGTGGCGCAGGTGGCCGCCGAGGAGCCGCACACGGCGGCAAACATGCCGCTGCCGATGATGTTGGTATGCAGCAGGCGGCCGGGCATGCGGTTAAGCCAGGGGGAGAGGCCGCGGAACATGTTGTCGGCGAGGCCGGAGCGAAACAGGATCTCGCCCATCCAGATGAACATCGGCAGGGCGGTCAGATCCCAGCCGTAGCTGGCGCCCCAGAAATCGGAAGCCAGGATCGGGCCCGGTGCGAAGGGACTGAAGAAGGCCAGCGCGACCCAGGCGGTGCCGATCAGGGCGAAGGCGATCCACACCCCGCTGCCGAGCAGGACGGCCAGCGTCATTATCGTAGCCAGGCTGAGTATCAGCACGTGACGTATCTCCGTGTGGTTGAGTGCGGCTCAGTGAATCTCACTGTCGTCGGTGGCCGTCGCCTCGCGGAAGCGGCTAGGCTCGCGAATGGCGATACGCAGGGTCGTCACCAGTGCCTCGGCCAGGGCCAGGCAGAGCAGTCCCACGCCGGTGGCCAGTACCGTCTGGGGAATCCACAGCGGAATCGACAGAAAGCCGGAGGAGACGTCATTGAACATTCGGCTCTCCCGCGCGAGCTCCACCAGGCCGTAGCCGAGCAGCAGGCTGATGGCCAGTGCGACCAGCAGACAGAAGACCTCGAACCAGGCCCTGATGGCCGATGGCAGTCGTGAAATCAACAGCGTGACGCGGATGTGAGCGTGATGCACGAAGGTGTAGGCGAGGCCCAGGAAGGTCGCACCCACCAACAGGTAGGAGGCGATCTCCGAAACGCCGGTGATGCCGAGGCCAAGGCGCCGCATGCCGATCAGTACCAGCAGGGCATCGATCAGGCGAAACGAGACCTGCAGCGCGATCAGGGCACAGATGGTCACCATGCAGGCGGCCGCGCCCAGGGCACCCAGGCGGTAGAGGGCATTGAACTTGAAGGTCATGACGCTAACCTCGAGGCGAGCTTGAGGGAGGCGTGGCGGCGAGCCGCCACGCCTGGGGTTGGGCTCAATCCTGGCGCTGCTGCTGGTACTCCTCGAGTACCTGCTTCGCCTGCTCACCGGCACGACTCTCCCAGGCCGAGAAGAGCTGGTCGCCGGCTGCCTGCAGGGCGGCCGCAACCTCATCGTTCGGCTCGGAGACGGTGATGCCGTTCGCCTGCAGCGCCTCGAGGCTGGCCTGATTGTCGTCACGGCTCATCTGCCAGCCGCGCTCCTCGGCCCGTGCGGCGGCCTCCAGCAGCGCTTCCTGGGTGGCTTCGTCCAGGCGATCAAAGGCGCGCTGATTGATGAACACGATGTTCTTCGGCAGCCACAGGTTGGCGTCGGTGTAGTGGGAGACGTAGTCCCAGGCGGTCATCGAGTTACCGGTGGAACTCGAGGTGATCATGGCGTCGACCCGACCGGTGCTGAACGCCGTGGGAATGTCCGACTCCTCGGTTTCGGTGGGGCTGCCGCCCAGATAGTCGACGAAGCGCTGGGTGTTGATGTTGGGGGCGCGCACCCGCAGGCCCTCGAACTGCTCGGCATCGTTGAGCTCGAAGTCGGTATAGATGCCCTGGGCCGGCCAGGCCACGGCGTAGAGCGGCATCATGCCCTGATTGGCGAACAGTTCGGTGATCAGCGGCTTGGTGGCCTGCCACAGTTCGAAGGCTTCCTCGTAGCTTCCGGCTACGCCCGGCAGGGTATCGACTTCGAAGATGGGGTCCTCGTTGGAGAGGGTAGAGAGGAAGATCTCGCCGGCCTCGATGGTGCCGCGGCGTACCGAAGGCTTGATCTCACCGTGGGCCACCAGCGAGCCGCCGCTGTGGACGTTGATGGTCAGTTCGCCACCGGTGGCTTCCGCCACGTCCTCGGCGAACTGCTTCACGTTCTTGGTATGGAAGCTGGCATCGCCGTAGGGGGTGGCCATGGTCCACTGGGCGGCACTGGCGGTCGTGGAGAGGCCGCAGGCAGCGGCGATCAGCACGGAGCGGGACAGGATCTTGTTCATTTTGGTCTCTCTAGTTGGAGTTGTGTGGGTGGCGTCAGAGCGCCTATGGGTGAGTTTCGGGACGCTTCGGCCTCACCCAGCGGCCGGAGAAATCGCTTGTCGTCATGTCGGTCATGCGTGACTCTGCATAGCGCTTGGCGCATTGCTGTGCCAGCAGCCCCACGCTGCGGCAGAACCGGGGATGGCTGCCGATGCGCCAGATCACGTCGTAATGCATGTCCGGCAGGGGCTGCGGCAGCTCGATCCGATAGAGCTGACCCTGGCGCCATTCGTCGAGTACGGTGGCGACGGGGAGCGCGCCGATGCCGAGTCCTTCCGTGGTCATGCGCACGATGGTCATCAGCGTGCTGACACTGTGAATGCGGGGCTCCGCCACGCCCTGGCGATCCAGGTACTCCACCAGCTCCTCGTAGGGTCTGGCCCGCTTGCCGAAGGAGATGAAGGGCAGGCAGCCAAGCCACTCGCTACCCTGTACCGCGATCGTCTCGACATGGTCGGGTGAGACGAACATGCCCATTTCGTAAGGGCTCAGCGGCACCTGGTCGATGCGCTCCGGCTCCAGGTAGCCATTCATCGCCAGCAGAATGTCCAGATCGTTCTTCGCCAGCCGGCGGTTGAGCGCCGGCGAGTAATCGACGCTCAGCTCGATGGTCAGCTGCGGGTAGCGCTGGGTCAGGCAGCGCATGAAGTCGGGCAGCCAGCTGTGGGCGATGGTCTCGATGGCGCCGAGGCGCAGTGGGGCGGAATAGTTCTCCTCATCCTCGAACAGCTTCATCGCCGCGTCACGCTGCTGCAGAAGACGCTCGGCGTGGACGAAGAACTCGCGTCCGCGCATGGTGGGCTGGATCGGCCTGGCCGAGCGCTCCAGCAGCACCTCCCCCACGCTGCTCTCGAGACGCGAGATGCGCTCCGAGATCGAGGGTTGGGTCAGGTGCAGGCGCATGGCCGCCTTGCGGAAGGAGCCCAGCCTCACCGCCCAGACGAACGCTTCCAGCTCCTTGAAATCGAGCATCTGCGAATCCGGCTCAGGACTTCTTGAACAGCTGTTCTTCGCGATTCTTGAATGCCTTGAACTCCAGGGCATTGCCGGAGGGATCGTAGAAGAACATGGTAGCCTGTTCCCCCGGTTCGCCCTTGAAGCGGATATAGGGTTCGATCTCGAATGCCACGCCATGCTCGCGCAATTTCTGCGCCAGGGCTTCCCAGGCATCCATCTCCAGCACCACGCCGAAATGGGGAACCGGAACGCCATGTCCGTCCACCGGGTTCTTGTGGCTGGAAACCCCGGCGTCTTTCAAGGCGGGGTTGAGGTGGCAAACGAACTGATGCCCGTAGAGATCGAAGTCGACCCAGCTCGCGGATGAGCGGCCTTCGGGGCAGCCGAGGAAGTCGCCGTAGAAGCGACGTGCCTCGTCGATATCACGTACCTGTACGGCCAGATGGAAGGGATCTTTTACGGCCATGAGTAATACTCCTTTTATTGGCATTGTATTGCCTGGCTTCATTTCATTGATAATCGCGAAGCGACATGGCGTCAACCATTTTTCCACAGAATAACAATATGATAGGAGATGCCGATATTGAGTATCGTGAAAAACGATTGGCATTGAAAAAGGGCGCTCCATATAGTGTCGATCATCACAAGAACAGTTCAAAACAGCGCAAAAAAGGAGTCGCCAATGGCCGTGCCACTGCTCAATTGCGATATGGGGGAAAGCTTCGGCAACTAGACGCTGGGGCTGGATGGCGAGGTCATGCCTTACGTCGACTGTGCCAATATCGCCTGCGGTTTCCATGCCTCCGATCCTCATGTGATGCGCCATACGGTGCGCCTGGCGGTGGAGCATGGCGTCAAGGTCGGCGCCCATCCCGCCTATCCCGATCTGATGGGTTTCGGTCGCCGCTCCATGGCCTGTTCCCCCGCCGAAGTCGAGGATCTGGTGCTGTATCAGATCGGCGCGCTGGCCGGCATCTGTCAGGCGGAGGGAACGGCCGTTCGCTACGTCAAGCCGCACGGTGCGCTGTACAACGACATGGCACGGGACCCCGAGCTGCTGAGGGCGGTGATGCGCGCCGTGACCAGCTACGATCCGAGCCTGCCGCTGATGCTGATGGCGACCGCCGACCCGGAGCCGAGCCGCCAGCTGGCGGCGGAGATGGGCATCGCCATCTGGTTCGAGACCTTTGCCGATCGTGCCTACGATGCCGGCGGCCATCTCGTATCGCGCCGTTTGCCGGGGGCGGTGCACCATGACCAGGCGACCATCGTCGCCCAGGCCGTGAGCCTGGCTCGCGGCGAGCCGCTGGCGGCCATCGACGGTACGCCTCTGCAGCTGCCTTGCGATACGCTCTGCGTGCATGGCGACAATCCCGAGTCGGTAGCGGCCGTTCGGGCCATACGCGAGGCCTTCGACAAGCTGGACCGGGCGTGACGATGTTCGCGCAGATCGAGCTGACTGCCATGGACGTGCTCATGGTGCGCCTGTTCGACGCCATCGACGAGGCCAACATGGGCTGGATCGTCGCCGCCGATCGCGCCCTGCGCGAGGCCTTCGGCGAGGAGCTCATCGACCTGGTGCCCTCCTACACCACCCTCATGCTGCACTACGATGCGCTGCGGCTCGACCACGACGAGGCCATCGGGCGTATCCAGCGCGTACTCGAACGCCTGGAGCCGGCCGACACCGGGCTGGGCCAATGTCATGAAGTGCCGGTCTGGTACGACCTCAGTGTCGGACCGGATCTCACCCGGGTGGCCGAACGAGCCGGCATCGCGGTGGACGAGGTGGTACGTCGCCACTGTGGCCGTGACTATTACGTCTTTGCCCTGGGTTTCGCACCCGGCTACAGCTTCATGGGGCTGGTGGAAGAGGCGCTGGCCACCCCGCGGCTGAAAACGCCCCGGCGCCGCGTGGCCGCGGGCAGTGTAGGCATCGCCGACCGCCAGACCGCGATCTACCCGCTGACCTCGCCGGGCGGCTGGAACATCCTCGGGCGTACCGCCTTCCCGCTGTTCGAACACGCCCGCCGCGGCGAGCCCCTGCTGCGGCCGGGCGATCGGGTCCGCTTCAAGTCCATCAGTCGCGAGGAGTTCCTCCGCCAGGGGGGCGATACGACGGTGCTGGAGAGTGCGCCATGAGCGTTTCCGACAAGGGCGCGCTGCGAGTCGTGCGGGCCGGGCCCCTGGCGCTGCTGGTCGACGACGGTCGCTTCGGAGTGCGCCACCTGGGGGTCACCCAGGGCGGGGCTGCCGATTGGTTCTCGTTTCGCTGGGCCAACTGGCTATTGGGCAACGCGCTGGATGCCGCAGCGCTGGAAATCGTCATCGGTGGCGGTCTCGAGCTGGAAGCGGAGGCGGACTCCACGCTGGCGCTGATGGGCGCCGATCTCGATGCCCACCTCGACGACCGTGCCCTGAAGCCTGGCGCCACGTTCACCATACGGGCCGGTCAGCGCCTGGTCTTCCGTCAGCCGCGCAATGGCTTGCGCGCCTACCTGGCCGTGCCCGGCGGACTCGAAGCGCCCCAGGTGCTGGGAAGTCGCAGCGCCACGCCCCGGGAGCAACTGGGCGGGCTGCACGGCGATGGGCGTACGCTGCAGGTCGACGACAAGCTGGCATGGAACGGCCGTGCCGTCACCGGCCGCCGACTGCCGTTCGACCCGGCGATCAACATGGCGCTTTCGGGAAACTGGCTGGCGCTGGTACCCGGCGCCCAGATCGGTCATTTCAGCGGCGCCAGCCTTTCTCGTGCCTTCAACCTGCCCTGGCGGGTCGACGATCGTGCCGATCGAATGGGAGTCAGGTTGGTGGGGCCGAAACTGCACTGCCGACTGGGAAGCATGATTTCCGAGGGCATACCGCTGGGGGCGGTACAGGTGCCGCCCGATGGCCAACCGATCGTGCTGCTGAACGACCGTCAGACCATCGGTGGGTATCCGCGTCTGGGGGCGCTGACGCCGCTGGCCGCGGCGCGACTGGCACAGTGCCTGCCGGGGCAGGAGGTCAGGCTGGCGGCCACCGCCCGCGAGCATGCCTTGCGTACACATCGCCGTTGTCTGGCGGCCTTCCGCTGAGCCGGGAGGGGAGCCCGTATATCAGGCTCCCAGGCCGCTTTCGCGCAGCAGCTGATCGAGAGCGGGCTTGTCGGCAACGGTAGGAGCGCTGACGGCTTCTTCCAGCAGCAGCTGAGACTCCAGGTCGTGCATGCCCACGGCAAGGCAGCGTTCGATCAAGGCGCTCTTGCTCTGGCCGGTGCGCTGGGAGAGTCGTTCCAGACGAAGTTCGATGTCGCGTGAGAACCGCAGCAGGTGTGGCATGGCGCCCCCCATCAGGCCTTGGCGGCCGAGACTGTGCCTGGCCGTGCTTGGATGGTATGTCTTTAACATAAGCCGCCGGCGGCGGCCTGTCACTTGCGATTCTCACGCAGCGACATGACAGGGCAATGACCGGGTAGCGCTCAGGCCAGGCCCCGTCGGGTCATGACCTGCGTGATGATGGGCACCGGGGTCATCAGGTGTTCGCGCATCATCTCGGCGGCGCGAGTGGCCTCACGGGCCAGGATCACCTCGACCAGGGCGGCGTGCTCCTGACGCTTGCGCTCCAGCGCTTCCTCCGAGAAGACCGTCTCGCGCAGCCACAGATGGCGGTAACGTTCCACTTGGTCGAACAGGCTCTCGCGTACCTGCAGCAGATGCGGCGAACGACAGCCGCTGGCGATGGCCTTGTGGAATGCCTTGTGCCGGGCGTCCCACACGTCCAGCATCTCATCGGGGCTGTTCACTTCCATGACCTTGGCCAGGGTGTGCGCCTTGGCCAGGATTTCCGCTTCCCAGCTATCGTCGCCGCGTTCGATGGCCAGCGTGAGAATCAGCCCCTCCAGCTGCGCGCGGGCGTCGTAGAGATCGGCGAGCTCGGCCAGCGACATGGGCGCTACCCGATAACCGCGCTGGCTGATCGCTACCACCAGGCGCTCGGCGACGAGCTGTGACAGCGCTTCGCGCAGGGGGCCGATGCCCAACTGATAGCGCTCCTTGAGCCGGCTCATCAGCAGCTTTTCGCCGGGCTGGAAGACGCCTCGTGTGATGTCGCGTTTGAGCCAGCTGTAAGCGCTGATACCGAGATTCTGGCGTGGCGAGCTGTCCATCGTCATTGTCGCTGTTTCCTTGCTTTTTCGCCCATGATAACCAAAGGCCACCGTTGGCGGTAACCGCACGACATTCATAACAAGTATCTACATTCACTTGACGGCTGTCGTCATGCCGGTCAGCGCTCATGCATCTGCATCAGGCTCCAGTCCACCAGTTCCTGTGCCAAGCGGTCGGCGGCCGTGCCGAAGGCATCGACCACGTCTTCGATGGACTCGCTGTCGGCCCGCTGGTAGTGGAGAAAGCGCTGGCTGGCCAGCAGACGCTGCGTGCGGGCATCGACCAGTCTGACTTCGAGACGGATCACGGCCTCCGGCCGACCGCCGCGGTATTCGCTGTGGAAGGTCCGCAGGTCGCTGTGCAGCTCCACGTCGGCGGTGACGCCGCTGTCCTCGTGCACCACACCGGGCAGGCGACCATCGTCATGGAAGGCGTCGAGCAGCCGATCGCGCAGCAATAGCGGCATGGCATCGGCCCAGCGTGCGCCGGCGTACACCTGAGGGCGGTTGGGCTGTGGCACGACGAGGATCCGCGTGCCGTCGAGCAGCCCGCTGGCGCGCGGCGTGGCCAGGCGCAGGGTGGCGTCCACCTGGGTGGCCGACGAAGGAGCGGGCGTCAGTGTCCGTGCCGGCAGATCGTAGAAGGCGACCGGCGTGCGTTCCGGCACGAATTGGCAGCCACCGAGCGCCAGGGCCACTGCCAGCGCGACGAGCCAGGACAAGCGCGGGCGATACCTCATGGGCTGAACTCCTCGACGCGGTCGCGTCCCAGCAGGAAGTTGCGGGGGTTCTCCTCCAGGCGGCGCACGATGCGATTGAGCGAGGAGAGGGTGTTGCGCAGCTCGATGGTGGCCGGCCCCAGGCCCTGCACGCCGCGCATGCCGCTTTCCAGTGCCCCCTGGTTGTCCGCCAGCAGCTCCTCGAGGCTCTGGGCCGTGCGGGACAGGCTGGCGGTGAGCTGGCGGGTGTCGATCATGATGCCCTCGGCATGGCCCTGCATCAGGCCGCCGGTGCGGTTGGCCAGAGCGCGGAATTCGGCCAGGGCGCGGGCGGCTTCCCGCGAAACCTCTTCCATGCTCTCGGCGAGCCGGGCCGGGGCATCGCCGATGGCGGCAAGCTGAGCGGTGGTGCGCTCGAGATTGGCCAGGATCCGCTCCACGCTATCCACGTTCTCCTCCGACAGCACCGCCTCCAGCCGCGACAGCACGCGATTGACGTTGCCCAGCAGCTCCTCGCTGTCGCTGAGCAGGGCGCCCAGCGGCGATTGATCGGCGACGATGCGTGCCGGTCGTTCGCCGCGGGCGATCAGCAGCGGGCTCTCGGGCGTGCCGCCGTGCAGCTGGATCGACATGCTGCCGGTGATGTTGGCCAGCGCCAGGCGCGCACGGGTGTCCTGACGAATCGGCACCTGGCTCTCGACGCGAATGAGGGCCATGACGTTGCGCGGATCGGCCGGGTCGAGGCGCAGCTCCACGACGTCACCGACCCTGACGCCGCTGTACTCCACGGCATTGCCCTCCGACAGCCCGCTGACGCCGTGGTTGAACAGCACTTCGTAATGGGTATAGGCCTGGGCGCGGGTGCTCTGGTTGAGCCACAGGGCGAACAGCACGCCGCCGACGAGTGTCAGCACGACGAACAGGCCGATCACGACATGGTGTGCGCGGGTTTCCATCAGCTTTGCCCTCCCGGCGGAGATGTGATTTGCTGCGCCGCCTGGCTGGCTGCGCGACCTCTGGGACCATGGAAATAGTCGCGTATCCAGGGGTCGTCGGTGGCTTCCACCACCGACAGGGAGTCGGCCACCAGCACGCGCTTGTCGGCGATGACGGCGACCCGGTCGCAGCTCGAGTACAGCGTATCGAGATCGTGGGTGACCAGAAAGACACTGAAGCCCAGGGCATCGCGCAGAGTCACCAGCAGGCGGTCGAAAGCGGCGGCGCCGATGGGGTCGAGGCCCGCGGTGGGCTCGTCGAGGAACAGCACCTCCGGGTCCAGGGCCAGGGCGCGGGCCAGGGCGGCGCGCTTGATCATGCCGCCGGAAAGTGCGGCCGGATCGAGCCGGGCGGCATCGGGGGGCAGCCCCGCCAGGGCCAGCTTGACCCGCGCCAGGCGTTCGGCATCGGCGCGCGACAGGCCGGCATGTTCGATCAGCGGCAGGGCGACGTTCTCCTGCAGGTTCAACGAGGAGAACAGGGCGCCGCGCTGGAACAGCACGCCGAAGCGGCGTTCGATGCTGGCGCGGCGGGCGGCAGGCAGGCGCTGCAGCTCCTCGCCGAAGACGCGAATGGAGCCGCCGTCGGGTCGCTTGAGGCCGACGATGCTGCGCAGCAGTACCGACTTGCCGGTGCCCGAGCCGCCCACCACGCCGAGTATCTCGCCGCGGCGAATGTCCAGATCCAGCCCCTCGTGAACCACATGCCGGCCGAAGCGGTTGACCAGGCCGCGAATCTCGACGATGGGCTCCGAAGCATTCATCACCAGCCCATCTCCATGAAGAACAGTGCGGCCAGGGCATCGAGCAGGATCACCATGAAGATCGACTGCACCACGCTCGAGGTGGTGTGCTCGCCCACCGACTGGGCGCTGGCCTCGGCCTTGAACCCTTCCAGACAGCCGATCACGGCAATGACGAAGGCGAACAGCGGTGCCTTGCCGATGCCCACCAGAAAGTGCCCCAAGGGGATGTCGCGTTGCACGATGGCGATGAATTGGGCAAAGGAGATGTCCAGCGCCAGGGCGCACACCAGTGCGCCACCGAACATGCCGCAGAGCATGCCGATCAGGGTCAGGATCGGCAGGCTGACGGTCATGGCCAGTACGCGCGGCAGCACCAGCAGCTCCATGGGGTCGAGGCCTTGCGCCTGCAGCGCATCGAGCTCCTCGTTGGCCTTCATCGAGCCGATCTGGGCGGTGAAGGCGCTGGCGGTGCGGCCGGCCAGCAGGATGGCGGCGAGCAGCACGCCGAATTCGCGCAGGAAGGCGTAGGCGACCAGGTTGACGGTGTAGATGGTGGCGCCGAAGTCGCGCAACACCGTGGCGCCCAGGAAGGCGACCACGGCGCCGACCAGGAAGGTGAGCAGGGCGACGATGGGGATGGCGTTGAGCCCGGTCTGCTGAACGTGCGCCACCAGTGAGGTGAGGCGCCAGCGCCATGGCGTGAAGAGCGTGGTCAGCAGCGTGCTCAGGGTCAGGCCAACGAAGGCGATCAGCTGCAACTGCTGACGGGCGAGCTGCTCGACGACCTGCCCCAGGCTGGCCAAGGCCGCCAGCGGAGCCGGCCGGGGCGCTGGCGGCGGCAGCGGACGGCGGCGAGTGGCGTCGGCAACGGCCTTGAGCAGGGCCTGGCGCTCCGGGGGCAGACCGGGCGCCCACTCGGCGATGTCACTGACGGCATCGGGGCCCAGCAGGTCGACCAATAGCGAAGCACCTGACGTATCCAGCTCGCCGAGCTGGGCCAGATCGACCGAGTCGGCTTCATGAACCCGCGCCACGGCGTCCCTGAGCCTGGCATAGTGCGGCAGGGTCCAGTCGCCCACGGCGCTAAGACGGTGGGCTTGCTGTTCCAGCATGCCGGGACGTGAAGCGGTGTCGGGCATGGCGAGTGGTGCTTCTCTCCCTGAAAAATGGTGCCCGAAGGCAATCTCACCATCACTATATCGTCATACGCCGTTAGGCGACAGCGGCCCGGGCTTGCCTGGATCGAGTTCGGTGCTGGGTCAGCCGGTGCCGTGCTCGAGTTCGCCGAGAATGCGGCGTGCCACTTCCTTCAGTCGCGGTCCCAGGTTGTCGACCATGATTGAATGACTCAGTCGATGGGCGGCACCGCCGCAGTTGATCGCCATCACTTCGGCGCCGTCTTCGAGCACCAGCGGTGTGGCCACGGCACTGATCTGCGACTGCCAGTCGCCTTCGGAGAGGCAGAAGCCGTAGCGGGCGTAATCCTCCTGGCTGCGCCGGATGCCCTTCTCCAACGCCGGCCAGTCGGCGCCGTGGGCCCTGGCCAGCTCCGCCAATACCGCTTCGCGACGGGACTCGGAAAGACCGCAAAGCCAGGCACGCCCGATGGCCGTGGTCGCCATCGGCAGCCGCGAACCGACGTCGAGCCGCACGATCAGCGGGCCGCTGCCGTGGCAGCTTTCGATGTAGACCATTTCGGTCTTGTCGGCCGCTCCCAGACTGACGTTGCAGTCGGTGGCCTCGGCGAACTGCTGCATGAAGGGGCGGGCGATCTCGCGGATGCCCTGACTGGCCAGGAAGCGGTAGCCCAGCGCCAGGATGCCTGGGCCCAGGCGGTATTTCTCCAGCCGCGTGTTGTGGCGCAGATAACCGAGCTGGGTCAGCGTATAGGTCAGTCGCGACACCGTGGGGCGGGGAATGCCGGTACGGCTGGAAAGTTCGGCATTGCCGAGATATTCCTCACCGGGGGCGAAAGCGCGCAGCAGCTCGAGGCCGCGAGCCAGGGCAGTGACGAAGTTGCGGTCCTTGGTCGGCGGGGTGTCGTCTTCCAACTGGGCGGGCTTGTTCATGGCGGTTCCCTGTCGCGAAATCGTTTGGCGGAGTATCGCATATTGCCCCGGGCGGGTGCGTTGGCGGCGCCGCTCCGGGGCGGCGTGGCGATCAGACGTTCATTCTTTCGATGATGCAGGCGATGCCTTGCCCGACGCCGATGCACATGGTGACCAGCGCATAGCGGCCGCCGCCGGCTTCGAGCTGACGCAGGGCGGTCAACGCCAGGCGGGTGCCCGAAGCGCCCAATGGATGGCCGATGGCAATGGCCCCGCCGTTGGCATTGAGCCGGCTGTCGTCGGGGTCGAGTCCGAGCTGCTGGGTGCATCCCAATACCTGAACGGCGAAGGCCTCGTTGATCTCGATCGCGTCCATCTGCGCGAGGTTCAGGCCGGCGCGTTCCAGCGCCTTGCGGCTGGCCGGTACCGGCCCCAACCCCATCACCCGAGGGGGTACCCCGGCCACGGCGCTGGCCACGATACGCGCCCGCGGAGCCATGCCTGCACGCTCGCCGGCGGCCAGGCTGCCGACGATCAACGCCGCGGCACCGTCGTTGAGGCCGGAGGCGTTGCCGGCGGTGACCACGCCGCCTTCGAACAGCGGGCCGAGCCGGGCCAGCTTGTCGGCATCGGTACCCGGACGCGGATGCTCGTCTCGGTCCACTGTCAGCGGCGGCTGCTTGCGCCCCTGGGGTACCTCGACGGCGAGCAGCTCGTCGTCATAGAAGCCCCGGGCCAGGGCTTCGGCGTAGCGCGCCTGTGAGCGGGCGGCGAAGGCGTCGCTGGCGTCACGGCTGATGCCGAGGTCATGGGCCACGTTGTCGGCGGTCTCGGGCATGCTGTGGCTGCCGTACTCGCGGGCGAGCCAGGGGTTGGGGAAGCGCGAGCCGATCACGGTGTCGTAGAGCGGCTGGTTGCGGGCGAAGGGCGACTCCGCCTTGCCCAGCACGTAGGGGGCGCGCGACATCGACTCCACGCCGCCGGCCAGGAACAGTTCGCCCTCGCCGAGGCGAGTGGCACGCGCGGCATCGATCACCGCGGCCAGGCCGCTGCCGCACAGGCGGTTGACCGTCTGGGCCGCCACTTCGACCGGCAGCCCGGCCAGCAGCCCCGCGTGACGGGCCACGTTGCGCGAGTCCTCGCCGGCCTGGTTGGTGCAACCGGCCAGCACTTCTTCGTAGGCCTCGGCGGCAAAGCCGTTGCGTGCGACCAGCGCCTTCAGCACATGACCCAGCAGGTCGTCGGGACGCACTGCGGCCAGGCTGCCACCGTGGCGGCCGAAGGGAGTGCGCAGTCCGTCAAAGATGTAGGCGTCTTGCATGGTGGCTCCTTTATGGTGGCTCCTTTGAGGCATCAGACGGCTGTCAGCGGCATATCGAGGGTGGCACGGCGGCGCAGCCAGGGGCTGGCGCGATAGCGGGGATCGCCGGTGGCGGCCAGCATGTTGTCGAGAATGGTCAGGATCCGACGGCTGCCGTAGTGGTCGCCCATGGCCAACGGCCCGTGGGGATAGCCCAGACCCAGCTCTACGGCGCGGTCGACGGTTTGCGGTGCGGCCACGCCCTGTTGCGCGATCTCGCAGCCGACGTTGACGATGCAGGCCACCACCCGCTGCAGCACGAAGCCGGTGCTGTCGTCGAGCAAGCTGACCGGCGTGCCGTCGTGGGCGAACAGGGCGGCGGCGGCATCACGGTAGGCCGCGCGAGTGGCCGGTGTGACCATCAGGCTGCGACGCCGTTCGAGGCCGGCCAGCAAATCCACGGCCACGCAGCGCTCGGCGGGCAGTCCCAGCCGCAGGGCGCAGGAAGTAGCGTCCTCGCCCAGCGGGGCCAGCAGGCAAAGCGCGTCTGGGGTGGGCGTCTCGTGGCTCTCTTCAGCATTCTCCAGCGGCCAGCCCGCTGCGGTTACCAGCCCGATGAGCTGGCGGCGGGCTTCGTCATCCTCGGCGCCGATCCACACCGGTCGCGGTTCGACCGGGGGCGGCGGGGTCTCGTCGGGCACCTGGGGTTTGCCTTCCACATAGCGGTAGAAGCCTTCGCCCGTCTTGCGCCCGAGCAGGCCGGCGGTGAGGCGCTGACGGGTCAGCGGCGAGGGGCGAAAACGCGGCTCCTCGTAGTACTGGTGGTAGATCGACTCCATCACCGCATGGGAGACGTCGAGCCCGGTGAGGTCGAGCAGGGCGAAGGGCCCCATGCGAAAGCCGCCCTGATCGACCAGGATGCGATCGATGGTGACGTGATCGGTGACGCGCTCGCCGAGGATGCGCAGCGCTTCGGTGCCGAAGGCACGACCGGCGTGGTTGACCAGGAAGCCCGGGGTATCGGTAGTACGCGCGGTGAAGTGCCCCATGGCCTGGCCCAGCGCTTCCACCCGGTCGGCGACGTCGCTGGCGGTGCGCAGCCCCGGAATCACCTCGACGATCTTCATCAGCGGCACCGGGTTGAAGAAGTGAAAGCCGATCACGCGCTGGGGAAGGCGGCAGCTCGAGGCGATCGCCGTCACCGACAGCGACGAGGTATTGGTGGCCAGTACCGCCTGGTCGTCGAGAATCTCTTCGAGCTGCTGGAACAGCGCCTGCTTGGCTTCGAGCTTCTCGACGATGGCTTCGACGACGATGTCGCATCCGGCAAGCTCGCCGAGGGTGGCGGCTTCCTTCAGGTTGGCGCGATAGCGCTCGGCTTCGGCCTCGCTCAGGCGCTGCTTGTCCACGGCGCGCTGCCACATGCCGCCAACGAACTCCCGCGCCTCAGTGACGGCGCCTTCGCGCAGGTCGTGGAGCAGCACGGTCAATCCGGCCTGGGCGGCGATCTGGGCGATGCCGCGGCCCATGGCGCCGGTCCCGACAATACCCAGCGTCTTGAAGGGTGGGGTCGCTGTTGCGTTCGGCATGGAGAGCTCCTATGACACCTTTATTCCGCTTTGCGGAACGTAATTTCGTTTATTGACTGCCATCCTAGGCTATGCCACATTTCCTGACAATCAAATGCGGTCTTTGATTCTGCCTAGCGAAATTCTGCTTAGCCAAATAAGGACAGATACGCTCACCGGATTCAAGAGTGTCTCGTCCCGATCAGCCGCCTTCCCTGCGTGAGGACACGTCATGATTCGCGATCCCGAACTGCTCGCTCAGCTCATCGATACCATTTCCCGCTTCGTGCGCGAGCGCCTGATCCCCAACGAGGCGCGGCTGGCCGAGGAGGACGCAGTGCCAGCGGAGCTGCTCGAGGAGATGAAGGAGATGGGGCTGTTCGGCCTGTCGATTCCGGAAGAGTACGGCGGCCTGGGGCTGACCATGGAGGAGGAGGCGCTGGTGGCGATGGAGATCGGCAAGACCTCGCCGGCTTTCCGTTCGATCTTCGGCACCAACAACGGTATCGGCGCTCAGGGCATCCTGATCGACGGCACCCCGGAGCAGAAGGCCAAATACGTGCCGCGACTGGCCACCGGCGAACTGCTCAGCTCCTTCTGCCTCACCGAGCCCGACGCCGGCTCGGATGCCGCCAGCCTGCGCACTACCGCCGTCCGCGACGGCGATCACTACGTGCTCAACGGTACCAAGCGTTTCATCACCAACGGCCCCGAGGCCGACGTCTTTACCGTCATGGCGCGCACCGACCCCGGCAACAAGGGCGCCGGTGGCATCACTGCCTTCATCGTCGAAGGCGATACCCCGGGGCTCAAGCGCGGCCCGGCCGACAGCAAGATGGGCCAGAAGGGCGCTCACACCTGCGACATCATCTTCGAGGACTGCCGGGTACCGGCCGAAAACATCATCGGCGGTGTGGAAGGAAAGGGCTTCAAGACCGCCATGAAGGTACTCGACCGCGGCCGCCTGCACATCTCGGCGGTATGCGTGGGCGTGGCCGAGCGGCTGGTCGAGGAGTCGCTCAACTACGCCATCGAGCGCAAGCAGTTCGGCGTGCCGCTGGCCGAGCACCAACTGGTGCAGGCGATGCTTGCCGACAGCAAGACCGAAGCCTACGCCGGCCGCACCATGGTACTCGACGCTGCGCGGCGCAAGGATGCCGGCGAGAACGTCTCGACGCTGGCCTCCTGCTGCAAGCTGTTCTGCGCCGAGATGGTGGGCCGCGTGGCCGACCGGGCAGTGCAGGTGCACGGCGGTGCCGGCTACATGGCGGAATACGCGGTGGAGCGTTTCTATCGCGACGTTCGCTTGTTCCGCATCTACGAGGGTACGACCCAGATCCAGCAGGTAGTGATCGCGCGCAACATGGTGCGGGAGGTGAGCTGATGGCGCTCTCGGTGTGCCGCCGGGGGCCTGACGAGGCGATCTTCGGCCGCCTGGCGAGCGAGCTGGTGGCCGAACTGCCCGAACGCTTGAGTACCCGGGTGTTGGAGAACGCCGAGCGCCTGGCCGCCGAGCCGGCGCTGGTCGATGGCGAGATCCGCTGGAGCTATGCCGAGCTGGGGCGCGAGATTCGCGCCGCCGCCGCTTGGCTCGACTCGCTCGACGTACGCCCGGGCGACCGCATCATGACCGTGAGCGAGAATGGCCGGGCGCTGGTCACGCTGCTGCTGGCGGCCAGTGAACGCGACGTCTGGGTGGCTATCGTCAACTCGCGCCTCTCGGCGCAGGAGGTCGATGCGATCCGCGACCACTGCCAGCCGCGACGGGTGTTCTACACCAGCGAAGCCTCGCCGGACGCCGAGGCCCACGGAGAACGTCACGGCGCCGCCGTCCACGCACATTCGACTCTGGGACGTCTGAGAATATCGCCGCTGGTAGAGGTGGAGCCGGAGCCGGTCGAGGCCAGTGGCGCCGAGCAGGTGGCGGCGATGATCTACACCTCGGGTACCACCGGCACACCCAAGGGAGTGATGCTGACCCACCGTGGCATCCTCTACATCGCCTCGCTCTCGGGGGGGATGCGTCATCTGCGTGAGGGCGAGCGGGTCTACGGCGTGCTGCCGATGTCGCACGTGTTCGGCCTGTCGTCGGTGTGCATGGGCTCGCTCTACAACGGTGCCTGTCTCTACACCATTCCGCGCTTCGATGCCGCCGCCATGCTGGTGGCGCTGGAGCAGGAGCGCATCACCGTGCTGCAGGGCGTACCGGCGATGTTTGCGCGCACGCTGGAGTTTCTGCGTCGCGAAGGGCGCGCGCTAGTGGCACCTGCGCTGCGCTACATCTCAGCCGGCGGCTCGCCCCTGGATGCCGACCTCAAGCGTCGTGTCCAGGCGCTGTTCGGCCTGACGCTGCACAACGGCTATGGTCTCACCGAGGCGAGCCCGACCATCAGCCAGACCCGTATCGAGGATCGCTTCGACAGCAATACCGTGGGCCGGGTGCTGCCGTTGCTGGAGTATCGCCTGGAGCCGCTGGGGGAAGGGGGCGAGGACGAGCCCGAGCACGCCGGGGCCGGTGAGCTATGGGTGCGCGGCCCCAACGTGATGAAAGGCTATTTTCGTCAGCCTTCGGCCACTCGCGCCTGCCTCAGCGAGGATGGCTGGCTCAATACCGGCGACATCGCGCGCTTCGACGAGGACGATCAGCTCTACATCGTCGGACGCAGCAAGGAGCTGATCATTCGCTCGGGCTTCAATATCTATCCGCCCGACGTGGAGGCGGTGATCAACGAACACCCGGACGTGACACTCTCGGCGGTGGTCGGGCGCCAGGTGGAGGGCAACGAGGAGGTGGTCGCCTTCGTCCAGTGCGAGCCCGGCGCCATGCTCAGCGAGGAAGCGCTGCGCGAGTTTCTCGCTGCCCGGCTGGCTCCCTACAAGCGTCCTGCACGTCTGATTCTCATGGAGTCGCTGCCGGCCACGGCCAGCGGCAAGATCCTCAAAGGGCGCCTGCGCAACTTGGCCGATCGGGAGGGCGCGACATGAGTGAATCCGAACGGACGGCGTTGATGGGCTACCATGAGCTGCTCGGCATGCGAGTAGTCGAGTGGACGGAAGAGCTCGCGGTAGTGGAGCTGGTAGCCGATGAACGGCATCTCAATCGCAGCGGCATCGTGCACGGCGGTGTACTCACCTCCATGCTCGACAGTGCTCTGAGTCTCGCCGGGCTCTATTGTGCCACTCCTGGGCGGGTACGCCGCGGCATGACGCTGTCGCTGACCACCACTTTCGTGGGGCCTGCTGGGGCCGGCGTGCTGCGCGCCACCGGCCGGGTGCGCGGCGGTGGGCGCAAGGTGTACATGTCCAGCGGCGAAGTCGTCGGCGCCGATGGCGAACTGCTGGCCATGGCCGAAGGTGCGTTTCGCAGGCGCAGCGGCAGCGAGTCGCCGGTGGGACTGCCCGAGTGAGCATGGCGCGACTTCGCGCCGGCCTGCTGGTTATCGTCACGCTGGCCACTCTGAGCCATCTGGTTTTTTACAGCATCGTGCTGCAGGCAGTGGGCATCCTTGCCCTGGCGGCTTATCTGGCCACCTTGAGCGCAGTACTCTCCCACATGGCCCGAGTACTGCTGCTGAGCGCCTGCCTGGCGACCCTGGTGGTGCTATGGCGAGCCGAGGCAGCGGGATGGTTGCTGTTCGAGGCTGCCGGGCGCTTCGCCTTCTTCGCCACCTTCGTCGTGGCATTGAGCCTGCTGCGCCTGCCGGCCTATCGCTCGCGGCTGGTGCGTCGCTGCGGTACAGCCATGCTGCTGCAGCCGCCCGCTCGCCGATACCCCATTCTTTCCGCCGGCTCGGCGCTGTTCGGCATCATTCTCAATATCGGCGTGCTCAATCTGTTCGCCGGCATGATCGAGAAGAGCAACACGCTGGCGGCGGCCCAGGGGCGAGAGTGGGTACGTCGAGCGCGCCAGCGCCGTATGATGCTGGCTCTGCTGCGGGGGTTCTCCCTGGCCCCGCTGATCTCGCCGATGGGGATCGGTGTGGCGGTGGTGCTTTCGAGCCTACCCGAGCTGCGCTGGATCGACCTCGCACCCTATGTGATCGGTGCGGCGCTGCTCATCTTCCTGGTGGGTTGGAGTGTCGATTTTCTTACCGGCCCGAACACGGCAGCGCGCAGTGACAGCCAGCCGGCGCCTTCGCTGGCTCCCTTGGGACAGTTCTGTCTGCTGCTGCTGGGCATCGTCACGCTGGTGTTCGTGCTCTCCTGGGCACTCGATCTGCGCCTGCCGATTGCTGCCCTGGTCGGCGCGCCGCTCAGCGCAATGGCCTGGCTCGCCTGGCAGCGGCGTCGACTCGGCCTGCTGGGCGTGCCGGCGGCGGTGACCAGCCTGCGACGCCAGCTACCGTGGCTGGTTGCTCCCATCGGCAACGAGGTGGTGATACTTGGAGCGGCGGGTTACCTGGGTCACCTGTGCGTTGCGCTGATACCGGTGGCGAGCCTGGGGCCGTTGCTCGCCATCATCGAGCCGCTCGGGGCGGTCAATGCCGTATTGGCCATGCTGCTGGTGGTGGGGCTGGCTCAAGTCGGCGTCAACCCCATCGTCACCGTGACGCTGCTCGTTGGCCTGCTGCCGACGCTTGCCATCGAAGGCCTGACGCCGGCGCTGACCGGTGCCGCACTAATGGTTGGCTGGGCGCTGGCGCTGATGTCGTCGCCCATAACGGCCTCGATGCTGATCCTGTCGCGCTTCACTGGTGTGGCCTCGATCCATATCGGCTATCGCTGGAATGCCCGCTTCCTGCTGGCGTGCATTCCGCTGTTGGCAGGATGGTTTCTGTATGCCGCCTGGTGATGGGTTGCAGCAGAACTGAAGAGCAGGAAATGGTCCTGTGGCGTCCCACTCCAGGCAACGCCAATGGCCCACATTCTTGAGCCATTGGCATTGATGGTCAGCCGATGTTCAGGCCGCCGTAAGCCGCTCGCTGACGATCTCCAGGTGATGGTCCACATCGCCCAGATGATGGTCGAACATGATCAGCCGTCGGGCATAGTGGGACACTTGGCACTCCTCGGTCATGCCCATGGCGCCATGCAGCTGGATTGCCTGCTCGGCGACGAAGCGAGCGGCTTCGCCACAGTAGGCCTTGGCGGCGGAGACGCGGTAATCGCGCTGTTCGGCGGGACGCTCGAGGCTGGCAGCGGCAAGGATCGCCATCGAGCGCGCCTGCTCCAGGTTCAGGTGCATGTCGACCATGCGGTGCTGCAGCACCTGGAAGCTGGCCAGAGGTGCACCGAACTGCTGACGCTCCTTGAGATAGGCCAGCGTCTGCTCGCACGCCACCTGCATGGCGCCCACCGCCTCGGCGCAGAGCGCGGCGCGCCCCTGCGCCAGGGTCGCCTCGAGCGCGTCGCTGGCATCGCCGCCGAGGCGGGCATCGTGGGGTAGTGCGACGCCGTCCAACTCCACGTCGCTGGCCGTCTGGTCATCGAGCGTGACGTAGTCGCGACGCACGAGACCGGTGCTGTCGCTCGGCACCAGGAAGGCGGCGAGGCTGCCGTCGTCGAGCCGGGCCGTGACCACCAGCGCATCGGCCGAGGCAGCGGCCAGCACCACCTGCTTGGTGCCGTCGAGCACCCAACCGTCTGCCTGACGCCGCGCGCGGGTGGCGATGGCCTGGGCGTCGTAGCGCGAGGCGGTTTCCTGCCACGCCAGCGCCAGCCGGGACTCACCGGCCAGCAGTGGACTCAGCCAGCGCTCACGTTGCGCCGAGTTCGCCAGCCGGGCCAGCAGGGTGCCGGGCAACAGCAGGCCGCCCAGGTAGGGCGCGCGCAGCAGGCCACGGCCGAGCGCCTGCATCACGATCATCACGTCGATGCCGTCGCCGTCCAGGCCGCCGAGTTCCTCGGCGAACGGAAGCTGCAGCAGGCCCAGCTCGGCGAAGGTGCGCCACAGGGAAGCGGGTGCGGTTGGGCTGCCGGCGCTCGAATCGGCGACCAGACGCTCCAGGGTATCGGCGAGCATGCGCTGCTCGTCGCTGTAGGAAAAATCCATGAGGGCTCCTTGCCTGCCGACCGGTTACATACCGAGCAGCGTCTTGGCGACGATGCTCTTCTGAATCTCGTTGCTGCCGCCGTAGATCGAGAGCTTGCGCCGGTTGAGGTACTGAGCGCCGATGGCGGCCTGTTCGGCGCGCTCCGGCTCCAGCTCGGCGTCGCCGTAGAGAAAATCGGGGAAGAAGGGTAGCGCCGCCGGGCCCAGGGCACGGCGGGTCAGCTCGCTGAGTTCCTGGCGTAGTTCCGAGCCGCGCACCTTGAGCAGCGAGCTCTCGGCGCCGGGCGCGTCGCCGCCGCGGGCGCCGGCGAGCACGCGCAGGTGGGTGATCTCGAGTGCCATCAGTTCGAGTTCGGCCCTGACCACCCGCTGGCGGAAGCTCGGCAGTTCGAGCAGCGGGCGACCGCGGTGCCGGATCCGCCCCGCCAGCGTCTTGAGATGGCGCAGTGCCTGCTTGGCGTGGCCGAGGCCAGCAATGCCGGTACGCTCATGGGTGAGCAGGAACTTGGCGCAGGTCCAGCCCTGGCCCTCCTCGCCGATGCGGTTGGCCACCGGCACGCGCACCTCGTCGAGGAATACCTCGTTGACCTCATGAGCGCCATCGAGGGTGACGATGGGGCGCACGCTGATGCCGGGGCTTGCCATGTCGATCAGCAGGAAGCTGATGCCGGCCTGCTTCCTGGCCTCGGGGTCGGTGCGCACCAGGCAGAACATCATGTTGGCGTGCTGGCCCAGGGTGGTCCAGGTCTTCTGGCCGCTGACGACGTAGTCGTCGCCGTCGCGCACCGCGCGGGTGCGCAGGCTGGCCAGGTCGGAGCCGGCGCCGGGTTCGGAGTAGCCCTGGCACCACCAGTCCCGGTTGGCAAGGATGCGCGGCAGATAATGGCGCTGCTGCGCCTCGCTGCCGAACTTCATGATCACCGGAGCGACCATGCTCACGCCGAAGGGCACGATGGTCGGCGCGTGGGCGGCGGCGCACTCCTCGTCGAAGATGTGTCGCTCCACCGGCCCCCAGCCCGGGCCGCCATGCTCGCGTGGCCAGCCGGCGGCGAGCCAGCCGCGCCGGCTCAGCACGTTCTGCCAGCGCAGGTGATCGTCGGCGGAGAGCCGCCGGCCCAGGCGCACGCGCTCACGGATGTCGTCGGGCAGCTCGGCGGCGAGGAACTCACGGACTTCGCGGCGAAAAGCCTGCTCCTCTGGGGTGAAGTCGAGGTTCATGAGGCACGCTCCTCACCTACGGCCAGGCTGGCCTGGCGGTGGGGGCCGCCCAGGTGGCGAGGGTAGCCGAGCGCCTCGATGGCGAGCAGGTCGATATCGCTCTCGCGGTAGGCCCAGCCGCGCTCGGCCAGCATCAGGCTCGCTGCCTCCATGGCCGCCCGGGGATTGGCGGCGTCGTCGCGTGCTGCCTTGGCCAGCGTGGCCAGCAGGCTGCCCTGACGGCTCACCGTCACGGGCAGACGCAGCGCCTTCAGCGCATTGGCCACCGCCTGCTGCCGTTCGGCGTCGGCGCGCAGCGCGACCAGTTCGGTCATGCCGGCGGCCACGACCAGCGCCAGGTCGGCATCGACGGCGGTGAGGTCTTCTGCCGCCTCGGGCGACAGCACAACGATGCTCAGACAATGACTCGGACAGGTCGTGTCGGAACCGGCAATCAGACATGCCTGAGTGGCCTCGGCGGGACGGTCGGCGAGAACGATGCCGGCGCGCTCGGCTTTTCCATACAGGCGCTCGAACAGCGGGTGCTCGCCCAGCACAGCGAGGTGATCGAATGTCGGCGGCTCACCGGCGTCGGGCACCCGGTGCGGTGCGCGAGCGGCGAAGAAGGCGTGGATCAGCCCGGCGCGCTGGGGTGAATCCATGCAGGCGAAGAACAGTTCGCGCTCACGGCGCAGGCCATCGGCCAGGCTGCCTTCACTGCTGAAGGCAATCGCTTCGACACAGCGGAAGGGGGAGTAGAGTTCCGGCACCTCGCTTTCCAGCTGGGCCCGGTAGCGCTCGATGGCCGCCGTGTCGGCGACAGGGGACGGCAGCTCCCCGGTGACCCGCGGCGTATGTTTGCCGGCGAGGACGTCACGCGCCGCCGCCAGTCCCGCCTCGAGCGGATCGCCAGCGTCCGCTACGGCGTCGACGATACCCAGGGCGAGTGCCTCGTCGGCATCGACAAAGCGGCCGCTGGTGATCAGGTCGAGGGCCGCTTCGATGCCGCTCAGCCGTGGCAGACGCTGCGTGCCGCCAGCGCCCGGCAGCAGGCCGAGCTTGACCTCGGGAAGGCCCAGCTTGGTGCCGGGCAGGGCCACCCTCAACTGGCAGCCCAGCGCCACCTCGAGCCCGCCGCCCAGCGCGGTACCGTGCAGCACGGCGATGATGGGCTTGTCACCGGCTTCCAGGGTGGCGATCACCTCCGGCAGGATCGGCGCCTGGGGCGGTTTGCCAAACTCGCGAATGTCGGCGCCGGCAATGAAGGTGCGGCCGCGAGCGAGGAGTACCAGCACCCGCGCCTCGCTATCCTCGTTGCCCCGGGTGATGGTCTTCATCAGGCCCTGGCGGACGGCCTGGCCCAGGGCGTTGACCGGCGGGTTGTCGATGGTGATCACGCCGATGTCGTCATGGCGCTGGTAGCTGACCGGAGTCGTCATGGGGCATGGCTCTCAGTGGCTGGTAGAAGAGTAAGCGTATCGCGCATCGTCAGGCTCATGAATCGATGGGGGGCGTCAGGCTCGCCGAACGTGGCCGCGCCAGGCGCTGACTCCAGCGCGCCAGCAGTACGGCGGGCACCAGCGCAGCGAGGGCGAAGGCGAACAGCTCGAGCTGGCTGAGCGGGACCATGCCGCCGCCGGGCAGGGCGAACAGCAGTCCTGCCACCAGCACCAGGCCGCGGGTGACGGTTTCGCTGACGGCGCCAATGCCGAGGCGGCCCACACCGATGAGATAGCCCTGCATGGCGGAGGCGAACAGCACGATACCGATCAGCGCCTGGACGAAGACCAGCCCGATCTGCAGCGGCTCGGCCTGCATGATCAGCGCCGGATTGAGCACGAACAGGAAGGGGATGAAGTAGATCACGCTGCCCAGGCGCATGGCCTGCAGCCCGGTGGCCATGGGCCGCGCACCGGCTACGGTGGCGGCGGCGAAGGCGCCTAGCGCCACGGGCGGTGTGATGAAGCTGAGCATGCCCCAGTAGAGGATGAACATGTGCACCGCCATGGGGTCGAGGCCGCCACCCTGGATCAGCGCCGGGGCCAGGGCCACGGCGAGGAAGATGTAAGCGGCGGTGACGGTCATGCCGATACCCAGCACGAAACTGGTGAGCGCCCCCATGATCAGCAGCAGCGGTACGCTGCCGCCGGCGATGTGAATGAAATCGTTGGCGATGGTGCCGGAGAGGCCGGTCATCGACAGTGCCCCGACCAGCATGCCGACGCCGGCCAGGATGGCGATCAGCTCGGCGAACAGCTTGGCCGCCGAGGAGAGCGCCTCGCCGATCTCGTGCCAGCCCCAGCGGTTGCGGAGCGAGAACTGGTTGAGCACCAGCAGCAACGCGGTGGCGTAGAAGGGCGCCACGGCTTCGCGCTGCATCACCAGCAGCATCCATACCAGCAGAGCGAAGACGAAGATGAAATACCAGCCCTGCTTGAGGGTCTGCCACAACGAAGGCAACTCGGCCGCCGGCAGGCCCTTGATGTCGTGGCGCGCAGCATAGGCGTCGATCTGGATGAACAGACCGAGGAAATAGAGGATCGAGGGGATGATGGCGGCCAGCGCCACGGCGGCATAGGGCACGTCGAGGAACATCGCCATGACGAAGGCGGTGGCGCCCATCACCGGCGGCATCAGCACCCCGCCGGTGGAGGCGCAGGCTTCCACCCCGCCGGAGAACGAGCGGCCCATGCCGATACGACGCATGGCGGGAATCGACAGCACGCCGGTGGTCAGCACGTTGCTGATCACGCTGCCGCTCATCGAGCCCATCAGACCGCTGGAGAAGATCGAAACCTTGGCCGGCCCGCCGCGCACGTGCCCCAGCAGGGCAAAGGCCAGGTCGATGAAGAATTTGCCGCCGCCGCTCTTCTGCAGCACCACGCCGAACACCAGAAAGCCGATTACCAGGCCGGCGAAGGCCTGCAGCGGTACGCCCATGATGCTCTCGGTGCTCATGGTGTGGTACATGGCGGTCTCCTCCAGGGTGGAGGGGAACGCCTGGATCGGCCCGGGGACGACGTCGGCCACCAGCGGGTAGAGCGAGAACATGGCCACGATCACGGCGATGGGCCAGCCGCCGGCGCGCCGGGCCGCTTCGACGATCAGCAACCACCAGGCGTAGCTGGCCAGGATGGCGGTGTCGGGGGCGGCGAAGGCCCAGCCGCGCTCGAGGATCGATTCGGCATGGTAGACGAAGTAGCCGCCGACGATCAGCGTGGCCAGGCTCAGCGCGTAGTCGTACCAGGGTACCGGGCGGTGCTGCAGAGACGGGGTGATCGGCCACAGCAGGTAGACCAGCGGCAGCAGCAGCGCCACCACGGCGTAATAGAACTGAGTCTCGAGCCCGGTGACGAAGCGCAGCCAGCCGAGGTTGAACAGATAGTCCAGCGTCATCGCCATCAATACCACGGTCACCGCGCCGGGGATCCAGCGCAGCGCGAGCGGCAGCGTGCGGATATGGGTGACCTTCTCCTTAAGCTGGCGCGTCGATTCGTTAGGGGCGGTGGGAGGGGTCATGGCGGCGTCCGTGTAGCGGAGAAGGGGGCGGCCAGGCCGCCCCCGGTACAGAGCCTGGGGCCCTGGCTCACTCGAATACCGGGTCGAGGCCGGCTTCTTGCAGCGCTGCGGCGCGAGCCTGCATCCAGGCCTCCTCGAAGGCGTCCTCGTCGTCCGGAGCATCGGCGAGGAAGTCGTTCCACGTGGCGAGGAGCAGCTCCTGACGTTCCACCAGCGCCTCCTGGTGCGCCTGCATTTCGTCGGTCCAGACGCCGATCTCCTCGTAGTACGCCACCACTGCGTCGTGGAACGGTACGACCCACTGCAGATCCTGATACTCGAAGGCGTAGCCCACGGCGCCCGGAGCGGCATCCTTGTAGTCGTCGTAGTTGTCCTGCAGCGCCTTGATCAGACCGTAGGCGACGTTGTCGTCGAGATCCTGGTTGGCCACCACGATCGGATAGGGGTAGCTGGCGCTGGGTACCGGATTGTCGGCGCTGACGTTGCCGGCCCCGGCGGTCACCTCGTGGGGGCGGAAGTAGGGCGCCACCGCCATCATGCGCTCCCAGCCCTCAGCGTCGTCGGGGTCGAGTACCGGCCAGCTGATGCCGCGCGGGCTGCTGGCGAGCTGCTGCGCCGGCGGTGTGACGGTGGTGGTGAAGGAGGCATCCACGTCGCCGGCGATGATGCCGTCGAAGGAGCGCGAGTAGCCGGGATAGTCGACGCGTTCCACGTCGTCCCAGGTCAGGCCGCCGAAGGCCAGGTAGGCCTCGGTGCCCTTGTTCAGGGCGTCGTCGCCGCGGATGTAGGCGATGCGCTTGCCGGCCAGGTCGGCCGGGGTCTCGACGCCGAGATCGCCGGCTACGGCAAGTGAAAGGCCGAACGAAGCGGTGGAGGTGGTGATCACGCGGATCGGCTGCGGCCCCCAGTCGCGGTTGGCGAACATCATCACGCCCTCGGCGCCGTAATAGCTGGCGATGCCGCAGGCACAGAGATCGACGCGACCCTGCTTGAGCGGGGTCATGCGCGAGACGTCGTTGTCGCCGGGCAGGATACGCACCGAGGTGCCGTAATGGTTCTGCAGCATGTTGCCGATGGCCACTGCCTGGGCATAGCCGCTGGAGTTGGTGCCGTAGGCGGTCCAGGCCATGGTGCGGGGGAGTTCGACCTCGCCGGCCTGGATCACACCGGCGGAGAGCAGCGAGAGCGGAAGTGCCGCGAGGGCGAGAGAACGGGACAGCTGGCGCATAGGAGGCTCCTGTGCTGTGAGTGATTGTTGTTTTGCTGTGCGGTATTTAATTCCGAAACTGAAACCGATACTAGGAAGCCGGTACGCCGGTGTCAACGAATGCGCGAGTGCCGTATGCCGGCAAGTTTCCGCCACGCGGAACCGGCCTGTGGATGACTTTCAAAAGGCCGTCGAATTAACGAGTTGCCGGCGAGTGAGTGGCGTCGGAAGAAAGGGTGATTAGACCAAGGTTCAATGCCCGAACAAGTGCTTTCCGGGCGTCTGGATCATTGTGAGGGACGTGAGAGTTCGCGCCAGGCGGCGAAGGTGCTGAGAAAGACGCGCCCCGTCATGTCGTCGAGAAAGTCGCTGCATTTGAGGCGATCCATGACCGGGCCTTTCACTTCGGCCAGGTGCAGGGTGACGCGGGAGTCCTTGAGCCGCGCGTTGATGGCGTCGAGGCTCTCCAGCGCCGAGGCGTCGATCAGGTTGACGGCCGAGCAGATCAGCACCACATGCTCGAGTTCCGGGCGAGTGGCCACCAGGTCGTAGACGGTGTCTTCGAGGTAGCGTGCATTGGCGAAATAGAGGCTTTCGTCGATGCGCAGCAGGGCCACGTGACTGACGGTCTCGGTCTCGTGGCGCTCGACGTTGCGGAAGTGCTCGGTGCCGGGGATACGTCCTACCAGGGCGCTGTGAGGACGGCTGGTGCGGTAGAGAAACAGACCGATCGAGATGGCGACGCCGCTGATGATGCCGGTCTCGACGCCCTCCACCAGGGTCAGCAGAATGGTGACCGCCATGGCCGCGAAGTCGCTGCGCGAGTAGCGCCAGGTCTGACGGATCAGGGGAATGTCGATCAAGGTCAGGATCGAGACCGTGATCGTCGCTGCCAGGGTGGCGATGGGCAGGTAGGCCAGGGCCGGGGTGAGAAACAGCGTCACGGCGCCGATGCCGATGGCCGCGAACATGCCGGCCAGCGGCGTCTGGGCGCCGGCGTCGTAGTTGATCACCGTACGTGTCAGGCCGCCGCTGACCGGCATTCCCGAGGTGAAGGCGGCGGCGAGGTTGGCCCCGCCCAAGCCGACCAGCTCCTGATTGGGCGAGATGCGCTCGCGGCGTCGGGCGGCCAGCATCTGCCCCATGGAAACCGATTCGACGAAGCCCACCACGCTGATCAGCAAGGCGGGAACCAGTAGCGCCTGCCACAGCGAGGCATCGAAGCCCGGTATGCTCAAGGGTGGCAAACCCTGGGGAATGTCGCCGATCACGGCGACACCGATGGCGTCGAGTTCCAGCTGCCAGGTGGCGAGGGTGGTCACGACCACGGCGAAGACGGGGCCCGAGCGGGTGAGCAGGTCGGCCAGTGGGCGGGAAAGGCCGAGGCCACGCAGCGTGGAGCGCCCGTACTGGCGCAGCAGCAGCAGGAACAGCAGGCTGCCGGCGCCGATGGCCAGGGTCGGCAGATGGATGTCGGCCAGGCCACCAACGAGCTCGGCCAGTCGTGGCAGCAGATCGCGGGCGACGAGTTCCACGCCGAGCAGATGGCCGATCTGACTGGCGGCGATGAGCAGGCCCGAGGCGGCCAGAAAGCCGGCGATGACGGGATGGCTGAGGAAGTTGGCCACGAACCCCATGCGCAGCAGCCCCATGAGCAACAGCATGAGACCAGACAGCAGAGAGAGTACCAGGGCGGCCTGCAGATAGTCGGGCGTGCCTGGCGTGGCGACGCCGGACAGCGCCGCGCCGGTCATCAGCGCGACGATGGCCACCGGCCCAACGGCCAGGGTGCGGCTGGTCCCCAGCACGACGTAGGCCAGTGCCGGCAGCAGGCTGGCATACAGGCCCACCACCGCCGGTAGCCCAGCAAGTACGGCGTAGGCCAGCGACTGGGGTATGACCATGACGGTGACGATCACGCCCGCCAGCAGGTCGGCACCGCCCAGGCGGCGGTTGTAGTGGGGGAGCCATGTCAGGATCGGCAGATAGCGTCTGAGCATCCCGTCTCTTGGTCGTCAGGGGAATGGGGCAACCAGACTAAACGATATTGGTGGTGGGGTTGAGTCTTGGTTAGCATCAGGTGAAACAACATACTCAGCAAGACCACTCATACTAACTCAGGAAATGCTGAACAAATCGACGAGCGAAATGAATCGGCTAGGTTCGTTCCCGACGAACCAACGCACTTCCCACATCCCTGTGGGTCGCAAGGCGCACCGTGCAGCGCCGTGATTCGTTCGCGCACCTGTTCAGCGTTTCCCACAATCAGGACACGCCATGAAGCCTGAAACCATTGCCCTGCACCACGGCTACGCTCCCGACGACCAGCACGCCGTGGCGGTGCCGATCCACCAGACCACCTCATTCTCCTTCGACAGTGCCCAGCACGCCGCCGACCTCTTCGATCTCAAGGTCGAGGGCAACATCTACTCGCGCATCATGAATCCCACCTGCGCGGTGCTGGAGCAGCGCGTCGCCGCGCTGGAAGGCGGCATCGCCGGCCTGGCCGTGGCGTCCGGCATGGCGGCGATCACCTATGCGATCCAGACCATCGCCGAGGCCGGCGACAACATCGTCTCCATCAGCGAACTCTATGGCGGCACCTACAACCTGTTCGCCCATACTCTGCCGCGTCAGGGAATCGAGGTACGCTTCGCCGACAAGGACGACATCGACGGAATCGAGTCGCTGATCGATGCGCGCACCAAGGCGGTGTTCTGCGAGAGTGTCGGCAACCCGTCCGGCAGCGTGGTCGACATGGCCAGGCTGGCCGAGGTCGCCCATCGGCATGGCGTGCCGGTGATCGTCGACAACACCGTACCGACACCCTTCCTGTGGCGGCCCATCGAGCATGGCGCCGACATCGTCATTCACTCGGCCACCAAGTACATCGGCGGGCACGGCACCACGGTCGGCGGCGTCATCGTCGATTCGGGCAGCTTTCCCTGGGCCGACCATCCGCAGCGCTTCCCGCTGCTCAACGAGCCGGACGTCTCCTACCACGGCGTGTGTTATACCCGCGACATCGGCGAGGCTGCCTTCATCGCCCGGGCCCGGGTCGTGCCGCTACGTAACATGGGCGCTGCGCTCTCGGCTCAGGCGGCCTGGAATCTGCTGCAGGGGCTGGAGACCCTCGCGCTGCGTATCGAGCGTATCTGCGACAATGCACTGAAAGTGGCCGAGTACCTGGAAGCGCACGACGCGGTGACCTGGGTGCAGTATGCCGGCCTGCCCGGGCACAAGGACCATCAGCTCGCGCAGCGCTACATGAGCGGCAGGGCCTCGGGCATCTTGAGCTTCGGCATCCAGGGCGGCCGCGAGGCGGGGGCACGCTTCTACGATGCGCTGGGCATGATCCTGCGCCTGGTCAACATCGGCGATGCCAAGACCTGCTCGTCGATTCCGGCGTCGACCACTCATCGCCAGTTGAGTGACGAGGAGCTGGCCGCGGCCGGTGTGACACCGGACATGGTGCGGCTCTCCATCGGTATCGAGCACGTCGACGATATCATCGCCGACCTGGAACAGGCATTGGCTGCCAGCCAGCGCTGATGCCAAGGGCCGCCCTTGCGTGGGCGGCCGCTTCTGCCGACTCGGGGCGCAGTCCAATTCCTTTCCTATCGGCCGCAAGATGCGCGGCTTGAGTCGTGCTTTGGTATGTCAGGCCAAAGTGGTGATGCGCATGCCACTTACATGGCGTTAATCTCGAACGACTTCTCCAATAACAAAGAGATCTACACCATGCGGACTCTGATACTTCTATTGGCCGCAGCGACACTGGTCGGTGGATTCTTCCTTGTGTACCTGAGCGATCCAGGTTGGCAAGTCTATGCCGGTCTCGGGTTTGCCTTGGTGTCCGGAGCCGCGTGGGCTCTGAGCGGCATGGCGGCAGTCTACCGGGCCGATGCCAATACGCTTTCCGAGGGACGCTTCCACACCTGGCTGCCGTTTACCCGTGATTACCTCTCGCTGCGCCGCATGGCCCATGGTCTGATCCGCCAGGCCAGCGCCACGGCCATCGCTTCGGCCGAGGTGTCCCACCATGCCGACCGCATGGACCATCGCCTCGAGCGCCAGGAGCAGACGGTCCGGGAAGCATCATCGAGCATGGCCGCGATCACCTCGGCCATCGAGCAGGTAGCCGCCAGCGCCGCCAACGTGGCCACTCTGGCCAGCCGTTCACGCGATGCCAGCCACGTCAGCCGCGAGTCGCTGAGCCAGGTCATCGAAGAGATGCAGGCCCTGGCGGAGCGTTCCGAGGAAGCTCTGGAACTGCTCAACGTGCTGAGCCAGAAGGCCGACAGCGTGCGCCATGTCACCTCCCTGATCGAAGAGATCGCCGAGCAGACCAATCTGCTGTCTCTCAACGCCTCCATCGAGGCCGCTCGCGCCGGTGAGCACGGCCGCGGATTCGCCGTGGTGGCCGGCGAGGTGCGTCAGCTTGCCGGGCGTACGGCGGACGCGACCCGCAACGTCGAGGCCCTGGTGGGCGACATCGGCGACAGCAGTCATCGTGTGGTCGATACCATTGGCCACCTGATGCAGCGGGTGGGAGAGCGGGCCAAGGAGATGAGCAAGGTGGGCGAGCAGCTCACCGAGATGACCGGGCACTTCGATCAGGTCGAGGGCGAGATTCGCTCCATTGCCGTGGCGATGGAAGATACCAACAAGCATTCGCAGCGGGTGGCCGGTACCCTGGGCACGCTGCAGGAAGATGCCGAGCAGGGCAATCGGGACATGCACGGGCTGGCCAGCCAGGCCCGAGCGCTCATGGCAGGCGCCGAGGGGGTCGATGCGGCGCTGGCACAGCAGCGCCTGGAAGGGCGTCATCAGCAGGTGTTCGAAGCGGCCCGGGAAACGGCGGTCAAGCTCGGCAAGCTGCTCGAATCCGCCATCAAGAGGGGCGAACTCGATGAGCAAACCCTGTTCCACGCGACCTACACCCCCATTCCCGGCACCAACCCCCAGCAGTACGTGACCGGCTATGTCGATTACACCGACGAGCATTTCCCGCCCATTCAGGAGCCGCTGCTCGAGCGTCTGGGCGTTGCCTACGCCATTGGCATCGACCGTCGCGGCTACATTCCGACGCACAACCACAGCGTCAGCCAGCCGCCGACGGGGGACTACGAACACGATCTCAAGTTCTGCCGCAATCGGCGCATTTACGAGGATGCGACGGGGCAGCGCTGCGGTACCCATGAGCAGACGTTGCTGCTGCAAACCTACAAGCGCGATACCGGCGAAATCATGCACGACCTCTCCGTGCCGATCTACGTCGAAGGCAAGCATTGGGGTGGTTTCCGCGTAGGCTACAAGCCGGAAGCCGCCTGATCCGGCCGTGGCGACGCAGCGGGGCTCATTGGCGATAGTCGGCCATGAAGCGATCGTCCAGCCAGCGCTTCCAGAGCAGGCTGCTACGGCCGGCCCACCACAGCCGGCCACGGATGGCCAAGCCTTGGCCGTGCCCCAGATCGAGGATCGTCAGCGCCTGAGCCTGGGGGCGGTAGCGCTGCAGCGGGCGCCCGTGAAGCCGGGCTTCGAGATTGGCCAGCAGCACCGGCGCCTGTCGTACGCCGTAGACGCCCAGCCGGGGCAAGGCGTGCGCCACCAGGGCGGCACAGTCGCCGGCAGCGAACACGTCAGGGTCGTCCACGCTCTGCAGGGTGTCGTGCAGAGCCAGCCCCCTTCCGTCAATGAGTGTCAGCCCCAGGCCTCCCAGCGCATCCGGTGGCGCCAGCCCACTGGCGTGGATGACATGGCCGCACTCCAGCAGCCGCAAGGCGTCCTGGCCCATGGTCGCGCCCTCCTCCGCGATCAGCAGGCCGTCCCGATGCTGCGAGACGGCGCGCATGCCAACTCGAACTTCCACGCCGATGCGACGCAGATAACCTTCCAGCCAACGACGTGCGCCGGATGGAGCGGTCGGGATCAGCTTGCGTGAACGGGAGACCAGGGTGATGGCAATCTGCGCCGCATGCCTTGTCGCCAGGGAGCGCAGGTTGCAGGCCAGCTCCACGCCGCTGGCGCCACCGCCCACCACCACCAGCGCGGGGCGCTCGCCTCGTTCGAAGGCGTTTGACAGGCAATGTCGCAGAGCGACGAGCTGTGCAATGGGCTTGACGGCCCATACCCCGAGACCGTGGGAAGCGGCAGAGGGGGTAGGCGCACAAGAGCCCAGATTGAGGGAAATCAGGTCATAGCCGAGCGTGCGACCATCCGCCAACTGGGCCTGGCGTCCGGCGCGGTCCAGCCCCACGAGGCGGCCTCGAACGCTGTCGAGACCGTACTGCCGGGCGAGCCGTCGCGGGTCGCTGCGGATCTCCGCGGGGTCATGCGCGCCGCCCAGCATGCCGGCGGCCATGCCGGAATACCAGAACGCGCCCGGATCGACGATGGTGATGTCTGCATCGGCCAGCCGGTGGCGATGGCGCATCAGGTAGAGGTGGGCATGGCCGGCACCGATCAGGACGATATGCGGCCGGCCACCCCCTCGCAGCACCGACATGGGATCAGAGCCTCTCGCTCTGTTGCGGTGCGCCGGCCGGCGCGAGAGTGGAGCGAGATCTGTCGTTCCAGGCCGACCATGAGTAGAGCGCCAGGCTGGCCCAGATCAGCCCGAAGGTGCCCAACTGCACCAGCGACAGGGGCTCGCGGAACACCAGCAGGGCGATGAAGAACTGAATGGTGGGGTTCAGGTACATCAAGAAGCCCAGCGTGGCGAGACGCAGGCGTCGTGCCGCACCGGCGAAGGCCAGCAGGGGGAGGGCAGTGATCACCCCGCTGGCGATCAACAGCAGCGTGAGCCGTGGCCCGTCCATGAAGTGGGAGAGTTCGGCAGCACTGAGCCAGGCCAGGGCCATCAGCCCCAGCGGGAGCAGCAGCAGAGTTTCGACGAATAGTCCGGACAGCCCATCCAACGGTACCTGTTTGCGTAGCAGGCCGTAGGTGCCGAAGGTCAACGCCAGCGTCAGGCTGATCCATGGCAGCTCACCCAGCAGCACGAGCTGGATGACGATGGCCGTGCCTGCCAGCAGCACCGCAATTCGCTGCAGTCCCGCCATGGCCTCGCGCAGTACCAGCAGGCCCAGCGCCACGTTGACCAGTGGCGTGAGAAAATAGCCGAGACTGGCCTGAAACACTTGGCGGGTCTCGACGGCATAGATGTACAGCCCCCAGTTGGTGGCTATCAGCACGGCGCAGCCCAGCACCCGGCCCAGGCGGCGTGGCTCTGACAGCGCCCTGCGAATCGGCCCCCAGCGCTTGAGCAGTGTCACCAGCCCGACCAGGAACAGACAAGACCAGATGATGCGATGGATCAGCACTTCAAAAGCGGGAACGCCCTCGAACAGGGCGAAGAAGAGAGGAAAGCAGCCCCACATGACATAGGCGAGCAGGCCGAACCCGACACCTCTGGCGGCTTCACGATCCGTGAGGGGCAACGCTGACATTTGCGATTCTCTGTAGTGTGGAAAGGCTTAAACTTAGCAGGCTATGGTATTGATCACCATGCTCTGATGCAGCCACCGGCGAAACGGCATCCGGGCTGACGCACGGCAACGCCTGGGGTAGGCTGGACCTTCAATCTCGGGCAAGACACAGCAAGGGAATCAACATGAGCGATTTGCGTACCACCCTGGTGCAGTGCGACCTGCGCTGGGAGGACCCCGATGCGAACTGCCGCCTGCTCGACGAACTGCTGGGTGAGCTCGACGGCGAAGAGACCGATCTCATCGTGCTGCCGGAGATGTTCTCTACCGGCTTCACCATGAACTCCCGTGAAATGGCCGAATCCATGGCCGAAAGTCGCGCCGTGGCCTGGTTGACCGAGCAGGCACGCAAGCGCAACTGCGTCGTCACCGGCAGCGTGGCGATCGTCGAGGACGGCCGCTACTACAATCGCCTGGTGTGGGCGCGACCGGACGGCAGTCTTGCCACCTACGACAAGCGACATCTGTTCCGCATGGCCGGTGAGCATGAGCGGTACTCCATGGGGCACGACAGGGTCATCGTCACGCTCAAGGGATTTCGCATCTTGCTCAGCGTCTGCTACGACCTGCGCTTTCCGGTGTGGTTGCGCCAGAGCCCCGGCCCGGGCGAACACTTCGAATACGACGCGCTGTTGTGCGTGGCCAACTGGCCGGCACCACGGCGACACCCGTGGCGAATTCTGCTGCAGGCCCGTGCCATCGAGAACCTGTGTCCGGTCATCGGGGTCAACCGGGTCGGCGAGGATGCCAACGGCATGCAGTACGCCGGCGACTCGATGCTGGTGGACTTCAAGGGCGAGGCGATCATCGATGAGCCCCACGGAGCCACCTTCATCAAGACCGCCACGCTCTCGCATGACGATCTCGCGGCCTTCCGCGAGAAGTTTCCCGCCTGGCGCGACGCCGACCACTTCACGCTGGCCGATGGGGTCGGGTTCTGATGCGCCTGGATCGTTTTCTGGCGGAAACCACCGAGCTGACGCGCAGCCTGGCCAAGAAGGCGCTGCAGCGCGGTGAGGTAACGCTGAATGGGGTAGTGACGAAGCAGGCCGCGACGAAGGTAGGCGAAGACGACAGGGTGGAGTGGGACGGCAAGCCCCTTGCCCTGGTGGGTTTGCGCTATGTGATGCTGCACAAACCCACCGAGGTGGAGTGCAGCGCGCGGCGCGGACTCTATCCACGCGCCGTGGATCTGATCGAGCTGCCCAAGGCCGAACGACTGCAGACGGTAGGGCGGCTCGACGTCGACACGACCGGCCTGGTGCTGCTCACGGACGATGGTCAGTGGGCGCATCGTGTCACGTCGCCGCGCCGACGTTGCGCCAAGGTGTATCGTGCCACTCTGGCCGAACCGCTGACGGGCGATGCACTCCGAGCAGCCATCGCGCGCTTCGAGGAGGGTCTTCTGCTCGATGGCGAGGAGAAGCCGACACTGCCGGCGGAACTCGTCATGCGCAGCGATCGTGACGCCGAACTGACGCTGTACGAAGGGCGCTACCATCAGGTCAAGCGCATGTTCGCCGCTATCGGCAATCACGTCACGGCACTGCACCGGGAGAGTGTGGGGCCGCTGACGCTGGGTTCGCTCGGCCCGGGGCAGTGGCGCGAGCTGCGCCCCGACGAAGTGGCTGCCTTCGACTGATCAAGTGACGGTGGATGCATACGTTTCGCAGCGATCGCGTCCGCTGCGTTTGGCATGGTAGAGCGCCGTATCTGCCAGTTGCACCAAGGCGCAGGGATCGTCGGTATGGGTCGGATAGCTGGCGATCCCGCAGGACAGGGCGACACGTCCGAGTGCGCTGTCGCCATGCTCGAAACGATGCCTGCGAACCGCTTCGAGCAGGCGCTCGATGGCTTCTCTGGCCTGTCCTTCCGCCGTCGAGGGCATGAGAATGACGAACTCCTCGCCACCAAGGCGGCAGACCACATCCGCCTCGCGGAAATGCTCACCGATCAGCCTGGCCGTAGTGACCAGTACGCTATCCCCGGCTTCATGGCCGTGCAGGTCGTTGAATAGCTTGAAATGGTCGATATCGAGCATGGCCAAGGTCAGAGGCGTGCCGCGCTTGGCCAGGGCGGCCTCGCGGGCAAGCATCTCATTGAAGTAGCGCCGGTTCTTGAGTCCTGTCAGGGGATCCTGGTAGGAGAAGATGCGAAAGCGTTCGACCATCTGCTGCAGCTCCCCGGTCCGCTCCGCCACCTCCTTTTCCAGGCGCTGGTTGAGCACGACCAATTCGCGCTGGGTACGGGCGTAGTGGCGCAGCGAGATGGCCACGATGACGAGGCTGAACAGGAGCGCGCCCAGGCTGACCGGAATGCGCTGCCAGGCCAGCAGACCATGAGCGACCGACATGTCCAGCAGGAGCAGCAAGGCGAACACGCCGTAGGCGGCGATGATCAGGCGTTGCTCTCCGCCGAGCCGTTTGAGGCTGGCGATGAGCAGGGTGAACAGCAGCGGCAGGCTGATGGCCAGCAGGACATCGTAGACGGGAAAGGTGCTGGACAGATTGACGACGCCGGCGAGAGCCAGGCCGATTGCCAGCAACCAATAACCCAGGTGGAATTGCCACAGGTACCGAATCCAGCGCTTCTGCCGGCCGGAGAACCAGGTTTCCAGTAGCAGCCCGATTCCCACTGGCAGGGCAAAGTAGCCACCCGCAGCCATATAGTCCCACGCCAGCGGCCTGGCCAGCAGGAACTGGCTGGCCTGGGTTTCGGCCAGGATCATGATACCGGTGGCGAAGGAGAACAGCGCAATGCCGATGAAGTTTCGGCGTCGCTGCTGCACCAGGGCAAAGCCGGAGGCGAGCAGGGCGAGCAATAGGCAGAAGGCACTGACGGCCAGGTCGGTAGCCGAGCGCTGGAGTATCATGGTGAACAGATCGGGGCGATCCATCAGTCTAACTTCGCCCCACAGGCCGATATCGGTGTAGTTGGAATACACCCGGAAGGAGAGTTGGCGGCCGGCGAAATCCTCCGGCAGGCTGATCATGTGCCAGGGCCAGCCTACGAACGGCCCCTCGCCGCGCTCGTCGAAACTGCCATGCTGATAGATCAGCACGTCGTCCAGGAAGGCCTGGGCAATGAGGTCGATGCTGTAGACGTACAGCACCGGATCGCGCCACTCGCCAGCCGGCAGAGTGATCCTGAACCAGGCATGACGTCTGCCTTCTCGTCCCGGCGGGTTGGAGGGAAAGTCGATGCTTTGCCAAGTGCCCTCAGGGGCGGATTCGCGTAGCCAGGCGGGGGTGCCGTCGGCCAGCAGGGGTGAGTCTCCCCAGCGGTATTCCCAGCCCTCGTCGAGATCCAGCGCCGGTGTCGAGGCAACGCTCATGGCCGGCCACAGAAGCAGCACCAGAGAGAGCGTTATACAGGGCCACAGTAGCGGGACAAGGCGGCGCATGGGTGACGTTCCGGTCAGTAGGATTCACATTATGTCATGATGAACGTTGAAAGCGCGCAAGATGTTCTCTGTGCTCGTTTTATACCGTTATCTTTCTTCAGTTCCCTTATGCATCGCTCAATTTGTGGAAGTTCACTCTTGCGCAGACAGGCCTGCCGCCTTGACCAGAGCCCGCGTATAACCACTGGTCGGTTCGGCCAGCAGCGGCAGACATTCACCCTGTTCCACCAGTTCGCCATCCTTGAGCACCAGAATCCGATGCGCCATGGCGCGGACCACTGCGAGATCGTGGCTGATGAACAGATAGCTCAGGCCGCGGCGGGCCTGCAGATCACGCAGCAGTTCGACAAGCTGCTTCTGTACCGTTCGATCGAGTGCCGAGGTCGGCTCGTCGAGCACCACCAGCGCCGGCTCGAGAATCAGAGCCCGTGCCACGGCAATGCGCTGCCGCTGGCCACCCGAGAACTCATGGGGGTAGCGGACGGCACAGTCGGGCGGCAGCCCGACCTCCTGAATGGCTGACTTCACACGCTCGGCCACTTCCTGCTCGGACAGCTCGGGATAGTGGAAGCGCAGCCCCTCGCTGATGATGTCCGAGACGGGCATGCGCGGCGACAGCGAACCGTACGGATCCTGAAACACCACCTGCACACGCCGACGCCGCTTGCGCAGGGCATTGCCGGTCAGACGGTCCAGCCGTTCGCCGTCGAGTTCGATCTCCCCGCGCGACTCCACCAGACGCAGCAGGGCCATGGCCAGGGTGGTCTTGCCGGAGCCGGACTCGCCGACGATGCCCAGGGTTTCACCGGGAGCCAGGTGCAGGTCGATCGGCTTCACCGCCTCGAATGCGGGCGGGCGCTTGGCGAACAGACGCTTGGAGCGCTGGAAGCTGACCGAGACGCCGCGTGCTTCGAGCAGCCGCGCCGTCGAGGTGACGGGGGCGGGGCGCCCCGTCGGTTCGGCATCCAGCAGGGTGCGGGTATAGGCGCTGCGCGGCGAGGAGAAGACCTCGCCGACCGGACCGGTCTCCTGTTCCTGGCCGTTGTAGAGCACACAGACGCGATCGGCGTGCCGCCGCACCAGGTTGAGGTCGTGGGTGATGAACAGCATGCCCATGCCATGGCGCTCACGCAGCTCGGCGAGCAGGGCGAGGATGTCCTGCTGCACGGTCACGTCAAGCGCCGTGGTGGGCTCGTCGGCAATCAGCAGTTCGGGATCGTTGGCGATGGCCATGGCGATCATCACGCGCTGGCGCTGGCCGCCGGAAAGCTGGTGCGGCCAGGCGTCGAGCAGCTCGTCGGGCCGCGGCAGCTTGACCTGCTCGAGCAGTTTGCGGCTGCGCTCACGCGCTGCGCGCCCTGACAGCCCCTGATGCAGGCGCAGGGTCTCGCCGATCTGCTTGGCGATGGTGTGCAGCGGATTCAGCGAAGTCATGGGCTCCTGGAACACGAAACCTACACGCCTGCCCAGCAGCGACTGCCACTGGCGCTTCTTCAGGGCGGCAAGATCGGTCTCGCCAAGCCAGCGCCCGCCGCTGACGTCGGCGTTGTCCGGCAGCAGGTTCATGGCACCGAGTGCCGAAACGGACTTGCCGGAGCCGGATTCGCCCACCAGTGCCAGGGTTTCCCCCCGGTGAACCTCCAGCGAGAGCTCCTTGAGTACCGGCTTGTCGCCGAAGGCGATCGACAGTTTGTCGAGGCGAAGCAAGGGCTGTGAATCAGGCATTGGGCTGAGTCCTGGTCAACGGGGTGGCGCTTGGGGCGTGCTGGATATGGCGTGGATCGAAGGCATCGCGTAGCCCTTCGCCGATGAAGACCAGCAGCGACAGCATCAACGACAGGCTGACGAAGGCGGTGATGCCCAGCCACGGAGCATGCAGGTTGTTCTTGCCCTGAGCGACCAGTTCGCCCAGGGAGGGCGAGCCGGGGGGCAGGCCGAAGCCGAGGAAGTCGAGGGCCGTCAGGGTGGTGATGGCACCGGTGAACAGGAACGGGATGAAGGTCAGCGTGGCGACCATGGCGTTGGGCAGCACGTGACGCCACATGATCAGCCGCGACGGCAGGCCCATCGCCTTGGCCGCGCGGACGTATTCCAGGTTACGCGCGCGCAGGAACTCGGCGCGCACCACGTCCACCAGGCCGAGCCAGGAGAACAGCAGCATGATGCCCAACAGCCACCAGAAGCCGGGCTGTACGAGACTGGCCAGGATGATCAGCAGGAACAGCACCGGCAGTCCCGACCATATCTCGGTGAGCCGCTGGCCGATGAGGTCTGTCTTGCCGCCGAAGTAACCCTGTATGCCGCCGATGATCACCCCCATCACCAGCGAGCCGGCAGTCAGCACCAGGGCGAAGAAGACCGACAGGCGAAAGCCGTAGATGACCCTTGCCAGCACATCGCGCCCCTGGTCGTCGGTGCCCAGCCAGTGGCGGGCGTCGGGCGGAGAGGGCGAGGGCCGCATCATCTGCATGTCCAGCGTCTGGTAGGAGAAGGGAATCAACGGCCAGAGCGCCCAGCCGTTCTCCTCGATCTGCTGCTGGATGAAGGGGTCGTGGTAGTCGGTGCGGGTGGGCAGGAAGCCGCCGAACTCCGTCTCGGGGTAATCCACCAGCAGGGGCACGTACCACTGCCCGTCGTACTGCATGACGATCGGCTTGTCGTTGGCGATCAGCTCTGCCGCCAGGCTGACCACGAACAGGGCGAGGAAGATCCACAGCGAGACCCGGGCACGCCGGTTGCTGCGAAACACATCGATACGACGGCGCGCAATGGGCGAGAGCTTGGCGGTGAAGGCAGTCAGCATCGTCTCAGGACTCCCGGGTCTCGAAATCTATGCGCGGGTCCACCCAGACATAGGTGAGATCGGAGATCAGCTTCAGGATCAGCCCGATCAGGGTATACAGGAACAGGGTGCCGAAAATGACCGGGTAATCGCGCTGCATCACCGCTTCGAAACCGAGCAGGCCGAGACCTTCGAGGGAGAAGATCACCTCGATCAGCAGCGACCCGGTGAAGAAGATGGTGACCAGCGCCCCCGGCAGGCCGGCGATGATGATCAGCATGGCATTGCGGAAGACGTGCCCGTACAGGGTGCGCCGGTCGCTGGCGCCCTTGGCCCGCGCCGTCAGCACGTACTGCTTGTGAATCTCGTCGAGGAAGCTGTTCTTGGTCAGCATGGTCAGGGTGGCGAAACTGCCGATGGTCATGGCCGTGACCGGCAGGGTGATGTGCCAGAAGTAGTCCTTGATCTTGCCCCAGGTGGAGAGCTCATCGAAGTCCGGCGAGGTCAGGCCTCGCAGCGGGAACAGATCCCAGTAGCTGCCGCCGGCGAACAGCACGATCAAGAGGATGGCGAACAGGAAGCCGGGGATGGCGTAGCCGACGATCACCAGCCCCGAGGTCCAGACATCGAAGCGTGAGCCGTGGTGCAGCGCCTTGCGTATCCCCAGCGGGATCGAGATCAGGTAGACCAGCAGCGTGGTCCACAGGCCCAGCGAGATCGACACCGGCAGGCGTTCGATCATCAACTCCACCACCGGTCGGTCGCGGAAGAAGCTGTTGCCGAAATCGAAGGTCACGTAGTCGCGCATCATGGTCAGGAAGCGGATGTGCGCCGGCTGGTCGAAGCCGAACTGCTGCTCGAGCTGCTCGATGAAGCGCGGGTCGACGCCGCGGGCGCCGCGCGACTCATCCTGCACCACCACATCGCCGCCGCCGGCATCCAGACGGGTGCTGGCCATGGCGTCCATGCCCTCGAAGCGGGCCAGCATCTGGTCGATGGGGCCGCCCGGGGCGGCCTGCACGATGATGAAGTTGAGCAGCATGATGCCGATCAGGGTCGGGATCATCAGCAGCAGGCGGCGCAGGATGTAGCGACTCACGATAGATCATCCTCGTAGGAGCTTGGGTGACGAACGGCGACTGCCTACCTGCGTCGCAGACGGCGGTTCAGCTCGGCTTCGCGGTCGGTGTCCACCCACCAGGCCGAGAGATCCAAGCCATACTTGGGAAACGGCTCCGGATAGCCGAACTTGTCCCATACCGCTATGCGGGTCTCGCCGGAATGGTACTGGGGAATGGTGATGAAACTCCACAGCAGCACCCGGTCCAGCGCCCGCGTGGCGGTATTGAGCTCCTCGCGGCTGTCGGCGCGGATGATGCGTTCCACCAGGGCGTCCACCGCCGGGCTCTCTAGCCCCATCAGGTTGCGGCTCTGGGGCGAGTGGGCAAACTCGCTGGTCCAGTACTCACGCTGTTCGTTACCGGGATTGTTCGACTGGGGGAACTGGCCGACCACGATGTCGAAATCGAAGCTGCGCAGGCGGTTGAGGAACTGGTTGATGTCGACGATACGCAGCCGACCCTGCACGCCCAGCCGCGACATGTTGCGCAGCATCGGCTGCACCACGCGCTCCATGCCGCTGTCGAACAGCATGACCTCGACGGTGAGAGGGCGACCGCGCTCATCGACCAGCCGGCCGTCGCGTACCTCGTAGCCGGCTTCGAGCAACAGGTCGTAGGCCAGCCGCAGGCGCTCGCGAAGATCCTCGGGATGGTCGATGGGGACCGGACTGTCGAATACGCGCGAAGGAAGCTCGTCACGATGGGGCTCGAGCAGTTCGAGCTCCGCCTCGCTCGGCAGGCCTTCAGCGGCCATCTCGGAGTTCTGGAAATAGCTCTGGGTGGGGTGATAGGAGTCGTAGAACAGATTGGCGTTGAGCCAGGGGAAGTCGAAGGTCAGGTTCAGCGCCTCGCGAACGCGGGGATCCTGGAACTTGTCGCGGCGCAGGTTGAACACGAACGACTGCATGCGCGAAGGCTGACCGTCCGGCACGGTGATCCGCTTGACCAGGCCGTCGCGATAGGCAGGAAAATCGTAGCCGATGGCCCAGGTGGCCGCGCGGGCATCGATGCGGTAGTCCATCACGCCTGCCTTGAAGGCTTCCCAGGCGATGTCGCGATCGCGGTAGTAGTCGTAGATCAGGCGGTCGATGTTGTGGCGACCGACGTTGACCGGCAGGTCGCGCCCCCAGTAGTCGTCGTCGCGCTGATAGACGATGCGCCGACCTGGCTCGACGCTGGCGATGCGATACGGCCCCGAGCCGGGATGCCGCGCCAGCGTCGGCACACTGAAGTCGCGCTCTTCCCAGTAGTGCTTGGGCAGGATCGGCAGCTGGCCGACGATCAGCGGCAGTTCGCGCGAGTGGTTGGTGGAGAACTCGAAGCGCACGGTATGTGGATCCAGCGCCACGACGCGCTCGACGTCGGCGTAATAGCCGCGATAGAACGGATTGCCCTCTTCTATCAGCAGGTTGAAGCTGAATACCACGTCCTCGGCGGTTACCGGCTCGCCGTCGTGAAAGCGGGCTTCAGGACGCAGGTCGAATTCGATCCAGTAGCGTTCCGGGTCGAGCCGCATACCTTCGGCCAACAGGCCATAGACGCTGAACGGCTCGTCGGCGTTCTCAGTCAGCAGCGTATCGTAGATCTGGCCGATGCCGATGGCCGGCGTGCCACGGATGATGAACGGGTTGGTCGAATCGAAACTGCTGCCTACCGCCGCCTGTGTCATGGTGCCACCCTTGGGAGCCTCGGGCTCCACATAGGGAAAGTGGCTGAAATCTTCGGGCAGGGCAGGCTCATCGTAGAGTGCCAGACCGTGTACGGTGGGAACGGTATCGGTATCGGGATCGGTGTCGGCCGCGAGCGGCAAGGTCCAACCACCGAACAAGAGGCAGCAGCACAGAGTGGAGCGCAAGACGAACCGCATCTAAGACATCCTTGGTAGGGGCAATCCCGGAAAAACGAGCATTACCGCCATAAGGTGTCAGGCCACCCGTCGCTTGTAAACCTCGGTTTGTGCTGCGTTGCCGCCCATCTTACCGCGCGGCCAGGCTGCGCCGCGGAATTTCGAGCGTCTGCCCCACCTGGATGGTATCGCCGCGCAGGCCGTTATGCTGTCGCAGCTCGGCCACGCTGATGCTGTGGCGCGCCGCGATGGCGGAGAGACTGTCGCCGCGCTGCACGAGATATTGGCTGTCGCCAGCCGGCGCTTGGGGGGCTGGAGCGCTCAGCTCGGCCAGCACCACCTGTTCCTGCTCGACCGGCACCAGCACCACCTCGACGGTGGAGGGGTTGGCGCTACCGTTGGTCAGGCCGGGATTGAGCGCAGAGAGCTCCGAGGCGTCCACGCCGGTAACCCGGGCCAGCTGGGAGAGTTCGATGGGCCGGTTGACCGGCACCTTGGCAAAGGCGGGCGCATCGTCGATCTCGGGGAGAGCGACACCGTAGGCGTCGGGATCGTCGATGATCGCCGCGATGGCGTTCAGCTTGGGCAGGTATTGCATCGTCTCGTTGGGCAGCTGCAGTTGCCAGTACTCGCCGGCTTCGCCGCGTGCCAGGGCAGCATGCCGTGCGCGGTTGACCGTGCCGGCCCCGGCATTGTACGCCGCGAGCGAAAGTTCGATGTCGCCTTCGTACCACTGCTCGGCCTGCAGCTCGATGTAGTCCAGGGCCGCATTGGTGGCGGCGATCACGTCGAGGCGGCCATCGTAGCCCCCCTGGCGGCGCAGCCCCAGGGCGTCGGCGGTGCCGGGCATGAACTGCCAGAGGCCGGCAGCTCCGCGGTGACTGCGGGCGTGCGGGTCGTAGGAGCTTTCGATGAAGGGGATCAGGCTCACTTCGCCGGGTAGTCCTCGCCGTTCCACCTGCTCGGTGATCCAGGCCATCCAGGGGCGGGCGCGTTCGATGATCTCGACCACGTTGCCGGGGTTGGCGCGGTAATGCTCGATCCAATGCTGCACCCGAGCGTCATGGCGACGCTCCTGCCACGCCAGGTTCTCGCGCAGCCGCTCCCAGGCATCTCCCGGCATGGCCTCGAGATTCAGGTCGTCCCAGAAGTGGTGAGTGGGGAAGGCAGGCGTGGCGCCCGGATGAGGGGAGGCCAACAGCGCCGGGCTGGTTGCCGACAGCGCGCCGATCATGGCAATGCCGCCGGCGAGTGCCAGCGTCCACTGCCTCGTCGTTCGATAGGTCATACGTTCTCCTTCTGGGCTTTGAGCGGTCAAGCTGCCCATGGGATGCGTCGATTCTTGAAAAGCCGTGTCTTGAAAAACGTTCTCAGAAACCGTCTTTCCAGGCCCGCAGGGTCGCAAAGGTGCTCTGGACGGTTTCGGTATTGCCATGCTGAGAAGCAGTGGCACGCACGTCCGGATCTGCACAGCGCAGGAAAGGATTGATGCGTTTCTCGCGTGCAAGCTGGCTGGGCAGAGTAGGCCGGTCGTGCTCACGGGCACGCCGAGCTTCCGCCAGGGCATCGGCAACGTCACGATTGTGCGGGTCTGCCGCCTGAGCGAACCTCAGATTGGCCAGGGTGTACTCGTGAGCGGCGAAGACCAGGGTATCGTCCGGCAGAGCGGCCAGGGTCTGAAGGGAGCGGTGCATCTGCTCCGGGCTGCCTTCGAACAGTCGGCCGCAGCCACCGGAAAACAACGTGTCGCCACAGAACAGCAGGGGCGGGATGCCGGCGGTGAAGAAAGCGATATGGTCGAGGGTATGGCCGGGTACCTCTAGCACGTCGAAGCGACGACCCAGCACGCGACAGGTGTCGCCCTGACCGACGCGCTGCGTCAGGCCTGCAATGGCCGGGTTGTCGGGGCCGATGACCTCGGGTGAATAGCGCTCGATCAGTTCCGGCAGGCCACCCGTGTGGTCGTGATGATGATGAGTGACGAGAATGCTGCCGAGGGAGAGGCCTTCCTGCTCCAGCGCCTGGATGACCGGCGCCGCATCGCCTGGATCCACGACACAGGCTTCCGGGCTCGTATCCTGGCGCAATAGCCAGATATAGTTGTCGCTAAAAGCGGGAATCGGTGTCACGCTCAGCATAGGCGGTCTGTCCTTGTTGCGTCGTCAACCGAATGTCAACCGAAATGAATGCAGTTCGCCGGTGTCTCCCGTTGCGTCCGGCGTCACTTGGGGGTCGCCAGCATGCGTTACATGGCGACGAATAGCGGCCAATTTGCCAAAAATTGCCTGCAAAACCGGTGATCATGGAGGTAATGGTCGGAAATGTCAAATCCGCACGCAGCGGCCACCCTGGCGCAGCTGTACCGAGAGGGGCATCGCTACTGGTCCAGCGAGAACGGTCAGGCCCATTGGCGCGCCGAACGGGCCTGTCTGGGTCCCGTATGCGAAAGCCTGCACGGCGGCCACAGTCTGGAGCTGGGAATGGGGCCTTCGCTGACCGACATGTCACCCATCCGCCACAACATTCGCTGGGCTCCCACCACCGAGCTCTCCGAGTCTGCATCGAGCCTGGTCTGTCCGCTGGATGCGCTTGCCCTGCCTGACGAGTGCCTGCATCTGGTCATCGTGCACCATTTGCTCGAACTCGTGGACGAACCGCACCGGCTGCTGCAGGAAGCGGCCCGGGTCACGGCGGACGATGGCTGCCTGATCGTGCTGGGCTGGATGCCGCTGGGCGTGACCGGCCTGGCACGGCTCTCGCCCAGGCGGCGTAACCACTTGCCCTGGCGCGGCCACTGGAGAACGCCATCGAAGCTCCGTGACTGGCTGGCGTTTGTCGACTTTCGCATCGAGCGGGTAGACTATTGCGGCTTTCATCTTCCCGGCAGTCTGCCCAGCAATGCCACCCTCGAAACCTTCGGGCGGCGGCATAACGTGCCGCTGGGCGACAGCTACGTCATTCGGGCCAGACGCCGAGCGCGCCTCGTTCAGAGTCAGCGACCCAAGCTGCGCATTCAGAGCAGCCTGGGCGGCGGCGCCCTGGGTCATGCAACGCGTGTCGGAAGTGCCGCGCCGGAACCAAGCAGAAGGACCACCGAAGTTGAGTGACAGCGACCGCGATCAGCCCCTCCCCAGCGTGACGATACACACCGACGGTGCCTGCCGTGGCAATCCGGGCCCCGGGGGGTGGGGGGCCGTACTGGAAAGTGGCAGTCACGAGAAGACCCTCAACGGCTTCGAGGCGAACACCACCAACAATCGCATGGAGCTGATGGCCGCCATCATGGCGTTGCGCACGCTCAAGCGCCCCTGCGAGGTGGAACTCTGGACCGACTCCGAATACCTGCGGCTCGGCATCACCGAATGGATCCACGGCTGGATGAAGCGCAACTGGAAGACGGCCAGTCGTCAACCGGTCAAGAATGCGGAGCTTTGGCGCGAGCTGCTCGAGGAGACCCGGCGCCATCGTATCCATTGGCATTGGGTCAAGGGGCACAGCGGCCATCCCGGCAACGAGCGCGCCGATGCGCTGGCCAACGCCGCCATCGATGCCCACCGCACCAGCGCCAAGCCCACCATCACTCAACCTGAGTCCTAGTCATGCGTCAGATCGTGCTGGATACCGAAACCACCGGCATCGACCCCCGGGAAGGCCACCGCCTGATCGAAATCGGTGCCCTCGAACTGGTGAACCGTCGTTTCACCGGGCGCACCTACCATCAGTACATCAATCCCGAGCGCGAGGTCGAGGCCGAGGCCATCGGGGTGCACGGCATCACCAACGAATTCCTCGAGGACAAGCCGGTCTTTTCCGCCGTGGCCGATGAATTCTGGGAGTTCGTGCGCGGTGCCGAGCTGGTGATCCACAACGCCGCGTTCGACGTCGGCTTCATCGATCACGAATTCAATCTGCTGCTGGCGGCTCGCGGCGAGCCACGCCTGGGGCCGGTGGCCGAGCACTGTCGAATCCTGGATACGCTGCAACTGGCACGCGAGCGCCACCCCGGTCAGCGCAACAACCTGGATGCCCTGTGCAAGCGCTACGAGATCGACAACGGCCATCGTGTGCTGCATGGCGCCTTGCTCGATGCCGAGATCCTGGCCGAAGTCTATCTGGCCATGACCGGTGGGCAGACGGCGCTGTCGCTGGATGCAGAGGAGAGCAGCAGCAGCGAAGCCATGGCCAGCGGCCTGTCCATTCGGCGTCTCTCACTGCCCGCCGGCACGCTACGCGTGGTGCAACCCGGCGCCGAGGAACTGGCCGCTCATCGCGCCAAGCTCGAGCAGATTCGTCAGGCGGCGGGCAGCTGTCACTGGGACGCGCTACTGGGCTCGACGCACGAGGCCGGCGATGCTGCGCCGTGAACTACCCCTCGGCTGTGAGCAGGGACGACTGATCCGTGTGGCCGATGGACGCATCGCCATCGGCCCGGACGGCAGCCCGCTGCAGCCGGAGCAGCCCTGGACGCAGAGCGTGCAGCCGCTGGCCTTCTGGCATGACGAGCCGATTGCGCTGGTGGTGGAAGAGCATGCCGACGAGAGTTGGCCCGATGGCCGGCAGTGGCTTGCACGCCTCCCTGAATCCTGGTTTCCGCTGATCTCCACCGCGCTGCAGGTGGCGGCCTGGATCCGCGACCATCGCTTCTGTGGGCGCTGTGGGGCGCCCTCGGCGCGGCTCGATGCCGAATTCGCCATGCACTGCGCCCAGTGCGGGCATCGCAACTATCCGCGTATCTCGCCCTGCATCATCACCTTGGTGACTCACGGCGAGGCCATGCTGCTGGCTCGCAGTCCGCGCTTCCCACCGGGGCGCTACTCCACGCTGGCCGGCTTCATCGAGCCGGGCGAATCGGCCGAGGAGGCGGTACATCGCGAGGTTTACGAGGAGGTGGGCGTCAGCGTAGGACGCATACGCTACTATCGCAGCCAGGCCTGGCCCTTTCCCCATGCGCTGATGCTGGGCTTCTTCGCCGAGGCCGCCAGCCGCCGCATTCACATCGACGGTATCGAAATCGCCGATGCCGCCTGGTTCACGCCCGGCCGGCTGCCTCAGCTGCCGCCGACCTACTCCATTTCCAGGGCGCTGATCGAGACTCACCTGGCCGAAGTCGCCGGCGGGTTCGCTCGCAAATGACAGGCGGCAGCATCCGAAAACGAGAAGGGCCGCCTGTTGGCGGCCCTTCGACGCTGTGTCGACGCGGGTCGATCAGCGATTCGGGAACAGGCTGGTGAGCTTGGTGGCCAGCATCACGTTGCCGGTGGCCTTGAGCTTGCCCGTCATGAAGGCCGTCATGCCGTTGACGTCGCCGGTCATGATGCCTTTCAGGGTATCGGTGCTCATGGAGAGCGAGACGGAAGGGTCGTCATGCTCGCCCTCCTCGATTGCCAGGGTGCCGTCCTTGACGACCAGATAGTGGCTGCCGTTGTCGCTGAAGTGAAACTGGAAGACATCGTCCATGCCCTTGGCGGCCTGGGGGTCGAAGCGCTCTTGCAGTTTATCGAGGGTCGAGATGGACATGGGCATTTCCTATGGGTGTTGAGCAGGGAACTTGAAAACCTGTTTGTCAGAGATTATTTCAAACGATTGTTTCAATCAAGTCCGTTGTCAATGTCCTCGGGCAAGGTCACGATTGGACAATCAACCAACGGAGGGAGTGGCAACGTGAATGAATGGCTGATGGATATCGGGCGCTTCATCGTACAGATGTCGGTACTCACGCTGCTGGTCGTCGTGGCGGTGGTGGTCATCGCCCGGATCAAGGGCGAGGGCCGCGATCGCACCCGGCTGAAAGTCGAGGAGTTGAACGACCGGCTGGAGTATCGCCGGCGCCGCCTGACCCTGGCTGCCACCGAACCCAATGCGCGCAAACGCCTGGTCAAGGCCTTCCGGCGTGACGACAAGAGCCGTTCCCGCAGTCGCAAGTCGCCGCCCGAGCCGCGCCACACGGTATGGGTGCTGGATTTCCGCGGTGATATCAAGGCCTCGGGCGTGGGGCGCTTCGCCGAGGAGATCTCCAGCGTGATCGCCGCGGCCGAAACGGGAGACGAGGTCGTCGTGCGTCTCGAGTCCGCCGGCGGCCTGGTGCACTCCTATGGGCTCGCCGCCGCCCAGATGGATCGCCTGCGCGAGGCCGGGCTGAAGACCACCGTCTGCGTGGACAAGGTTGCCGCCAGCGGTGGCTATCTCATGGCCTGTGCCGCCGACCAGCTGCGTGCCGCGCCGTTTGCCGTGCTGGGCTCGATCGGCGTCGTCGCCCAACTACCCAACGTTCATCGCCTGCTGAAGCGCCATGACGTCGATGTCGAATTGCTCACGGCCGGCGAATACAAGCGGACGCTTACCGTCTTCGGCGAGAACACCGAAGAGGGGCGCGAAAAGTTCCAGGCCGATCTCGACAACATTCACGCGCTGTTCAAGCGTCACGTGGCCGAACGGCGCCCCGATCTCGATATCGAAGCGGTGGCAACGGGCGAGGTGTGGTACGGGCGGGACGCCCTGGACAAGGGGTTGATCGATGTGCTCGGTACCAGCGAGGCTTATCTGGTATCGCGTATGGAAGAGGCACGCATCGTCGGCGTTCGTCTCGAAACCCGCCACCCGATGAGCGAACGGCTGGGGATGGCAACCAGCAAGGCCGTCGAGGGAGCCATCATGCGTGTGCTCGAGCGACTCGACGCCAGCCGCTGGGAGAAACGCTGAGCGCAGGTATGCAGCCGCTCACGCCTCCTGCAAGCGCACTAGGGCGTCGATCATGCGGCGCGCCTGTTCGCCCTGCAGCGAGTAGTAGATGGTCTGCGATGCCCGGCGCGTCGACACGAGTCCTTCACGACGCAGGATCGCCAGGTGCTGCGAGAGGGCGGACTGGCTCAGCGAAAGCCGCTGGTTGAGTTCGGTCACCGAAAGCTCGGCACCGTCCAACAGACACAGAATACGCAGGCGATTGTCGTTGGCCAATGCCTTCAGCAGGGCAGTGGCGTTGTCGATGGCCGGGTTGCCGGCTTGCAGAAGCCGGCTTGCAGCACTGTGCGAGGTGCTCATGAAAGTTCTCCCCATATTGCCCGAGCCACGGTGGCTTGACTCAGGGTTCGGCGGCTTCAGGCATCTACCTCGGTCCGTGACAAGACAGCGCAAACGACATGTCATGGCCGTTGCTGTTCGGCAGCGCCCAATCTTGGTCATGGCATTGCTGATTTAGTCATCATTGATAGTGACTTCCTCCCTGTCAAACGGAGAATCAACCAAAGTCGCTATTTTCTCGTCATGACCTCTGACTTTTGCGTCTCATTGTCAACAACTCAACGGCTGCTCATGGCGAACACGCGGCTTTTTTCTCGATATTAGCCGATGGTATGAAGGAAAAACCGAAGAAAATCTCTAAAGTGTCAACAATCAAGTTCTCTTCGATGTCGGACAGATGCCCATGCCAGCCTACAAGAACGAATTCCAACGCTCGATCGAACAGCCGCAATCCTTCTGGGCCGACCAGGCACGCCGGATCCCCTGGTTCACGCCACCCAAGACCATTCTCGAGTACGACGAGCAGGGGCACGCTCGCTGGTACACCGACGGCGAGCTGAACCTGTGTCACGCCGCTCTGGATCATCATGTCGATCAGGGGCGAGGTGACCAGCCGGCCATCTACTGGGACTCGCCCGTCACCGGCGGCAAGCGCACGCTGACCTATCGCGAGATGCGCGACGAAGTGGCGCTGTTCGCCGGCGCACTCAAGGGGCTCGGGGTAGAGAAGGGCGATCGCGTCGTCATCTACATGCCGATGGTGCCGGAGGCGCTGGTAGCGATGTACGCCTGCGCGCGCCTGGGCGCCGTGCACTCGGTGGTATTCGGCGGTTTTGCCCCACACGAGCTCGCCGTTCGCATCGACGACGCCAAGCCCAAGGTCGTGGTGGCGGCTTCCTGCGGCGTCGAAATCGACCGGGTCATTGCCTATCAGCCGAACATCGCTGCAGCGATCGAGCTGAGCGAGCACAAGCCCGATGCCTGCATCTACCTGCAGCGTCAGCAGCAGTTGGCCGAACTCGGCCCGCGCGACCTGGACTGGTCCGAGCTGCTCGAGAGCGCCGAGCCGGCCGACTGCGTGCCGGTGAAGGGGAGCGACCCACTTTACGTGCTCTACACCTCCGGCACGACCGGAAAGCCCAAGGGGGTGGTGCGTGACACGGCGGGCTACGCCGTGGCGCTGCATTACTCGATGGAAACCATCTACGACGTGGCCCCGGGCGACGTGTTCTTCTCGGCCTCGGACGTGGGCTGGGTAGTGGGCCACTCCTATATCGTCTATGCCCCGCTGCTACGCGGCTGTACCACCGTGGTCTATGAGGGAAAGCCGGTCAAGACGCCGGACGCCGGTGCCTTCTGGCGGCTGATCAGCCAGTACCGGGTCAAGAGTTTCTTCACCGCGCCCACGGCCTTCCGCGCCATCAAGAAGGAGGATCCCGACGGCATCCTGCTGCAGCAGTACGACATCTCCTGCCTCAAGGCGCTCTATCTGGCGGGTGAGCGCCTCGATCCGCCGACGTTCCACTGGCTGGACGATTTGCTCGACGTGCCTGTCATCGATCACTGGTGGCAGACCGAAACCGGTTGGCCGATTGCGGCCAACCTGCAGGGGCTCGAGCCGATGCCGACCAAAGCCGGCAGCGCCACCGTGCCGGTGCCCGGGTTCAACGTGCAGATCCTCAACCGGGAAGGGGAGCAGGCCGCGCCGATGGAGCAGGGCAGCGTGGTCATCAAGCAACCCATGCCGCCGGGCTGTCTGATCGGTGTATGGGGAGATCCCCAGCGGTTCCACAGCGCCTACATGGCCGCCTTCCCCGGCTATTACCTGACCGGCGACGGCGGTTACTTCGACGAAGAGGGCTACCTCTTCATCATGGGGCGCACCGATGACGTCATCAACGTGGCCGGGCACAGGCTCTCCACCGGCGAGATGGAAGAGGTGGTCGGCGCTCACCGCGCCGTGGCCGAATGCGCCGTGATCGGTATACACGATGCCCTGAAGGGACAGATACCGGTCGGCCTGGTCATCCCCAAGGACGGCTTCGACGGCGATGAGGTCGCCCTGGAAAACGAGCTGATCGCTCTGGTGCGGGAGAAGATCGGCCCGATCGCCTGCTTCAAGCAGGTGCTGGTGGTCAACCGCCTGCCCAAGACCCGCTCGGGCAAGATCCTGCGCAAACTGCTGCGCAACATCGCCGATGGCAAGGAGTACGGCGTGCCCTCGACCATCGACGACCCGGCAAGCCTGCAGGACGTGCACGAAGCCATGAAGGCGCGTGACGTGGGCTCGGCGCACGAGGCACGCCAGGTCTGATCCTCAACCGATGAGCCGCCGCCCGGCGGCTCATCGCTCAATCTTCACTTGGTCTGCTCCTGTCTTCAGACCAGGCATTGGCCAGTGCCGACGGGGCACGTATAATCCCTGCCTCATTCCGGCACCCGATCAAACGGGCGTCGGCGAGGGTTCCCTCACCCCTCGTCATCGATTCGGCCGCCGTGGCGGTCGTCCAAAAAGGATTCATCCATGTTCGTCTTGTCCGAAGCGCAGCAGCGACGCTGCTTACTGCTGCTGGTGTCGTTCCACATTCTGGTCATTGCCGCCAGCAATTATCTCGTCCAGCTGCCGTTCACGCTGTTCGGTTTCCATACCACCTGGGGGGCCTTCAGCTTTCCCTTCATCTTTCTCGCCACCGACCTCACCGTGAGGCTGTTCGGCAAGGAGCCGGCCCGCGCCATCATCATGCGGGTCATGTTGCCTGCGCTGTTGATCTCCTACGTCGTTTCGGTCGTCTTCCCCCGGGGAAGCTTTGCCGGCCTGGAAGCGTTGGGCGAGTGGAACCTCTTCGTGGCGCGCATCGCCCTGGCGAGCTTTGCCGCCTACGTGCTCGGCCAACTGCTCGACGTCCAGGTCTTCGATCGTTTGCGCAGCCTGCGCGCCTGGTGGGTCGCCCCGGCCGTTTCCACCGTGCTCGGCAATCTCGCCGACACCGCCGCGTTCTTTGCCCTGGCCTTCCATCGCAGCCCCGACCCCTTCATGGCAGCCAACTGGGTCGAGATCGCCATCGTGGACTATGTCATCAAGCTGGGCATCAGCCTGCTGTTCTTCCTGCCGCTCTACGGCGTGCTGTTGAGCTGGCTGAGCCGCAGGCTGGTGCAACTCACCGGGCAGCAGGACCTGGCGCCGCAGCGGCTCTGAACGACGCCCCACCTGCTCAAGCCAACATGCTCAGATAAGGGAGGAAGGATGAGCGTCGAACTCAATTTCCAGGATAGCGGCGGGTCAGGCACTCCGCTCATCGTCGTCCACGGCCTGCTGGGCAGCGCCGACAACTGGCGCTCCCACGTCAAGCAGTGGCAGGAGCACCGCCGGGTGGTCGCGGTCGACCTGCGCAATCACGGACGCTCGCCGCACGCCGATGGCATGAGCTATGGCGAAATGGCCGAGGACCTGCTGGCCCTGATGGACCGCCTGGGCATCGACAAGGCTCATCTGCTGGGCCATTCGATGGGGGGGAAGGTGGTCATCAGCCTGGCGCGCCTGGCGCCGCATCGAGTGGCATCGCTGATCGTGGCAGACATCGCACCGCAGAAATACGGCCATGGCCACGACGCGGTCTTTGCCGGCCTGCGCAACCTTCAGCGCGGCAGGCCGGAAAACCGGCGCGAGGCGGATGCCCTGCTGGCCGAACATGTCGAAGAGCGCGCCACACGGCTGTTTCTCGCCACCAATCTGGAGCGCGATGCCAGCGGCGGCTTGGCCTTGCGCGTGGGGCTCGACCAGATAGAGGCCGGCTACGAGGACATCATGCTGGCGCCTGCCGGAGAGGGAGCATTCGATGGCCCGGTGCTGGTGCTGCGAGGCGGCCGTTCGCACTATGTCCCGGATTCGGCGCTGCCCGCGCTGCGTGAGGTACTGCCGACAGCCGAGGTGGTGACGCTGCAGGACGCCGGTCACTGGCTGCACGCCGAGCAGCCCGAGGCCTTCCAGGCCAAGGTCAACGACTTCCTCGCCGCCTTGTCTGCCTGACGGCGGCATTTGGCTTCGGCTAGGGAACTGCTGCCCCCAGGTCTATCGCCAGCCGCTCGAGGGGCGTTGGCACCTCGATGATGCCGGCATCCAGCAAGTACTGCTCGAGCCGCAGATAGCGCCCCTTGTCCACGGCCGCCGGCTGCAGCGAGAAGCGCGGAGAGATGCCGGCCCAGGCTTCCCGGTTGATCGGATCGGCCAGGGCGGGCTCGGCCTTTTCCAGCAGCGCCCACGCTTCCAGAGGGTGGTTGACGATCCACAGTGCCGCTTCTTCCAGGGCCGACACGAAGCGACGCAGCGCATCGCGCTTGCCGTTGAGCTGATCCCGGTTGGCCATCAGGATCAAGCCATCATGCAGGGGCAGGCCGAACTCCTCGATGGGCAGGGTGTGGGTCAATATGCCTTCGTCGGCCAGTTGGCGCGGCAGCAGGTAGCGATGATGCATCATCATGCCGTCGACGTCCTGAGCACGCATGGCATCGAGCATCGCGTAGTTGGTGTCCTTCAACTCCACCAGATCCAGCCCGTTGGCCGTCCCCAGCAGTTCGCTCAGCACGCTCTGCAGCATGGCGTCACGACCATCGACATCGGTATAGCCGATGCGCATGCCTTCCACGGCCAATTCCTGTTTCTCCGAATCGGCATTGGCACGCAGCATCAGCCCCGATACGGGGGCCGCTATCAGGGTGGCGATACGCACCAGCGGCATGCCGCTATCGACCAGCAAGTGCAGCTGAGTCTGGCGCCCCAATGCAAGATCGGTGCGTCCTGCCGCCAGCAGCTTGGCGGACACGTTGGGATCGGCCGGTACTATCAGCGACACGTCCAGGCCGCGACGCAGGAACATGCCTTTTTCACGTGCTATCAGCAGGGTGGCATGCTGGGGATTGAGGTACCAGTCCAGCGTCACGCTCAGTTGGGTGGTGGGTGGCGGTACAATCGGATCGGCCGGGGCAGTAACCACCGTTGGCACGTCCAGCGCGGGCTCGCTCGAGCTTACCTCGTGCTCGTCGAGCGCGCCCGGTGCCTCCGGCAGAAGGTGCCCGATGACCCCCACGCCGTCGACGACGGGGGGCGCCTCGACCAGCGGCACGGTGCCACCCGGTGCCAGGGCCTCACTGGTCACCAAGGGGGTGAACACCGTGACCTCGGTATCGAGTTCCAGCGGCGGCGCGGGCAGGGGCTCAGCCTCTTCTGCAGCCTGCTCGGCCTGCAGCAACAGCGGCAGCAACAGCAGGGCAGTCGTCAACGCTATCGCCAGGAGGCGTATCATGGTGCTGCGATCAAGCTTGGCCATGGAGCTCCAAAGCAAGTGTAATCTTCGGTAAGCGACCAGTTTATCGTTGTCATGACAGGCATGGCTAGCTGAGACCGTCCTGCGATAGTAAGGGTGGCATGGCATAATGGAGCCATTCCGGCTCGAGGTCATGCATGGACACCATCAATACACTGTTTCTGTTATCCGGCTTCCTTATCGCTCTGAGTGTCGTGGCAAGCCGCATCTCCTCGATGGTGGGCTTGCCGCTGCTGCTGATCTTCCTCGGGCTGGGCATGCTGGCCGGCGAAGACGGTATTCTGGGTATCCAGTTCGACGATTACTCGCTGGCCTTCCTGATCGGCCATCTCGCGCTGGCCATGATCCTTCTCGATGGCGGGCTGCGTACCCGCCTCAAGACCTTCCGGGTCGGTTTTCGTCCGGCGCTCTCCCTCGCCACACTCGGCGTGTTCGTCACCAGCGCCATCGTCGGCCTGTTCGCCATGTGGATCTTCGATCTCACGCTGATTCAGGGCCTGCTGGTCGGCGCGATCGTCGGCTCCACCGATGCCGCTGCGGTTTTCTCGATGCTCAGCGGCCGCGGCGTGCATCTCAACGAGCGCGTCAGTGCGACGCTCGAGATCGAGTCCGGCACCAACGACCCGATGGCCATCTTCCTGACCCTGCTGCTCGTCGAACTGCTGGTTGGCGACATTCGCGGCCTGGGTTCAACGGCGATGTTCATGGCCCTGCAGTTCGGTCTGGCGCTGGTGATCGGGGTGGGAGGCGGCTGGTTGAGTGCGAAACTGCTGCGCTGGCTGGACCTCGCCCCGGGGCTCTACTCGCTGTTAGCTTTGGGCCTGGGATTCTGCGTTTTCGGCGCCACCAGCTTCCTTGGCGGCAGCGGCTTCCTGGCGATCTATCTCACCGGGTTGATGATCGGCAACCAGCCGGGGCGCCATCTCAACTTCATTCTGCCCGTGCATGATGGCCTGGCCTGGTTGAGCCAGATCGGCCTGTTCCTGATCCTGGGCCTGCTGGTCAGCCCGTCGGGGCTGCTCGAGTTCGCCTTGCCGGCCGCGCTGGTAGCACTGGTGCTGATCTTCATCGCCCGCCCGCTGGCGGTGCTGCTGACGGTCAAGCCGTTCTTTCGTTTCCGCTGGCGGGAGATCGGCTTCATCTCCTGGGTCGGTCTGAGAGGGGCGGTGCCCATCGTACTGGCCATCTTCCCGGTGATCGGTGGGGTGGAAAATTCCGCGCTCTATTTCAACGTCGCCTTTGCCGTGGTCTTGCTCTCGCTGCTGATCCAGGGCGGCACGCTACCCTTGATGGCACGCTGGACCAAGGTCGAGGTACCCGTTGGTGTGACCCCCAACAATCGTGGCCCGCTAGGCATCCTGCCGGAAAACGATTACGAGATGTTCGTCTACAAGGTGGACAACCAGGACCTCGACGACGTCCCCATCCGCCTGTTGCGCTTTCCTTCGGGTGCAGTGATTTCGGCACTGTTTCGCCAACACGCCATGCTGCATCCAAAGGGCAGCACGCGCCTGAAGCTTGGCGACGTGATTTGCGTCATCGGCCGCAGCGAGGACCTGCCGGCGCTCAACCGGCTGTTCAGCGGCGACGCCAAGTTGAAGCGGGAGCGCGCCTTCTTCGGCACTTTCACCTTCGATGGCGATGCCTTGATGCGGGATATCGCCAGCGTCTACGGCCTGACCCTGAGCCCCGGAGAGAGTGAGATGACTTTGGCCGAATTCGTGTCCCTGCGCGTCGGCGGTCATCCCGTCGTGGGTGACGACGTCGACTGGCACGGCATTCACTGGGTGGTCAGCGAGATGGACGGCAATCGGGTGACCCGCGTCGGCTTGCGTCTCTATTGAGGCCCGGGTCCCGACCGCTTCGCTTGCAGCACTGAACGGCGGCTTCTATCTTCTCGTAACCGCTATCGGCATCGACAAGGAGACGTCACATGCTCAAATTTCTGGCAAGCACCGCCGGGATCATCTTTCTCATCGGCCTGCTGGTGGTCATCGGTTTGCTGATGCTCATCTTTTGATACTCGCTTCCATACGACGGCGTCACATACGAGACGGGGCAGCCAAGCTGCCCCGTCTTGCGTCGTGCCACCGGCCACTCAACCGATGGCGAAGCTGGCTGCATTGAGCCACAGATGAACTGCGATGCTGGCCGCATAGCCCACCAGGATCACCGGCGCCCAGCGCAGGTGGCCCATGAAGGTGTAGTTGCCACGTGCCTGGCCCATGAGAGCGACACCGGCGGCGGAGCCGATCGACAGCACGCTGCCCCCCACGCCGGCGGTCAGGGTGATCAGCAGCCACTGCCCGTGGGACATGTCGGGCTGCATGGTCAGCACGGCGAACATCACGGGGATGTTGTCGACCACCGCCGAGACCAGTCCCAGCACGATGTTGGCCCAGGTCGGGTTCCAGCCCAGGTAGAGCGCCTCGGAGAGCAGCCCCAGATAGCCCATGAAGCCCAGGCCGCCCACGCACATCACGACGCCGTAGAAGAACAGCAGGGTGTCCCACTCGGCGCGCGCCACACGATTGAATACGTCGAAGGGCACCACGCTGCCCAGCTGAGCCAATTTACGCTCATCGCCCCGGGCGGTGTAGCGGGCACGCTTGCGCTCCAGCGAGCGCGGCAGGCTGCGGCGCAGGTAGTAACCGAAGAACTGCAGGTAGCCAAGGCCCGTCATCATGCCCAGTACCGGCGGCAGGTGGAGCAGGGTGTGACAGGCGACCGCCGTGGCCACGGTGAGCAGGAAGAGGGCGATGATGCGGCGCGCACCGCGCTTGAGCCAGACGTCCTCGTACACGCCCTCCGGCTTGCGGTTGTTGATGAACAGGCTCATCACCACGGCGGGGATGATGAAATTGACGATGGAAGGAATCAGCAGCGTGAAGAACTCATAGAACTGCACGATGCCGGCCTGCCACACCATCAGCGTGGTGATGTCACCGAACGGGCTGAAGGCGCCACCGGCGTTGGCGGCCACGACGATGTTGATGCAGCACAGGTTGATGAAGCGCTTGTCACCCTCGGCCACCTTGGTCACCACCGCACACATCAGCATGGCCGTGGTCAGGTTGTCGGCGATGGGCGAGATCACGAAGGCCAGCACGCCCGTCAGCCAGAAGAGCTGTCGGTAGCTGAAGCCCTTGCGTACCATCCAAGAGCGCAGGGCATCGAAGACACGGCGCTCGTCCATGGCGTTGATGTAAGTCATCGCCACCAGCAGGAAGAGCATCAGCTCGGTGAACTCGAGCAGGGTTTCGCGAAAGGCGTGCTCGGCCTGGTCGGGCATGCCGGCCTGCACGTAGACCCAGCCGATCATCGTCCAGATCAAGCCGGCGGCGACCAGCACCGGCTTCGACTTGCGCATGTGCAGCTTCTCTTCGGCCATGACCAGGGAGTAGGCCAATACGAAGATCAGGACTGCCAGGAAACCGACCATCGAGCCGGTCATCGGAATACTCCCGGTGACGGCAAGGGCGGCCGGGCTGAAGGTCGTGGCGAGAAGTGCGAGCAGCACGATGCCTGGCCACCGGGAAAGACCCCGGAGCCTGGCGAGGGAACAAAAGCCGATAGGCATGGATTGAGTTCCTGGATGGAGTGGTAGGGGAGGGATGAAAAACGGCGCTATTCTAACACCTCATATTGCACTGCAATAGAGGTGACGAGCGTCCGAATTAGGATTGCCAGCATATCGAGCTGGAGCACGGGGCTTGGTGGCCGGCTCACCTCCTCGATTACGCCCTCCGACCAGGCGATGTATCCTCGCTACGTCATGCTGTCGCTCTGCCAGGCTTGCAGAGCCGGCCCCTCACCCATAAGCTTATAAAAACTTATGATGCATCATGTACAGTGGACGTTGAAGGCAGCCAAACAGGCGAAGAAGATCCCACTGCCGGAGCGGGGTCGTATCGTCGAGAGCGTCGGATCGCTCAAGGACTGGCCCGAAGCCATGCAGGCCAATGACATCAAACGCCTGAAGAATCACCGATACCAATATCGGATGAGAGTGGGACGCTATCGTGTCTTGTTCGACGTCGAGTCCGGATTGAAGGTCGTCTCCATCGAGGAGGTGAGAAAGCGCGATGAATGCACATATTGACTATCACATCAGTGAGCAGGCCGGTCGTCGCTATGCCGTGGTGCCGCTGGAGCAATTCACCGAGCTGGTGGAGCGGGCAGGTAAAGTCGATGCCCTGACACTGCCACATGAAGTGGTAAGCCGTCATCTGACCGATGATCTGCCTTTGCTGCGCTGCTGGCGTGAGTACCTGGGCATGACCCAGGCCGAGCTGGCAGAGCGCATGAAAGTCTCCCAAGCCCAAGTGGCTCAGTGGGAGCGACCCACCGCCAGGCCACGGCATGCCACCTTGAAGAAAGCGGCGGCAGCCTTGGGGATCCACGTCAGTCAGCTCACATTGAACGACTGATCGAAACATTGAGTAGATAGGCGGCATGCGGTGAGCATGCCGCCTATCTGCATGATGTTGGGTTGGATGGTGGGCAAACGAAAAAAGCGCCCGTAGGCGCTTAATTCTAAAAGACTAGGTGGCGGAGGGACAGGGATTCGAACCCTGGAAGGGCGTTAACCCTTGCCGGTTTTCAAGACCGGTGCATTCAACCGCTCTGCCATCCCTCCGGCTCACGGGGGCGAATATTACCAGTTATGCTCATAAGGTCAAGAGCATCGCTGCGTTAGGGAAGCACTGAACAAATCGACGAGCGAGATGAAGCACAAGGCGCACGGAGCGCAGTACCGAGCGAAGCGACAAACAGCCGTAGGCTGGCCCCGAAGGGGCGAGAAGCCGCAGGCTTCGAGTCAACCGGAGCATATGGGGTATATGTGAGGATTCCGAGCACCGCGCAACGCAGTGATTCGCTCGCGTAGGCATTTGTGCAGCGCTTCCTTAGCGCCGAGGAGTCGTCATGTCAGCCCCGCACGACACACAAAATGGCCCCATCGTCGCCGTCGCGGTGGCGGCAATCGAGCAGGGCAGGGTGCTGGTAGTGCGACGCACCAAGCCGCCCAACGCCAATAGGCTGGCACTGCCGGGTGGCCGTGTGGAACCGGGCGAGGCGCTGTTCGAGGCCGCCGTGCGCGAACTGCGCGAGGAGACCGGGATCGAAGCCGAGGCGGAGCGTGTCGTGACGGCCGTCGAGGAGATTCAGCATGACACCCAAGGGCGCTTGCTGCACCACTACGTCATCGTCGTGGTTCGTTGCCGAGCGCTCGGCGGAATTGCAGTTGCCGGCGACGATGCCAGTGAAATCCGCTGGCTCGACCGCAGGCAGATCGGGGAAGAGCCTGAGCTGTGCGAGAACACCCGGCGGGTGGGCGCTTCGCTGTTCGAACCACTATACTCGCGATGAAGATGCGTTGAGCGTTGTAGAACTAAGGACTTGCGTCGGGAACCAACCGACGGCATCCTTGGTCCACTGCTGAGATCAACCAAGATCAACTACAGGGAGCTCTCGATCAATGGCCTATCACGACACACATGTGGCCCAGCACTCGTCCCAGGCCGTCAGCGCCAACAAGGTTCTTCGCAACACCTACGCGCTGCTGGCGATGACACTGCTGTTCTCCGCCGTCACAGCGGGTGCCGCCATGGCCATGGGCGTCGAGCGGATGAACATCTTCGTGTTCTTCATCGGCGCATACGGCTTGATGTTCCTCGTCCACAAGACCGCCAATTCGGCTGCCGGACTGCTGGCCACCTTCGCCTTCACCGGCTTCATGGGCTTCACCCTCGGCCCGATTCTCAGTGCCTATCTGGCCCTGCCCAACGGCCCCGCGCTGATCATGAATGCGCTGGCCATGACCGGCCTGACCTTCATCGGGCTTTCCGCCGTGGCACTGGTGTCCAAGAAGGACTTCAGCTTCCTGGCCAACTTCCTGCTGGCAGGCGCCATCGTGCTGATCCTGGCCATGGTCGCAGGCCTGATCTTCCAGATCCCCACCCTGATGTTGATGGTATCTGCCGGCTTCGTGCTGTTCGCCTCGGCCGCCATCCTCTATCAGACCAGCGAGATCGTGCACCGCGCCGGCGAGACCAACTACATCCTCGCCACCATCACGCTGTACGTCTCGATCTACAACCTCTTCGTCAGCCTGCTGGCGCTGCTCGGCATCATGAGCAACGACTGATCGCCGATCACGAGGGTATCGCCGGGCCCCGCTGATGCGGGGCCTGCGCGTTTGAGAAGACAGGTACCGCCATGCGTTACGCTCTACTCGTCCAGGGAGCGCCCTACAGCAGCCAGGCGTCTCATTCCGCGCTGCGCTTTGCCTCGGCGCTGCTGGCCCGCGGCCACCGCCTGGAGTGCGTCTTCTTCTATCATGAAGGGGTGTACAACGCCGCCCGCCTGGCCGCACCGCCCCAGGACGAGCCGCATCTCCACGATGCCTGGTGCGCACTCAATGCCGAACATGGTACGCAGTTGCAGGTGTGTATTGCCGCCGCTCTGCGCCGCGGCATGCTCGACGAGCGAGAGGCCAGCCGCCACGGCAAGCACGGCCATAGCGTCGAGCCCCCCTTCGAACTGACGGGGCTCGGTCAGTTGATCGACCTGGGGCAGAGCGTCGATCGCCTGGTGACCTTTGCCCCCTGAGGAGAACGAACGGATGTCGTCACACGCCCTTGCCACCGGAGACCTGCTGGTCATCCTGCGCCATGCACCGCATGGCAGCAGCTGGCTGCGCGAAGGCCTGGATGCGGCGCTGGTGGCCGCGGCCTTCGGCCAGTCGGTGACGCTGCTGTTCCAGAGCGATGGCGTACTGGCTCTGGCCCGTGGCCAGCAAGCCGGGCCGCTGGGCCAGAAGAGCACAGCGCCCACCCTGGACATGCTGGCCATGTACGACATCGAATCGCTGTTCTTCGTCGAGGATGCCCTGGCGAGCTTCGGCCTGACTCAGCAGGACCTGCAGCTCCCGGCCTCGGGAATCCCCGTCACCGCGATTCCCGAACTACTTGCCGGCCACAAGCAGATCCTGACTTTCTGATAGGCTTCGATGCCACTGTGAGGCTTCATGATCCTGCATATTCTCAACCGACCGCCCAGTTCGAGCCTGGTGTATCGCGAAGCGCTCGCCACCATGAGCGACACGGACCGCCTGCTGCTGGTCGAAGATGGCGTACTGGGTGCACTGACGTCCCAGGTGCGTCATTTCCAGCAGGTTGAGGGGCGCCTGTTCGCTTTGCGCGAAGACCTGCACGCACGCGGGCTCGAGGGCCAGTGCGATGCCAGCGTTCAGGTCGTCGATGTGGATGGCTTCGTCACTCTGACCGAAGAAGCCGACAAGACAGTGAGCTGGTTCTGATGGCTTCCACCGAGGTTGCACGCTATCTGAACGTCGGCGACAGACGCATCGCCCTGGACCCCGAAGGCTATCTCGTCGAGCTCAGCGACTGGACGCCGGCCGTGGCCGAGGCCCTGGCCGCCGAGGAGGGACGTGAACTCGGCGAGGAGCACTGGGAGGTGATCGAGGTGATCCGCGATTTCTATGCCCGCTATCAGGCCTCACCGGCCATGCGCCCGCTGGTCAAGGCGGTAGGGCTGGCTCTGGGGCCGGAGAAGGGGCGCTCGCTGCATCTGATGCGCCTGTTCCCCGACAGCCCTGCCAAGGTGACGGCTCGCCTTGCCGGGCTGCCGAAACCTGCCAACTGCCTCTGACGGCCTCACATGAACTTCCTGGCCCACGCCTGGCTTGCCCGCGGCGGCAGCGACGACTTTCTCTACGGCAATCTTATCGCCGATGGGGTCAAGGGCAGCGACCTTTCCGCCTGGCCAGCCGAGGTGGCGCTGGGCATTCGCCATCATCGCCGGGTCGATGCCTTCGTCGACGGGCATCCGGTCGTGCTGTCGGCACGCAGACGTGCGCCTGCCGAGCATCGCCGCTACGCCGGCATCGCGCTGGACCTGCTGTGGGATCATTTCGTGGCCCGTGAGCTCGAGCTGGAAACCCAGGAGTCTCGCCTGGTGCTGCGCAGCTATCGCGTGCTGAGCCACCGGCCCGCACCGGCTCGCCTGGAGCGGATGATTCCGGCCCTGGTCGCCCAGGACTGGCTGCACCGCTACGCCGACTTCACCTTCACCTGCGACGCCGTACGGGGCATCGGCAATCGCCTGTCGGGCCCCAATCGACTGGCCGCCCTGGTACCCTGGCTGGAGGCGGACTACGGCAACCTGCAGCGCGACTTCGACCGGCTGTGGCCGGCCGTCATCGAAGCGCTGGAAGCCGCGCCGGGCAAGCGCTCAATCGACCCGCAACCATAGGCAGTCGATCCTGTCGCCCGGGTTGACCTGGGCGTTGGCCGGCACCACCGCCAGCGCATCGGCCTTGACGCAGGAGGAGAGCACGCCGGAGCCCTGATCGGGAAAGGCGTGAGCGGTGACCCCGCCCTGGGCCATGTTCAGCGCCACCCGCATGTAGTGCCGCCGCGGTCCGGCACGGGTGGAGAAGTCGGCCCGCGCACTCAGGGTAGGCAGCGTGGCCAGGGCAGGGCAGGCGAGCAGGGCGCCCATCAACGGCCGCAGGAACAGCCAGGCGGCAACGAAACTGGAAACCGGATTGCCGGGCAGTCCGACGAAGCGCACCTCGCGCCCGTCGCTGGCATCGAGCCGGCCCAGCGCCAGCGGTTTGCCGGGCTTGAGCGCCAGGCGCCAGAGGTCGAGCCGGCCGATCTCTTCGATGGCGGCCTTGACGTGGTCTTCCTCACCGACGCTGACGCCACCGGTCGTGACGACCACCTCGGCCTGGTCGGCGGCCAGCGCCAGCATGGCGCGAGTGCCTTCGGCATCGTCGGGCATGGTGGCGATGAAAGTGACCTCGGCGCCGAAGCGCTCCAGCAGTTCCTTCAACATGGGCCGATTGGTGTTGTAGATCTGACCGGCCGCCAGCGGCCGGCCGGGCTCGACGATCTCGTCGCCGCTGTTGAGCAGAGCGACCCGTGGCCGTCGCCGTACCGCTACCTCGACCACGCCCTGGCTGGCCAGGTGCCCGAGTGCAGCGGCATCCAGGCGATGGCCGGCCTCGAGCAGCACCGCACCGGCCGCCACGTCGCTGCCGCGGTGGCGCACGTTGTTGTCGGCCGGTACCTGGGCCGGTATGTCGGCGGCGTCGCCGACGACCTCGACCTGCTCCTGCATCACCACGCAGTCGGCGCCTTGCGGAAGCTCGGCCCCGGTGAAGATGCGCGCGCAGGTGCCCCGCATGAGCGGCTGCGGCGAGACACCGGCGGCAATCCGCTGGACGATCGGCAGGCGCTGGCCGGCATCTGCATGGTGCAGCGCATAGCCGTCCATGGCGCTGTTGTGAAACGGGGGCACGTCGAGCCGGGCAATGACCTCGTCGGCCAGCACCCGACGGCTGGCCTGGGCGCAGTCGACGATTTCCGCATCGACGGCGACGACACCCTCGAGCAGGGCAGCCAGGGCCGCCTCGACGGATTGCAGTTCAGACATGCTGGCCTCGCTCCGGAATGACCAGATTGGCGAAATTGCACGGCTTGTGGCGGCTGTCGAGCTGCTCGGCGAGCAGCCCGTCCCAGGCGGTGCGACAGGCTCCGCTGGAGCCTGGCAGGCAGAAGATCACCGTGGCGTTGGCCAGGCCGCCGAGGCAGCGACTCTGGATGGTCGAGCTGCCGACCTCCTGCCAGGAGAGCTGGCGGAACTGCTCACCGAACCCCTCGATGCGCTTGTCCAGCAGCACCGATATCGCCTCGGGGGTGGAGTCGCGACCGGTGAAGCCGGTGCCCCCGGTGGTCAGGATCACCTGGACCTCGGGGTTGGCGATCCACTCCGATACCACCGCGCGGATACGGTAGACGTCGTCGATGACGATACGGCGCTCGGCCAGCCGGTGTCCGGCTTCGGTCAACCGCTCGGCGAGCAGGGCACCGCTGCGGTCGTTGTTGAAGTCGCGGGTGTCGGAAATGGTGAGCACTGCCACGTTGAGCGGAATCATCGTCTCGCTCATGAGCTCGACTCCCGCTTGCGCGCCTGACGCTCCTCGAAGGCGGCCAGCTGCTCCGGCGTGGCCTGGCGCTGATACTTGGCCTTCCACTCCTCGTAGGGCATGCCATAGACGTAGTCGCGTGCCGTTTCGTAGTCGAGTTCGGCGCCCTGTTCGTCGGCGGCCGCCACCAGCCACTTCGACAGGCAGTTGCGGCAGAAGTCGGCGAGAATCATCAGGTCGATGTTCTGCACGTCCTTGTTGGCGTCCAGATGCCGGAGCAGGCGGCGGAAGGCGGCGGCCTCGAGCTGAGTGCGGGTGGCGTCGTCGAGATGCTGCATACGTTGGCTCCTGTTGAAATCGCCTCAGGATAGCAAAACTGCTGCGCCGGTGGGCTCAAACGGCATCGCCACGGGTGCAGACCGACAGCACCACTGCATCGTCTTCGCTCACCGAGACCAGCGCGTGGCCCATGTCGCTGTCGAAATAGATGCTGTCGCCGCGGGAGAGCTGCAGCGGTTCGTAGAATTCGGTATAGAGGCGAATCTCGCCCTCCAGCACCATCAGGAACTCCTCCCCGTCGTGACGCACCCACTCGCTGAACTCTTCGAAGCTGCGCGCCCGCACGATGGTCTTGAAGGGGATCATGCGCTTCTGGGCCAGCTCGCAGCTGAGCAGCTCATGCTCGTAGGTGGGGGTCGGGTGGCGCTCGCCTTCGCCCTGACGGGTCAGGTCGCGGCGTCCCATGGTGCGTGTCTGCACCTTGGGTGGGGTAAGCAGCTGGGGAAGATCGATGCCCAGACCGTTGATGAGTTTCTGTACCGCGGTGAACGTCGGCGAGATCTGGTTGTTCTCGATCTTGGAAAGGGTGGAGCGGGCCAGCCCCGTGCGCTGACTGACATCCTCCAGCGTCCACTGGTTGGACAGGCGAATTTCCTTGAGTCGTTCACCCAGGCGCAGGGGCTCGACGAACGGCTTGCGTCCCGAGGCGATGCGCAGTGCAGCCTGCTGATCGGTATTGGCGGGCATGGATCGGTTCACTATTGGAAACAGAGTTTCTCAAAGCGTACCACAGAAGGGACGGCGTGCCTCGCACCAACACGCCCCTGGTTTGCCTGGCGCCGACGCCTCACTGCTCGAAGGGAAGCCCCAGCAGCGCCTTGACGTGCGCCTCTACGCTACGCCCCAGAGAATCCAGGTCGTAGCCGCCCTCGAGCACCGAGACCAGGCGGTTGTCGGCGTACAGCGCGGCGATGTCTAGCGCCAGCCGGGTGATCCAGTAGTAGTCCTCGTCTTCCAGGCAGAGCTCGGCCAGGGGGTCTTCGCGATGCGCGTCGAAGCCGGCCGAGACGAGTACCAGCTCGGGCTTGAAGGCATGCAGCGCCGGCAGCCAATCATCCTCGATCGCCTTGCGGAAGGCAGCACTTTCGGTACCGGCCTCGAGGGGGGTGTTGACCACGTTCTGCCACTCGCTACGCAGGTAGCGCCAGGGATAGAAGGGGTACTGGAAACTGGTGCAGATCAGGATGTCGGGATCATCCTTGAAGATGTCGATGGTGCCGTTGCACTGGTGCACGTCGAAATCGAGTATCGCGATACGGCGTACGCCGTGGCGAGCACGCGCATGAGCAGCACCGACCGCGACGTTGTTATAGAAGCAGAAGCCCATGGCGTCGGTGGCCTCGGCATGGTGGCCGGGCGGTCGTACGGCGCAGAAGACGTTGTCGGCCTGGCCGCGATAGACCTGATCGACCCCGCGGATCACCGCGCCAGCGGCCACCCGGGCGGCGCTCAGGCTGTCGGGGTTCATCAGAGTATCGCTGTCCAGCGTGACGATGCCCGTTTCGGGAACGCACTTGTCCAGGGCGCGAAGGTGGCGCAGCGGATGGACCCTGGCCAGCTCCTCTTCGCTGGCCGGGCGCGCTTCCGACTGCATGGTCTGCTGCAACAGGCCGCTGAGGGCGAGGCGGGCGCGAATGGCCTCGAGACGCAGGGGGCTTTCGGGGTGCTCCGGGCCCATATGGTGAAGGTCGCAGTCGGGATGCGAAATGAACGACGTGATCATATGAACTCCAGAGTGACTGAAGTCACCTTAATGCGCCCAAGCCCTTGCACAACAGTGTCAATAAGTCGTACACAGGGAAGCATCTTTCCGTTCTGGTGGAGGCGACGTCTTGAGTACCCGGTTCCTGCGCCACTTCTTCGAACCTCGCACCATTGCGGTGATCGGCGCTTCGGAAAAGCCTCATTCGATCGGCGGCATCGTGATCCGGAACCTGCAGGAAGCGGGCTTTCCCGGCACGCTGTGGGCGGTCAACCGCAGGGGCTATGAGTCCGTCTTCGGGCAGCCCTGCGTTTCACGCATCGCCGAGCTGCCCGAAACCCCGGATCTGGCGGTGGTCTGTACCCCGGCCGACACCCTGCCCAAGGTGATATCGCGGCTGGGCAGAATCGGCGTCAAGGCGGCGCTGGTGCTGTCGGGCGGGGCCCATCTGGACGAAACCGAAGGGGACAAGGGCTCGATTCGCGAGCGCATGCTCGCGGCGGCGCGCGAATCGGGTATCCGTGTGCTCGGCCCTGAGTGCATGGGGTTGATCGTGCCGGGTCGCCGTATCAACGCCTCCTATGCCAGTCAGCCGGTCAAGGCCGGCAAGGTCGCCTATCTCGGGCAGTCGGGCATGCTCGGCAACGCCATGATCGATTGGGCGGCCGGGCGTGGCATCGGCTTCTCGCACCTGATCACGGTAGGCGACAGCGTCGACGTCATGCTTCCCGACCTGATCGACTACATCAACCAGTTCGCCCCGACCCAGGCCATCCTGCTGCACCTCGAGCGCATCCAGGATTCGCAGCATTTCATGACCGCCCTGCGCGATGCCTCGCGCAATCGCCTGGTGCTAGCGATCAAGAGCGGACGCACGCCCCAGTCCGACCTTTCCGGCATGCCGCCCACGCCGGGCATCGCCAACCGCGACGTGGTATTCGATGCCGCCTTGGCGCGCGCCGGGGTGGTGCGGGTCAACGACTCCGACGAGCTGTTCGATGCGCTCATGACGCTGTCGCAGATGCGGCCGCTCAAGGGCGACCGCCTGGCCATCGTCTCCAACGGCCTGGGGCCCGCCATGCTCGCCATCGACAAGCTGATCAGCGCCGGTGGCACCCTGGCCAGCTTCAGCCAGGAGACCCGCAAGGCGCTGCGCAAGGGCGACTTCGACATGAGCAAACCCGGCGAGAATCCGGTGGATCTGGGCGGCAACGCCACGCCGGAACGCTTCGTCGACGCCCTGGAGATCGTCGCCGCCGACCCAGGGGTCGATGCGGTGCTGGTGGTGCATGCCCCCACGCGCCTGGCGCCGTCGAAGGTCACTGCCCAGGCGCTGATCGCCAATCGCAAGCGCTTCAAGCGCAACCTGCTGACCAGTTGGATGGGACTCGAAGGCGCCCTCTATGCACGCCACGAGTGCAGCCTGGCGGGCATACCGACCTACGTCTCGCCGGAGAAAGCGGTCAAGGCCTTCATGCACATGGTCGACTACCAGCGTGTGCAGGCGCTGCTGCAGGAAACCCCACCCAGCCTGCCGTTCAGCACCACGCCCGACATTCGTGCCCGCTGCCGCACCCTGATCGAACAGGCCAGGTCAGAGGGGCGCGAGATGCTGTCTCACTCCGAAACCGCCCAGGTACTGGAGGCCTACGGTATCCCCGTGGCCTCGAGCCGCTACGTGCACACGCCCGAGGAAGCCGCAGCCGCGGCTCGGGATCTCGAAGGGCCTTGGGCGCTCAAGGTAGTACACGACGGCAACTGCCGGCCGTTTCGCTATCGCAAGCATCCCCACCGCATCTCGGCGGGACTGCTGCAGGATCTCGACGACCCGCAGCAGGTGGCCGAGGGCCTCACCCGGCTGGGACACAAGGTGCACGAGAAATTCCCCCCGGTGAAGATTCGCGAGTACTGCCTGCAGTCCATGCAGCGGGGCAAGCAGTCGATGCAGATCTGCGCCGGCATCACCCGCGACCCGGTGTTCGGTCCGCTCATCGTGTTCGGCATCGGCGGCTACAAGGTCAACATCCTGGCCGACCGGCAGGTAGCACTGCCACCGCTGAACATGACGCTGGCGGCGGACGTGGTCGGACGCACCCATGCCGCGCGCCTGATCCGCGAGCACTCCAGCGAACCCGAACGCGATCTTCAGCGGCTATGCCAGCTACTGGTCAAGCTATCGCAGATGGCCTCGGACCTGCTCGAACTGCGTGGGCTCGAGCTCAACCCGCTGCTGCTCAACCGCGATGGGGTGGTGGCGGTGGATTTCGCCCTCGATCTCGGCTCACCGGCACGCTTCGCGATCATGCCTTACCCGGAAGAGCTGCGGGAATGGGTGACGCTGAACAACGGCATGCGGGTCGAGGTGCGCCCCATTCGCGCCGAGGATGCGCCCCTGATCACCAGCTTCCACAGTCAGCTCTCCGAGGAGAGCATTCGCTTTCGCTACTTTCACAACAAGTCCGATCTCAGCCAGCGCGACCTGTCGATCCTGTCGCACATCAACTACGACCGTCAGATGGCGTTCATTGCCGAACATCAGAAGGAGGACGGCAGCAAGGAGATGCTGGGGGTGGTCCGGGTGTGGAACGACCCGGACAACATTCGCACCGAGTTCTCGATCATCGTGCGCGACGACATGGCCGGGCAGGGGCTCGGCAGCCTGCTGATGCGCAAGATGATCGGCTACTGCAAGAGCGTCGGCACGCTGGAGATGATCGGCAAGGTGATGGTCGACAACCACCCCATGCGGGCCCTGATGAAGCATCTGGGCTTTCGCTGCCGCTACAACATGGAGGAGCAGGTGGTGGACGCCGTGCTGCGGCTCAACGAGCCGGAGAGCGAGTGGCAGAGGTTACGTCTGGAAAGCCTCCCCGACTAGCGGAAACCCTGATTCATTACTGCGCTCGATATCTTCGCTCGTTACATGAAATCAGGGCTTCCTGCCGCTCAGCTCACGGGGCGAGGCGGAAGGAGCGCCAGCTCCCCTCGCGGTGCTCGTAGCGGATGCGGTCGTGCAGCCGGCTCGGCTGACCCTGCCAGAATTCGATCATGTCCGGCACCACGCGATAGCCGCCCCAATGCACCGGACGCGGAATGTCCTGACCCTCGTAGGCCTGCTCAAAACGGTGCTGACGCTCTTCGATCCAGTGCCGGTCGGGGATCACCACGCTCTGAGTGGCAACCCAGGCGCCCAGCTGACTGGCGCGGGGCCGGCTGTTGAAGTAGGCATCCGACTCCTCCTCGCCGACCAGCTCCACCCGTCCCTCTACCCGTACCTGACGTCCCAGGGAGGGCCACCAGAACACCAGCGCGGCATGCGGCACGTTGGCCAGCTCGCTGCCCTTGTGGCTGTGGTAGTTGGTGTAGAAGACCAGACCGCGCTCATCGGAGCCCTTCAGCAGTACGATGCGCGCATGGGGCAGCCCCTGGCTGTCCACCGTGGCGAGGGTCATCACGTTGCCGTCCTGGCCCTCGGCATCGAGCGCCAGCGTCAGCCACTCGTCGAACAGCACCATGGGCTCGGCGGGCACCATGCTTTCCTCGAGCCTGCCGCCCTCGTAATCGCGCCGGATATCGGCAATGTTGCGTGTCATGGCGTACTCCTCGTCTTTATCATCTATGGTCGCCGCTGTGCGAGAGCAGCACAACACCCTCGGCGTATCCGCCACGTTCAGTATGGAGCATCACTCTCCACGACCGGCCTTCATCTGCCGACTGCGAAAGCGGGCGTAGAACATGCAGCCGGTGAACAGCCCCAATGCCGCGAGCGCTTCAGCAATACCCAGCAGCCCCTGGCCGGGCAGCGTGGCCACCATCACCCCCTGCACGAAGTAGAGCAGGCTGACGAAGGCGAGCCAGACATGCCCACGGGGGCGCTTGGCGACGATCGAAGGCAGGAACAGGATCAGCGGCAGGCCGCGGATCAGAATGGGAGTCAGCGGGTTGGTGCCGGCCTCCATGGCCAAGCCGCTCCAGGCCAGCAGTGCCAGAAGAACGACGTAGCTGACGAGCACCGCCTGGCGGCTGCGCTCGGTGAGAAAATCCAGCCCATGGCGCGCCTCGAGCCCCTCGACCCAGCGCCTCATGAGTCTTGCCTCAGGCCGTCGAGCACCAGCGCCAAACGCGCCAAGCGCTTGCCCTGGGCGCGCACCAGCCGGCGCTCGGCATCCGCCAGGGGCTGATCGCTGCGCTGGCCGGCCACGTGACTGGCCCCATAGGGTGTGCCGCCGGCGGTGGTGGTCATCAGGTCGGTCTCGCTGTAGGGCAGGCCGGCATAGACCATGCCGTGGTGCAGCAAGGGCAGCAGCATGGAGATCAGCGTGGTCTCCTGGCCGCCGTGCAGGCTGGACGTGGAGGTGAAGGCGGTGGCCGGCTTGTCCACCAGGGCACCGTTGAGCCACAGCGCGCTGGTCGAGTCGATGAAATGCTTGAGCGGCGCGGCCATGTTGCCGAACCGGGTCGGGCTGCCCAGCGCCAGGCCGGCGCAATGGCGCAGGTCGTCCAGCTCGGCATAGATGGCGCCCTCGGCGGGAATCTCCGGGTCGACGGCCTCGCAGGTGGGCGAGACCGGCGGCACGGTACGCAGCCGGGCCTCGATGCCGGGGCAGGACTCCACGCCGGCGGCCAGCTGTTCGGCCATGCTGCGCGTGGCGCCGTGGCGGGAGTAGTAGAGAATCAGCACATAGGGCAGCGAATCGCGCATCGTGGCTCCAGAAGCAGAGGGGGAAGGTCAGTCGCGGGCGTGAAGCAGGGCCAGCACGTCTTCGGGTGGCCGACCGATGACGGCGTGCTTGCCGTCGTCGGCGATGGGGCGCTCCATCAGCTTGGGATAGCGCACCAGGACGCTTATCACCTGCTCCTGATCCTGCAGATTAGTGTCTGCGACTTCCTTCCACTCCGTCTCCTTGGTGCGCACCAAGGCCTCACCGTCGGCGTCGAGTCGCGACATGAGGTCACGCAGTTCCTCTTCGCTGAGCGGTTCGTCGAGATAGCGACGCACCCTGACCTCGGCGCCGCGCTCCTCGAGCAGCGCCAGCGCCTGGCGCGACTTCGAGCAACGGGGGTTATGGTAGAGCGTAATGGCCATGCGCGGCTCCTCGATCCGTGAAAACTGGTCCGTATTGTAGAAGGGGGGTCATGTCGACCACAACCGTGACGCCCGGAATCTCTGCGCCGATCAGTCGCTTGCATTGACCTCGGCAGGTCGTGCAGCCTCGTCGAGGCGCCGATAGACCCACGCCATGCGGCCATCCGCCAGGCGCATGGGAACGCGCTGATAGCGGATCCCCAGTCGCTCGTAGCGGTCGAGCCGCTCCAGCTCGTCGGCATCGACCACCACCAGCTCTCCCAGCACTCGCTCGTCGGGCGCTTCGACCAGATCGAGGCGCTCGCGGCGAAAACCTTCGAGCACGGCCGTCTCGGTCTCTCCCGCACGCCCCATGACCACCCAGCGCACTGGGGCAAAACGCAGCGTGCCGTAGACGAACACGGCATGCTCGCCGGCCTCGATCTCAGGTAGATGAGCGGGGCGATCGTAGGTATAAGGACTCAGCATGGTGAGCCACAGCCAGCCGGCCAGGGCGAGCAGGCCGAACAGCATGACGAGAACGTAATGACGCAGGCGCATGTCGTCTCCCTGTGACATGTGAAACCACATCCTGCCACGGTGAGAGGGCGGTTGTCCGGTTCTCCGCCGCCAGTGGGCTCTGTTAGGATGCAAGTCGAGGCTCGATCACAGCGGAGGTTGCCCATGACGCACTCAGCACACGAGGATCAGGACTTCCGGGCATTGGTGGGGGATGTGAAGCCACTGCGCAGGAGCGCCAATCGAGCCGACCCGGGCCCACGCCGCAGCCGGCCCAGCGAGGCACAACTGGCTCGCCGCGAGAGCGCCCAGGCAGAGCTCGGGGAGAACAATTTCCTGTCGGACGACTTCGTCGAGCTGGTGCCGCCGTTCGATCCCCTGGCCTTTCGCCGCGACGGCATCCAGCAGGGCGTCGTGGATCGTCTGCGACACGGCGGCTATCCCGCCCAGTCGCGCCTGCATCTGCTGCGCCGCCCGCTGGCGGAGTGTCGTCGGATGCTGCCGCCCTTCATTCGCGAAGCCTACGCCCACGACTTGCGCTCGCTGCTGATCGTGCATGGCCGCGGGCAGGAGATCGACAGCCCCGCCAACGTGCTGCGCTCCTACCTGGCCAAATGGCTGGTGCAGTTCGAGGAGGTGCAGGCTTTCGCTTCTGCTCAGCAGGCCGACGGCGGTTTGGGCGCGACCTGGGTGATGCTGCGCAAGAGCGAGCGGGCGAGGGCGGACAACCGCGAGCGTCAGCAGAAGCGTCGCGGCTGAGCGCAAGGCCGCTCGTTTACCCGAGAACGAAAAGCCGGCACGAGGCCGGCTTTCGTTCTGGATGACGCACCAAGGGATCCGTACGCGAGACTAGGCCAGCGCCGGCTCCGCCCGCTTGACGGCTTCGCGCATGCGCTGGCGGAACAGCGGCTCGCTCACGTCGACGGCAGGCTGATAGGCGCGGCTGAAGGCATTCAGCGCGTGCAGTGCATCTTCCAGCCACTGATCTTCACGCAGCGACAGCGCATTGAAGCCGCAGCGGGTGAGGAAGAAGGCCTGATCGACCAGTACGTCACCGATGGCGCGAATCTCGCCATCGAAGCCGTAGCGCTCGCGCAGCAGGCGCGCCAGGCTGTAGCCGCGGCCATCGGTGAACCTGGGGAAGTCGATGGCGATCAGCGGGGCTGCTGCCAGCTGTTCGGCCAGCTCCGGCGTCAGCTCGGTGTCACTGGCAAGCCACGGCGCCAGCTCGGCGCTGCCTTCCAGCGCCTGCCAGCGTGCCAGCGGCACGATGGCAGGGGTGGAAGCCGGCAGCTCCGCTTCGGCATCGCGAATCAGCAGCCAGCGGTCCTCGGCCGGCTTGCCGTCACGGATGAAAGGGCGCTGGGTGGCGTTCTGATCAGGCATAGACCCGCTCCTTGAATGGCTTGAGGCCGATACGGCGATACGTTTCGATGAAGGTCTCGCCTTCGGCACGCTCGCCGACGTAGACCTGCAGTACCTTGTCGATGACGTCGGGCACGCTCTCGCGGTCGAACGAGGGGCCGAGAATCTTGCCCAGCGAGGAGTCGTTGCCCTGGGCGCCGCCGAGGGAGATCTGGTACCACTCCTCACCCTTCTTGTCGACGCCGAGAATGCCGATGTGGCCCACGTGGTGATGACCGCAGGCATTCATGCAGCCGGAAATGTTGAGATCCAGCGGCCCCAGATCATAGAGGTAATCGATGTCCTCGAAGCGCTCCTGAATCGCCTGAGCCACCGGGATCGACTTGGCATTGGCCAGGGCGCAGTAGTCGCCGCCGGGGCAGCAGATCAGGTCGGCCAGGGTGCCCACGGTGGGGTTGGCCAGGCCCAGCTCTTCCAGGCGATGCCAGAGCTCCTCGAGGCGGTCCACCGCCACGTCGGCCAGCACCAGGTTCTGCTCGTGGGTAACGCGGATCTCGCCGTAGCTGAACTCGTCGGCCAGATCGGCCACCTGGTGCATCTGCTCCCAGGTCAGGTCGCCCGGTGAGTGACCCTTACGCTTGAGCGACAGGGTGACGGCCTTGTAGCCCGGCACCTTGTGGCCGTGCACGTTGTTGGTGACGAAACGCGCAAAGGCGCGATTCTCGCCGCGCAGGCGCTCGAACTGGGCAATCGCCTCTTCACCGATGGCGCGACGCTCCGGGTCGATGAAGTGTGACTGCATCGCCTCGACGGCTTCACGGGTCAGCGTCTGGGGGCCATCCTTGAGATGCGCCCACTCGGCGTCGACGCGACGACGGAACTCCTCGACGCCCAGCGCCTTGACCAGGATCTTGATGCGCGCCTTGAACTTGTTGTCGCGGCGGCCGAACTGGTTGTAGACGCGCACCAGTGCCTCGAGATAGGTCAGCAGATGCTGCCAGGGCAGGTCGTCGCGCACCACCTCGCCGATCATCGGCGTGCGGCCGAGGCCGCCGCCGGCCAACACCTTGACACGCACCTCGCCCTTGTCGTCGCGCCACAGGCGCAGACCGACATCGTGCACCTGGATCGCGGCGCGATCCTCGGCGGCACCGGTCACGGCGATCTTGAACTTGCGCGGCAGGTAGGTGAACTCGGGGTGGAACGTCGACCACTGGCGAATCAGCTCGCACCAGGGCCGCGGATCGACCTCCTCGTCCTCGGAGATGCCGGCGAACTGGTCGGTGGAGGTGTTGCGAATGTCGTTGCCGCTGGTCTGGATGGCGTGCATCTGAACGCTGGCCAGCTCGGCCAGCATGTCGGGCACGGTCTCCAGCTTCGGCCAGTTCAGCTGCAGATTGGTACGGGTGGTGAAGTGACCGTAGCCGCGATCGTAGTCGCGGGCCAGATCGCCCAGCTTGCGCAGCTGATAGGAGGCCAGCATGCCGTAGGGAATGGCGATACGCAGCATGGGCGCATAGCGCTGGACATAGAGGCCGTTCTGCACGCGCAGCGGCAAGAATTCTTCGTCGCTGATCCGTCCGGCCAGATAGCGATTCATCTGGTCGCGAAACTGAGCGACGCGTTCATTGACCAGAGTCTGATCATGGGTGTCGTAGCGATACATTCAGCCGGTCCTGCTGCAGGGGAAATGGCGAAGCGTCAGGGGGCACCATAACGCCCCAGGCATATTCTTTGAAAGAATAAATATTCATATTTTTTATACGTAAAGACATATAAAGGTCAAGTCACCACTCTATCAGATCTCCAGCCGCAGCCACTGCCGCCGCTGCCAGATCGTCACGAACCACAGCGAGTTGAGACAACGGTAGCCGAGCTGCACCCACCAGATGCCCAGCAGGCCCTGCTCCATGACCACACCGACCCACCACGCCAGCGGCAGGAAGACCAGCCACTGAAGGGAGAGCGTGGTGGTCATCACGGTGCGACTGGCGCCGGCACCCAGCAGGGCCTGGGCCAGCACCAGGGCGGCACCGTCCAGTACGATCATCACTGCGGTGAGCTGCAGCGGCAGACGAGCAAGGGCGATGAGCTCGGGGTCGCGCAGGAACACACCGAGGATCTGTTCCGGAAACAGCGCCATGGGCAGCGCCAGGGCCGCCAGGCACAGCCAGGCGAGGCGTACCACGTCCCAGCCCCAGCGATGGGCGTCGCCATGGGCCTGACGCCCCAGCGACTGGCCGACCAGGCTCATGGCGGCCATGCCCAGCCCTACGCCGGGCAGGATCAACAGCAGCGAGAGGTTAACCAGTACGTGGCCCACGGCGACGCTGGCCGTATCGATGCGCCCCAGAATCCAGAACAGCACCGCATAGCCGGCGGCGAACCACAGCTGCTGGAAGGAGTGAGGCGTGGCCAGGCGCAGCGTGGTCAGCAGAGCAGGGCGCCGGGGCACGCCCGCGAGAAAGCCGCTGGGTACGGCATGACGCAGGCTCAGCAGCGCCCAGAGCAAGAGGCCGACGTAGAGCGAAAGGGTGGTGCCCGCACCGGCGCCGGCGGCGCCCATGGCCGGTAGCCCCAGGTAGCCGAAGATCAGGCACACGCTGGCTGCCACATTGACGACGTGCATCGCCAGCATGATGCGCAGATAAAAGCCGCTCTGCTCGATGCCGTTCCAGTAACCCCGGAAGCAGAAGATCATGGCCACGGCGGCGAGCGACAGCACACGCCAGCGGAAGTACTCGACCGCGACGGCATTGACCGCGGCATCGGGATTGATCAGGGCCATCAGGCGCGGCGCCTGCCACAGGCACAGCAGCGTCAACGGCAGGGAGACGCACAGGGCAATGGCCAGCCCGGCATTGAGCGGCCTGGCGCGTACCTGCCAGGCCTCCTCGCCATGACGCCTGGCCGTCTGCGACTGCACGCCGGAGGAGAGCCCGAAGACCAGGGCCGTGACCAGGAACATGGCATAGCCGCCGATACCCACACCGGCCAGCGGCACCTCGCCGAGCGAGCCGACCAGCGCCGCGTCGATCAGGTTGATCAGGCTCTGGGTCAGCATCGCGGCGATGATCGGCGTGGCTAGGCGCAGGATGCGTCGACGGCGGATCGAATCTGGCAGCATGCTCTATCGTAGGGTTCGAGAGTGCCCCGCGCCGAGGCGCGGGGCATCAGGGGTCGTCGTCTCAGGCCGGATCGTAGGAGAGTACCGGCGAGAGCCAGCGCTCCAGCTCCTCGAGGCTCATGCCCTTGCGCTGCGCCAACGCCTCGACCTGGTCGCGAGTGATCTTGCCGGTGGAGAAATACTTGGCCTGGGGGTGCGAGAAGTACCAGCCCGACACCGCGGCCGCCGGCCACATGGCGAAGTTCTCGGTCAGCTCGATGCCGGCGTTCTCGGTGGCATCGAGCAGTTGGAACAGGGTGCGCTTCTCGGTGTGATCGGGGCAGGCGGGATAGCCCGGCGCCGGCCGGATGCCCTGGTACTTCTCGGCGATCAGGGCGTCGTTGTCCAGGGTCTCGTCGGGCACGTAGCCCCAGAACTCCTTGCGCACCCGCTCGTGCATGCGCTCGGCAAAGGCCTCGGCCAGACGGTCGGTGAGGGCCTGGACCATGATCGCGCTGTAGTCGTCGCCGGCGGCCTTGTAGCGCTCGGCCAGCGCCTCAACACCGTGGCCGGTGGTCACGGCGAAGCCGCCGACCCAGTCGAGCTGGTCGCGTTCGTTGCCGTCGGCATCGTAGCGGGGGGCAACGAAATCGGCCAGGCTGTAACAGACGCCATCGCGGTTCTTGGTGGTCTGCTGGCGAATGTGGTGCAGGCGGGCGATCACCTCGCTGCGCGACTCGTCCGCATACACCTCAATGACGTCGTCGTCGACGCTGTTGGCCGGCCACAGACCGATCACCCCGCGCGCCTCGACGTGCTTGCCGTCGATCAGCTTGCGCAGCATCTGCTGGGCATCGGCGAACAGGTTGCGCGCGGCCTCGCCGACCACCGCGTCGTCGAAAATCTTCGGGTACTTGCCCGCCAGCTCCCAGCTCATGAAGAAGGGGGTCCAGTCGATGCGCTCGACCAGCTCCTCGATATCGTAGCCCTCGAACACCTTGAGTCCGGTGATGGCGGGCCGGGGCGGCGTATAGCTGTCCCAGTCGATGGGCAGCTTGCGCTGGCGGGCCTCGGCGTAGCTCAGGTCCGCCGCCTTGGGACGGCGCTTGGCGTTGCGCTCGCGCACCTGCTCGTACTCCGCCTTGATCTCGGCCACATAGGCGGGCTTCAGCGTGGGAGAGAGCAGCTTGCCGGCAACGCCCACCGCCCGCGAGGCGTCGGTCACGTAGATCACCGGCTCGTCGTACTGCGGCTCGACCTTCACCGCGGTGTGCGCCTTGGAGGTGGTGGCGCCGCCGATCAGCAGCGGCAGCTTGAAGCCCTGGCGCTTCATCTCCTTGGCCACGTGGACCATCTCGTCCAGCGAGGGCGTGATCAGCCCCGAGAGGCCGATGATGTCGGCATTGACGTCACGGGCCGTCTGCAGAATCTTCTCCGCCGGCACCATCACGCCCAGGTCGATCACCTCGTAGTTGTTGCACTGCAGGACCACGCCGACGATGTTCTTGCCGATGTCGTGCACGTCGCCCTTCACCGTGGCCATGACGATCTTGCCCTTGGCTTGGGTGTCCTCGCTCTTTTCGGCTTCGATGAAGGGGATGAGGTAGGCCACCGCCTGCTTCATGACCCGCGCCGACTTGACCACCTGGGGCAGGAACATCTTGCCGGCGCCGAACAGGTCGCCGACCACGTTCATGCCGTCCATCAGCGGCCCCTCGATCACCTCGATGGGACGTGCGGCCCGCTGCCGGGCGAGCTCGGTATCCTCTTCGATGAAGGCGGTGATGCCCTTGACCAGGGCATGTTCGATGCGCTTCTCCACCTCCCAGGAGCGCCACTCCAGGTCCTCTTTCTTCGCCGCGCCGCTGCCGTCGCCCTTGTACTTCTCGGCCAGGTCGACCAGGCGTTCGGTGCCGTCGCTGCGGCGATTGAGCACCACGTCCTCGACCGCCTCGCGCAGTTCCTCCGGCAGATCGTCGTAAACCGCCAGCTGGCCGGCGTTGACGATACCCATGGTCAGCCCGGCACGGATGGCGTGATAGAGGAACACCGAGTGAATCGCCTCGCGCACCGGGTCGTTGCCGCGGAAGGAGAACGAGACGTTGGAGACCCCGCCCGAGACCATGGCGTGGGGCAGGTGCTCGCGGATCCAGCGGGTGGCCTCGATGAAGTCGACGGCGTAATTGTCGTGCTCCTCGATGCCGGTGGCGATGGCGAAGATGTTGGGGTCGAAGATGATGTCTTCCGGCGGGAAGCCGACCCGTTCGACCAGCAGCTCATAGGCGCGCTGACAGATCTCGGTCTTGCGCGCGAAGGTATCGGCCTGGCCGGTCTCGTCGAAGGCCATGACCACCACCGCGGCCCCGTAACGACGACACAGGGTGGCCTGCTCGAGGAACGCTTCCTCGCCCTCCTTGAGCGAGATGGAGTTGACCACCGCCTTGCCCTGTACGCACTTGAGGCCGGCCTCGATGATCTCCCACTTGGAGGAGTCGATCATGATCGGCACCCGGGCGATGTCGGGCTCGCCGGCGATCAGGTTGAGGAAGCGTACCATCGCCTCCTGCGACTCCAGCATGCCCTCGTCCATGTTGATGTCGATGATCTGGGCGCCGTTCTCGACCTGGTCCAGCGCCACTTCCAGGGCGGTGGTGTAGTCCTCCTCGACGATCAGCCGCTTGAAGCGCGCCGAGCCGGTGACGTTGGTGCGCTCGCCGACGTTGACGAACAGCGAGCCCTTCTCGATGTTGAAGGGCTCCAGCCCCGCCAGGCGACAGGCGCGCGGACGCTCGGGCACCTTGCGCGGCGCCATGCCCTGGATGGCGGCATGAATCGCGGCGATGTGCTCCGGCGTCGAGCCGCAGCAACCGCCGATGATGTTGACCAGACCGCTCGAGGCGAACTCGGCGACGATGGCCGCCATCTCTTCGGGGGTCTGATCGTACTCGCCGAATTCGTTGGGCAGCCCGGCGTTGGGGTGCGCCGAGACGAAGGTGTCGGCCTTGGTCGAGAGCTCTTCCAGATAAGGGCGCAGCTCTTCGGCGCCCAGGGCACAGTTCAGGCCGATGGAGAGCGGCTGGGCATGGCGCACCGAGTTCCAGAATGCCTCGGTGGTCTGGCCGGAGAGGGTGCGCCCGGAAGCGTCGGTGATGGTACCGGATATCATCACCGGCAGCCGCTCGCCGCGGTCGTCGAACAGCGCCTCCAGGGCGAAGATGGCCGCCTTGGCATTGAGGGTGTCGAAGATCGTCTCGATCAGGATCAGGTCGGCGCCGCCCTCGATCAGCGCTTCGGCCGCCTCGTAGTAGTTGTCACGCAGTTGGTCGAAGGTAACGTTGCGCTTGGCCGGATCGTTGACGTCGGGCGAGAGCGAGGCGGTACGCGAGGTCGGCCCCAGCACCCCGGCCACGTAACGCGGCACCCCGGTCTCGGCCGCCACGGCATCGCACGCCGCGCGGGCCAGACGCGCCGACTCGCGATTGATCTCCGGCACCAGTGCCTCCATGCCGTAATCGGCCTGGGAGAGGCGAGTGCTGTTGAAGGTGTTGGTCTCGATGATGTCGGCGCCCGCCTCGAGATAGGCGCGGTGAAGACGCGTGACGAGATCGGGGCAGGTCAGTGCCAGCAGGTCGTTGTTGCCCTTGAGTTCCGAGGGCCAGTCGCCGAAGCGCTCGCCGCGGAAGTCGGCTTCCTCGAGCTTGGCGTTCTGTATCATGGTACCCATGCCGCCATCCAGCATGAGGATGCGCTCGCCGAGCCGTTCGGTGAGGGTGGCGGTCAGTGCAGAAGGAAGGGCGGCCATGGGTCGGGTCTGTCTCCAGCGAAGTCACGTCCAGGTATGTGGCCGCCCATGGATCCTGGTGCTCTTTGGCAGGGGCGGCCTTGTCGGCCGGCTATGGTAGCAAAACCAGCGGCTTGAGGGCAGGGCTGGTCAAAAACCGAGCAAAACAGTCGGGATTGTCTCGAAGCCCGCTTTTGCTTACCATGATGGTATGTCACTTATGGCCGGCCCCGTTGCCGCGTCCGACCAGCGAGAACATCATGAGCGAGATCATCCAGATTACCGACAGCGCCCAGGAATACCTTGCCGAGCTGCTGGCAAAGCAGAACGTCGAGGGCATTGCAGTGCGCATCTTCATCACCCAGCCGGGCACGCCCTACGCCGAGACCTGCCTGGCCTACTGCCGGCCCGGCGAGGAAGAGCCCACTGACGAGCGTCTGGAGCTCGACAAGATCGCCGTCTTGATCGACAAGAACAGCATACCCTTCCTCGAAGAGGCAGTGGTCGATTTCAACGCCGACCGCATGGGTGGGCAGCTCACCATCAAGGCGCCCAACGCCAAGATGCCCAAGGTCAATGCCGACAGCCCGCTCGAGGATCGCGTCAACTACATTCTCTACAGCGAGATCAACCCGGGCCTGGCTGCCCACGGCGGCGAGATCAAGCTGATCGAGCTGACCGAGGACCAGGTCGCGGTACTGGCCTTCGGCGGCGGCTGCCAGGGCTGCGCGGCGGTCGACCTGACGCTCAAGGAAGGGGTGGAGAAAACCCTGATGGAGCGTATCCCTGAGCTGGCCGGCATCCGCGACGTGACCGACCACACGGATACCACCAACGCCTACTATCGCTGACATTCGAAACGGCGACCCGCATTTCGCGGCATCGCCGTGGTTCGTACAGGGTGCACCGCCCGCAAGGGCGCCGGGCATTCAGCGAACGCTCTCGGAAGGCTCCACTTTGGAGCCTTCCTGCGTTTCGGCTCCCCGTTCCGCACGGCGTGAGGGCTTTCCTTCCTCGTCAGGCTGCCAAGTGCGCCGCATGAGCTCGGCATCCAGGGTGCGCAGCCGCGCCGCCTGCTCTTCGATGTGGCGCTTCTGGTCCTCGATGCGTGCCTGCAGCAGCGACTGTTCGTGGCGCAGCGTGTCGATACGCTCTTCGGCGCGACTTCTCGCCCACTGGGTCTCGCGGTGCTGCTTCTCCTCGCGGCCCAAGGCGGCCTGGGTCTCGTGCAGCTGGCGCTGCAGGTTTTCCTGACGCTTCTCCAACTGCTGGGCCGCGGCATCGTAGCGCTTCTCGGCCGCCACGCGCTCCTGGCGCGCCTCGTCGAGTAGCGTCATGAGGCGTGCCTCGGCGACTTCATGACGCTGCTCCTCCTGGTTGAGACGCGCCAGGTGCTGCGCATCACGCTCGGCCAGGGCCTGCTGATGCGCCTGAGCCTGCTGCTCGCTCTCCTGCTGAAGCTTGTCGAGCTGTTGCAGGGCACGGCTGAGACGCTCCTCGAACTGGCGAGCACGCTCCTGCCACTGATCGCGCTCGGCCTCGACCCGCGCCAGGGCGGCGCTACGCGCCTCCAATCGCTGCTCGGTGCCCGCCACGTGAGCGGAAAGGGCGGCCTCGCGCTGCTCGGCATCCTCGACCTGCCGCTGCGCTTCCTGCATGGCTTCCTGCGCCTCGACAACACGCCGGTCGGCGTGCTCGCGATATTGCGCCAGCGCCTCGCCGGCGGCTTCCTGAGCCTTGTGCCAGAGACTCTCCGCCAGCCGCTGTACCGCCTCGGGCATGGCCTGCGACGCGGGCTGCTCGCGGCTGCTTTCCCGTCGCAGCCGCCATTCGCGCAGATGATCGCTGATCGTGGTGAAGCTGCCGGTACCCAACACTTCGCGAATCTTCTGCACGCTGGGGGCTTCTCCCCGCGCCTGCAGGGATTCGATGGCGCCCAGTACATCCTCGTATTGCACACCGCTGCGTGCCATGTCGATCTCCTTGATGGTGTAGCTGCTGCTCCATGCATCACGCGGCAGGCGACGCTTGTTCTTGCTCTACCATGCGCCCGCTTGAGTCGTTCAAGCATAGCCGTTTTCCCAGCGGCGGAAAAGAAAATTACATTTTATGTATTACGTAATTTACACTACGTTATTAATCGAAATTCAAGATTACTCGTCTTATCTTGAAAAACTGCTCGATACGCCTGACACTGGACGCTCAGGGAGTGGGACAAGGGCCCATGAGTATGTCGAGCGAGACAAGCAGGGCAGAGGCGGGCTCACGGCCCGAGCCGAAATCGAGCGAGTTGGCGCCGATTGGCGGACTGATGCCCAGCCGCCTGCGCACAGGCCAGGTCCATATCGCCGCACAAAGCGATGCCGAAGCCGTGGCGCGCTGGCTCGCCGAATATCGCGACAGCCCGCGAACGCTGCGCGCCTATCGTCGCGAGGCTGAGCGGCTGCTGCTGTGGCTGGCGCGGGAAGGGCGCGGGCTGGCCGAGCTGCACCGTCACGACCTAGATGCCTACGAGGCGTTTCTGGCCTCGCCCACGCCGCGCGAGCATTGGGTGGGGCCGCCGCGGCCGCGCCACGCCGCCGACTGGCGCCCGTTCCGCGGACCGCTGTCGCCCAGCAGCCGGCGGCAGAGCCTGGTGATCCTGCAGGGCATGTTCGCCTGGCTGGTGGAAGCAGGGTGGCTCACGCACAATCCGTTTCGCCTGATGCGCGACAAGCGGCGCCGGCTGGACAACCGCCAGACCGGCATCGAGCGCTACCTGGAGCGGCCGCTGTGGGAGTGGCTATGGCAGTGGCTGAACGAGCCGCCGGCACAGGATGCCAGCCTCAGGGAGCACTACCTTCACCAGCGTCGGCGACTGATCTTCGGCTTTGCCTATCTGCTGGCCCCGCGTATCGGCGAGATGGCTGCCGCCGAGATGAGCGATTTCTTCCTGCGCGAAGGGCGCTGGTGGTGGCGCGTGGTGGGGAAGGGCGACAAGCTGGCGCGCATTCCCGTGCCGCCCGACATGCTGACGCTGCTGGAACAGTGGCGGGAAACGCTGGGGCTCTCGCCACACCCCCAGCCCGGAGAGGCGGGAGCGCTGCTGCGCGGCCTGGACGGTCAGCGTCGTCTAGGCGACAACCAGCTCTATCGGCTGATTCGAAGCGCCTTTCACGCCGCCGCCGATGCCCTGCAAGCCGAGGCCGGCGAGGCGGCTGCCGCCCAGGCGGCACGGCTGCGCGCCGCCACGCCGCACTGGCTGCGCCACACCTCGCTGACCCATCAGGCCCAGGCCGGGGTCGAGCTGCGCTACCTGGCCAGCACCGCGCGTCACGCACGGCTCGACACCACGGCGCAATACCTGCACGGCGAGGACGAGGAGTGGCATCGTCAACAAGCCGCTCACGGTTTGCCCGGCAGGGCGCCCGAACCGGTATAATGACCTCCGAGTCATCACGGGAGGCCACATGACCACCGAAGCCACGGCCGAGCAGGCCCAGCAGGCGTTGCTGGAAGAGTTCGAGATGTTCGACAACTGGATGGACCGCTACCAGTACATCATCGACATGGGCAAACAGCTGGCGCCGTTTCCCGAGGAGTGGAAGACCCCGGAGCGCAAGATCCAGGGCTGTCAATCCAACGTCTGGATTCACCATCGCCGCGAAGGCGAGGCGCTGCACTTCGACGCGGTATCCGATGCCGCCATCGTTTCCGGACTGATCGCCGTGCTGATGCGCATCTACAACGACCGGCCGCCGGCCGAGATTCGCGCCACCAGCCCTCACTTCCTGCAGGATCTGGGGCTCGACAAGCACCTGTCGCCGACGCGCAGCAACGGCCTGCACGCCATGCTGGCCAAGATCTACGAAGTCGCCGAGAGCGAGGCCGCCTGAGGTCTCGCCGCGCGCCGCCCCGCGGCATGGCGGCGCCGCTCCCTGGCGAGTATGCCGTCGGCGTCCAGGCTGGCGATGGCCACATCCGGCTGCGCCGGGATCTCACCCGCCAGCTGCAGTGCCTGATAGCGGCCGCAGCACACCCTCAGGAAGGAAGCGAAGTTGGCGGGATCGTGACCGGCTTCGGCGCACTCCCGTGCCAGCCTGGCCACCAGCTGGCTGAGTGACAGTCCGTCGCGCCTGCCCACCTCTTCGAGCACCGTCCAGAAGAAGCGCTCCAGACGCACGCTGGTGGAAACGCCATCGATACGCATGGAGCGTGTCTGCGGCTCCCAGAGATCCGGCTGGGCGCCGATGAAAAGCCTGCACATGAGTCATTCTCCCCCTGATCCGGCTCGCGACCGATGCCTTCAGCATGGCGTCGGTCGCGGGCCAGGGCAAGGCCGTCGCTCGACACCGGTCAGGGTTCGATGTCCGGCTTCGATGTCACAGTTCGATGCGTGTGCCCAGCACGGCGAGGAACTGGGCCAGCCAGGCCGGATGGGCGGGCCAGGCGGGCGCCGTCACCAGCTTGCCGTCGGTCACGGCATCGTCCACGGCGATGTCGGCATAACGACCGCCGGCCAGCTCCACTTCGGGGCGACAGGCAGGGTAGGCCGAACAGGTGCGCCCCTCCAGCACGCGTGCCGCCGCCAGCAGCTGAGCGCCATGACAGATCGCCGCCACCGGCTTGTCTTCGGTGAAGAAGTGACGCACCACCTCGATGACCCGCTCGTTGAGACGCAGGTACTCGGGCGCGCGCCCGCCGGCAACGACCAGACCGTCGTAGTCGGCAGGATCGACGGCGGCGAACTCGGCGTTCAGGGTAAAGCGGTGCCCGGGCTTCTCGCTGTAGGTCTGATCGCCCTCGAAGTCATGGATGGCAGTGGCAATACTTTCACCGGCCCGCTTGTCGGGACAGACGGCATCGACGCGGTGCCCCACGGCCTGCAGTGCCTGAAACGGCACCATGGTTTCGTAGTCTTCGGCGAAATCGCCGCACAGCAAGAGCAGTCGCTTGGCAGACATGGCGTGTCTCCTCATCGGCTCGTTGTGTTGGGTGTGCCATCGAGCAGTCTGGCACGGGCGAACCGGGCGAGGGTGGTAGCGGGCTACTACAGCGGGCTACCAAGGGGACCATGACAAACGGGACGGGTGGCAGAGGTGAGAGGCGGGCGCAGTCCGCGCCGTCTTCAGTGCTTGGCGGTGTGCTCCGCACGACAGCGATAGTGCTCGTCGAGCTCCGGGTCTTCGCGGCACAGGCGCTCGCTGGGGCCGCCCGGCACGGGATCGATGCCGCCATCGCTGCCGGGGTGGCAGCGCACGATGCGCTTCGCCGCCAGCCAACCGCCGCGCAGCGGGCCATGCACCTGAACGGCCTCGACGGTGTAGTGGGAACAGCTCGGCCAATAGCGGCAGCGCGGGCCGAGCACGGGACTGATGACCAGTTGATAGAGCCTGACGAGAGCGATCATTGCCAGGCCCAGGGCGCGCGCCACGAGCCTGCCGAGACGCTGTAGCCAGGCCGTCGGGCGAGTCACGCTCAGCCTTCCTTCGACGGCTTGCCGTAGAGGGTGTCGGGATCGATCAGCGGCTCGCTGGTGATTCTCGCTTCTTCCCCCTCCAGCGCCACGTAGAAGCAGCTGCGCCGGCCGGTATGGCAGGCCGGTCCGTTCTGTTCCACCTGCAGCAGCAGAGTGTCGCCATCGCAATCGAGGCTGGCAGCGCGCAGGTGCTGCTGCTGACCGGAAGACTCCCCCTTGCGCCACAGCTTGCCCCGCGAGCGCGACCAGTAGCAGACACGCCCGCTGGCCAGCGTCTCTTCGAGGGCCTCACGGTTCATCCATGCCATCATCAGCACTTCGCCGCTATCGTGCTGCTGAGCGATGGCGGGAATCAGGCCGTCCTGATTGAAACGCACTGCCGCCAATATGCGCTCGAGGGGGAGGCGGGCGTCGAGCTCGGCGCGCTCGAGCCGTTTGAAGGTATCGCTCATGACGTTTCCGTAGTGGCTGGCTTGTCTCTTGCCGGCGCGGCAAGGCAAAGGTCACAGCTGCCCAGCAGCTCGATGGTCTGACGCTCGACGCGGAACCCGAGTTCCCGCGCCCGAGCGCTCAGCTGTGCATTGACGTCGTCCAGATGTAGCTCTTCGACGCGTCCGCAGTGACGACAGATCAGAAGCTGGAAGCCGTGAGCATGCTCGGGACAGGGGCAGGCCACATAGGCATTGAGGGACTCGATGCGGTGCACCAGCCCCTGTTCGATGAGAAAGTCGAGCGCGCGATAAACGGTAGGCGGGCGGGCCGAGGCATGCTCGACAGCAAGCCGGTCGAGCAATTCATAGGCCTTCAGGCCACCGCTGGTTGCTGCGATCATCTCGAGCACCCGGCGCCTGATCGGGGTGAAGCGAACCCCGCGAAGCTGGCACTGTCTTTCGGCCTGCGCAAGCAGGGCAGTAGCGTCGGTCATGGTAGAGCCGATGTGTAGGGAATGGCATCCATTCTACGTGCTGAGGCTTGCCTCGGCCAGCACGGGCTCGGGAAGCTCCTTGAGTTCGCCATGGCGTGCGAAGTGGCGCTGCGAGAAGGCGACCCGCTCCCTGACGCCCACTCCCTCGGGCTGTTTCTCCACCAGGTCCAGGCGTGCGCGCAACCCTTCGCCATTGGCCATCTGGATGGCCAGGCCGGGGCGGGCATTGAGTTCCCGCAGCATGGGGCCGCGGTTGCGATCGATGACCATGTCGGTGCCCAGATAGCCAAGCCCCGTCATCTCGTAACAGCCGGCCGCCAGTTCCAGCAGGTTGGACCAGTCGGGAATCCGCAGGCTGGCGAGCTCGTGGCCCGTATCGGGATGGTCGCGCCGGGTACGGTCGAACTGGACGCCGCGTACCGCCGTGCCCGTGGCGATGTCCAGCCCCACGCCCACCGCCCCCTGGTGCAGGTTGGCCTTGCCGTCGGAAGCCGCCGTGGAGAGGCGCATCATGGCCATCACCGGATAGCCGCGGAAGATGATCACGCGAATGTCGGGTACGCCTTCGTAGGTGTACTCCGAGAGCTTCTCGTCGAAGTTGATCAGCCCCTCGATCATGGCCACGTCGGGCGTACCGCCCAACGAATAGAGGCCGGAGAGGATGTTCGAGACGTGCCGGTGCAGATCCTCGATGCTCAGGCGGGCACCGCTGGGCTTGATGAAACTCTCCCCATCGACCTGCTCGATGACCAGGATGCCCTTGCCGCCGCTACCCTTGGCCGGCTTGATGACGAACCCAGGATGACCGGCAATCATGCGGCCCAGCGCCTTGACGCCGAACTGGGTGGACACGGTGCCGATCAGCGCCGGCGTGGTGATGCCGTGTTTTTCCGCCAGCAGCTTGGTCTTCAGTTTGTCATCCACCAGCGGATACAGGCGCCGGCTGTTGTAGCGCCCGATATAGCGGATGTTGCGCCGATTCATGCCGATGATGCCTCGGAGCTTGAGCTGCTTCGGTCGTGCCCACATGGGACTCAATCCTCGGTGACCGGTTTGAAGCGTCGCAGCTCGAGCAGCCGATACCCCGTGTAGTTACCCAACAACAGGATCAGCGACATGATGATGAGCTGCACACCCAGAAAATTGAAGGTGAGGTGGCGTATCCAGGGGTTGTTCATCGCCAGGTACGCCAGTATGGCAGTAATGAGGCTTCCGCCGCCTTGAATCAAGACCTCCTTGGGACCCTCTTCCTCCCACAGGATCGACATCCGTTCGATGGTCCAGGCCAGGATGATCATCGGGAAGAAGGTGATCGTCAGGCCTGCGTTGAGCCCCACTCGATACGATAGCACCGAAAACAGCGAAATGATGGCGATCACCGTGATGATGACCGCCGACACTCGCGCCACCAGCAGCAAGTTGAGGTAGGAGAGGTAGTTGCGTATCACCAGCCCCACCGCCACGATCAACAGAAAACCTATCATGCCGGTTGGCAGGGTCGTCTGAATGAAGGCGAGGGCGATCAGCACGGGCATGAAGGTGCCGGAGGTCTTGATGCCGACGATGATACGCAGGAAGACCACCACCAGCGCCCCGATGGGAATCAACAGGATGGTCTGGAAGAGCGCCTGTTCCTCCAGCGGCAGACTGTGGATCGAGAAGTTGAGCAGGGTGTCGTCCGCCAGCTGACTGCGCACCGCGGCCGCCGCCGGCTGATTGCGCGACAGCATCGAGAAGGTCACTCGCGAATTGGTGCCGCCCTGGACTTCGAGCACCGCGCGCCCGCCGGTTTCCCACAGCAGCAGGTTGTCCGGCTGCCCCTGGTCGGCGGTACGGGGGTTGAACAGCGTCCAGTTCTGCTCGTCCTCGAACACCATGATCCAGGAGGTCAACGCCTGCCGACGGCGGCCATCCTCGAGCATGAGGCCGCTCACCTCGCGGGCATGCACGCCAGCCTGGTTGAGCAGACGCACCAGCAGCGGAGTACGCTCGAACTGCGTCAGCAGCAGGCGGGCGTTCTCGCCCTGACGGTCTTCGCCGAAATCGCGAATCAACTCGCGGGTAAAGGTGTAGGGATCGGCGCTGCGCATCCAGGCCCGCTCGATGACCTGGGCGGCCGCGGTATCGTAGGGTCGCTCCCAGCTGATCTCACGCAGCGGCGGACGCACCATCTGCTGTTGGCGTCTGTCTTCGGTCACCTGCAAGCGCACGGAGTAATAGAGCTGCTGGCTGCCCGTGGCACTGCGAATCGACCACTGCGCGCGGCGGCTGCGCTCATCCTGCAGAAAGGAGAGGCCATATCCCGGCGAGGCCGTGTTCTCGGTCAGAATGCGGTAGCCACGCTGGTGCGAAGGCAGCGCCAGGTCGACCCGCACGGGATCGCCCAGTGCGGTGAAGTCGACGATGGCCTCGACCTCCCAGATCTGGCGTTGCTCACCGGGCGTCCAGGGCACCTCCATCTGAATGTGCCGATGCAGGCTCGTGCCGATGCCAAGCACCATCAGCAGACCCACGATGAGGTAGAAGGGCAGTCGCGACATGTAGAATCCTTGCAGGTAGGGCAGTCAGGCCACGATCAGCCTTCTTCTTCGTCCCGGTCGTTGATCTGGTCCTCGACTGCCTCGGAGGCAGGGCGGCCGCCGGGGAATTCGGGACGGGGGTGGAGATAGTTCTCCGCCACATCGATCAGGGCGATATCCATGAGAAAACGACGACCGAGCAGCACCGGATAGTTGAGGTGAGTGCGGTCGCTCAAGGTGAACTCCACGGTTTCGCGAATCGGGCCCAAGGTCATCATCAGACTGACGACCGGGCGCGACTCGCTGCCGGCGGCCTGTAGAATTCGTACCCGACGTTCGACCGGGCGCTCGATCCACTCGTCGCGTACATGTTCGACGACGATATCGTTCTCGTTGAGGCCCAGCTTGAAGCGTACCCAATCCTCACCGTCGCGCTCGAAGCGCGTGACGTCCGTCGCACTCAGCGAGGAGGTGTTGGCCCCGGAGTCGACCCGGGCGCGCAGATAGGTGCCTACCTCCGGCAGCCCGATCCATTCGGCGCGGCCCACCATTTCCTTCGAGGAGAGCGCCTCGCTCAGCTCGTTGTTGCATTCGGCCGGAACCAGTACCGGCTCATCGCCGCTACGCTGTTCGAGCCGCTCGATGTCGCCACGCAGGTGGCGCAGGGTGATGCCTGCATCGCGCAGTTCGCTGAGCAGCTCGGCTTGGCGGCGCTCATGCTGGGCGAAGTGAGCCTCGGCCCGTTCGCAGCGCAAGGCCATGTGCTCCTCGAGCTGACCGATGCGGGTTTCGAAAAGATCGGGACTCAGAGTGGGCTCAGGCTCGGCCTGAGGGCCGGTATTGAGGGCGCATCCGCTGATCAGCAACGAACTCAGCAACCAGACGACGGTGGCGGATAGCGTTCTCGGTTGCATGGGAAATCGACAGCCTCCAATTGGACTGCGCATCGGCGCAGCGGCAGTGGGCTTGGCACAATCCCGGGTAACGACCGGGTCTGGGGCGCTTGAACGATCGCGCTGGGACATGACGGGGGATGATAAGGATTTCGAGGTGGGCTTGTCCAACACCGCAACAGATAGTCAATTTAACATAATATACATTATGCGAACCATCGGCCTGAACGGTCAGTCGCTGCGATACGATGAGCGGTATGCCGGCCTGCCGTTCGACGACCTCGCCATGGCGCCGGCCGGCTTTCCGCAACGCACGACCCCGGCTGCTGCCGGGGTCGCACGGACTTGCAAGCTCGGCCTGTCAGGCGTCATCGGGCGGTGCGTAGGAGCCATCCTCACGATGCACTTCCTTGCCGGTGATCGGCGGCGTGAATACGCAGGCCAGGTGCATGGTCTTGTGTGCGCGCAGCAGATGTTCGTCGTGCTGATCGAGAATATAGATGTCGCCGGGCTTGATCGGCCAGATCTTGCCGTCGGCCAGAGTCTCCACTTCACCTTCGCCTTCGATGCAGTACACCGACTCGTAGTGATGCTTGTAGTGGATGTGAGTCTCGGTGCCTTCGTAGATCCGCGTGATGTGGAACGAGAAGCCGCCACCGTCGTTGGCCAGCACCAGACGCGTGCTGTCCCAGGTGCCGCTTTCCGACTTGACCAGGCGGTCGGTCTTACGCGCTTCCTCGAGGTTGCGAACGATCATTGCTCATGTCACTCCATACGATCCATGGACTGGCCGGCTGACGCCGCAGCCGGCCGTTTTCTGGCAGTTGCTCGGCAAATCGCCGCTTAGCCAAGCACTTCCTTTACGCTTGCCTCGAGGATATCCAACCCCTCGAGCAGATCCTCGTCGGGAATGGTCAGCGGGCACAGGCATTTCACCACTTCGCCGGCCTGGCCGCTGGTTTCGATCACCAGCCCCTTCTCGAAGGCCTTGGCGGTGATCTTGTCGGCCAGCTCGCCGCTGCCCACGTCGATGCCGCGCATCAGGCCACGGCCGCGCTCGGTGGCCTTCACGCCGTACTCGCCGATCAAGGCGGCTATCTTCTGGAAGCGATCCTCGACCACCCTGCCCTTGCGCTGCACGTCGCGCTCGAAGGTGTCGTCCTGCCAGTACTGTCGCATGGCCGCCGCGGCCGTGGCAAAGGCCAGGTTGAAACCGCGGAAGGTGCCGTTGTACTGGCCCGGCTTCCACTTGTCGAGCTCGGGGCGCATCAGTACGTGGGCGAACGGCAGACCGAAGCCGGACAGCGATTTCGAATTGGTGACGATGTCGGGCGTGATGCCGGCATGCTCGAAGCTGAAGAACTTGCCGGTGCGGCCACAGCCGGCCTGGATGTCGTCGACGATCAGCAGGATGTCGTTGTCGCGGCAGATCCGCTCCAGGCGCTGGAGCCACTCGAGCCCGGCCACGTTGATGCCGCCTTCGCCCTGCACGGTCTCGACGATCACCGCCGCCGGCAGGTCCAGGCCGCTGGAGTTGTCGCCCAGCAGCTTCTCGAAGTAGTCGAGGCTGTCGGTATGCTCGCCCAGGTAACCGTCATAGGGCATGAAGGCGCTGCCCTGCAGCGGGATGCCGCCGGTGGCCTCGCGGAACTTGCGATTGCCAGTGGTGGCCAGCGAGCCCATGGTCACACCGTGGAAACCGTTGGTGAAGCTCACGATGTTGTGGCGACCCTGGGCCACCCGTGCCAGACGAATCGCCGCCTCCACGGCGTTGGTGCCGGTCGGCCCCGGCAGGTGCACCTTGTAGTCCAGCCCACGCGGCTTGAGGATCACCTCTTCGAGGGTTTCCAGGTAGTCGCGCTTGGCGGCGGTCCAGAAGTCGAGGCCATGCACGATGCCGTCGCTGTCGAGGTAGTCCAGCAGCGCCTGCTTCAGGTGCGGATTGTTGTGACCGTAATTGAGCGTGCCGGCGCCGGCCAGAAAGTCGATGTACTCGCGGCCGCTCTCGTCGGTCAGGCGTGCGTTCCTGGCCTTGGTGAAAACCACCGGAAACGAGCGGGAATAGGTTCGGACATTGGATTCGAGACGTTCGAGTGTCTGGGTCTGCATGGTGACCTCCTGTCAGATGATCAGGCGAAAGGCTGCGTGGACGACCGAGCCGCTCGGCCGTCCGGCAATGGGATGGGGATCAGATGCGCCGCGTATCGAACGGACCGATGCGCACGAGATTCTCGGGGTCGTGCTCACCGCCGAGTTGATCCGTCGAGAAGTACTCACGGCTGTTGAGGGGTGCCTGCCAACGATCGGCAAGGCGGCGGAAAAGCCCCCAGGACGCCTGATTGTCCGGCGTGATGGTGGTTTCCAGATGGTGCACGTCGAGCAGCTCGGGGCGGCTCATGACGGCCTCTACCAGGCGCCGGGCCAAGCCGGTGCCGCGCGCTTTCTCGCCCACCGCCACCTGCCACAGGAAATAGGTGTCCGGGGCGTTGCTCTTCACGTAGCCGGAAACGAAGCCGACGATTTCGCCCTCTTCGTTGGTGGCAACGGCGCAGGTATCGCGGAACTGTGTCGCCAGCAGCAGATAGGCGTAGGCGGAATTGACATCGAGCGGCGGGCAGGACTTGACCAGTTCGTAGATGCCCCAGCCGTCGTCGGGATTGGGTTTGCGGATGAACAGCGGTGAGGCATCGCTGCCGACCACGGCATCGGCCACGCTGGGGCGGACCAGGTCGGCGGAGGGAGTGAAAGGCTGCGGTGTCATGTTCATGGTCAGGTTTCGCTGTAGCGATGTTACTGCCAATGATAACAAAGCCAACCGACAAATCAAAACGGGCGTTATGACTGAGGCACAATTACATAACAAAAAATTATCAACGCTTTCCAATACGTGCCTGATGACTACAACCGCCATCGCGTTCGGTCACGCCCATGGCAAAGTCTAGTTCAGAATTCCCCGGGCGTCGGAAACGAATCGGGCCGCCCTTCAGGCGGCCCGATCGAACGAGAAACCGACAAAGCGTCAATGCCGCGATAATGTCCGCATGGTGACGAACTCCTCCGCCGCGGTGGGATGAATGCCCACGGTGGCATCGAAGTCTGCCTTGGTCAGCCCCGCCTTTACCGCGATGGCGATGCCTTGTATGAGCTCTCCCGCCTCCTCGCCCACCATGTGGGCGCCGACCACCACGTCGCTGGCGTCGTCGACGATCAGCTTCATCAGACAGCGCTCCTCACTGCCGGAAAGCGTGTGCTTCATCGGCCGGAAATCGGTGCGGTAGACGCGAATCGCGTCATACTCCTTGCGCGCCTGCTCCTCCGACAGGCCCACCGTGCCGATGTTGGGATGACAGAACACTGCCGTGGCAATATTGCGGTAATCCATGGGCTTGGGCGATGCCTCGCCAAAATGCTGGCTGACCAGATGCATGGCTTCCGCCAGCGCCACGGGGGTCAGCTCCGGCCCACCGGTCACGTCGCCCAGTGCCAGGATGGAAGGCGTGGTGGTCTCGAAGCGATCGTTGACCTTGACGGTGCCATCGGGGTTGAGAGCGATGCCCAGCGCGTCGAGGCCGACTCCCTCGAGATGGGGCTTGCGTCCGGTAGCGGCCAGCACCGTGTCCACCTCGAGCGACTCGCCGTTGGTCAGCGTCACGAGCAGCCCGCCCTCGGTCTTCTCGATACTCTCGATATTGGTTTCGAAATGCAGATTCACGCCCTTGAGAGCCATCTGCTCACGGGTGAATTCACGCACCTCGCGGTCGAAGCCGCGCAGAAACAGTTCGCCGCGATAGACCAGGTGCGACTCGCTGCCCAGCCCGTTGAAGATGCTGGCAAACTCCACCGCGATGTAGCCGCCGCCCAGCACCAGGAAACGCCGCGGCATGCGCTCCAGATCGAACACCTCGTTGGACGTCACCGTCAGTTCGCGACCGGGGAAGTCGGGCACCCAGGGCCAGCCGCCGACGGCCACCAGAATCTTGGCGGCGCTGAAGGCGCGGCCGTCGACCTCGACGCGGTGGGCATCGACCACCCGGGCCCGGCCGTGGATCAACTCGACCCCGGCGTTGTCCAGCAGCCGGCCGTAGATCTCGTTGAGACGCTTGATCTCGCGCACCTTGTTGTCGCGCAGCGTGGCCCAGTCGAAGCGCGGCGCCTCGGTCAGGCTCCAGCCGAAGCCTCGGGCGTCTTCGAAGGCGTCGTGGAAATGGGCGGCATAGGAATAGAGTTTCTTGGGCACGCAACCCACGTTCACGCAGGTGCCGCCCAGATAGCGGTCTTCGGCAACGGCCACTCTGGCACCGGTTGCCGCTGCAGTGCGGGCAGCGCGCACCCCACCGGAGCCGGCACCAATCACGAACAGGTCATAGTCGAAGTCTGACACTCATTTCTCCTCGTCTAGCCGGGTCAGGTGGCATACCCGGTCCGTTCGGCAGATGATAACAGTGCAGGTGTAACCATGTAGAGCGGTGCCCCATGTAGAGCTCTGCCAGGGTGTGGCTCTTGGTTGACCGACTCGGGGCATGGCGGTAAAAGGTGCCCTCCCCTACTCTCTGACCTTCGGATGGACTCTGCCATGAACCAGGAAATCGACTGCCTGCTGGAAAACAACCGGCGCTGGGCAGAGCGGATGTGTCAGGAAGATGCGGAGTATTTCACCCGCCTTTCCCGTCAGCAAAATCCGAATTACCTCTGGATCGGCTGCTCCGACAGCCGGGTACCGGCCAATCAGATCGTCTCGCTGCCACCGGGTGAGGTCTTCGTCCACCGCAACGTCGCCAACCTGCTGCATCACAACGACATGAACGCCCTCTCCGTGGTGCAGTATGCCGTCGACGTCCTCCAGGTCAGGCATATCATGGTGGTCGGCCACTACGGCTGCGGCGGCGTGCGCGCGGCAGTCACGGGGGGCGATTGCGGCATGGTGGATTACTGGCTGCATTCGGTGCGCGAGCTGTATAGCCAACACCGCCCTTCACTAGCCCACTTGCCGCTGGATCAGCAGGTCGATCGCCTCTGCGAGCTCAACGTGCAGGCGCAAGTGAACAACCTGTGTCGTACCAAGATCGTTCAGCTCGCCTGGCAGCGCGGCCAGGAGCTCTCGATTCACGGCTGGATCTACGGCCTGGGCGATGGTCGCATCGCCGATCTCGGTTGCACCGTCGAAGGGCTGGATCAGGTGGCTACGCTCTATCGCATCGACCGCCTTCAGGCAGCATCTGACAGTTGCTAGCAGCCTGTCGGACTTAACGCTGATCTACACGGGAAACCGGGGTTTCGGCCAATTTCATTCGACCGGCTCGAAACCGCCCATACCAAGCCTTACACTTTCATCGAAGCTCCAACACACTTTCATCGAAGTCCCAGCCACCGACGTCCCAACCAGCCGGAATCTGACATGCCCGACGCTCTTGCTCACCTTCAGATGGCACATCTCGAGGCCCTGGAACGTCGCTATGCCGACGCCATGAGCGCCCTTGGTTACGACGGCGTACTGATCTTCAGCGGCCGCCCTGCCCTGCACTTCGGCGACGACCAACACGCCAACTTCTGCAGCTACGGCCATTTCCAGCACTGGACCGGTCAGGCCGGCCTGGCCCACAGCTGGCTGCTGGTGCAGCCGGGCCAGCACACGACCTGCTTCGTCCATGCACCGGACGACTTCTGGCACCTGCCGCCAAGCCTTCCCGACGAGGGCTGGACCGACTACCTCGAGGTGATCAGCGGTCGCTTCGAGACACCGCCGGCGGTAAACGCGAGCCGCCTTGCCGTGATCGGCGACGTCGCCGAAGCAACGGCCCGTGCCCTTGGCGCCGAGTGCAATCCTCCCGCTCTGCTGACCGCCCTGGATGAAGGCCGGGTGCGCAAGAGTGAATACGAAATCGCCTGTCTGAGCGAGGCCAACCGGATGGCGCTGCGCGGCCACCAGGCTGCCAGAGCGGCGTTTCTGGCCGGCGAGAGCGAACTCGACATTCAGCTGGCCTACCTCAAGGCATCGCGGCAGCGGGAAAGCGACGTACCCTACGGCAACATCGTCGGTCTCGGCGCTCATGGCGCGGTACTGCACTATCAGCATTACGACAGCGAGGCGCCCGCGTCGCGTCACAGCCTGCTGGTCGATGCCGGATACCGCTATCGCGGCTACTGCGCGGACATCACCCGCAGCTGGCCGGGGCCGGACGCCGACCCCGCCTTCGCCGCGCTGGTAACGCGCATGCACGACATCAAGCAGCAACTGGTGGCGGCGCTGGCCCCCGGCGTCGATTTCGTCGCCCTGCACGAGCGCATGCATCGCCTGCTCGCAGCACTGCTGGTCGAGAGCGAACTGGTCGCCGGTTCGGCCGAGGCCGCGGTCGAAGGCGGAATCACCCGCGCCTTCTGCCCTCACGGCCTGGGCCACCTGCTGGGCGTGCAGGTACATGACGTGGCCGGACGCACGAGCCGGGAGGGCATACCCCTGCCACCGCCGCCCGAGTACCCGGCGCTGCGCCTGACCCGGGAACTGGAACCAGGAATGACGGTCACCATAGAACCCGGGCTCTACTTCATTCCCATGCTGCTCGGACCGTTGCAGGCAAGCCCTGCGGGAAGCGACGTGAACTGGTCGCTGGTCGAACGTCTGCGGCCTCATGGCGGCATTCGCATCGAAGACAACGTGGCCATCGCCACGCATTCGGTGCGCAACCTGACCATGGAACACGAGTGAACGATATGCGTGAACGGCAGCAAGAGGCCGACTTTGCTCCGCCGCGCGGATTGAGCAATCCGCACGTTCAGACACTGTTGCCCCGCTGCCTGCCACGCCCGCGACTCGCTCGCGACGTCGAGCAGTTCGAACTCCCCGACGGCGACTTCGTCGAGCTCAACTGGATCCGGCCGATCCCCGCCAGCAGCACGGCACCGATCCTGGTGCTGTTTCATGGCCTGGAGGGCTCGTTTCACTCCCCCTATGCGCGCTGGTTGCTGGCCACGGCCAGCCGCATGGGGTGGCGCGCCGTACTGATGCACTTTCGCGGCTGCGGCAGCCAGCCGAACCGCCTGCCGCGTGCCTACCACAGCGGCGACACCGCCGATGCCTATTGGCTGATCGCCGAGCTGTCGCGACGTTATCCCGGCGCCTTGAAGGTAGCCACCGGGGTCTCGCTGGGCGGCAACATGTTGCTCAAGCTGGTGGCGGAACAGGGCGGCAGCGGCCTCGATCTGGCCGGTGCCATCATCATCAGCGCCCCGCTCGACCTGGCCGCCAGCGCCGACACCCTGCACCAGGGATTCTCCCGGATATATGAGCGCCATCTGCTCAGGGCCCTGAAACGCAAGGTGGCGCCAAGGCTGGTACGCGGCGAACTGCCGCTGACGCTGAACGGCGAGGCACTCGAGCGCATCGACAGCCTGCGTGGATACGACGATGCCGTGACCGCCCCGCTGCACGGCTTCAAGGGGGCCGACGATTATTATCGCCGCGCTTCGGCCGGAAGGCTGCTGGGCGACATCGAGCTACCGACCTTGATCCTGCATGCCGATGACGACCCCTTCATGCCGGCCGGGCTGTTCCATCGTCTGCCCCAGCCTTCCGCGGCGGTGCATCTGGAAATCACCCATCATGGCGGACACGTCGGCTTCATGGAGTGGCGCAACAAGCGTCTCTCGCCCTGGCTGGCCCGTCGCCTGGCGCGCGAGCTGGATGGCTGGGCCAGCCTCGGCGACGCCTGGCGCTCCATCGCCGATCACCGGCTCAGCCGATCGGACAGCTGACCCCGGTTCCCTTCAGCCCGCAGTAGCCGCCCGGGTTCTTGTGCAGATACTGCTGATGGTATTCCTCGGCCGGATAGAAGACCTCGAGGGAGGCGATCTCGGTGGTGATCTGGCCGCGGCCCGCCTGAGCCAACGAATACTGATAGACGTCACGACTGCGCCTGGCGGCCGCCAGTTGGGCATCGCTGGTGGTGTAGATCGCCGAGCGGTACTGGCTGCCGATGTCGTTGCCCTGGCGCATGCCCTGGGTCGGATCGTGGGCCTCCCAGAACACCTTCAGCAGCGTCTCGAGATCCACCTCTCGGGGATCGAACACCACCCGCACCACTTCGGTGTGACCGGTCCTCCCGGTACAGGTCTCTTCGTAGGTGGGGTTGGGAGTCACGCCTCCGGCATACCCCACCGCCGTCACATACACCCCCGGTAGCTGCCAGAACAGACGCTCGGCGCCCCAGAAACAGCCAAGCCCCAGCACGATCTGCTCATGCCCCTCGGGAAACGGCGGCAGCATGGAGCGGCCGCTGACGGCATGCACGCCGGATATCTGCACCGGCGTGTCGCGCCCCGGAAGCGCATGTGTAGGATCGATGTTCATGACGTTATCCTCGCAGCAACACGTTGAGAGCGATCACGGAGCGGGCTCGAGTCGTGGCGGCCGGCCGGGCCTGGAGAAGATGTAAACCAGATCGACGGCCTGGGCAGCCCCGGAAACGGCCTGCACGTAGAGATTGCGCCACAGGGTATAGCGCAGCGTAAGCTCCGCGATCGGCGAGAAGATACCGACACCATAGCTGACGCGCAGATCTTCTGTCAGGTAGCCGCTCACGACCACCTGGCTGTCGTCGCCGACACCGGTCGTCTCCAGGGCCAGATCGTCGATGCCGAATGCCTGACCGATGGCACCGACCACCCCGCCCGTCTGCCCCAAGGCCAGGCCCACCAGCGCCGAGGTCAGCGCACCGTCCGCGTCACCATCCCGCGGCGCCCGGCCGCGCAGCAGGTACGAAAGCGCCCGCGCCTCATCCATGGCCGGCTCGGAGAAGATGGCCAGACTCGGCTCAGCGGCGAAGCCGGTCACACGCAGCCCGGCAATGACGCCATCCTCGGTGATGTCGGGGTTACGTATGGCTTCGAAGTCGAGCAGCGGCTGTTCCGGCGGTCCGCTGAACAGCAACTGCCCTTGGCGAATCAGCAGATCCTGGCCGAAGGCGCGGAAACGACCGTCGACGAGATTGACCTCGCCGAACAGCTGCACCGGGCCATCCTGCTGGCGCACCTGCAGGGTGCCGGCCAAACCGGTTTCCAGCCCCGACGCGGCGAGCGTCATGTCCGGCCCCAGGTGCAACTCGATACGCACGTCCAGCTGCATGCCCGCCTCGCGCAGCGCCACGGCGGCGGCTTCGTCACCACCGGCGGCCGGCTCCAGTTCCTCACGCCGCTGGGCCCGTGCCTCGTCGCGCCGGGTGATGATGACCTCGTCGGGACTGGGGCTGACGGCCGCCGGCGGCGCCTCGCCCACCTCCAGTCGCGCCCAGGGCACCCGAACGTTACCCCGCACGCGCAGCGCCTGCGGGGTCACCCTGACGGCGATCTCGGGGGCGACGCGCAGACGGCCGAACTGCGGCAGGCTCACCAGCAGCGGACGGCGGGTACCGTCCAGCTCCACGGCGATGCGCCACTCGTCGAGCGAGGGCCAACTGGCGTTGCCGTCGATCACCAGGCGCCCGTCGTCGCTGGCCACATAGCCCATCAGGCGTGCACTGTCGCCGTTGAACTCGATGCGAATGCGTCCGTCCTCGACGATCAGCGGCACATCGAGCCCCGACGCCCGCAGTCCCATCAACTCCAGCGCACCATCCAGGCTCGGGTTGTCGCGGCTACCGGAGATCCCGACCCGACCGGCCAGGGTACCCTCCAGCATGTCGAGTCCGGCCGCCAGCGTCCGGTAGCGAGACAGGTCGAGAGCGTCGACGACGAGGCTACCGGTAAGCTCACCGCTGCCCAGCGGGTCATTCAGATCGAGATCGAGTGCCAGCCTCCCGGCATCGCCAAGGCCGAGCTCGAGGTCGAGTGCCATACGCGCCTGGGTGGCATCCAGCCGCACGGCGAGGCGGGTGGCGGGCATCGACCAGGGCTGGCCATAGATATCCACCCCTTCCAGGTCGAGCTGGCTGGCCAGATCCGCCTCGGCGCTCCACTGGCGACCGCCCTGCCGCCAGCGCGCCCGCAGCTGCAGGTCGGTCTCGCCGCTGGCACGCCAGTCCTCCGGCAGCCACTCGTTGAACATGCTCATGGGCAGCCCGCGCACGGCCAGGCTTACCTGGCCTTGATCGGCGCCGGCCTGCAGCGTGTCCTCCAGGCACAGGCGTCCGCCCTGCTCTCGACGCAGGCAGAACGGCTGCACCTGGGCGCGGGCCGTCGCCAGGTCCACTGAGAAGGCCACGGGGTCGTCTAGGCGCATCTCGCCGTAATCGGTATCGACCTCCAGCGGATCGATGCGACCGCTATAGCGCTGGCGCTCGGTGGAGAGCCCGCCCTCGAGCACGAGCGACGCCCGCGACAGCGGCATGCCTCGCCCGGCAAGCGCCGTCAACTCGGCGCGATGGGACGACAGCCGCCCGGACAAGGCCAGCGACAACTCACTGAAACGCTGGCCACCCGCGTTGAGCCGCTCGATGGCGAGATTGCCATCGAGGCTCGGGTCGTCCAGCCCCTGAACGCTGGCAGTGAGCTGCAGCGCCTCGAGGCGATTCTCGGCAAACGCCAGCGTCTGGCCCCGCAGGTCGATCTCCAGGCGCGGGCTGCTCAGCGTGCCGGCGGTGCGGAAGCGTCCGGTCAGGCTGCCGCTGAGATCGTCGTGCAGGCTGTCAAGCCCGGTCAGCGAGATGTCGCCGCTGAGGTCCATGCGCTGCTCGGTGATCGCGCCGGCAACGGTGATACGGTTCTGCCCCTGGCGGAAATCGAACTCCTGTACCTGCCAGCGCATGTCACTGTCCCCGGCCAGACGTGCCCGCAGCGACAGCGGCAGTTCCTGCAGCTGACCGTCGATGGCCAGCCGCGGCACGCGCAGCTGCCAGCCCGCTTCGGTCTGGCTGAAGGCGAGGTCCATATTGCCGCTGAGGCGCCCCTGCATGGCATCGGTGAACTGCCCGGGGTCGAGGTTGTCGAGGCGCACGGTGGCATCGAGCACCAGGCCGTCATGCCATTCGATGCTTCCGCGGCTGACCACCGAAGCATTGCCCAGGCTCAGGGACAGCGGGGTCCAGGCGAAGTGTTCCAGGTCGCCGCTACCGGTCAGGGCAATCCGGGTCAGCGGCACCTCCGGCCCCTCGACCCGCGCCGAGAGTGCCGCGCTGTACTGCTCGAGAGTGCCCGATAGACGCAGGTCGAGATCCTCGATCACATAGGGATCGTCGAGCGCTTCATCCTCTTCGGCGAAGGCGGCCGCCATCGGCAGCGGCCACTGCAGGAATTCGCTGCTCATCCTGGCGGAGAAAGGCACTTCCGGGTCGAGCACATCGGCCTGAGCGGTCAGCCGCGTGCTCACCGGGCCGCGCGCCACGAGTTCGGCGTCGAGCTCGGCCAGCGTGCCGTCGAGCCTGAGGTCGAGCCGCTGCCCGGCCAATTCGGGCATCAGCTCCGGCAGCCACAGCGCGGCCTCCAGCCGCGCCTGGAGCGGGTAATCGTCACGCAATTCGACGCGCGCACCGAGTCTGACGTCGGCGTCCAGGCTGGCGGCTTCCAGAGCGACGATCTCGACCACCTGGCCGCTGGCCTCGAAGGCCAGGGTGAGATGGCGCAGGTCATAATCGAGCGGCCCCCGCAGCTCGACGCCATCGAGATGGATGCGCGGTGCCGCTATCGTCAAGGGCAGGACGATTTCCGGCAGCACAATGCGCTCGCGCTGCGCCAGTGGCACTTCGGGCTCACCTGCCTCGGTCGGCACCGGTGCCGAACCAACGGTCTCGGCGGCGGCCAGTGCCTGAGCGCTCAACGCCGGCGTGCCTGCCGGCGCCTCCAGCGCCAGTTGCTCGGCCCCGCCCGCTGGCAGGCTGACCTGCAGCCGCTCGAGGCGTGTGGGCAGCAGCGTCAGCCGTTCGCCCTCGGCCTCGATCCCGGTATGCAGTCTGTTCCAGCCAACTTGGGTACCGTCGCCCAGCCGCAGCGCGACGTCTTCAATAACCAGCTCAGGCGCCGAGATGTCGAGCGGAAAGCGGAACGGCGGCTGCGCCGTCTCCGCGGCCACCTCATCCGCCCTTTCCACCACGGCTTCGGCATTGGCATTGGCTTCGGCATTGGCATTGGCATTGGCATTGGCATTGGCATTGGCATTGGCAGGCAGCGTCACGTTCAGGCCTTCGGCTCGTGAAGCACCGAGTTGCAGTCCTGAGTTCTCGGCCATGGCGGCGGTGTTCAACTGAGCGAGTGCGACATGCGTGCCGTCGGCCAGACTCACCCTGGTATCCACCAGCACCAGTTCGCGTACCTCCATGGGGAACGGCAAACGGATCGGATCGCTCGCCCCGGTCTCGTCCGGCGCAGGTGCCGCGGCCGGCTCCTCTGGCTGCCCTGGCCGCAACGCGACCCGCCCACCCTGCATGACCAGGCGCTCGACACACAGGCGCCCCCGCAGCAGGCAGTCGTCCGCCCAGATGAGCTCGAGCCGTTCGGCGGCGATGTCGGCAGGCCCCGCCTCGATCTGAAACCCATGCAGCACGAGACGATCCAGCGGCGCCCCTTCGACACGCTCCAACTGGTAGAAACCGCGTTTGGCCCCTTCTTCGAGCAGCAAGCCGGCCCCCCATGGCGACAGAGCCAGACCCAGCACGAGGAAGAGTATGCCGATGGCCACCAACGGCAGCACGATCAGCAGACGGAGCAACGACCACAGCAATAGACGCATTCTCAGAATTCCGGGCCGATGGCGAAGTGCAGACGCCACGAGTTCTCCTCGTCATCGAAGGGGTGAGCGATATCGAAACGTACCGGCCCGACGGGGGAAATCCACCTGACGCCGAGGCCGGCACCGGTATTCAGCGTTTCCGGCCACCAGTCGTCGAAGGCATCGCCGCTGTCGACGAAGGCGGCTCCCCACCAGTTGCCGGTGACACGCCGCTGCAGCTCGGCACTGCCGACCAGCATCTGCTGACCGCCGCGTATCAGACCCTCTTCGTTGCGTGGTGCCAGGGTCTCGAAGCCGTAACCCCTTACCGAACGGTCGCCGCCGGCAAAGAAGCGCAGCGAGGGCGGCACCTGGGAGAAGTCATCGGTTTCGATGGCCCCCACGCCCAGCCGGGTGACGAAACGCAGGTCGTCGCCCAGCATGCGAATCCATTCGGTATTGCCCGTCATGCGCAGGAAGTCCGCATCGGAGCCCCACACGCTGTCCGAATACTCGAAGGTGATGCGCTGACGATCGCCCCAGGTGGGAAAGCGGGGATCGCGCGTGCGGGTGCGCGACCAGCTCACCCCCGGGTAGTAGATGAAGACGCTTTCCGCCTCGCCCCCCTGGGTGAAGTCTTCGTAGGTGGCACGCACGAACAGCGTCTGCACCCAGCGGTTGTCGAACTCCCAGCGTCGTGCCGCTTCCAGGGTGACCTCGTTGGTACGGGTGTCCTGGTTGTCGCGGTGACGCAGGCCGTACTGGAAGCGATACTGATCGCGCAGCGGGTCGTCGAGCGGCAGCAGATAGGTACCGGTGAACTGCTGCTCCGGCTGCGAGACGAACAGGTCGTGCTCGAGGCTGTGCCCAAAGCGGTTGATCCAGGGCTGATTCCAACCGAAGCTCAGGCGCGGTCCCACATCGGTGGCATAGCCGATGCCGGTTTCGAACTGGTGACGATCGGCCGGGGCCAGGGATACGTCGATCGGCATGCTGGGCTGCTCCGGCGCGTGCAGCCGCGCAACGGCAGTCAACGCCGAGGCGGAGAGCCGGGGGCCGGTCGCCAGTGCGGTGCGCGTCGAAGGCACTTGCGGCAGCGCGGCCTCGCCCTCGGTCGCCACGGCATTCCACCAACCTACGGTTGGCGGGGCCAGGGCAAGCTCGCGGCGGGCATCGAGCCTTGGCCGTACGCTGACGGAGCTGAACCAGTTGGTCTGCCCGAGCCGCTGGGCATACAGCGCCACCTGACCGGCAAGATAGGGCTGGCCGGGCTCGAAGGGCGCGATGTTGCGCAAGCGATCTTCGACGATATGGTGGCCGCGAATGGTGATGTTGCCGAAGGTGTAGCGTCGGCCGCTGTCGAGCGTGAGGTAGAGCCTGGCGCTTTCGTCGAAGGGCCGCACTTCCATGCGGCGATCGGTGAAGGACCAGTCGAAGTAGCCCCGCTCCAGGGCGAGGTTGGCCAAGCGGTTGCGCATGCGATCCCAGGGCGCATGCTCCAGCGGATCACCCACCTGGAGAGGCAGGTCGTCCACGGTGTCACGAAAGGGCTCGTCGCGGGCGGCGTCACCCTCGATGCTGACTTCGAGCACCTGCACGGTCACCTGCGGGCCGGGATCGATGGCCAGCTCGACGTAACGCGGCGGCTCCTGCTGATCGAGCCGTGGGCTTATGCGCGGCTCGTAGTAGCCGTAGACGCGCATGGCCTCGCGGGTACGACGCATCACCACGCCTTCGAGGCGACGACGGTCGTACTGGGCGGCCTCCAGTTCGCTGAGATAGTGACGGATATTCTCCGCAACCGGATCCGTCACCCCATCGATTCGTGCCTCGAGTGCCAGCGCTCCATGCGCCATGCCAAGACACAGGGCCGCCGCCCCCATGCGTGAAATCACGCCTCTTCCCATATTCACGGCTTCCCGTCTTGACTGCTGCCGGCCTGCCCTGGCCCCGGCGATCCTACCGTAGGGCCTCCAGCCCGGCGCTCAGCGACAGCTGCTCCTGGCGCAGCTCGCGCAGTTCCGTATCGATGCCTGCCAGCCTGGCGCGCAGCTCTTCGACGGCCTGGGTGGCGTCGTCGGCGTCGGCGGCCGCCTCGATGTCGCCGGCCAACGTCTCGAGCCGTTCCTCCAGCGCTGCTTCCCGAGCCAGGAACGTTTCCTCCAGGGCGGCAAGCTGCTGCTCGACGAGCTGCTGGACATGTTCGTCCAGGGCTTCGAGCCGCTCATCGAGCGATGCTCTCACGCTCTCCTGCTCTTCTGCCAGCGCTTCCTGAGCGCTCTGCAGCTCTTCTATATGTTGTACAACACTTTGATCATCTTCGGCCAGTGCATCGATTCTGGCCGCCAAGACCTCGCGCCCCTCTTCACCTGCCCGCTCGAGGGCGTTCAGCGATGAGCGAACGGCGCCGAGCAGCGCCTCGCGGTCTTCGGCCTCGGTGACTATCCGCTCGACGTTGCCGGAAAGTTCATCGACCAGTAGAGCAAGGTCGTCGATGCGTTCGTCGATGGCTGCGAATCGCGAGCCGTCCCGCTCGCCGACCTGCTGTACGTCGACTTCCAGGCTGGCCATGCGGGCCACCAGGGATTCGGCATGATCCATGACGGCGGAGAGTCGCGACTCGAGACGCTCGAACCGTTCACCGCGGCCCTCCTCGGCATCGAACCGGGCATGGACGTTGGACATCTCGGCGCTGATCTGTTGCATCTGCGCATTCATGCGCTCCCGCTCCTGCCATCCCAGCCAGCTCACCCCAACCAGCATGACCAGCAACAGCAGCACGGCAAACTTCAGCGGCCACAGGCGAGGCTGGGGCGCCATCGGGCGGCGCGGCCTCGTCAGGCTGTTATCGGGATCGGGCACGATGGGACGTCGCTCGGAAGGACGCGCTTCGGGCATGTCGAACTCCTTGTGGGCAGGTGCGGCAGGCGCCTCACCATTGTAAGCAGGTTGCACGCCTGCGCGCACACTGCCACCTCAACGCGTCGAGCTCTCTCAGGGTTCGGCACGCCGACCGATACCGCGATAGACCAGCCCCCAGCTGGCCACATGGGCGGGGTCGTAGATGTTGCGTCCGTCCAGCAGCAGCTTCTCGTTCAGCAAACCGGCCAGCCGCGACCAGTCGGGGTTCCAGTAGTGCTTCCACTCGGTGACCAGCATCAGCGCGTCGGCATTCTCGCAGGCGGCGTAAGGGTCGCCGTCGAACAGGCTGAGCAGAGGATGATCTCCCACCTCGGCGCGCAGCGCCGGCACGGCTGCCGGATCGTGCAGCTGCACTCGCACCCCCTGGGCCCACAGCGCCCGCAGCAGGGTCAGCACCGGTGCGTGGTCGATACGCGCCGAGCCGGGCTTGAAAGCGGCGCCCCAGATCGCCACGGTGCGCCCTTCGAGCTGGCCGTGGAAATGGGTCCACAGCTTGCGAAACAGGGTCTCCTTCTTCTGCTCGTTGATGTCCAGGACCTGTTCGAGCAGCGCGGATTGACGCCCGCTGGCCTCCTGAACATCGGCCAGACGCATCAGATCGCGGGAGAAATGCGGCCCGCCGAAGCCGCAGCCTGGGTAGAGGTATTCGTACCCGATACGGGAGTCCGCGCCCATCCCCTGGCGCACGTACTCCACGTCGACCCCCAGGCTGTCGGCCAGGCCGGCAATCTCGTTCATGTAGCTGATACGGGTCGCCAGCATGCCGATCGTCGCCAGCTTGGTCAGCTCCGCGGCACGCCGCGGCATGAGCTGCATCACGTCACGCCGTCGATTGAACGCTCTCAACAGCTCGCGGACCTGCGCCTCGGCATGCTCGTCGTCGCAGCCCAGCAGCCAGCGACCGGGACGGGTGAAGCTGGCCCAGGCGCGCCCCTCCTCGATCATGTCGACCAGGGCGACGGCGCGCCGGCCGTTGCCACCGAGGCGTGTCTCCAGGCGTTCGGTCTCGCCCACTGGAAAGGTGGAGTTGTTGACGAGAATGAGCGCGCCTTGCTGGCTCCCGGCGACCTCCGCCACCAGCTCGTCAGCCTCCTCACGCTGTTCCGGCGACAGCGCGAGCCAGAGAATGTCGATTGCTTCGCCTGGGTTCGAACCCTCGCCATTGGCCAGGCTCAGGGTGCCCTGCTCCAGCCCCTCCTCCAGACGCTCGAGCAGATCAGGCTCTCTTCGCAGCCAGTCGGCGGCCTGCAGTGCCGGCCAGCGCATCGAGGCATGCGGTACCCAACGGACCTGGTGGCCGACCCAGGAGAGCGCGGCGGCGGCCGTAGCCGCCGCCAGTTCGCTGCCATGTATCTGTACGCGCATGACACTTACCCCGCTTGGCTATAGCGAGCGAGCAGTTCGCGGAATCCCTCGCCGAAACGGGGGTGGCGCCGGGCATAGACCAGCGTGGCCTCGAGATAGCCGAGCTGATGCCCGCAGTCATAGGTCTTGCCGCACATGCGCCAGGCATCGACCCCCTCGCGCTGGCGCAGCGTCTCGATGGCGTCGGTGAGTTGGATCTCGTCGCCGGCCCCGGGCGGCGTCTCGGCCAGCAGCGCAAAGATGCTGCCCGGCAGCACGTAGCGGCCGATAACGGCCAGATTGGACGGGGCCTGCTCCCGAGCCGGCTTCTCGACCACGCCGGCCAGCGGGCAGGACTTGCCGGCAGCGGGCGGCTCGCCTTCGGGGCTAACGATGCCGTACTTGTGCACGTTCTCCCACGGCACATCCTCGACCATCAGCTGCGAGCGTCCGGTGGCTTCGTAGGCGTCGAGCATGCCGGCGAGGTCGTTGCGAGACAGACCATCATCATCCACCAGCACGTCGGGGAGCAGCACCGCGAACGGTTCGTCGTCACCGATCACCGGACGCGCGCAGAGCACGGCATGGCCGAGGCCCAGCGGCTCGTGCTGGCGTACGCTGATGATGTTGACGTCGGCGGGGACGATGGAGCGCAGCTCATCGAGCAGCTCCTGCTTGTTCTTGGCCTCGAGGGTGGCTTCCAGTTCGAAATGGGTGTCGAAGTGGTTCTCGATGGCGCTCTTGCTGGCGTGGGTCACCAGCACGATGTCGCGGATACCGGCCTTGACCGCCTCGTCGACCACATACTGGATCACGGGACGATCGACGATGGTGATCATCTCCTTGGGGATCGCCTTCGAAGCCGGCAGACAGCGGGTGCCGAAACCAGCAACGGGCAGAACGGCCTTGCGGATCATGGTGCCTTCCTTGTCGGTTGGTGGAAAGAAGCTGCCCCGGGCCTGTCCTAGATTCCGTCATGGGAAAGCCCGGGCAGCTACGGGTACAATAGCGCATGATACCGAAGGTAAAGAATGTTGCCAGGGTGCCAGCCCAATTGACACGGAGAGATCACATGAGTGCAAGTTTCCACCACAACGTCGACCAGGGCGAGATTGCCAAGTTCGAGGCTCTGGCCAGCCGCTGGTGGGACCCTCAGAGCGAGTTCAAGCCGCTGCATGACATCAATCCGCTGCGTCTGGATTTCATCGATGCCCGCTGCGGCCTGGCCGGGCGCAAGGTGCTGGACGTCGGCTGCGGTGGCGGCATCCTTGCCGAAGCCATGGCCCATCGCGGCGCTCGTGTCACCGGTGTGGACATGGGCGAGGCACCGCTTGGCGTGGCCCGCCTGCATGCGCTGGAGAGCGGCGTCGAGGTGGAATATCGCCAGGCCAGCGCCGAGGCCATGGCCGCCGAACATCCCGGCGAATATGACGTGGTGACCTGCATGGAGATGCTCGAGCACGTGCCCGACCCGGGCTCGGTGATCCAGGCCTGCGCGACCCTGGTCAAGCCCGGCGGACACCTCTTCTTCTCGACCATCAACCGCAATCCCAAGGCCTACGCCCTGGCCATCGTCGCTGCCGAATACCTGCTGCAGATGCTGCCCCGCGGCACGCACGAGTACCGCAAGTTCATTCGCCCTTCCGAGCTTGCCGGATGGTGCCGCGAGCATGGCCTCAGCGTCCGTGAACAGAGCGGCCTGGTCTACAATCCCCTGACGCGGCGCTATCGCCTGTCGGCAAGCGACGTGTCGGTCAACTATCTGGTGCACTGCCGCCGGGAGCAGGCATGAAGGTGCCATCTCCCGAGGCGTTGCTGTTCGACCTCGACGGCACCCTGGTCGATACCGCCCCCGACCTGGCGCGGGCGACGAATGCCTTGCGCGCCCATCACGGCATGGAACCGCTGCCCTACCCGGTGATTCGCGCGCAGGTATCGAATGGCGGCAGCGCCCTGGTCGCCCTGGCGCTGGGTCTGGACAAGACGCATCACGGCCATGACGAAGCGCGTCAGTTCCTGCTCGATGCCTACGGCCGGGCAGTGGCCGACGAGAGCTGTTTGTTCCCCCATCTCGACCGTCTGCTGGCCAGGTGGGAGGCGCAGCAACGCCCTTGGGGCATCGTTACCAACAAGCCGCGCGCCTACGCCGCCCCGTTGATCGAGAGCCTGGGGCTGACTCCCGGCGCCCTGCTCTGCGCCGACGACCTGCCGCAGCGCAAGCCGGCGCCGGAACCGCTGTGGGTGGCGGCCGAACGGCTGGACGTCGCTCCCGCCCGCTGCTGGTACATCGGCGACCACCTGCGCGACATGCAGGCCGCCCGCGCCGCCGGCATGGTCGCCGTCGCCGTGGGTTACGGTTACATCGAGGAGGGTGAGGATTACCGGCAGTGGCCGGCCGATCTCTGGTTCGAGACCTGCGAAGCGCTGGTGGAGGCACTGCTTCAGCCTGCCTGAGTCACCAGGCAGGCTGCAGCCATTTGCTTACTTGGGCGGCTGGGCGTCGAAGCGCTGGCCGTTTATCCCCTTGCTATCCGGTCCCATCAGCCACAGATAGGTCGGCATGATCTCTTCCGGCGTACGCAGCGTCTGCGGGTCTTCTCCCGGATAGGCGTTGGCGCGCATCTTGGTGCGGGTCGCCCCCGGGTTGAGGGTGTTGACCCGAATCGTGCCCAGGTGCTCGACCTCATCCGCCAGCACTTCCATGAAACCCTCGGTGGCGAACTTGGAGACGGCATAGGCGCCCCAGTAGGCACGCCCCTTGCGCCCCACGCTCGATGACGTGAACACCACGGAAGCATCGGGTGAGGACTTCAGCAGCGGCAGCAGAGCCTGGGTCATCCACACCGGGCCGTTGATGTTGATCTGCATGACCTGATCCCACAGCTCGGGGTTGTACTGCTCGAACGGGGTGATGCGACCGAGCAGGCCCGCGTTGTGCAGAATGCCATCGAGCCGGCCGAACTCCTTGTCCAGCGTCTCGGCCATGTCGTGGTAGTCCTTCAGCGTGGCGCCTTCGAGATTGAGCGGAAAGATGGCCGGCTGAGGCCCGCCGGCGGCCTCGATCTCGTCGTAGACCTTTTCCAGCTTGGCGATGGTGCGTCCCAGCAGGATCACCGTGGCACCGTGACGGGCATAGGCCAGCGCAGCGGCGCGACCGATGCCGTCACCGGCCCCCGTCACCAGAACGATGCGATCGCGAAGCAGATCGGCGGGCGCCTCGTAGTCGAACTTGCAGGTCATCTTCACTCCTTGAGCAGGGCCAGTCCGTTACAGTGACTGGCGCAGGAAATCGTTGGCAAGGCCGGCGGCACTACTGTCAGGATAGTCGTCACGCACCCGTTCGAGCAGGCCGCGGCTCTCCTCCAGTTCACCCTGGCGCGCCTTGATCAGGCCCAACTTGTACAGGGCATCCGGCACCTTGCTGCTCTGCGGGTAGTCGTCGATGACCGTGCGGAATGCCGTCTCGGCCTGATCCAGGTTGGCCTCCGCCGAGTGCAGCTCGCCCAGCCAGTAGTAGCCGTTGGCCGTGAGCGTGGTGTCGGGGTAGTCGACGACGAAGGCATCGAACGCCTGGATGGCCTCGCCGAACTGGCGCGCCTGCACCTTGGCGAAGGCGGCCTGATAGGCGGCCTGTGCGTCGGGACTGGTGCCGCTGGGAGACGGGGTCTGCGCGACCTGACGAGCCGCTTCCTGATCGACCTCGGGGCTGGTCTGGATACCGGCGCTACCGGCGGTGATCCGCTCGTCGAGATCCATGTACTGCTGTCGGGTCTGGTTGCGCAGCTGTTCGAGCTGGTGACGCAGTTCCTCGATCTGGCCGCGCAGCTGCTGGATCTCGCGCTGATGGTCCTGCAGCTGGTTGTAGAGCACCAGGCTACCACCGGGCTCTTCACGCACTTCGGCCTGCTCCATGAACCCACGGGGCTGCGCGGTGCGGTCTTCCACGATCGGGCGCTGCTGCGCTTCGACAAGGCTCATCACGGACAGCGGGAGCACCAGGGCTCCCGCGCCGCACAGCCTTTTCAGACTGTGTTTCATGCTTCACTCCCTCGGCGCTGATCGGCGCCAGTTCGCTCAGTAGGCAAAGACCACGCGACGGTTCTGGGCATGAGCATCTTCGCTGTTGCCACGTACCGCCAGACGCTCTTCACCGTAGCTGACCACTTGGAGCTGGGACGGAGAGACGCCCTGCACCTCGAGGAAGCGCTTCACCGAGTTGGCACGACGCTCACCCAGCGCCATGTTGTACTCGCGGGTGCCGCGCTCGTCGGTGTGGCCCTGCAGTACGACGCGGGCATTGCCGTTGGAGCGCAGGTAGCGGGCATGAGCGACCAGGACAGATTCGAACTCGGGACGAATGGTGTCACGGTCGAAGTCGAAATAGATGGTGCGAACGTCGGGGATGCGGCCGTCGGCCTGCTGGCCGGCACGATCGCCGCTGACACCGGTACCGCTCACCTGACCAGCGCCGGCAGTGCCCGTACCGACGCCACCATCGGCGCGTGTGCCATCCATGGACCCGTCACGGCTGCCACCGGTGCTGGAACAGCCGGCAATCAGGGCAAGAGACAGGGCAATTGCCAGAGTTCTGGCATGTGACTTGAATTGCATCGTCAAACTCCTCAAAGGACTCGAATGACACGTACCACTAGTTCAAGAACGGTGACCATGCGGGTTCACGCACGTCACCACGCGCCGAAGGCAACCGGTAGGACGCCCGTCCATCGGCCGAAACGGCCCCCAACACCCCGCTGTTACCTTGCTGGGTGGCGAAGATTACCATGGTCCCGTTGGGCGCAACACTAGGCGACTCATCCGAACGGGTCTCACTGATCACGACAAGACGGCCGGAACCGAGATCCTGGCGCGCAACCTGGAAACCGTTGTTGCTGCGGTGGATCAGGAACAGCGCCTCCCCATCCGGCGACAGCCGCCCACGGGCGTTGTAGTTGCCGGTGAAGGTCAAGCGCTCGGTCTGGCCGCTGCCGAAGCTGTAGCGGTAGATCTGCGGGCCGCCGCTGCGGTCCGAGGTGAAGATCAGGCTGCGACCGTCCGGCGCCCAGGCCGGCTCGGTGTCGATGCTCGAGTTGTTGGTGATGCGCTCGAGATTGCGCGATCCCACGTCCATGATGTAGATGTCCGGCTGGCCGTCCTTGGACAGGGTCATGGCCAGACGACGACCGTCCGGCGACCAGGCCGGTGCGCCGTTGATACCGTCGAACGACGCCACCTGGGCGCGCTGCCCGGTGCCCACATCCTGCACGTAGATCGCCGGGCGCTCGGTCTCGAAGGAGACATAGGCCAGCTTGCGGCCATCCGGCGACCAGACCGGTGACAGGATCGGCTCACGCGAGTTCAGCACCTGCTGGCTGTTGTGCCCGTCGGCATCGGCCACGTAGAGACCGAACTGCATGTCCTGGTCGGTGCCCTGTGCCGTGACGTAGGCAATGCGGGTCGAGAACGCACCGCGAATGCCGGTGATGGCCTCGAAGATCTGGTCGCTCACGTAGTGGGCACCGCTGCGCAGCTCGTTGCTGCCGGCGCTGACGCTCTCGCCGAGCATGCGGCGCTGACCGCTGACGTCCATCAGCTCGTAGCGGATACGATAGCCGTCGGCTGCACGGCTGACCTGACCCACTACCAGATAGCGCACGTCCAGCGCTCGCCACTGGCCGTAGCGCACTTCGTCGCCGGAAGTGGGACGATCGTACATGGCATTGCGCGGCAGCGGCGCGAAATAGCCGCTGCGCTCCAGATTGTCACTGATGATCTGGGCCACATCCTCGGGCAGACTTTCGCCGTCGGCGGAGAACGGCACTATGGCAATGGGAGTGGCCCGGTCACTGCCGCGTGTGATCTCGATGGTGAGATTGGCCTGGGCAAGCGAGCTGAACAGCAACAGCATGGCGCTCAACCAGATGGTCATCAGGGCTTTCATCAGCGTACATCTCCCGGTGTGAAACGCAGATTGAACTGGCGGAAGTCACGTTGTGCCGCCGGCGGCAATTGGCGCAGTTCGCCAAAGGGTGCGGCGGCTTCCACAGCCTGTAAGGCGGAGCGATCGAAACTGCTATCTCCGCTACTTTGAGTAATGGTAGCGCCAAACAGCTCCCCAGAGGGACCCAACTGGACCTGAACCGTGGCCGCAAGCCCGCCGCCGGCTCCGGGCGGAATCACCCACGCCTGCTCCACGGCACGGCGCACCAGGTTGATGAAGCTGTTGGCGGCCTCCTGGGCCTGCCGGGCGTTGGCCACGGCATCCGACTCTCCTTCGATGGCGCGATCGAGCCCCTGACTGGCGGCTTCGGCCGCACGCCGAGCTTCCTCCTCACGACGGCGCTGCTCTTCGGCCTCGCGCTGACGCCGGGCTTCCTCCTCGCGGCGACGTTGCTCTTCGGCCTCACGCTGACGCTGGGCCTCCTCCTCGCGGCGGCGCTGCTCCTCGGCCTCGCGCTGACGCTGGGCCTCCTCCTCGCGGCGACGCTGCTCCTCGGCCTCACGCTGACGCTGGGCTTCCTCCTCGCGGCGACGCTGCTCTTCGGCTTCGCGCTGGCGCTGGGCCTCCTCTTCGCGGCGACGCTGCTCTTCGGCTTCGCGCTGGCGCTGTTCCTCGGCTTCCCGCTGGCGTCGTGCCTCCTCTTCGGCGCGCTGCTGTGCCTCCTGCTGGCGCTGGCGTTCGGCTTCCGCCGCGGCTTCCTGCTGGCGCTGACGCTCGGCCTCCTGCTCCTCGCGCAGCCTCGCCTGGCGCTCGGCTTCCTCGGCCCGGCGCTGCGCCTCGGCCTCGGCTTCCTGCCGGGCCTCCTGCAGCCGGCGAGCCTCCTCTTCACGTGCCGCCTGCTGCTGCTCGGCTTCGCGGGCACGCTCTTCGGCCGCCTGACGCTCGGCTTCGGCGCGCGCCTGCTCCTCGGCCTCAGCCTGGCGCGCCTCTTCTTCCTGGCGAGCCTCTTCTTCCGCCTGCCGCGCCGCGGCACGCGCTCGTGCCTCCTCGGCACGCTGAGCCTGGTCGGTGGTGGTTTCGGTGCTGACCAGTGTCGCCTGCACGATCGACGTCGACTCGGGATCGGCCGGCTGACGCTGCGGCAGAGTGACCAGGCTCAGCACCACGACCAGCACGTGCAGGCCGATAGCCAGCAGCGTGGGCACGCCATAGCCGACCGGCTTGTCATAGCTGCGCGAAGGGCCGCGCTGACGTCGGGCCATCACGTCTCCTAGTGTCCTGGTCAAGAAGCGCTTAATCACGCGGCGGCGGCTCGGAAATCAGCCCGACGTTGGTCACACCCGACACCTGCAGCGTACTCATCAGGGTCACGACCTCGCCGTAGGGCACGAAACGGTCGCCGCGCACCATGACCTGCGTACCGGGCTGTCGCTCGAGCAGAATCAGCACCCGGTCGCCGAGCTCCTCCAGATCCACGGCCATCTCTTCGCCGCCGATCGACAGGTAATAATCCCCCTCGCGATCCACCGACACGATGATGGGGTCGCGGTCTTCCTGTGAGTCGATCGGCTCAGAGGTGACCTGAGGCAGCTCGATCTGAACGCCCTGGGTCAGCATCGGCGCCGTGATCATGAAGATGACCAGCAGAACCAGCATGACGTCGATGAAGGGAACGACGTTGATCTCCCCCATCGGCTTGCGGCGGCCGCCACGATTGAAAGGACCATGCATGTCGCGACTCCCTCAGGCGGTGCCGGCTTCGCTGCGGCCCTGCAGATTGCGGTGCAGGATGGAGTGGAACTCCTCGGCGAAGTCCTCGTACTTGCCCAGCAGCCGGTCGGACTCGGACGACAGGCGGTTGTAGAAGATAACCGCGGGGATGGCGGCGAACAGGCCCATGGCGGTGGCGATCAGAGCCTCGGCAATCCACGGCGCGACGGTGGCCAGCGTGGCCTGCTGGGCCATGGAGAGCGCCTGGAACGAGCCCATGATGCCCCACACCGTGCCGAACAGGCCGATGTAGGGGCTGGCCGACGCCACGGTGGCAAGAAATACCAGATGCAGGGTGAGACGCTCCTCTTCCCGCGACCAGGCCACACGCATGCTGCGCTGCACGCCGTCGAGGATGGCATCGGCGCTCTTGGTCTTGGCCATCAGCCGGTTGAATTCGTGGAACCCGGCACGAAAGACATGCTCGGCGCCCTGGGTTTCCTGCTCCGACGGCGTTTCACGATAGAGCTCGTTGAGATCGACACCCGACCAGAAGCGCTCTTCGAAGGTCTGATGTGCCGCACGGGCCCGACGCATGACGAACGTACGCTGGAAAATCACCACCCAGGAGAGTATCGAGCCAAGCACCAGGATCAGCATGACCAGCTGCACCACGGTGCTGGCGCTCATGATCAGGTGGGGTATTGACATAGAGTCGTTCACGGGCATCCTCGCTGATCTTGCATTCAGGCATTGAGAACCGCGGCGAGTGCCGGCGGCCAGGGTCTGGGTTTGAGGCGTGTGGCATCCAGACAGGCGATGTCGACACGCGCTTCGCATAAGGGTTCCCCACCACGCTGTACCGACTGAGCGAAACTCAGCCGACAGCGCCCGCTCGATGCGACGGCCGCGGTGACGCACAGCTCGTCGTCGAGCCGAGCAGGCTTGGCATAGCGGCACTCCAGGCGATGCACGACCAGCTGCACGCCGGCGTCGAGCAGCTCGCGCTGAGTGAAGCCGTGCTGACGCAGCCATTCGCTGCGGGCCCGCTCCATGTACTTGAAGTAGTTGACGTAGTAGACGATGCCGCCGGCATCGGTATCCTCGATGTAGACGCGCAGCGGCAGACGGAATTCACTCACGGACGCACCTCACCGCTGGCATCCTGCGCCTGCTCGTGGGGCACCAGGTCGAAGTGCTGCCAGGCCTGGCGTGTCACCACCCGGCCCCGAGCGGTGCGCATCATCAGCCCCTGCTGGATCAGATAGGGCTCGATCACGTCCTCGATGGTGTCGCGCTCTTCGCCGATCGCCGCCGCCAGCGAGTCGATGCCCACCGGCCCGCCGTCGAACTTCTCGATCATCGCCAGCAGCAGGCGGCGATCCATGTGGTCGAGGCCGTGATGGTCCACGTGCAGCATGTTCAGCGCCTGATCGGCGATGGCCGCATCCACCCGGCCGCTGCCCCGCACCTGGGCGAAGTCGCGCACCCGGCGCAACAGGCGATTGGCGATACGTGGCGTGCCTCGCGAGCGGCGTGCCACCTCGCGGGCACCGTCACGGTCCGCCTCGACGCCAAGCAGCCTGGCCGAGCGAGCGACGATCTCGGTGAGCTCCTCGATGTCGTAGAACTCCAGGCGCTGGACGATGCCGAAGCGGTCGCGCAGCGGTGAGGTGAGCAGTCCTGCCCGGGTGGTGGCGCCCACCAGGGTGAAGGGCGGCAGGTCGAGCTTGATGGAGCGCGCCGCCGGACCCTCGCCGATTACGATATCGAGCTGGAAGTCCTCCATCGCGGGATAGAGGATCTCCTCCACCACGGGCGAGAGGCGGTGAATCTCGTCGATGAACAGCACGTCGCCGGGCTGCAGGTTGGTGAGCATGGCGGCAAGATCGCCGGCACGCTCCAGTACCGGGCCGGAGGTGGACTTCAACCCCACGCCCATCTCGGCGGCGATGATGTTGGCGAGCGTGGTCTTGCCCAGACCGGGCGGGCCGAACACCAGCGTGTGATCGAGGCTCTCGTCACGCCCGCGAGCGGCGCTGATGAAGATTTCCAGCTGCTCACGCACGCGCGGCTGGCCGATGTACTCAGCCAGCGTCTTGGGGCGGATCGCGTGATCGACGCGACTCTCGCCCTCGCGCTCCTCGGCGGCGATCAAGCGATCATTCTGCATCATGTCGAACACTCGCGGCGCTCATGAAAAATTCAGGACGAAAGTCCCTGTCTCCGATCAAACGACGGTTGAGTTCTGTCGAGTCGTGGCCCGCCATGCGCGCCCTACCCGGCCATCCGCTTGGTCAAGGCGGCCTTGATCAGGGCTTCGGTCGACTGGCCCTCTTCCAGCCCGGACAGCATCTTCGCGGCCTCGGTCGGCTTGTAGCCCAGGCTGACCAGTGCCGCCTCGGCATCGGCCAGCGGATCCTGACGCTCCCGCAGACCGCCGGGCAGCGTGGCGATGTCCGCCGGGTCGACGGCAGCGTTCTGCTCCCAGTGAGGAAAGCGGTCGCGCATCTCGATGACCAGGCGCTCGGCGGTCTTCTTGCCGACCCCGGGCAGGCGCGTCAGGCTCTTGACGTCATCCTCCATCACGCAGCGGATGAACGCCGTCTCGTCCATGCCGGACAGGATCGCCAGGGCCAGCTTGGGGCCGATACCGTTGACCTTGATCAGGGCGCGAAACAGCGCGCGCTCCTGCTCACGGGCGAAGCCGAACAGCAGGTGGGCGTCTTCACGCACGGTGAGGTGCGTATAGAGCGACACCGCTTCTCCCACCCCGGGCAGCGCCACCAGCGTGGTCATCGAAGCCTCCAGCTCATAGCCGACCCCGGCTACGTCCACGACCAGCCAGGGCGGTTGTTTCTCGAGCAGGGTGCCACGCAAGCGTCCTATCATTGGGCATTGTTTCCCGATGCGAATACGTCTGAGGCGCACGGCCTTCCTGGCGCCACTATACTGGTCGCTCAAGCGGCTGACCAGCCCACTACAAACGGTGTTCGAAAATTATTTTGCCGAAAGCGTCAACGCGCTTTCAAGGTTGGAAGTCGCGCCAGGAGCTGCCGCGCCGACGCGCCCGATGGCCGCCGAAGCTGCCCTGCGTGACCAGGCCCAGCCGGGCATGGGCATGGGTCAGCGCGATGGCCAGCGCGTCGGCGGCATCGGCCTGGGGCGTACCGTCGAGCCCCAGCACCGCCACCACCATATGCTGGATCTGAGTCTTGGTCGCCGCCCCGCTGCCGGTGACCGCCTGCTTGATCTGACGCGGCCCGTATTCATGCACGGCCAGGCCGTGATTGGCGGCGCAGACGATGGCCGCGCCGCGTGCCTGACCCAGCTTCAGCGCGGAATCGGGATTCTTGGCCATGAACACCTGCTCGATGGCCAGCTCCCCCGGGCGATACTCGCCGATCAGCTCGGCGATGCCGGTATAGATGCGCGCCAGACGCTGAGGCAGCTCGACGTCCTGCAACCGAATACAGCCACTGGCGACGTAGCGCGGCTTGGGCGTGGTGACGTCGAGCACGCCGTAGCCGGTGATGCGTGAGCCGGGATCGATTCCGAGGATCAGCACGACACCCTCTCCCTCGCGCAGGTGGTCGCCATACGTGTGCCACGGCCACCCTGATGGCGTCGCGAAACCGGCGCCACTGGGGCGCCGGTCTCGTTCATCGCACAGCTGGCAGGCGTACTCACTCCTGCCCTTCCGCCTTGGCCTTCTGGCGCAGACGAATGTTGAGTTCGCGCAGCTGGTCGCCGCTCACCTCGCCCGGCGCGTCGGTCATCAGACAGGCCGCACTCTGGGTCTTGGGGAAGGCGATCACTTCACGAATGGTACGCGAGCCGGCCATCAGCATCACCAGGCGGTCGAGGCCGAACGCCAGGCCGCCGTGGGGCGGCGCACCATAGTGCAGGGCGTCGAGCAGGAAGCCGAACTTCTCGCGGGCTTCCTCCTCGCCGATGCCGAGGATCTCGAAGACGGTGCTCTGCATCTGCTGGTCGTGGATACGGATCGAGCCGCCGCCCAGCTCGGTGCCGTTGAGCACCATGTCGTAGGCCCGCGAGAGCGCCGCGGCCGGGTTGGCCTTGAGCTCTTCCGGGCTGCACGAGGGCGAGGTGAACGGATGGTGCAGCGGGCTCAGGCGGCCGTTGTCGTCGGCTTCGAACATCGGGAAGTCGACCACCCACAGCGGTGCCCAGGGGCGGGTGTAGAGGTTGAGGTCCTCGCCCAGCTTGACCCGCAGCGCACCCAGCGCCTCGTTGACGATCCTGGCCTTGTCGGCGCCGAAGAAGACGATGTCGCCGTCTGCCGCGCCCACGCGGTCGAGCAGCTCCTCGATCACGTTCTCCATGAACTTGACGATCGGCGACTGCAGCCCCTCGAGACCCTTGGCACGCTCGTTGACCTTGATCCAGGCCAGCCCCTTGGCGCCGTAGATACCAACGAACTTGGTGTAGTCGTCGATCACCTTGCGCGACATGCTGGCCCCACCCGGCACCTTGAGCGCCGCGACGCGGCCGTCGGCAGCGTTGGCCGGGCCGGAGAAGACCTGGAAGTCGACCTGCTTCATCAGGTCGTCGACGTCGACCAGCGTCAGCGGAATGCGCAGGTCGGGCTTGTCGGAGCCGTAACGGTCCATGGCCTCGGCCCAGCTCATGCGCGGGAACTCGGGCAGCTCCACGTCGAGCACGTCCTGGAACAGCTCACGGATCATGGCCTCGGTCACGCCCATGATATCGTTCTCCTCGACGAAGGAGGCCTCGATATCGATCTGGGTGAACTCCGGCTGACGGTCGGCGCGCAGGTCCTCGTCGCGGAAGCACTTGGCGATCTGGTAGTAGCGGTCGAAGCCGGCCACCATCAGCAGCTGCTTGAACAGCTGCGGCGACTGCGGCAAGGCAAAGAAGCTGCCCGGATGGGTACGACTCGGCACCAGGTAGTCGCGGGCACCCTCGGGCGTGGCGCGGGTCAGGATCGGCGTCTCGATGTCGAGGAAGCCCTGCCCCTCGAGGAAGGCGCGCACGTGGTGCGAGATGCGCGAACGAAGGCGCAGCTTCTCGATCATCTCCGGGCGGCGCAGGTCGATGTAGCGGTGCTTGAGCCGCACCTCCTCGCCGACCTTGCCATGCTCGTCAAGCTGGAACGGCGGCGTGGCCGCCGTGTTCAGCACTTCGACCTCCTTGGCCAGTACCTCGATCATGCCGGTGGGCATCTTGGGGTTCTGGGTACCCTCGGGGCGCAGACGCACGCGGCCGGAAATGCGCAGCACGTACTCGCTGCGAGCACGGTCGGCAGTGGCGAAGGCCTCGGCGGTATCGGGGTCGACCACGACCTGGGCGATGCCGTCGCGATCGCGCATATCGAGGAAGATCACGCCCCCGTGGTCACGGCGGCGGTGAACCCAGCCGCACAGGGTGACCGTCTGGTCCACCATGGTCTCGTTGAGCTGGCCGCAATAATGGCTGCGCATGTCGTATCCTGTTTCGTAACGTTATCGATTGAGGGGTCGGTGGCGGTCAGGCCGCGGCGCCGTCCTTTGCCGGCGCCTTGCTTTCCTTGCTCTCTCCGCCGCCGCCAGCGGAGTCGCCGGCCAGATTCTTCTTGCTGCCGGACTTGAAGTCGGTTTCGTACCAGCCGCCGCCGGCCAGCCGGAAGCCCGCCGCGGAAACCAGGCGGGAAAGCGCCGGTGCTTCACAGGCAGGACAGTCGGTCAGAGGGGCGGCGCTGAGCTTCTGGAGCTTCTCCAGACGATGGCCGCAGGCCTTGCACTGATATTCATAGATGGGCATGGTTCAATTCACTCCTGATTCGACAGCGCGCAACCAACGGCGATATAGGGTCGAGCGGTGCACATTCCAAGCCTGCCGTGAAAGCCCGATAGTATAACGTGCCTGGCAAGGCGTGTCCCAGCCCTGCCGCGGCGAACCAACACAAGGAATTCAGCATGAAAGCCGTGATACTCGATGCCGCCAGCCTGGGTCCCGACATCGACCTCTCCGCCATCCGCGACCAGGTGGAGACGCTGGAGGTCCATGAGGCAAGCACCACCGAACAGAGCCGCCAGCGGCTGGCCGGAGCCCAGGTGGCCATCGTCAACAAGGTGGTGCTCGATGCCGCCACGCTCGAGGCCCTGCCTGAACTCAAGCTGATCTGCGTGCTGGCCACCGGCACTAACAACATCGACATGGCCTGCGCCGAGCGGCTCGGCATCGCCGTGCGCAACGTCACGGCCTACGGCACGGCCAGCGTGGCACAGCACAGCCTGATGCTGATCCTGGCGCTGGCCAACCGGCTGCCGCTCTATCAGCGCGACGTGGCAGCCGGACGCTGGAACGAAAGCCCCTTCTTCTGCTTGATGGACCACGGCACCCTGCAGCTCGAAGGCAAGCATCTGGTCATCGTCGGCCAGGGCGAACTGGGCAGTCGCGTAGGTGCGCTCGGCGAAGCTTTCGGCATGCGCGTCAGCTTTGCCGCCCGTCCCGGCAACGAGAGCAACGACTCACGCCCGGGGATAGCCCAGCTTGCCCCCGAGGCCGACGTCATCAGCCTGCACTGTCCGCTCACCGACGCCACCCGCCACCTGGTCGACGCCGCCCTGCTCGCCACGCTGAAGCCCAACGCCCTGCTGGTCAACTGCGCCCGTGGCGGCATCATCGACGAACGGGCGGCGCTTGCCGCACTGCGTGAGGGCCGACTGGGCGGCCTGGGCGTCGACGTATTGCCGGCGGAGCCACCGCGTGACGGCCATCCGCTGCTCGATGCCCTGGCCGAGCCGCTCAACCTGATCGTCACGCCGCACAATGCCTGGATCACACCGGAGGCTCGCCAGCGCATCGTGACACTCACCGGCGAGAACCTGCGCAGCTGGAAGGCGCAACAGAGCGGAGTCTGACCATGCTGCACGACCCCATGCCGCACAACTCTATGCTGCACAACTCCAAGCTTCACAACTTCGGCTCGATCAATCTCGACCACTTCTATCGCGTGCCGCACCTGGTCCACCCCGGCGAGACCTTGGCCAGCCGCAGCTACCATCTCGGTCTCGGCGGCAAAGGGGCCAACCAGTCGCTGGCCATGGCACTGGCCGGCGGCCAGGTGTGCCACTGGGGCCGCCTGGGCCGCCAGGACGCCTGGGCCCGCGACCGTCTGGCCCGCGCCGGGGTCGACGTCACCCACCTGGAGCTGGTCGACGAGCCCAGCGGACACGCCATCATCCAGGTCGACGATCGCGGCGAGAACGCCATCATCCTGTTTCCCGGCGCCAACCACGGCTTCACGCGTCGGCATCGCGACGCCTTGTGCGAAGCGGCCCAGCCCGGCGATTGGCTGCTGGTGCAGAACGAGTGCAACGCCCTGGCCGAGCTGCTCGAGTGCGCGCGTAGGCAGGACCTGGCCGTCGCCTTCAATCCCGCACCGATGTCCGACACGGTGCTGGAGCTGCCCCTCGATGCCTGCAAACTACTGTTCGTCAATCGTGGCGAGGCGGCCTGGCTGGCCGGCCTGCCCGAGACCAGCGATGCCCAGGCGCTGCTTCAGGGTCTGCAGACACGGCTGCCGCAAACGGCAACGGTGTTGACCCTGGGCAGCGAAGGAGCCTGGTACCAGGCGGGCGACGAGCGCCACTTCCAGCCCGCCCTGCCGGTCGAGCCGGTGGACACCACCGGCGCCGGCGACACCTTCATCGGCTATTTCATGGCGGCCCTGCAGGAACAGCGCAGCGTCCCCGACTGCCTGGCGCTGGCCGCCCACGCCGCCGCACTCGGCGTGCAGCAGTCCGGTGCCGCCGACAGCATTCCATCGCGCGACGAGGTCGAGCGATATCTCACCGGCTCACAGAGCGCCTGACACCCACAAGGAGGCAACGTGTCGCACCCGATCATCTTCGATACCGACCCCGGCGTCGACGACGCCCAGGCCATCGCCATCGCCCTGCGTCATCCCGACATCGAGCTGCTCGGCTTGACCACTACCTACGGCAACGTCGACATCGAGACCGCCACCCATAATGGCCTGCTGCTGTGCGAACTGGCCGGGCGCGGCGACGTGCCCGTCGCCCAGGGCGCCGCCGGCCCCATGGTCAAGCCGCGTCATCCCGCGCCGGCGCATATCCACGGCGCCAACGGCCTGGGCAACATCGCGCTGCCCGAGGTGAAGGGAAAGAAGGATCCGCGCAGCGCCGCGCAGTTCATCGTCGACACCGTCAACGAGCGTCCCGGTGAAGTCACCCTGGTCGCGGTCGGGCCGGTGGGCAACCTGGCCGCTGCTCTGCAGCTCGACCCGGCGCTCACCGAGAAGGTCAAGCGGGTGGTGATCATGGGGGGCTCGGTCCGCGAGGGCGGCAACGTCACGCCGGTGGCCGAGGCCAACATGTTCAACGACCCCCACGCCGCCCAGCGCGTGCTCACCGCTGGCTGGCCGCTGACCCTGGTGGGTCTCGACGTAACCCATCGCTGCGTGCTGACGCCGGCCCACATGCAACGCATCGAGGCGGGTCAGGGCGAGCTGGGCAAGATGCTGGCCGGCAGCTACGCCTTCTACCGCGACTTCTATCGCGAATTCCTCGGCATCGACGGCTGCTGCCCCCACGACAGCTGTGCGCTGGCCTGGCTGCTACGCCCGGAGCTGTTCACCACCGCGCCGGGGCATCTGGCGGTCGTCACCGAGGGGCTGGCCGAGGGTCAGACCCTGTTCGCCCCCGAGGGGCGCGGTTTCATCCAGGAGCGCTGGTCGCAGACGCCCCTGGCGGAAGTGTGCCTCGAAGTGGACGGTGAAGCCTTAGTGGAGTGGATCACTGCCACGCTAAGTTAAGCAATCAGAGGCAAACGAAGTTGTCCGGGTCATGGCACTCCAGCGCTTCCAGCTCGACGTGCGTGACCCGGGCATTGGGCGGCCCCTGCCACAACCATGCTGACACCTGGTTGACCGCCTCGCCATTACCGCACAGCAGCACCTCGACCTGCCCATCAGGGAGATTCTTGGCGTAGCCGGTCAAGCCGTGCTGCAACGCCTGCTCCTGAACCGCACGGCGGTACCACACTCCCTGCACCTTGCCGGCCACCAGCGCCTTCACACAGCGTTTGCTCATTTTCGTCTCCTCATTGACTGAAATGGGTGCGCACGGATGCTCTAACCTTGATACTAAGGATGCGGTCACGCCACAAGCAACGACCGCCCAACGGAAGCAGTGCCAACCACTGCGCTCCACATCACAACAACGCATCCTCACAAGGGAGATATCGCCATGCAGATCTTCGACCACCCCGAGTTCGACCATCACCAGCAGATCGTCTTCGGCAGCGACGAGGCCAGCGGCCTGCGCGCCATCATCGCCATCCACGACACGCGCCGCGGCCCTGCCCTGGGCGGCCTGCGCATCTACCCCTACGCCAGCGAAGCGGACGCTCTGACCGACGTGCTGCGTCTGTCCCGTGGCATGACCTACAAGTCGGCCCTGGCCGACCTGCCCCTGGGCGGCGGCAAGGCCGTGATCATCGCCGACCCGCGTCGCGACAAGACCCCCGCCATGCTGTACGCCATGGGCCGGCTCGTGGAATCGCTGGGCGGCCGATACATCACCGCCGAGGACTCCGGCAGCGGCGAGGAGGACATGCGCCTGATTCGTCAGGAGACGTCACATGTCAGCGGGCTGGGCCACGACGGCAACTCGGGCGACCCCTCGCCCTTCACCGCCCACGGCGTTTTCTGCGCGCTCAAGAGTGCCGTACGCCATCGCCTCGGCCGTAGCGACCTGCAAGGGCTGCGCGTCGCCATCCAGGGGGTCGGTCACGTCGGCGCCCACCTTGCCCGCGAGCTGCACGAAGCCGGCGCCAAGCTGGTGCTGACCGATGTCGACCGCGACAGCCTCGGCATGCTGGTCAGCGAACTGAGTGCCGAGAGCGTCGCGCCCGATGCCGTTTTCGATGCCGACGTGGACGTCTTCGCCCCCTGCGCCCTCGGGGCAGTACTGACCGACGAGGTAGCCGAGCGCCTCAAGGCCAAGGTGATTTGCGGCGCCGCCAACAACCAGCTGGCGACGGCGGCAGTTGCCGGACGATTGCAGGCCCGCGGCATTCTCTACACGCCCGATTACGTGGCCAACGCCGGCGGCGTCATCGAAGTCGAGGCCCAGCGTCACCAGCGCTACAACCGCGACTCGGTCATGCGGCACGTGGAGCGCATCGCCGAAACGGTGGACGAGATCCTCAGCCGAGCGCAGAGCGAGGACAAGAGCCCTGCCGCCGTGGCGGATCAACTGGCACGCGAGCGCCTCGCCGGCTAGGCTATGTACGAAAAGTCGGCGAGCGAAGGTCAGGCAAGGCAAAAATTGGCGAAAAAACGGAGTTTACGGGGTGTAAATGAGTATTTTGAGCCGATTTTTAACGCCGCATGACCGAGCGCAGACGGTTTTCGTACAAAGTCTAAGGCCAAGGCCGGGCGGCACATCCGCCCGGCCTGCCGCCGCTCGCTGCCAGTTCGTCAATCCATTACCAGCTCACGCCTGACGAGAACGGCGCTGTTGCGCGGCACCACCTCGCGCCCCCTGGCCAGCAGATAGCTGCGGGTGAATGCCGCTCCGAACAGCAGAATGAGGGATGAGTAGTAGACCCACAGCAGGATCATGACCACCGAACCGGCGGCCCCGTAGGTCGAGGCGGTAGCGGTATAGGCCAGATAGGAGGCGATCGCACTACGCCCGATGGCGAACAGCAGCGCGGTGACCACGGCCCCCAGCAGCACGTCCCGCCAGCTCAGCACCACGTCGGGCAGAACCTTGAAGATGGTGGCGAACAGCGCCGTGATCACGGCCATGGCAACCAGGAACTCGGCGCCGGCCGTCAGAGCGCCGAGCAGCGGCATGGCATCGCCCACCGCCTGCAGCATGGCACGAATCATGATCCCCACCAGCAGCGACACCAGCAGGATGAAGCCGATCGCCAGTACCACGGCGAGCGACAGCAGGCGCTGCTTGAGAAATATCAGCACGCTGTTGCGGCTGGGCTTGGCCGTCACGCCCCAGATGGTGTTGAGCGAGAACTGCATCTGTGCGAACACCGTAGTCGCCCCCACCAGTAGGCCACCGACACCCAGCAACGTCGGCAGGATACCCGCCTGCTCGATGCGTGACGCCGCCACCGCCTGCTCCACCGCCCGCGCTGCCTCCTCGCCCAGGGTGCCCTGCAATTGAGCGACGATCTGCCCTTGGGCGGCATCCTCACCGAAGACGATGCCGATCACGGCGACGGCAATGATTACCGTCGGCGCAAGCGAGAAGAGCGTGTAGAAAGCCAGCGAACCGGCATAGCTGAACGCATTGCGCTCCAGCCATAGAGAGATCGCTTGCTGAAGGGTATTCCACCAGAACCGGATCGAGAACCTGTGCACGACGCCTCCTTCGCCTTTGGCCACCATTTCAGCATACGCTACTGAAAGCCACCTGTCGGCACGCGACCCGCGTTGCAGCCCCGGCCTCCCCGCGCCCATAATGGTGCGCCCAGCCACCAGCCAAGGAAGCGCGATGAGCGATACCGATCACGAATTCGACTGCCTGGTATTCATCGGACGTTTTCAGCCGCCGCACCTGGGACATCTGGCGGTGATCAACGAGGCCCTGCGTCATGCGCGACAGGTCATTGTGCTGGTGGGATCGGCCTGGCAGGCGCGCTCGCTGCGCAATCCCTGGCGTTTCGACGAACGCCAGGCGCTGCTGCGCAGCTGCTTCGACGAAGAGGAGAATGCGCGCCTCGAGATCGTGCCGCTGCTGGATGCGCTCTACAACGACGACGTCTGGGTACGTGACGTACAGCGCAAGGTACGCGACATCGCAGGCCACCATCACGCCCGCCTGCCGCGCATCGGTCTGATCGGCGCCAGTCGCGGCCAGTCGAGCTACTATCTTTCGCTGTTTCCCCAGTGGGAATCGGTCAGCGTGCCGCTGGTCGACGGCATTTCCGCCAGCCAGATCCGCGAGCGGCTGTTCCGCTCCCCCTCCTCCACCGAGGACTACCTCAGCACCGGAGCGACGCACGACCTGCCGCCCGGCGTCTGCGAGGCGCTGCGGGATTTCGCCGACAGCGAGGCACACCTGCAGCTGATGGAGGAGCAGAAACTGCTGGAGCAGTATCGCCAGGCCTGGGCCAACGCCCCTTACCCCCCTATCTTCGTCACGGTGAACGCCGTGGTGGTGCAGTCGGGCCACGTGCTGCTGGTGCGGCGTACCGCCGCCCCAGGGAAAGGCCTGCTGGCGCTGCCCGGCGGCTTCATCAACCCCCATGAGCGCCTGCTCGACGCCTGCCTGCGCGAGCTGCGCGAGCGGGTCAGGCTCAAGGTGCCGGAGCCGGTGCTCAAGGGCTCACTGCGCGGGCAGCGGCTGTTCGACGAGCCCCACCGCAGCTGGCGCGGGCGCACCCTGGCCGAGGCCTTCTACTTCGCCCTGCGCCCCGATCAGCAGCTGCCCCAGCTCAAACCGGTCAAGGGCGGCGACCACGCACGCTGGGTACCGCTGGCCGAGCTCGAACCGGACAGCCTGTTCGAGGACCACTTCTTCATCATTCAGAATTTTCTCGGCCTGCCGGCCGATTTCGGCGGGATCTAAGCCTGGAGAAAGTCGCGAGGCAACTTCATCATCTGCCGCCACAACTTCTCGACCCCCGGCTTGTGCACCAGCGAGCAGCGATAGAGACGGATCTCCAGCGGTACGTCCCACTGCTCACCACCGGCGCGCACCAGCTTGCCGCTCTTGAGCTCTTCGCGCACGCAGAAGTCGGGGATCCAGGCCAGCCCCACGCCCTGCAGCACCATGCCCTTGAGCCCTTCCGCCATGGCGGTTTCGTAGACGGTGCGCAGGCGCAGGCGCAGCGGATCGTTCTTGAGCAGCATGCGCACGCTGCGCCCCAGAAAGGCCCCCTGGGTGTAGGCCAGATAGGGGATCGTCTCCTTGCTGTCGAGGCTGAAGCGCGGCCGCCCCTTGGCATCGGGAACACTGATGGGCAGCATCTTGACCTGACCGATGGAGAACGAAGGGAACACTTCCGCATCGAGCTGCATCGTCGCGTATGGGTCATGGTAGGCCAGCATCAGATCGCAGTTGCCCTCGCGCAGCACGTGGATCGCCTCGCCCACGTTCATGGCCACGAGCCGCGTAGGCAGCTCGCCCAGACCTTCCTGGAGCCGCGAGATCCACTCGGGGTAGAAGCTCAGTGCCAGGGAGTGGGCGGCGACGATGTCCAGCGCCTCGCGCGCCATGGAAACGCCGCGCAGATGCCCCAGGCACTCGTTGAGCTGTTCCACCAGATTGCGCGCCGTGACCAGGAACAGCTGCCCTTCCGGGGTCAGGTTGATGGGCGTGGTGGAGCGGTCGACGAGGGTCACGCCCACGGCCTGTTCCAGGGCGCGAATCCGGCGACTGAAGGCGGGCTGAGTGACATGGCGCTGCCGGGCGGAGGCGGAGAAGCTGCGGGTATTGGCCAAGGCCACGAAATCTTCCAGCCATTTTGTCTCGAGGTTCACCGGGACTCCCGCTCACAGCCATCGCGAATCAAGTTGGGTGCCCTGCACAAGACTCCGAAAAGAGAGAATGTTAGGCGTTGCCTAATTTACCCCAGCTGCCCACTGAACCCAAGCGACTTCGGCAACACTCGGGCGACGACGGAGCGCTACTGAATGGGTGCCGTGAGATAGGCCGCCCGGGAGATGAGCTTGCTCCACAGGGGGCGGTTCTGCAGCTCGTCGTAGCCGATACGACGGCAGTCGGCGAAGTCGCGCTCCAGCATCAGACGCACCTGGGCGGCAAAACGCCGGTCGGGAATGAAGGCGGTGATCTCGAAGTTCAGACGAAACGAGCGGTTGTCGAGATTGACCGTGCCCACCGATGCCGCACTGTCATCGATGAGAATCACCTTCTGGTGCAGGAAACCCGGCTGGTAGCGGTAGACCTTGACCCCGGCCCGCACCATGTCGGGCAAGAACGAGAATGCCGAGAGGTAAATGAGCAGATGATCGGGATGCTCGGGCATCATGATGCGCACGTCGACGCCACGCATGGCGGCGAGCCGCAGCGCATCCTGCACGCCCTGATCGGGTACGAAATAGGGGCTCGTGACCCACAGCCTCTCGTGCGCGCTGTGGATGGCATGCTGCACCAGCAGGCTGGCCGTCTCCTGGCGGTCGGCAGGCCCCGAGGGCACGATCACCACGTTGTGGCACTCCTCGCAGGTGACGTGCGGCTCCCAGCTCAGATTGAGCACCGCCCCCGTGGCCCAGTGCCAATCCTCCCAGAACGCCTCCTGCAGCCCCAGCACGCTGGGGCCGGTGAGCTTGAGATGGGTATCGCGCCAGGGGCCGTGCCGCGGATGCTGGCCCAGATACTCCACCCCGACGTTGAAACCGCCCAGCCAACCCTCGTTGCCATCGACGACGAGGATCTTGCGGTGGTTGCGGAAATTGAGCTGGAAGCGATGCTTGAAGCCCCGTGAGGAACGGAACGCGCTGACCTCAACGCCCCCCTCCTTCAGCTCATGCAGATAGCCTTCGGAAAGCTTGCGACTGCCGACTTCGTCGAACAGGAAATAGACCCTGACCCCGCGCTGCGCGGCGCGCAGCATGTGCTCCTTGAGTCGATGCCCCAACGCGTCGTTGCGCACGATGAAGAACTGGATCAGCACGTAGTCGCGAGCGGAGTCGATGCCGGCGAACAGGCTGTCGAACGTCGCCTTGCCGTCGATCAGCAGCTCGGCCTGATTGCCGCTGGTCAACGGCATCATGGCCAGCTGCTCCACGGCTCGGATATCGGGGTTGCGGGTATAGGCCAGGAACGGCTCCAGCCGCTCCCGATAGCGGGCGAGAATTCGCCGCAGCACGGTATCGCGCTCGCCACGGGCGGAAACGTAGCCGTAGAAGCGCGGGCGTCCGAAGATCCAGTAGGCAGGTACCGCCAGGTAGGGAAAGGTGACGAGAGAGATGATCCAGGCCACGGCCCCCTGCGAGGTGCGACTGGAAAGGAGTGCCAGGACCGCCGACACGAAGCCCAGCAGATGTACCATGAATATCGCCAGGCCGAAAAGCCAGGATGCCATGATCTCTCCCTGAAAAAACAACAATCTGAAGCATACCTCAGACGACAACGGCCCCGCCAGTTGGCGGGGCCGTTTGCCTACATAACGAGATATTTCGTACCGATATCACGCGCGCTCGGCGATGATCTCCTTCCACTTGGCGGGGCCGGTCTGGTGCACCGAGGTGCCCTGGCTGTCCACCGCCACGGTGACCGGCATGTCCTCGACCTCGAACTCGTAGATCGCTTCCATGCCCAGGTCGGCGAAGCCCACCACGCGGGACTTCTTGATCGCCTGGGCCACCAGGTAGGCGGAGCCGCCCACAGCCATCAGATAGACCGCCTTGTTGTCGCGGATCGCCTCGATGGCGGCCGGGCCGCGCTCGGCCTTGCCCACCATGCCCAGCAGGCCGGTCTCTTCCAGCATGGTGCGGGTGAACTTGTCCATCCGCGTGGCAGTGGTCGGACCGGCCGGACCGACCACCTCGTCGCGCACCGGATCCACCGGACCAACGTAGTAGATGAAGCGGCCCTTGAGGTCGACCGGCAGCGCCTCGCCCTTGGCGATCATGTCGACCATGCGCTTGTGGGCGGCATCGCGGCCGGTGAGCAGCTTGCCGTTGAGCAGCAGGGTATCGCCCGGCTGCCAGGTCTGCACTTCTTCCGGGGTGACCGTGTCCAGGTTAACGCGCTTGACGTTGTCACCCGCCTCGCGGGTGATCTCCGGCCAGTCTTCCAGCTTGGGCACCGGCAGTGCCGCCGGGCCGGAGCCGTCCAGGGTGAAGTGCGCATGACGGGTGGCGGCGCAGTTGGGGATGATCGCCACCGGCTTGTTGGCGGCGTGGGTCGGGTAGTCCTTGACCTTGATGTCGAGCACCGTGGTCAGGCCGCCCAGGCCCTGGGCGCCGATACCGCTCTTGTTGACCTTGTCGAACAGCTCCAGGCGCAGCTCCTCGGCACGGTTGGACGCGCCGCGCGCCTGCAGCTCCTGGATGTCGATGGGATCGAGCAGCGCCTCCTTGGCGATCTCCATGGCCTTCTCGGCGGTACCGCCAATGCCGATGCCGAGCATACCGGGCGGACACCAGCCGGCGCCCATCTTGGGCAGCTGCTCGAGCACCCAGTCGACCACGCTGTCCGACGGGTTGAGCATGGCGAACTTGGACTTCGCCTCGCTGCCGCCGCCCTTGGCCGCCACATGGACCTCGACCTTGTCGCCGGGCACGATCTTGTGATGGATGATCGCCGGCGTGTTGTCGCCGGTGTTCTTGCGGGCGCCGTCCGGATCGGCCAGCACCGAGGCGCGCAGCACGTTGTCGGGTAGCTGGTAGGCACGACGCACGCCCTCGTTGATCATGTCGTCGAGGCTCATCTCGGCGTCCCAGCGCACGTTCATGCCCACATGTACGAACACGGTGACGATGCCGGTGTCCTGACAGATCGGACGGTGGCCCATGGCGCACATGCGCGAGTTGATTAGAATCTGGGCGATGGCGTCCTTTGCCGCCGGGTTCTCCTCCCGCTCGTACGCCGCCGCCATGGCGTCGATGAAATCCTTGGGATGGTAGTAGGAGATGTACTGCAGGGCGTCGGCGACGCTCTGGATCAAATCGTCCTGGCGGATCACGGTCATGTGCAAGGAACTCCTCGGCAGTGTCGGCATGCCCGCTTCTGGATTCGCAAGCGCGAAGCGGCGGGTTCGAACGGGGGCGAATTATACCGTATCGCGGCCTGCTAGACAGGTTCATGCCGCCAAGGTCGAACCTTGTTGGCAATGACTCGAGAAGATAACGGTATAAAAACCAGATCGATTTGTCGCCCTGAACCACCACCTCTACGCTAGCTGTTAGTCAGTCATGGACTCATGGAACGTAGCGTCACGATCAAGGAGCCGATCATGCAACCCACCGTGTCCGATTTCCTCGTCTCCCGCCTGCGCGAATGGGGTGTGGAGCGGCTGTACGGCTACTCAGGCGACGGCATCAACGGCGTGATGTCCGCCCTGCGCCGCGCCGACGGCAATCCCCGCCTCATTCAGCCCCGCCACGAGGAAGTGGCGGCCTTCATGGCCTGTGCGCATGCCAAGTTCAGCGATGAGGTCGGCGTCTGCGTGGCCACCTCCGGCCCCGGCGCGGTGCACCTGCTCAACGGCCTCTACGATGCGCGCAAGGACCACATGCCCACCGTGGCCATCGTCGGTCAGCAGGCGCGCAAGAGCCTGGGCACCGACTATCAGCAGGAGCTCGACCTGATGGCGCTGTTCAAGGACGTCGCCAGCGAGTACGTGCAGATGGTCACCGAGCCGGCTCAGGCCCGTCACGTCATCGACCAGGCCATGCGTATCGCCATCGCCCGACGCACCGTGACCTGCGTGATCCTGCCCAACGACGTGCAGGATCTGCCCATGGAAGATCCGCCCCGGGAGCATGGCGCGGTATTCTCCGGCGTCGGCTACCAGTTTCCCCAGCAGCTGCCCGAGCCCGCCGACCTGGACGCCGCCGCAGAGATTCTGAAATCGGGCAAGAAGGTCGCCATCCTGGCCGGCGCCGGGGTCAAGCATGCGGTGGACGAGCTGATCCGCGTGGCCGACCTGACCGGTGCCGGCATCGCCAAGGCGATACTGGCCAAGACCATGGTGCCCGACGACCTGCCCGGCGTGACCGGTTCCATCGGCCTGCTCGGTACCGAAGCCAGCGACCGCATGATGAGGGAGTGCGACACCCTGCTGATGGTGGGCACGCGCTTCCCCTATGTGGAGTTTCTGCCCGAACCGGGTCAGGCCCGGGCCATTCAGATCGACGTGGTACCGGAAGCCCTGGGCGTGCGCTACCCCACCGAGGTCAATCTGCATGGCGACGCCGGCGCCACCTTGGCAGCGCTGGCCGAACGCCTCAAGCGCAAGCGCAACAGCAAGTGGCGCAAGCAGGTGCAGGGCTGGATCGACGACTGGTGGGAGAAGACCGAGGCGCGTGCCGCCACCGAGGCCACGCCGATCAACCCGCAGCTCGTTTTCCAGCGCCTTTCGCCACGGCTGCCGGACGACGTCATGCTCACCTGCGACGTGGGCAGCGCCACCAACTGGTATGCGCGCAACCTGAAGATTCGTCGCGGCATGCTGGGCTCCGTTTCCGGCGGACTGGCCTCGATGGGCAACGGCGTGCCCTACCTGGTCGCCGCCAAGTTCTGCCACCCTAGCCGCCCTGCCATCGCGCTGGTCGGCGACGGCGCCATGCAGATGCTGGGCAACAATGCCCTGATCACCCTGGCCAAGTACTGGCAGGAGTGGGAAGACCCGCGCTGCATCGTGCTGGTGCTCAACAACCACGACCTGAGCCAGGTGACCTGGGAGCAGCGGGTGATGGAGGGCGACCCCAAGTTCGATACCTCTCAGGAGCTGCCCGAGTTCCGCTACGACCAGTACGCCGAGCTGCTCGGCTTCAAGGGCCTGGTCATGCGCGAGCCCGACGACGTCGACCGGGTATGGGACGAGGCCCTCGCCGCCGACCGCCCGGTGGTGATCAACGCCTATACCGACGGCGACATCGCTCCCCTGCCCCCGCACATCGAGTTCGAGCAGGCCAAGAACTACCTGGCCTCGATGCTCAAGGGCGATTCCAGCGGACTGCACAGCGCCAAGCTCTCGACCAAGCAGATGAGCCGCTCGCTGTTCAGACGCAAGAAGTGACACCCAGCCTGCGGACACACCCGATCCGGCCCCCGCTCATGCCCGCCTGACAAGGCGGCATGGCCGGGCCACGGCACTCGCCGCTTGCGGCGATGCCGGTCACGAAGATAACGGTATAAATGCTGGCGCTATAAATCGGTCAATCGGGCTGGCAGCTCGGGCAGAGATAGAGCCGGCGCGAGGCGACCATCCGTCGCTCGATCGGCGTTCCGCAGGCGTGACACGGCCTGCCGTCGCGCTCGAACACGGCAAAGCGACTGAGCCGACGGCTCTCGCCGTGCCGCCTGGCAGCGACCGCCCACTCGGCGCGGTTGGTCACGCCGGCCTGTTCGTAGGCCTGTCGGGTCACGGCGAGGATGGTACGCGCCAGCTCTTGCAGTCGCACGGCGCTCAGGTCGGCGACCCGGGCCGTGGGCGACAGCCCGGCGAAGAAAAGAATTTCGGAGCGCAGGTAGTTGCCGATGCCGGCGAAAGGTGCCTGATCGAGCAGCAGCCCGCCCAGCCGGCGGCGCACGAAGCGCGGCTCGCGCAAACGTGCCATGGCCTGCTCCGGCGTGACCCCGTGAGTGAGCAGGTCGGGGCCGAGGCGGGAGAGAAACGGATGCTCGGCGAGCCTCTCGGCCGGCCATAGCGAGACGTCCGAGGCGCTGTAGAGGCTGGCCGAGCGCCCTTCCGCCGTCAGCCGTACGCGCAGCGAGCGCTCGGTATCGGGCTCGCGTTCGGCGTCGTGGAGCTTCCATACGCCGTAGAGCTGGTTGTGGCTGTAGAGCACGCGACCGTCGTCGAAGCGGGTCAGCAACGCCTTGCCCCAGCTGTCCACCGCCGTGACCTCTCGCCCCACCAGCGAGCCGGCCTCGGCGGCCAGTTCGGGGAAGGCGAACCACACGGACTCCAGCCGCCTGCCGGCAAGCTGCTCGTGCAGACGGTCGGCGGCACGGCGAATCTCAGGGCCTTCGGGCATCAAGTGTTTCCTTAGTATCTTGCCCCGCTCGGGGCTGATCCGCGGGCAGGCCTGCGAGGAGGCGCTGTAAATACTTCCCTGTACGCTACTTTTGCCATCCCTGGCAAAAGACCTCCTCTTCGGCCTGCCCCCGGCGCCCTCGCTCCATGGCATTATGGCTCCTCGATATACGTAAGAGCATCTGTGGATTGGCGTCGCGAGCGAAGAGAGGTTGCCCGCCGCCGGAGCGCAGCAACCGGAGTTGACTTGCTGCTCAATGAGGATTGCGAGTACCGCCGGCGGGCAAGATATCGAGCGCAGCAGTCAATCAACGATGCCTACCCCAGAGCCAGCTGCCGCTCCTGGAGCTCATGCAGCCGGTCACGCAGCCTGGCCGCCTCCTCGAACTCCAGGTTCTGGGCCGCCTCGAACATGGCGTCCTCGACCCGGGAGACCTCCTTGGCCAGATCGGTCGGCGAGAGCTCGCTGAGGTCGTAGATCGCCGCACCCTCGGCCACCTTGCGTTCGCTGCGCCGCCCCTTGCCCTTGCGTCCCGGCGCCTGCGCCGCCTCCATGATGTCGGCCACCGAGCGGGTCACGGTGGTGGGCGTGATGCCGTGCTTCTCGTTGTGGGCGATCTGCTTGGCCCGGCGCCGCTCGGTCTCGTCGATGGCGCGGCGCATGGAGTCGGTCGTTCGGTCGGCATAGAGGATCGCCTTGCCGTGGGCGTTGCGCGCTGCCCGGCCGATGGTCTGGATCAGCGAGCGCTCGTTACGCAGGAAGCCCTCCTTGTCCGCATCGAGGATCGCCACCAGCGAGACCTCGGGAATGTCGAGCCCCTCGCGCAGCAGGTTGATGCCCACCAGCACGTCGAAGTTGCCCAGGCGCAGGTCGCGGATGATCTCGACCCGCTCCACGGTGTCGATGTCGGAGTGCAGGTAGCGCACCCTCACGTCGTGCTCGTCGAGATACTCGGTGAGATCCTCCGCCATGCGCTTGGTCAGGGTGGTGACCAGCACCCGCTCGCCCACTTCGGTACGCAGGCGGATCTCGGAGAGCAGATCGTCGACCTGGGTCGAGGCCGGGCGTACCTCGATCTCCGGGTCGACCAGCCCGGTGGGGCGCACCACCTGCTCCACCACCTGGCCGGCATGTTCGGCCTCGTAGGGGCCCGGCGTGGCCGAGACGAAGATCGTCTGCGGGCAGATGCTCTCCCACTCCTCGAAGGTCATCGGACGGTTGTCTAGCGCCGAGGGCAGGCGGAAGCCGTACTCCACCAGCGTCTCCTTGCGCGAGCGGTCGCCCTTGTACATGCCGCCCACCTGAGGAACGCTGACGTGGGATTCGTCGATGAACAGCAGCGCGTCGTCGGGCAGGTAGTCGAAGAAGGTGGGCGGCGGCTCGCCGGGATTGCGGCCGGAAAGGTAGCGCGAGTAGTTCTCGATGCCGTTGCAGTAGCCCAGCTCGTTCATCATCTCCAGGTCGTAGAGGGTGCGCTGCTCGAGCCGCTGCGCCTCCACCAGACGGTCGTTCTTGCGCAGCCATTCGAGGCGCTCGACCAGCTCGACCTTGATCGCCTCGGCGGCCGAGATGATCGTCTCCCGCGGCGTCACGTAGTGGCTCTTGGGATAGATCGTCATGCGCGGCACCTCGCCGCGTGTTTCGCCGGTGAGCGGATCGAACAGGCGGATCGAGTCGATCTCGTCGCCGAACAGCTCCACCCGTACCGCCTCCTCGTCGGAATCGGCCGGATAGATGTCGATCACGTCGCCGCGCACCCGGTAGGTAGCGCGTTTGAAGTCCATGTCGTTGCGGGTGTACTGCAGCTCCGCCAGCCGCCGCAGGAAGCTGCGCTGATCGATCAGCTCGCCGCGGGTGAAGTGCAGGCGCATCTTCAGGTACTGGTCAGGATCGCCCAGGCCGTAGATCGCCGAGACCGAGACCACGATCAGCGCATCGCGCCGCTCGAGCAGTGCCTTGGTCGCCGAGAGCCGCATCTGCTCGATGTGTTCGTTGATCGAGGCGTCCTTCTCGATGAAGGTGTCCGACGAGGGGACGTACGCCTCCGGCTGGTAGTAGTCGTAATAGGAGACGAAATACTCGATGGCGTTGTCGGGGAAGAACGACTTGAACTCGCCATAGAGCTGGGCGGCCAGGGTCTTGTTGGGCGCCATGACGATGGTCGGGCGCTGCAGCCGCTCCACCACGTTGGCCATGGTGAAGGTCTTGCCCGAGCCGGTCACGCCGAGCAGGGTCTGATGGGCCAGGCCCGCCTCCAGCCCCTTCACCAGGCTCTCGATGGCGGTTGGCTGATCACCGGCGGGCTTGAACTTCGAATTGAGGCGAAACGGCTTGCTCATCGCGACTCCAGGCATGCATCAGGCGCCCTGGGGCGCCTGCTGTCTCAGTGGTTCGTCTTGGTCCGTGCATCCGGTCCATGCATCAAGACCGTGCATCAGTAGCACGTCTCGGTACTGCAGCTCCGTGAGTATAGGAGCGTGGCGGCCATCATGCCGCGTCGACGGTACTGCGCGTGGTGACTTCCACGGTGGCACTGGTCATGAGGCGGTGGATGGGGCACTTGTGGCTGATCTCCTCCAGCCGCAGACGCTGCGCCTCGTCCTCGATGCCGTGAAAGGTCATCACCACTTCGAGTCGGTAAATGCCCTTGCGTTCCTCGCTGACGTCGCGATTGACCCTGACGCTGACGCCCTCCAGCGGCCACTGCTTGCGCTGGGCGTACATCTGCGCCGTGATCGCCTTGCAGGCCCCGAGCGAGAGATCGAAGTAGTCGTGGGGGTCAGGGGCGCTCTCCTCGCCGCCGAAGGCCTTGGGCACGTCGACATAAAGATCCTCGAAGCCCGCTATCCGCACCCGCTGGCGCAAGATACGATTCCGCTCGCTGACGATTTCGATGGTCTCTTTCATTATACGCTCCGCTCTGAAGCTGGATGGGTGCGGCTGGATGGGGCTACTTGATCTGGATGGGCAGCTTGAGCGCCTCGACGGCACGGATCAGCGCCTCGCGACTGACGCGACCTTCCACCTCGGCACCGTGGCGCCCCACCTCGGCGCTCTCCACCCCATCCACCATCATCAGGGCGGTGGTGATGCGATTCACCTGCTCGGCGTTTTCCACACCGGTAAAATCGAGCGACTGATGCGGCATGCATGACTCCCTACCGTGGAATAAAGTAATAAGCAGTCTAACATGAGCATTGCGGTGCGACACCGCTTGCAATCTGCCCTCGCCGCCCGCATACCGACGATATACCCCCGACATGACGACCTGGAGCCACAGGCATAATGAGTGATTGGACAACTGCCCTGGAGGGGCGCCGTACGAGCGATTCACGGGTCGAGTTCGAGGTCGGCGAGCCGGGCCATCGGGCCGCGGCGAAGGTCGAGGTGACACCGCTCGTCCACCTCGCCGTACTCGACGTGGTCGGCACGGGTGCCGACAAGTTGCTGCAGGGTCAGACCAGCGCTCAGGTCGAGCTGGCCAAGGGCGACTTCGCTCCCTTGACCTGCTTCTGCAATGCCAAGGGGCGCATGCTGGCCAACGCCCAACTGCTGCGCGTCAGCCCCGAACGCTACCGCTTGATCCTGCACCGTGACCTGGTGGAGCCGCTGCGCGATCACCTGAAGAAGTTCGCCCCGTTCTACAAGAGCGAGCTCAGCGTTCGCGACGACCTGGCACTGCTGGGCTTGATCGGCGCCGACGCAGCGGCCGTCGCGGCCAGGCATCTCGACATTGCAGCCCCCAGCCTCTGGCACCAGGCCGGCGACGCGGAGCGCCAGCTGCTGGCTCATCCGGGGCCGCAGCCACGCGTGCTGATCTGCCTGCCCCGGGAGCAGGCCGCCGCAACGGCCAGCGCCTTGGCCGAAGAAGCGCCCCTGGTCGGCAACGCCGAGTGGTGCCTGCAGGACATACGGGCCGGGCTCGCCTGGCTCACCGCCGCCCACCAGGACGCCCTGCTACCGCAGATGATCAACTGGGAGGCGCTGGGTGGCATCAGCTTCAAGAAGGGCTGCTATACCGGTCAGGAAGTGGTGGCTCGTGCGCACTTCCGCGGCCAGGTGAAGAAGCGTCTGGCCCACTGTCGGCTCGAGGGTGAGCCGTTGCCGGAACTGGGCAGCACCATCGTCGACGAGAATGGCAAGAACGCTGGCGAGGTGATCGCTGCGGAGCGAGACAACGAGGGTGGCGTCGAGCTGCTCGCCGTGCTCACCACCCGCGAGGAGATGGGCCCGCTCAGCATAGAGGGCAGGAGCGTGACCCCGCTGCCTCTGCCCTACCCGATTGAAAGGCTCGATCCGGAGAGTCTGGCCCAGGCCGGCGCCTAAGCCACACCCTCGCCCAGGTCCAAGCCGAAGACTCGCCCGGCGGTCGCCGTGCTCTGTGCGGCGACCAACTCGGACGTCTCGCCGCGGAGCTTGGCCACCATCTCGCACACCTGAACGATTCGGGCAGGCTCGTTGCGCTGCCCCTGGTAGCCGCACAGCGGCATGTCGGGGCTGTCGGTCTCCAGCACGAAGCCGTCCTCGGGCAGGCTCTTCACCGCCCGCCACAGGCGCTGGGCGCGCTCGTAGGTGACTGCACCGCCCAGCCCCACCACGAAGCCGAGATCGAGGAACTTCCAGGCCTGGTCCGGCGAGCCGGCGAAGGCGTGAATCAAACCACCCGCCGGCAGATCGAGCTGGCGCAGGCGCTTGGAGACCTTGTCGTTGGCATGCACGCAGTGGATCACCACCGGCAGACGGCGCGCCTTGGCCAGACGCAGCTGGGCGTCGAACAGCTGCCACTGGTCGTCGAGGCTCTCCTCGAAGCGCGCATCGATGCCGCACTCGCCCAGCGCCCGCACCTCGGGGTGCTCATCCAGCAAGCGAGCCAGCGCCTCGACGTCGTCTGCGCCGTGTTCGTGCATGAAATAAGGGTGCAAGCCCAGGCTGACGTGCACGTCGTCACGCTCGCCCAGCGCCAGCACGGCGGGCCACCTCTCACGGGTCGTGCCCGGCACCAGGAAATGGCCGACACCGGCCGCCCTGGCACGTTCGAACATCGCCTCGCGGTCGTCGTCGAAGGCCTCGAAATCGAGGTGGCAGTGGGCGTCGATCAACACGTCGCTCTCCTTGGCGGCTCCTTCGTCGTCCCTGACGAATGGATGATGGCTAGTGTTCGCGGGTAGCCGCGAAACGGATCTCCGGCCAGCGTTCCTGGGTCATCTGCAGGTTGACCCTTGTTGGAGCAATGTAGGTCAGGTAGCCACCGCCATCCAGCGCCAGGTTGGCGCTCGCCTTGCGCTTGAACTCCTCGAGCTTCTTGGCGTCGTCGCAGTAGATCCAGCGCGCGGTCTGCACGTTGACCGGCTCGTAGACGCAGTCGACCTTGTACTCCTCCTTGAGCCGGTGAGCGACCACGTCGAACTGCAGGGTGCCGACGGCGCCGAGGATCAAGTCGTTGTTGTCCAGCGGCTGGAACAGCTGGGTCGCGCCCTCCTCGGAGAGCTGCTGCAGGCCCTTCTGCAGCGCCTTGAGCTTGAGCGGATCCTTCAGTTGCACGCGCTTGAACAGCTCCGGGGCGAAGTGCGGAATGCCGGTGAAGCGCATGTCCTCGCCCATGGTGAAGGTATCGCCGATCTGGATGGTGCCGTGGTTGTGCAGGCCGATGATGTCGCCGGGCCAGGCCTCCTCGACGTGGGCGCGGTCGGAGGCCATGAAAGTCAGGGCGTCGGCGATCTTGACGTCCTTGCCGATGCGCACGTGGCGCATCTTCATGTTCTTCTCGTACTTGCCCGAGCAGACCCGCAGGAAGGCGATGCGGTCGCGATGCTTGGGGTCCATGTTGGCCTGGATCTTGAACACGAAGCCGGTGAAGCGGCTGTCGTTGGCCTCGACGGTGCGCGTATCGGTCTCGCGGGGCTGCGGCGGCGGCGCATACTCGACGAAGCCGTCGAGCATCTCGCGTACGCCGAAGTTGCCCATGGCGGTACCGAAATAGACCGGCGTGAGCTCGCCGCGGCGATAGGCCTCGAGATCGAACTCATGGGAGGCGCCGCGCACCAGCTCCACCTCCATGCGCAGCTCCTCGGCCGCTTCCGCGCCGAGCACCGCGTCGACCTCGGGGTTGTCGAGCCCCTCGATGCGCTTGTCGTCGGGGATGCGGCTGCCCTGACCCTGGGTGTAGAGGTTAATCACGTCGTTGTAGAGGTGATAGACCCCCTTGAAGTGACGCCCCATGCCGATCGGCCAGGTCATCGGCGCACACTGGATGTTGAGCACCGTCTCCACCTCGTCCATCACCTCGATGGGGTCGCGGATGTCGCGGTCCATCTTGTTGACGAAGGTGAGGATCGGCGTGGTACGCAGACGGCACACCTCCATCAGCTTGATGGTGCGCTCCTCGACGCCCTTGGCGCCGTCGATGACCATCAGCGCCGAGTCCACTGCCGTCAGCGTACGGTAGGTATCCTCGGAGAAGTCCTCGTGACCCGGGGTGTCGAGCAGATTGACCATGCGCCCGCCGTAGGGGAACTGCATCACCGAGGTGGTCACGGAGATGCCCCGCTCCTGCTCCATCTTCATCCAGTCGGAGGTGGCGTGGCGGTCGTTGCGCTTGCTCTTCACCGAGCCGGCGAGCTGGATGGCGTTTCCGAACAGCAGCATCTTCTCGGTGATGGTGGTCTTGCCCGCGTCGGGGTGCGAGATGATTGCGAAAGTGCGTCGAAGCCCTACTTCATGGGCTCGCTGAATATCTGACATTAGGTCTCGTCGCCGATTTGTACTCACCCTTGTACTCGTTTGGCGAAGTAACCGGGTGGCAATGTGTGAATGCTGCCGATTGTACCGCCCGGCGGCGCGTGGTGCTACGCTGCCGCCACGAACTAGAAACTGACCGATCCGCGGCTGATAACCAAGCTGCGTGATAAGCCCCTACAGCCGAACATGCTGCCGCTGCCGACACTGGCGCGGCCTGCGTGGCTGGAAGTTGGTCAAGGCGAGCAACAGCTGAGAGAGTGGACTGGCCGGGAGTTGGCGCTACTGGATCAGCACTATCGCGACGGGACCCGGGTCAAGGAGATCGCCGAAATTGTCGGTCACACCGTCCCAGCGGTGAGGCGTCGGGCGCAGGAGCTTAGTCTAGTGCACCCAGCGCCCAGGCCATCCGCAACTGCGAGGAGCTGCACGGCCCGCCGCTGCTGGAAATTGCCAAGGAATACCAGGACAGCCACCTAACCCGGTCCGACCTGGCTGGTGCCATCGGCATCACCTACCAACCCTGCGCCAGTTCCTGCCCGACGAGCTCTGGCAGTCTTGTAAGCCCAAGGAGAGCTGCTAGAGCTCGTTGGGCGCCCGATACAAGGCTGTTGCATACGTCATGAACATGTATTATGATTGTCTTGCTTCACCCTTAAGGCGACCTTACAGAGGATAGGTCATGCAATCATCTGATCTACACTACCTGCAAAGAGTGCTGGCATTATTCATTAGCGCAAGCATCCAACGAGTGCCTAATTCTGGACAAATGGTACACCGATTTTCGATTTCAGTAGATGAATTCAAGTTACAAACAAACCGCAACAGGCTACATGCAAGCGTTATCAATGATGTGATTGGATTTTTTAACCGACAAAATGTGGATGCTAGCTACGACACAAATTACTCAAGCTTCGATATATTTATTGATCTTGAGAAATGCGTGCTTGACCCAGGCCAGGCAAGTAATTTAGCAAAGGCAATAGATTATTATAGAACACATTTTGAAAGTTAATTTTTTGAACGCTCCCGACCAAGCTCCACGTAGCCCCCGATTTAATGCGGATTTTTTTACATGCAGCTCATAACCGATACTAACTCCCGGGCTCGCTTAGAAGATCCTCGTCATACGTCGTCAAGGTTGGTGCGTCGTACTCGTTCCTTGCCGACTCAAGACACGCTCTGGTCTTATCAACATCGAACAACCTGCTGCGAAGCGTCGTGAGCAAAGTTCGGAATACACGATATTGCCCGCAACCCTGGCAGTTGTGCTCCCTGTAGTCGTCGCGAAACGGCACCTCTTCAGCCGGGCCCTTACACACCAAGCATTCCATAAGCACATCCCCGTTCTTGGCCACCTCATGGTGGCTTTCTTCGTTAATGGATCCACCATGATAGAAGCATGAGAGGTTCGTCATTTCCACCTATTCTGCGGTCTAGGTGCCGGTCCCAAAGGCTTTAACCATGATCATGCTCGCATCGGAAACAAGCAGGCGCGCTTTCGCTGCATCGGCGGCGTGGATGTGGACCCGGCTGCCATCGCCGACTTCGGCCGGCTGACCGGACGGCGTGAAGCCACGCCGGCCGACATTCAGGCGGCGGCCAGCGGTGAGAACTCTCATATCATCTTCCTCTTAGCACCGTGCAAGGGCTTCTCCGTCCTGCTGAGCCAGAGCCGCAGCACTACGCCCAAGTACCAAGCGTTCAACCACCTAACCCTGCGCGATATGTGGCTCGCCCTCAAGGCCTTCGCCACGATCCACCCAAGCTGTTCGTATTCGAGAGCGTGCCACGCATCGCTAACCGGGGCCGGCCGCTTCTCAACAAGAGCGTGGCCATGTTGGAGCACTACGGCTACATGTCTCCGAGACCACCCACGCCTATGGCAAGCTCGGCTGTCAGCGTCAGAGCTATAAGTCCTCACCCATTAAAGGCCTCATTTAATGGCCTGGCATGCTCAACTTAAGGTACGCTTTCCATCTAAAACAAAGTATATCGAGGTGTGAAATGGGATGGATTGCGTGGTGGGGTGCTGTTGTTTCAACTGCCTTGGCAGTCATTAAAATCTATGAGGCATGGACGTCTAGGTTTCGGGTGGATGTCGGCTACATGTTTAGCAGTAACGAAAGCCTTGGGAACAAGATCACTGTAAGAAATTTATCAGACTCACCCTTTATTCTTACCTATTGGGAGGTTGTATGGAGAAAGGGTTTGTGGCCTCTTCACCGAGACGTGCTCTTAGTTTCGGCTGATGAATTCTATTCCGACACGAGAATAGACCCTTGCTCAAGCAAGGAGATGATTTTTTCTGATATTGATCATTTTGATACGAAATATTTAAAAGAAAGAGGAAGGTATGTATTTATCAGGCTCCACATAGCAGGAAGGAGAACTGTGGTAAAGAAAGTATATGATTCAAAAAGAATGAAGTAGCGATTCTGCCAGTAAGCAACAAGCCCGCCGCCCACTGAGGCGGCTTTCTTTTGGAGCCCTCTGATATGTGCGACTACGACTGCCCGGAATGACGGAAGCCGTAGTCGCAAAGGCTCCACGCAGCCCGACTTCGCGGGCCAGATCGGCGTCCCCGAGTTCGACAGATAGAAGCGTAAGCCACTGATTAGCCTGAAAACGCGTTTTCAAAATTGGCACTACAAGCGAGATGCGGTAGGTGCCGGCAGGCCGATGGCCTCGAAGAGGTCGCGTTGTTCA
>Ga0213835_100035_pt1 | contig 189748 bp, 175 predicted proteins | sample SWPATP01_FD_160576 | JGI IMG/M metagenome (GOLD analysis project Ga0213835, IMG submission 160576) | Coastal seawater microbial communities from Marineland, Florida, United States - SWPA TP0 #1 | ecosystem: Environmental > Aquatic > Marine > Coastal | place: USA: Florida | collected 2016-08-05
GGACGGCACCCGCGTGGCGGTGGCCGCCGCCGACCCGCTCAACCTGGTGGGCATTCTCGCGCCCGGCCAGCGGCTGCCGGCAGTGTCGGGCAATCGCCTGCTCTATCGCGACGGGGTGCCGGAGGCGGTGCTGCAGAACGGCGAGGTTCACTTCCTCGAGAAGCTGCCCGCCGAGGAGAAGTGGCAGGTGCAGCAATTGCTGCGGCGCGGGCCGGGGCATGAAAAACCCCCGACACCAGAGGTGCCGGGGGCTGCGATATCGATGCGCTGACGCTCAGTCGTGCCGCGAGCGCTGCCGGTGAGGAACGCGTTCGTCCTCCTCGATACGCACTTCCTTGCGGTTGGGGTGCCTCTGCTTCTCGCTCATGGTGTAGGCCAGAGCCGAAAGCGCCACTGCGGCCACGCTCACGGTCAGCATTTCGATGATACCCATGCGCATGTCCTCCTGCGGGTGAATGGGGCGACCCTCGGGACCTCACTGTCCCTACGAGAGGCGTGCCTGAATTGAGGGTGGCAGCTTTCTCGTCGGCCGACAAATGCTTTGACCCGTAGGCGTGGACTAAGTTTTGACGCTCCGCGAGAAAAGGCGGACACGACGCCTCGCATGGGGCTGGCGCCAGCCGTCGGCCCGGAGCGCGGCCTCACCGACCGGCCGCATCAAGCGGCTGCTGTCCTTGATGGCGAGATGCCTACCGAGCTCATTGTGTTGCCCTGCGGATCCGCGTCGCTATTGCTTTTTTGTCGGGTTTATTGAAATATATTTCCAAGTATATACTTCTGGCTAATAACTTGAACGGTTTTAGGTAGTTCTACGGATGCGTTATCCGTATTCCTGGCTAGGGAATGACCGCAGGATAAATTACGCAGCTCTCCGGATTTATTTTTACTTCCCCCGTTTTATTCTCCCCTGGTCAGTTCTCTGACCAGCTCGCGATTCAATCATTAAAACAAACGAGGGCATTGCTCGATAGCGCGCTAATCCATCGAGCACGCCGGGAGTCAATATAGCCATGAGCGTCAACAGGCGTAATTTCCTCAAGTATGGCGGTGCCGCCGCGGTGGGTACCGTGATGGCACCGAGCATCGTCAAGGCCCAGGAAACCTTCAACTGGCGCATGACCACCAGTTGGCCATCCGGTTTTCCGTTCTTCCAGTCTGGCCCCGGTTCCGCCACGGACTTCGCCAGACGAGTCGAAGAGATGTCCGGCGGGCGCATCAAGATTCGTGTCTACGGCGCGGGCGAACTCATTCCCGCCTTCGACGGTTTCGATGCGGTATCGCGCGGGCAGCAGGTGCAGCTCAACCATGCCTGCTCCTACTACTGGGCCGGGGAGTCGTTCGCCGCGCAGTACTTCACCACCGTGCCGTTCGGCATGACCTTCCAGGGCTTCAATGCCTGGTTGGCCCACGGCGGCGGCTACGAGCTGTGGAAGGAAACCTACGAGCCCTACAACCTGATCCCGCTGGCGGTGGGCTGTACCGGTGCGCAGCCGGTGGGCTGGTTCCGCGAGCCGGTGACCAGCGTGGCGGACTTCCGCGGCCTGAACATCCGTATGCCGGGGCTGGCCGGCGACGTCTACAACGCCATCGGTGCCAACGCCCGCCTGCTGCCCGGCGGCGAGATCTTCTCGGCGCTGGAGCGCGGCGCCATCGACGCGGCGGAGTGGGTCGGTCCCTATCTCGACCGTGCCCTGGGCCTGCACAACGCGGCCAAGCACTACTACTCCTCGGGCTGGCACGAGCCCTCCACCACCACCGAGGTGATCGTCAACAAGGACGCCTACAACTCCTTGCCCAGCGACCTGCAGGCCGTGCTTCACAACGCCGCTGCCGCCTGCAACATCACTTCCCATACCTGGATCGAGGCCCAGAACGGCGACGCCCTGGACGATCTGCTCAACAACCATGGCGTGGCGTTCGAGACCCTCCCTGATGACGTCATCCGGGCGCTGTTCGAGGCCACCCGCGACATCCTGGCGACCGAGGCCGACAAGGACCCGCTGGTCAAGCGCATCAACGACAGCTTCTGGGCGTTCAAGAAGAAGCACGACGGCTGGCATGCCAACAGCGAGGGCGTCTTCGCCAACACCATCAGCCGCTACGGTCAGGGCATGATCTGACGTCGGCCGGGCGCTCGGCCGAAAGGCAGTCCGTAACGCCGAGCGCCCACCTGCCAGACCCATTCGGGTCGCGCTTACCCCACCTTTGACGTCCGCTGGGCGCCCGCCCAGAGGGGGAGTTGAGATGCTGCGTTTGTGTACCTGGCTCGAGCGTGCACTCGAGCGAATAACCGGGTTTGCCGGTTTCATCGGCTGTACGTCCATGCTCATCATGATCGCGCTGATCTTCGGCAACATGCTGAGCCGTTACGCCTTCGGCCTGGGCGCGGTGTGGGCCCAGGAGCTGGAGTGGTACCTGCTGTCGGTCATGGCGATGATGGGCATCGCCTATGCCATGAAGTTCGACGATCACGTGCGCGTGGACATCCTGTCGAGCCGCTTCAGCCCGGTCGGCATGATGTGGCTGAACCTCATCGCCGCGCTGCTGGTGGCGCTGCCCTGTGCGCTGCTGATCATCCATTACAGCCTGCCGTTCGCCGAAACCTCGTTCATTCGCGGCGAGCGTTCCCCCAACTCTTCCGGTCTTCCCTGGCGCTGGATTCCCAAGGCCATGGTGGTGGTCGGCTTCGTCTTCGTCGCGGCCGAGTCGCTGCGCCAGGCGCTCGAGAACGGTCGACGCCTCGTTCAACACTACGCTGGGAGAGTCTGAGCCATGCCCTTGGAATATTACGCGCTGGCCATGATCGTGGCTTTCTTCGTGCTGGTGATGACCGGCATCCCGGTGGGCTTCGTGGTGGCGTTCGTCGGCTTCGTGTTCGGCTTCATCGGCTTCGACGGCTGGCTGTTCGAGCTGCTGCCCTCGCGCATCTACGGCGTGGTGGCTAACTACACCCTGCTGGCCATCCCGCTGTTCGTGTTCATGGGCGTGATGCTGGAACGCTCGAAGATCGCCGAGCGCATGCTCGACGTGATCGGTCACCTGTGCGGCGGCCTGCCGGGCGGCATGGCCCTGGCGGTGATCATCGTCGGCGTACTGCTGGGCGCAGCGACGGGCATCGTCGGTGCGGCCATCGTCACCCTGACGCTGATGGCGTTGCCCACCCTGGTACGCCGCGGCTACAAGAAGACGGTGGCCTGCGGCACCATCTGTGCGGCCGGTACCCTGGGGCAGATCATCCCGCCCAGTCTGGTGCTGCTGGTGCTGGCCGACATCATGAACCTTTCCGTCGGCAGCCTGTTCGCCGCGGCGCTGGTGCCCGGTCTGCTGCTGGCCGGCATGTACCTGGCCTACCTGCTGCTGCTGGCCTTCTTCTTCTCTGCCGACGTGCCGGCCATCGACGAGCAGGAGCGCGCCGCCGTCAGCAAGCGGGAGCTGGGCAAGGACTTCGTCAAGGTCGTGGTGCCGCCCTTGTTGCTGATCTTCGCGGTGCTCGGCTCGATCATCGGCGGGGTGGCCGCGCCCACGGAGGCGGCGTCGGTGGGTGCCGTGGGGGCCTTGCTGCTGACGGTCGTCTCCGGGCGCCTGACCCTTCCGGTGCTCTCCGAGACCGTGAAGACCTCGCTGCGCATCAGCTGCATGATCTTCTTCGTGCTGATCGCCTCGCAGGTCTTCGCCCTGGCGTTCCGCGGGCTGGACGGAGAGTTTCTGATCGAGGCGATGTTCGAATGGGTGCCGGGCGGCATGTACGGCACGCTGATCTTCATGCTGCTGCTGATCTTCTTCCTGGGCTTCTTCCTCGAGTGGATCCAGATCTCCTACATTGCCGTGCCGCTGTTCCTGCCGTTCCTGGCAAGCCAGGGCGACATGTCGATGGTGTGGGTCGCGATCCTGATCGCCATGAACCTGCAGACTTCGTTCCTGACACCGCCCTTCGGCTGGTCGCTGCTGTTCATGAAGGGCGTGGCACCGCCGGGGATCACCACGGGCGACATCTACAAGGGGGCCGTGCCTTTCGTGCTGATCCAGATCCTGGCACTGGCGCTGATCATCGTCTTCCCCGATGTGGTGCTGTGGTTGCCCCGGGTGGTAGGATGGTGAGTCGGGGTTTTTACTTTAAAACTCCCTGATAAAGGCTCTGTCGACTGCATCGGCCAACTGCAATAAGTGGCAGTGATTAGCCAAAAGTCGACAGGGCCAAAAAGAATAATAATTAAGTAAAGGTAACGCGCCAGTGTTCACGTTCAGAACCAAGTTGACGCTGCTGACCTTGCTGCCTCTTTTGATACTCAGTGCAGGTGTGACGTTTCTTGCCATTCATCAGAGCGCGCGATTGAGCGGGGCGCAGTCGGAAATACTCAAGGACGGATTGCTGGAAGCCAAGCGGGCTGAACTCAAGAACTACATGGAACTCGCCTACACGGCGATTCGAGACATCTACGAGGACCCCGAGCTGCCGGTAGAAGTGGCGCAAGGGCTGGTAGCGGATGCCTTTCACCGTATGGAGTATGGCTCCGACGGTTACTTCTTCGTCTATGACTACGATGGACTGAACATCGTCCACCCGCGGCTTGCGCATCTGGTCGGGCAGGACCTGTGGAACTTTCGTGACGAGGACGGCAAGTTCCTGATCCAGCGGCTCATCGAGCAAGCCCGGGAAGGCGGCGGTTTCACCGAATATCGCTGGGACAAGCCCTCGGGCGGCGAATCGGTACTCAAGCTGAGCTATTCCATCGCCCTGGAGGAGTGGGGCTGGATGGTGGGAACGGGGCTCTACCTGGATGACATCGAACAGGTGGTCGGCCAGATGGAGCATCACATGGTGGAGAACGCTCGCAGGACCATCCTGCTGATGGCCTTCTTCACCGTTTCCTGCCTGCTCGTCATCGCCGTGATCGGCCTGGCGGTCAACCTCAGCGAAGCGCGGGTGGCGAACCGCCGACTGGTCACGATGGCGCAGAAGACCTTCAGCTTCCTGGAGAAGGAGCGGCGGCGGATTTCCCGCGAGCTGCACGATGGCATCAATCAACTGCTGGTATCGGCACGCTTCAAGCTCGAGCGCATCGACGATGCGCTGGGGCGCGGCGATCATGTCGATGCCTCATCCGCCCTGGCGGCGACCGACCGCATTCTGGAAACGGGCATTCAGGACCTGCGGCGGCTGGCCTACGACCTGCGTCCCAGCGTACTCGACGACCTGGGTCTGGTGGCGGCTATGGAGAGCCTGTGTTCGGATCTGGTGGAACGCAAACCCATCCGCATTCACTTCGAGTCCAACCTCGACAGCGGCGAATGCCAGCCGGTGCTGGCCACGGCGCTGTATCGCATCACTCAGGAAAGCCTGCACAACGTCGAGAAGCACGCCGGTAACGTTCGCCAGGTCAGGGTGAGGCTGCGGCGCCGCCGCGGCTGGGTCTATCTCGAGATTGCCGATGACGGCGAGGGCTTCCGCTGGCGCGCCGAGCAGAGCCATGAGCAGGGCGGGTCCGGTATGGGACTACGCAACATCCAGGATCGGGTGGATCTGCTGGGTGGGCGCCTGACGATCGAGGCGGCCCCCGGCAAGGGCGTGCGCATTCTCATCAAGGTGCCGTTTCAGCGCGCCACCGGAACGAGTCGGGAGAGAGTCGATGGCAGGGTCTATACGCGTACTTTTGGCGGACGACCATCCGCTGGTGCTGGAGGGGCTGCGCTACCGGCTGGAGGCGCAGCCGGGCATTGAGCTCGTCGGCGAGGCGAGTTCGGGCGAGGAGCTGCTGTCGCTGGCTCAGGCGCTGGCGCCGGACGTGGTGGTGACGGACATCACCATGCCCGGCTTGTCCGGCCTCGAGGCGTGCAAGGTCTTGCATGACACCTGTCCCGAGATTCGCGTGCTGGTGCTCACCATGCACGACAACGAGGAGTACATTCGCCGCGCGGTGGCCTGTGGCGCGGCCGGCTACGTACTCAAGGACGCCTCGGCCGAGCAGATGGTGTTCGCCCTGCGCGAGGTGGCAGGCGGGCGCAGCCATTTCGGCTCCGGCGTCTCCCGGGTACTGCTGGAGGAGAAGCAGGAGCGCCTGACCCCGCGCGAGACGGCCATCCTCAAGCTGATGTTCGAGGGCATGAGCAGCCGCGACATCGGTGAGGCGCTGAGCATCAGCACCCGCACGGTGGAGTCGCACCGCAGCAACATCTACCGCAAGCTCAACACCAACTCGCTGGCGGGCCTGTTTCGCTACGCGATGCGCCATGGCCTGGTCGAGTTGGAGTAATGGCGTCAGTCGTCTGCCGCCTGGGCGCGTAGCCAGGCGATCTCCTCGGCCCAGATCTCGGGCTCGATGGTTTCCAGCACCATGGGGATTTCGTCGATGCGCGGGTCGCGCATGATGGTGGTGAAGGCATCGAGGCCGATGTTGCCCTGGCCCAGGCTGTGGTGGCGGTCGACGCGGCTGGCGTATTCGCTCTTGGCGTCGTTGAGGTGCATGCCGCGCAGGTATTCGAAGCCTACCACCTTGCCGAACTCGTCGAGGGTGGCGGTGCACGCCTCGGGCGTGCGCAGGTCGTAGCCGGCAGCAAAGGCGTGGCAGGTGTCGATGCATACGCCGACCCGCGACTTGTCGTCGACCTGCTCGATGATCTCGGCCAGATGCTCGAAGCGCCAGCCCAGGTTGGTGCCCTGGCCGGCAGTGTTCTCGATCACCGCGACGACGCCGCGGGTCTCGGCCAGGGCATGGTTGATCGAGTCGGCGATACGGGTCAGGCACTCGCTCTCGCTGATCTTCTTCAAGTGGCTGCCGGGGTGGAAGTTGAGCAGGGTGAGGCCGAGCTGCTCGCAGCGCTGCATCTCGTCCAGAAAGGCGGCACGCGACTTCTCCAGTCCTGCCTTGTCCGGGTGGCCGAGGTTGATCAGGTAGCTGTCGTGGGGGAGGATCTGGCCGGGGCCGAAGCCGTGCTCCTGGCAGGCGCTGCGAAAGGCCTCGATGGTAGCGTCGTCGAGAGGCTTGGCACGCCACTGGCGCTGGTTCTTGGTGAACAGGGCGAAGGCGTCGGCACCGATCTCGACGGCGCGCAGCACGGCCTGGTCGGGTCCGCCGGCGGCACTGACGTGGGCGCCAAGGTATTTCATCTGTCCTCTCCGTGGGTTGGCTGACGCCACTACGATAGCACGCACGCCGGGTCTCCACCTCGCCTGCCGCCCTCGACCCTCCCGCTTCTAAAGCGCCCAGGCCCTGCTAGGCTCAAGTCAGAGCCCGCTGGAGACGCCGTATGCTGCCGTTGTTACTGCTTGCCTTGAGCGATGTACCCGGACCGGACCCTGTGGCCGAGGCGCTGGCGCGCATCGACTCGCTCTCCGGCTATCGCCTGACCCTGCGCAGCCAGGGCAGCGGTGGCGAGGAGATCATCCATTACAGCTATCGGCGTCCCGGCGACGTGCGCATGGACATGGAGTCGCCCTATCGCGGCGCGGTGCTGATCTATCGCCACGATACGGGCAGGGTCCAGCTGTGGCCCTTCGGTTCGCCGGGACGGCGCCCGGCACTCTCGCTGCGGCCCACCAACCGCATGGTGCGCAGCTCGCAAGGTCATCGCGTGGACCAGTCGGATGTCGGCACGCTGCTGCGCAACGTCCAGCGTCTGCAGCAGCATGGCAGTACGCGTCGCCTGGAGCCGGCGACCCACGAAGGCCGACCGGTGCAGCATGTGGTGGTGGAGGCCGAGCCCGGTCGGGCCGTGCACGAGGTGGCGCGCTACGATCTGTGGCTCGATGACGAGACGCTGTTTCCGCTGCGGGTGGCGAGCTACGACCGGCAGGGGCAGCGCATGGAGAGCGTGCTGCTGGAAGACGTGCAGCTCGACCCCGACTTTCCGGCCGACCACTTCGATCCCTAGACCATGGCGAGATTCGAGTTCGTTACCGACTGGCACTTCGAGGCGCCGATCGAAGCGGTCTTCGATGCCCTCACCGACTCGCTGCGCTGGCCCGAGTGGTGGCCCGGGCTGGTGGACGTTGAGCAACGTGAGGCCGGCGACGAGGGCGGCATCGGTCGGGTGCAGCACTTCGTCTGGAAGAGCCACCTGGGCTACTACCTGCGCTTCGATATCCGTATTGCCCGAGTTTGCGAGCCCTGCCTGATCGAAGGCGTGGCCGATGGCGACGTGACCGGCATCGGCCGCTGGCGGCTGTGCGAGGAGAACGGGGGCACCCGAGTGCACTATCTTTGGCAGGTGCGTACAGTGCGACCCTGGATGGGCCTGTTGGCCGGTGTGGCACGTCCGCTGGTGGTCTGGAACCACCATGCCATGATGCGGGCCGGCGCCGTGGGCTTGTCGCGCCACCTGAAGCGGCTGCCGACACCTGTCGGACAAGCCATTGAGTGAAGCAGTGCTGTCAACCGTTCAATCAACGTTGGTCAACTTGCGGGCCAAAAGGTATTCTTTCCACAGCTGCTTCGTAATCGCCGTAGAGATGCCATGAAGGGCTCGCACAACCGTATCGATGATGGGAGCTCCCCTGAAGAGACGCATGGCAGCGACTCTTGCGGTGATCTTTGCCATCGTACCCGCCGTGAACTCGATGAGGCGCGCGAAAAGATCGCGCATCTCAAACGCACCCTGCTGCGCATTCAACAGGTAGCCCGGTTGGGCTACTGGCGAGCCAGCCTGAAGGCCAACGAACTCTACTGGTCCGAGGTGACCTACGACATCTTCGGCGTCGATCCCGATACATTTACCCCCAGCATTCGTGCCTTCAAGGCCATGGTGCATCCCCAGGACGTTGAGAGCGTCGAATCCAGCATGCGTCGGGCCGAGCAGACCGGTAACCATGACGTGGTGCATCGCATCATTCGCCCCGACGGCGAGGTTCGCTGGGTCCACGAGCTGGCCGATTACGTGCCCGAGGGCGATGACCAAGTCCTGATCGGCACGGTGCGTGACATCACCGAGCAGAAGAAGCTCGAACTGCGCCTGCGCCAGCTTTCACGTACCGATGAACTCACCGGCCTGTTCAACCGCCGCTACTTCATGCAGCGCCTGCTGCAGGAGCTGGCCCGTTATCGTCGCTACGGCAGACCGACCTCGGTGGTGCTGTTCGACTTCGATCACTTCAAGCGCATCAACGATACCCATGGCCATCCGGCCGGCGATCAAGTACTGGTGAAGGTGAGCAGGCTGCTGCGGGAGCGACTGCGCACGAATGACATTCCGGCGCGGCTCGGCGGCGAGGAGTTCGCTCTGCTGCTGCCGGAAACCGGCCTCGAGGAAGCCGTCGGGGTGGCGGAGAAGGTGCGTCAGCTGGTGCTCGAGCAGGCGTTCACTTCGGAGGAAGGGCATCGCTTCGAAGCCTCGATCACTTGTGGCGTGTCTGCTTTCCACGGTACCGAGGAAACGGTCGAGGCGATCCTGCATCGCGCCGATCAGAATCTCTACCAGGGCAAGCGTACGGGGCGCAATCGGATCGTCGCGGATGAATGGGATAGCTGACAGGGGGCTGTCGTCCACCTCTGCCGGCATCGGGCAAACCGACTGGCTGGCCGATGCGCTGGGCTTGGCGCTGGCAGAAGGCTCGCCCCAGCCGCTGGCCACGCGTCTCTATCATCAGCTGCGGGAGTGGATCCAGGCGGGACGCCTGGTTTGCGGCCAGCGGCTGCCCTCATCGCGTCAGTTGGCTCGCGAGCTGGGGCTGGGGCGCAACACGGTGCTGGCCGCCTTCGATCAGCTGCTGGCCGAGGGCTTCCTGGTGACGCGGCATGGATCGGGCACCTTCGTTGCCGACCTGGCGTTTCCATGTACCACTCAACCCACCACCCAGCCGGCACTAGCGGTTGGGCTCACCACGTCGCACACGCTACCGGCTCGAGCAGATGCGCCGTCGCTCTCTTCGCGCGGCACGTCGCTGCTGGCGTTCTGCCATGCCAGCCAGGAGCGCCCCATCCTGGCCCCCGGCGTGCCGGCGCTGGATCGTTTCCCCCATGGCCCGTGGCAGCGGCTGGTACGCCGCCACCAGCAGCGCATGCCGCGGGAGTGGCTGGCCTATCAGGCCCAGGGCGGCGTGCCGACGCTGCGCGAGGCGCTGGCCGACTACCTGCAGCTCTCGCGCTCGGTGCGCTGTCGCCCCGAGCAGATTCTCATCGTGCAGGGGGCGCAGCAGGGCTTCGAGCTGATCGCCAGACTGCTCAGCGACCCCGGCGACAAGGTATGGATCGAGGAGCCGGGCTACCCTGGCGCTCAGGCCTGCTTCGCGGCTGCCGGACTCGATTTGCAGGCGGTGCCGGTGGATGACGAAGGCCTCAGCGTAGCGGCTGCGGCGAACGCCGAGAGTCCGAGACTGATCTATGTGACGCCCTCGCATCAATACCCCAGCGGCGTGACCATGAGCCTGTCCCGTCGCTTGGCGCTGCTGGAAGCCGCGGAGCGGCACGGCGCCTGGATCGTCGAGGACGACTACGACAGCGAGTTTCGCTACGGGCAGCGTCCCATCGCCGCCCTGCAGGGGCTCGTGGACGATAGCCGTGTCATCTACGTGGGCACCTTCAGCAAGGTGATGTATCCCGGACTGCGCCTGGGCTACGTGGTACTGCCCGAGCCCTTGGTCGAGCCGTTCCGCCGGGCCAACGCGCGGCTTCACCGCGAGGGGCAGTACCCGGTACAGGCGGCCTTGGCGGAGTTCATCGTCGGCGGGCAGTTCTCACGTCACATCCGGCGCATGCGTGACTGCTACCGTCGGCGTCAGGCGCTGCTGCGCAAGGCCCTGGCGCCCGCCGTGGCACGCGGCCTGCGTCTATCCGACGGGCAGGCCGGCATGCATCTGGTGGCCTGGCTCGACGAGGCGGAGCAAGAGCGTGAGTTGCTGCGGCGGGGTGCGGCGCAGGGCCTCTCGCTGTCGCCGCTGTCGAGCTATTACCTCGAGGCACCCGCTCGCCCCGGCCTGGTGCTGGGCTATGCCGGTACCGTGGAGGCCGAGATCGAACGGGCCGGGCGCTGGCTGGCTCGCGAATGGCTGAGCCTAGGTTGACAGCGCCGATAGCGACGACCTCTGACGTCCCTCATCATCGAAGTTGTCCGATGCGAGCCAGCGCACCAGGCGGGCTTCGTTGGCAGGCCATTCGTCGTCGAGCAGCGAGAACCAGGCGGTGTCGCGGTTGCGTCCCTCGACTACACGGTGCTGACGGAATATCCCCTCGAAGCGAAAGCCCAGGCGCTCGGCGGCACGCCGCGAGGCGGCGTTGAGCGCATCGCACTTCCATTCGTAGCGCCGGTAGCCCAGGGCGAAGGCATTGCGCATCATCAGCAGCATGGCTTCGGTGGCCGCCGGCGTGCGGCGAAGCGGCGGCGTGAAATGGATATGGCCGACCTCGATGCTGCCGTGCTCCGGCACGATGTTGAGATAGCTGGCCAGTCCCAGGGCCCGCCCGGATTCCGCTTCGACGATGGCAAAGAAGAGCGGATCCTCGCTGCGCGCACGCTCGGCCAGCCAGACATGACACTGCTCGGCATCGCTGAACGGCATGCCGCCGGAATAGGCCCAGCGTGCTTGTGGTGTGTCGTGGGGCCCCTCACCGGGCAATAGAAAGGCGGCGAACAGCGAATCGCCATGGCGCTCTGCCGACAGCGGTTCGAGGCGAACCCGCTCGCCCAACAGGGAAGCGCGCTGTGGCCTGCTTGCCGGCTGCCAGCCGGGCAGGGCGACACCGATGGGGCGGCCGTCTACGGGTTGCGTGCTCATGCCTGCGGCTCCTCGTCTGCCAGTGTCTGCATTTCGTGCCAAAGCTGGCGCGCCTGCGGGTCGGCGCTCTGCGCCAGGGCCGCTTCGACCCCTGCCTGATCGGCCCGGGAACGCTGCCGGCCGAGTTTGGCCTTGCCTTCGAGCGCTTCGATGCGCAGGCGAAAGCCGACCACGCCGGCCTGCATCTTTTCCAGGTAGTCGTGCTCGCGGCCCAGCGAATCGAGCAGGGCGGGTTCGAAGTGGGCCAGGCTGCGCTCGAGCAGCTCCCGCGTGGCCGCGGCGTCCAGCAGCTCCAGGCGCCCCGTGGCGTGCACGGCCAGGTAGTTCCAGGTGGGCACGGCAGGCCGACTGGCGTACCAGCTCGGCGAGACATAGGCGTGGGGCCCGCTGAAGATTGCCAGCGCCCGGTTGCCGTCCAGCGCTCGCCAGTGAGGATTGGCTCGGGCGAAGTGGCCGTAGAGCGAACCGAGCTCGCCTTCGCTTCGTTCCAGCGTCAGGGGCAGGTGGGTAGCCTGCAGATCGGCGCCGACCAGCACGGCGAAGCCGTAGCGCTCGACCAGCGCCCAGGCCTGCTCGCGCGTCAGCCGCATCGATGGGGGAACGTACATGGCGCCTCCGCTCAACCCTGGTCTGCCTGGGTGTCGAACAGCAGACCGTAGTGATAGAAGGTCGTATCGCGCTGCCAGCCGAGCGATTCGTAGAGCGCCTGGGCGGTGCGGTTGTCGATCTCGGTGGCGAGCTTGAGATGGCCGACGCCATGGGCTCGGGCGAGCTCCCTGGCGGCCTGCATCAGGGCGCGCCCGACGCCGCTGCGACGAGCCTCGGGGGCGACGAACAGATCGTTGAGCAGCCACAGCGGGGCCAGGCGCACGGTGGAAAGCAGGGGGTAGAGCTGTACGAAACCCTGCAGTTCTCCCTGGCTGCCGGTATCAACCAGAATGTAGGAGTCGCCGCGCTCCAGGCGTGCCTGCAGAAACTGCCGGGCGCCTTCGAGATCGGACGCCTGGCGGTAGAACTGCCGGTAGCCGTCGAGCAGTTGGCTGAGTGGCTCCAGGTCGTTGCGGGTGGCTTGGCGAATGGTCATGGGTGGCTCCTCTGCGTTGCGAAGGAAACACTGCACAAATGCCTGCGCGAGCGAATCACTGCGTTGCGCGGTGCCGAAGCGTCGGACCGTCGGAATCCTCACATATACCCCATATGCTCCGGTTGACTCGCAGCCTGCGGCTTCTCGCCCCTTCGGGGCCAGCCTACGGCTGTTTGTCGCTTCGCTTGGTACTGTGCTCCGTGCGCCTTGTGCTTCATCCCGCTCGTCGATTTGTTCAGCGCTTCCCGAAGGGTGAGGGCCAGTGTGGTATGAATCTGGTTCCTTGCTAAGGGCCAGTTCGACGTCATTCAGGGGAACCACTTTGCGTTGGCAGGGAGGTAGCAAAAAACACCGGCGATCGGCCATGAGCGGGCTAGAATGGAGCGATGACTCTCTCGACCGAACGCCGTCACACGGGCGGCATGACCCCAGCCGCCGAGACGACGCTGCGCCTGCCCTATCGGCCTCCCTATGACTGGCAGGCGATGCTCGGCTTTCTGGCCCGGCGTGCCATTGCCGGCCTGGAGCGTATCGATGGCGAGACCTATCACCGCCTCTTCCTCGAACAGGGAGCGGTGGGCTCCGTGAGTGTCACTCACGCTCCGGCCGATACGTCGCTGCATGTCACGCTGCGTCTGCCCGAGTCTATCGATCCGTCCGCTGTCGTCGCGCGGCTGCAGCGGCTCTTCGACCTGCAGGCGGACCCCGAGGCGATACGCCAGGGGCTCGGCCGCGATCCCACCCTGGCGCCATTGGTCGCGCGCCGTCCGGGACTGCGGGTGCCAGGCGGCTGGGACCCTTTCGAAGTCGCCGCACGCGCGATACTCGGCCAGCAGGTCAGCGTCGATGCCGCCACCCGGCTTGCCGGGCGCCTGGTCGAACGCCTGGGCGAGCGGCTGACAGCGCCGTTCGCTCCCGGGCTCGACCGGCTGTTCCCCGTGCCCGAGCGCTTCACCTTCGCCGAGATCAAGGCCCTTGGCATGCCCAGCGCACGCGCCAACGCCCTGGCGGGTCTGGCCTCGGCCTACCGCGAGCAGCCGCAGCTGTTCGAGCGGCGTGGCGACCTTGACGACAACGTGGCGCAGCTGTGCGCGCTGCCCGGCATCGGTGCCTGGACGGCGCACTACATCGCCATGCGCGGGCTGCGGGAGAGCGATGCTTTCTTGCCTTCGGACGTGGCCGTACAGCGGGCACTGGCGGAGCAGGGCAAACGCCCCACGCCGCGTGAGCTGCTCGCCCGCGCCGAGGCCTGGCGGCCCTGGCGTGCCTATGCCGTGATGCACCTGTGGCATGCCGATGCGGCAACGACACAGGCAAAAGCGAGCGCGACAGGCTAAAGCGAGACAGGGCTAATAGATAGACAGGCGAAAGAGATGGGAGTGATGCGATGCAACTCTGGCTTGATCTGATGCCGTCGCCAGTGGGCGAGCTGAGTCTGGTCGGCGACGAGCAGGGGGCTCTGCGAGCGCTGGAGTTCGACAGCAACGACGAGCGCCTGCATCGCCTGCTGGCGCGTCACTATCGCGATTATCATCTCTCCAAGGGTAGAGCGCCCCTGCTCGTTCGTGGGGCCCTGGAAGCCTACTTCGCCGGCGACCCGTCCCATCTCGATGCGCTGCCGGTGGCCACCGGCGGTACCGAGTTCCAGCGTCTGGTGTGGCAGGCACTGCGCGGCATTCCATTCGGCACCACCATCAGCTACGGCGAGCTGGCCGCCAGGATAGGACGGCCCGGGGCCAGCCGCGCCGTGGGTCTGGCCAATGGCGCCAACCCGATCTCCATCGTGGTGCCCTGCCATCGGGTGATCGGCGCCAACGGTACCCTGACCGGCTATGGCGGCGGGTTGCCGCGCAAGCGCTGGCTGGTGGAGCATGAGCGGGGGCTGGTGCAGGGCGAGTTGTTCCAAGGGGAGCTGGCGCTTCCCTAGCCCAGCCGGGCCGGCTTTAGGACTCTTCCGACAGCCCTTCCAACAGCTTGCCGAGCAGTTCGCTCAATGTTTCCTGCTCTTCGCGGCTCAGGGCGGCGAGCATCTTGGCTTCATTCTGCACGTGCTCGGGGATCATGCGCTCCATCAGCGCCAGGCCTTTGTCGGTCAGCGAGACCAGCGTGCCGCGGCGATCCTCGGGGTTCGGCGAGCGCACGATCAGGCCCGCCTTCTCCAGCCGGTCCAGCCGGCTGGTCATGCCACCCGAAGAGATCATCAGCGTCTCGAACAGCTGCGTCGGCCCCAGGCGATAGGGGGGACCCGCGCGGCGCAGCGTCGCCAGCACGTCGAACTCCCCGGCCTGCAGGCCATGTGACTTGAAAAAGAGCTGCAACCGCTCCTGGGTGAGCAGCTGCGTGGTCTTCAGATACCCCACCACCTCCATCGGCAGCAGGTCGAGTTCGGGCATTTCGCGCTGCCATTGCGCAACGGCGTGCTTGACACGGTTCATGTGCGTATTTATCTTTCTATCAAGATACTTTTTGGCAAGATTCTTGTTGCCGCGCTATAGGAGTCGATAATGACCAATTCCACGCTATCGAGCAACCGTACCGGCTGGTATGCCCTGGGTTGCCTGCTGCTGGTCGGCAGCCTGCTGGCGCTTTCGCTGGCCGTGGCCAAGCTTGCCGACGACGCCGGCGCACCGCGCCTTGGTTTCCTGATGGTGGCGGTCACCGGCGCTGGCGTACTGCTGCTGGCACTGGCGGCGGTACAACGTCAGCCGATGAAACTCGACCGGCGCATCATCGAGTACGCGCTGGTGTCGGGTGCGCTGTTTGCCTTGCCCAATGCGTTGGGTTTCCTGGCGGTACGCCACGTGGGGGCGGGTTTCGTTTCGCTCAGCTTCGCCTTTCCGATCCTCGTGACCTGGGTGCTGGCGCTAGGCTTGGGCATGGAGCGCATGAACCTGCTGCGACTGAGCGGTGTGCTGCTGGGGCTCTCGGGCGGGGTGCTGCTGGCGTGGGCCAAGGCCGGCGGTATGTCAGGGGCCCAAGTCTGGGTCGTGCTGGTCCTGGCGATTCCCCTGATCATCGCGCTGGGAAATATCTATCGCACCCTGCGCTGGCCCGGCGAGGCGGGGCCGGTCTATCTCGCCGCCCTGATGCTGCTGGGTGGCGCCCTGGCGCTTGCGCCCTTCGTGCTGGCCTTCGAGGCGCGTCAATTCGCTCAGCTGCTCGGCTCTGCCGACGTGCTCCGGCTGCTGTTCGCCGAGGTCGCCGTCTTCACCGTGCTCTACGTCTTCTACTTCGTACTGCAGAAGATCGCAGGCCCCGTCTATCTCAGCCAGATCGGCATGGTGGCGGCGCTGGTCGGCACCCTGATCGCCGTCTTGCTGCTGGGTGAGTCGGTGCCGCCCTTCCTTGGCTTGGCGGGGGTGCTGGTGGCCCTCGGTGCCGCGCTGTTCCACCGTGGCGCTTCGCACCACACGTCAGCGCCGACGCTGGCCGTGGCGAAACCTTGAACCGGGCCCGTTGGGCGGCCCGGGTCGATGCCTCGCCGATGGAAGGGTTCGATCCCGCCGCGCTGGATGCGCTGCTGGCCTAGTGAGCGATTCGTGGTGGAGTTGAGCGGGGCTAGACGCTACCTTCCTTTTCGATCACCAGCACTCGGGCTTCGCCGACCGGGCTTGCGACATGCTCGGTACCAACCGAGGCATAGAAGATATCGCCCACTTCCAGCAGTTGGCTATGCTCGACACCTTCGCGGCGATAGCGCATTTCCACCTGGCCGTCGAGGACCACGAAGACTTCCTCGCCGTCGTTGACGTGCCAGCGGTAGGGCTGGTCGGTCCAGTGCAGGCGGGTGGTGATGCCATTCATGTTGGCGATGTCCTGAGCGCCCCAGGCACGCTCGGCAGTGAAGTCCCGACTGCGGGTGATTTTCATGAATTGGCTTCCTTGATTGTGCCGACGCAAGCGAAGGGATCCATACTAAGCCAGCGCGTATTTTGCACAAGCTCCGTGACCTCGAGGCCGTTTGTTTCAGCGCGGGCGGCCCGGTGCTCCATGAGGGTGTCTCGCCTGTCGATTCACGGCATGCTGGTTCGATCCCTTATCAGGCAGCCATGAGGCTGCACTTACCAGGAGAACTGCCATGCAATACATGCTGATGTGCTGTATCGACGAGGCGCTGTGGAACGGCCTGCCCGATGCCGAGCGTGACTCGGTCATGACCGATTACCACGCCCTGATCCAGGAAATGGTCACCAGCGGACACTACCGCGGAGGTGCTCGGCTGCAGTCGGTGGAGTCGGCTACCACGCTGCGTGAGCAGAACGGTAAGACGGTGATGCTGGACGGCCCCTTTGCCGAGAGCCGCGAGCAACTGGGCGGCTTTCACGTGGTGGAGTGTCGTGACCTGGACGAGGCCTTGGCACTGGCCCGGCGTATCCCGCCGCTGCGGGTCGGCGGCTCGGTGGAGGTGAGGCCGGTGGATCCCGCCTATCGATTGTGAGGATAGCGTGACTCTGGACGAGCTCTATCGCCGCGAATATGGCCACGTGCTGGCCAGCCTGATTCGCCGCTTCGGTCACTTCGAGCTGGCCGAGGATGCCGTGCAGGCGGCCTTCGAGGCGGCGATGGTGCAGTGGCCGGCCGAGGGCTGGCCACCGAATCCGACCTCGTGGCTGATTGCCACCGCGCGCCACAAGGTGGTCGATCAGTTGCGCCACCAGCAGATGCGCGAGCGCAAGGGCGACGAGCTGCGTCAGCACCTGGAGCTGCTGCTCGACAACGACCTCGAAGCCGAACCTCTCGACAGTCTGCGCCTGATCTTCGCCTGCTGTCATCCGGCTCTGGCACGGCCCGCCCAGGTGGCGCTGACGCTGCACACCCTGGGCGGGCTGCGTACCGAGGAGATCGCCCGGGCCTTCATGGTACCGGTGCCGACTCTGGCCCAGCGCCTGGTGCGGGCCAAGGCCAAGATTCGCGATGCCGGCATCCCCTTCGAGGTGCCCGACGACACCGCCCTGGACGAGCGCCTGGAGCCGATACTGGCAGTGATCTACCTGATCTTCAACGAAGGCTATGCGGCCAGCTTCGGCGACGACTGGGTGCGCGGCGACCTGTGCCGTGAGGCGATTCGGCTGGGACGCATGCTGGTACGGCTGCTGCCGGCGGAGCGGGAGGCGCGGGGGCTGCTGGCGCTGATGCTGCTGCATCATGCCCGGCGCGATGCACGCACCGACGCGGCCGGCGACATCGTGCTGCTGGATGAGCAGGATCGCTCGCGCTGGCATGCCGACGAGATCAAGGAGGGCAGTGCCCATGTGGGTATCGCGCTGCGTGGCGGGCTGCCCGGTGGCTATGCGGTGCAGGCCGCCATCGCCGCGCTGCACGCCGAGGCGGCGACTCCCGCAGACACCGACTGGCGGCGCATCGCCGCGCTCTACAGCCTGCTTTACGCCATTCAGCCGACGCCGGTGGTAGCGCTCAATCGGGCCGTGGCGGTGGCCATGGCCGATGGGCTGCAAGCAGGCCTGGAGCAGCTCGACAAGATTCACCTGCCCGGCTATCACCTGCTACCCGCTACGCGCGCCGACCTGTTGCGCCGGTTGGGGCGCCATGGCGAGGCGGCCGAGCAGTACCGCCAGGCCCTGGCACTGGTGACCCAGGGCGCCGAACGGCGCTTCCTCGAACGTCGCCTGCGGGAAGTCACGGCAGCGCACAGTGCTGTCGATTTTGCCGCTGCTGAATCGAAGACCCCATGAGCTTGGCCATCCGGGCTCGCTCGATGACTCACTCAACAACTTATTCAACAACTTATTCAACAACTTATTCAACAACAGGGAGACAAGACCATGAGCTACGTCGATGGATTCGTATTGCCGGTGCCTGAAGGCAATCTCGATGCCTATCTGGAGATGGCCCGAAAGGCCGGGGAGGTCTGGCGCGAGCACGGCGCGCTGGAGTACGTGGAGTGCGTCGCCGATGACGTCAAGCCGGGGGTGCATACCTCCTTCCCCCAGAGCGTAAAGCTCGAACCGGGGGAAACGGTGATCTTCTCCTGGATTCTCTATGCGTCGCGGGAGGAGCGCGATCGCATCAATGCCAAGGTGATGGAAGACCCGCGCATGGCGGACATGATGGAGCCGGCCAATCACCCCTTCGATGGCAAGCGCATGATCTGGGGCGGTTTTCGTGAGGTGCTGAGACTGCCTTGACGAAGTGTCAGACCAGCCAGGCCACGGCGAGCCCCGCCGTGGCCGAGGCCAGCAGCGGGCCGACCAGGCAGCGCGTCAGGCGGGCATTGCCTGCGCTGAAGGTCAGCACGACCTTGAACAGATTGTTCACCGCAGCGGCCAGCACGATGCCCATCACGGCGGTGGCGGGCGTGATGGTGTTCGTGGCCATGCGGCCCAGCGACAGGGCGATGGCATGCACGTCGGCGATGCCGGCGGTGGCGGCCAGCAGATAGATGCCGGCATCGCCGAGCCAGGCGCGCAGCCACTCGCCCAATACCATGACCGTTGCCAGCAGGGCACCGATCAGCAGCGCGACACGTAGCTCCAGCGGGTTCTGGCTCATTGGGCGCTCGGCCTTGAGGTCGTGGCGGTGGCGGCGCCATAGCCACAGCGCCGGCAGGAAGAGCGCCAACCCCATGGCCGCGAGTGGTGCCAGCAACTGCGGCAGCATGGCCGGGCCGACGAGGGCGGCATAGAGCAGCAGGCGGGGCAGCATGGTACCGCAGGCCAGCAGAATGCCGGCGGCGAGCATCGGCGCGAACTGAGGCTCGCGGCGCGCCTGTCGGGCATACTGCAGGGTCAGGGCGGTGGAGGAACTCAGCCCGGCGAACAGGCCGGTGAACAGGATGCCCTTCGCGGTGCCGCCGAGGCGCACGGCGAAGTAGCCGATGAACGAGATCGAGGCGACCAGCACCACCAGCCACCAGATCTCGTAGGGGTTGAGCACGCCGCCGGGGCCCATGTCCTCATTGGGCAACAGCGGCAGCACCACCACGCTGATCAACAGTAGCTTCAAGGCGGCATCGAGCTCGTTGGCGTGAAGCTTGTGCAGCAGCTCATGGATCTCGCGCTTGTTGTCGAGGATCAGCGCCGTGACCACCGCGCAGGCAGTGGCAAGGGCGACATCCACGGCCACCGCCAGGGCGCCGAAGCAGAAGGTCAGCAGCAGCCCGATCAGGCCGGTAATGCTGTAGTCGCCGCTCTTCTCCATGCTGGCCCGATAGCCGGCCAGTGCAATGCCGGCGATCGCCAGGAAGATCAATGGAAAGGCCCAGTATGTGAGCACCTCCGAGAGCAGCGCGGCCACGCCGCCAAACAGGCCGATCAGCGCATGGGTGCGTACCCCGGCCACGCGTTCGCCGGGCTCCCGTTCGCGGGCGGACCAGCCTCGTTCGATACCGATCAGGGCTCCCAGCAGCAGCGCCACGGCAAGCTCCATGAGTATCAGGTTGTCGGCGAAAAAGTCGCGAGCAATACCGTCCATCGGTTTTTTCTTTTCTGGAAAATTCACCTTCAGCGTGGAACGTCGTATCGCACTGAGCAAACTCCTCGGCCATTGGCTGCCATCACTCAAGAGCTGTGTCATCAGCTCGTTACGTAGGGCCATTCATACTCCCACGCTGGTTCGGCAAGCCATAACAGGGCAGAATTCTGCCCTCGAACCACCATTTTCTTGCTGTGAGCGTGCCCCATGCCCCCCGTCAACGAAACGCCCCATCAGGTTCCCTTCCGCGAGGCCGTGATGGTCTGGCTGCGCGTGGCCATGCTCAGCTTCGGCGGCCCGGCGGGGCAGATCGCGGTGATGCACCGCATTCTCGTCGAAGAGAAGAAGTGGATAGGTGAGAAGCGCTTTTTGCATGCGCTCAACTACTGCATGATGCTGCCAGGGCCGGAGGCCCAGCAGCTGGCCATCTACATCGGTTGGTTGATGCACCGCACCAAGGGTGGCCTGTTGGCGGGCAGCCTGTTCGTGCTGCCCGGCTTCATCGCCATCCTGGCGCTGAGCTATCTCTACGCCGCGCTGGGCAACGTGGGCCTGGTGGAGGGGCTCTTCTTCGGTCTCAAGGCGGCCGTACTGGCGGTGGTGCTCCACGCCGTGGTGCGCATCGGCAAGCGGGCACTGCGTAACCGGGTGATGATCGGTCTGGCGGCAGCGGCCTTCGTGGCGATCTTCTTTCTCGAACTCGCCTTCCCGCTGATCATCCTGGGAGCCGCCTTGATCGGCTTCTGGGGCGGTAAACGCGGCATGACGGCTTTCCAGGCGGGCGGCGGCCACGGCGATGGCGGCGGGCCGGGGCTCAGCGACCGCGACTCGCTGCTCGGTGAGGGGCTGCCGGCCCATGCGCGTCCCAACCGCAGTTGGTCGCTGCGCGTCTCGGCGATCTTCCTGCTGCTGTGGCTGACACCGGTGGCGCTGCTGCTGGTCACGCTGGGCGGCGACAACGTGTTCAGCCAGATCGCCACCTTCTTCAGCAAGATGGCGGTGGTCACCTTCGGCGGCGCCTATGCGGTACTGGGCTACGTGACCCAGGAGGCGGTGCAGAACTACGGCTGGCTGGCCCCCGGCGAGATGCTCGACGGCCTGGGCATGGCCGAGACCACGCCGGGGCCGCTGATCCAGGTGGTGCAGTTCGTCGGCTTCATGGGTGCCTATCGCGAGGCGACCGGGCTCGATCCCATGCTTGCGGCTACCCTGGCGGCGGTGCTCACCACCTGGGTGACCTTCGTGCCCTGCTTCCTGTGGATCTTCCTCGGCGCCCCCTACGTGGAGCGGCTGCGTGACAACCGCGCCCTCAGTGCCGCGCTGTCGGCCATCACCGCCGCGGTGGTGGGGGTGATCCTCAATCTGGCGATCTGGTTCGGTCTCCACGTGATCTTTGCCGAAGTCGCCGAACGGCACCTGCTCGGGGTGCGCCTGCTGATTCCTCAGCTCGGCACGCTGGATCCTCTGGCCCTGCTGCTGGCTGCCGGGGCCATGGCCGCCATCTTCCACTTCAAGATCGGCATGCTGAAGGTGCTGGGCGGCTGTGCGCTGTTAGGTGTGCTGTTCTCTTTGGTTTTCTAGGCTTTGTACGAAAACTGTCTGCGCTCGGCCATGCGGTGTTAAAAATCGGCTCAAAATACTCATTTACACCCCGTAAACTCCGTTTTTTCGCCAATTTTTGCCTTGCCTGACCTTCGCTCGTCGACTTTTCGTACATAGCCTAGACGCTGGCGGGGCAGGAGGAGTAACGGCATGGCAGGCCGGCGCCATGGGTGCCATGCTGAACCCATGACCTGCAGCCTTGCCGGAGAAAGCTATGTCGTTGCCAAAACTCGGGAGTTACCTGCTGTCGTTGCTGTGCGGTGTCGCGCTGCTGGCGGCATCGATGAGTACCGCCAGCGCACGGGAGCTCGCTGCCGAGATTGACGAGATGGTCGAAGTAGAGATCGCCACGGTGGGGGTGGCCGGCTTCGGTGGCCCGCCCGTGGTGCTGCTTCGGGAACCGGGGGCGCGCGAGGTGATTCCCATCTTCATTGGCATCAACGAGGCCGGCGCCATCCTTCGCGGCCTCGCCGGAGAGCGTTCGCCGCGGCCCATGACCCACGACCTGCTGAGCGACGTGCTGGGTGAGATGGAAGCCACCCTGGAGCGCGTCTACGTCGATGCCATCGTCGATCACACCTTTCTCGGCATGCTCGAGCTGAGCCTGCCGGGGCGTGACGAGCGGGTGCGTATCGACAGCCGTCCCAGCGATGCCATCGCTCTGGCCATCCATGCGGGGGCGAGCATTCATGTGGCACCTCAGGTGCTCGAGGCGGCACGGGACATCGAGTACGAAGGTCTGGACGATCAGGTGGTGGTGGCGCTCGGCATCACCGTCGCGCCGGTCACCGCCGATCTGCGCGAAGCGCTGGGGCTGCCCGATCAGGCCGGTGTGCTGGTCAGCGACGTACGTGGCCCGGCGGCCGATGCCGGCCTGGAGCCGGGTGCGCTGCTGCTGGAAGTGAACGGTGAGGTGCCCGAGACGCCGCTGCGCTATCTCGAGCTGGTGCGCGACACGGCCGTGGACGAAGACGCCCGGCTGCGCTACTGGCAGCAGGGCGAGGAACACGAGATCGAGGTCACTACCGACGTACCGCCGCGCGAGCCCATGCCGCGGCCTAGGCAGGACGTGCCCGGCATTCGTACCTGAGCGACGGGCAGGGCAAGTGACTGGCCAAGGCGGGCATCAGCCCGTCCTGGCTGCTGTCGGAGCGCCTCAGAAGGTCTCCCACTCCTCTTCGGCCTGTCGTGCCTGTCGCGGCTTGGGATCCGCGGCAGGGCGAGGCAGTGCGGCACGCGGCTGGGCCGCTGTGGCGGGCCGTCGTGGCGCAGCCTGAGCCTGCCCATCCTCGCCGAGCACGAAGGTGCCGACCAGCTCGTTGAGGTGCTGAGCGTGGTGGCGCATTTCGTTGGCGGTGGTGCTGGTGTGCTGCACCATGGCGGCATTCTGCTGGGTCATGGTATCCATCTCGGCCACGGCAGTGTTGATCTGGCCGATACCCGCGTTCTGCTCCCGGGCCCCGGCGCTGATCTCGGCGATGACGTCATTGACCCTCGCCACGCTGGTCACGATCTCGCGCATGGTCTCGCCGGCACGCTGAACGATAGCGCTGCCGTCGCGGGCGTGGGTCACGGAAGCGTCGATCAAGGCGCGGATTTCCCGGGCCGCTTCGCCCGACCGGCTGGCCAGCGAGCGGACTTCCTGAGCCACCACGGCAAAGCCGCGACCGTGCTCGCCGGCCCGTGCCGCCTCGACCGAGGCGTTGAGCGCCAGGATATTGGTCTGGAAGGCGATTCCGTCGATCAGGCCGATGATCTCGGCAATGCGCTTTGAGGAGGTGTCGATGTCGCTCATGGTGCGCTCGACCTGCTGCATCGCAGCCTCTCCTTCGCGGGCGACCTGGGAGGTGGCGATGACCAGCTGATTGGCCTGTTCGGCCGATTCGGCGCTGTGGTTCACCGTAGCGGTGATCTCCTCCATGGAGGCGGAGGTCTCCTGCAGGTTGGCGGCGGCCTGCTCGGTGCGGGTGGCCAGCTCGTCGCTGCCCTGGGCAATCTCCTCGGCGGCCTGGTGCACGCTGGTGGTGCTGCGCCGCACGTCGCGCAGGGTCTCCTGCATGCGTGACACGAAGGCGTTGAACTGGGCGGCCAGCTCGCCGATCTCGTCGCGGCTCTCGATTTTCAGACGGCGTGTCAAATCGCCCTGGCCTTTGGCGATGTCGCGCATCGCTTCTGCGGTGCGGCGGATGGGCTGCACGGTACGGCGTACGAGCCATACCGAAACCGCAGCTACGGCGATGAAAACCGCTATACCGGTGAGAGCGGAAATCAGGATAGAGCGACGCAGCTCAGCAGCGGCCAGCTCACCGGCTGCGGCCATGGAAGCGTCGATGTCGGTGATGTAGACACCGGCGCCCAGCATCCAGTCGAACTCGGGCACGTTAGTGGCGTAAGAGTACTTCGGCTCGATGTCATTGGTGCCGGGGTACTCCCAGGGATAGGCATAGAAGCCGCCACCTTGCCGAGCGACGTCGATCAGATCGCGAATGATGTAGGCGCCGTCCGGTGCCTGAACGCCGAGCATGTTGGTGCCTTCGCGGTGGGGCATGGGGGCGGTGGCGACATTGAGCCCGTCGTACTGGTAGGCGAAGACGTAGTTGTTACCTTCGAACTGGATGGCGCGCACGATTGCCGCGGCACGCTCGCGCTTCTCGCCATCGCTCAGGCTGGCATCCTGCAGGATGGGTCGTATGGCCGTGCGGGCGCTCTCGACGACGTCGCGAACGCCGGCTTGGCGAGTTTCGATCAGTAGCTGCCGCTGGCGGTCGAGGGTGTCCTGGCTGCTCTGGATGCGGCTATAGGCATCCAGGGCCACCAGGCCGACGGTCGTCAAGAGCAGAGGGAGAAGTACCAACAGCAGGATACGGGCCTGCAGGCCCAGCGCAGAGGAGGCTTTTATGGCCGATTCTTTCATGTTTTTTGATCTCGGGACTAAGTAAGGCTTGTACGGGAGGCAAGCACTTACTTACATCGGCCAAAAGCCATGAAACTTGACGGTAAAATGCCCTTAACCTTAGTCGCGTAGCCGGGTCAACCCCTCCTGGGCGGTAGAGGCCACCAACCGGCCGCTGCGGTCATAGATGCTGCCGCGGGCAAACCCTCGGGCACCGCCGGCCCAGGGGCTGTCCATGTCGTAGAGCAGCCAGTCGTTGACCTGCACGTCGTGGTGGAACCACAGCGCGTGGTCGAGGCTGGCAATCTGCAGTTTGGGGTCGCGGAAGGTGATACCGTGCGGCACCAGCGCCGTAGTCAGCAGGTTGAAGTCGGAGCTGTAGGCCAGCAGATAGCGGTGCAGGGCCGGGTCGTCGGGCAGCTCGCCGGTGAGCCGGAACCACAGTCGCTTGCGTGAGGGCTGTCCCGGTTCGGCTTCGTCGCCCAGGTGCAGGAACTCGATGGGGTGACCGGGAAAGCGCTCCAGGCGGGCGCTTGGATCCTGGGCCAGGGCCTCGGGCGTTGCCAGTTGGGGCATCGCCATCTGGTGCGCCATGCTCTCTTCGCGGCCGTGGAAGGAGGCGCTGCAGAAGAAGATCGGGCGCCCTTTCTGAATGGCAGTGACGCGCCGGGTGGTGAAGCTGGCGCCATCGCGTACGCCGTCGACCTGATAGACTACCGGGCGGTGAGGGTCGCCGGGACGCAGGAAGTAGCCGTGCAGCGAATGCGCCTGGCGCGAGGCATCCACCGTGCGGGTGGCCGCCGAAAGCGCCTGGCCGAGTACCTGGCCGCCGAACAGCTGTGGCAGGCCCAGGTCCTGGCTGCGGCCGCGGAACAGGTTCTCCTCGATCTCTTCCAGGCCGAGCAGAGCGACGAGCTGGTTCAGGGCGTCGGACATGTGGCTTCCTCAGGGCGTATCATACGGTTGTTTCAGGCATCAGCATAACGGAGTCCGCGCCGATGCGCAGTGACGAATTCTACATGCATCGGGCGCTGGACCAGGCCCGTGAAGGGTTGGCGGCCGGCGAGGTGCCGGTGGGGGCGGTGGTGGTGAGTCCGGCCGGAGAGATCGTGGGCGCGGGCTTCAATGCGCCCATCTCGGGCCACGATCCCAGCGCTCATGCCGAGATTCGCGCTCTGCGCGATGCCGCCCGGCGGCTGGGCAATTACCGCCTGGAGGGCTGCACGCTCTACGTCACCCTGGAGCCCTGCCTGATGTGCACCGGGGCGATCATCCATGCCCGCATCGCCCGCTTGGTCTATGGAGCGGCAGAGCCGCGCACCGGCATGGTGGAGTCCAAGGCCAACCTGTTTGCCCAGCCCTGGCACAACCATCGGGTCATGGTGGAGGGCGGCGTGCTGGCCGCGCGTGCCGCCAAGCTGCTCAAGGCCTTCTTCGAGGCCCGTCGGGAGCGTGACGAAGCGGCATCAGGCCCGCTCGGCGATCACTAGTGGCGGAGCCGCCTTGACCCGGTTGCGGCCCTCGGCCTTGGCGCGATAGAGGGCATCGTCGGCGGCCTGCATGATGACGGCAACGTCCAGCGGGCCATCGACCAGCGTGACCACGCCGATGCTGGCAGTCAGGCGCTGACCGTCATGATGCTGCAGCTCGGCATCCAGTAGTTGGCGGCGCAGCGTATCGGCGATTTCCAGCGCTCGCACGGCATCGACCCGTGGCAGGCAGGCGACGAACTCCTCGCCGCCGTAGCGGGCGAACAGGCCGCCAGTCGACTCGATCTGCTCGCGCCCGATCCGGCCGAGTTCAATTAGATAGCGATCTCCCACCAGGTGGCCCTGGTGATCGTTGATACGCTTGAAATGATCCACATCGCATATCAGTACGCTCAGCGGACGCTGCACGGCATTGGCCTCGAGCGCCTCCATGAACAGGCGCCGATTGGGTAGTCGTGTCAGTTCGTCATGCCGGGCCAGCCACTCGACCTCTTCCTGGAGCTGGCTGCGCATGCGAATTTCTCGCCGCAACACCCGGTTGGTGTCGCGTACCCGCCGATGCTGGCGCGCCAGGCGGGTATAGCCGTGCAGCACCAGATAGAGCAGATAGGCCAGGGTAAGTCCGGTGATCAGCGTGACCACCGGGTGGCGCGGCAGGCGCTGAAGCAGCCGGGCATGGCTGGGTTGGACGCTGAGCAGCAGCGGAGTGCCTGCCACGTCGAGTTGTGTCTGGTGCTGCCAGGGTGCGAGCCGTGTATCAGGCGCTCGGCTGGCCAGGACTTGCTCTCCCTGGCTGAGGACCAGGCCGAAGTGACGGCCGTCTACCTCACGAAACAACGCCTCGGCCAGCATTGGCAGCCCGATGACCATGGCTACGGCGCCGAGAGTGCGTTGCTCGTCGAGAGGGATCGGCAGGTAATGAATGATGCCGGGAACGCCCTGCAGCAGCATGATCACGTCGGTGCGGCCGATGCGCTGTTCGAACAGCGCCCGACTCACGGCCTCGCGACCGGCGGGCTGGACATCGAAGAGGCGTGCTCCCAGCACCTGAAGATTGATGTCGCTGGGTGGATAGACGCGAATAAGGCGGCTGTCGGGATCGACGAAGGCGATGTTGAGCAGATAGCGGAAATCGCGATGATACAGCGTTGCCTGGCGCGACCACTGTTCCTGACTGGGGGGCGCATCGAACAGCGTCCAGACGTTGGCGAAGCGCTCAACCGCCGTCAGATGATCCTGAATTTCACGCGTCAGGCGCTGGCCGAGCTGTTTGGCTTCCGCCGCGACGGTGCCGTGCAGCTCCCTCTCGGTCACGTTTTTCTGGTGATACCACAGCAGCAGCACGGCCACCACGAGAGCCAGAGAGGGTGCCAGAGCCCGCCTGAGTGGAGCGGCGTGAAGTCGCCAGCCCGGCAGTGCGGCCACGCTCAGAGCGGCCAGCAATAGCGCTAGGGACAGCGTGGTCCAGAGGCCTGCCGCCGTTCGCAGTAGTGGCGTATCCGACCCGGCAACGTCGAGCAGTCCCTGTGCGCTCAACAGCATGGCCATGATCAGCAGTAGCGGGCCGCCAAGCGTGGACTGAGAATGCGTGACGATGAGTACGGCCACGAGAATCAGGCTCAGGGTCGTCAGTAGAGCCGGGCGCCATGCTTCCAGGGTCATCCCCTTGACCAGGCTGTGGCTCATGGCGTCCCAGCTCTCCAGCGTTACCCAGTATTCCGGCAGGGCATAGCTGGCCAGGGCCAGCAGCAGCGGCAACATCACGGCACTTACCATACCCTTGGCCAGCGATCGTCCACCAAGCAGCATCATCAACTGGGCCAGGGCGAGCAGTCCGGCCAGGCCCAGCGTGACGAACTCGTGCAAGGGGGGCTGGTCGCCGCCCACGCCGACGAGCCCCAGGGTCAGGGGAACGAAAGCCAGGCTGGTCAAGAGGGCAGCGTGGCGGGACATGGTCACGTTCTACTGGTGGAGGGGAGAGATGATATCGAACAACGGGAATTGCTCGTCCTCGCCATTTGGCGCTTCGTTCAACTGCAGATACTGCTGCTGGCTGCGGTCCACGTACGACAGGATCTCGTAGTAGCGCCGAATGTTGCGCACGTAGATCACCGGCTCACCGCCCCGCGCATAGCCATGACGGGTCTTGCTGTGCCATTCGCGCTTCTGCAGCAGCGGTAGCGCCTCGCGCACGTCTTCCCAGAGATTCGGGTCGCCACCCAGTTCTTCGGCGATACGGCGGGCATCGTACAGATGGCCTAGCCCGACGTTGTAGGCGGCCATGGCCATGTAAAGGCGGTCATCTCCTTGTATCGACTCGGGCAGCCGATCCTTTAATTGTCGCAGGTAGCGTGCCCCGCCGTCGACGCTCTGCGCCGGGTCGAGGCGGTCGCTCACGCCCATTTCGCCGGCGGTGGGCAGGGTCAGCATCATCAGTCCTCTCACGCCGGTGGGCGAGGTGGCCTCTGGGTCCCAGTGCGACTCCTGATAGCCCAGCGCTGCCAGCAGTTTCCAGTCGAAGCCAGTGTTGCGCGCCGCTTCGCGAAACAGGTCGGCGTAGGTGGGCAGGCGCTCGTTGAGGTGCGCGATGAAGACCCGCGCGCCGACGTACTCGAGATAATCGTCATGGCCGAAGTGACGGGCCACCAGCTCGTCGAGCACGCCTGCCCGTTGCAAGCCGTAGAGGAAGCGGTTGGCCGCCTGTTGCAGGCCCAGGCCGCCGTTGGCGGGAAAGGCCCAGGCCATGGAGAGGGGGTTGCCCAACGGGAAGCCACGCTCGACGCCGGGGAAGAAGATCCGGTTGATACGGAACTGGTGCTCGAAGACCACGGCGGCGTCCAGGTAGCCGCTTTCCACCTGGCTCAGCAGCTCGGCCACTTCCACCTCCGAGGATTCGCGCCACCCCAGCTCCGGATGTTCCGCCTGCAGCTCGCGCAGCACGCGATCGGCGCCCGAGCCGCGGATGGTACCGATGGTCAGGCCGGTAAGGGCTTCCGGGCCGTTGACCGGGGGCAGGCCGCGCCGATAGACCAGTAGCGGTTGCAGGTCGAGGATCGGGCGACTATAGATAAGGTCGGGCTGGGTCAGATCCAGCGGCAGGGCCGCCGCCGCCAGATCGCCCTCCTGACGCACCGCGTCCAGCGCGCTTTGAATGTGGTGTCGGGCGTCCAGTGTCAGGCTGACGCCGAGATACTCGGCGAAACGGCGCATCAGCTCATACTCGAAGCCGGTCGGGCCGTGACGCCCCTCGTAATAGGTGGTTGGCGTATTGCGCGTATGGATGCTGATGAAATCGCGCTCGCGTACCTCTTCCAGTAGGCCGCTGACAGGCTTGAAATGGCGGTAGGGGGTCAGGCACAGGACGACTCCCAGCAGCAGCATGGCGGCCAGGCGCAGACGACTCAGCAATGTACGATTCGCGAACTCGGGCATTCAGCTGACGATCGGCGATGAGAGCTTCACGATAACGGCCCGAGCCACGGCTGTCATCCGCTGCATTTCGTCTGCCCGCCGCTTTCCAGTATCATAGCGCCTTTCTTCGCCGCCGCGCGGCCCTTCCTCCGCTTGCTTCAGAGGCTTCAAGACATGCTCGAACTTCGAGGCGCGCCTGCCCTTTCCGCTTTCCGTCACGACAAGCTGCTGGCTGCCCTGCGCGCACGGGTTCCCGAGGTCGAGTCCCTGCACGCTTCCTACGTGCACTTCGTGGATCACGATGGTGAGCTATCCGACGATGAACGGAGCCTGCTCGGCCAGTTGCTCGACTATGGCATCAAAGACGACGGCGCCCCGGCCGACGCCGATGGCCAGCTGTTTCTGGTGGTGCCGCGTATCGGCACTCAGTCTCCGTGGTCGTCCAAGGCCACCGATATCGCCCGCAACTGCGGCCTGGCCCAGGTGCGCCGTCTCGAGCGGGGCATCGCCTATCGTGTGGCGCTCAAGGCGCCGATGTCGGAAGCGGCCTTCATGGCGATCCGCGAGACCCTGCACGATCGCATGACCGAGAGCGTGCTGGTCGATGCCTCCGATGCCGCCCAGCTGTTCGCCCATCCCGAGCCGGCCCCGCTGGGACGGGTGGACATTCTCGAGGGCGGCCGGGCGGCGCTGGAACAGGCCAACGTTGCGCTGGGCCTGGCCCTGGCCGAGGACGAGATCGACTATCTGGTTGAGGCGTTCCGCGAGCTTGCGCGCAACCCCACCGACGTCGAACTGATGATGTTCGCCCAGGCCAACTCCGAGCACTGCCGACACAAGATATTCAACGCCGACTGGGTGATTGACGGCGAGGCGCAGAGCCATTCGCTGTTCAAGATGATCAAGAACACCTACCAGGCCTCGCCCGGCGACATTCTCTCCGCCTACAGCGACAACGCCGCGGTGATCAAGGGCAGCGAAGCGGGGCGCTTCTTCGCCGCACCGCTGACCGGCAAGGCCGCCGAGCGTGCCGTTTACGCCGCGCATCGCGAGCCGATCCATATCCTGATGAAGGTGGAAACCCACAACCATCCCACCGCCATCGCGCCCTATCCGGGAGCGGCCACCGGGGCCGGCGGCGAGATCCGTGACGAGGGGGCCACGGGCATCGGCTCCAAGCCCAAGGCGGGTCTGACCGGCTTCACCGTCTCCAACCTGCGTATTCCCGAGTTCGTCCAGCCCTGGGAAGCCTTCGACTACGGCAAGCCCGAGCGCATGCAGTCGGCGCTGGCCATCATGCTCGAAGGACCCATCGGCGGGGCCTCGTTCAACAACGAGTTCGGCCGCCCCAACCTGACCGGCTATTTCCGTACCTACGAACAGGACATCCTGGGTGCCGGTGGCATCGAGCGGCGCGGCTATCACAAGCCGATCATGATCGCCGGCGGCTACGGCAACATTCGCGAGGGCCACGTCCAGAAAGGCGAGATTCCGGTCGGCGGCAAGCTGATCGTGCTGGGCGGCCCGGCCATGCTGATCGGTCTGGGCGGCGGCGCCGCTTCGTCGATGGCCTCCGGCGCCTCCAGCGCCGATCTCGACTTCGCCTCGGTGCAACGCGACAACGCCGAGATCGAACGCCGTGCCCAGGAAGTGATCGATCGCTGCTGGGCGCTGGGCGAGGCCAATCCCATTCGCTTCATTCACGACGTCGGCGCCGGTGGGCTCTCCAACGCCTTGCCGGAGCTGGTCAAGGACGGCGGCCGTGGCGGCCTGTTCGATCTGCGTGCGGTGCCCAATGCCGAGCCGGGCATGAGCCCGCTGGAGATCTGGTGCAACGAGGCCCAGGAGCGCTACGTGCTGGCGGTGGCACCCGAGGATCTCGATACCTTCGATGCGCTGTGCAGGCGCGAACGCTGCCCCTACGCCGTGGTCGGCGAGGCCACCGAGGCCCACCACCTCGAGGTGCGCGATGGCCACTTCGAGGCTCAGTCCATTGCCAGCAAGCCGGTCGATCTACCGATGAGCGTGCTGTTCGGCAAGCCGCCCAAGATGCAGCGCGAGTTCCGGCGCGAGTCGCTGGAGCTGCCCGGCGTGATGCTCGACAACCTCGATCTGCGCGAGGCCATGGAACGTGTGCTGCGGCTGCCCACGGTAGCCTCCAAGAGCTTCTTGATCACCATCGGCGACCGTTCGATCACCGGCATGGTGGCCCGCGACCAGATGGTCGGCCCATGGCAGGTGCCGGTGGCCGATGTTGCCGTGACCACGGCGAGTTTCGACACCCATGCCGGCGAGGCGATGGCCATGGGCGAGCGTCCGCCGGTGGCGCTGATCGACCCGGCCGCCAGCGCCCGCCTGGCGGTGGCCGAGACCATCACCAACCTGGCGGCCGCGCCGATTGCCAAGCTGTCCGACATCAAGCTCTCCGCCAACTGGATGAGCGCCGCCGACCATGTCGGCGAGAACCAGGCGCTGTTCGATGCCGTGCATGCGGTGGGCATGGAGCTGTGCCCGCAGCTCGGCATCGCCATTCCGGTGGGCAAGGACTCCATGTCCATGCGCACCGCCTGGCAGGCCGAGAACGACAAGGACGAAAGTGAAGAGAAGAGTGTCACCGCGCCGCTGTCGCTGGTGGTCACCGGCTTCGCCCCGGTCACCGATGCGCTCAAGACGCTGACGCCGCAGATCAATCTCGACCAGGACGAGTCCGACCTGATCCTGATCGACCTGGGCGGCGGCAAGAACCGCCTGGGCGGCTCGGCGCTGGCCCAGGTCTACGGCCAGCTCGGCAACGAGTGCCCCGATCTCGACGATCCCGAGGATCTCAAGGCGTTCTTCGCCGTGATCCAGGGGCTCAACGCCGACGGCAAGCTGCTGGCCTATCACGACCGCAGCGACGGCGGTCTGCTGGTCACGCTGCTGGAGATGGCCTTTGCCGCCCATGCCGGCCTCGAGATCAAGCTCGACTGGCTGATCGACGAGCCGACCCAGGCGGTGGATGCGCTGTTCGCCGAGGAGCTCGGTGCGGTGATCCAGGTCAATCGTCAGTACACCGAGGAGGTGCTGGCCCAGTTCGCCGCTGCGGGTATCGAGTCCTGCGGCGTCATCGCCCGGCCGCGCTACGACGACCAGGTGCGCGTGACCCTGTTCGAGGAGCCGCTGCTCGAGACCACCCGGCTGCTGGCCCAACGTACCTGGGCCGAGACCAGCTATCGCATGCAGGCGCTGCGCGACAACCCCGACTGCGCCAAGAGCGAGTTCGACGGCCTGCTCGACGGTCGCGACCCGGGCCTCTCCGCGAGCCCCACCTTCGACGTCAACGAGGACGTCGCGGCGCCGTTCGTCAACACTTCGCGCCCGGCGGTGGCCATCCTGCGCGAGCAGGGGGTCAACGGTCACCTGGAGATGGCCTGGGCCTTCCACCACGCCGGTTTCGAGGCGGTGGACGTGCACATGAGCGATATCCTCGCCGGGCGTGTCGATCTTGCCTCGTTCAAGGGACTCGTGGCCTGCGGCGGCTTCTCCTATGGCGACGTATTGGGCGCCGGCGGTGGCTGGGCCAAATCGGTGCTGTTCAACCCGCGGGCGCGGGAGCAGTTCGCGGCGTTCTTCGAGCGCGACGACAGCTTTGGCCTCGGCGTGTGCAACGGCTGCCAGATGTTCTCCCAGCTGAAGGAGCTGATTCCTGGTGCCGAGAACTGGCCACGCTTCGTACGCAACGAATCCGAGCAGTTCGAGGCCCGGGTAGCCATGGTGCAGGTGGAGCAGAGCCCGTCGATCCTGCTTGCCGGTATGGAAGGCTCGCGGCTGCCGATCGCCGTGGCGCACGGTGAAGGGCGCGCCGAGTTCCGCGACAGCGCCCACCTGCGCAGCATGCAGGGCAGCGCTCAGGTCGCTTTGCGCTACGTCGACAACTACGGCCAGGTCACCACCCACTATCCATCCAACCCCAACGGCTCGCCTTCTGGCATTACCGGGCTGACCACGCCGGATGGTCGGGTGACCATCATGATGCCGCACCCCGAGCGGGTGGTGCGGGCGGTCACCAACTCCTGGCGGCCCGTGGAGTGGACCCGCGACGGCGCCTGGATGCGGCTGTTCCGCAATGCCCGGGCTTGGCTGGGCTGATCTGGCCCGTCATTCGCAAATGAAAGAGGCGGCCAGTGGCCGCCTCTTCGCTTCATGCTGTTCTGGCTGATCCCTGCTTGGTCTCGCTGACTCCGAGGGGCGGGATTGATGCCCTCAGGCGCGCTGTTCCATCTGCCTCGGTTCGCTGCGTGAGGTGACGAAACCCTCCAGCACCACATGCTCTGCCTGCTTCTGCTTGATGATTGCCGTCTGTGCCGGGTACAGCGCCGTCACGGTGCTGGCTTCGCGCAGATGCCTGTGGAAATGCAGAGAGTGCTCGGCATCGATGACCGCCTGGGCCAGGGTCTCATGTGCCTGTAGCGGCGTGTCGATGAACAAGGGCGGTGACATGACCTGTGCGGCCTGTTTGATGGCATCGTCCAGCAGGCCCAGTTGGCGCGAAAGCCGGCGCAACTCCTCAACGCGCATTTCGCACTGGATGCCGAGTGAGGCCATCAGGCGGCTGACGGAGGTGTCGAAGGGTAGAAAGCTGAAAGCAAGCCTACGGTATCGGTTCACCTCGGCGCGTTCGTGGGTTTCGGCGAGTGTCAACAGCTCATCCAGCGCCAGGGCCCGCCTGGCGATCGTTATTGGTCTTTCTGGCATGGCAGTGTCCTCTTGTCGGAGGCTGAGCATCGGGCTGCATCCCTGCTGATCCGCAGCGCTGGAATGATGCTCGAAGTGTGCCCCCAGTTTGCATGACCTTCATCAATTTTCGCGACGTTTAGGTCTGAAGAACCAGTGATTCCATCCACCGGTGTGACGCGAACCACCCGCTTCCCATCGCCCTCGGGCGGTCTCGTCCGACACGGCACTGAATTTTCACTATAGTCGAACTGCGGAAGAATCCATGAAGAAAAATGCAACGAAGGTTTGACAACTGTAGCCGTCGCGCCAGACTGCCGGGATCAACGGCAAGAGGCTGCGAGACATGACCAGGGAAGTCTTTCATGAACGGGTGACGCTGGCATTTCAGGATCATGTCGCCGAGGTGACGTTGGCGCGACCCCGTGAGCACAACGGCCTCGATTGGGCGATGATCGACGCTCTGTTGGCGGCGCAGCAGCGCCTGGCCGAGCTCGAGGGGCTGCGCGCCGTGGTACTGCAGGGAGAGGGCGAGAGCTTCTGCGCCGGGCTCGACATGGCGGCGATCATGTCTCGTCCCGAGCGGCTGCCCTCGCTGCTGGCGCCAGATGAGCAGGGCATCAATCCGGTACAGCGCCTGGCGCTGGGCTGGCGCGATGCCGGCGTGCCGGTGATCGCCGCCCTGCACGGGCACGTCTACGGCGGCGGGCTGCAGATCGCCCTGGGCACCGACGTTCGTGTGGTGCATCCCGAGGCCCGGCTGGCACTGCTGGAGATCGTCTGGGGCATCATTCCCGACATGGGCATCAGCGTGACCGGTGAGAGCATTCGCAGCGACGTGCTGCGCGAGCTGACCTGGACCGGGCGCAAGGTGGCAGGGCACGAAGCGGTGTCGCTCGGTTTGGCCACGCGTTTGGCCGACGACCCCCGGCGTACCGCGCGAGACATCGCCACCGCGGTGGCGGCGCGCTCGCCCAAGGCAGTGGCTGCAGCGCGTGAACTCTTCACCCGCGCCCCCGCCATGTCGCAGCGCGAGCGCTTGGCGCTGGAGGCCAGCTTGCAGCGCGGCCTGCTCGGCGGCGAGGAGCAGTTGGAAGCGGTAGCAGCCAGGATGGCCGGACGCGAGCCTCGCTTCACCTGATTTCGTGCCCGCGGGCGGGTAAGATGAGCGGCCATCGATTGCCGACTGTCCGCACATGAGAACCGTCACCCCGCCCGACACCGCTGCCCCTGCGCTGCGCTCCTACCAGCAGGAGGCGGTGCGCCGCGTGGTGACGCACTTCCGCGCCAGCGACGAGCCGGCGGTGGTGGTGCTGCCCACCGGCAGCGGCAAGTCGCTGGTCATCGCCGAGCTGGCGCGACTCGCCCGCGGGCGGGTGCTGGTACTGGCTCACGTGCGCGAGCTGGTGGAGCAGAACCACGCCAAGTACCTGGCCTATGGCCTCGAGGCGGACATCTTCAGTGCCGGCCTGGGGCGCAAGGAGAGCGCCCGCCAGGTGGTGTTCGGTTCGGTACAGTCGGTGGTGCGCAACCTTTCGCGCTTCGATGCATCCGCCCCGGAGCAGGGTCGCTTCACCCTGCTGGTGATCGACGAGTGCCACCGCGTCGCGCCGGACAAGGACGCCAGCTATCGTCGCGTGATCGAAGCACTCAGGCAGGCCAATCCGCGGCTCAAGGTGCTGGGACTGACCGCCACGCCCTATCGCCTGGGTCAGGGTTTCATCTATCACCGCCACCACCACGGCATGGTGCGCGGTGACGACGACTGCTTCTTTCGCGACTGCGTGTTCGAGCAGCCGCTGCGGCTGATGGTCAAGCAGGGCTACCTGGCCGAACCCAGGCGCGTGGATGCCGCCGTCGAGCGCTACGACTTTTCCGCGCTGGTGCCGGGGGCGGGCGGTTTGTTCCGGGAAGAGGAACTCAACCGGGTGGCGGCGGGCAATCGCGCCACGCCGGGTATCGTCGCCGAGATCGTCGAGCGTGCCCACAGCCGCCAGGGCGTGATGCTGTTCGCCGCCAGCGTGGTCCACGCCGAGGAGGTGCTCGGCTACCTGCCGGCCGCCGAGGCGGCGCTGATCACCGGCGAGACGCCGTCGCGGGAGCGCGAGCGCATCATTGCCGCCTTCAAGACCCGCGAACTCAAGTACCTGGTCAACGTGGCGGTACTCACCACCGGCTTCGACGCGCCTCATGTCGACCTGATCGCCATTCTGCGGCCCACCGAGTCGGTGAGTCTCTACCAGCAGATCGTCGGTCGCGGCCTGCGTCTGGCCCCGGGCAAGCGCGACTGCCTGATCCTCGATTACGCCGGCAACCCCTGGGATCTCTACGCGCCGGAAGTGGGCAGCCCGCGTCCTGCCTCGGATACCGAGCCGGTACAGGTCGAGTGCCCCGACTGTGGCCACGCCAACCTGTTCTGGGGCCGCAAGGAGGGCGAGATTGTCATCGAGCACTTCGGCCGCCGCTGCCAGGGGCTTGTCGAAAGCGCCCGAAGCCGCGCTCAAAGCGAAAAAACAGCAACGACAGCGGGTGGCGCTGATAGAAGGCATGGCGCGGCTTCGGGCGCGGATAGAGAACATGGCGCGGCTTCGGGCGCCTGTAAACAGTATCAGTGCGACTTTCGCTACCGCTTCAAGGTGTGCGGTGAATGCGGCGCCGAGAACGATATCGCCGCGCGGCGCTGCCACGGCTGCCAGACCCTGCTGGTCGACGCCGACGACAAGCTCAAGGAGGCGCTGCGTCTCAGGGATGCCCGGGTACTGCGGGTGGCCGGCATGCAGCTCGAAGCCACCGTCAACGGCCGCGGGCTGCCGCGGCTCAAGGTCACCTACCACGATGAGGACGGGACGAGCCTGAGCGAATGGTTCGCCCTGGAAACCCCGGCTCAGCGCGCCGCCTTCGCTGCGGTGTTCCTGCGCCATCACCTGCGCGCGCCGGGAACGCGCTGGCAGCCGCAGAGCGCCGAAGAGGTCATCGCCGAGCGTCGGCGCCTGCGCCATCCCGATTTCGTGGTAGGGCGCAAGGTGGGGCGCCACTGGCAGGTGCGCGAAAAGCTTTTCGACTATACCGGGCGCTATCGCAAGGCCGAGGCGGTGGAGTGAGGCCGACACGCACGCCGCGACGGCGCGATCAGGTCGAGCTTTCCGCCTGCCGGGTCTCTTCTTCCTGCGCTGCGGCGGTATTGGGCTCCTCGGCCTCGTCATCTCCGATACTGCTGTCGTCGAGGTCGAGAGATGGAGGGGAGAGGGGCTGCCTGCTGACAGCAGACTCGCCGAACGCTTTCTTGAGCAGTTCGTGCTCGGGATCCATGTCGATGCTGCCCTGGAAGGTGCTGCCGTCTTCGAGCATCAGGCATGGCGCGACGATCATGCCTCTGACGCTGGCGCCCTTGTGGACCGTGGCGCGATGCGACGCCACGAGGTTGCCCTCGACCTCGCCTGAAACGTGCAGGGTGTGGGCGTAAACGTCACCGTTGACGCAGCTGCCGCTCCCCAGGGTGACGGTGTTCTGCTTGCAGGTGATGGTGCCCTGTACGTATCCCGCCACGGTCAGATCTTCATCGGCATCGATGTCGCCCTGCACGCGGGTGTGGCTCCCGATCACCGACACGCTGGGCCGTGTCGCCGAGGTCTCCTGCCGAGGCGGCAGGGAGTGGCCGCTGGCGGAGGCGACGACGTCCGTCGTGGCGGCTTCCGGTTGACGAGTCTTTGTCTTGTGGAACACACGAACCTCCTGGAGGTGAGAGTCTCGATACCCGGCGCCGTGATCATCCTGCCCCTGGGCTCGGTATTTCCCCTATACTCGACCGATTCTCGTTCGCCGTCGTACCGAACCCTTGGCGGGCATGTGGGGCTGATCGAACATGGGTCGAACGAGCCTACCTCTCTTTCGGTGTCGGCAAAGCGTGGAGCTGGGCGGGATCCAAGGGGTATTTTTCGTTACCGCCCCCGCGGGTGAGACTCTATAAGAAAACTCCAAGGTATGGAGAAGGGCATGGGCATTCAGACGTGGTTCATCTTTCTCGGCGTGGCCGCCATGACGCTGATCGTCTGGGATGGCAGACGGCGCAAGGGGCTGCGTCACGCAGCGGACGCCAGTATGTCGACGGGGCCCGCATCGCCCCTGCCGGTCGTTCAGTCAAGCCAGCAGGCGGTCGTGCCGGTGAGCGAACCGGCGGGCGGGGCGGTCAGGGCCGAGGTGCGGAAAACGGTCATGCCGCATGTCGAAGAGGGCAGCCGCATCGGCATGGCAACCCGTGTGCTGGGCAATCTCATCGCGCGCGAACCGGTCGTGATCAAGGGGTGCATTGAGGGCGCCGTCATCGCCCAGGAGCATCGTGTCATGGTGACGATGAGCGGCAGGGTATCCTCGCATCTGGAAGGCCGCGAGGTCAGCGTCGATGGGCAGGTAACAGGCGTGGTCAAGGCCGGGGACAAGCTCACATTGTTGTCGCGGGCTCGCGTCGAGGGGAGCCTGGCGGCCGAGCGTCTCGAGTGTCTTGCCGGTGCTCGCGTCCGAGGGGAAGTCGCGGCGCTGGGGCTGCCCGGTGGGGCACCGCTGGTGGCCTGTGCCCAGGCCGAGCCGGGCTTACCCTGATCCAGCACTCTTGCTAGACTGAGTGATCTATCTTCAGACCAGCCCAGCCGAGAGGCCAGCCCCCCGCGTGAGCGAGACGCCCCCCACGGCTGTTGCCGAACAGCCGGCCGCTAGCGACGCCGAGACCCAGTCGGCTGTGCTGGCGCGGCTGTTCGACGAGCCGATCACCGAGCTTCCCGAGGATCTCTACATCCCGCCGGAGGCGCTGCGCATCTTCCTCGAAGCGTTCGAGGGGCCGCTCGACCTGCTGCTCTACCTGATTCGCCGTCAGAATCTGGATATCCTGGCCATCGACGTGGCCGCCATCACGCGCCAGTACATCGAATACGTGGAGCTGATGAAGGCGATGGAGATCGAGCTGGCCGGGGAGTACCTGCTGATGGCGGCGATGCTGGCCGAGATCAAGTCGCGCACCCTGCTGCCGCGCCCGCCGAGAGAGGGGGGCGACGAGGCGGAGGAGGACCCCCGCGCCGAACTGATCCGCCGCCTGCAGGAGTACGAGCAGCTCAAGAGCGCCGCCGAGGCGCTGGCCGAGCTGCCGCGGGTGGGACGCGACTGGTTCCCGGCGCGGGCGGCGCTGCCGCCGTTGCAGGCCCGGGTGATCCATCCCGATGTGGAACTCGACGAGCTGCTCGGTGCGCTGGCCGGCATCCTGCGTCGTGCCGAGCTCAACCAGGCTCACCAGGTGGGGCGCGAAGTGCTCTCGACCCGGGAGCGCATGTTGGCCATCATGGATCGCCTGAACCACGAACACTACACCCCCTTCGAGACGTTGTTCACGCTGGAGGAGGGGCGCGCGGGGGTGATCGTCACCTTCATGGCCATTCTCGAATTGGCCAAGGAGGCGATGATCGAGATCGTGCAGAATGCGCCGCTGTCGCCGATCCACGTGCGCGCCCGGGCGCCGCGGGAGTACAGCGAGGAAGCGGCCTTCGACGACGATGGTGCCGACGTCGAAAGTCCCTTTGTCGAAAGTCCCTTTGCCGAAGTGGCCGAAGAGCCCGACGCCGAAGTGGAGGAGAGCATGCCCCCGGGAGATGACCGCCCATGACCGCCATGGAGCTGCCCGACAGTCTCGACGAAATTCTCGAGGCGGCGCTGCTGGCAGCGGCCGAGCCGCTGTCATTGGAGCGGCTCGAGAGCCTGTTCGACGACCATGAGCGACCCCAGCGGCGCAGCCTGCGCGAGGCACTGGAGCGGGTCGGGCTGCGTCACGAGCGGGGTGCGCTCGAGCTGATCGAGACCGCCTCTGGCTACCAGTTGCGCATTCGCCCGCGGCTTTCGCCCTGGGTGTCGCGGCTGTGGGACGAGCGCCCGCAGCGATACTCCCGGGCGCTGCTGGAGACGCTGGCGCTGATCGCCTATCGTCAGCCGGTGACCCGCGGCGACATCGAAGAGGTGCGCGGTGTGGCGGTGAGCAGCTCGATCATGCGCACCCTCGCCGAACGCGGCTGGATTCGCGTGGTCGGACAGCGTGACGTACCCGGTCGACCGGCGGTCTATGCCACCACGCGCCAGTTCCTCGACGACTTCGGCCTCAAGACCCTGGACGAGCTGCCGCCCATGCACGAACTCAAGGGCATGGCCGAGCCGCTGTTCGAGGATGAGGCGCCGCCACCGCCCAGCCCCCTGCTGGAGCAGGCCGGCGAGGCGACGAGCGGCGACGAGGATGAGAACGCTACGCTCGACGACATCGAGGACGATTCGTTCGACGATGATGCGCTCGAAGACGATGCGTTCGACGACGAACCCATGGACGAGCGTATCGCCGTAGAGGCTAGGCTTGACCCAACGACGGCCGGGACGGCCGACGAAGCACACGCCGGGAAGGCGTCCGACAGGCCGGGACTGAGCTTCGCCGATCTCGAAGCGCGCCTGGCCGAACGTGCCCGCACCAGCGTCGACGATGACGGCGGAGCGGGGGCGGAATCCACCGTAGACGAGAAGTCAGAATGACGAGCAACACGGAAAAACTGCAGAAGGTCTTGGCCCGTGCCGGGCTGGGCTCGCGCCGCGAGATGGAAGCGGCCATCGAGGCAGGGCGGATAAAGGTCAACGGCAAGGTCGCCACCCTGGGCGACCGCATCGAGATGCGCGACCGCGTCAGCTTCGACGACCGCCCGGTGACCCTGCGCGGGGCCGAGGAGACGCCGCGCCGCGTGATCATGTACAACAAGCCGGAAGGCGAGCTGTGCACGCGCAAGGACCCTGAAGGCCGCCGCACGGTGTTCGAGCGCCTGCCGCGCCTGAAGGGCGAGCGCTGGATCGCCATCGGCCGCCTCGACATCAACACCAGCGGCCTGCTGCTGTTCACCACCGACGGCGAGCTGGCCAATCGGCTGATGCACCCCAGCACCCAGGTCGAGCGCGAGTACGCCGTGCGGGTCATGGGTGAAGTGCGCAAGGAGCATATCGTCGCCATGGTCGAGGGCGTGATGCTCGAGGACGGACCGGCGCGTTTCACCGACGTGCAGGAGTTCGGCGGCGAGGGCATCAACACTTGGTTCCACGTGGTGATCATGGAGGGGCGCAACCGCGAGGTGCGGCGGCTGTGGGAATCCCAAGGGCTGACGGTGAGCCGGCTCAAGCGGGTGCGCTACGGCAACATCTTCCTCGACAAGCGGGCCAAGGCGGGGGAGTGGGTTGAGCTGTCCCAGGACGAGATCGACGATCTGGCGCTCTCCGCCGGCATGGAGCCGCGCAAGGTGCCCGAGCTCACCCCGGACGAGAAGAACCGCTGGAGCCGCGACAAGAACAAGCGGCGCCCGGTGCAGGCGATGCGCAAGCCCAGGAATTCCAAGGGTCGTTGAACGGCGAACACAGGACGAAAGTCAAAAAAGTCCTTGCCAGTGCAGGGTGCGATCAGTAATATCTGCACCCGTTCGGAAGGGTCGTTAGCTCAGTTGGTAGAGCAGTTGGCTTTTAACCAATTGGTCGTAGGTTCGAATCCTACACGACCCACCATTCCGGACCTGGAAGCTTGTTTGCAAGTGCTGGGTCGTTAGCTCAGTTGGTAGAGCAGTTGGCTTTTAACCAATTGGTCGTAGGTTCGAATCCTACACGACCCACCAGATTCCACGCCCCCGGCTCTTCGAGTCGGGGGCGTTTTTGTCATGCCTCGATCCTCGCTAGTGTGGTGTAGGCGAAGAGGTGGTGTAGACGAAGAGGTGGTGTAGAATAGAGTGATGGGCTGCGATGGCGAGAGACGCCGACGACAGCCTCAGGCGCATCGCCCGTACGGAGCGTACGGTTCACGGTGCACCCGGTACACGCAGGGGGAGCCCCTGCCAGTCACGGTGGTAGACACGATGACGATCATGACTTCCCGAATCGAGGTGCGTGAACACCTCGCCCGCGCCTACTGTCCGACCCGCATTCCGGCTGAGGACGAGGCCCGCATCGACGAGATCAAGCGTCTGCTCGAGCTGCATAACGCAGTACTCGTCGCTCACTACTATACCGACGATGCGATTCAGCAGCTGGCCGAGGAGACCGGTGGCTGCGTGGCCGACTCGCTGGAGATGGCCCGCTTCGGTGCGCGTCACGACGCCGACACCCTGGTGGTGGCCGGCGTGCGTTTCATGGGCGAGACGGCCAAGATCCTGTCGCCAGAGAAGCGTGTGCTGATGCCCACCCTGGAAGCGACCTGCTCGCTCGACATCGGCTGCCCGGCCGACGAGTTCAGCGCCTTCTGCGACCAGCATCCCGACCGCACCGTGGTGGTCTATGCCAACACCTCGGCGGCGGTCAAGGCGCGCGCCGACTGGGTGGTGACCTCCTCCATCGCGGTGGACGTCATCGAGCACCTGCAAGCGCGCGGCGAGAAGATCCTGTGGGCACCGGACAAGCACCTGGGCGGCTACATCCAGCAGAAGACCGGCGCCGACATGCTGCTGTGGGACGGTGCCTGCATCGTCCACGAGGAGTTCAAGGCCAAGGGCATCGAGGACCTCAAGGCCCTCTATCCCGAAGCCGCCGTGCTGGTACATCCCGAGTCGCCGGCTTCGGTGGTGGCGCTGGCCGACGTGGCCGGTTCGACCTCGCAGCTGATCAAGGCGGCCAAGGAGCTGCCGAACGACAAGCTGATCGTGGCCACCGACCGCGGCATCTTCTTCAAGATGCAGCAGATGGTGCCCGAGAAGACCCTGTTCGAGGCGCCTACCGCCGGCAACGGCGCGACCTGCAAGAGCTGCGCCCACTGCCCGTGGATGGCGATGAATGCCCTCGACAACCTGGCCGGCGCCCTGCGCGACGGCAGCGGCGAGATCTTCGTCGACGCCGAGCTGCGCCGGGCCGCGCTCAAGCCGCTGGAGCGCATGCTCAACTTCCAGAAGTAAAAGAGGCAGCTTTCTGCCTTAGGAACCTCAAGGCCCGCGCACCAGCGCGGGCCTTTTTGTAAGGAGCGCTGAACAATCGCCGAGCGAGATGAAGCGCAAGGCGCACGGAGCACAGGAACCGGAGCATATGGGGTATATGTGAGGATTCCGAGCACCGCGCAACGCAGCGATTCGCTCGCGCAGGCATTTGTGCAGTGTCTCCTTACCTGAATTTTTCCATTGTCTCGCGGTACCCCACAAAGGCCTCGCGCCGCTGCTCGATGCGCGCCAGGGCGTTGCCGTCGCCGCTCTGCTCGGCGACCTGGCGCGCCACGTCGAGCTGGCGAATGGCCCGCTGGATGTCGCCGGTGAGCTGCATGTGCTCCGCCCGGGCCAGGTGGCCCCAGGCCTCGCGTCCGCTGCGTCCGGCGGCTTCGGCGAGCAGGGCGAAGACCTGTGGATCCTCGGGGCGCCGCTCGGAGAGGTCGCGCAGGATGCGATAGGCTTCGTTGGGCTCGCGCTGCAGCAGCGCCTCGCCCAGGGTGCGGGTGGCCGGCATGTGGCCCGGCATCAGCCGCAGGATGCGTCGGCTGCGCTCGATGGCGTCGTCGTAGCGGCCGGCCTGGAAGGCGACGTCGGCGGCGCTGGCCGGGATGATGGCCAGGTCGGGCAATTCCCGGGCGATGGCATCGAGCTGGCTGAGGGCCGTATCGGTCTGGCCGTTGTGCGCGGCGATCAGCGCATCCAGATAGCGCCGCACAGCTGGCGGGGCGTCGCTCTGGGCCAGGCGAGTCGCCGCCTGCTGCGGGTCGCGCTGATTCACCGTCAGCAGTGCCCTGGCGCGCACCAGGTGATAGCTTGGGTCGCCCTCGCGGGGGCGGATGGCTTCGAGCTGCGAGGCGCGGGATTCGGCGTCGCTGATACGCGATTCGGTCAGCGGGTGGGTGAGCAGGAACTCCGGTGGATTGCCACCCTGGAGGCTTACCTGGCGCTGCATGGCGCGGAACATGCGAACCATGGCCTCGGGATCGAAGCCGGCCTGGGCCATGGTCTGCAGGCCGAGTCGGTCGGCCTCCTGCTCGAAGCGCCGCGAGTAGGCCAGCTGATCCTGAATGAAGGCGGCCTGGGAGCCCATGGCGGCGGCGATACCGGCATCGCCGCCGCCGCTGGCGGCGATCAGCATGCCGGCCAGCATCGCCGCCATGGCCGGCAGCTGGGTCTGCTCGGCGCGCGCCTGACCGCGGGCATAATGGCGCTGCGACAGGTGGCCCAACTCGTGGGCCAGCACCGAGGCGACCGCATCCTCCTCATCGGCGAAGGCGAACAGGCCGGCATTGACGCCGACGACCCCGCCCGGCACGGCGAAGGCATTGAGCGTACGGCTGTCCACCAGCACTACCACCGAGCGGGTATCGGAGAGGCCGCTGTGGGGCAGCAGCCGGCTCAGCAGCGTTTCCACGTACTCCTGGGCGATGGGGTCCTGCCAGATCGGGGCCCGGGCATGGAACTGGCGCAGCCAGGCGCGTCCCAGACGAAACTCCTCGCCGGTCATGGCCTGGCTGGTGCCGGTCAGGCTGGGTAGACCATAGTCGTCCGTGGCGGTGGCCGGGGCGGCCAGGGTCAAGGCCAGCGTCAGGGCGGCAGCGCCAGCGGTCAGGCAGGTTCGGGTCTTGCGCAGCATGTGCCAGTCTCGTTCGAAGCGTCGGTCGGTTTCTCTCCGACATTGATTCGGCCTGCAAAGTGCCTTTAAATCTCAAGGGTTTTACGCTTTCCTGCAAGGCAGCGTGAACCATCGGCATTTTCCCGGGAGACGACATGGCTGTGCAACCAGATGATGTACTCGATGCCTGCGGTCTACCTTGTCCGCTACCCTTGCTCAAGGCGAAGCAGGCGCTGGCCCGGCTGAAGGCCGGCCAGGTGCTCGAGATCATGGCGACCGATGCCGGCTCCTGGCGCGATTTCGAGACCTTTGCCGACAACAGCATTCATGAACTGTTGCAGCGTGAAGAGCGCGGCGAGGTCTACCACTACTGGCTGCGCAAGGGCGAGGAGCTCGCTTCATGACCTTGCGTGAGGTATTCAAGGGCTGGATCGAACACTACTTCTCGGACGAGGAGGCGGTGATCCTGCTGGTCCTGCTGGTGCTCGGCTTCGCCGTGGTGATCCTGTTCGGCCGCATGCTGGCGCCCTTCCTCACGGCGCTGGTGATCGCCTTCCTGCTGCAGGGTGGGGTCAATGCCCTGACCCGGCGAGGCGTGCCCCATCTGCTGGCCGTGACGCTGATCTTCCTGGCCTTCATCGGCGTGCTGCTGGCCCTGGCGTTCATCCTGATGCCGTTGATATGGAATCAGCTCGTGGGGCTGGTGCAGGAGACGCCACGCATCGTGGCCAGCGGGCAGCGCTGGCTCGATGACGTGCAGGAGCGCTATCCCACCCTGGTCACGCCGGACCAGGTGCAGGAGTGGATCGCGGTGGCGGGGCGTGAACTGACCCAGTTCGGTCAGCGTGCGCTGACGCTTTCGCTGGCCTCGCTGGGCAACGTGCTGGCGCTGATCATCTACCTGGTACTGGTGCCGATCCTGGTGTTCTTCCTGCTCAAGGATCGCGAGCAACTGGTCGATTTCACCCTCTCGCTGCTGCCGCAGCAGCGTAACCTGATGACGCGCATCTGGCAGGAGATGGACACCCAGATCGCCAACTACGTACGCGGCAAGTTCGTCGAGATCATCATTGTCGGCACGGTGTCGTTCTTCACCTTCGCCTTCTTCGGCCTGCCCTATTCAGCGCTGCTGGCCGTGCTGGTCGGGTTTTCGGTGCTGGTGCCCTATATCGGTGCCGCCGTGGCCACCCTGCCGGTGGCCGCCGTGGCGGGGTTCCATTTCGGCATGAGCGAGCAGTTCCTCTACGTGCTGATCGCCTACGGCGTGATCCAGGCGCTGGACGGCAACGTGCTGGTGCCGATCCTGTTCTCCGAGGCGGTCAACCTGCATCCGGTGTCGATCATCGTGGCCGTGCTGTTCTTCGGTGGCATCTGGGGCTTCTGGGGCATCTTCTTCGCCATTCCGCTGGCGACGCTGCTCAAGGCGCTGGTCTATGCCTGGCCAAGGGGCATCCGCCAATACCACGACTCGCAGCAATCGGTGGAGCTGGAGCAATCCACCGAGGAGTAATGGGCAGCCACTGTCCGCCCGGCCACCGGCCGGGCGGAGCAAAACGCCCCGTGCGCTGTCTCACTTGCTGGCGTGGAGCTCCCGGGCGGCTTCCAGCACCTCCTGAGCGTGCCCCTTGACCTTGACGCTGCGCCACTCGCGGGCGAGCTTGCCCTCGGCGTCGATCAGGAAGGTGCTGCGTTCGATGCCGAGATACTCCTTGCCGTAGAGCTTTTTCAGCTTGATGACGTCGAACAGCTTGCAGACTTCCTCGTCCTTGTCGGAAATCAGCTCGAAGTTGAAGGCCTGCTTGGTCTTGAAGTTCTCCTGGGCGCGAATGCCGTCGCGGGAGATACCGAGGATGACCGTGTCCACGGCGTCGAAGTCGGCCTTGCGGTCGCGGAAATCGCCACCCTCGGTGGTGCAGCCGGGCGTGCTGGCCTTGGGGTAGAAGAAGATCACGACCTGACGCCCCTTGAACTGGCCGAGGGAGAGGGTGGTGTCGCCGGTGGCGGGGGCGGTGAAGTCGGGGACGGGCTGTCCGATGGCAAGCGTCATGACGCCTCCTGTGGTCGTTGGAAAGCGTTTCATTACACGCAGCTCGGCGTTCGCTGTCAAAGAGCCCGTCGGCGTGCTGTACAGGCCTGTGCGGCCTGAGTACCATTTACCTTTTGCTCGTGGCCATGTCGAAACATGACCCTCGGGTGCGGCAGAGCGCTATTGCGTGCTATTGCGTAGAGGAACGAGAGGATGATCACTGGCAGTATCGTCGCCCTGGCGACGCCGATGAAGGCCAATGGCGATATCGACTGGGAGGCGTTGCGCCGCTTGGTGAACTTCCACCTGGAGAACGGTACCGACGGCATCGTGGCAGCCGGCACCACCGGTGAGCCCACCACCATGTCGTTCGCCGAGCACTTCGACGTGATTCGCGCCGTGGTGGAAGAGGTCGACGGTCGCATTCCGGTGATCGCCGGCACCGGGGCCAACGCCACTTCCGAGGCCGTCGAGCTGGCTCGCTATGCCAGCGAAGTGGGTGCCGATTACTGCCTCTCGGTGTGCCCCTACTACAACAAGCCGACCCAGGAAGGCCTCTACCGCCACTTCAAGGCCGTGGCGGAGGGTAGCCGCCTGCCGGTGATTCTCTACAACGTGCCCGGTCGCACCTGCTCCGATCTCTACAACGAGACCGTGATGCGCCTGGCCGAGGTCGACAACATCATTGGCCTCAAGGATGCCACTGGTAACCTGGAGCGCGCCGAAGACCTCATTTCACGGCTCAAGGGCAGCGGTTTCATGCTCTACTCCGGCGATGACAGCACCGCCTGCGAATTCATGCTCATGGGCGGCAACGGCGACATCTCGGTCACCGCCAACGTGGCGCCCAAGGCCATGCATGAGCTGTGCGTGGCAGCGGTCGCGGGCGATGCCGACCGTGCGCATCAGATCAACACCCGACTGATGCCGCTGCATACCAACCTGGGCATCGAGTCCAATCCGATACCGGTCAAATGGGCACTGCACCGCATGGGCCTGATCGACCAGGGCATTCGTCTGCCTCTCACCTGGTTGTCCGGCAAGTACCATGCGACGGTGGACGAGGCCCTGCAACTGGCCGGCGTGATCGACGATTGAGGCGAGTGGGAAGCCCCGCCGCCCTGAGAACCTGACTGCAAGGTGACTGCATGAATTCTGCGCTGAAATGGATGCCGCTGGTGGCCGTGGCCGCCCTGGTCACTGCCGGCTGCGCCCGCGAAGGCTTCTACGACGACCGTAACATCGACTACGTGAGCGCCCAGCGCAGTGCGCCTCTGGTATTGCCCGAGGGGCGCAACGAGCAGCGCTATCGCGATGCCATGCCGGTGCCGCAAGCCCAGGGCAGTCTGCGCCCCAGCGACGAGCGTTTCCGTGCCCCCAGCCCCACGCGTCTGACCTCTGGCGGCGCGGTGGAGCGGGACTTCGTCGAGCGGCGTGAAATCGGCAACGACCAGTGGCTGGTGGTAGCGTCCGACCCGGGCATGGTGTGGCCCCAGCTACAGGACTTCACCCGCGCTCGCGGTCTGCAGGTGCAGTCCAGCGACGATGCGCGCGGCGTGCTGGAAACCGCCCAGGGTCGACTGAGCGTGCGGCAAGGGCTGCGCGCCGGCGACAGCGAAGTGCGCTGCGACCTGAACGGCCGCCCGGTGGCCGCCTGTCTGGATGCGCTGGAGCAGCACTTCAGTGCCCGTAGCGCCACCGCCAGCGCCGCTTCACTTGCCGGGCAGCAGATCGCCAGCGAGGACCGCCTGAGACTGGAGCAGCTATCCAGCGGCGAATGGGTGGTGCGCATTCCGCTCGACGTCGACCGCGTGTGGGCCGAGCTGAACCACCAGCTGCAGGCCGACTTTGCCGTCGAGGGGCGGCGTGAGCTGCTCGAGCAGAACCCGCAGCAGCACGACTTCCTGGTCAACTACATGACCGTCTCGGAGCGTGGCCGCGGCTTCCTGCAGATCGCCTTGAGCCCCGACGTGCGCCAGATGCCCCAGGAGATTCGTCTGGTGCTCGAGGCCGAGGGCCCCGAGCGCACCACGCTGCGGGCCGTCAACGAGAGCGAGCGGCGCTTCAGCGAAGAGGACGCCCGCGAGCTGCTCGAGCGGGTGTCGGGCCTGCTGCGCTGATGCCGCAAGGCGACGCCAGCGTGCCGCTTCCCACACCAGGCAAGCTCAGTTTTGCCTCGCTCGGCAGCGGCAGCAAGGGCAATGCGACCCTGGTCAGCGACGGCGAGACCTCGGTGCTGGTGGACTGCGGCTTCGGCCTGCGCGAGACCGAGCGCCGCCTGGCACGCCTTGGCATGCATCCGCGCCAGCTCGATGCGCTGCTGGTCACCCATGAGCACGGTGATCACCTGCGCGGTGTGGGGCCGCTGGCACGCCGCCATGGGGTGCCGGTCTACCTCACGCCGGGTACCTGGCTCTCCGGACGCCTCGGCGAGGTGCCCCAGCGTCACTGGATCACGCCACAGTCGCGCTTTGCCGTGAAGAGCCTGGTGATCGACCCGATCACGGTACCCCACGACGCCCGCGAGCCGGTGCAGTTTCGCTTCGAATCCCGTGGCTGCCACCTGGGCGTGCTGACCGATCTGGGGCATCCCACCGAGCACGTCATCGAGGCATTCCGCGGCTGCGACGCCCTCATTCTCGAGTGCAACCACGATCGCCATATGCTCGAGGTCGGCCCCTATCCGCCGCAGCTCAAGCGGCGCGTGGGCGGTAACTGGGGGCATCTGGCCAACGTTCAGGCCGCGGCGCTGTTGCGACACCTGGGGCTCGATCGCCTGCAGCGCATCGTCTGCTCGCACCTTTCCGAACACAACAACCGCCCCGAGCTGGCCCTCGAGGCACTCACGCCGCTGCTCGACGGCGATGCATCACGCCTGACGATTGCCGCCCAGGACAGCGGGTTGCAGTGGCAGGCGATCCGCTGAATTGCCACGCTAAGGTCATTGCCTTCACCTTCTGGAGACCCCCATGGAAAAGCGTCAAGAACTCTATGCCGGCAAGGCCAAATCGGTGTACGCCACCGACGATCCCGATCTGCTCGTCCTGCATTTCCGTGACGACACCAGCGCCTTCGATGGCGAGCGCATGGAGTCGCTGGCACGCAAGGGCATGGTCAACAACCGCTTCAACGCTTTCATCATGGAGAAGCTGGCTGCGGCGGGCATTCCCACCCATTTCGAGAAGCGTCTCTCCGACACCGAGAGCCTGGTCAAGAAGCTCGAGATGATCCCGGTGGAGTGCGTGGTGCGCAACATCGCCGCCGGCGGTCTGGTCAAGCGCCTCGGCGTGGAGGAGGGGCGCGAGCTCACGCCGCCCACCTTCGAGCTGTTCCTCAAGAACGACGCGCTGCACGACCCGATGATCAACGAGTCGCTGGCCGAGACTTTCGGCTGGGCCACGCCCGCACAGCTAGCCGAGATGAAGTCGCTGACCTTCAAGGTCAATACGGTGCTCAAGCAGCTGTTCGCCGACGGCGGCCTGCTGCTGGTGGACTACAAGCTCGAGTTCGGCCTGTTCAAGGGCCAGATTGTGCTGGGCGACGAGTTCTCGCCGGACGGCTGTCGCCTGTGGGATGCCGAAACCCGCAACAAGATGGACAAGGACCGCTTCCGCCAAGGCCTCGGAGGCGTGATCGAGGCCTATGAAGAGGTGGGCCGTCGCATCGGCGTCGAGTTCGACTGAGTCACTGCTGACGAGGGACTCCAGCATCATGACAGGAAGGCGGCCCAAGGGCCGCCTTCCTGCGTTCGAAAGCCGTGTATGTGCACTGGCGACGGCTCCTTATCCTTTAGTTGCAATTCAGACTCTCGGGTAAAAGTGCCGATGATGGGGCCAAACTCCATCCCGCCGAGCAAGGCCGATCGGCGAGCGACTCCATAGACTTCTCTCCAGATGGCAACCGATTCCGACACGGCCATCGCGGAGGAGCGAATGAACGCTTTCGAGCCAGCCTTGCGGGAGGGGCAGTCGGGCCAAATTGGCCGCCGGCAGCTGCGCATCGAGGACGATGCCCTGCTGCAGGGGCGTGGTCGCTATGCCGACGACCTGGCGGTGGCGCCAGGCACCTTGCATGCCGCCGTGCTGCGTTCTCCTCATGCTCATGCCCGGCTGGTCGACCTGGACGCTTCGCCGGCGCTGGCCATGCCTGGCGTGCATGCCGTCCTGACCGGCGAGGACGTCAAGCGCTGGGCGCGGCCCTTTCCGGTCGGCGTGCGCCAGCCCATGGAGCACTGGTGCCTGGCCGTCGACAAGGTGCGCTACGTCGGCGAACCGCTCGCCGTGGTGATGGCCGAGAGTCGCTACCTCGCCGAGGACGCCCTCGACGCCATCCGCGTCGACTACCAGACGCTGCCCGTCGCGGTGGATACCGAGGCGGCCATCGCAGCCGACGCCCCGCTGCTCCATGAGGCAGTCGGCAGCAATGTGGTCAGCGAGCGCCACTTTCGCTATGGCGACCCCGAGCAGGCCTTCGCCGAGGCCGAGCATCGCGTCGCGCTCAAGGTGCGCGTGCCGCGCAGCTCCTGTACGCCGATGGAGTGCTACGTGGTGCTCGCCGAGTATGACCCAGCCAGTGCCAGCTACGATGTGCTGGCCAACTTCCAGGGCCCCTATGCGCTGCATACGGTAATGGCTCGTGCCCTCAACGTACCCGGCAACCGTTTTCGGCTGCGTACCCCGCCGGATTCCGGTGGCAGCTTCGGCATCAAGCAGGGGGTCTTTCCCTATGTGGTGATGATGGGGTTGGCCGCCCGCAAGGCCGGCGCTCCGGTGAAGTGGGTGGAGGATCGCCTCGAGCACCTGCAGGGGGCTTCCTCGGCTACCAATCGGATGACCGAGATAGAGGCTGCGGTGACCCGCGATGGGCGTGTCACCGCCCTGCGCTGGGATCAGGTCGACGACTGCGGCGCTTACCTGCGTGCGCCGGAACCGGCCACTTTCTACCGCATGCACGGCAACCTGACCGGTGCCTATGCGATCCGGCATCTTGTCGTGCGCAACCGCGTCGCGCTGACCAACAAGACGCCCACCGGACTCAACCGCGGCTTCGGCGGGCCTCAAATCTATTTCGCCCTCGAGCGGTTGATGCAGCGCATCGCCGTGGAACTCGACCTCGATCCTCTCGAGGTGATCCGTCGCAACCTGGTGCCGTCCGGCAGCTTTCCCTATCGCGCCGCCGCCGGAGCATTGCTCGACTCCGGTGACTATCCCGCCGCTGTGGAACAGGGCATTCACGAAGGTGGGTTGGAGGAACTGCTGGCGCATCGTGAGACAGCCCGCCGCGAGGGACGGCTCTACGGCATCGGCTACACCGTGGCGGTGGAACCCTCGATCTCCAACATGGGCTATATCACCATCGCCATGACGCCCGAGGAGCGGCGTAAGGCCGGTCCCAAGAACGGGGCGGTGAGCACCGCCACGATCAGCGTCGGTCCGCTGGGCGACGTCAGCGCTCATGTCTCGTCGACGCCGCAAGGGCAAGGGCATCGCACGGTGGTCGCCCAGGTGATCGCCGAGGTGCTCGGGGTGCCGCTGGAGTCGATCAGCGTCAATGTCGAGCTCGATACCGGTAAGGACGCCTGGTCGATCGCCTCGGGCAACTACTCCAGCCGCTTTTCGGGCGCCGTGGCCGGGGCGGTCTACCAGGCGGCGGTGAAGGTGCGCGATCGCCTGGCCGGTATCGCCGCCGCTCAGTGGCAGGTGGAGGCCAGTCGCATCCGCTTCGCCGAGGGGCAGGTGATAGTGAACGACAGTGAGCTGTCGATGCCCTTTGGTCGCCTGGCCGGCGCCACCCACTGGGCGCCGGGCACACTGCCCGAGGGCGAGCCGGGCGGGTTGCGCGAGACGGCCTTCTGGTCGCCGCCTCAGCTCGAGGCGCCGGACGATGACGATCGTATCAACAGCTCGCTCTGCTACGGCTTCATCTTCGACTACTGCGGGGTGGAGGTCGACCGCATCACCGGCCAGGTGAGACTCGACCGCTATGTCACCCTGCATGATGCTGGCCGCCTGCTCAATCCCGATCTGGTCGATGGACAGGTGCGTGGGGCCTTCGCCCAGGGGCTCGGTGCGGCACTGATGGAGGAATTTACCTACGGCGACGATGGCAGCTTCCAGTCCGGCACCTTCGCCGACTATCTGGTGCCGACCAGCGTCGAGGTGCCTGAACCACTGATCCTGCACAGGGAGACGCCGTCGCCGTTCACCCCGCTGGGTGCCAAGGGGGTGGGTGAGGGCAACAACATGAGCACCCCGGTGTGCATCGCCAATGCCGTGGCCGACGCCTTGGGCATCGCGGACATCGAGTTGCCGCTGACGCCGTCCAAGGTGCGCACGCTGATCGGCATCGAGGAACCTGCGCGTCCCCAGGGAGTGGGCGAGGATCAGACGGCTCCCGCAGCCGGTGGCGGCTCGCGGCTCACCGCCAGCGACTCGGTGACGCTGCCGGGCAGCCCCCAGGCGGTCTTCGACACCCTGCTCGATCCCGAGACCCTGCAGGCGATCATCCCTGGCTGCCATGCCCTGGAGCTTACCGGCGAGAACGCCTACCGCGCCGATGTCACCGTCGGCGTGGGGATGATCCGCGCGCGCTTCGATGCGCGGGTGGCACTCTCCGACCTCGACCCCCCGCACGGTCTGCGGCTTTCCGGGGCCGGCACCAGTGCCATGGGCTCGGCGGAGGGCAGTGCGCAAATTCGGCTGACCGAGGTCGAGGGCGGTCAGACACGACTTGACTACGACTACGACGCCGCCGTGGGCGGCAAGGTCGCCTCGGTAGGCGGGCGCATGCTGCAAAGCGCCTCGCGGATGATCATCGGCCAGATTTTCGCGCGTCTGGCCCAGCGCATGGGCGGCGCCGCACCACGGCTGTCGCTGTGGCAGCGCCTCAAGGGCCTGTTCGCCGGCCGGGGAGGTCGCTCATGAAACCTGCTGCTTTCGATTATCTGCGCCCGTCGAGCCGTCGTGAGGCCTGCGAGCTGCTGCATGAGGCTGGAGACGATGCTCGACTGATCGCCGGGGGGCAGTCGCTGATGGCGGTGCTCAACATGCGCCTGGCACAGCCCAAGCGGCTGATCGATATCGCCGGTATCGAGGACCTGCACTACATCGAGCGGCGTGACGATCACCTGGCGGTGGGTGCCGGGGTGACTCAGGCCGAACTGCTCGAGCACCCCGGTCTCGCCGAGGCGGTCCCGTTGCTGGCCCAGGCGATGCCCTGGATCGGCCATTGGCAGACCCGTAACCGCGGCACGGTATGCGGTTCGATCGCGCATGCCGATCCCAGCGCCGAGCTGCCGCTGTGTCTGGCCGCCCTGGGAGGGCAGGTGGTACTCGAGAACCGCCGCGGCAAGTCGCGCCGGGTCATGGCGGAGGACTTCTTCCAAGGGGTACTGACTACCGACCGCCGTCAGGACGAGCTGATCACCGAAGTGCGCTTTCCCCTGGCGAGGCCGGGCGCGGAGTACCGCTTCCGCGAAGTGGCCATGCGCCACGGTGACTTCGCCATTGTCGCGCTGGCGGCGGTGATCGACAGCGACCGCCTCACCCTCGGCGTGGGCGGCGTCGCCGACCGCCCGGTGGCTCGCGAGTTCGTCCGCCACGCTGACCCGAGCGAGGCCCTCAACGCCCTCGCCTGGTCGTTGGGCGCCGAGGACGATGCTCATGCCACGGCGGCCTATCGCCGCCAGTTGATCCGCGAGCTCGGCCTGGAGTTGATCGCCGGCGGGCCAAGTAACGAGGAGAACGCCCATGCACGCCAGGGCTGACCAGCGCATTCGCGTGACCCTGACCCTCAATGGCCGCGAGCGCAGCGGCTACGCCGAGCCCCGCACCCAACTGTGTGACTTCCTGCGCCACGAGCTGGGGGCCACCGGCACGCACGTAGGCTGTGAGCATGGCGTGTGCGGTGCCTGCACGGTGCGCGTCGACGGTCGTGCCAGCCGCAGCTGCCTGATGCTCGCGGTACAGGCCGAGGGTCGGCGGCTCGACACCGTCGAGTCGCTGGCAGGAGAGGAGGGCCTTTCTGATCTGCAACAGGCTTTCCGGCGTCATCACGCCCTGCAGTGCGGCTTCTGCACCGCAGGCATTCTGATGTCCTGCGAGGAGTTCCTGGACTGTGTGGCCGACCCCAGCGAGGCCCAGGTGCGCGACATGCTGTCGGGTCATCTGTGCCGTTGCACCGGCTATACCGGCATGGTCCTGGCGGTACTCGAAGTGGCTCGGACGCGCTGCGAGGCGGCCGTGCCTGACAGTCAACAGGAGAACAACGATGTTTGATCTTGGTCGCAGTTTTCTTGCCTCGGTGGAGCGTCGCCCCTGGGCGATCGCCATTTCCGATGGCGAGCTACGCAAGACCTATGCCGAATGGTTCGCCGATATCCAGAGCGTGGCCAGGAGCCTCGAAGCGATGGGCCTGGCCAAGGGGGACCGTCTGCTGGTGGTGATGCAGAACCGCTGGCAGATGGCGACCCTGCACTGGGCCTGCCAATTCGCCGGGATCGTGGTCACCCCCCTCAACTGGCGATCCACGGCCCGGGATCTGAGTTACTGCATCGAGGATGCCGAGGTCAAGGCGCTCGCCTATGACGCTTCGGTGGCCGAAGCGGTGAACGGCTGTCCCGAGGCACAGCGGCTACCACGCATCACTGCCGGAGGGGTCGAGGACATCGGTGCCCATGACTTCGACGCCCTGCTCGGTGTGGACGGTGAGCTGGTATTGCGTGCCGATGCCGAGGATGTCTCGTTGATGCTCTACACCTCGGGGACCAGCGGCAAGCCCAAGGGTGTGCCACGCCTGCATCGCGCCGAGCGTACCGCAGCGCTGGCCCATGTGGCCCAGAACCTCTATCGCCACGACGAGTGCACCCTCGGCGTGATGCCGCTCTATCACACCATGGGCGTGCGCTCGCTGCTGTCGATGGCACTGATCGACGGCCACTTCGTCTGCGTGCCGAAGTTCGATCCCGCAGCGACGCTGGATGCCATCGAGCGTGAGGGCGTCACCAACCTCTACCTGGTGCCGACCCTCTACCACATGCTCATCGAGCACCCCGAGTTCTCACCGCCGCGGGTAGCCGGCGTCGACAAGCTGGGTTTCGCTGGCGCGCCGATGAGTGCGGGGCTGATGGCACGGGTCCAGGAGGCCTTCCAGCCCAGCCTGTTCGTCAACCACTACGGCAGCTCCGAGATCTATACCTTCACCATCGACCAACGGGCCAGTGACAAGCCGGGCTCATCGGGTCGGCCGTCGCTCAACCAGCGCATTCGGGTGGTCAGGGTAGGCGCCGAGTCGCCGGACGAGATCCTGGGCGTGGGGGAAGAGGGCGAGATCATCGCCGACATGGCCGGCGACGAGGCCTTCCAGGGCTACTGGCACCGCCCCGATGCCGACCGCAAGGCGCTCAAGGAGGGCTGGTACTTCACCAGCGATACGGGCTACTTCGACGCCGACGGCGACCTGTTCGTCACCGGCAGGGTCGACGACCTGATCATCACCGGTGGCGAGAACGTCAGCCCGGTGGAGATCGAGAATGTGCTCTCGATGCACCCCCAGGTGGAAGAGGTCGTGGTGGTGGGGCTAGCCGACGAGCAGTGGGGCGAGGTAGTCACCGCCTTCGTCAAGGCCCGACAGGCCACCGACGAGGGCGAACTCGACCGGCACTGCGTCGACTCCGGGCTGGCCCGCTTCAAACGCCCGCGGCGCTACGTCTTCGTCGACGAAATTCCCAAGTCCCCCGTGGGCAAGATCCTGCGCCGCGTGCTGCGCGAGCAGGACAGCCCCAGCGCACAACCCCATTGACCAGCAGACCGACAAGGAACCAAGACATGACTACCACCGACGTGAATACCATTCTGGCCAGCGACTTCGACGGCTTCAGGGTCCAGGTCGATGCCGAGCGTGCCGACATCATCCTCGACCGTCCGCCACTCAACGTGATCTCGATGCCCCAACGCGACGAGCTGCGTCGCGTGTTTGAGGCGCTGGACGCCCATGACGGCGTGCGCGTCATCGTGCTGCGCGCCGAGGGCGAACATTTCTCCAGTGGTGGCGACATCAAGGGGTTCCTCGAGGCCTCACCCGAACATGTCTCGAAGCTCGCCGACAACGTGGCCGCCCCGGCGCGCTGCTCGAAGCCGGTGGTCGCTGCCAACCGTGGCTATACCTTCGGCGTCGGCTTCGAACTGTCATTGGCCTGCGATTTCCGCATCGCCTCCGAGACGACCCTCTATGCCCTGCCGGAGCAGAAACTGGGGCAGATCCCGGGGTCCGGAGGCTCTGCCCGCCTGCAGAAGATCATCGGCATCGCCCGGACCAAGCACATGGTGATGCGCGCCAAGCGCATCGGCGGTGCCCAGGCGCTGGCGTGGGGTATCGCCACCGAGTGCGTGCCCGACGATCAACTGGAAAGCGCCACCCAGGCCTTGGTGGACGAACTGCGTGGCTTTTCACCGCTCGCCCAGCGCACCGCCAAGCGCCTGATCAACGACAACGAGGATGCCCCGCTGTCGGTGGCCATCGAGATGGAAGGCCACTGCTACAGCCGGCTGCGTACCTCCAGCGACTTTCGCGAGGGTGTCGAGGCCTTCCATGGCAAACGCCGAGCCGTCTTCACCGGTGAATGACCCGTACCCCAATGACATAACAACAACCCCCGGAGAGATACCATGCAAGCACACGACAATAATGGGGTCAGCCCCACGCCGGCTGCCGTCGTGGCCGCCAAGCGTCCGCTGCTCAAGGACCTGACCCGGGTCTTCACGGCCAAGTCGATCAGTGCTGGCACCGTCGCCGCACTGTTCGGTTGCTCGGGGCCGGCGCTGATCGTGATCAGCGCCGCCGAGGCCGGCAACCTGACCAATGGCCAGACCGTGGCCTGGCTGTTTGCCATCTATTTCCTGGGCGGTCTGATCAGTCTGATCATGGCCTCGCGCTACCGTATGCCGATCACCGGGGCCTACTCGATCCCGGGGGCGGCAATCATGATCGCCGCCCTGTCGACCATTCCCTTCAACGAGGCGGTCGGCGCCTTCATCATGAGCGGCGCTATCGTTCTCCTGCTGGGTGTCAGCGGAGTAGTGGGGCGTATCATGCGTTGGCTACCGATGCCGATCGTCATGGCGATGATCGCCGGCGCCTTGATCCGCTTCGGCATCGGTGCGGTGAACGCGGTGGGGGCCGCACCCTGGATCGCCGGCACGGCAGTGGTGGCCTTCTTCCTCAGCTCACGCTTCATCAAGACGGTGCCGCCGGTACTGGTGGCCGCGGTGGTGGGGCTCATCGTGGCCTTCGCCATGGGGGCCGTTCAGCCCGCCGAGGTGGACATCGCCTTCGTCGCACCGCAGTTCACCGCACCGAGCTTCACCCTGGGGGCCTTCCTGGCCATTTCCGTGCCGCTGGCGGCACTGGTGATCGGGGCCGAGAATGCCCAGGCCACCGGGGTGCTGCTGGCCGAGGAGTACCGCCCCCCGGTCAATGCCATGACCATCGTCAGCGGCATCGGTGGCATGCTCGCCGGCCTCCTCGGCGGCCACAACGCCAACATCGCCGGGCCGATGACCGCCATCTGCTCCTCCGAGCAGGCTGGCGACGACAAGAGCACCCGCTATGGTGCCACCCTGGTGAATGGCGTGCTGTTCTGTGCCTTCGGGCTCTTTGCCGGTGCGGCGGTGCCCTTCATCCTGGCGTTGCCCAGCGCCCTGATCGGTAGCGTGGCCGGTCTGGCAATGATCGGCGTGCTGCTGGCAGCCTTCCAGCATGCCTTCTCCCGCCATCGTGGCCACCAGATCGGTGCCTTCGTGGCGCTGGTGGTGGCGATGAGCAACATCAGCCTGCTGGGGATCAGCGCTCCCTTCTGGGCACTGGTCTGCGGTATCGCGGTCTCCCTGCTGCTGGGCGAGAAGACGCTGGATCCCGACACCGAGACGACCAAAGTGGCCGATTGAACGCGGCTGCACCATCGGTGGCCATGAGAGGGCGGAGCGATGCGTGACCTCGATCACCAGGTAATCACCCAGGCGCTGGCCTGGGTCCGCGACGGCCACCCGATCTGGCTGTGCACCGTGCTGTCGACCTATGGCTCGGCGCCCCGTGGTCCCGGCGCCATGCTGGTGGCGCGTCGCGACGGTCAGTATGTCGGCTCACTATCCGGCGGCTGTGTCGAGGAGGCCTTTCTCGAGGAACTCATCGTTGGCGACTTCGACCGAATGGTGACCTTGCGTCGCTACGGTGAAAGTCGTGAGGAGAGCCGGCGTCTCGCCCTGCCCTGTGGCGGCGTGCTCGAAGTATTGATCGAGCACCGTGCCCCCGACGCCGCCTGGTTTGTACACCTTGAGGTGCTGTACCAGGCTTTGCAGGGGCAGCGCCGACTGGTGCGGCGGGTCGAAGTCGAGGCCGGCGCCTTTCAGGCTCGCGAGGATGACGTTGCCGAGGGGCCATGCGTGGTGCGCCGTCCCGCGTCCGTCGACATCCGTATCGGACCCGTGCTGCGCCTGCTGCTGGCCGGCCTCTCGCCAGTGGCCGAAGCCTGTGCTCGCTTCGCCCAGGCGTTGGGCCACGAAGTGATCGTCTGTGACCCTCGTCCGGAGATGTGCGAAGGGTTCAGTGTCGACAGGGTGACGGTGGTGCCGCAGTTGCCGTCAGTCTTCATCGCCGCCGGGGGCTGCCATGCGGCAACCGCGGTGGTGGCCTTGACCCATGATCCGCGCATCGATGATCTGGCCATGATCGAGGCAGTGCGTACCGAGGCCTTCTATATCGGCGTGATGGGCTCGCGCCGGACCTCGGATGCCCGCGCCACACGGCTGCTGCGTTCCGGGGGGCTGTCCCAGGCCGATATCGATCGCATCCACATGCCGATCGGCCTCGCTCTCGGCAGCAAGACCCCGGCCGAGATCGCCCTGGCCGTGGTAGCCGATATCGTGCGGGTCTACCACGGGAAAGCCCGCGATGCCCTCTGACACCGTCGCTGCCCTGGTATTGGCGGCCGGACGGGCGCGCCGCTTCGGCAACGACAAGCGCTTGGCGCACCTGCCACAGCGGGGGCCGCTGCTGGCCGCCACGCTGGCAACTCTCCGGCCACATTTCGGCGAGATTCGGGTAGTGGTGGGCATCGAGGACGATCCCGTCCAGTTGGGCATTGCCAAGGATATTGGCACTATCGTTGCCGCGACGGCAGACCAGGGCATGGGGGCCAGCCTCGCCGCCGGCATCCGCATGCTCAGGTTCGAGAGTCAGGCGGCGGCAGTGGCGGTGATGCTGGGCGATATGCCCTGGTTGAGTGAGGACACCTTTGCTCTATTGTGCTCAAGGGCTAGTGATCGGGCGATCGTGCGGCCCATCTATCGGGGACAGGGTGGACACCCGGTGCTCTTCGGCCGCTGTTTCTGGGGCTCGCTCGAGCAGCTGACCGACGACGAGGGAGCCCGTAGCGTGGTGCGGCGGCATCAGAATGCCTGTATCGAGATCGAGGTTCACGACCCGGGCGTCGTGCAGGATGTGGACCGGCCATGGGATCTCGACTGGGCAAGGCGTCATGGTCGCTGAGTGGCTTTCCATGCGACTTTGGTCTGCCTGAGTCAGATCCGTGAGAAAGAGATGGTACGCTGACTAGTTACCAAGATGCATTTAACCTTCCACAGACGAGGACGTCATGTCGAGTGCCCACCGCATCTTGCATGGCGAGTTTGGTCGCGTTGCCCTGCTGGACATGGATGAGTCGCTGGTGCCCCACGCCCATTCCGAATGCCATGTGCTGCTCAAGGTCTACGGGGAGGATACCTACTTTTCCGTGCGTGATCGCCGGTTGCCGCTGACCGACAGAACGGCGGTTCTCATCAATGCCTGGGAGCCGCATTTCTACGATCACCAGAGCGGTGCCGCCGATACACTGATACTGGCTCTCTATATCGAACCGAGCTGGCTGGCGGCCTTGCAGCGTGGCTTGGCACTCAGCGGCCGGCCCGACTTCTTCTCCAGTCCCTGCATCGAACTCACACCCCACATGCGGCATCATGCCGACTTGCTGATCGATGCCATGTTCACTTTCGGACTGGTGCCACAGAATACACTGGAAGAGCTGCTTTTTAATTTGCTTATCGGGATCACCGAGAAACATTCCGAACTGCGCCACCTTGCCAGGCTACGAGTGGGCGTTGCCAGCGACTTCTACGATGCGCGAATTCGCCAGGCGAGCCAGTTCATCCTCGACCATCCACAGGGGGTGCTGGACATGGAAGGCATCGCCCGCCATTGTGGTCTTTCCCGTGCCCATTTCTTTACCCTGTTCAAGCAGAACACCGGCATGACACCACAGATGTTTGCCAACATCGGCAAAATGCAGATGGCGTTCCGCTGCCTGTCGGACAATCGCTATGGCACCTTGGGTAACTTGTCGGAATCCTTGGGTTTCTCTGAGCAGGGGCACTTCACCCGCTTCTTTCGCCACCATATCGGTGCCTCACCGAGCCAATACCGAAAGGTTATCGACAATTACCATTCCAAGAGCATGAAGGGTCGCGGCATTTAAATTACCGTCAAATTCCTAATTCCCGATGTCGATTTCAATCACGTGAATCCCTGACCTGCCAGTCAATGCTGTGCTTTCTACTTGGAAGCGCACGTCGACGTCGCGCAACCGCACGCCGTAGAGCCGTTCCTCGGCGCCCTTGCGGTAGGCAGGGCGAGGGTCCTGGGCCAGTACCTGGCGAATGAGCTCACGCAGCGAGGCGGCATCCTCGCGCGTGGCCAGCGTCGCTTCGGCTGCAGCGCTGAAACGCACCGCCAGCTGCGGCGGCGGGTCGGGGGCGTAGCCGGCGCGGGCATCGGGCAGCGCCTCCGCCCAGGGCAGGTAGGGCTTGATGTCGAGCACTGGCGTGCCGCTGATCAGATCGCAGCCCGTCAGGGCCAGACGCACTCCCGCTCGTTTGTCGCTCCTACCTGTGTGGATTCCACCTGTGTCGCCCCCACCTATGTCGACCCCACATAGTTTCACCAGCGACTGTCCCAGGCGGTTGGGGCGATGGGTGCTGCGACTGGCGAACACGCCGACCTTGGCATTGCCGCCGAGCCGTGGCGGGCGCACCAGGGGTGTCCAGCGCGTTGGGCTGTGATGAAAGACGAAGGTCAGCCACAGATGGCTGAAGGCCTCCAGGCCGCGTACGGCAAGCGGGTCGTCATAGGGCGGGACGAGGATCAGGCTGGCGCGTGCCGCCGCGGCCAGGCCGGGTTGACGCGGTACGCCGAACTTGTCGGGAAAATCGCTTTCGATGTAGCCGATGGGCTGCATCGAGTAGCTTTCCATGGAGTGGAGTGGGCGGGTCATGGCGCAGATTATGCCTGCCATTGGCCCCAGCGGCGAGCTTGTGTACTCTGCATGCCGTAACAGTCACGCGAGACACGAGTAGAGATGGAAACGACGACCCCGAACGATTCGCCGTCCGCGGCGACCCGCTCGCCGCGGATCCTCTATCGCCAGGCCAAGGCCCGCGATGGCGCCGATCAGGCCGAGGTATTCCATCACGCCGTGATGCAGGGCGCGGCCACGCACTACAGCGTGGTGGAGCGCGAAGCGTGGGCAGCGACGATGCCACGAGAGGGCAGCGTATGGGTCGCCCGCCAGGCGCTTTACACCACCCTGGTGGCGACCTGCGACGGGCGCTGCGTGGGGTTCCTGGAACTCGACGTGCCCGGCGGCCATATCCATACCCTGTATGTCTGGCCTTCACTGGCGCGGCGTGGCATCGGCTCGACGCTGCTGCTGTATGCCGAGAGGATGCTGTTGGAGCACGGCCATGGCCGTGCCACCATCGATGCCAGCCGCATGCTGGCCGAAAGCCTGCTGCGGCGCGGCTGGCGGGACCTCGGCATCGAGTGGGTGACGAGGGAAGGCGTGAGGCTCGAGCGGCAGCGGCTGGAGAAGCCCCTCGCCGCCGTCGAGACTTAACGTTTTTCGAGTGCCGTGATACGCATCGACAGATCGATCGCCTTGACGTCCTTGGTCAGGGCGCCGCTGGAGATGCAATCGACGCCGGTAGCGGCGATCTCGCGCAGGGTGGTCTCATCGACGTTGCCGGAGGCTTCCAGGGTCGCCCGGCCAGCGTTGCGCTTCACCGCCTCGCGCATGTCGTCCAGCGTGAAATTGTCGAGCATGACGATATCGGCACCGGCCGCCAGTGCCTGATCGAGCTCATCGAAGTTTTCCACCTCCACTTCCACCGGCAGATCGCGGGCGATGCTGCGCGCCTCCTTGACGGCAGCGGCGATACCGCCGCAGGCGGCGATGTGGTTCTCCTTGATCAGAAAGGCGTCATACAGCCCGATACGGTGGTTGTGCCCGCCGCCGCAGGTCACCGCGTACTTCTGTGCCAGGCGCAGACCGGGCAGGGTCTTGCGGGTGTCGAGCAGACGCACGCCGGTGCCCTCGAGCAGATCGACGTAGCGGCGGGTGCGGGTGGCAGTGGCGGAGAGCGTCTGCAGCAGGTTGAGCGCCGCGCGTTCCCCGGTCAGCACCCGGCGGGCGGGACCTTCGATTTCGAGGAAGCACTGGTCGGCCTCGAGGCGGTCGCCGTCCGCGGCACTCCAGCGCAACTGAACGGTGGGGTCGAGGCGGCGATATATCTCCTCGACCCAGGCCACGCCGCACAGGATGGCCGGCTCGCGGGTGATGACCCGGGCCTTCGCCCACTGCGACTCGGGAATCAGCTGCGCGGTGATGTCGGCAGGGCCCACGTCCTCGGCCAGCAGGTGAGCGGCGGCTTCGCGAATCGCTTCGACTAGGGCGTCCTGGTAATGCATGGCGGGCCTTTTCATGTTCATGGAGCGTCGGGACCGTCATTATAGGGAATCCAGGTCCGCGACGTCAGGGGAGCGAGATGAGAATCGAGGAAGGCTGGCTTGAGGGTGTCCGGCGCGTGGTGTCGCCCAATCAGGATGCGCGTCCGCAAGGTGAGGTATCGGCGGTGGTGCTGCACTCGATCAGCCTGCCGCCCGGCGAATTCGGCGGCGAGCACATCGAGCGGCTGTTCACCAACACGCTGGATGCCGCTGCCCACCCCTTCTTTCCGAGTATCGTGCAACTGCGGGTTTCTGCCCACCTGTTGATTCGGCGCGACGGTGAGTGCGTACAGTTCGTGCCTTTCGACCGGCGTGCCTGGCATGCCGGTCGTTCCTGCTGGATCGATGAGGGACGGATACGGCGGGCGCTGAACGACTTCACCGTGGGCATCGAGCTGGAGGGGGACGAGATCCATGCCTATCGTGAGGCCCAGTATCGCTCGCTTGCTGCGGTCACGAAGGCTCTCAAGCTGAACTACCCTGACATGAACTATGCCCGTATCACCAGTCATGCGAGAGTCGCTCCGCTGCGCAAGAACGATCCCGGCCCGGCTTTCGATTGGGCCTATTTCCGCCAGTGTCTCAAAGCGTTGGGTTGATCGACACGACGAGGGGGCGAAACCGGGCGCAAAGTGATCATACGGTAGTTTTATTACATTCGAGACATTTTCGGCTGAAACTATCGGCGAGGCACGTAACAGCTTGTGTTGCAATGCAATAGTCAAATTGTGGAAAAAAATTCCATTCCGTTTCGATTGGCAGGAAGACCACTTTACGGTATGTTCTACGCCATTCGTTGTATGCGCTTCTGTAAAATGACTACAACAGCCGCATCGCGGCCTGACATTCCCCTGATCGTCAGTAGTGCAATCCGCTCCGGCGTTCTTCCGCCTGGGGCCATCTGACATCACATTGTCACTCGGAGAGACGTCTATGAGTCTGGAGGCAAGAGAAGATTTCGATCCGGTCGAAACCACGGAATGGCTGGATTCCCTGGAGTCGGTCCTGGATCGTGAGGGCGAGGAACGCGCTCGGTACCTGCTGACACGCCTGGCCGATCGGCTGCGTCGTGACGGCATGCAGGCACCCTTCTCGATTAAGACGCCGCATCGCAACACCATTCCGGTGCATCGCGAAGCGCCGATGCCGGGCGACCTGTTCATGGAGCGGCGCATTCGCTCGCTGATCCGCTACAACGCCATTGCCCAGGTCATCCGCAACAACCGTGCCCACCCGGGCCTGGGCGGCCATATCGCCAGTTTCATGTCCGCCGCCACACTCTACGACGTCGGCTTCAACCACTTCTTCCGTGCGCCCAACGGCGACTTCGAGGGCGACCTGGTCTACATCCAGGGCCACGTGGCGCCGGGCGTCTACGCTCGCGCCTACCTGGAGGGGCGTCTCACCGAGGCGCAGATGGACAAGTATCGCCAGGAGGTCGACGGCGACGGTCTCTCGTCCTACCCGCACCCGTGGCTGATGCCGGACTTCTGGCAGTTCCCCACCGTTTCCATGGGCCTGGGGCCGATCCAGGCGATCTACCAGGCCCACGTGATGAAGTACCTCGACTCCCGCGAGCTGCGTGACATGCAGGATCGCAAGATCTGGTGCTTCATGGGCGACGGCGAGTGCGACGAACCGGAATCCCTCGGCGCCATTCACCTGGCCAGCCGCGAGAACCTCGACAACCTGATCTTCGTCATCAACTGCAACCTGCAGCGCCTGGACGGGCCGGTGCGTGGCAACGGCCGCATCATCGACGAGCTCGAGGGGGTCTTCCGCGGGGCCGGCTGGAACGTGCTCAAGGTGGTCTGGGGCCGGCTGTGGGACCCGCTGTTCGAGAAGGACAAGAAGGGCATCCTGCAGAAGCGCATGGACGAGGCGGTGGACGGCGAGTACCAGAACTACAAGGCGCTCGGCGGCGCCTATACCCGCGAGCATTTCTTCGGCAAGTACCCGGAAACCGCCGAGATGGTCAAGGATCTCTCGGACGAGGACATCTGGAAGCTCAACCGCGGCGGCCACGACCCGTTCAAGGTCTACGCGGCCTATCACGAGGCGGTGAACAACGCCAACGGCCGTCCCACCGTGATCCTGGCGCACACCGTCAAGGGCTACGGCATGGGCAGCGGCGAGGGTGAGGCCGCCATGGAGGCCCACCAGGTCAAGACCATGGAATACGAGGCGCTGAAGAAATTCCGCGACCGCTTCGGCATTCCGCTTTCCGACGAGCAGCTCAAGGAGGTGCCGTACTACAAGCCGGCGGACGACTCGCCCGAGCTGAAGTACATGCATCTGCAGCGCGAGCGCCTGGGCGGCTACCTGCCGCAGCGGCGCAACGACTTCGAGGCCTTGACGATCCCGTCGCTCGAGGACAAGACCTTCGCCACCCAGCTGGCCGGCTCCAAGGGCCGTGAGATCTCCACCACCATGGCCTTCGTGCGCATTCTCAACGGCCTGGTGAAGGACAAGAAGATCGGCCAGCAGGTGGTGCCGATCGTGCCCGACGAAGCGCGTACCTTCGGCATGGAGGGGATGTTCCGCCAGCTCGGCATCTACACCTCGGAAGGCCAGAAGTACGAGCCCGTCGACAAGGGCCAGATCATGTTCTACCGCGAGGACAAGAAGGGCCAGATCCTCGAGGAAGGCATCACAGAGGCTGGGGCGATGTCGGCGTGGATCGCCGCGGCGACCTCCTACAGCAACCACAACCTGCCGCTGCTGCCGTTCTACATCTACTACTCGATGTTCGGCTTCCAGCGCATCGGCGACCTGGCCTGGGCGGCCGGCGACCTGCAGGCGCGCGGTTTCCTGGTCGGCGGCACCGCCGGGCGCACCACGCTCAACGGCGAGGGGCTGCAGCACCAGGATGGCCACAGCCATCTGCAGGCGGCCACCATTCCCAACTGCCGCAGCTATGATCCCACCTACGCTCACGAGGTGGCGGTCATCGTCCAGGACGGCCTGAAGCGCATGTTCGCCGACAAGGAGAACTGCTTCTACTACCTGACGGTGATGAACGAGAACTACGAGCACCCCGAACTCGAGGAGGTGCCCGTCGACGACATCATCAAGGGCATGTACCTGCTGCGGGAACACAAGGGCGACAAGGGCCACGTGCAGCTGCTCGGCTCCGGCACCATCTTGCGTGAGGTGGAAGAGGCGGCGCGGATGCTGGCCGAGGAGTGGGGCGTGGGCTCCGACGTGTGGAGCGTGACCAGCTTCAACGAGCTGCGCCGCGAGGCCCTGCTGCTCGAGCGCGAGGCGTTCATCAACGCTGCCGATGAGCCGGTCAAGCCTCACGTCACCCGCTGCCTGGAAGGGCGCAAGGGCCCGGCCATTGCCTCCACCGATTACATGCGCCTGTTCGCCGACCAGGTACGTGCCTGGGTACCGACCGACTACCATGTACTGGGGACCGACGGCTACGGCCGCTCCGACACCCGCGAGAAGCTGCGCCATTTCTTCGAGGTCGATCGCTACTTCGTCGTCGTGGCCTCGCTGAAGGCGCTGGCCGAGCGCGGCGAGCTGGATCGCAAGGTCGTCGCCGAGGCGATCAAGAAGTACGGCATCGATCCCAACAAGCCCAATCCGCTGACGAGCTGATCCGGTGGCAAGGCGGGCAGGTGCCCGCCTGTTCCAGGCACGATTTGGAAGGAGCGCGACCTTGAGTAGCGAAATCATCAAAGTTCCAGACATCGGCGGCAGCGAAGACGTCGAGATCATCGAAATCGCCGTGTCCGAAGGGGACGTCATCCAGCCCGAGGACACCTTGATCACGCTGGAATCCGACAAGGCCAGCATGGACGTACCCTCGCCCAAGGGCGGCAAGGTCGTTCGCGTGCTGGTGAAGGAGGGCGACACTGTCTCCGAGGGCGACGACATCGTCGAGCTCGAGGTGGAAAGCAGCGGTAGCAGCGACGCCGGCAGTGAAGAAAAGGCCGAGCCCGCCGAGCCCAAGCGCGAGCAGGCCTCTCAGGCTGCGGCGGAGAAGCCGGCGGCGAAGAAGGCCAGCGGCGGCGGCAAGCGCACCGTCGAGATCAAGGTGCCCGACCTGGGCGGCTCCGAGAACGTCGAGATCATCGAAGTGGCGGTCGCCGAAGGTGACGAGGTGGCCGAAGAGGACACCCTGATCACCCTCGAGTCGGACAAGGCCTCGATGGACGTGCCGAGCCCCTACGGCGGCAAGCTGGTCAGCCTCACCGTCAAGGAGGGCGATACCGTCTCCGAAGGTGACATGATCGGCACCATGGAGATTGCCGGCGAGGGTGGGGAAGACGAACACGAGCCCGAGCCCGAAGCCGTCGAGACCACCGCGGAGCCCGCCGAGCAGGCCGAAGCGCCGGCCGAGGAAGAGGCCGTGAGCGGCGAACCCGAGCGCCGCGAGATCCGCGTTCCCGATCTCTCCGGTTCCAGCGACGTGCCGATCATCGAGATCGCCGTGAGCGCCGGCGACGAGGTGAACGAGGAAGACCCGCTGATCACCCTGGAGTCGGACAAGGCCTCCATGGACGTGCCGAGTCCCTACAAGGGCAAACTGATCGAGCTCACCGTCAAGGAGGGCGATACCGTCTCCGAGGGCGATCTGATCGGTTACATCGAGGTGGCCGGCAGCAAGCCTGCCGCCAAGAAGGCCGAGCAGAAGGCCGCGGCACCGTCATCGGCCAAGGCCGACAAGCCGGCCTCGACCCCGGGCGGTACGCCGAGCCCCGAAGCGCAAATGGCAGCCCACAAACCCCGCGACGGCAAGCTGGTCCATGCCGGCCCCGCGGTGCGCATGCTGGCCCGTGAGCTCGGCGTCGACCTGGGCCTGGTCAAGCCGAGCGGGCCGAAGGACCGGGTGCTGAAGGAGGACGTCCACGCCTACGTCAAGCAGGTCATGGCCGGGCAGGCCAAGGCACCTGCCGCCGCGCCGACGGCAACCGGCGGCGCCGGCATTCCGCCGGTGCCGGATCAGGACTTCAGCCAGTTCGGCGAAGTGGAAGAGAAGCCGATGGGGCGCCTGCTCAAGATGGGCGCCACCAACCTGCACCGCAGCTGGCTCAACGTGCCCCACGTCACCCAGTTCGACGAGGCCGACATCACCGAGCTCGAGGCTTTCCGCAAGGCGATGAAGGCCGAAGCCGAGGCTCAGGGCGCCAAGCTCACGCCGCTGCCGTTCCTGATCAAGGCGTGTGCCTTCGCCCTGCGCAAGTTCCCGCAGTTCAACGTCAGCCTGAAGAGCGACGGCGAGACCATCGTGTGGAAGAAGTACGTCCACATCGGTATCGCGGTCGATACGCCCGACGGGCTGATGGTGCCGGTGATCCGCGACGCCGACAAGAAGTCGCTGATCGATCTGGCCAAGGAGAGCGTGGAGCTGGCCGGCAAGGCCCAGTCGAAGAAGCTCAAGCGCGAGGAGATGACCGGTGGCTGTTTCACCATCTCCAGTCTGGGCTCCATCGGCGGTACCGCCTTCACGCCGATCGTCAACGCCCCGGAAGTCGCCATTCTCGGCGTCTCCAAGGCGCAGATGAAGCCGGTGTGGAACGGCGCCGACTTCGAGCCGCGTCTGATGATGCCGCTGTCGCTCTCCTACGATCACCGCGCCGTGAACGGCGCCGATGCCGCGCGCTTCACCGCCTTCCTGGCGGCGGCGCTGAGCGACATTCGCCGCATGCTGCTGTGAACGTGATCTGAGATGACACCGACGGCGCCCTACGGGGCGCCGTCGGTGTTTGAGTCCCACTTTCGGGTGGGAATACCAAAGTGCAACCCGCCCATAATTGGCTGATAATGCAGCGGCTTTGGCGCCCAGGCGGGGCTTGCCCGATAGCCTGCGGTTGTCTGGTGCCGTCGCCGCGGTTATCGTTCATGACATTCCACTTACTCACAAGAATTTCCACTCTCTCAAGGAGCAGCTAGATGCGTTTGATCCTGTTGGGCGCCCCGGGGGCCGGCAAGGGTACCCAGGCCCAGTTCATCTGCGAACGCTACAAGATCCCGCAGATTTCCACCGGCGACATGCTTCGCGCGGCGGTCAAGGAAGGCAGCGAACTGGGTCTCAAGGTCAAGGAGATCATGACCAGCGGTGGCCTGGTGTCCGACGATCTGATCATCTCACTGGTCAAGGAGCGCATCGCGCAGCCCGACTGCGAGAACGGTTTCCTGTTCGACGGCTTCCCGCGCACCATTCCTCAGGCCGACGCCATGAAGGAAGCCGGGGTCAAGATCGACCACGTGCTCGAGATCGCTGTGGAAGACGAAGAGATCGTCAAGCGTCTGGCCGGGCGCCGGGTACACCCGGGCTCGGGCCGGGTCTATCACGTCGAGTACAATCCGCCCAAGGAAGAGGGCAAGGACGACGTCACCGGCGAAGCGCTGATCCAGCGCGACGACGACCGCGAATCCACCGTGCGCAACCGCTTGGCGGTCTACCACGAGCAGACCGCCCCGCTGGTCGACTACTACCAGCAGTGGGCCGAGGAAGCGCCCGAAGCGGCCCCGGCCTACCACCGTGTGGAAGGCGTGGGCAGCGTCGACGAGATCACCCGCAAGGTGGTCGAGGCGCTGGACGCCTGAGTCGATTCGGTGTGAATCGGTATGAAAGGCCCGCCTTGGCGGGCCTTTCGCGTGGCGGGCCATCGTCCCGCATCCGGCGGCGGCGTATAATGTCGCCTTCATGCTTCGAAGCGAAATGTCTCCTATGCCGATCCTGCTGGCCCTCGATGCCTCCTCCAGTGCCTGCTCCGTTGCCCTGTCGCTCCAGCGTGGCGACGACGAGCCGAGGCTGGTGTCCCGCTTTGCCATGACCCCCCGCGAGCATACCCGCCGGCTGCTGCCGATGATCGACGAGGTACTGGACGAGGCGGGCGTATCGCCTGCCGAGCTGGACGCCGTGGCCTACGGGCGTGGTCCGGGCTCCTTCACCGGCTTGCGTATTGCCGCAGGCGCCGCGCAGGGATTGGCCTACGGCCTGGCGTGCCCCTTGCTGGGCGTCTCCACCCTCGAAGCGCTGGCGCTGGCGGCGCATCGGCGCCACGGCGTCGAGTACGTCGCCACCGCGCTGGATGCGCGTATGGGCGAGATCTATGTCGGCGCCTGGCGCTGCCGGGACGGCAACGTCGAGGCGCTGCTCGCGGAGGCGGTGATTTCACCGCAGCGGCTGCTGCTGCCGGCAGCGGCGGGGCCGGACGGCTGGTTTGGCATCGGCTCCGGCTGGGCGCTGTGGGACTCGATGCCCACCGAGGTGCAGGCCGCGGTGAGCCAGCTTGATAGCGACGCCGAGCCGGCCGCGGAAGAGATGGTGCTGCTGGCGGCGCGCCAATATGCCGCCGGTGAGCGCACTGCCCCCCACGAGGCGCAGCCGATCTATCTGCGCGATCAGGTGGCGTGGCAGAAGGGCGGATGAGCGGCGTGGATGACGCGGCGCTCGTTCTGCGCCATGAGGAGGGCGCGCTGGTGCTGGCCGGCGATCCGGCACGCTACGGCAAGCCACTGCGCATCGATTTCGCCGAGGGGCGTGCGGCCCACCGGCGTCGCTTCGGTGGCGGGCGCGGTCAGTTGATCGCCCGGGCCTGCGGCCTTGCCGCCGGGGTCACGCCCAGCGTGGTAGACGCCACCGCCGGCCTTGGCCGAGATGCCTTCGTGCTGGCCAGCCTCGGCGCCGAGGTGTTGCTCGTGGAGCGTGTGGCCCAGATCCATGCGCTGCTGGAAGACGGCCTGGCGCGTGCCGCCAGAGATGCCGACACGGCCGAGATCGCCGCCCGCATGCACCTGGCACATGGCGACGCCACCCGCGAACTCGCTGCGCTGGTGGCCGCGAGCGGTGTCGCACCCCAGGTGGTGCACCTCGACCCGATGTTTCCGCACCGCGAGAAGTCGGCGCTGGTCAAGAAGGAGATGCGGCTGTTTCGCGAGCTGGCCGGCGACGACGACGATGCCCCGCGGCTGCTGGAAGCGGCGCTGGACGTCGCCACCCACCGAGTAGTGGTAAAGCGTCCGAGCAAGGCGCCGCCCATCGCGGGGCCGGCGCCGCAGCACGTCATCGAAGGCAAGACCAGCCGCTACGACCTCTACGTTCATCGCTCACTCAAGGCCTGACACGGCGCCGATCAGTTGTGACTGATAAGCTGTAGCCTGTGCCTCAGCGCCGGATCGTACAGTTCGCCGCTGCGCTGGGCGGCGCTGCGCAGTCGCTCGTCGAACCACAGCATCTCGTCCTTCTCCCAGATCCACCCCTCGGCCTCCAGGCTCACGATCAGGCTGGCGAACAGGGTGCGGTCGAAGAACTCCGGCGCGTCGCGGCCCGTCAGCAGTGCCAGGCGTTCGGTCAGTTGCTGGCTGCGCTCGGTCAGGGCGTCGCGGCCCAGGGTGCCCGGGGGCTGGGCCAGCAGGATCGACAGCAGCAGGTAGCCGCGCTCCAGTGAGGGTTGCATCAGCCTCGCCAACAGCCGCAGCTGCTCGCCGGCTTCCAGCGAGGCGGGGCGCTGCCAGCCGTCGCCGGCTGGTTCCAGCAAGGCTTCCCGGCACAGCGCCTCCAGCATTACCGGTAGTGCCTCGTTGAGTGCTACCGAAGAGAGGAACAGCTCGCGCGAGAGGATCGGCCAGGGCGGCCCAAGCTGGGCCTCGAGGCTATCCAGGTCGTGGCGTGGGGCGTGACGGAAGGCGAAGGCGGTCAGGCCGGCCAGGGCGAAGAGGTGCAGCACGTTGTTGCGATACCACACCAGCAGGTTGGCCTGCTCGGAAGTGGCGATCAGGATATCGCCCAGCGCATGCGGGCGACGCTCGATCATGCCCAGCGCCACGACCTGGTCGATCCACTCGTCGGGCTCACCCTGGGGCAGGCTGGCATGCTGCCCTCCGCGGCAGTGGCGCTGCAGCGCCGCCAGCAGAGCGAGCTGGCGCGCCATCAGGCTGGCCTCGATGGCGTGGTGGGGAGTGGCCAGCAGCACCAGGGCCACCAGGTTGACCGGGTTGAGCGCTGCCGCGGCGTTGATGCGCCGGGCCAGTTCGTCGCCGAGCTGAGGCACCGTCCGGTTGAGCCAGGCTGGCTTTGTCTCGACGAGATCGTCGCGCCAGTCCGGCACCGCGTCGTCGAGAAAGGCGCCGAGCGACAGCGGCTCGCCGACATTGACCGTAACCTTGCCGAACGGCTGGCGCAGCTGGCCGAGCACCCGCAGCAGCGCCCAGGGGCTCTCCTTGCGCTTCTTGCCGCCGCGCATCTCGCGCTGGTAGCTGGCGTTCTCGATGATGCGCTCGTAGCCGATATAGACCGGAATGAAGGCGAGCCGGGGCGGAGAAGTACCCGCAGCGCTGCGGCGAAAGGAGCGTAGCGTCATCGACAGCATGCCGGGGCGAGGGGCGAGCATGCGTCCGCTGCGTGAACGACCGCCTTCGATGAAGTACTCCAGCGGGTGGCCGCGTTCCAGCAGGCGGTGCAGGTATTCGTTGAACACCGCGGCATAGAGCGGCTTGTCGCGAAAGCTGCGGCGCATGAAGAAGGCGCCGCCGCGGCGCAGCAGCGGGCCGATCAGCAGCATGTCGAGATTGCGTCCGGCGGCGATGTGCGGCGGCATCAGGCCGTCGCGGTAGAGCACGTAGGAGAGCAGCAGGTAATCGATATGGCTGCGGTGGCAGGGCACGTAGACCAGCGTATGGTCGCCCGCCAGCGCCTTGACCCGGTCGAGGCCGCGAACCTCGACGCCATCGTACAGGCGGTTCCACAGGCGCCGCAGCAGGCCGTCCATGAAACGCAGCACCGGGTAGGTCATGTTCGAGGCGATCTCGCGGCCGTAGCGCAGGGCGCGCCGCTGTAGGCGCTCGGGCGAGCGCTTTTCGCTCATCGCCAGCTCGTCGATCACCCGGCGTACCTCGGGGCTGGCCGCCACGCCCTCGATCAGGGTGCGGCGATGGGAGAGGTCGGGACCGAGCACCCGTGTACGCATGCGCCGGAAATGGATGCGCAGCAGTCGCGCGCTCTTGCGATTGGCCACCGCCGGGCCGCGTTCGTCGAGCAGATCGCGCAGGTTCAGCGGTGCGCCGAAGTGCACCTCCACGCTCTTGCCATTGACCACCACCGACAGTGCCCGGCGCAGCCGGCCGGTGAGCTGCCAACTGTCGGCTGCCAGCAGCCGCCAGAAGCCGAAGCGCTTGCCCGGGGCGCGTCCCCAGAACACGCTCACCGGGACCAACTGGATCTCGGTGTCGGCATGCTCGGCAAGGTATTCCAGCGCCTGACGGAAAGGAGCCTCGAAGGCGCGGCCGCGCCGCCACAGGCGTGGCCTGACGGGCAGGGCCATACTGGCGGGTAGCTCCAGTCCCGGCAGGTGGACCTTGCCCTTGGGCGAGGGCAGGCCATGGCGCTGGCACAGTACCTCCAGCAGCAGGTCATCGGAGAGTGCCGGGTGAGGCAGTACGTAGAGGGTGGGCCGTGACGGGTCGAGTCCCAGGTCGCTCGGGTCGGGCTCGATGAGCCGGGTGTCGACCCAGGCCTTGATGATGCCCTTGAGCGGGGCGCGGAGCAGTGTGAGCAGCGAGTCGGCCAGGGCCATTCCATTGCCTCGATAGCGTAGCAAGGCCCCAGTATAGCCATGCTTGTCTACCTCGGTCAGGTGCCGCTTTCCCTGGCGCGGCAAACGTGCGTCAATCGAGCCAGACAAGGAGAGGGAGAGGGCCATGCACGGCGTATGGCGGGATGGCAATCGGTTCGAGCTGCTGGCGGAGTCGTCGCGCTTCCTGCCGGCGATGTTCACTGCCATCGAGGAAGCGCGCCGCTCGATACTGATCGAGCTCTACCTGATGCAATCGGGGCAGCTGGCCACGGCACTGATCGAGGCCCTGTGCCGCGCTGCACAGCGCGGCGTGGCGGTGGCCTTGATGCTCGATGCCTACGGTGCCATGGGGCTTTCGGGAGAGGACCGACGGCGCCTGGAGCAGGCCGGTGTGGCGCTGCGCCTGTTCAATCCGCTGGGTATGCGCTCGCTGACGCGCAACCTGATGCGAGACCACCGCAAGCTAGTTGTCGTCGATGGCCGAGTGGCTTTCACGGGAGGCTTCGGCGCGGTCGACGAGTTCCTCGAGGCCTGGTACGAGGTGGCGGTACGTATCGAAGGTCCCGTGGTGGCCGACTGGGTGCGGCTGTTCTCGCGACTGTGGGATTCGCCGTTGACCCGAGGCGACGGAGAGGCGTCCCTGGTGCGCCATCTGACGCTCGAGCTGGCACCGCGTGAGGATTACCAGGGCATGCGCGGGCGGGTGGTGTGGGGGCAGGGCTACCGTTACCAGGCCATCCGCCATTCACTCTACGGCCGGGTGTCATCGGCACAGCGCCGCATCTGGCTGTGCACGCCCTATTTCGTGCCCACCTTCAGCCTGCGCATGCGATTGGCTCGGGCCGCCCGCCGCGGCGTCGACGTGCGGCTGCTGCTGCCCGGACGCGACCACGACCACCCCTGGGTGCGCTATGCCGGCCAACGCTTCTATCGGCGGCTGCTGAGGGCCGGGGTGCGCATCTTCGAGTTCCAGCCCACCTTCATCCATGCCAAGTTTTCGCTGGTGGATCAGTGGTCGAGTCTTGGCTCGTGCAACTTCGATCACTGGAGCCTGCACTGGAACCTGGAGGCCAACCAGGAGGTGGACGACGTCCGCTTTGCCAGTGAAGTGGCGGCGCTGTTCGAGCGTAACTTTGCCGCCAGCCGCGAGATCACCTACCGGGAATGGTTGCAGCGTCCGCGCTGGCAGCGTTTCAAGGAGTGGCTATTCGGCAGCTTCGATGCCTGGCTGACGCGGCTGCGGTAATCGGCGGGTACGCTTGGCCGGCCCCCTACCGCTTGCCGCCGGGCTTGCTCTTGGCGCCGCGTGCGGCGGGCTGTTTCTTGCGCGGCATGGGCTTGGGCGTCTCCGGTGGCACGCGGTAGTGCAGATAGAGATCAAGTACCAGGTCCGGCAGCTGGCCGACCAGCGACTCCAGTCGCGCGCCGTCAGCCGCCATCTCGGCCATGTCGGGCTCGTCGTCGAACAGTCCCGATAGCGCCATGAACGGTAGCAGCAGGGTGGCTACGGTTTCCTCTTCCTGCTCGAACCAGGCCGCTTCGTCGAGGAACACACCTTCCATGAAGCCGGCGCACCAGTCGCCGACGGGCGTCTCTTCGGGAGGCAAGCCCTCCAGGGTCAGGTCGAACGGCAGCTCGGGAAGCCCGCCCTGTTCCAGAGTATCGATGGCGTTGCCGTGCAGCTTTTCCAGCAGGCCCAGAATCTCGCTGCGTTCGTCGGCATCGGCGAATGTCGGCTCGCCGTGGAACAGCTCGGCCACCCAGGTGGCGGAGTCCACTTCGCGGGGGGCCACGGCAAGCGCGACGAGAAAGCCATGGGCGGAGATCAGGTCCAGCGCATCGGGGTCGACGCTCTCGGAGTCGAGGAACTCGTCGAGGCGTTCGAGCTCTTCGTCCTCGAGCAGGGGCTGGGGCAGGGGCGTATCGGACATCGGGCCTCTCGCATGGCATCGTGAAGGCGGTGCGGCCGAGGGGGCTGGACACCGCCGTGGCGGAACGTCATTTTAGCACCCATGAGACGACCTGCGCTTCCCGATCCTTGCCCTGAGTGGCTGGCCAGCCTTGACGACGCAGCCCTGCACCGAGCCCTGCTGGAGCGGGTGGAGGCCGCCTGGCAGCTGTGCCGTGGCTATCATCCCGAGCTGCCCCGGCCCAAGGTGTGGTTCGACCTGCGCGGCAAGTGTGCCGGACAAGCCCACTATGGCCGTGGTGGGCTGCGCTTCAACCCGGTGCTCTACGGCGAGAATCGCCGCGCCTTCCTGCGCGATGTAGTGCCTCACGAAATGGCCCACTGGCTGGTGCGCCACCTGAGCGACGGCCACGAGGCGAGGCCCCATGGGCGCGAATGGCGGACCGTGATGGAGCGGTTGTTCGGGCTCGAGGCGAAAGTGACCCACACTTTCGATACCGGGCGGGCCAGCCCGACGCCTCATCGCTATCACTGTGGTTGCCAAGTCCACTATTTCACTTCGCGGCGCCACTCGCTGGCGCGCAAGGGGCGCCGTTATCGTTGCCTCTCGTGTGCTGAGACCTTGGTCTATCAGCCCTTTGTAGAGCATGGAAAAATTACTACAAACGCATGATTCGTAAAGAAAAAATCCTGATACCAAGGTCTAAGAGTTAGGCCCGCTTCGAGGGTATATGCTGTTGGGCGAATCTGATGCCGGCGCATTCGATAACAAGGCAGCCGGTAACATCCACCGAGAGGGTGCATCTCCTGGAAGAGGCTAGCCAATGACCGATCAGCAGAAAGTCTATCCGGTACGCGACGACATCGCCGCCAACGCCTGGATCGATCGCGGGAAGTATCAGGCCATGTATCAGCAGTCCGTCGACGACCCCGAGGGCTTCTGGGCCGAGCAGGCCAAGCGTATCGACTGGTTCAAGGCGCCGACCAAGATCAAGCATACGTCCTTCGACCCGCACAACGTCGACATTCGCTGGTTCGAGGACGGTACCCTGAACGCCAGCGTCAGCTGCCTCGACCGCCATCTGGAGAAGCGCGGCGACCAGACCGCCATCATCTGGGAAGGCGACGACCCCAAGGATTCCAAGCACGTCAGCTACCGTGAGCTGCATGCCAAGACCTGTCAGCTTGCCAACGCGCTCAAGGAGCTCGGTGTCGGCAAGGGTGACGTGGTCACCCTCTACATGCCGATGATCCCCGAAGCGGCCGTGGCCATGCTGGCCTGTGCCCGCATCGGTGCGGTGCACTCGGTGGTGTTCGGCGGCTTCTCGCCCGACGCCCTGGCCCAGCGTATCGTGGGTGCCGACTCCAAGCTGGTGATCACCGCCGACGAGTCCGTACGCGGCGGCAAGCACGTGCCGCTCAAGGACAACGTCGACGCCGCCTTGACCCGCAAAGGCACCGAGGTGTGCGAGAAGGTGCTGGTGGTCAAGCGCACCGGCGGCGACATCGAGTGGAAGGAAGGCCGTGACGTCTGGTACCACGACCTGGTCGACAAGCAGTCGGCCGACTGCCCGGCCGAGGAGATGAACGCCGAGGATCCGCTCTTCATCCTCTACACCTCCGGCTCAACCGGTGCGCCCAAGGGGCTCAAGCACACCACCGGCGGCTATCTGGTCTACGCCAGCCTGACCCACCAGTACATCTTCGACTATCAGGATGGCGAGGTTTACTGGTGTACCGCCGATGTGGGCTGGGTCACCGGTCACAGCTACATCGTCTACGGTCCGCTGGCCAACGGCGCTACCACGCTGATGTTCGAAGGCGTGCCGAGCTATCCCAGCCACGGTCGCATGGGTGAGGTCGTCGACAAGCACAACGTCGCCATCCTCTACACTGCGCCGACCGCCATCCGCGCACTGATGGCTCACGGCGACGGCGTGATGGACTCCAGCAAGCGCGACAGCCTGCGCCTGCTCGGCTCGGTGGGCGAGCCGATCAACCCCGAGGCGTGGGAGTGGTACCACCGCGTGATCGGCAACTCCAAGTGCCCGATCGTCGATACCTGGTGGCAGACCGAAACCGGCGGCATCATGATCGCGCCGCTGCCGGGCGCCATGGACCTCAAGCCGGGCTCCGCCACGCTGCCGTTCTTCGGCGTGCAGCCGGCCCTGCTCGACAGCGAGGGCAACGAACTCCAGGGCGCCGTGGACGGCAACCTGGTGATCAGCGACTCCTGGCCCGGTCAGGCACGCTCGATCTGGGGCGACCACGACCGCTTCATCCAGACCTACTTCTCCACCTACAAGGGCTACTACTTCACCGGTGACGGCTGCCGCCGCGACGAGGACGGCTACTACTGGATCACCGGCCGCGTCGACGACGTGCTCAACGTTTCCGGTCACCGCATGGGCACCGCCGAGATCGAATCCTCGCTGGTGGCCCACGAGGCCGTGGCCGAGGCTGCCGTGGTGGGCTTCCCCCACGACATCAAGGGTCAGGGCATCTACATCTACGTGACCCTGGGCGATGGCGTCGAGCCGACCGACGAGCTCAAGAAGGAACTGACCCAGTGGGTGCGCAAGGACATCGGGCCGATCGCCTCGCCCGACGTCATCCAGTGGGCGCCGGGCCTGCCCAAGACCCGCTCGGGCAAGATCATGCGCCGCATCCTGCGCAAGATTGCCGCCAACGAGACCGACGGTCTGGGCGATACCAGCACCCTGGCCGATCCGAGCGTGGTGGACGATCTGATCGAGAATCGCGCGAATAAGTAAGGAGGCACACATTGCCTAGCCGGCCCTCGGGCCGGCTTTTTCATCTCAGCCGGCGGCGGCGATGGCCTTGGCCAGCTCGGCCTTGCTCATGCGGCTGCGGCCGGGCAGGTCGAGCTGCTGGGCGCGTTCGTAGAGCTCATCGCGGGAAAGCCCTTCCAGCTCGGCGCTGCGACGCTTGCCTGTGCCACGCTGGCTTGTCGGACGCTTCTTCTCCTTGCCGCGTCCGGCCGCCGGCTTGGCGCGCTTTTCCGGCTTGCTCTTGTCGGTGTCGCTGTGCGCCGCCTGCCCGGGCGGGCGGCCTTCGGCCAGGCTCTGCTTGAGGACCTGCATCAGGTCGACCACTTCGCCACCCTGCTCCGGCTCGAACTCCGGGGCATTTTCCTCACCCAGCGCGATCACATCCTCGCCGCGCGCGAGCTTCTCCTCGGCGCGGGCGACGATACGCTGGCTCTGCAGGTCCTGCAGTTCCTCGCGTGCGAAACCCTTCTCCGTCAAGGCCTCGATGGCCTTCTGCATGGCCTTGGCCCGCTGCTTGTCGGGCCGGGTGGCCTCGGGCAGGGCGATATCCTCGGGAGCGCGAATCTCCTCGGCGAAGCGCAGTGTCTCGGCGCGCAGGATGCCTTTCTCGGCGATGATCGCCACCAGATACTCCTTGCCGCGCATGACGAAGGTGGCAATGCCGGCACGCCCGGCGGACTCCATGCTTTCCGCCAGCAGGCGGTAGGCCTTGGTCACGCCCTTGTCGGGGGTCATGAAGTAGGCGCGCTGGAAGTACATCGGGTCGATCTCGTCGAGGCCGACGAAGCGCTTGAGGTCGATCTCCTGGGACTTCTCCGGGGCCAGCGAGTCGAGTTCGCGGTCCTCCACCACCACGAACTCGTTCTTCTCCACCTCGTAGCCGCGGATCAGCTCGTCGTAGTCGAGCACGCGCTCCTCCTTCTCGCAGAAGTAGCGCCTTGCCAACGGTGTGCCCTGTGCGTCGACCATGCGCAGCGACACCGGCTTGGGGCGGTTGGCCGGGTAGAGGTTGACCGGCAGGCTGACCAGGCCGAAGGTGATGGTGCCCGACCACAGCGGGCGCGGGCCGCTGGCGTGGAAGCGCTTCTTCTCCTCGCCCTGGGCCGACTCGTTCTTCTCCTGCGTCTTGCGCTTCTCCTTTGGCTTGGTTTTGGATTTTTGGCTAGGCACGTTTGCGCTCCTTCTTCAGGCTGGCCTCGAGCGCCTTGGAGAGGTCGTCGGAGGCTTCGCGGCGGCGAATCGGCGTGACCTTGACGCTCTTGCCGCGCCGCTTGGCCTCGATCAGCTCCAGTACCCGCTCGCGATACTCGTCATGGTATTCGTCGGGGTCGAACTCGGCCTCCAGCATGCCGATCAACTGGCGTGCCATGTCGAGCTCCTTGGCGTCCAGCGCCTTGCCCTTGGGTGGTTCCAGGGCGTCCACCGGCACTACCTGCTCCTCGTGGCGCAGCGACATCAGCATCGGCACGCCACGATGCAGGCGCAGGGCACCGACGTAGCTCTTCTTGCGCATGACCCAGCGTGCCAAGCCCTCCTTGCCGCTGTTTGCCAGCGCCTCGGCCAGGGCGAAATAGAGCGACTCGCTGCCGTCGGGGCCGAGGTAGTAGGGGCGGTCGTACCAGCGGTGATCGATCGCCTGCGGCGGCATGAAGCGGATCACTTCGATGTCGCGGCCCGAGTCCGGCTCCAGCGCCTCGAGCTCCTGTTTGTCGAATACCACCAGGCTGCCCTCGTCGGTGCGGTAGGCGCGGCGGGTCTCGGCGTGAGGCACGACCTCGTCGGTATCGGGGTTGACCATGGCCTGCTTGACCGGCGAGCGGTCCTTCGCATGCAGCAGGCGGAAGTGCACGCTGCGGTCCTGCACCGCGGAGTAGAGCTTCACCGGGACTTCCACCTCAGCGAAGCGGATCACGCCCTTCCACATCGCCCGGGCCGCCATCAGCGCTCCTCCTTGTGGCCTGTGTCTTCTTCATGACATTCGGGGCACAGCGTGTCGCGGTGCTCGAAGCGTGTCGCAACGCAGGCCGAGCAGATCGGCCGATCGCAGTAGATGCAGTGGTAGCCCGCCTCGTAGTGGAAGGTGCGCAGGCAGAACTGGCAGGTTTCGGGGCCGCTCTCCAGCCACCAGGGTGCTTCGCTCATGGCATTCTCTCCCGTTGGCATGGTCGCCATCATTTTGCGCCCACGGCCTTGAGCAGCTTGGTATCCAGCGGGCGTGCCGCCTCGCTGAAGCCTGCCCAGGGATCCTCGCGCAGGGCCGCGAGCCGGCGGCGCAGGTTCTGCACGTTGTAGCGGTCGGCGCGCAGCGCGGCGTTTAACTCGTCCCAGCGGATCGGCACTGCTACCGGGGCGTTCTGGCGCGCGCGCACCGTATAGGAGGCCACCGCCGTGGCGCCGCGGCCGTTGCGCAGGTAGTCGATGAAGATGCGCCCCTCGCGCTTGGCCTTGGACATGTTGGTGGTGAGCCGCTGGGGATCGTCCTTGGCGTGAGCCTCGGCGATGCCCTTGGCGAAGGCCTTGGCTCGGTCCCACTCGGCGCTGGGTTCGATCGGCACCACCAGGTGCAGCCCCTTGCCGCCGGTGGTACGCAGGAAGGGGGTGAGACCCAGCGACTCCAACCGCTCGCGCAAAGTGCCGGCGACGCGCAGGATCTCCTGCCAGGCGATGCCTTCGTCCGGGTCGAGATCGAACACCAGGCCGTCGGGCTGCTCGAGGTGATCGATGCGGCTGCCCCAGGGGTGGATCTCCAGCGCGCCGGCCTGTACCAGGCCGATCAGGTCGGCAGCGGACTCGACGTAGACGTATTCGGCGCTGCCTTTCTTCTCCGGCACGTCGATGCGCGGCACACTGTCGGGAATGGCGCTGCGTGGGTGCTTCTGGAAGAAGCACTCGTCGTTGCGCCCCTGGGGGCAGCGCACCAATGACAGCGGCCGCCTGGCCAGGTGTGGCAGCACCCACTCATGGATCTGCTCGTAGAAGCGCGCCAGGTCGAGCTTGGTCAGTCCCTGCTCGGGAAACAGCACCCGGTCGGGGCTGGTGAGGCGCACGCCGAGCAGCGAGGTTTCGTCCTTGCGCTTGCGTGCGGCCGGTTTGTTCGGTGTCTGGTCCTGTGTCGAAGTGCCTTCGGCGGCCATCTCCTTGGTCGGGGTCATGCGAATCTCCTCCGGATTGCGGTCCTCACGCAGGCCGCGGAAGGCCGGATGGCGCAGGCGGCCGTCGCGGGTGCGTTCGGTGAACTCCACCTCGATCACCAGCTCCGGGCGCACCCAGTGCACGGCGCGGCTGTCCGGTACGCTGTCGTGAAAGGGGGAGCGCTTCACTTCGAGTTCCTGCAGGGTGGCGCTCAGCCGTTCGAGCAGTCGATGGCTGAAACCGGTGCCGACGCGCCCGGCGTAGATCAAACCCTGCTTACCATAGGCGCCCATCAGCAGCGAACCGAAACCGCTGCGTGAGCCGCTGGGCTCGGTGTAGCCGCCGACCACGAACTCCTCGTGGCTGACGCACTTCACCTTCAGCCAGTCGCGGCTGCGCTTCTGCTGGTAGCGGCTGTCGGCGCGCTTGCAGATGATGCCCTCGAGGCCCATCTGACAGGCGCGCGCGTGGAAGGCCTCGCCCTGAGCGTCGAGATGGTCGGAGTAGCGAATGGTGCCGGTGCCCGACTCCATGCCTGCCGCTTCGAGCAGTGCCGCGAGGGTACGTTTGCGCTGCAGCAGGGGCACGCCGGCCAGGTCGTATCCTGCCAGGTAGGGTAGGTCGAAGAGCTGGTAGACCAGGGCGGAGGTTCGGCCGCTGGAAAGCGCCTCCTGCAGCTCGCCGAAGCGGCTGATGCCATCCTTGCCCATGGCCACCACCTCGCCGTCGAGCAGCGCCGAGTCCACTGGCAGTGGTTCGAGCGCGCGGGCGATCTCGGCAAAGCGCTGGGTCCAGTCCTTGCCATTGCGGGTGATCAGGCGCACGTCGCCCTTTTCGATGCGGGCCAACAGGCGATAACCGTCGAGCTTGATCTCGTGGATCCACTTGCCCTGGGTGGGCACCTCGCGGGCCAGGGTGGCCAACTGCGGCTTCAGCTCCTTTGGCAGCCTGGCCTTGCGCGCGCCGTCGAGGTCGCCGGGGTCGGGAACCTCGGGTGTGTCGGCGCCCCAGGTATCGTCGCGATCCTCGGCGATCTCGCCCATGCTGCGACCGCTGACGATGCTTTCGTCCAGATCCACCGTCAGCGCTGCGTCCATGCGCGGCTGGTCGTCGTGGCGCTTGATCATCAACCAGTTGCGTCCGTGCTTGTCCTGGCGCTTGCCGCTCATGCGGGTCAGGGTCCAACTGCCCTTGAGCCGCTCGCCGTCGAGTTCTATGTCGATCCGATCCGGCTTGGGTTTGCCCTTGAGCTGCCAGGTGCCGCGGTCCCACAGCATGACGGTACCGCCGCCGTAGGATTTCTCCGGTATCACGCCTTCGAACTCGCCGTACTCCAGCGGGTGATCTTCCACCTCCACGGCCAGACGCTTCTCGCCGGGTTCGAGGCTCGGTCCCTTGGGCAGCGCCCAACTCCTGAGCACGCCGTCCTGCTCCAGGCGCAGGTCGAAGTGGTCATGGCTCGCCGCATGCTTGTGCATGACGTAGAGGTTGCCCGTTACCGATTCCTTGTCGGCTCCGCCGGCAGGCTCGCGGGTGCGCTCGAAGTCGCGCTTGCGACGGTACTCCTCGAGTTTCTCCATCGGCTCCATCCTTGGCCGCTGAGTTTCCGACACAAAGCCACATCTTCAGCCTAGCTGCGCACTCCCGAGGTGCAAATGCCACCAGCAGGAAGCGCGGCGCGCGGCCAGGTCTACCCGTCATTTTGGGTTCCGTTGTGTTTCCCGTGGTGCTCTTGAGTAAAGAATCGTCTTGACCGTGGAACCTTCGGCGTCGGCTCCTTATCTTGTGAAGGGTAAGGAAGCAGGGAGTCCCGGGATTGGGGCTCCGGATCGATACCGTCATGGAGACAGATGGATGAAGCGGAACATTTTTGTCGTGGCGCTGGAGGATCAGCAGCGCGAGGAGCTGGAAACCTTGCGCCACTCCGATCAGTTCGAGGTGCACAGCCTGCTGTCGGTCAAGGCAGCCGTCGAGTCGCCCAGTTTTTCCTTCGACGAACTCTTGGACCAAGCGCGCAAGAAGCTCGAAACGTTCGATGGCTCCATCGATGCCATCGTGGCCCAATGGGATTTCCCCACCAGCGTGCTGGTACCCATTCTGTGTCGTGAGTACGGCATTCCCTCGCCTTCGGTGGAGAGCGTACTCATGTGCGAACACAAGTACTGGAGCCGACTCGAGCAGCAGAAGGTCATTCCCGAAGTCGTACCCGAGTTCTGCGCCGTCGACCCTTTTGCGGAGGACCCGCTATCCCAGGTGACGCTGAAATACCCGTTCTGGATCAAGCCGGTCAAGGCATTCTCTTCCCACTTGGGCTTCAAGATCGAGAACGACGAGCAGTTCCATGCCGCCATCGAGGAGATTCGCCAGGGTATCCGCCAGCTTGGCGATCCGTTCAACGAAGCCCTGCGCCACGCCGATCTGCCATCGCACATACAGGAAATGGACGGCAACTCCTGCATCGCCGAGCAGATCGTTTCCGGGGTGCAAGGCGCACCTGAAGGCACGGTCTACCGCGGTGAGTTCAATGTGCATGGCATCATTGCCCAGCCCAACTCGGTCAACAAGGAGATCCCCTACGACCGGCTGGAGTACCCGAGCAATCTGCCCGAGCGCATCCATCGGGAAATGATCGACGTTTCGCGTCGCTTCCTCGAGCACATCGGCTATGACAACGGCTGCTTCAATGCCGAGTTCATGTGGGACGAGGAAAATGACAGGCTGTGGTTGATCGAGGTGAACACCCGGATCTCACAGTCCCATAGCGAGATCTTCATCATGGTCGACGGCATGTCCAACCACGAGGTGGCGGTCGACATCGCCTTCGGCGAGCGTCCTTCGCTGGTCAACCGGCAGGGCGTGGCGGCGGTAGCCGCCAAGTGCTACATCCCCTACGAACATCGCGACGGCATCGTCAAGCGGGTGCCGAGCGAAGCGGAGATCGAGGCGCTTGCCGAGCGTTTTCCGGGCACCAAGGTGCGGATCGACGTGGAGCCTGGCACTCGCCTGGGCGAGCTGCTGCACCAGGACAATTTCTGCTATCGCCTGGGCACCCTTTACGTGGCCGGGGAGGATCACGATCAGATCGAGGAGCGCTACAGAGCCTGTCTGGAGGCCCTCGAATTCGAGATCGAACCCATCGAATGAACCCGCAAGGAGGAACCATGAGCGTCATGGATTCGTTTCCCTACCAGGTTCGCGAGATAGAGAACGTCTTCATTCCCATGCGTGATGGGGCCCAACTGGCGGCCAGGATCTGGCTGCCGGAAGAGGCCGAACGCACGCCGATGCCGGCGATACTGGAGTACATCCCATACCGCAAGCGTGACATCACCCGCGCGCGAGACAACGCCAACCACGCCTACATGGCCGGGCATGGCTATGTCTGCGTGCGGGTGGACATGCGCGGCAGCGGCGACTCGGACGGTGTGGTCACGGATGAGTACACCCAGCAGGAGCAGGAGGACGCCGTCGACGCCATCGCCTGGCTCGCCGAGCAGTCCTGGTGCGACGGCAACGTCGGCATGATGGGCATCTCCTGGGGCGGCTTCAACAGCCTGCAGGTGGCCGCCCGGCGGCCACCTGCACTGAAGGCGATCATCAGCATCTGCTCGAGCGACGATCTTTACGCCGACAACATGCACTACATGGGCGGCTGCCTGCTCGGCGACAACCTCTCCGAAGCCACGGTCATGTTCGCCTTCAACAGCCTGCCGCCGGACCCGCAGATCGTCGGCAACCGCTGGCGCGACATGTGGTTCGACCGCATGGAGAACAGCGGCCTGTGGCTCGAGCCCTGGCTAGAGCACCAGCGTCGCAGTGCCTACTGGACGACCAGTTCGGTGAACGAGAACTATACGGCGATCCAGTGTCCGGTCTATGCCATCGGCGGCTGGGCGGATGGCTTCACCAATACCGTGCTGCGTCTGATGCAGCACCTCGAGGTGCCGCGCAAGGGACTGATCGGGCCCTGGGGCCACAAGTATCCGCATCAGGGGCTGCCGGGGCCGGCCATTGGCTTTCTGCAGGAGGCGCTGCGCTGGTGGGATCATTGGCTGAAGGGCCGCGAGACGGGCATCATGGACGAGCCCATGCTGCGTGCCTGGCAGCAGGACAGTGTACCGCCCGACACCTCCTACGAAGAGCGGCCGGGGCGCTGGATCGGGGAGTCCGCCTGGCCCTCGGCCAACGTCAGCCAGCGGCGCTACAGGCTTGGCCCTTACACCATTCACATGGGCGAAGGCCACGGCGGGCCTCACCAGCGTAACGGACAGGAGAGCGCCCTGGCGCTGCAGTCGCCGCTCAGCGTGGGCCTGGCGGCGGGCAAGTGGTGCTCCTACGCCGCCACGCCGGACCTGCCCGGCGACCAGCGCGAGGAGGATGGCGGCTCGCTGATCTTCAGCAGCCGCGAGCTGGCCGAGCCCGTGGATATCTTCGGCATGCCCGAGATCGAACTCGAGATCTCCAGTCACAAGCCTCAGGCGATGCTCGCCGTGCGCCTCTCGGACGTGGCACCAGACGGCAAGTCGACCCGGGTGACCTACGGTCTGCTCAATCTCTCCCACCGCGACAGTGACGCCAACCCCGAGCCGCTGGTGCCGCATCGGCGTTATCGGGTGCGTATCCCGATGAACGGTATCGCTCAGCGCTTTCCGGCGGGGCATCAGCTGCGCGTCTCCGTTTCCACCTCCTATTGGCCGTTGGCCTGGCTGCCGCCGGAGCCGGCTCAGGTCGATATCTACCCCGACGGCAGCGCGCTGATACTGCCCGAGCGAACCCCGGGGGAAGAGGATCGGCGCCTGCCGGAGTTCGACGAGCCCGAAGAAGCGCCACCGCTGAAGGTGCACACCTATGCGGCCAGCGAGCACAACTGGCTACTGCATCGCGACCTGGCGAGCAAGGAATCGACGCTCGAGGTGATCAACGACCAGGGCCACTTCCGTATCGAGGACATCGGTACCGAAGTGAGGCGCAGCACCCGCGAGTGGTACAGCACCTTCAACGACGACTTCACCTCGGCGCGCGGTGAAACCTATACCGAGCGTGCGTTCAAGCGCGACGACTGGAACGTCGAGGTCTACACGCGCACGGTGCTGAGCTGCGACGAGAGCAACTTCTACATCCACGCCCAGCTCGATGGCTACGAGGACGATTACCGGGTGTTCTCCAAGAACTGGGAAAAAGTGATACCGCGCGACCACATGTGACCCGTCACACCGTGCGACGAGGACCACGCCGCTCGGATGACAATAGCGCCGTGCCTTCGGGCACGGTGCTATTGTCTGGGTATGCGCTCACGTCTCGGCATGGCGCGTGCGAGTCGGCCAGGGTGGCGCTGGGGGGGCCGTGCTGCTGCGCTGCAAGGCAGTCACGACGCAAAAAACCCCGGCGGGAGCCGGGGAAGCGAGGGGCCTACGGAAAATTCACAGGGGCTATCAAGAAACGGCGCTCTACGGAAACGATGCACTCAGGTCTTGGCGCGCAGGTCGCTGTCCTCCGAGCGTTCCAGGAACTGCTGCGTGACCTCGTCGAGGTGATTGCCGAGCCACTCGGCCATGGCTTCCTCTTCCTTGAGGATCTCTTCGCAGATACGGGCGATCTCGGGCTTGCCCACCTTGTTGGCCGCCTGGATCAGTACCTTGTAGCTGGAGATCTCGAAGTGCTCGAAGGCATAGCTGGCCATGGCACCCTTGACCACTTCATCGCCGGCCATCATGCCGCTCATGCCCTGACCGAAAGCGGCCAGCTTGCCGCCCAGGTCCTTGACGGCCGAAAGATCGGAGCCGAGCAGCGCGATGCACTGCTCAAGCCTTTCCGTCTGGCCGCGCGTCTCGGTCAGGTGCTGCTCGATGCGCGCCTTCAGCTGCGGGTAATGCTCCAGGCGGCTGGCCTGAGCCTCGAGCATCTTCTCCGCCTGCTTCTCCATGGCGTGCGCGTCACGCAGCCAGTCTTCCAGATGCTTGGGGCTTTGCGGTTCGGTACCCATCGGTTCTCTCCTTAGATGTCGTCCATGATGGTTCCGCCGATTCACTTCGGCGGGTTGATCTGCTCTTCCTGAGCGCCGGAGTGCGGCTTGGCCGGGCCCAGCTTGGGCTCCTGTCCCTCCGGTGCCGGCTGGTTCCGCACCGAGAATTCGCCGCGACCGTCGAACGACGGGCCTTCGCTCCAGCGACCCTTGGGCGCTTCCTTGTCCAGCAGGGTGTTGAGGTAGTAGTAGGAATGCTCCGTCGCCTCGTGTGCCTCGGGCGTGGCGTTGGGAATCGGCAGTTGAGCTTCGAGGCCGCCCATTTCCTCTATCACGGCCAGCCACTGCTGCTGATGGGCCGTATCGCGGGCGATGAGGAAGGCGAGGAAGTCCTTCATGCCGTGATCGTCGGTCCAGTTGTAGAGCCGCGATGCCAGCACGCGACCGCCTGCCTCGGCAGTGACGTTGGCCAGCATGTCCGCACCGACGTTGCCGGTGGCGTAAATGTGGCTCATGTCGAACGGTACGCCATTGGCGTTTTCCGGTAGTGCGGCAAGGCCGGAGGAAAGTAGATGGCGCGGGTTGGTACCACCCAGAATGGCGTGTACCACCGGGTCCTTGGCCGAAGCTTCCTGATAGGAGACCGGAGCGCCCTCCAGATTGAGGGCGACGGCGTGGCCGAGCATCTCGATATGCGAGAGCTCCTCGGTGGCCGTCGAGATCAGCATGTCGCGAATGCGGTCGTCGCCGCGAGCGCCCATGGCTTGAAAGAAGTACTGCATGGCGACCCGGATCTCGCCCTCGACGCCACCGATCGCCTGCTGCAGCAGCATGGCGAATTCGGGATCCGGCTTGTCGACCTTGACCGGGTATTGCAATTTCGACGAGTGATGAAACATGGTGCCTCCTGCTGCACGACACTATGACTACCACCCCTCCAACACGGTAGCCCCTGGCGGGGCAAAGCCGGGTGTGGCTTGCCTGTCAATGGAAGGAAATGGCTGAAAGGCACGGTCTGCCGGAGCGGAACTCCGACAGACCGTGATCGGCCAGGCGCTCAGTGGCCTTGGCTCTTGCCGCCCTTGCGGCCGGCTTCGGAGGCTTTCTGACGGTCGTTGGCGAAATTGCCCCCGCTGTTCTGGCCGCCCTTCTGGCCGGCCTGAGAGGCCTTCTGCGGATCGTTGGCGAAGTTGCCGCTACTGCGCTGGCCGCCCTTCTGGCCGGCTTCGGAGGCCTTCTGCGGGTCGTTGGCGAAGTTGCCGCTGCTGCGCTGGCCGCCCTTCTGGCCGGCTTCGGAGGCCTTCTTCGGGTCGTTGGCAAAATTGCCGGGGTTCTGGTTACGCTGTGCCATGGGTCTGCTCCTTGAGGTTCCGTTCGTACACGTAGTGCTTCGTGTACTGAGTACTTCCATTTACCGGGAATCCGGCACTGCTGGCATCTGCCATCGTCTTTGAAGATAGGTGTCGGGTTTCTCCGCTATCAAGGACGTTGCTGTATCCATGTGAAACGGAAGTTGTCTCGTTTCCGCCGCGTGTATTGGCATGGAAGGGCGCAAGACGAATGAATTGTCGACAGCGGCTTCCATGCGCTTGGGAAGCGCCCAAGCATGGGGTAACATGCGGTGAACAATCGAAATAGCCCCCTGTGTGGCGGCCGTAGGCCCCGTGCTCGAGGAACCGGAGGAGAATCCATGGCCTTTGCCCAGAAATTCATCGTTGCCGATGACCATCCGCTGTTCCGCGCAGCGCTGACCCAAGCGTTGCGCCAACTGGCACCCCAGGCCGAGATCGTCGAAGCCGATACCATGGAGGCGACCTGCGAGGTGGTGACGCGTCATCCCGATGCCGATCTGATCCTGCTTGACCTGCACATGCCAGGAGCCCACGGTTTTTCCGGCCTGATTCAACTGCGCGGCCAGACGCCGGACATTCCGGTGGCGGTGGTTTCCGGCAGCGATGAGCCGCACGTGGTGCGCCGCGCCATCGATTATGGCGCCTCAGGCTTCATTCCCAAGTCCTCATCCCTGCAGCTGATCGCCGAGGCAGTCGGTGAGATCCTCGACGGCGAGGTGTGGCTACCCAAGGAGCTGGCCGACACCCTGGGCGATGCCAACGAGGAGGAGACCCGTTTCGCCGAGGCCATCGCGTCGCTCACCCCGCAGCAGTTCCGCGTGCTCAACATGCTCACCGAAGGGCTGCTCAACAAGCAGATTGCCTACGAGCTGAACGTCTCCGAGGCCACCATCAAGGCCCACGTGACTGCCATCCTGCGCAAGCTGGGCGTGCACTCCCGCACCCAGGCGGTCATCGCAGCTCAGAAACTCGAGGTGGAGCCGCCCAAGGTCGAGTCCTGACCGACCCGCGTCACAGGCAGCCCCAAACGCAACGACCGCCGGAGAACATCCGGCGGTCGTTGCATTTGTGCAGTGTTTCCTTGGGCGGCGGTCAACCTTCCTGTCGGGCCGCCCGGCTGGCCTGCAGCGTGCGGGTCAGCAGGGCGCGCAGAGCGGCGGGGCGCACCGGCTTCTGTAGCAGGTGGTAGCCGCTGCGGCGAATCATCTCGGCCACCTCCTCGGTGCGGTCGGCGGTGATCACGATGCCCGGCACGGCGCTCTCCAGCCTCTCGCTCAACGCCTCGAGGGCCATCAGGCCGGTCACTTCGTTGTCGAGGTGGTAGTCGGCCAGGATGGCGTCCGGCTCGCCGTCGAGATTGCGCAGCACCGACTTGGCGCCGCCGATGGTGGTCGCGGTATAGACCTCGCAGCCCCAGCCGGAAAGCATCGCCTTCATGCCTTCGAGGATCAGCGTCTCGTTGTCGATGCACAGCACGCGGGTGCCGACCAACTTGTTGCCTACGCGGCGTGACGAAGCGGCTTCTTCGGCCTGCTCGGACTCGCTGCGTGGCGCCACCACCGGCACGCTGACGGAGAACATGGTGCCGATGCCTTCGCGGGAGAAGACCCTGATCGGATGGTCGAGCACCCGGCTCATACGGTCGGCGATGGAGAGGCCGAGCCCCAGCCCCTTTTCGCTCTCCTTGTGGCGCGATGCCTGATCCAGGCGGCGGAATTCCTGGAAGATCTCCGCCTGTTTGGATTCGGGAATGCCCGGGCCCGAGTCCCATACTTCGATGGTCAGGCGCGACCCACGGCGCCGGCAGCCCAGCAGCACGCGCCCCTCCTGGGTATAGCGCAGCGCGTTCGAGAGGAAGTTCTGAACGATTCGGCGCAGCATCTGCGGGTCGCTGTCGACCCAGATGCGGGTCGGTACCACCACCAGGTCGAGGCCGCGCTCTTCGGCCATCACCTCGAACTCGGCGCGCAGCGGCCGGAAGATGTCCGCCAGGGCAAAGTGGTTGCGCCGCGGCGTCAGGGCACCGGCATCGAGCTTGGAGATGTCGAGCAGGGTGCCGAGCAGCTCCTCGGCGGCCTGCAGCGAGTTGTCGATATGGCCGATGGTGCGCTTCATGTCCGCCGCATCCATCTCGTTGGAGAGGGCCGAGGTGAACAGACGCGCGGCGTTGAGCGGTTGCAGCAGGTCGTGGCTGGCGGCGGCCAGGAAGCGGGTCTTGGAAGCGTTGGCATCCTCGGCGACCTGCTTGGCCTGACGCAGCGCCTGCTCGGCCTCGGCCCGCACCCGGTTCTCCTGGCGCAGTGCGGTGTTGGCTTCCGACAGCGCCTGGGTACGCTCGCGCACCCGTTCCTCCAGGGTCTCGTTGGTCTCCTTGAGTGCGATCTCGGCCAGGCGCCGCTCGGTGATGTCCTGGTAGAGCGAGAAGAAGCCGAGAATGGCGCCGCTGTCGCCGAAGTGCGGCGTATAGGTCACCAGCATGTAGCGCAGGTCGTCGCCGAGGTGCATCGACACCTCGAAGCTGACCCGCTCGCCGGCTAGCGCCCGGCGTATCCAGGGCTCGCGCTCCTGTGCCATCTCGTCGCTGATGACGGAGTTGACGTGCTTGCCGATGACTTCGTTGCGGTCGATGCCGAAGGCCTGTTCGTAGGCACGGTTGGTGAAGAGGTAACGGCACTCCTTGTCGAAATAGGCGATCAGCGCCGGCACGTTGTCGGTGTAGATACGAATGTTGTTCTCGGAGCGAATCAGCGCTTCCTCGATGCGCTTCTGCTGGGTGATGTCCTGATAGGTGTAGACGAAGCCGCCGCCCGGCATAGGATTGCCCTGCACCTCGAGCACGCTGCCGTCCTGGCGATAGCGCACGTAGCGGTGGGGCTGGCCGTCGCGGATGTTGTCGATCAGCAACTGCACGTGCTCTTCCGGGTCGCCGGGGCCGTATTCGCCGTTGTGGGCGTTGTAGCGGAAGATCTTGTCGATCGGCGCACCTACACGGATCAGATGATCGGGAAAGCGGAACAGCTCGAGATAGCGCTGGTTCCACACCACCAGGCGCATGTTCTGATCGACCACGCTGATGCCCTGATTGATGTTCTCGATGGTGGCCTGCAGCAGGGCGCGGTTGAACTCCAGCACCTGAGAGGCCTCGTCGACGATGGAGATCACGTCGGAGATGCCGATGCCGCGGCCCTGCAGCGCCGAGTTGACCACGATGCGCGCCGAGGAGGCGCCGAGCACCGAGGCCAGGAAGCGCTCGGTGAACTGGATCACGTCGATGGAGGCACGGTTGCCGTCTTCCAGCGGCTTGCCGGTGCGCCGGGCGTAGTCGTCGAAGGCGCGGGCCACCTGGCCGGCACCGAGGAAGCGTTCGCACAGCACCTTGAGATCGCCCACCGTGGTGGCGCCGGTCCAGGGGCGGTTGACCGAGGTCTGGCGGGTCTCGACGCTGTCGACGAACAGCGAGGCCTGAATGCGCTCGACCACCCGCTGCGAGGTGATCTGGGAGACGAAGATGTAGCAGAACAGGTTGATACCGAGCGAGAGCATCACGCCGTGAGTGAAGGAGTCGCCGAAATTGAGCCCGAACAGGGCGGTGGGCGTCAGCCACGGGTGGCCGAAGGGGCCGCCGCTGAGCCAGTGGGCCGGCAGCACGCCGCCCTGGATCATCGCCGGCATCAGCAGGCTGTAGGCCCAGATGGCAAAGCCGGCGTTCATGCCCACGATCACGCCCAGACGGTTGCCGCGCTTCCAGTAGAGCCCGCCGATCAGGGCCGGGGCGAACTGCGCCGCGGCGGCGAAGGAGAGCATGCCGATCGAGGCCAGCGAGGTGAATTCGCCGATCAGCTGATAGAAACCGTAAGCCAGAAGCAGAATGACGCAGATGGTAATGCGTCGGGCCTTCAATACCAGCCGCCCGTAGTCGCGGGGCCTGGCATCCAGCCAGCGCATACGGAACAGCAGCGGGATCACGATCTCGTTGGAGATCATGATCGATACCGCCACCGTGGCCACGATCACCATGCCGGTGGCGGCGGAGAAGCCGCCGATATAGGTGAGCAGGGTCAGCCACTGCTGCTCGGCGGCCATGGGCAGCGCCAGCACGAAGGTGTCGGGCTCCACCGAGCCGTCGGGGAACAGGGCCAGGCCGGCGGCGGCGATGGGCAGAATGAAGAAGGCAAACGCCACCAGGTAGAGCGGGAACAGCCAGCGTGCCTTGGCGGCATCGCTGGGGTGCGTGTTCTCCACCACGGCGACGTGGAACTGGCGCGGCAGGCAGAAGATCGCCAGCATGGCCAGCAGTGTCTGTGCCCAGAAGCCGCGGCCGAAGTCCTGGTCGGCCAACTGACGCTGCAGCTCCAACTGGGTGTCAGCCAGCGCCATCAGTTCGCCGAGCCCGTCGAACATGCCCCAGGTGACGTAAGCGCCCAGGATCATGAAGGCCAGCAGCTTGACCATCGACTCGAAGGCGACGGCGTGGATCAGGCCCTCATGGTGCTCGGTAGCGTCGGTGTGGCGGGTACCGAACAGAATGGCGAAGGCAGCCATGACCAGCGCGACGAAGAACGCCGTATCGGCGAACACCGGCGTATGGGTGATGTCGGCCGCATCCGTCAGCACGGCGAAGGAGGTCGCCACGGCTTTCAACTGCAACGCGATATAGGGCAGCGTGCCGATCAGTGCCACCAGACTGGCGAACGCGGCCAGCGACTGCGTCTTGCCGTAACGCGAGGCGATGAAGTCGGCGATCGAGGTGATGTTCTGGCGCTTGGCCACGCGAATCATCTTGGCCAGTATCGGCCAGAACAGCAGGAAGGTGAGAATCGGCCCCACGTAAATGCTGGCGAACGACCAGCCGGCGGTGGCTGCCTGGCCCACCGCGCCGTAGAAGCTCCAGGAGGTACAGTAGATGGCCAGCGCCAGAATATAGATGGCTGGACGTTTGCGACTGGAGCCGCGCTGGCGTGCGTTACGGTCGCCCAGCCAGGCGATGCCGAACAGAACGGCGATATAGAGCAGTGAAACGGCGATCAGCAGCCAGCCGGCAAACATGCATTCTCTCCCCGGTAACTGCAGACCATTCTAAAGCGATATCGACCCGAGAACACTCGGGCCGACAGGACAGCGAAAGACGCCGTGCCGACGGTTCGACGCTACCAGGGGGAACAGACCGCCTCGAGCAGGCGTGATCCCTCGTTGAGCCGGCGCATGGCCTCCGTACGGGGCTGACGGGTCTCTTCGCTCAGCGGCACCATCTCGGCCGTGGAGCAGTTCATCAGATAGGGCTGATGGCTCAGGCGGTCGACGTACTCCTTCTCGAAGCGATACAGGATGAACTCGACCAGTTGCTGGTCGTTCGCCTCGCGCGCCACCATGCTGCTCTGGTCGACCACGCTGAAGGCCACGGTGAGCGGATACAGGTAGGTCCAGGGGCGCCACGGCATGCTGTCCTGTTCAGTGTGGACCACCCGGGCCGTGGGCGGCAGCTGCTCCAGCTTGTGATCGAGCCAGGAGTATTCGTAGTGGATCTGGTAGCCCAGCATGCCCAGCCCGGCGAAGACCGGGATGATCCACTTCGGCAGCCGCTTGCCGCTGGCCACGCGCAGTAGCAGGCCGATACCCGCCGCCCCCAGGGCGGCGAAGACCGCCGCGATCAAGTGCCATATCATGACGCCACCTTTATCAATGCAATCGGGCTTCCCGGTGGGAAGCCCGATCTGGTTCGGTTCCCGGCCCTGGGGCAGGGCCGGGGGGTGATTATGGCTTAGTGGCCGGTCGCTGCGCCAGCGCCTTTCGGGTAGCGCACGCTCTCGACCAGTTCCTGGATCTCCTGCGGCGGCTCCTCGGTCGCGCTGGAGACCGCGAAGGCCACGGCGAAGTTGATCATCGCACCCACCGCACCGAAGGAGAGCGGAGAGATGCCGAGCAGCCAGTTGGCCTCCACGTTCGCCAGCATGTTGGTGCCCGGAATGAAGAACCAGCCCAGGTAGGTGAAGATGTACAGCAGGGTGGAGATCAGACCGGCCAGCATGCCGCAGATGGCGCCCTTGCTGTTCACGCGGGTGGAGAAGATACCCATCATCAGCACCGGGAACAGCGAGGCTGCAGCGATACCGAAGGCGAGCGCCACCACCTGAGCCGCGAACCCTGGCGGGTTGAGGCCGAGGTAGGTTGCCAGCAGGATGGCGCCGGCCATGGAGATCCGGGCCGCCAGCATTTCGCCTTTCTCAGTGATGCTTGGGTTGATGGTGTTCTTGATCAGGTCATGACTGATGGCGGAAGAGATCGCCAGCAGCAGACCCGCTGCGGTGGAGAGAGCTGCCGCGATACCACCCGCTGCGATCAGACCGACGACCCAGCCCGGCAGGTTGGCGATTTCCGGATTGGCCAGTACCAGGATGTCGTTGTTCACCGTCAGCTCGTTGCCTTCCCAGCCCAGCTCGCTGGCGATGGGCTGGAAGCCCGGGTTGGCATCGTTGTACATCTGGATGCGTCCGTCGTTGTTGCGATCGGTGAAGACGATCAGGCCGGTGTCCTCCCAGGTGCGAATCCAGTCCGGACGCTCCTCGTAGAGGATCGGATTGGCCAGTGCCTCTTGGTAATCCTCCACCTGACCGGCCATTTCCGGATAGATGGTGGTGGCCAGGTTGAGGCGTGCCATGGAGCCCACGGCGGGCGCGGTCAGGTAGAGCAGGGCGATGAACACCAGCGCCCAGCCGGCGGACCAGCGTGCATCGGCGACCTTGGGTACGGTGAAGAAGCGGATGATGACGTGGGGCAAGCCGGCGGTACCGATCATCAGCGACAGGGTGAACAGCACCATGTTCAGCTTGTTGTCGACGTCGGCGGTGTAGTCGCGGAAGCCCAGCGCCGTTACCACCTCATTGAGCTTGGCCAGCAGCGGCACGCCGGACTCGGTGTGGGTGCTGAACATGCCGAACATCGGGATGGGGTTGCCGGTCAGCTGCAAGGCGATGAACACGGCGGGAATGGTGTAGGCGATGATCAGTACGATGTACTGGGCCACCTGGGTATAGGTGATGCCTTTCATGCCGCCGAATACCGCATACAGGAAGACGATGCCCGCGGCGATCCAGATACCGGTACTGCTGGGCACCTCGAGGAAGCGCGAGAAGGCCACGCCGGCGCCGGTCATCTGGCCGATAACGTAGGTCACCGAGGCTACGATCAGACAGATTACCGCGACCACACGGGCGGTCTTGCTATAGAAGCGGTCGCCGATGAAGTCGGGCACGGTGAACTTGCCGAACTTACGCAGGTAAGGGGCAAGCAGCATGGCCAGGATGACGTAGCCGCCGGTCCAGCCCATCAGGAAGGTCGAGTTGGCGTAGCCGCCGGAAGCCAGCAGACCGGCCATGGAAATGAAGGAGGCCGCTGACATCCAGTCGGCCGCCGTGGCCATGCCGTTGGTGACCGGATGGACGCCGCCGCCGGCGACGTAGAAGTCCTTGGTGGAGCCGGCTCGCGCCCAGATGGCGATGCCGATGTAGAGGGCGAACGAGCCGCCCACGAAGAGCAGGTTGATGGCAAACTGACTCATGCTGGTTTACTCCCCCAGGCCGAACTTCTGATCGAGCTTGTTCATCTTCCAGGCGTAGAAGAAGATCAGGCCGATAAAGGTGAGGATGGAGCCCTGCTGAGCGAACCAGAATCCGAGGTCGGTGCCGCCGATCGGGATCCCCGAGAGCAGGGGCCGAAACAGCATGGCGCAGCCGTAGGAAACGAACGCCCAGACGATCATGCATCCGGTTATGAGGCGGACGTTCGCCTTCCAGTATTCAGCAGCATTGATCTTGTCATCTGCCATAGTGATGCTCTCCACTTGTTGTTAAAGGTTGGGGAAGTCGCACAGAGAGATGCCATATTTCATCAGGGGGATGCACTGAGCGAGTCGAATCGGGGGCATGAGCGAAGGCCTGTCGGCGCCCGAGGATCCCTTGCTCCCTGCGTACATCCGCGCTTCCCGCTACGACCGGTTATCCATTGGTCGAGTCGCATTATCCAGGTGCGATCACCCTGTATGACTCATGAGCAATACTGGTCAATAAACTCAAAAAATAAAATCCCAGACTTTGGTATCATGAGTAAATTGCAATAAAGGGTTTCTTGTAAATTTCCTTTTTTTTCAAGTGGATATGGTTGACTCCCGTCGTGCCGTCGGATGGCTGGGAAGTCGATGATAGGACGATTGTCTAGCATTGAACTTTTGTCTATTAGCTGTTTTGTTTAGATCGCCCCTCTCTCTTCAAGTCGCTCAGATGTTTTGAAAAAGAGTTCTTTGGACGTTGGTCTAGGTTATCTCCCAAATCTGGGGGCTGTTATCCTGCCTCGAGGATGCAAGCAGTGCTTCTGCCAAGGCTTCGAAGGAAAGGGGCGCTGCTATTGTTGTTCGAGACGACAGGGACGTGTAGGGCAAAGTCCGGGGTAGCTCGTAAAACGACCGGGCTGCCAAACTTCCCTGCGGGCTCGCTCGGCTGCCGGTGTCGCTGCCCGGCGCTCCCGGTATTCGCGATGAACCGAGGCATGGTGGCCGTACCACGGGGGTAACGAGATGGTCGATGTCGATCTTTCCCAACCACCTTTCTCCTTTCTTGATGAGGAGGGGCGGGAGCGCATCCGTCATGGCATCGACCTGGCCTATTTCGACCGCGACGAGATCATTCTCGAGACCGGCCAGCCGGGAGAATATGTCTTCCTCATTCACAAGGGGGAGGTGGCGGAGCTGGATACCACCCAGCCCGGCGCACGTGAGCGCATCGGCCACTACACGGCGGGAGATCTTTTCGGCGCCATCAGCATTCTCAACGGCAAGAGCCGCTATCGTTTCCGCGCCGAGCAGGAGAGCCTGTGCTATCTGCTGCCCAAGGCGCTGTTCCTGCAGCTGTGCGATGACTGTCCGGCATTTGCCGAATTCTTCCGCCAGACGCTGGCGCACAAGGCCCGGCTGCTGACCGAGCAGCGCGCCGAAGGCGGTGTGACCATGGCCGGCTTCATGTTGGCCCGGGTCAGCGAGTGCATGCGTCCGCCGCTGTGCATGTCAGCCGACACCATCATCGCCGAGGCGGTGGCGAAATTGCATGAAAGCCATGCCGACAGCCTGTTGGTGGAAGGCCCCGACGGGGTCGGCATGGTGACCAAGACCGATCTGCTAAACGCGCTGGTGTTGAAGGGGCTGGAGAAGCAGAGCCCGCTGCAGGCCATCGCCAACTTCGAGCTGGTGACGGTGAGCCCCGGCCAGTACCTGTTCGAGGTATTGGTCATGATGACCCGCTTCAAGGTGGAACGGGTCGTGGTCATCGAGCAGGGGCGCCCCATCGGGGTTGTCGAACTCACCGACGTGCTCAGTTATTTCTCCAGTCGCAGCTACGTGGTGAGCCTGCAGGTGGAGCAGGCGGACAGTCTCGATGCCCTGTATCGTGCCAGTCGTCGCACCCCCGAACTGGTCAAGGCGCTGATGGCTCAAGGCGTCAAGCTGCGCTTTGCCATGGGCCTGTTGGCGGCGCTCAACGGACGCATCATGTCCAAGGCGTGGGGCTTCCTCATCGATGAACGCTATCACCGCGACAGTTGCCTGATGGTGATGGGCAGCGAAGGTCGCGGCGAGCAGATCCTCAAGACCGATCAGGACAACGGCCTGATTCTCGCCGACGGGCTCGAGTGGCCGGACGTGGGCGAGCAGATGCAGCGCCTCACCGAGACCTTGATCGAGCTCGGTTATCCGCCCTGTCCCGGCAACATCATGGTCAACAACCCGGAGTGGGTGGGCAGCGTCTCGCAGTGGCGCGAGCGCATCGCGCGCTGGGCCGAGAAGCGCGACGGCGACAGCCTGATGAAGCTGGCCATCATGCTCGACTCCCACTCGGTGGCCGGCAACCCCGCGCTGCTCGACCGCGTGCGTCAGTCGCTGTTCGAGCAGTGCTCCCGCGATGAGCTGCTGCTCTCCTACTTTGCGCGTACGGCGCTGCGCTTCTCCACCCCGTTGACCCTGTTCGGTTCGCTGAAGAAGCCGCAGCACGGGATCGACATCAAGAAGGGCGGCATCTTTCCGATCGTTCACGGCGTACGCACCATGGCGCTGGAACGACGCATTCAGCCGACCTCGACGCTCGAGCGGCTCGAGGCCCTGGCCGCGGACGGACGGCTGGAGGCGCGGGTGGCCGAGGATCTCGCCGAGGCGCTATCGCTGTTCACCGAGCTGCGCCTGAAGCAGCAGCTCGAGCGTCTCGACGGCGAACCCAACAGCAAGAGCCCCGACCGCGTGGTGGTCCAGCAGCTTTCATCGCTGGAGCGCGACCTGCTGCGTGAGGCATTGCATATCGTCAAGGACTTCAAACAGAGCCTGTCGCAACGCTATCACCTCGAATACACCTGAGGACGTTGCACAGCCAAGGACAACAGGAGGTTTGCCATGTTTCGCGCCCTGCGTCGTGCCAACGACCGCCGCCGTCATGCCGGTGGCGAGTACGGTTGGCTGTTCCATCCCTATACCGGCGACGAACTGGTGGCCATCGACTGCGAAACCACCGGCGTCGATACGCGTACCGCTGAGCCCGTCTCCATCGGGGCGGTCAAGGTGCGCGGCGATAGGGTGCTCACCAGCGAGTCCCTCGACCTGCGCCTGAAACGTCCGGCCACGCTGACCGGCGACTCCATCCGCGTGCACGGCCTGCGCGGTATCGATCTCGACGATGGCGAGAGCCTCGATGAGGCGCTGGTGAAATTGCTCGATTTCATCGGCAACCGCCCGCTGTTGGGGTGGCGGCTCGACTTCGATCTGGCCATCCTCAACCGCCAGATCCGTCCCCGCTTCGGCTTCGACCTGCCCAATACCGGGATCGACGTGGCGCAGCTGTATCATCGCCAGCTGCGTCGCAGCGTCATGGAGCCCGAGCCACGCGCCCAGCGTTTCGAAACGGTGGCGGCGGCGCTGGACGTGCCGGTGATGGGGCGTAACACCGCGCTCGGCGATGCCGTGACCACGGCCTTGATGTACCTGCGTCTGGAGCGGGCCGGCATGCCGGAACGCCAGGAGGCATGAGTCGCTGAATCGCCGCTGCGGCGTCGCCTCCGGGCGGCGTCGATGGTAGGATTGCCACCCATCCTTCTCCATGCCCTGGCAGCCCGTGACCATGCAAGACGCCGTGATTTTCGATCCCACCATCGTCGATGACGACACCCGTCAACAGCGGGCCGAGGTGAGCGAAGCGAGTTCGCCGCTGGCCGCGCTCGACGCCAAGCAGCGCCGCGAATTCAACAAGCTGCAGAAACGTCTGCGGCGCCAGGTGGGCAACGCCATCATCGATTACGGCATGATCCACGAAGGCGACCGGGTCATGGTCTGCCTGTCGGGCGGCAAGGATAGCTATACCCTGCTCGAGATCCTGCGCAACCTGCAGCGCAACGCGCCGGTGAACTTCTCGCTGGTGGCGGTCAATCTTGACCAGAAGCAGCCCGGCTTTCCCGAGCACGTGCTGCCCGAGTATCTCGACGGCATCGGCGTCGAGTACTACATCCTCGAGCGCGACACCTATTCGGTGGTCAAGGAGAAGACGCCCGAGGGCAAGACCACCTGTGCGCTCTGCTCGCGCCTGCGGCGTGGCTCGCTGTATGGTTTCGCCGAGGAGATCGGCGCGACCAAGGTGGCGCTCGGCCACCACCGCGAGGACATCCTCGAGACGCTGTTCCTCAACATGTTCTATGGCGGCAGCCTCAAGGCCATGCCACCCAAGCTGCTCTCCGACGATGGCAAGAACATCGTCATCCGTCCGCTGGCTTACTGTCGCGAGGCGGACATCGCCGAGTTCGCCAGGTTGATGGATTTCCCCATCATCCCCTGCAACCTGTGCGGTTCCCAGCCCAACCTGCAGCGCCAGGTGGTCAAGGAGATGCTGGCCGAGTGGGAGCGCAAGCACCCCGGGCGCATCGAGACCATGTTCAAGGCGGTGACCAACGTGGCGCCGTCGCAGCTGGCCGACCGCGAGCTGTTCGACTTCGCAGGCCTCGAGGCCAAGCAGGCCAGGATGCAGGAGCGACGCATCGATGCATTGAACGTGTCGAACGATAGCTGAAGCGAACGTCGTCCCGCAGCGAAGAGGCCCGCCTGGCTGAGCCAGGCGGGCCTCTTCATGAGCCGCTCACGCCTTGTGTCAGTGGTCGTCCTGGGCCTGGGCCACCAGCGCCTCGAGATTGAGAATGTTCACTTCGCGACCCGACACCTCGACCAGCCCCTGCTGCTGGAAGCGACCGAGAATGCGGCTCACGGTTTCCACGGCCAGCCCCAGGTAGTTGCCGATATCGGCCCGAGACATGGAGAGGCGGAAACTGTAGGGCGAGTAGCCGCGGCGACGGAAGCGGTCCGACAGGCTGGTGAAGAAGCTGGCCAGACGCTGGTCGGCGGTCTTGCGCGACAGTAGGCGCATCATCTTGCGGTCGTCGCGCAGCTCCTTGCTCATGCTGCGGTAGAGCTGGCCACGCAGCTCCGGCAGCTGCTCGGAGAGATGGTCGAGCCGGTCGAAGGGAATCTCGCACACTGTGGTGGTTTCGAGCGCGATCACGCTGCCGGGATAGGTCTGCTCGTCGATACCGTCGAGGCCGACCAGCTCGCTGGGCAGGTAGAAGTTGGTGACCTGATCCTCGCCGGAGCCTTCGGTGGTGACCTGCTTGAGGCTGCCGGAGCGAACGGCGAAGACGCTGCTGAAGGCGCTGCCCTGGCGGAACAGGGATTCACCTTTCTTCAGCGGAGAACGGCGCCGAATGATGGCGTCGAACTGCTCCATGTCCTCGAGTTCCAGAGCGAGAGGCAGGCAAAGTGAACTCAGGCTGCAGTTCTGGCAGCGGGTTTCATGCAGCAGCGAACGCCGCTTGCCGAGCGCATTGGCCGCATTGACCGGCATGCTCCACCTCCTTGATCACCGTCATCCGAACATTATGGAGCAATATTAAAGTAGGTGACATGCCCCTTGCGACCATTGGCCGCAATTAATTTAATACAGCGCCGGACATCGATTCAGACGATGCGCGAGAACAGGGTGTCAGGCTGTGCCGGCAGGTGGGTATCGAATGCCATGGCCAGGTGTCGGATGAGCAGCCGGCCCAGCGGAGTGGCAATCACACGCGACCCTTCTTTGCGCAGCAGTCCGTCACGCTGGGGCATCTCGAGTCGGGTCAGAGCGTCCGCCAGGTAGCTCGGCGCATCGATACCGAAGGCTTCGCTCAGTTCATCGAAGTCGAGCTCCATGTCGCACATCAACCGCTCGATGGCGTGCCGTCTGACCCGATCGTCGAAGGAGAGACGAATGCCGCGCGCAGTGGGCAGGTGGCTGGCATCCAGCGCTCGCTCGTAGGCATCGAGACCGGTGTGATTCTGGGCATAGACATCGTCGATGCAGGAGATGGACGACATGCCAAGCCCGATCAGATCGCACTGCGCATGACTCGAGTAGCCCTGGAAGTTGCGCTGCAGGGTGCCTTCACGCTGGGCGACGGCAAGACTGTCGCTGGCTCTGGCGAAGTGGTCCATGCCGATGTGCACATAACCCGCCTCGGTCAGCATGGCGATGGTGATGCGCAGGATCGCCAGCTTCTCCTCGGGCCCGGGGAGATCCTCGGCCCGAATGTGGCGCTGTGCCGCGAAGCGTTCCGGCATGTGGGCGTAATTGAAGATAGAGAGGCGCGCCGGGGCCATGGCGATTACCTGTTCCAGCGTGGCGGCGAAACTGTCGCGGGTCTGGAAGGGCAGGCCGTAGATGAGATCCAGGTTGAGAGAACGGAAGCCGAGGCGGTCGGCCTCATCGATCAGCGCCTCGGTCAGGATGCGTGGCTGGACCCGATTGATGGCCCGCTGCACCCGGGGGTCGAGATCCTGCACGCCGAGGCTGAGGCGGTTGAAGCCCAGGGCCTGAAGGTGGCGCAGGGTGAAGACGTCGGCCTCGCGCGGGTCGATCTCGATGGCATAGTCGCGGTTGCGGGCGCTGGAAAGGCCGAAGCGAGCGTCTAGGCGGTCGATCAGATCGCTCATCTGATCCAGGCTCAGGAAGGTCGGGGTGCCCCCGCCCCAGTGCAACTGAGCCACTTCCCGCCGCGTATCCAGATAGGGCTTGATCAGTACCATCTCGCGGTCCAGGCGAGAGAGGTAGGGCTCTGCCATCTTGGTCGCCTTGGTCGCGACCTTGTGGCAGGCGCAATAGTGGCAGGCCTTGCGGCAGAACGGGATATGCACGTAGAGCGACAACGGTCTGCCATCGGCGTTGCTGCGTGCCAGCGCCGCCTGGTAATCCTCGGCGGCGAAATCCTTGCTGAAGGCGTTGGCGGTGGGATACGAGGTATAACGAGGCCCATGGGTATCGTAGCGCCGTAGCAGGGCCGCGTCCCAGATGAAGGGGTCGGCCATCGTTCGAGGCATGGACGGCGCGGGGACGGACATGAAGGCACTCCCAAGACGAACTGTAGGCACAATGCTAGCCGTACCCTCTCGCTGCCGGGTTGAGCTGCGTCAAAATGGCGTGAGAATGGCGAGCCGGAGGAGCCGCTTCAGTGACCTGGCGCACCCAGCGGCAGCAGCATGGCGAGCTGCCACAGGGCAAAACCGATGATGCTCAGCGCGGCCAGGGCGCGGGTTGCCGGGTGCCGGATCAAGGCGCCCAACTGACGTGCGGCGAAGCCGGTCACCAGCAGCGAGGGCAGGGTGCCGAGGCCGAAGGCCGCCATCAGCGCGGCGCCGAACAGCGGATCGGCGGTGGCCAGGCTCCAGGCCAGCATCGAATAGACCAGCCCGCACGGCAGCCAGCCCCAGACGGCGCCGAGCGCGATGGCCTGGGGCACCTTCACTACCGGCATCAGGCGCTTGCCGAAGGGTTCCAGATGGCGCCAGAGACGACGACCGAGCGCCTCCACCCTGAGCAGGCCCTTCCACCAGTTGGCGATGTAGAGCGCCATCAGGATCAGCATGGTGGCGGCGAACACCTGCAGGCCGACGCGGGCGGCCGGTGTCAGCGCCACCAGGGTGCCGAGCGATGCCACCAGCGCACCGGCGGCCATGTAGCTGAAGATGCGCCCCAGGTTGTAGCCCAGCAGCAGCCCCGAAAGTCGGGCGGGGCTGCGCATGCTGGGGGGCACGGCGAAGGTCAGCGCGCTCATGATGCCGCCGCACATGCCGATGCAGTGCGCACCGCCGAGCAGACCGAAGACGAACGCCGCCAGCAGCGGCGGCAGGCCGAGCCCCGTCGGGTCCATCAGCGCTTCGCCGGCCCGTCGTGCTTATCGGCCGACTTGCGACGCTTCTCGCGCTCTTCCGCGCTCAGATCGTTTTCGTCTTCGTCGAAGAGGATGCGATGGGCGGGGCCTTCCAGATCCTCGAACTGGTCGTTCTTCACCGCCCAGAAGAAGGCCCACACGGCCAGGCCGAGCAGAATCAGCGACAGCGGAATGAGCAGGTACAGAATGGTCATGCGTTCACCAGTCGTGCTTCGGGAGCCGACACCGGCGCAGGGCGCAGCCGGAAGCGGTTGAGCCGCAGCGCATTGCCCACCACCACCAGCGAGCTGCCCGACATGCCCAGCGCCGCGACCCAGGGCGGCACGATACCGATGGCGGCCAGCGGCAGCGCCGAGAAGTTGTAGCACACCGACCAGATCATGTTCTGGCGCATGATGCGCCGGGTGGCGCGGGCGATCTCGATGGCTTCGACGATACGCAACAGACGCGGGCTCAGCAACACGGCGTCGGCGCTGGTGCGGGCCAGATCGGTAGCGCCGTTCATGGCGATCGACACGTCGGCGCCGGCCAGCACCGGGACGTCGTTGATACCGTCGCCGATCATGGCGACCTTCTCGCCGGCCGCCTGGCACTCGCGAATGCGCGCCAGCTTGCCCTCCGGACTGGCGCCGGCCTGCCAGGTCTCGATGCCCAGCTGCTCGGCCATGCCGCGCACGGTCTCGGCGGTATCGCCGGAGAGCAGCTCGACCTGGATGCCGCGGGCCTTCAGTTCGGCGACGGTTTCCGCCGCGTCTTCACGCAGCCTGTCGCGCAGGGCGAACCAGGCACGGGGCTCGCCCTCTTCGCCGAGCAGCAGCCATTGGCCTTCCCCTGGTGGTGTCAGGGCACGACCCGGCGCAACGAAGTCGGCGCGTCCCAGGCGCCAACGCTTACCGTCCATCGTGCCCTCAACCCCCAGACCGGTACGGCTGACTCGGTCGCTGGCATCCACCGTGGCCTGGCGCCAGGGACGAAACGCGCGGGCGATGGGGTGCTCCGAATGGGCTTCCAGGGCGGCGGCGACGGTACGTGCCCGCTCGGCGGTGATGCCGTCGAGGGGGCGGGTATCGATGAGCTGCATCTCGCCGCAGGTCAGGGTGCCGGTCTTGTCGAAGATCACCCGGTCGACCTGGGACAGCGACTCGATGGCGTCGGCACGGGTGATCAGTATGCCCCGGCGACGCAGCTGGCCATGCCCCGCGGTGAGGGCGGTGGGCGTGGCCAGCGCCAGGGCGCAGGGGCAGGTCACCACCAGCACCGAGAGCATCACCCACAGCATGCGGCTGGGGTCGATGAACCACCAGGCGGTGGTCACGCAGACGGTCACTATCAGCAGGCGCAGCACGAACAGGTGCGACATGCGGGCGGCGAGCCGGGCCAGGCGCGGGCGGCTGGCGAAGGCGCGGTCGGTGAGATCGACGATGCTGGCCACCCGGGCGTTCTTGCCGGCGTGGGTCACGCGAACCACCAGAGGGCTCTCGATGTTCTGGCTGCCGCCGGTGACGCTGTCGCCGATGCGCCGGTTCACTGGCAGGTATTCGCCGGTGAGCATCGACTCATCGAGGCTCGACTCACCCTCTTCGATGACACCGTCGGCGGGTACTCCATGGCCGGGCTTGACCACTACCCGGTCGCCGGCGACGAGCTCGCTGGCCGGCAGGATGCGCTCCTCGCCGTTGGCCTCCAGGCGCACCGCCGAGAGCGGCAGGGCACCGGCCATGACGTTGCCGGTATGGCCGCTGCGGCGCCGCGCCCGGGCTTCCACGTAGCGTCCGAACAGCAGGAAGAAGGTGAACATCGCCACCGAGTCGAAGTACACCTCGCCGGTGTCGGCGATCACCGCATAGCCGCTGGCCAGGTAGGCCCCGCCGATGGCGATGGAAACGGGAACGTCCATGCCCAGCACGCGGGCGCGCAGGTCGCGCACGGCGTTGCGGAAGAAGGGCATGGCCGAGAAGAACACCACCGGCGTGGCCAGGGCGAACGACAGCCAGTGGAACAGGGCGTAGAAGTCTGCGCTGATCTCACCCGGCGCGGCCATGTAGATGGGGATGGAGAACATCATCACCTGGGCCATGCCCACCGCCGCCACGATCAACCGGCGGATGTTCATGCGCTCCTCGAACTGCAGCCGCTGCTGGGCGGCATCCGGCTCGTAGGGCTGGGCGCTGTAGCCGATGGCCGCCATCTCGGCGAGGATGCGCGAGAGCTTCAGGCGTGCCGGGTCCCAGGCCACGCGGACACGATGGTGGCTCAGGTTGACGGCGCTGGAGGTGACGCCCTCCAGATCGTTGAGGCGGTGCTCGATCAGCCAGGCGCAGGCGGCGCAGGTGATGCCGTCCACCGCCAGGGTGGCATGGACCCGGTCGCCGTCGTCTTCGGCATGGACGAACTGGCGCTGCAGGCCCGGGTCGTCGAACACCGCCCAGGTCTCGGCCTTGACCGCCTGGCGCTCGTCGGGGCGCTCGGGCAGCTCGGTGCGAAAGCGGTAGTAGCTGCCAAGCCCGCCGTCGACGATGGCGTGGGCCACCGCCTCGCAGCCGGGACAGCACAGCGGATGTTCGCGTTCGTCGAGCACGATCGACCAGGGCGCTCCGGCGGGTACCAGGCTGCCGCAGTGGTAGCAGTAGTCGACGGCGGCTTCGGCCGTGCTGGCTTGATGACTCATGTCGGCTCTTGGCAGGTCGAGCGTAGGCGATCAACCACGCGACGGCAGCCCGGGCGTCAGTGCGAACCCCTCGTCGCTGGGGAAGCTGCCTTCGCCGACCAGGCGCCATTCGGGCTGTTCCGCGCTGGGATGGAGCTGCAGGTACCAGCGGTAGCGCAGATTGTCGGGGGCCTGGCCCAGGTAGCGGCCGTCACGCACGTGCTCCAGCACGATATCCTGATCGCGACCGCCCATGGTGGGGAAGATCAGCTTCAAGTAGAGACGCTCGGGGCGCTCTTCCCCGTCGAGCTGAACGACGATGTCGCTGGTCATGGGGTCGATGCGCAGGTTGGCGGCCAGATCGAGCTCCTCGGCACGCTGCTGCTTGGCCAGCACCATGTTGATGGCGCGGCCATGCTCGTAATAGTCCTGCTGGACCAGGCCGTCGGCCGTGCGCACCGCCATCACGGCCAGGGTCGAGCTGCCGAAGATCGAAGTGAACAGCAGGCCGAGCAGGAACCACGGCCAGAACTGCTTGTACCAGGGGGTGGGGGTCGTCATGGTCATCTCCGTGCTTCACCGATGAAGCGGGTATCGCGTTCGAGCGCAACGCGCTCGTCGTCCAGGGATTGCAGGTTGAGCTGAATGGGGTGGCTGGGCAGCGTCAGCACCTCCGGGGCGGCGGTGATCTGCACGGCGAACAGCCGCGTGGTGCCAGCCGCTACCCGCAGCGTGTCGGTGTCGAGCTCCAGGCCCGGCAGGCCGCTCGCCTCCAGCCGGTAGGTGTGGTCGCGGTCGTCGAGGTTGCGTACCGTCAAGGTATAGACATTGCTGATGCGCCCGTCACGGGTCATCTGGTAGAGCTGACCGCGCTCACGCTCCACCTCCACGTTGAGCGGCATGCGGTCGCCCAGTGCCCACACGAACAGGCCGATCATCACCGCCAGGGCGGCGAAGTAGCCCAGCAGGCGGGGGCGCAGGATATGGGACCGCTTGCCTTCCAGGGCGTTCTCGGTGGTATAGCGAATCAGCCCGCGCGGGTAGTTCATGCGATCCATCACGCTGTCGCAGGCATCGATACAGGCGGCGCAGGTGATGCACTCGTACTGCAGGCCCTTGCGGATGTCGATCCCGGTGGGGCAGACCTGCACGCACAGGTCGCAGTCGATGCAATCGCCATGACCGGCCGCCTGCGCCTCGGCATGGCTCAGGCTCTTCTTGCGCGAACCGCGGGGTTCGCCGCGGGCGGCGTCGTAGGAAACGATCAGCGTGTCGTTGTCGAACATCACCGACTGGAAGCGGGCGTACGGGCACATGTAGATGCACACCTGTTCGCGCAGCCAGCCGGCATTGAGATAGGTGAAGACCAGAAAGAAGCCGACCCAGAAATAGGACCAGCCGTGAGCCTCGAGGGTGGGCAGTTCCACCACCAGCTCGCGAATGGGTGTGAAATAGCCGACGAAGGTGACGCCGGTGGCCAGCGCGATGGCCAGCCATACGAGGTGCTTGGCGCCCTTGCGCCACGCCTTGTCGAGGTTCATCGGCTGGTTGTCGAGCTTGATGCGCCGGTTGCGCGAACCCTCCAGGCGATGCTCCACCCAGATGTAGAGAAAGGTCCACACGCTCTGCGGGCAGGTGTAGCCGCACCATACGCGGCCGGCGAATACGGTGATGAAGAACAGGCCGAAGGCGCAGATGATCAGCAGCCACGACAGCAGGATGAACTCCTGCGGATAGAAGGTGGCCGCAAAGATGTGGAATTCGCGCCCGGGCAGATCGAACCAGACGAGCGGCCGGTCGCCCCAGGTGAGCCAGGGCAGGCCGAAGAATGCCAGCATCAACAGCCAGTTGGCGATACGGCGCACGCGTTGGAACAGCCCCTTGATCTCGCGCACGTAGATGTGGCGCCGCTTGGCGTACATCTCCTGCTGCACCGTGGCATGGGGCGTATGATGCCCCACCGGATCCGGGGTCACGTCACGCGTGGGAATCTTGTCGCTCATTTCGGACTCGCGACGGGCAACGGCGGCCCGTATGGGGAAGGCAATGAAGTGATTTCATTGTATCGAGAGCCCGTCACGCGGCGGGGCAGTGCGACGGTGGGTCGCACTGCCCGCCCGGGCGGGAGACGTCAGTCGCGGAAGCGCAGACTGTAGACGTAAGCCGCCACCAGATGAACACGCTCTTCGCCGATATAGGCCTCCTGTGCCGGCATGTGGCCGTTGCGGCCGTTGCGCAGCGTCTGGCGAATGGCATCGGCCACGCTCTGACCGGGCGCCTGATAGAGCCAGATGTCGTTGGTCAGGTTGGGCGCGCCCAGGGCGGTGTTGCCGGTGCCGTCCTGGCCATGACAGGCGGCACACACCGAGCCGTAGACCGCTGCACCCTGCTCGGCCTGCTCGGCATCGTGGTCGAGACCCGAGAGCGACAGCACGTGATGAGTGACGCGCTCGATGTTGCGTTCGCCCAGGCTCTGGAACGAGGGCATCAGACCGTTACGACCGCGGATCAGGGTGGTCATGATCTGCTCGGGCTCGCCGCCGTAGAGCCAGTCGTCGTTGGTCAGGTCGGGGAAGCCGTACCCGCCGCGAGCGTTGGCGCCGTGACACACCGCGCAGTTGTTCTGGTAGATGCGCTCGGCGACCTGCATCGCCTCGGCGTCCCGTGCCAGCTCGGGAATCGGAATCTCCTGATACTGGGCGAAGATCGGCGTGAAACGCTCTTCGGCGCGGGCCACTTCCTGCTCCCACTGGCCTTCCTGGGTCCAGCCCAGCAGGCCGGTGAAGTTGCCAAGGCCGGGGTAGAGCAGCAGGTAGCCCAGGGCGAAGATCACCGTGGCCACGTAGAGCTGGAACCACCAGCGCGGCAGCGGGTTGTCGTACTCCTCGATCTCGTCGGCGGCATGGCCGGTGGTTTCCACGTTGCCGTCGGCATCCGGGACCTTGTCGGTCTTGCGGTTGGCGTAGAGGATCCAGAAAGCGAAGGCGATGGAGCCCAGCGTCAGTACGATGATCCAGGCACTCCAGAACCCGGTAAGGGAGTCATCCCAGAAGTTGCTCATGTGTTTTTGTCTCCCCTGTCTTGGCGGGAATCGGCTTCGCTTTCCTGCTCGCGCTTGGAGCGCTGCTGCGAGGCGCTGCTGTCACGGTTGCGTTGCTCGTCGTCTTCGGCGAAGGGCAGGTTGGCCGCCTCGTCGAAATCCGGCTTGCGTCGCCGGGAGTAGGCCCACCAGGTAATGCCCAGGAAGGCGATGATCAGCAGGCCGGTGATGATGCCGCGAAAGGTGCCGGTATCCATGATCAGCGCGTGCCCTCGAGCACGGTCCCCAACTGCTGCAGATAGGCCACCAGCGCGGTTATCTCCTGCTGGCCGCGGACTTCACGCGTGGCGTTGGCGATATCCTCGTCGGTGTAGGGCACGCCCAGCCGGCGCAGCGCCTCCATCTTGCGCGGGGTGTCGCGTCCGTCGAGTGTGCGTTCGAACAGCCACGGGTAGGCCGGCATGATCGAGCCGGGCACCACGTCGCGCGGGTTGTACATGTGGGCACGGTGCCAGTCGTCGCTGTAGCGGCCGCCGACGCGGGCCAGGTCCGGGCCGGTACGCTTGGAGCCCCACAGGAAGTTGTGCTCGTAGATGAACTCGCCCGCCACGCTGTAGTGGCCGTAGCGCTCGGTCTCGGCGCGGAACGGGCGGATCATCTGCGAGTGACAGCCGACGCAGCCTTCACGGCGATAGATGTCGCGACCTTCCAACTCCAGCGCGGTGAGAGGACGCAGCCCGTCCACCGGCTCCGTGGTCTGCTTCTGGAAGAACAGCGGCACGATCTCGGCCAGGCCGCCGAAGCTGATCACCACCAGGATCAACACGGCGAGCAGGCCAACGTTCTTTTCGACAATCTCGTGTTTCATTGGTGTCGGTATCCCCGGTTGCTCAGGCGGTCTGCGGAAGCGGCTGCTGGGTGGCGGCTTCGCTGCGCTTGATGGTCATGAAGACGTTGTAAGCCATGATCAGCATGCCCACGACCCAGAACAGGCCGCCGATCAGGCGCACGACGTAGCCGGGACCGCTGGCCTCGACCGACTCCATGAAGGTGTACATCAGGGTGCCGTCCGGGTTGATGGCGCGCCACATCAGGCCCTGCAGGATACCGTTGACCCACATCGCGGCGATGTAGAGTACGGTACCGATGGTGGAGAGCCAGAAGTGCACGGCGATCAGACCGACGGAGTGCATCTCGGTGCGGCCGAACAGGCGCGGGATCAGGTGATACATGGAGCCGATGGTGATCATCGCCACCCAGCCCAGGGCACCGGCATGCACGTGACCGATGGTCCAGTCGGTGTAGTGGGACAGGGCGTTGACCGTTTTCACCGCCATCATCGGCCCTTCGAAGGTGGACATGCCGTAGAAGGCCAGGGCCACGACCAGGAAGCGCAGGGTCGGGTCGGTGCGCAGCTTATGCCAGGCGCCGGAGAGGGTCATCATGCCGTTGATCATGCCGCCCCAGGAGGGCGCCAGCAGGATGATCGACATCACCATGCCCAGCGACTGGGCCCAGTCGGGCAGCGCGGTGTAGTGCAGGTGGTGCGGGCCGGCCCACATGTAGATCATGATCAGCGCCCAGAAGTGCACGATCGACAGGCGATAGGAGTAGATCGGGCGCTCGGCCTGCTTGGGCACGAAGTAGTACATCATGCCGAGGAAGCCGGCAGTCAGGAAGAAGCCCACCGCGTTGTGCCCGTACCACCACTGCACCATGGCGTCGATGGTGCCGGAGTAGAGCGAGACGGAGTACATCATGGTGACCGGGATCGCCGCGTTGTTGACGATGTGCAGCACCGCCACGGTCAGGATGAAGGCGGCGAAGAACCAGTTGGCCACGTAGATGTGGGAGGTGCGGCGCTGCTTGACGGTCATCAGGAAGACCACGGCATAGCTGACCCAGACCACGGCAATCAGGATGTTGATCGGCCACTCGAGCTCGGCGTACTCCTTGGTGGTGGTGTAGCCCAGCGGCAGCGTGATCACCGCCGAGAGGATCACCGCCTGCCAGCCCCAGAAGGTGAAGGCCGCCAGCTTGTCGGAGAACAGCCGCGTCTGGCAGGTGCGCTGCACCACGTAATACGAGGTTGCCATCAGGGCGGAGCCACCGAAGGCGAAGATGACGGCGTTGGTGTGCAGCGGGCGCAGGCGGCCGAAGCTGGTCCAAGGCAGGTCGAGGTTGAGTTGCGGCCATACCAGCTGTGCGGCAAGGATGACACCGAGGAGCATGCCCACGATGCCCCACACCACTGTCATGATCGCGAACTGCCGAACTACCTTGTAGTTGTAGGTCGGGTGCTCTAATGCTGTGCTCATGTCAGGTTCCCATCGAACGCGTGTCGAGAACTCGTGGTGGCGGCTGCCACTCGGCGCTCCCGGTTGGGTGATGCAGGTCAGAAAGCAGAGCGGATTCTAGCGCAGCCGCCTGACAGACTGAAACAAGGATACAGGTGAAACTAGTATAGGAATTTGACGCGTGTCGGACTTTCCGTCGAAAGCTGCGCTGACCATCGATCCTGCCCAACTGCGCGAACGGGAGCCGAAAGAGCGGCTCGGAAACTGGTTCGTGGAAGGGCTGGGACCACTCGAAGTGAAGGGCGACGGCAGCAGCGGTTGCCTGCTGATCGCCCATGGCGCGGGGGCTGGCCAGCAGTCGCCATACATGAGCCGGATACGCGAGGCGCTCGCCCAGCATGGGGTCCAGACTCTGGCGATCGAGTTCGCCTACATGCAGCGAATGCAGCGTGAAGGCAGGCGAAGACCACCACCGCGTATCGACCTCTTGGTAGAAGAATTGTCACAGTGGTGCGACATTCTGACACGGCCTGAAGGGGGTAATCCGTGGCTCGGCGGCAAGTCGATGGGCGGACGCGCGGCCAGTCTGCTGGCAGCGAACGAAGAGGTGGCCGGCCTGGTACTGTGCGGCTACCCCTTTCACCCGCCCGGCAAGCCCGAGCGCCTGCGTCTGTCGCACTGGCCGTCGATCGGCTGTCCTACCCTGGTGGTGCAGGGCAGCCGCGACCCGTTCGGCACGCGAGAAGAGGTCGAGGGCTACACGTTGGCCGAGGGGGTGAAGGTGCACTGGCTCGCCGATGGCGACCATGACTGGAAGCCGCGGCGCTCGTCGGGTCAAAGCCAGGCGGAGTTGATCGATGAGGGGGCGGCCGTAATCGCTGCCTTCATGCGGACTCATGGCCAGGTGCAGTGAGCGACGGCAAGCGTGATGCGGCCTGTAGCCGGATTCAGCGTCGGGAGCGGCCCCGCGCCAGCCCTCACGCTTCTCGGTGGCGACGCAAAGGCATTGACAAGGCAGCGGATCTCTGTAGAATTCAGCGCCACGTGACCAGGGGTGGTTAGCTCAGCTGGGAGAGCACCAGCCTTACAAGCTGGGGGTCACAGGTTCGAACCCTGTACCACCCACCATCGCGTCCGAACAGGGCGATGGCAAGAACCTGGGCACGTAGGAAGCAAGCAGCGGACCGGTAGTTCAGTCGGTTAGAATGCCGGCCTGTCACGCCGGAGGTCGCGGGTTCGAGTCCCGTCCGGTCCGCCATCGTTTCCGCCGCTGGTGTCATCAGTGTGGACCGGTAGTTCAGTCGGTTAGAATGCCGGCCTGTCACGCCGGAGGTCGCGGGTTCGAGTCCCGTCCGGTCCGCCACGATGCTCTGGCGAACACTTCGCACGCGCTGCTGCAAGTGCGATATCCGTGGGTGATTAGCTCAGTTGGTTAGAGCACCAGCCTCACATGCTGGGGGTCACTGGTTCGAGTCCGGTATCACCCACCACGCGGACCGGTAGTTCAGTCGGTTAGAATGCCGGCCTGTCACGCCGGAGGTCGCGGGTTCGAGTCCCGTCCGGTCCGCCATTCGATTTCAGGCCCCGAGCCCACGGCTCGGGGCCTTTTCGTATCGACTATACTCCCACCGCCGGCCCACGCTGGCTTGCATTGGCTGCGGATATCGCCCGCGGCGTGCCAGGCTCGCTTCGCCCTTCGGCGTATGTGCCGCTTTTTCTTTTGCGCCTGTCGTTCAGCTATCATACAGTTGTTTGAAATTGACCGTGACTCGACCCAAGGAGGAGTTCGGCGTGCGCTATCCTCATCTTTTTCGTCCGCTCGAGGTGGGCCATCTGACATTGCCCAACCGCGTGCTGATGGGTTCCATGCATACCAATCTTGAAGAGGCGCCGAACGGCTTCGCTCGCCTGGCGGCGTTCTATGCCGAACGTGCCCGGGCCGGCGTCGGCCTGATCGTCACCGGGGGCATCGCGCCCAATCCGGAAGGGGCGGTATTCCAGGGGGCAGCCACGCTGGAGCGCGCCGAGCAGGTGGCCGATCACCGCAGCGTGGTCGAGGCCGTGCACGCCGAGGGCGGTCGCATCTGCATGCAGATCCTGCATGCCGGCCGCTACGCCTACTCTCCCGAGCTGGTGGCGCCTTCGCCGATCCAGGCGCCGATCAACCCCTTCGTGCCGCATGAGCTCAGCGACGAGGAGGTGGAGCGCCAGATCGAGGCCTACGTGCGCTGTGCCTCGCTGGCCCGGGAGGCCGGCTACGACGGCGTCGAGGTGATGGGCTCCGAGGGCTATCTGATCAACCAGTTCCTGTGCCTGCGCACCAACCATCGCGACGACCGCTGGGGCGGGCCGTTCGACAACCGCATGCGCTTCGCCGTCGAGATCGTGTCGCGTATTCGCCAGGCGGTGGGCGACGACTTCCTGATCATCTTCCGGCTGTCGATGATCGACCTGGTGGAAGAGGGCAGCACCTGGGAAGAGGTGGTGACCCTGGGGCGTGCCGTCGAGGCTGCCGGGGCCAGCCTGATCAATACCGGCATCGGCTGGCACGAGGCGCGCGTACCCACCATCGTCACCAGTGTACCGCGGGCGGCCTTCACCGAGGTTACCCGGCGCATGAAGGCCGAGCTCGCCATTCCGCTGATCACCACCAACCGCATCAACATGCCCGAGGTGGCAGAGCGCGTGCTGGCCGAAGGCCACGCCGACATGGTCTCCATGGCGCGTCCCTTTCTCGCCGACCCGGCCTGGGTCGCCAAGGCGGCCGAAGGGCGTGACGACGAGATCAATACCTGCATCGCCTGCAACCAGGCGTGCCTGGATCACACCTTCCAGGGCAAGCTCACCTCCTGTCTGGTCAACCCCCAGGCCTGCCACGAAACCGAGCTCGTCATCGAAGCGGCCGAGACGCTGCGCGACGTCGCCGTGGTCGGTGGCGGTCCGGCGGGGCTGGCGGCGGCACTCACCGCGGCTCGTCGCGGTCACCGGGTGGTGCTCTTCGAGCGCACCGGAGAGCTGGGCGGTCAGTTCAACCTGGCGCGCAAGATCCCCGGCAAGGAGGAGTTCGACGAGACGCTGCGCTACTTCAAGGTGATGCTCGACAAGCTGGGCGTCACGGTCAAGCTGGGCACCGAGGCCGACGTACAGACGCTGCGCGGCTTCGACGCGGTGATTCTGGCCAGCGGGGTGCGCCCGCGTCGCCTCGAGCTGCCGGGCATCGAGCACCCCAAGGTGCTGAGCTATCCCATGGCGATCCAGCACCCCGAGCGGGTCGGGCGTCGGGTGGCGATCATCGGGGCCGGCGGCATCGGCTTCGACGTGGCCGAGCTGCTGACCCACGTGGGCCATCCCTCGCTCGATCGCGACGCCTGGTGTGCCGAGTGGGGCGTCGATCTCGGCGTGGCCGAGCGCGGCGGCCTGCGCCCGCCCGAGCGTCCCGAGACGCCGCGGCAGGTCTTCCTGCTGCAGCGCAAGACCTCCAAGCCCGGCAAGGGGCTGGGCAAGTCCACCGGCTGGGTGCACCGCATGTCGCTGCGCCATCGCAACGTGGAAACGCTGGCGGGCTGCGAATACATGGGCATCGACGACGACGGCCTGCACATCCGCCTGGGCGGAGAGCCGCGTCTGCTCGAGGTCGACAGCGTGGTGATCTGCGCAGGCCAGGACCCGGTGCGCGAACTCCTCGAGCCGCTCAAGGAGGCCGGCGTGGCGGTGCATCTGATCGGTGGCGCCGACGAGGCTGCCGAGCTCGACGCCAAGCGCGCCATCGATCAGGGCACCCGCGTGGCGGCGGGGCTCTAGCCGCTGCGTTGACAGCTCAGTCTGGCCGAACCGCTAAGCTGATAGACCCGCTTCTCCATAGGCTGCCGGTCGCGCTTGTCCGATGCGCCGACTGGCAGCCTGCCGTCCCGCTGTCGCTCGCCTTCATTATTCTTCGCTCTTGCGTGCCTTGGCCCGCGCATGGCGCCTGTTTGCCCATTGGCCGGCATGACCTTGCCATGCGTTTGTGGATGGCGATACGAGCGATCGCCAACTGCGTCCTAATAACGTTTACGCTTCATTCGATCCGTCATCGAACCCTTGGCACGCCCTGCGTTCTCATGGTTATCCTACCCTTGCGTTGATTATTTGCCGCCCACTGCGCCCCGAAGTGACTAGGCTGATGAGTAACCCGCGGCGGCCATCCGGTTCGATGGTCAGGGGGGGGTAAGGCAAACAGGAGGCTTCGATGAGCATCTTCGACCATGTGCAGAACCGCTTCTCTCGTGTCCAGCAGGAGGAAATGACCCTGCAGGAATACCTGGAGCTGTGCCGTGAGGACCCCATGGCCTACGCCAGCGCCGCCGAGCGGATGCTGAAGGCCATTGGTGAACCCGAGGTGATCGACACCGCCAAGGACGCGCGGCTCTCCCGAATCTTTTCCAACAAGGTGATCCGGCGCTACCCGGCCTTTTCCGAGTTCTACGGCATGGAAGAGGCGATCGAGCAGATCGTGGCCTACTTCCGCCACGCCGCCCAGGGGCTCGAGGAGCGCAAGCAGATCCTCTACCTGCTCGGTCCGGTGGGCGGCGGCAAGTCGTCGTTGGCAGAGCGGCTCAAGCTGCTGATGGAGCATATTCCGTTCTACGCCATCAAGGGCTCGCCGGTGTACGAATCGCCGTTGGGGCTGTTCTCTCCCGAGGAGGACGGCGAGCTGCTGGAGAAGGAGTACGGCATCCCGCGGCGCTACGTGAAGAGCGTGATGTCGCCCTGGGCGGCCAAGCGCCTCAAGGAGTACGGCGGCGATATCTCCCAGTTCAAGGTGGTGCGTCTGTACCCCTCGCGGCTCAACCAGATCGCCATCTCCAAGACCGAGCCGGGCGACGAAAACAACCAGGACATCTCTTCGCTGGTGGGCAAGGTCGACATTCGCCAGCTCGAGCTCTACTCCCAGGATGACCCGGACGCCTACAGCTTCTCCGGCGGCCTGTGCAAGGCCAACCAGGGGTTGATGGAGTTCATCGAGATGTTCAAGGCACCGATCAAGGTGCTGCACCCGCTGCTGACAGCGACTCAGGAGGGCAACTACAACCCCACCGAGGGTATGGGCGCGATCCCCTTCGAAGGCATCGTGCTGGCCCACTCCAACGAGAGCGAGTGGCAGGCATTCCGCAACAACCGCAACAACGAGGCGTTCCTCGATCGCGTCTACATCGTCAAGGTACCTTACTGCCTGCGCGTGACCGAGGAGATCAACATCTACAAGAAGCTGCTCGAGCACTCCTCGCTCAATCAGGCCCCCTGTGCCCCCGATACCCTGCGCATGCTGGCGCAGTTCTCGGTGCTCTCGCGGCTCAAGGAGCCGGAGAATTCCAGCATCTACTCCAAGATGCGGGTCTACGACGGTGAGAACCTCAAGGACACCGACCCCAAGGCCAAGTCGATCCAGGAGTATCGCGACGCCGCGGGGGTCGACGAGGGCATGGACGGACTCTCCACCCGCTTTGCCTTCAAGATCCTGTCGAAGGTGTTCAACTTCGACAATCACGAGATCGCCGCCAACCCGGTGCACCTGCTCTACGTGCTCGAGCAGCGCCTCGAACAGGAGCATCTGCCCAAGGAGACCTTCGAGCGCTACCTGCGCTACATCAAGGAGTTCCTGGCTCCACGCTACGTCGACTTCATCGGCAAGGAGATCCAGACCGCCTATCTCGAGTCCTACTCCGAGTACGGTCAGAACATCTTCGACCGCTACGTCACCTACGCCGACTTCTGGATTCAGGACCAGGAGTATCGCGACCCCGAGACCGGCGAGCTGTTCAACCGCCAGTCGCTCAACGAGGAGCTGGAGAAGATCGAGAAGCCAGCCGGCATCTCCAATCCCAAGGACTTCCGTCACGAGGTGGTCAACTTCGTGCTGCGGGCGCGTGCGCAGAACAACGGCATGAACCCCAGCTGGCAGTCCTACGAGAAGCTGCGCGGCGTGATCGAGCACAAGATGTTCGCCAACACCGAGGAGCTGCTGCCGGTGATCTCCTTCAATGCCAAGGCGTCCACCGCAGATCAGAAGAAGCACGAGGACTTCGTGGCGCGCATGAAGGAGCGCGGCTATACCGAGAAGCAGGTACGGCTGCTCTCGGAGTGGTACCTGCGGGTGCGTAAATCGCAATAAGCGGCGCGAGCCAGGAGGTCAGCATGACCTATTTCATCGACCGACGCGCCAACGCCAAGAACAAGAGCGCCGTGAACCGTCAGCGCTTTCTCGACCGCTACCGCACGCACATCAAGCGTTCGGTGGAGGAGGCGGTCAACCGCCGTTCCATCACCGACATGGAGCGGGGTGAGAAGGTTTCGATTCCCACCAGGGACATCTCGGAGCCGGTGTTCCAGCACGGACCGGGCGGCAAGCGCACCATCGTCAGCCCCGGCAACAAGGAGTTCGTCGAAGGTGACAAGCTGCGCCGTCCCGGTGGGGGCGGCGGTGGGGGTGGCGCCGGTGAGGGCAACGCCTCCAATCAGGGCGAGGGCATGGACGAGTTCGCCTTCAGCCTGACCCGCGAGGAGTTCCTCGACTTCGTCTTCGACGGGCTCGAGCTGCCGCACCTTGAGCGCAAGGCGCTCAAGGACCTCGACGAGGTGAAGCCGGTGCGCGCCGGGGTCACCCGCGACGGGGTGCCGGCGCGGATCAACATCGTGCGCTCCATGCGCGAGGCGTATGCCCGGCGCATCGCCATGCGGGCACCGATCCGGCGTGCCCTGCGCGAGGCGCAGGAGGCCCTGGAGGAGGAGGAAGGCAAGGACCCGGTGCTGCGCAATCCGTCGCGGATCGCCGAGCTCAAGGCAGAGATCGAGCGTCTCGAGAAGCGCCTCGAGGCGGTGCCCTACATCGACACCTACGACCTGCGCTACAACAACCTGATCAATCAGCCCCAGCCCTCGAGCAAGGCGGTAATGTTCTGCGTGATGGACGTGTCCGGCTCCATGACCCAGGCCCACAAGGACATCGCCAAACGCTTCTTCCTGCTGCTCTATCTCTTTCTCGAGCGCAACTACGAGAAGGTCGAACTGGTCTTCGTGCGTCACCACACCGCGGCCAAGGAGGTCGATGAAGAGGAGTTCTTCTACTCGCGGGAGACCGGCGGCACCATCGTTTCCAGCGCCCTGAGCCTGGTCGATGAGATCATCACCCGACGCTACTCGCCGGCGCAGTGGAATCTCTACGTGGCTCAGGCCTCGGACGGCGACAACTGGGACGACGACTCGGTGAACTGCCGCGAGCTGCTGATGAAGAAGCTGATGCCGCGTCTGCAGTACTACACCTATGTGGAGATCACGCCCCATGCTCATCAGGCGCTGTGGGAGGAGTACGAAACGGTGGCCACCGAGCACCCCGACCGCTTCGCCATGCGCCAGATCGTCGAGGCAGGCGATATCTATCCGGTGTTCCGTGAGCTGTTCAAGCGCCGCGCCGCCCATTGACGTGGATGAGGAGGCCTCATGACCCGACGCAAGCCGATTGCCACCGGTTCCGACTGGAACTTCGACATCCTCAAGTCATATGAGCAGGAGCTGGCCAGGCTGGCCGACGAGTACCGGCTGGACACCTATCCCAATCAGATCGAGATCATCACCACCGAGCAGATGATGGACGCCTATGCCAGCGTGGGGATGCCGGTGGGCTACCATCACTGGTCGTTCGGCAAGCAGTTCCTGGCCGTGGAGCAGGCCTACCGGCGGGGCCAGATGGGGCTGGCCTACGAGCTGGTGATCAACTCCGACCCCTGCATCGCCTATCTGATGGAGGAGAATACCCTGATGATGCAGGTGCTGGTCATGGCCCACGCCTGCTATGGCCACAACTCCTTCTTCAAGGGCAACTATCTGTTTCGTACCTGGACGGATGCCAGCTCGATCGTCGACTACCTGGTGTTCGCGCGTCGATACGTGGCGGAATGCGAGCAGCGCCACGGGGTGACCGCCGTGGAGCAGCTGCTCGATGCCTGCCACGCGCTGCAGAACTACGGCGTCGATCGTTACAAGCGACCGTCGCCCATCTCCGCCGAGGAGGAGGTGCGCCGTCAGGCGGAGCGCGAGGCCTACCTGCAGACCCAGGTCAACACCCTCTGGCGCACCATTCCGGGCCGCCAGGCGGCTGATGCGCTGCCCGGCAGTCTGGCCAGCGACGAGGGTCCGCTGGGCCTGCACGGGGGTGGGCGCTATCCGCCCGAGCCCCAGGAGAACCTGCTCTACTTCATCGAGAAGAACGCGCCGCTGCTGGCGCCGTGGCAGCGCGAGATCGTGCGCATCGTGCGCAAGCTGGCGCAGTACTTCTACCCCCAGCGCCAGACCCAGGTGATGAACGAAGGCTGGGCATCGTTCTGGCACTACACCCTGATGAACCGGCTCTACGACGAGGGGCTGGTTGACGAGGGGCTGATGCTGGAGTTCCTGCAGTCGCATACCGCCGTGGTCAGCCAGCCCGGTTTCGACAGCCCTTACTACAGCGGCATCAATCCTTACGCGCTGGGATTCGCCATGTTCAGCGACATCAAGCGCATGTGCGAAAACCCCACCGCCGAGGATCGCGAGTGGTTCCCCGACACCGCAGGCGGCGACTGGCTGGAGGCGGTGCACTTCGCCATGCGCAACTTCAAGGACGAATCCTTCATCCAGCAGTTCCTCTCGCCCAAGGTCATGCGCGACCTCAAGCTGTTCAGCATCGTCGACGACGATCAGGAGGAGATGCTGGAGGTGGCGGCCATTCACGACGAGCGCGGCTATCGTCGCATTCGGGAGGCGCTGGCGGCGCAGTACGCCCTGTCGCTGCGGGAGCCCAACATTCAGGTGTACGAAGCCGATATCCGCGGTAACCGCTCATTGACCCTGCACCACGTGCAGGACAGCCGACGACCGCTGGGCCGCAGCGTCTACCCGGTGATTCGCCACCTGCACCAGCTGTGGGGCTTCCCGGTGCGGCTGGAGTCGATTGCGGCGGATGGCAGCGTCGGCAGGCGCTATCAATGGCCGCTGCCGGACGAAGAAGGGAAGGAGTAGCGCCTGACGTAACGTCGGGCAGTTTGGGCCGTGCCGACAGCCGCGCTTCGTCGCGCGGCTGGTTCGGTCGGTGCCTGGCTCAGTCGGCGCTGATCCAGGACTGGCACCAGCCGCCGGGTTCGACGCTATTCTGTGGAAAAATCTGGCAGCCTTCGCTGCGACGTTCGAAGAACATGCAGTTGCTGCAGGTTTCGCCTCGCTCGTAGGCGGGATGATCGCTGGCTCGCTCGGCCACTTCCACGTAGTTCAGTGCCTGGGCCTGCTCGTCGTTGGGGTTGAGCCTCGGCAGGGTCTGGGCGAACGCCTGGCGCGAGAGAGTGCCGGCTCCCAGGGGTAGAGCGGCGAGGCCCAGCAGGCTGTTGCGTAAGAAGTTGCGTCGGCTCTGATGAGCCGGGGAGCGATGCTTCTTGGCCATGGGAGGCTTCTTGGCCATTGAAAGTTCTCCTGCTTCGACACGGTCAAGTCGGTATGGAACAAACCCCACGGGCCGGGGCAGCTGCCGAGAGGACAGACGACGTACCGGCTCGATTATCAGACTCGACAAGGGGGAGTGAAGTTCTCGAGTGTTAAGCGGAGGAAACACTCTTTCGAGCCGAGGCGCAATTGCCGAATTTTGCCTTGCGTTTCAGTTCGGTGTCATGCGGTTTCGGCAGGGCAGTCGATGTAATGGAATGCGAAGGAGCGGAGCGTGAGACGCCGCCCGCCGGACCCGATGGCGCTGGCACCGCTAAGGTAGATTCGATAGTGTGGGTGAACACTGCTGCTGCAAGGATGCTGTTATGCCGTGGTTAAAGGTTCTGCACATCGCCACGCTGCTGTGCTGGTGTGCTTCGCTGCTGTATCTGCCGGCCATGCTGATGGCCAGTGCCCGAGCCCGGACGGGCAGCTCTTTCGAGGTGTCCGCCCCGGCGCTGCTGCGTTTCGTTTTCACTCATATCGCCACTCCCTTCGCTCTGGTGGCGATCATGAGCGGTACGCTGCTGTTCGTCGTGGCGCAGCTCGTCGGCGGCTGGCTGGTGCTGAAGCTGGCGGCGGTGAGCGGCATGGTGCTGTGCCATGTGCTGTGCGGCGCGCTGATCGTGCGCCTGGAGCGTGACCGACGCCGTTTCCTGATGCCGGCAAGCGCGCTGGTGGCCGCCATCGCCGCCACGCTCATGCTTGCCGTTCTCGTGCTGGTACTCAGCAAGCCATTCGATTGAGGCATGACAAGGAGAGTCACATGCACCACTCGACCCGCCATGCTCGGTCAACGTTACTTGTCGTCGATCTCGACGCCGACCGCCTCGTCGTAGACGAGCATGCCACCGAGAATCCCGGCCAGCACGATCAACCCCGCCGTCATCAGCGTCAGGCCAACGGCCCAGGGCAGCAGATCGGTGGGATTGAGGTAACGCCACAGCCAGTTGAGCGAGGCCAGCGACAGCATCATCACCGCCAGGATGGCGTGACACCAGCCCAGGATCATGTCGCGGATGCGCTTGACCGTCACCAGGTCGGTCAGTCCGGCAATGCTGGCGACCCATCCCCCCAGCGCGCCGATGCCGGCCAGCCACAGACTGGTGCGCGCCCAGAACGGGTCGCCGATGAACAGGAAAAGGGCGTCGCTGCCCACTACCAGCATCAGACAGGCGATGGGGAAGTGCACCATGGTGGGATGAAGGGGATGGCCGGCAATGGCAGCACGGCTCTTGATCGAGCGTCTCGGTTGTTCAGCCATGTTCGCGTCCTTTGCGATCGGTTCAGAGGTCTCTCTGGCATTCAACGCTCTGACCGGCAGCGGGTCAACCGCCAGCGGCTGGCGAAAAGGGGCTGGGTCTTGCCGCTTGCGCTGCTGCTGGCCGGCTGTGCCGGCGAGATGTCGATCCTCGACCCCAGCGGTCCCGCCGCCCGCCACCAGTTCTGGGTGTGGTGGGCCATGCTCGGCGTCAGCGTGGTCGTGGCGCTGGTTCTCTTCACGCTCTGGCTCTATACCTTCCGGCGCCGCGAGCAGCCGGCGCGAACCCCGCGGGAGGAGCAGCGCATCATGCTGCGCTGGGTGCTGGGCGGCGGTATCGCGCTGCCGCTGGTCAGCATCATTGCGCTGCTGGTGTTCGCCGCGCCGACCGGTCGCAGCATGCTGCCTCTGCCACTGCCGGAGGGGGAAGCCGAACTCATCGAAGTGGTGGGGCATCAATGGTGGTGGGAAATCCGTTACCCCGGCGAAAACGGCGAGCCCGACGTGATCACCGCCAACCGGCTGGTGATGCCGGCCGGTGAGCCGGTCGACTTCCGCATCGTCAGCGCGGACGTGATCCACGCTTTCTGGATTCCGCGCCTCGGCGGCAAGCGCGACATGTTGCCGGGGCGGCATTCGATCATTCGTCTCGAGGTCGACGTGCCCGGCGTCTTCGGCGCCCAGTGCGCCGAGTACTGCGGTGCCCAGCACACCAACATGCTGCTGCACGTCGAGGCGATGCCGCGTGAGGAGTACGATGCCTGGCTGGCCGAGCGCCGTGTCCCCCCCGAGCCTCGCGAAGGCTTCGACGAGGCGCGGCAGGCCTTCGGCGAGCACTGCGCAGCTTGCCACACCGTCGACGGCTTTCCGCAGGAGCTCATCGTCGACGACGTGACTTACGACATGGTCGGTCCCAACCTGACCGACATCGGCTCCCGCCCCACCCTCGGGGCCGGAGTGCTGCCCATGGAAGAGGGCGCCATCGCCTACTGGCTCGAGCATCACCAGACGCTCAAGCCCGGCAACAGGATGCCGCCGCATAACCATATCGACACCGAGACGCTGCAGGATATCGGAGCCTGGCTGGAGACGATGGAACCATGAGCGATATCAAGGACGCTACGCTGACGCCGGAGGTTCGGCGACTGCACAAGGGAATGGATGAGGTGTGGGGCAATCCCACGGGCCTGCGGGCCTTGACCGTGGTGAACCACACCACCGTCGGCCTGCGCTTCATGGTCACCGGGGCGATCTTCTTTCTGATCGGTGGCCTGCTGGCAATGCTGATCCGCACCCAACTGGCTTTCCCCGACAACGACTTCATGTCCCACGAGATCTACAACCAGGTCTTCACCATGCACGGCACGGTGATGATGTTCCTGTTCGCCATTCCCATTCTCGAGGGGTTGGCGATCTACATGATTCCCAAGATGATCGGGGCTCGCGATCTGGTGTGTCCGCGGCTGACGGCCTTCGGCTATTACTGCTATCTGTTCGGCGGCATCATTCTCGCTTCCAGCCTGATCCTGGAAATCGCCCCGGCCAGTGGCTGGTTCATGTATACCCCGCTCAGCAGCGGCGAATACTCGCCCGGGCCGGGGTCCGACTTCTGGCTGCTGGGCATCACCTTCGTCGAGATATCGGCGCTCTCCGCCGGGGTCGAACTGGTGGTGTCGATCCTGCGCACGCGCACCCAGGGCATGGCGCTGCACAAGATGCCGCTGTTCGCCTGGTACATCCTGGCCATGGCGCTGATGATCGTGGTCGGCTTTCCGCCGCTCATTCTCGGCAGCATCCTGCTCGAGCTGGAGCGCGCTGCAGGAATGCCCTTCTTCGAGGTAGCCGGTGGCGGCGACCCGGTGCTCTGGGCGCACCTGTTCTGGCTGTTCGGCCACCCCGAGGTCTACATCATCTTCCTGCCGGGGGCGGGGATCGTCTCGACCCTGATCCCGGTCTTCGCCGGGCGACCCATCGTCGGCTACGGCTGGGTGGTGGCGGCGATCATCATCATGGGCTTCGTCAGTTTCGGGCTGTGGGTTCATCATATGTTCACCCTGGGCATACCGCAGCTGGCGCTGGCTTTCTTCTCGGCGGCGAGCATGCTGGTGGCGATTCCCACCGGTATCCAGATATTCGTCTGGCTCTCCACGCTGTGGCTGGGCCGACCCAGGATGACGTTGCCGATGTTGTGGATCGTCGGCTTCCTGATCATCTTCGTGCTGGGCGGGCTGACCGGCGTCATGCTGGCGCTGGTGCCGTTCAACTGGCAGGTCCACGACACCCACTTCGTGGTTGCCCACATGCACTACGTGCTGGTGGGAGGCATGTTGTTTCCGCTGATGGCCGGGCTCTACTACTGGCTGCCTCAGGTGTCGGGGCGCATGCCCTCCGAGCGCCTGGGCAAGTGGAGCTTCTGGCTGATCTTCCTCGGCTTCAACGTCACCTTCCTGGTCATGCACTGGACCGGGCTGCTAGGCATGCGGCGGCGCGTCTTCACCTACGACACCGCCATGGGCTGGGACATCTACAACCTGATCTCCTCGGTAGGTGGTTTCATGATGTCCGCCGGCGTGGCGCTGCTGATTCTCGACATCGTGCTGCATTTCCGCTTCGGCAAGAAGGCACCGCAGAATCCGTGGGGAGCCGATACCCTGGAGTGGGCCATGCCCAAGCCGCCCACGGCCTACAATTTCGTCAGCCTGCCCGCGGTGGAGACGCGTCACCCGCTGTGGGAGAAGCCTGAGCTGTCGCGCACCATCTATGAGGGTGAGCACGGCCTCAATACCATCGACCATGGCAGGCGGGAGACCTGGGGCAGCGATGCGCTGACCGGCAAGCTGCGCGAGACCGTCCACCTGCCGAGCAACTCCTGGTGGCCGCTGTTCTCCTCGCTGGCCCTGGCTGTGGTATGCGTCAGCCTGCTGGTGCGAGTCTACTGGGTGGCCGCCGTCGCGGTGCTGGTCGGTGTGGTACTGCTGTTGCGCTGGTCGTGGGAGAACGGCGCTCATCCCGGCAAGGCGCCCGAGGCGTCGATGGCGCCCACCGATCCACCGCTGCACTACCACACCATGAACGGGCCCGGCGTCTGGTGCATCTCGGTGTCCCACCTGGCCAACGGCTCGCTCTATCTGTCGCTGCTGTTCGGCTGGTTCTATCTGTGGGTGGTGGCACCGGAGTGGCAGATGCCGGAAACCTCGCCGCTTTCGATGCCGCTGTTGGTGGCGGCCGGTGCGGCGCTGACCCTGGGCACGCTGCTGCTGGCCAAGGTGGTGCGTCGCCTGCGTCGCCGCGAGGGGAGCGGGCTCGGTCTGATGATGCATCTGGCGGGCGGCCTGGGCACCCTGCAGACGCTGCTGATCGTTGCGGTGATGTGGCTCGCGGGGCTGGCGCCTACCGAGACGGCGCATGACGCCACGCTGTTCGTGGCGCTGTGCTACGTGCTCATTCTGGCGGGTTTGGGGGCGGTGCTGTGCATCCTGCAGGGGCTGCGCGTCGGCTACGGCTACGTTAGCGTCGAAGCGCCGCTGGAGCCGGTGGTGGTGCTGCGCCTGTGGTACTACAGCCTGGTGGTCTACTGGAGCCTGTTCGTGGCCATCTGGGTCCTGCCGACCGTACTGGGAGGTGGCGCATGAGGCGGCTGCTGAAACTGACCCATCCGATTCACCTGGTCAGCGGGCTGACGATCTGGGGCATCTGGTTCGTGGCGATCTATGCCGGGCTCTCGGTGGCCTGCTCGGTGGCTCCCCCCGAGCCCGAGAGCGACATGTTCACCGGCATCAACTTGGGCGTCGGCGTGGCCACCCTGGTCACCACCGCGCTGCTGCTGTGGCTGACCTGGGCCAGCGTTGTCGCGGCACGCAGGGCGGAGGTGCGCCGCGAGTGCTACTTCGCCTATACCTCGGCCGGGGTGTTTCTGTTCTCGGCGGGCGGCACCCTGTTCGTCGGCTACCCCATCGTGTTCCTGCCGCCTTGTCTGTAAAGGTCGGTGCGCAGGGGGGCATCGGCTCGGCAGAAGCGCGGCGATTCAGCCGCCGGGGTGGGCCTGCTATACTCGCGCCAGCGCGGCGATGCCTGGCCGCAGGACTTCATCAACGGGGAGGGTGCCCGATGCAGAACGCCGTGATTCTGATCAACACCGAGAAGGGGCAGGTCAAGGCGGTGGCCGAGCGGCTTGCCGACGTGGAAGGCATCAGTGAGGTCTACTCCACCTGCGGTCGCTACGATCTGGTGGCGATCGCCCGCACGCGAGACTTCGAGAGCCTGGCCGAGCTGGTCACCGAACGCCTCAATGCCGTGGAAGGCATTCGCGATACCGAGACCCTGAATGCCATGCAGGTGCACTCGCGGCACGACCTCGAAACCATGTTCTCGCTCGGCTGGTAGACGCTCACTAGCGACTATCGCCCGCTCGTAACCGTATCGAGCCGGTACCCGGATGTACCGGCAGTGGCTCCCCTGCGGATGAATTCATGGCTTTAGCACGTACCCGTGGCCGGCGGCGTCGCTCCGTACTGCCGCGCTGGCGCTCCCGCGTTCGTCAATTCGGCATCACTCTCGTTTTCGTGCTGGTCGGCAGCGGCCTGTGGTACACCCAGGAGCAGGAATACCGCGACCAGCTGAGCTGGATGGGCGTGCCCACCTGGGACACCCTGACCCCGCTGACCGTGCATCGCGTGCTGCGCAACGACGGCTTCCTGGTGGGCTGGTCGGACGTGCGGGTCAATCCGCTGTGGGTGAGCTATCTGCTGCACGACGTGGAGGAGCGCCGGGCGGCGCCCAGGCCAGACTTTCGCCGCGACTGGCGCACCCTGTGGCCGATTGCCGCCGACAGCTACTTCGGCAGCGGCTACGACCGTGGCCACCTGGCGCCCAACTACGCCATCGCCGTGGTGCACGGGCGCCAGGCCCAGGAGCAGTCGTTCCTGATGAGCAACATCTCGCCCCAGCGTCCCGATCTCAACCGGCGCCTGTGGCAGCGCCTGGAAGAGGTGGTGATCGACCACTTCGTGCCGCGCTTCGGTGTGGTCCAGGTGATCACCGGCCCGGTCTTTCCCGAGCGCTTTCTCGACAACGTGACCAACCGGGTAGGGCTGGTCGAGATTCCCGAGGCGTTCTACAAGATCGTCGTGGTGCCGGCCGAGGAACCCATGGCGCTGGCCTTCATCATGCCCCAGGAGGTGCGCGGCGACGAACCGCTGGACGACTACCTGGTGAGCATCGACGAAGTGGAGGCGCGTACCGGGCTCAACTTCTTCCCGCGGCTGCCCGAGGAGGTCGCCGAGGTATTGGAGGGAGAGGTGGTGGCTTCGGGCTGGGCGTTGGAAGAGGTCGCCCGGCTGCCCGCCAGATACTGAGGCGGGCCGGATACTGAGGTGGGCCAGATACTGAGGTGGGGCAGCGTTCGGGCACAAAAAAACCGCGATGGGTCGCGGTTTCTCGTTTCACTCTGAAGGCTTTCAGCTTGCATGACGCGGCCTGCTCGGAGAGCAGTGGTGCCCAGGAGAGGACTTGAACCTCCACGTCCGTAAGGACACTAGCACCTGAAGCTAGCGCGTCTACCAATTCCGCCACCTGGGCGCATCATGCGGTAGTCGAGTCTGCCGTCGTGTTCGCGTGCCTGGGATGGTGCCCAGGAGAGGACTTGAACCTCCACATCCGTAAGGATACTAGCACCTGAAGCTAGCGCGTCTACCAATTCCGCCACCTGGGCGAACACGAGCGGGTCGAGCTGAATAAAGAGCGATGGTGCCCAGAAGAGGACTTGAACCTCCACGTCCGTAAGGACACTAGCACCTGAAGCTAGCGCGTCTACCAATTCCGCCATCTGGGCAGGCGACGCGTATCTTACCCAATTTGTGGGCCAATGCAAGAGCTGGGGCGGTGAAAGAGTGAAATAGCGGGCGACGTCGAGGTCGGGAGGTGCCGTCATGGTTGGGAACAGCCACCAGCGGCGCTATACTGCGGGCATGACAAACGACTCTATTAGCAATATCCCACGTATGCGGCTTCTTGCCGATTCTCTTCCCAGTACGCTGCTCCCGTTGCCAAGGATGCCCCTCGCATGACTCATTGGACGCTCAGCAACGACCCCCATGCCAACCGCGAGGCCCACAAGTACGACAAGCCGGCGCCCAGCCGCGAGTATCTGCTGGCGCGCCTGGAGGAGTACGGCAAGCCGATTACCCACGAATCCATGAGCCGCATGCTGGGTCTCGAGGACGATGAGCTGCAGGAGGCGGTACGCCGTCGGCTTGCCGCCATGGAACGCGACGGTCAGGTGCTGCGCAACCGTGCCGGTGCCTACGCGTTGATCGACAAGCTCGACCTGATCAAGGGCAAGGTGCTGGGTCATCGCGACGGCTTCGGCTTCGTGCTGCGCGACGACGGCAAGAAGCCCGACCTGGTGTTGCCGCCGCGGCAAATGCGCCGCGTCTTCCATGGCGACTACGTGCTGGTGCGCGTCAGCGGACGCGACCGCCGCGGCCGCGACGAGGCCACCATTGCCGAGGTGCTGTCGCGCAATACCCAGACCATCGTCGGCGTCTATCGCGAGAACACGTCCGAATTCGGCGTGCTGATCCCCGAGAATCCGCGCATCACCCAGGAAGTGATCATTCCCCACAGCGCCTGCGGCGGTGCCCGCGACGGCCAGGTGGTGTCGGCCAGGATCGTGCAGCAGCCCGATACCCGGGTGCAGCCGGTGGGCGAGGTGGTCGAGGTGCTCGGCGAGCGCATGGATCCCGGCATGGAGATCGACATCGCCATCCGCAGCTACGAGATCCCCGCCGAATTTCCCCCCGAGGTGCACGACCAGATCGCCGAGATGTCGGCCGAGGTGGCCGAGCAGGACAAGCAGCACCGTATCGATCTGCGCGACGTCCCGCTGGTGACCATCGACGGCGAGGACGCCAAGGACTTCGACGACGCCGTATGCGCCTGGAAGACCAAATCGGGCAGCTGGAAGCTGATCGTCGCCATTGCCGACGTCTCGCACTACGTGCGTCCCGGCACGCCGCTCGACGAAGAGGCCCTGCGCCGCGGCAACTCGGTTTACTTCCCCGGGCAGGTGGTGCCGATGCTGCCCGAGCTGCTCTCCAACGGCTTGTGCTCGCTCAATCCGCACGTCGATCGCCTGGCCATGGTCTGCGAGCTCAACATTTCCAAGAACGGGACGATCAGTCGCTACCGCTTCTACGAGGCGGTGTTCCGCTCCCACGCCCGGCTCACCTACAACAAGGTGGCGGCGATCCTCGACGAGGACGACCCCGAGGGCGATGCTCTGCGCGAAGAGTACCGCGACCTGGTCAAGCCGCTCCAGAGCCTGCATGCGCTCTACAAGGTGCTGCGCCAGGCCCGCGAGGAGCGCGGTGCCATCGACTTCGAGACCACCGAGACGGCGATCCTCTTCAACGAGGAGCGCAAGATCGAGCAGATCGTGCCGCGCACCCGCAACGACGCCCACAAGCTGATCGAGGAGTGCATGCTGGCGGCCAACGTGGCCACCGCGCGTTTCCTCGACAAGCACGACCTGCCGGCGCTCTATCGCATCCACGAGCGGCCCTCGCCGGAGCGGCTCGACAAGTTGCGTCTGTTCCTCAACGAGCTGGGGCTCTCGGTGGGCGGCGGCGACGAACCCACGCCGCAGGACTACCAGGTGCTGGCGGAAGCGATTCGCGGACGGCCGGACGCCGACGTGATCCAGACCGTGATGCTGCGCTCCATGAGCCAGGCGGTCTACTCGCCGCACAACGAGGGGCATTTCGGCCTGGCCTATCCGGCCTACGCGCATTTCACCTCGCCGATTCGCCGCTATCCCGATCTGCTGGTGCATCGCGCCATTCGCTCGGTGGTGCGCGGGCCGCGTCAGACCAATACCGTGCTGCGCGCCGAAGGCGCCAGGGTGGATCCGCCGAGCAAGTGGTGCCCTTACACCTTCGAGCAGATGCTCGAGCTCGGCGAGCACTGCTCGATGACCGAGCGGCGTGCCGACGACGCCACCCGCGACGTGGAGGACTGGCTCAAGTGCGAGTTCATGTCGGACAAGCTCGGCGAGGTCTATGAAGGTACCATCGCCTCGGTGACCCAGTTCGGCATCTTCGTACGTCTCGACGAGGTCTATGTCGAGGGGCTGGTGCACGTCACCTCGCTGCCCTCGGACTACTACCACTACGAGCCCGAAAAGCATCGCCTCAAGGGCGAGCGCACCGGCATGAGCTACCGCCTGGGCGATGGCGTCACGGTGCAGGTGGCGCGTGTGGATCTCAACGATCGCAAGATCGACTTCGTGCTTGAGGACGAGAAGCCGCGGCCCAAGCGTCAGCCGCGCAAGCGGCAGGCCGATGGCGATGCCAATGCGACCTTCACGCCCAAGCCGGCTGACAAGGGCCGAGCGGAGAACAAGGGCGAGCGGGGCAAGGGCAAGGGCGGCAAGCGTCGCCGCGGCCCGCGCAAGCCGAGGGCGCGCGGCTGATGAGTCAGGGGCGCAAGGGGCGAGAGCGCGAGGTCGGCAGGAAGGCGGGGGCGCGTCGCGCAACCGGCACGCCAGGCCTGCCAGGCAGTCTCGATGCCGTGTTCGGCGTGCACGCGGTGCGCGCCCTGCTGTCACGTGGCGACATACCCAAGGTGCTGTGGGTGCAGGAGGGCGAAGCGCAGCAGCGCCTGGCCGAGCTGGTAGAACAGGCCCGGCGGGGTGGGGCGCGAGTCGAACGGCATCCGCGTGAGGAGCTCGACCGTCTGGCCAGGGAGGCTTCGCATCAGGGCATCGTCGCCTTTGCTGCGCCGCTGGCCTTCGAGAGCGAGGCGTCGCTGTGGTTCAAGCTGGAAGCCTGGCCGCACGATACGCCGCCGTTGCTGCTGGTGCTCGACGGCGTCACCGACGTGCACAACTTCGGCGCCTGCCTGCGCAGCGCGGATGCCGCCGGCGTGCACGGTGTGATCGTGCCCAAGGACAAGTCCGCTCCGCTCAGCGCCACGGTGCGCAAGGTGGCCTGCGGCGCCGCCGAGAGCGTGCCGGTCTATCAGGTGACCAACCTGGCCCGCGCGCTGGCCCGGCTCAAGGAGTTCGGCGTGTGGATCACCGGCACCGCCAGCGAGGCCGAGGAGATGCTCTTCGATGCCGAGTTCACCGGCCCCACGGCGCTGGTGATGGGGGCCGAGGGCAAGGGCATGCGCCGCCTGACCCGCGAGGCCTGCGATGGCCTGGTCAAGCTGCCCATGGCTGGCAGCGTCTCCAGCCTCAACGTTTCGGTGGCCACCGGCATCTGCCTGTTCGAGGCGGTTCGCCAGCGCCGCGACGCGTGAGTCGCCAATGCACCGCCAACTTGCAACCGGCGGTGCAGATCACTAGAATACAGGCGCCCGTTCCTGCGTGAGCGGGCGTTGCTATTTTCGACTATCACCTCCTTGCTTCTCCTGAGTGCCGGTCCCGTATGGAGCGGGCCTCATGCGGAAGCTGCCAACCCGAAAGGAGATCCCATGCGTCATTACGAAATCGTGTTCATGGTCCACCCGGACCAGAGCGAGCAAGTGCCGTCCATGGTCGAGCGTTACTCCAGCATCGTCACCGAGAGCGGTGGCACCGTGCACCGCCTGGAGGACTGGGGCCGTCGTCACCTGGCCTACCCGATCAACAAGATCCACAAGGCTCACTACGTGCTGATGAACGTCGAGTGCAGCGGCGAGACTCTCGAAGAGATCGAGAACATCTTCCGCTTCAACGACGCCATCATTCGCAGCCTGGTGGTGCGCTGCAAGGAAGCCATCACCGAAGCTTCGCCGATGATGAAGCCGGCAGACGACAAGCGTGCGCGTCGCGAAGAGAAGCCGCGCGCTGAAGAAGAAACTGCCGAAGCCCACTGATCGCACGTACCGAGGAGTCTCTACATGGCACGCTTTTTCCGCCGCCGTAAGTTCTGCCGTTTCACCGCTGAAGGCGTGAAGCAGATCGACTACAAGGATCTGGACACGCTGAAGGCCTACATCACCGAAACCGGCAAGATCGTACCCAGCCGCATTACCGGTACCAAGGCCCGTTATCAGCGTCAGCTGGCAACCGCCATCAAGCGCGCGCGCTACCTGGCCCTGCTGCCCTACACCGACAGCCACCAGTAAGCCGCCGATTCGATGTTGCCGATCGCCCGATGGTTGATGCGCGGTACGCCCTATGCCGTAGGCGGGGCGGCGCTGGCTGCGGTCATACCCTGGCTGTTCTGGCTCAGTGGCGCCATCGTGGCCCTGGTCACGCTGCGTCGCGGCCTGTCGCCGGCGCTGCCGGTGCTGGTGGCGGCCGCCGTCCCTGCCGGCTGGTGGTGGGCTCAGGGCGATGCCCTGCCGCTGGCCAGCGTGCTGCTGGTCACGCTGATGGCGGTGGTGCTGCGCTCCCGCATGCGCTGGGGCGAGGCGCTGATCGTCGGCACGCTGGCCGCGGCGGCCATGATCCAGCTCGGCGTCTTCGTGCCGCCGGGCGGTACCGGGCCGCTGTTGGAGCAACTGCGCCAGGGGTCGGCCGAGATCGACCGCATGTTGACCGAGATGGCCAACCAGGGCTTCGACACCGAGGAGCTGGCCACGCTGCTGATTGGCGGCATCACCGGTCTGGTGGTGCTGATCGCTGCGGTGGGCTGTCTGGCGCTGGCGCGGGCCTGGCAGGCGGGGCTCTACAACCCCGGCGGCTTTCGCGAGGAGTTCCATGCGCTGCGCCTGGTGCCGCGCGAACTCGGCCTGCTGGTGGTGCTCGGCGTGGTGGGTATGGTGCTGGGCTTGCCGTCGCTCTCCATGCTGGTGTGGGTGCCGCTGCTGGTGGCCGGTATCGCCCTGGTGCACGGCTACGTCGGATTGAAAGGCATGAACGGGCTGTGGCTGATCGCTTTCTACGTATTGCTGATCACCACCTGGCCCATGATTCTGATAGTGCTGCTGGTGGCCTTCATCGATGTGTTCGCGGATTTTCGCGGCCGTCTGGCCTCTCGCAGCGACTGACAAGAGGTTAACGAGATGGAAGTCATTCTGCTCGACAACATTGGCAAGCTGGGTGGCCTGGGCGACAAGGTCACCGTGAAGCCCGGCTACGGCCGTAACTACCTGGTGCCTTACGGCCTCGCCGTGCCGGCTACCAAGGACAACGTGGAAGCCTTCGAGGCGCAGCGCGCCGAGCTCGAGGCCCAGGCCGCCGAGCGCAAGGCGATCGCCGAATCCCGTGCCGCTCAGCTGGCCGAGATCGAGCTGTCGCTGGTGGCCAAGGCCGGCGACGAAGGCAAGCTGTTCGGCTCCATCGGCCCGCGCGACCTGGCCGAGGCACTGGGTCAGGCTGGCATCGAAGTCGCCAAGAGCGAAGTTCGCATGCCCGAAGGTCCGATCCGCCAGACCGGTGAATACGACATCGACCTGCATCTGCATGCCGAAGTCGATGCCACCGTTCGCGTGGTCGTCGTCGCCGAGTAAGCCTTACCGCACTCGACCGACCCCAAGGGGCGCAGGAGAGATCCTGCGCCCTTTTCGTTTGCTGTATCGGGCAGGCGTGTGGGTGTCTTAGACATTGGTAGTAATATTACGGTTTGTCTTTGCATTGTAACTCTTAAACGATTAAGTTTTTTCTGCCTGGCTCCGCTGCGAATCAGGCCAGGGCAGCAGGACGAGACATAAGAGACAAGCGTATCCGCGATACCGCTCTTAAACGATACAGCGCCATGCTTCCCACCGTTCTCCTTGCGTAAACAACTAAATAAACACAAAGGAACAACTGCGATGAAGACTGCCTTGCCAAGAACTCCGCTGGTCGCCGCCGTGGCCCTGGCCAGTTTCGGCATGATCGGGCACGCCGCCGCCGATACCAGCGCCCTGGAGCAGCGCCTGCTCGAACTGGAAAGCCGTATCGCCGCCGCTGAACAGCGCGCCAGCGCCGCCGAGCAGCGCGCCGAACTCGCCGAGGCCCAGGCCGCGGGAAGCCCGGCCCCCGCTGACGTGGAAGAGCGCCTGGCCCGGGTCGAGCGCCAGGCCAGCGGTGAAGAGGGCTTCTCGTTCAACGTCTACGCCCGCTCCGGGCTGCTGCTGGGTGAAGACCGCAAGAGCATCGACGGTGGCCCCTACGTAACGCCGGCCGGTGGACTGGGTGGTGCCGTGGGGCGCCTGGGCAACGAGCCGGATACCTACGCCGAGGCCATCCTCAACTACCGCATGCAGTTCGACAACGGTGCCAAGGCGCATTACCGCACCATGCTGGCCAGCGGTACCACCACCAGCAACGACTGGGATGGCGACTCCAACCTCAACGTGCGCCAGGTCTACGCCGAGTTCAGCGATCTGCCGAGCTTCACCGGCGCCTTCGAGAACGCCTCGATCTGGGCCGGCAAGCGCTTCGATCGCGACAACTTCGACATCCACTGGCTCGACAGTGATTTCATCTTCCTCGCCGGTACCGGCGCCGGTATCTACGACGTGCAACTGGCCGACAACTGGCGCTCCAACTTCTCGCTCTACGGGCGCAGCTTCAGCGATTTTCCCGTCAATAGTGAAAGGCCTGACGATACCGGCTCTACCGATAGTCTGATCCTGACCGCCAACAACTACTTCGGTAACTGGCAGTGGATGGTGAGCGGCCTGTCCGCGGCCGACAATGACGAGAGATTCAACGACCTGCGCACCGATGATGATGACGATATCGTCATCAGCCTCGGCGAGCCGGGAGCCACCAGTGGCTTCCACACCATGGTGGCCTACCACGGCGACAGCTTCTTCGGCCTGGGCGAGGGCAACTTCAAGGTGGCGCTGATGCACGGCCAGGGCCTGGGTGCCGAGGTCAAGGGGCTCGGCAGCGACGGCAACCTGACCGACGATGCCCAGGCCACTCGCCTCGGTATCTACGGCACCACCTACGTGGCGCCTAGGTGGAGGGTGGCGCCGGCGATCCTGGCCGAGACCAGCAAGGATCGCTACGCCGAAGGCGACCAGTACGACTGGGCGACACTCAACGTGCGCCTGGCCAACGAGATCACCCAGAACTTCGAGATGCAGTACGAGGCCAGCTACCAGTGGATGGACCTCGACCCCAACGGCTTCGATGGCCGCAACGCGGTGAGCGGCGACTTCGGCAAGTTCACCATCGCGCCGACCTTCAAGCCCCAGGTGGGCGGGTTCTGGCAGCGGCCGGAGATTCGCGCCTTCGCCTCCTATACCGACTGGTCGAGCGAGCTCAACGACTACGGCGCCAGCTCCTTCGGCAATGAAGGCTTCACCGGCGGCCAGTGGAGCTTCGGCGTCCAGACCGAGGTATGGTTCTAGACCGGCTACATCAATCCCGTTGCTCGCACGCTGTTTCGAACCTTCGCCGCGACCGTTTTCGGTCGCGGTTTTTGTCATTTCGAAAGGTGGGGTGGGCCACGGGCATCGGGTAGAATGGCACGGCCCGTTCCCCTCAAGGTTGCCGCACCATGAACGACACGCTCGAGCTCGATCAGGAAACCGCTGCGCTCAAGGTGCCGCCGCACTCACTCGAAGCGGAGCAGTCGGTGCTGGGCGGCCTGATGCTCGACAACCAGGCCTGGGACAACGTCGCCGACCGGCTGGTGGCAGACGACTTCTACCGCTATGAGCATCGTTTAATCTTCAACGCCATGACTGGGCTGGCTGAAGCCAGCAAGCCGCTCGACGTGGTCACTCTCTCCGAGGCGCTGGAAGGCCGCGATCAACTCGATACGGTGGGTGGGCTTGCCTATCTCGCCGAGCTGGCGCGCAATACCCCCTCGGCGAGCAACATCCGCGCCTATGCCGACATCGTTCGCGAGCGGGCCACGCTGCGCAAGCTGATCCGTGCCGCCAGCCAGATCGCCGACGGCGCCTTCAGCCCCCAGGGACGTCCCGCCGACGAGCTGCTCGATGAGGCCGAGCGACTGGTGTTCCAGATCAGCGAGGAGCGCCCCAAGTCGGGCGGTCCCATCGGCATGAGCGAGCTGCTGGCCAAGGCGGTGGACCGCATCGACGAGCTGTTCAACATGAAGGGCGAGATGACCGGCCTTTCCACCGGATTTCGCGACCTCGACGAGATGACCTCGGGCCTGCAGCCCTCCGATCTGGTGATCATCGCGGGCCGCCCCTCCATGGGTAAGACCACCTTCGCCATGAACCTGGTCGAGCACGCCGTGATCGCCAGCGACCGGCCGGTGATGGTGTTCTCCATGGAGATGCCTGCCGAGTCGCTGATGCTGCGTATGCTCTCTTCTCTGGGACGCATCGACCAGACCCGGGTGCGTACCGGTCAGCTCGAGGACGAGGACTGGCCGCGGCTGACCTCGGCGGTCAACCTGCTCAAGGACAAGCAGCTGTTCATCGACGATACTGCGGCGCTGTCGCCCAACGAGATGCGCTCGCGCATTCGCCGGGTGGTGCGGGAGCACGGCAATCTGGCCCTGGTGATGATCGACTACCTGCAGCTGATGCAGATTCCCGGCTTCTCCGAGAACCGCACCGGCGAGATCTCCGAGATCTCGCGTTCGCTCAAGGGCATGGCCAAGGAGTTCGGCTGCCCGGTGGTAGCGCTTTCCCAGCTCAACCGCTCGCTGGAGCAGCGCCCCAACAAGCGCCCGGTGATGTCGGACCTGCGCGAGTCAGGCGCCATCGAGCAGGACGCCGACTTGATCGCCTTCGTCTATCGTGACGAGGTCTACAACCCGGATAACCCCGACAACCAGGGCCTGGCCGAGCTGATCATCGGCAAGCAGCGTAACGGTCCCATCGGCACGGTGCACATGGCCTTCATCGGCAAGTACACCCGCTTCGAGGACCTGGCGCCGGACAGCTACGGCGAAGCATTCGGCGAGTGAAGCGCAGCAGCGCTTGAGCCAGCGGCGCGGCCCCGTATAATGCCGAGCCCCCGACAGTCGTTTTCGAGGAGTGACCCATGGCAGGCGGATTTCGACGCGGCAAGCGTCAGCGCCCCCCCAAGCTGGAAGCCCGCGGTATCATCGAGTCGCTGGAGCGCGAGGGGCCGTTCAAGGAGTGGCTCGGCATGCCGGATCTCTATCGCTTTCATCTGGTCGTCGACGGCGAGGCCTACAGCTACCAGACCGAGGACGCCGAACTCTCCGTCGCGGTGGGCGACCGCGTGGTGTTCCGCTACAAGGAGACCAAGGCGGGCAGGTGGGTCGACCGCAACTCCCTGGCCAAGGCGATCGATCCCTCGGAGTACCAGTAGCCGCCTCGCGCAGGAGAACGCCTGCGGAACCTGGCCAGGGCTCCACTGTCATAGTTTCGATACGTTAGCGTCATGCGATTGATATCGGGCACAGTCATGCTGTGCCCGAAGTCTATCCAGAGACCCCAACGGAACGAAACAGGACATGGAGGGAGCCATGGAATTCGAACAGCTGAAGCAATTCGTCGCGCGCCATGACAACTTCGAAGTGCGTGTCATCACCCATTCCGGCAGCCACTGCTACCAGGTGGAGCTCGAGGACGTTGAGGGCGTACGCCACATGCTGACACGGCGTGGCAAGCCCATGGTGTTCCGCTCTCTCGAGGACGTCTACCTGGAGCTGCAGCGCGCCGGCATCCACCGAGCCTTCCTGGTCCAGCACGTGCCGCAGGACGAAGTCATCGGTCGCGAGGCTCATTATCACGACCCGCTGACGTCGCGCATGCCGCTGGTCTTCTAGGCCCGCTGAACGACAACCTTGATCCAAGTTATACAAATCGACTTCATAGTATAACTCGATGCCCCTGACGGACCTCGCCTGATACAATGACGCTCCTAATGTTTCGCCACGAGGAGCGCAGCGCATGGCCGCATCGCAAGAGGTATCGGGCTCGCCGGAGCGTCAACGTCCCCCCCATGCTCCGGCGGATCATCCCGCGGTGGCCCGGCCCAGGGTCGGTGTGGTGCTGGTCAACCTGGGCACGCCGGATGCCACCGATTACTGGTCGATGCGACGCTATCTCAGCGAGTTTCTCTCCGACAAGCGGGTGGTCGACTACCCCAGCTGGAAGTGGCAGCCGCTGCTGCAGCTGATCATCCTCTCGCGCCGGCCGTTCAAGTCGGGCGAGGCCTATCGCGGTATCTGGAACACCGAGAAGAACGAGAGTCCGCTGCTCACCATCACCCGGGACCAGACGCGCAAGGTGGCCGAGGGGCTGAAAGCGCGCCATGGCGAGCAGGTGCTGGTGGACTTCTGCATGCGTTACGGCAACCCTTCCACGGACGGCGTGCTGCGGCGCCTGCAGGCCGAGGGTTGCGAGCGCATCCTGTTCTTTCCGCTCTATCCGCAATACGCCTCGCCGACCACGGCCACGGCCAACGACCACGCCTTCCGCACCCTGATGAAGCTCAAGTGGCAGCCGGCGATTCGTACCGTGCCGGCCTACTTCGAGCACCCGGCCTATCTCGAGGCGCTGAGCAATTCCGTGCGCGAGGCCTATGCCGCGGCCGAGTCGGCGCCGGAGGTGCTGGTGGCCTCGTATCACGGTGTGCCCAAGCGCTTTCTCATGGAGGGAGACCCCTACCACTGCCAGTGTCAGAAGACCACGCGACTGCTTCGCGAGCGGCTGGGCTGGGCGGAGGGTGAGATTCAGACTGCCTTTCAGTCGCAGTTCGGCCCCGAGGAGTGGGTCGGCCCGCAAACCGTCGATCATGTGGCCGAACTGGCGCGCCAGGGCAGGAAACACATCGCGGTGATTTCTCCGGCCTTCTCCGCCGACTGTGTCGAGACCCTGGAGGAGATCAACGAGGAGATTCGCGACAGCTTTCTCGCCGCGGGCGGAGAGCGCTTCACCTACATTCACTGTCTCAACGACCGCGACGATCACATCCGGGCGCTGCTGGCGATCATCGACAACGAGCTGGGCGGCTGGGTGTGAAGCGGGAGAGCCGATCAGGCCACCTGATCGGCTCTCGTGTCAGCGGAACAGGCGCGAACGCTTCTGCTTGCGGTACTTCCAGGGGTGTTTGGCGCGGGCCGGACGCGCCACCCGGCTCTGGCCCACGTCCTCGTCGCGGAACTCCGGCACCGAGCCGCGGGTACCGGTGGTGAAGCGCAGGTGCATGTGCAGCCCGGTCTTGGCCAGCATGTGCCCGGTCACCGGGGCGGTGATGAACAGGAACAGGGTGATCAGCAGCTCCTGAACGTGCAGCTCGCGCTGGGTGATGGTGAAGTAGAGCATCGAGGCGATCAGCACGCAGCCGATACCCAGGGTGGTGCCCTTGGTGGGGCCGTGCAGGCGCATGAAGAAGTCCTTGAACTGCAGCATGCCGAGCGAGCCGGTGAAAGCGAACACCCCGCCGGCTATCAGCAGGAAGGCAATCACACCTTCGGCAATGACGTAGAAGGTCATGTGGCGTCCCCTATTCGATGATGTCGCCGCGCAGCAGATAGCGGCAAACGGCCATGGTGCCGATGAACCCCAGCATGGCGATCAGGATCGCCGCCTCGAAGTAGGTCTTGGTGTTGAGCCACAGCCCCAGCAGCACGATCAGGGCGATCGAGTTGACGTAGAGCGTATCGAGGGCCAGCAGGCGGTCGGGTACGTCCGGGCCGATGGCGAGGCGATAGACGTTCATGGCCATGGCCAGCACGATGAGCGTCAGGCTGATCAGCAGGGCGGTGTCTAGCATTCGAAGATCTCCTTGAGCGGGCGCTCGTAGCGATCGCGGATCTCGCGGATCAGGGCCTGTTCGTCGTCGAGGTCGAGGACGTGGATCAACAGCGAGGAGCCGTCGAGACGGATGTTGGTCGATACCGTGCCCGGCGTCATGGTGATGGTATTGGCCAGCAGGGTGATGGCCAGGCGATCCTTCACCTCCAGCGGGTACTCGACGAAGCCGGGGTGCGGTTCGCGCCGCGGCAGCAGGATCAACAGGCTGACATGCACGTTGGCCTTGACGATGTCCCACATCACCACGAGCACGAACCAGGCCAGCTTGAGCGGATGCTTGACCCGCGGCAGCGGCTCCCAGAAATCCTTCGTCAACAGCGGAATGCCTACGGCCAGCAGCGTGCCGAGCAGGAGCTGGCCGGGCGCAATGCTGCGTACCATCAACAGCCATACCACCAGCAGCACCAGCGACAGGGTGGGGGTGGGCAGGAAACGTCCCATGGCTTTCATAGCGTGTCTCCCTGCGTCTGGTCATGGAACGGCTGGCGAGACTGCACCAGATCCCGGGTGGGTTCGTCGCCCAGCAGTTGCTGGATCACGACCTGGGGCATGGCCAGCTGCTCCGCGGTGGCTTGGGAGTAGTGGCTGATAGGCCCGGCGAAGACCACCAGCAGGGGGGCGCTGGCCAGCAGCCAGACCACGCCGACGAGCTGGGGACGGGTGACCTTGCCGGCGGCTACCTCGCCCTTGTAGCTGGCCCAGAAGAAAACCGATCCCGCCCGTGACATGGCGATCAGGGCGCTCAGGCCGGCCAGCAGCAGCAGCGGCCACAGCCATAGCCGGGCGCTGCCCTCCGCAGCCTGCATTAGCAGCAGCTTGGCCAGGGAGCCGGCCAGCGGGGGCAGACCGACCACGCCGACCGCCGCGGCCAGGAACAGGCCGCCGAGCAGGTAGCGCTGGTGCAGCCGGCGGGCGCGCACCAGACGCGTACCGGCCTTGCCGCGCTGCTGACCGATCAGCTCGGCGATCAGGAACAGCACGCCGCAGATCAGGGTGGTGTGGGGCAGATAGTAGAGCAGCGCGGTGGTGGCAGCGGTGGTGCCCAGGCTGGCGGCCGCCAGCAGGGTGCCGACCGAGACCAGCACCAGGTAGGCCACCAGCGGGCGCAGGTCGCGAGCTGCCAGGACGCCGATGGCGGCCAGCAGGATGGTGGCCAGCCCCGACCACCACAGCCAGCCCTGGATGGCGGATTCGGCGTCGCTGTCGGCAAAGATCAGGCTGTTCACGCGGAGAATGGCGTAGAGCCCGAGCTTGGTCATGATGGCGAACAGCGCCGCCACCGGTGCAGGGGCCGAGGAGTAGGTGCGCGGCAGCCAGAAATAGAGCGGCAGCAGCGCGGCCTTGAGACTGAACACCACGATCAGCAGCAGGGCGCCGGCGGTGACCAGGGCGGCCTGGTCACCGGACATGGTGGCGACCCGCCGTCCCATGTCCGCCATGTTGAGAGTGCCGGTCGCGCCGTACAGCACGCCCAGCGCAATCAGGAACAGCGCCGAGCCGGCCACGTTGAGAATCACGTAGTGCAGACCGGCACCGACCCGCTCCTTGCCGCCGCCGTGCATCAGCAGGGCGTAGGAAGCGAGCAGCGTGATCTCGAAGAAGACGAACAGGTTGAAGATGTCGCCGGTGAGAAAGGCGCCGTTCAACCCCATCAGCTGCAGTTGGAAGAGACCGTGGAAGTTGCTGCCGCGGACGTCGTCACCGGCGCTGGCGAAGATCACGCAGCCCAGCGCCAGCACGGCGGTCAGACTCAGCATGAGCGCCGAGAGGCGGTCGAGCATCAGCACGATGCCGAAGGGGGCCTGCCAGTTACCCAGCGCGTAGAAGGTCAGCTCGCCCCCGGCCGCCCGCTGCAACAGCAGCAGGGTGACGATGACCAGCAGGGCGGTGAAGGCGATGCTCAGGCGACGGTGGCTGCGGTCGCTGGCCTTGCCCGACAGCAGCAGCACCAGAGCGCCGAACATCGGCAGCAGGATGGGCAGGGAAATCAGATGCTGATTCATCGTGGGGCGTCTCCATCCTCGCCTTGCTGGCCGTCCACATGGTCGGAGCCGAGATCGCCGCGGGCGCGGATCGCCAGTATCACCACGAAGGCGGTCATGGCGAAGCCGATCACGATGGCGGTGAGCACCAGGGCCTGGGGTAGCGGGTCGGTGGGTGTGATCGAGTCGCCGATCACCGCCGCCGCGTGAGTATTGAGCCCGCCGGTGGAGAACAGGAACAGGTTCACCGCGTAGCCGAGCAACGCCAGACCGACGATGACCGGAAAGGTGCGACCGCGCAGCAGCAGATAAATGCCGCTTGCCGTGAGCACCCCGACGACGAGGGCAAAAAGGGCTTCCATCAGCGCTCCTCCAGCGTTGGGCGGTTGACCGTGGTGACGCGGCCCAGGTTGATCAGGATCATCAGTACGGCGCCCACCACGGCCAGGTAGACACCCATGTCGAACAGCATCGCCGTGGCCAGCTCGAACTCACCCACCAACGGCAGGTGGAAGTGGCCGAAGGCCGAGGTCAGGAAGGGGAAGCCGAACAACCAGCTGCCGAGACCGGTGGCCAGCGCCACGGCAAGGCCAGATACGGCGACGATGGGGTAGGAGATCGGCAGTCGCTCGCGGGTCCAGTCGTGGCCGCGGGCCATGTACTGCAGGATCAGCGCGGTGGCGGTGATCAGGCCGGCGATGAAGCCGCCGCCCGGCTGGTTGTGGCCGCGCAGGAAGATGTACACCGACACCAGCAACGCCAGCGGCAGCAGGATCTGGGCCACCACCGACAGGATCAGCGGATAGCGATGGCGCGACCAGCGGATGCCCTCGATGTTGCCCGAGGGCATGAACAGACGCAGACGGTTGAGCAGCTTGAAGGTGGCGAGGCCGGCCAGGGTGAGTACGGTGATCTCGCCCAGGGTATCGAAACCGCGGAAGTCGACCAGGATGACGTTGACCACGTTGGTGCCGCCGCCGCCGGGCACGCTCTCGCGCAGGAAATAGTCGGCAATGGTCAGGGTCTCCCGGGTCAGCAGGGCGTAGTTGAGCATGGCCACCACCAGGCCCAGCGAGGTGGCCAGGATCAGGTCGCGCAGGATGCGTCTGCCCGAGACCAGCAACGGCGGGCGCTGGGGCAGGAAGAACAGGGCCAGGATCATCAGGATCATCGAGGCGACCTCCACCGACAGCTGGGTCAGGGCCAGGTCGGGAGCGGAGAAACGCACGAAGGTCAGCGAGACCGACAGCCCCACCACCGAGAGCATCAGCAGCGACACCAGCCGCCAGCGATGGCTCAGGGCGCTGCCGATGGCGCCGAACACCATCAGGCCGGCGCCGAGGAACAGCATGCCGTCGAGCGGCTGCTGGCCGCGCTCGCCGGTCAGCGACTCCAACTGGGTCAGGCCGATGGCGGCCATGGCCAGGGCGCTCAGGATCAGCAGCGCCTGGTAGCGCTGCAGGGAGCCGTTCTCCAGGCGCAGGGTCAGCCACAGGGTTGCCTTGATCAGACGCTGCACCGCTGCCTCGAAGATCAGCCCGGCGTTGCGCTCGTGGAACAGGGCGGCGATGCCGGCCAGGCGCCGATGCTGGCGCAGCACCAGCACGCCGCCGGCCACCGCGGCCACGCTCATCAGCAGCGGCAGGTTGAGGCCGTGCCACAGGGCCAGGCTGACCACCGGAGTGGTCTCGCCCTGCACGGCGAGGCTCGCCGCGTGCAGCAGCGGAGCGGCCAGGGTCATCGGGAACAGCCCTACCAGCAGGCTCATGGCGGCCAGGAACAGGCCGGGGGCCAGCATGCCCCGCGACGGGTCGTGCACCTTCATCGGCGGCAGCGCCTTCTGCTCGCGGGTCAGCTTGGGCTCGGCGAAGAACAGGCTCCAGATCAGCCGCAGCGAGTAGGCCACCGAGAGCATGGCGGCTACCACGACCAGCAGCGGGATGACGATGCTCAGCGCGCCGAGCAGGTTGTTGATCAGGCTCTGTTCGAACAGCATCTCCTTGGACAGGAAGCCGTTGAACGGGGGGAAGCCGGCCATGGCGGAGCCGGCCAGAATGGTCATGGTGCCGGTCAGCGGCATCATCGACCACAGCGCGCCGAGACGGTCGATGTCACGGGTGCCGGTTTCATGATCGATGATGCCGACCATCATGAACAGCGCCGCCTTGAAGGTGGCGTGGTTGAGGATGTGAAACACGGCGGCGACGATGGCCAGCGGGCTGCCGAGCCCCAGCAGCAGCGTGATCAGGCCCAGGTGGCTGACGGTGGAGAAGGCCAAGATGCCCTTGAGATCGCGCTCGAGCAGGGCGAACCAGGCGGCATAGAGCATGGTCGCCAGACCCACCAGCGATAGGCTGACCGCCCACAGCGCGGTGTCGCCCAGCGCCGGGTTGAGGCGTGCCATAAGCAGCACGCCCGCCTTGACCATGGTGGCCGAGTGCAGGAACGCCGAGACCGGCGTGGGGGCGGCCATGGCGTGGGGCAGCCAGAAGTGGAACGGGAACTGCGCCGACTTGGTGAAGGCCCCCAGCAGCACCAGGGCCACGATCAGCGGATAGTGCTGCGAGGCGCGGATCAGATCGCCGGCCGCCAGCACGTCGCCCATGGCGAAGCTGCCCACCGCCTGCCCGATCAGCAGGATGCCGGCCAGCAGGGCCAGGCCGCCGGCGCCGGTGACGGTCAACGCCATGCGTGCACCGCGCCGGGCATCGCTGCGGTAGCCCCAGAAACCGATCAGCAGGAACGAGGAGATGCTGGTGAGCTCCCAGAACAGCCACAGCAGGATCAGGTTGTCGGCCATGACGATGCCGAGCATGGCGGTCATGAACAGCATCATGTAGGCGAGGAAGCGGCCGTCGTCTTCCTCGGCCGATAGATAGTAGCCGGCATAGAGCAGGATCAGACTACCGATACCCAGGATGAGCAGCGAGAAGAGCAGTGTGAGGCCGTCGATCCGCAGTGCCAGGTCAAGGCCTAGCAGGGGGAGCCAAGGTATCTGTAGACTGACCACGTTGCCGGCGATCACCGTCGGTGCATGCAGCAGCACCAGGCCCAGGGCGAGCAGTGGGGCTATCAGTGTGGCGGTGACGCAGGCTTTGCGGCCGTGACGCGAGGTCATCACCGGCACGAAGATACCGGCGATGGTAAGCAGGGGGATCCACAGCAACGACATGGCGGTTCGTCCATTCTGGCGGCGGTCGATGCGTGGTACCACAGCACAGAGAGATCCGTCGTGGCGTAATCTGCCCGAGCACCGCGCACACAGGCTAATGGTATCGATCGAGGAGCGCAGGGCCGGGTCGTTGGGAACGGTGTAATGAAGAAACGTTTTAAAATTGCTATACTAGCAAGCCGTTTCGTCGTGAAATCAACGCTCACCGTAGCCAGCCGCGGCGCAAAGTCTAATCCTTTTGCGCTGCAATATACAGGTTTTGCCCGGCTGCCGACGCTCATCCTTTGGGCGTATTTTTTCGGCCGCTGCACGGATTTCTTTAATCGCGACGTCACGCTGAGCGGGGGAATACCCGGACGTCACGGCAGGCTCTGCCGTCGATGTCGGCGCTGCGAGGTGGCGGGGCGCCATGTCCGGACGATGAACTGACAGAAGGGAACTGCATGATGCAACTTGCCGTGCTATCGGGATTCGTGCTGGCCGCCTTTGCGCCGTTGCTGCACCGCTGGTTCGGTGGCCGCGCCAGCTTCGTGCTGGCCGCGTTTCCGGCCGCGCTGGCTCTCTGGTTCCTGGCCCAGGTGCCGACGGTGATGCGCGGCGAGGTGCTCTTTCTCGAGCTCGACTGGGTGCCGTCGCTGGGCATGAGCCTGAGCTTCGTCATCGATGGCCTGGCACTGCTGTTCGCGCTGCTGATCACCGTGATCGGTACCTTCGTGCTGATCTACGCGGGCGGCTATCTCAAGGGGCACCGGGACCTGGTGCGCTTCCACATCGTCATCCTGGCCTTCATGGTGTCGATGTTGGGTCTGGTGCTGGCCGACGGCCTGCTGACCCTGTTCGTGTTCTGGGAATTGACCAGCATCACCTCCTATCTGCTGATCGGCTTCAGCCATGCCGACATCGAGGCGCGCAAGTCGGCGCGGCAGGGGCTGTTCGTCACCTTTGCCGGCGGGCTGGCGCTGATGGCGGGGCTGGTGCTGCTGGGCAACCTCGGCGGCAGTTGGTCGCTGGCCGAGATCAATGCCGGCGGCATCGACCTGCGCGAGCACGATCTCTACCTGCCGATGCTGCTGTGCCTGCTGCTGGCGGCCTTCACCAAGTCGGCGCAGTTCCCGTTCCATTTCTGGTTGCCCAATGCCATGGCCGCCCCCACGCCGGTGTCGGCCTATCTCCACTCGGCCACCATGGTCAAGGCGGGCATCTACCTGCTGGCGCGTCTGCAGCCGAGTCTCGGTGGCACCGAGGCCTGGGTCGGCATCCTGTCGGTGGTCGGTGCGCTGACCATGTTCACCGGCGCTTTCCTGGCCATCCGTCACACCAATATCAAGAAGATGCTGGCCTACTCCACGGTGATGGCGCTCGGCACCCTGACGATGCTACTCGGTATCGGCACCGAGGGGGCACTGATCACCTTCGTCACCTTCCTGCTGGCCCACTCGCTCTACAAGGGCGCGCTGTTCATGGTGGCCGGCATCCTCGATCACGAGACCGGCACCAAGGACATCACTGCCATGGGCGGCTTGCGGCCGCTGATGCCGGTGACGGCGGTGGTGGCCATCATCGCTGCGCTGTCGCTGGCCGGGGCGCCGCCGCTGTTCGGCTTCATCGCCAAGGAAATGATGTTCGAGGCGGCGCTCGAGGCGGATGCCTTCGGCTGGCTGGTGCTGCTGCTGGCCTTCGTCTCGGCGTTTTTGACCATCGCCGTGGCTGCGATCATTGCGCTGCGGCCGTTCTTCGGCGAGCGTCGGGCGACGCCGCGGGTGGCGCACGAGGCACCGCTGTCGATGCTGCTGGGGCCGGCCTGTCTGGCAGCGCTGTCGCTGCTGCTCGGCGTGGTGCCGGTGATCGCCGGCATGGGGGTTCTCACGGCAGCCGCCTCGGCGGTCATGGGCGAGCCGGTGACCGTCTACCTCTCCCTGTGGCATGGCATCAATCTGCCGCTGATCATGTCGATCGTGACCCTGGCGCTGGGCTATCTGCTGTTCAAACGCTGGGACCGCGTGCGCGCCCACCTGGCACGGCTCGACCCGGTCATGGCGCGTGGCCCGGAAGCGGGCTACGAGGCGTTCATGCACTGGATCACGGTGGTGTCCGAGTGGCAGACCCGCATTCTGCAGAACGGCTACATGCGCAATTACATTCTGGTGATGGTGCTGGTGCTGATAGCGCTGCTGGGCAATTCGCTGCTGCTCAGACATCCGCTCGAGATCGCCTTCGAGCTCGACGTGCGCTTCCACGAAGTGGTGGTGGTCGCCATGATGGTACTCGGCGCGCTGTTCGCCGCCGTCGCCCGCTCGCGGCTCAGCGCGGTGGTGTCGGTGGGCATCATGGGCTTCTCCATCGCGCTCACCTTCATCCTGTTCAGCGCCCCGGATCTGGGCATCACACAGCTGCTGGTGGAGACCCTGACGGTCATCCTGCTGGTGCTGGTACTGTTCCGTCTGCCGCGCTTCGCCAGCCTGTCGACGCCGCTGGAGCGGGTGCGCGACGTGCTGGTGGCGGGCAGCGTGGGCGTGCTGGTCACGCTGCTGATCCTCACCGCCTGGGGCATCGATCAGTTCGTGCCGATCTCCGAGTACATGATCGAGAACAGCGTACCGCTGGCCCACGGGCGCAACATCGTCAACGTGATCCTGGTCGATTACCGCTCGCTGGATACCCTGGGCGAGATCTTCGTGCTGGCCCTGGCCGCCATCGGGGTCATCGCCATGCTCAAGCTGAGGGCGCCGGTCAGGCCGGCCAAGCCGACGGCGCAGGAGAAGGAGTCGAGCCATGGTTAAATCCGGTACGCTGATTCTGCACACGGCGGCGCGTATCCTGATGCCGCTGCAGCTGCTGTTCTCCGTATTCCTGCTGCTGCGCGGTCACGACGAGCCAGGCGGCGGTTTCATCGCCGGGCTGGTGGCGGCGGGGGCCTTCACCCTCTACCTGTTCGCCTTCGGTGTCAGCGCCACCCGTGAGGTGCTGCGCATGGTCGATCCCCGCGACCTGATCGGCATGGGGCTGCTGTTCGGCATGATCTCGGTGTTCCCCGCCTGGTTCGTGGACCAGCCCTTCCTCACCGCCCAGTGGTGGACGATCCCTGGCGTCGACTTCTACGCCTCGACCCCGCTGATCTTCGATATCGGGGTCTATCTCGCCGTGCTGGGCTCGGTGCTGGCCATGGTCATGACGCTGATGGAGGTGGACAAGGATGAACCCTGAGCACGTGGGCGCTGCGGGTGCCTCATCCCCGATTCCGCAGGGAGGAATGCTATGGAACCGGTAATGGCCGTGGCCGTTGGCCTGCTCTACGCGGCCGCCATCTTTCTCATGTTGCGGCGTTCGATCGTCAAGCTGGTGATCGGACTGATGCTGCTCTCCAACGCCGCCAATCTGCTGATCTTCACCACCGCCGGCATGACCCGCGGCGCGCCGCCGCTGATCCCCGAGGGGCTCTCGGCGCCGTTGGGGCCGGTGGCCGATCCCTTGCCCCAGGCCGTGGTATTGACCGCCATCGTGATCGCCTTCGGCGTGCTGGCGTTCGCCGTGGTGCTGATTCGCCGGGCCTACGAAATCGTCAAGGCCGATGATCTGGACAAGATGAAGGAAACCGATACGTGAGGCCCGAAGTCGCCCTTCCCGTTCTTCTGCCGCTGCTGTCGGGGGCCATTTCGCTGCTGTTCTGGCGCTCTCGTCCCATGCAGCGTTTCACTGCCGTGGCCGGCAACCTGGCCCTGCTCGGCGTGTCGCTGTGGCTGTTGGTGTCCGTGATCCAGGAGGATTACGTGGTGATCCAGATGGGCGGCTGGCCGGCCCCCTTCGGCATCACCCTGGTGGCGGACATGCTCAGCGCGGTGATGATCGTGCTCACCGGTCTCAAGGGGCTGGTGCTGTCGATCTATTCGCTGGCCTCCACCGGCCCCGGTCACGAGCGCTTCGGCTATTACCCGCTGATGCATCTGCTGCTGGCCGGTGTGGCCGGCGCCTTCCTCACCGGCGACGTGTTCAACCTCTACGTCTGGTTCGAGGTGATGCTGGTGGCTTCCTTCGCGCTGCTGATCCTCGGCGGCGAGAAGGCGCAGATGGAGGGGGCGATCAAGTACGTCACCCTCAATCTGCTGGCCTCGGTGATCTTCCTCTCCGCGGTGGGGCTGCTCTACGGTATGGTCGGCACCCTCAACATGGCCGATGCGGCCCAGCGCCTGGCGGTGGCCGAGCATCAGGGCATGGTCGAGGTGCTGGCGGTGATGTTCATGGTCGCCTTCGGCATCAAGGCGGCGGCGTTCCCGCTGTTCTTCTGGCTGCCGGCCTCCTACCACACGCCGCCGGTGGCGGTGTCGGCGCTGTTCGCCGGGTTGTTGACCAAGGTGGGCGTCTACGCGCTGTTCCGCTTCTTCACCCTGCTGTTCGACCAGACCCTGGGCTATACCCAGGAGCTGCTGATCTGGGGTGCCGCCCTGACCATGGTCACCGGCGTGCTGGGGGCGGCGGCGCAGTTCGAATTCCGTCGTATCCTGTCGTTCCACATCGTCAGTCAGATCGGCTACATGATTCTCGGCCTGGCGCTGTATACCCCGCTGGCCATCGCCGGGGGCATCTTTGCCGTGATGCACAACATGGTGGTCAAGACCAACCTGTTCCTCATCAGCGGCATCACCCGGCGCCTGCAGGGCACCTACGAGCTGAAGAAGATGGGCGGGCTCTACCGTGAGCGCCCCTGGCTGGCGGTGGCCTTCTTCCTCTCCGCCTTCTCGCTGGCCGGGGTGCCGCCGCTGTCGGGCTTCTTCGCCAAGTTCGTCATCGTGCGCGCAGGCATCGAGGCGGAAGCCTATGTGGTGACCGCGGTGGCGCTGCTGGTGGGCCTGATGACCCTCTATTCCATGGTCAAGATCTGGAACGAGGTATTCTGGAAGTCCCTGCCGGAAGACAACCTGGTGCCCGCCGAAGAGGTGGTGGTCGGCGATGACAGCCGCATGGTGCCGCCGAGCCTGTGGCTAATGTATCTGCCGGTGGCGGTACTGGCGCTGTTTGCGCTGTTGATCGGTGTGTTCGCCGAGCCGCTGATGGCGATGATGAATCAGATCGGCGATCAGTTGATGAATCCGCAGGGGTACATCGAGGCGGTGCTGGGCGCCGAGGTCGGGGTCGAGGATGCCCTGATCGAGGCGCCGGATCAGGAGGAGACGCCATGACGGGAGCTATCTGGAACCTGCTGCTGGCGCTGGCCTGGGTCATCCTTTCCGGCGACTTCTCGGGGCTCAACCTGGTGGTCGGGCTGGTCTTCGGCTACGTCACCCTGGTGCTGATCGAACCGCAGGTCGATGCCCTGGCCGGCTATCCGGCGCGGGTACCGCGAATCCTCAAGTTCCTGGGCTTCTTCATCAAGGAACTGGTGCAGGCCAACCTGCGGGTCGGTTTCGATATCCTGACCCCGCCCTGGCACATGAAGCCGGGGGTGATCGCCATGCCTCTCGAGGCGCGTACGGAGCTCGAGATCACCATGGTCGCCAACCTGATCTCGTTGACCCCGGGCACCTTGAGCCTGGACGTTTCCGACGATCGCAAGGTGCTCTACATCCACGCCATGTTCCTCGACGACGAAGAGGAGCTGCGCCGCAACCTCAAGGAAATGGAATACCGTGCACTGGAGCTGTTCCGTTGAGTACGCCAAGGCCGAGTGGGGAGTGATATGGCCACAGTGATTCTGATAAGCCAGGTGCTGATGGGCATCGCCCTGATTCTGGCCTTCGTGCGTGTCGTGAGAGGTCCCAGCCTGCCCGACCGAGTGGTGGCGCTGGAGCTGTTCGCCAGCATCGTGGTCGGGCTGGTGGGGGTCTATGCCATTCGCACCGATGTCTCCAGTTTTCTGGACGCCGCCATCGTGATCGCGCTGATGGGCTTCCTGGCCGCCATCGGCTTTGCCCGTTTCCTGGAGCGTGGAGGACCGCGGGATGATTGAGACCATCAAGGGCTTTCTGATCCTCACCGGTGCCATCTTCATGCTGCTGGCGGCGCTGGGCATTCTGCGTCTGCCCGATCTGCTCACCCGCATGCATGCCACCACCAAGGCCGCGGCGCTGGGGGTGATCCTGATCATGCTGGCAGTGGCCGTGCATTTCGGTGAGGTGGCGGTGGTGGCGCGGGCTTTCGCCATCATCGTCTTCGTGCTGATGACCGCGCCGGTGGCAGCTCACGTGATCGGCCGGGCGGGCTACTTCGTCGGCTCCAAGCTGTGGAGCGGTACGGTGAAGGATGAGCTCAGACCCAACTACGATCCGCTCACCCACGAGCTCAAGAGCGGCCTGGAAACGGATAGCAACGCGGTGCATCAGCCGCGCGAGAACGACCCCAAGTGAGGCAAGGCACGCGGTTACACAAAGCGACGTTTTCCGCGTGCGGCAGGGCTGGTCTGAAGGCCGCTTCTGCGCCATTATCGGTGGCCTTCGACGTAAAGGAATACTGCGCCATGATTCATCCTCTGTTCCCAGTCGCTCTGCTCACCCTGGCCCTTGCCGGGTGCCAATCCGGCTCCATCACGCCCGTGCAGGAGGCGGCGGCCGACGAGCGCCCGCCGAGCGCTGCCGATGCGAGTGCAGCGCCGGCATCCAGCAACGCTGCCGCGCCAGCCCGCAGCGAGGCGGAGCCCGCCCCACCGGCTGACTTCCAGGCCTGGCTACGCGATTTTCGTCGTCAGGCCCGGGCGGAGGGTATCAGCGAGGCGACTCTGTCGCGGGCGCTGGATGGCGTGCGCTACCGGCCGCGTGTCATCGAGCTCGACCGTTCCCAGCCCGAGTTCGTGCGTCCCATCTGGCAGTATCTCGATACTGCGGTTTCCCAGGCGCGTGTGAGCCAGGGGCGGGCCAAGCTCGCCGAGCATCGCGACACGGCCCGGCGCATGGAGCAGCGTTACGGTGTGCCGGCTGAGATCATCGTGGCGATCTGGGGCATCGAGAGTAACTACGGCGGCAATTTCGGCGATTTCTCCACTCTCGAAGCGCTGGCGACCCTGGCCTTCGACGGCCGGCGCAGCGATTTCGCTCGCGGCGAACTGCTGGCCGCGCTGCGCATCATCGAGGCCGGCGACATCGCGCCCGAGCGCATGGTCGGCTCCTGGGCAGGCGCCATGGGCCACACCCAGTTCATTCCTTCCAGCTTCGAGGCGTACGCGGTGGATGGCGACGGCGACGGGCGCCGCGATATCTGGGGCAGCATACCGGACGTGATGGCTTCCACCGCCAACTACCTGGCCCGGGCCGGCTGGCAGCCCGGCCAGCCGTGGTTCGTCGAGGTGCGACTGCCGAGCGACTTCGACTATGCCCAGACCGAGCTGACCACGCGGCGCTCGAGCCAGGAGTGGGCGGCACAGGGGGTGAGCCGCCTCGGCGGTGGCAGCCTGCCGGCCTTCGATCAGGCCTCGGTGCTGGCTCCGGCGGGCGCCCAGGGGCCGGCCTTCCTGGTGGGCCCCAACTACCGTGCCATCCTGCGCTACAACAACGCCACCAGCTATGCGTTGGCGGTGGGCACCCTGGCTGACAGGATCGCGGGACGAGACGGCATTCGCAGCGACTGGCCGCGCGACGAGCAGCCGCTCTCACGCAGTCAGGTGCGTGAAATGCAGCAGGCGCTCAATGCCCGTGGCTTCGATGTCGGCGCACCGGATGGTGTGATGGGACCGAACACCCGGCGTGGCCTGCGCGACTACCAGCGCAGCATCGGCGTCACGCCGGATGGCTTTGCGACCCTGAGCCTGCTGCAACGGCTGCAGCGTTGAATCGGTGACCCCGCTCTGACCGGTGAGCCAGAGCGGGGCGCCAGGCGAGGCAATATGAGGCGTTGAACAAGCCGCGGGCTAAGGAAGCGCTGAACAAATCGGCGAGCGAGATGAAGCGCAAGGCGCACGGAGCACAGTACCGAGCGAAGCGACAAACAGCCGTAGGCTGGCCCCGAAGGGGCGAGAAGCCGCAGGCTGCGAGTCAACCGGAGCCTATGGGGTATAGGTGAGGATCCGCCGGTCCGACGCTTCGGCACCGCGCAACGCAGCGATTCGCTCGCGCAGGCATTTGTGCAGTGTTTTCTTAGTCGTTGGTCCAGCGGTCCAGGGTTTCACTGATGGTGCGTCCGGCCCGTTCGGCGCCTTCCTGGGTACGCTCCCAGGCCTGTTCGGCCCCTTCGCCGATGCGATCGGCGCCGCGGCGGGTCTGCTGCCAGGCGCTGTCGGCCCCTTCCCCGGCGCTGTGCCACGCCTCGCGGGTGCGCTCACGAGCCGTGTCCCACCACTCCTGGTCGTAGCGCGGCATGGCCTCCAGCGATTCCGGGTCGGCGTCGACGATGATGTCATGGACCGTTTCGCCATCATCCTCGTAGTTGATCAGCCGATAATGGGCGTTGGTGATCACCAGGTAGTCGCCATTCTCTACCAGGTTGGCGTCAGGGCGAACGACGATGGCGTGTACCTGCCGGTCGTCGCCGAGCAGGATATCCACCACCTCGCCCGGCTGGCTGTCCGGTGCCGCCTCGAAATGAACCTCGGCATCGAAGAGCGCCCGGGAGGAGTAGAGCCCCTGAGGCTCGAACTGCGCCTGTACGCCAGTGGCAAGGCCGGTGAGCAGCAGGCCGGCCGAGGCGGAAATGAGCGTCCTTTTCATGTGGGGGTGTATCATCGTTTCGCCCTCCTTATCCTTGGTGACACGAACAGTGTAGTAAATGTAACGATGACCGGGCGGCTGCGACATGCCGCGGCAGACTGAGCATCGACGACAAAGGAGCTATCGTCATGAAGAGAGTGTACCGTAAAGATCCGGCTCGGCAGTTGCGTAACCGGCTGTTGGCAACCGTGAGTGCGCTGTTGTTGGCGGGACCGGCCATGGCAGAGGAGCCGGTCGTGTTCGGCTGGGTCGAGAAGAGTACGCTCGAACCCTGGGGAGTCGAGGTCAAGGCCAAACTGGACAGCGGCGCCTTGACCTCGTCCCTGGATGCCCGCGATATCGAAACCTTCGACAACAACGGCGAGGAGTGGGTGCGCTTTCGCCTGGAGTTGACCGATGAGGCCAGCGGCGAGCCGTTCGAGGAGCGCCTGGAACTGCCGCTCTACCGCGACATTCGCGTGCGTGGGGCCGGCGGTCGCGACGAGCGCCCGGTGGTGCTGATGAAGATCTGCATGGGCGATACCATCCACGAGGAGCAGTTCAGCCTTCGTGACCGGGGGGAGATGCACTATCCGCTGCTGCTGGGTAGGCGCACCATCGGCCATCTGGGCCTGCTCGACGTCACCCGCACCTTCCTCAATTCGCCCGACTGCGGTGACGATGCCGAGGTGATGCGCTACGAGGGCGAGGACGAAGGTGACATCGAGGACGACGATGTCGAGGACGACGAGGCCGAAGACGACGAGGCGTAAGATTGCCTGCCCGGCATCAGAACAGCCGGGCGAGCAAGGCGACCACCGCGGTCTCTACCCGCAGGATGCGGGGCCCCAGATGGATGCCCTCGCAGCCTGCCTCGAGCAGCCGCTCCACTTCATAAGGGATGAAGCCGCCCTCGGGCCCAATGAGCAGCACGCAGGGCTCGCTCAGGCCGGTGGGGCAAGGGCTGGGCATGCCGGGGTGGGCGACGAGACCGCGTCGGCCTTCGAGCAACTGGGGCAGCCGCTCCTCGACGAAGGGTCGAAACCCCTTGGCCACGTCGACCTCGGGCAATGCCGTGTCGCGTGCCTGTTCGAGGCCCAGCACCAGGTGCTCGTGGATCTTCGCCGGCTCGAGCTCCGGCGACTGCCAGTAGCTCTTCTCCACCCGACGGGTATGTAGCAGCGTGATCCGTTTCACCCCCATGGCGGTGACATGCTCGAGACTTCTGGCCAGCATGCGCGGGCGCGGCAGGGCCAGCACGAGGTGCACCGGCAGCGCCGGTGGCGGGGGCGTGTCGAGCGTCTCGAGCGCAAAGCGGGCCTCGTCGTCGGAGAGCAGCGTGAGTTCACCGCGACCGATGCCGCCGTCCTGCACGCCCAGGGTCAGGACGTCACCGACCCGGGCGCGATGCACTTCCCTCAGATGACGCAGGCGGCGCGGGTCGCGCACGGATGCCAGGCGGTCGTGCCGGATATCTTCCGGAGCCAGCAGAATCAGATTCATCGGGCCTCGTTGGTCGCTTCGATTTGCAAGGGCGGTAGCGCGGTGCACAATAGCAGCCAAGGGCAAACCTGCCTTTCCCATAAGGAGTGCCGTCGTGCGCGTGATTCGCAAGTATGCCAACCGCAGGCTCTATGATACCCAACAGAGCCGTTATGTGACGCTCGAAGATCTGCGGCGCCTGATTCTCGACGAGGAGCCGTTCCGTGTTGAGGATGCCAAGTCCGGTGAGGACCTCACCCGTACCATTCTGCTGTCGATCATCATCGAGCAGGAGCAGGCCGACGGTGAGGCCGAGGTCTTTTCCAACGATCTGCTGGCCCAGTTCATCCGTGTCTATGACATGGCGCAGCCGCTGCCGCTGGCCCGTTATCTGGAGCAGGGCACCCAACTGATGCTCGAGCAGCAGAAGCGCATGCAGGATCAGTGGCAGCAGGCGATGCGCCACTCACCCATGGAACTGATGCGCGAAATGGCCGAGGAGAACATGCGCTTCTGGCAGCAGGCGATCGGCCAGGGACAGCCGGGCAAGCCGGAGCCGAAGGACAAGTCGGACAAGGAAGACGACAAGTAGGCAGGCTGCGCGGGGCGGCGTACGGGGCCGCTTTCTGCCATAATGCCGCGACGTCTTATAGCCGAATGCCAGGTTCGCCGGATGGCGGTGCCTGATCGGTACGAAACAGGAAAAGCAAGCGGATGAAGGTTTTGATCATCGGCGGCGGTGGCCGCGAACATGCTCTGGCCTGGAAAGTCGGCCAGTCGCCTCTTGTCGAGCGGGTATTCGTGGCCCCCGGCAATGCCGGTACCGCCCACGAGCCCGGGCTGACCAACGTCGCCATCGAGGCGACCGAGCTGGAGCGCCTGGTGGCTTTCGCCCGCGACGAGGGCGTGGAACTGACCATCGTCGGTCCCGAGGCGCCGCTGGTCGAAGGCGTGGTGGATCGTTTCCGCGACTCCGGGCTGGCCATCTTCGGGCCGACCCAGGGGGCTGCCCAACTGGAGGGCTCGAAGTCCTTCACCAAGGATTTCCTCGCCCGTCACGCCATTCCCACCGCCGCCTATCGCACCTTCACCGAGGTCGAGCCGGCTCTCGCCTATCTGGCCGAGCAGGGCGCGCCGATCGTGATCAAGGCCGACGGCCTGGCCGCAGGCAAGGGCGTGATCGTGGCCATGACCCTGGCCGAGGCCGAGGCGGCGGTGCGCGACATGCTCGAGGCCAATGCCTTCGGCGATGCCGGCGCGCGGGTGGTGATCGAAGAGTTCCTCGAAGGGGAGGAGGCGAGCTTCATCGTCATGGTCGACGGCACCACCGTGCTGCCCATGGCCACCAGCCAGGACCACAAGCGCGCGCTGGACGGCGACACCGGTCCCAATACCGGCGGCATGGGCGCCTACTCGCCGGCGCCGGTGGTGACCGAGAGCGTGCACGAGCGCATCATGCAGCAGGTCATCATGCCCACGGTGCACGGCATGGCCGCCGAGGGTCACCCCTACAGCGGCTTCCTCTACGCCGGCCTGATGATCGACGCTGAGGGCAATCCCAAGGTCATCGAATACAACTGCCGCTTCGGCGATCCCGAGACTCAGCCGATCATGCTGCGTCTGCGCTCCGATCTCGCCGAGCTGTGCCTGGCCGGGGCGCGGGGCGACCTCGCCGGCCATACCTGCGAGTGGGACCCGCATGCTGCGGTGGGCGTGGTACTGGCCGCCGGTGGCTATCCCGGCAGCTATCGCAAGGGCGACGTCATCGAAGGGCTCGAAGCCGCCGAAGCGACCGGCTGCAAGGTATTCCATGCCGGCACCGCCGAAGACGACCAGGGGCGTGTGGTGACCAGCGGCGGGCGTGTGCTGTGCGTCACCGCGTTGGGGCAGGGCGTGTCCCAGGCTCGCGATCTGGCCTACGAAGGCGTGGCGGCGATTCGCTGGGACGGCGTCCAGTTCCGTCGCGACATCGCCTACCGTGCCATTGCCCGGGAGCGTCAGGCGGGCTGATCGCGGCCACCTGTATCTACCGCAACGACAGCAGGGAGTGAGCATGGAGCGCATCAAGCTGGCATTTCCCGATTCCGCCATCGTGCACAGGCAGCCGCTGTCGGTACGTGTCACCGACATGAACTACGGCCGGCACCTGGGGCACGATACGCTGGTGTCGCTGCTGCATGAGGCGCGCATTCAGGCCTTCGGCGCTCTCGGTCTCACCGAGTGGGACATGGGCGGCTTCCCCAGCGTGGTGGTCGACCTCGCCGTGCAGTACCAGTCCGAGGCCCGCTGGCCGGATGCGCTGGTAGTGGAAACGGCCATTCCGGAGCCGGCCGGCCAGGCGATCGTGGTCTACCATCGGGTACGGCACGCCGAAGGCGGCCGGCCGGTGGCCACCGCGCGCCTGAATCTGGTGCTGGTGGACCCGGCCCAGGGGCGCAGCGTTGCGCTGCCCGATGTCGTGCGGCAGGCCTTCGCCGGAGCGGAGAGCGCCTGATGTCGCGCGAATATCCCATCATCGCCGTGACCGGCTCGTCAGGTGCCGGCACCACGACGGTGAAACGTACCTTCGAGCGCATGTTCGCCCGCGAGGACGTGCATGCGGCCTTCGTCGACGGCGACGCCTTCCATCGCTATACCCGCGAGGAGTTGGCGCGCATCTTCCGCGAGGAGCCCGAGCGCAAGAGTCAGCTCTCCCACTTTGCGGTGGAGGCCAATCTGCTCGACCGTCTCGAAGCGCTGTTCCTGGAGTACGGCGAGCATGGTACCGGGACCTACCGGCACTACATTCATGCCGAAGACAAGCAGATGATCGAGGCCGGCCACCAGGTGGGTACCTTCACCGAATGGCAGCCGCTGCCCTGCGGCACCGACCTGCTGTTCTACGAGGGGCTGCACGGCGGGCTGGTGACGGCGGAGCACGACATCGCCCGCCACGTGGATCTGCTGGTGGGGGTGGCGCCGACCATGAATCTCGAGTGGATTCAGAAGATCGACCGCGACATCAAGCTGCGCGGCTACTCCCAGGAGGCGGTGATCGACACCATCCTCGGGCGCATGAACGACTACGTGCGCTACATCCAGCCGCAGTTCTCGCGCACCCACATCAACTTCCAGCGCGTACCCACGGTGGATACCTCCAACCCCTTCGAGGTGCAGGACATCCCCAACGACGCCGAGTCGTTCGTGGTGATTCGCTTCCGTGACCCCTCGACGGTGGATTTTCCCTGGCTGCTGGCGATGATCCAGGACTCCTTCATGAGTCGTCCGCACACCCTGGTGGTGCCCGGGGCGAGGATGTCGCTGGCCATCGAGCTGATCCTGGCGCCGCTGGTGCGTCATCTGCTGGCGCAGCGGCGCTTTCGGTAATACGCAAGGAGCACGGAGCGATGCAAGACTGCCTGTTCTGCAAGATCGTCAAGCGCGAGATTCCAGCCGACATCGTCTACGAGGACGATCAGGTGCTGGCGTTCAACGACATCAACCCCCAGGCGCCGACTCACATCCTGATCATTCCCAAGCGCCATATCGCCACCCTCAACGACCTCGAGGAGGCAGACCAGGCGCTGGTCGGCCGGCTGCCGGTCGTGGCGGCCCGGCTGGCCCGGGAGCGGGGCTTCGCCGATGACGGCTACCGGGTGGTGATGAACTGCAATGACCAGGGCGGGCAGACGGTCTATCATATTCATATGCACCTGATGGGCGGTCGTCGCTTTACTTGGCCGGCTGGCTAGCTGGCGCTTTGCGGTTCGTCCGCGCGCGTCGAGGCGTGCGACGCATCAGGTGCACCCAATTGCATGAGCGCCACCCCATGGGTGGCGCTGTCGTAACGGCCACGAGGTTCCGACACGTCTCGTTCAACGCACCCCGCCAAGCTGGGCAGGTGGCGTACAGCAACGGAAAACGACGTACAGGTACCCAAAGGCTGCGTACAGGAAAAGTGAGATGAATCGCAACTACTCTCCGGCCGACAATCTGGTTCATCAGTTCGATACCGTGCTGCGTACGCTGATTCCCCATGCGGCCCACGCCTCGCGCCCCTCGCCGGCTACTGCAGAGATCCAGGACGGCGACATGAGTACCGAGGAGCGGCGCCATGCCGCCGGGCTGATGCGGGTCAACCATACCGGTGAGGTGTGCGCCCAGGCGCTTTATCAAGGTCAGGGCTGTACCGCCAAGCTGCCGGAAGTGCGCAGCCAGATGGAGCACTCCGCCCAGGAGGAGATCGATCATCTGGCCTGGTGCGACGAGCGCTTGCAGGAGCTCGACAGCCACCCCAGCGTGCTCAACCCGCTGTTCTATGCGGCGTCCTTCGGCCTGGGGGCGGTGGCGGGTGCCATCGGCGACCGCATCAGCCTGGGCTTCGTCGCCGCCACCGAGGAGCAGGTGGGCAAGCACCTGGAGGAGCATCTGGTCAAGCTGCCCGCGGGCGACCATCGCTCGCGGGCCGTGCTGCGCCAGATGGCCATCGACGAGGCGCACCACGCCCAACTGGCGCTGGAAGCCGGCGGAGCGCGCTTCCCGGCGCCGGTCAAGTTCGGTATGTCGCTGATGTCGAAGGTGATGACCAAGAGCGTCTATCGAATCTGAGCACGTCGCGATGTCGGACGAGATCCATCGGCGCTGTATCGAAGTCGCCAGCCAGTTGAGTCCACTGCTCGCCGAGGCCATCGAGCGCGGTGGACCGCTGACGCTGTGCGCCGACGACGGCCAGCCGCTGGCGGAACGCCTGTGCCGTTCGATCGCCGGGCAGCAACTGTCGGTGAAGGCGGCGCGCTCGATCTGGGCGCGGGTCGTCGATGCGGCGGGCGAGACGCCGCTGATGGAGTTCTTCGTCGAGCCGAACCAGGAGACACTGCGTGGCTGTGGCCTGTCGGGGGCCAAGGCCAGGGCGCTGTGCCTGATTGCCGAAGAAGCCCGTGCCGGTCGGCTAGAGGCCGAGGCGCTCAGGGGCCTGGACCATGCCGAACGCTCGCGGCGGCTGACCGCGCTGTGGGGGGTGGGGCAAGGGACCGCCGACATGATGTCCATCTTCTACTTCGGCGAGCCTGACGTCTGGCCGGAAGGCGACGTGACGGCGCGCAAGACCCTCGAGCGTCTCACCAGCCCGCGGCGCAAGACGCTGCGTACTGCCATGCGTTTTGCCCCGCATCGCTCCTATCTGGCGCTTTATCTGTGGCGGCATGTCGACTCGCCGCCTGGCTAGCGTTTGGCACCAGAAAAGGCCCGCCTTGGCGGGCCTTCGTCAGTACGGGGCTCAATCGTCGATGATGCTGTAGGAGTGGGTGACCTCTACCCCGCCCTTGGCCAGCATGATCGAGGCACTGCAGTATTTCTCGGCCGATAGCTCCACGGCGCGCTTGACCTGGCTCTCCTTGAGGTTGCGGCCGCTGACGGTGAAGTGGATGTGGATCTTGGTGAACACGGCTGGCACGGCATCGGCGCGTTCGGCCTCGATGGTCGCCACGCAGTCGCTGACGGGAGCGCGTGACTTCTCGAGGATCTCCAGCACGTCGAAGGAGGTGCAGGCGCCCATGCCCATCAGCAGCATTTCCATCGGGCGCGGGCCGGTATTGCGTCCGCCGTGGTCGGGCGGGCCATCGATCACCACGCTGTGACCACTACCCGATTCTGCGACGAACTGACGGCCATCGGTCCACTTGACGCTGGCTTTCATGAGCAAGGTTTCCTTGTCGATACGTTCATGTCGGAGAGCTTATCACTGTGCGGCGCTCGGCTCAGCCCTGCCGTCCGACCAGCTCCCGCTCCAGCTCGGCCAGACGCTCGGGCGTGCCCACGTCGACCCAGCGTCCGCGATGGTGGGTGCCGCCAACGCGGCCGGCACGCATCGCCGCACGCAGCAGGGGGGCCAGGGGAAACTCACCCGGTGCCCGGTCGGCCACCAGGGCCGGGTCGAGCAGGCTGAGCCCGGCGAAGGTCAGCCGTGGCTCGCCCTCGGCGTGGACCCGGCCCGCGGCGTCCAGATGGAAATCGCCGCCGGGGTGGTGAGAGGGGTTGTCGACCAGCACCAGGTGGGCCAGATCGCGCCCCAGGACGGGAAGTGTCGAGGTGTCGATTTCGCACCAGACGTCGCCGTTGACCAGCAGAAAGGGCGCGTTACCCAGCAGCGGCAGCGCCTGGCGAATGCCGCCGCCGGTCTCCAGCGGCTGCGTTTCGCGGCTCCAGGCGATGCGTACGCCGAACTGTCGACCGTCGCCCAGGGCGCCGATGATCTGCTCGGCGCGATAGCTGACGTTGATCACCACTTCGTCGATACCGGCTGCCGCCAGGCGTTCCAGGTGGTGCACGATCAGCGGCTTGCCGGCTACCGGCAGCAGCGGCTTGGGACAATGGTCGGTCAATGGGCGCATGCGTTTGCCGAGCCCGGCGGCCAGGATCATGGCCTTCATGTCGCCTCCGGGCCGGTGCCGGCGGCCAGCCGCTGGGTCAGGGTGGGGCGCAAGCGCTCCGCCAGCCAGCGCTGGAAGGCCGTGTGCTCGGGCAGGTCGACCAAGCTGGCCTCCAGATGGGCAAGGAAGTGCGGCAGGCGTTCGAGGTAGCCGCTACGGCCATCGCGCAGGGTCAGGCGGCAGAAGATGCCGAGCACCTTGAGCGCGCGCTGGGCGGCCATGGCCTGGGCCTGACGCTGGAAGGTATCGCTGCCGGTGGAACCGGGCAGGCGGCCGTCGTGCACTGCCCGCTGGCGAAAGTCCTCGACCCAGCGCGCGAAGCGCGCGGGGGAAAAGCGGCAGTAGCGCCCGCGCAGCAGCGAGATCAGGTCGTAGCTGATGGGGCCGGCCACGGCGTCCTGAAAATCGATCAGGTAGAGTGTCTCGTCGCGCACCATCAGGTTCATGGCATCGAAGTCGCGGTGCACCGTGACCACCGGCTGCGCCAGAGCGGAGTCGATCAGTGCCTCGCGCAGCTCGGTCCAGCCGGGCGGCAGGGCAGTATCGCCCAGCCATCGCTCCAGGCACCACTCGGGGAAGAGGTCCAGCTCGCGGCCGAGCAGTGCCTCATCGTAGGCCGGCAGCATGTCGGGGCCGGCGCGATTCTGCAGCTCATGGATTAGAGCCAGGGCGCGTTCGTGCCAGGCCAGGGTGTCGGCATGCTCGTCGCCGGCAAAGCGTAGCTGCAGCGGCGTGTCGCCCAGATCGTCGAGCTCGAGGAAGCCGGCGTCGAGATCCACCGCGTGCAGGACCGGTACCGGCAGGCCGCCGGCCCGCCAACGACGGGCGATATCGACGAATGGACGACTGTCCTCCTGGGCCGGGGGGGCGTCCATCAGCATGCGCGTGCTGCCATCGGGCAGCAGCAGGCGGAAGTAGCGGCGAAAGCTGGCGTCTCCCGCGGCCAGGCTCAGCTCGAGCGCAGCGGGGGAAAGCTCGTGCTGCGCCGCGGCCCACTGGCGCAGGGCCTCGAATCGCGTCGTGGTGTCGGCCTGGGTCATGCTGGCTCCTTGCAGTCTCGGACGGTGCCGGTTGACGCCCGTTGGGCACCGCCGCATGCTGACCGCTCAGGCGCATACGACAGGCTGGGTGCGGTCTGTATAATACCGATTCTCTTCGCCAAGGACATCGAGGAACCATGGGCAAGCGACATGCAGGAACGGCGTTGACCAGCCTGATCACATCCAGCCTGACGCTGGGCGCGCCGCAGGCGCTGGCGCTCGAGCCGTTGGCGGCATGGCAGCTGGACTGGCAGCCATGGGGCGAGGGGCGCCCGGCCGAGGCGCTGTGCCGCGGGGTCTACATCATGCCCGCCTATCGCTTGCCCGCCGGCGATGTGCCTGATCAGGTGCGCAGCGAGTCCGACACCGCCTATTACGGCGACGATGGCGAAACCATTCTCGGCGGTGAAGTGATCCTGCGGCGTGCCGACACGCAGCTCGAGTCGCCGCGGGTGAGCGTGCCGCCCGAGCGCGAGCGGGCGTTTGCCGAAGGGCCGCTGGCGCTGCGCGATCTCAATCTGCTGGTGCGCGGTGAGGCCGGCGAAGTCTCGCTGGTCACCGATGCCGCCAGCATCGACGCGGCGCACTTCGTGGTCCACGACCAGCATTTGCGCGGCGATGCCATGCAGCTTGAGCGGCTGGAGGATGGCCGCTTCCGACTCACCTCGGCCAGCTTCACTACCTGCGATCCGGGCGACAACCTGTGGCAGTTGGTCACCGGCGATCTGGTACTGGACCGCGAGAGCGGTTTCGGCACCGCACGCCACGCGCGCCTGGAGATGGGCAACGTGCCGGTGTTCTACTGGCCCTGGGTGCGTTTCCCCATCGATGACCGGCGTCATACCGGCTTCCTGTGGCCCGAAATTGGCCTCTCCGGCGGCGCCCTGGACTACGCCCAGCCGTTCTACTGGAACATCGCGCCCAACCACGACGCCACCCTCACGCCGCGCTGGATCAGCGATCGCGGCCTGCTGTTGGGTGGGGAGTACCGCTATCTGTTCCCCACCGATGCCGGTCAGATCGAGGGGGCCTACCTGTCCAGCGACGGCGGTGGCTCCGACGAGCCGGGTGCTGCTTCGCGGCGCTACGAGGGCGAGGACCGCTGGTACGTCGATTACCGCCATACTGGGCGTTTCGATACGCGCACGAGCTACAACCTGCGCTACGGGGCGGCCAGCGACGGGCGCTATTTCGACGACTACGGTAGCATCTTCGGCGACGATCCCAGCAATATGCCGCGCCTGGCCCAGATCGACTACCGTGGCGATGTCTGGCGTCTGGATGCCCGTGCCCAGGGCTATCAGCGACTCGACGATCCGCTGCGCGATCGCGACAAGCCGTTCTACCGCCTGCCCAGTCTCACCGCCGACGCTCGCTGGGTGCAGCCGGGCGGCTGGTATCAGCAGTGGCGCTCCAATGTCACCTACTTCTGGCGCGACGTGAATGAAGTGGCGCTGTCTCGGGAGCGTGAGGCTGCGGTGGGGACTCGCCTGCACTTGGCGCCGGCTACCGGCTGGCGCTTCGACCAGAGCTGGGGCCACCTGGAGCCGCGAGTGGAGTGGCTCTATACCGCCTATGACCTCGACTACGGCGAGCGTGATACCGATCGCGATACCACTCTGCAGCGCGCGGTGCCGGTAAGCTCTATCGATGGCGGGCTGGTTTTCGAGCGCGAACTGGAGCTCGGCGGACGGTCCTATCGCCAGACCCTCGAGCCCAGGCTCAACTACGCCTACGTGCCGGCAACGAATCAACGCGAATTTCCCGAATTCGACAGCAGCGAGCGTGCCTTTTCGTGGAATCAGCTGTGGTCGCCGTATCGCTTCTCCGGCGCCGACCGGGTGGGCGATCTCAACCGAGTGTCGGTCGGCGTCGACTCACGTCTGCTGGAGGACGACCGCGGCCGCGAGCGGCTGGCCTTCGGTATCGGCCAGGCGTTCTATTTCGATGACCGCCATATCGACATGGACGGCGATCCCGATACACTGCCGGTGCCGCCTGAGCAGGGTGGTGATTTCGAGTCCTGGTACAACGCCACCCGCGACCGCTCGTCGCTGGTGACCCGGCTGGATTGGCAGATCAACGATGCCTGGCGCAGCCGCTGGCAGTGGATCTACGACGACAAACAGCAGCGTACCGAGCGTACCTCGCTGGACCTGAGCTACCGCAGCCAGGCCGGCCACGTATTGAACCTTGGCTACCGTTGGGAACTCCAAGGGTTCGACCCGTCGGTGGAGCCGGATGACGACGAATTCCGCGATTACAACCGTGAAGAGTACGATCTCTCGTTTGCCTGGAAGCTCTCGCCACGGGTAGATCTGATCGGTCGTGCCGTGTATGACTACACCAACGAGCGCCTGCTCGACCAACTGGCAGGCGTGCAGTGGAACGATTGCTGCTACGGTCTGCAGGTCGTGTGGCGCGAATGGGTCGATGACCAAGGCACTGCCAGCATCGAGAACGATACGACGGAGCGTGGGTTGTTCCTGCGCTTCGTCTTCAAGGGCTTGGGCGGTGTCGGCGGCGATGCCGGCGACTATTTCGAGCGGGCCATACCGGGCTACCGAGCCACGGCCTTCTGATCGATCGTGCGAATGCCCTACAAGTGAGCCATATGAGAGGAAAGAGAAAGATGCGGATTTCGCCATTCGCCACCCTGGGCGCCCTGGGATTAGTGCTGTGCCTCGGTGCCGTGCCGTTGACGGCCGTGGCCCAGGATTTCCAGCCGGTACAGCGGCAGTCCCTGGACCGTATCGTGGCCGTGGTGAACCAGCAGGCCATCATGCACAGCCAGCTCGAGGAGCGCATGGCGCAGGCACGCAGCCAGCTGGCGGCGCAGGGGCAGTCCCTGCCGCCCGAATCGATGCTGCGTGAATACGTGCTCGAGCAGATCATCCTGGAAGAGATTCAGCTGCAGATGGCGGCGAACGCCGGCCTCAGCGTCGACGACACCGCCCTCAACCGGCAGATGCGCGAGATCGCCGAGAGCAACAACATGACCCTCGATCAGTTCGCCGACGCCCTTGAGGCGGACGGTCTGACCATGGCAGCCGTGCGCGAGGAGATCCGGCGCGAGATGCTGCTGCGCGAGCTGCATCAGCGTCAGATCGGCGGCCGGGTCAACGTCAGCACTCGTGAGGTGGAGCGCTTCATCGAGCAGCAGGGCGGCAACGTGAGCCATGAGCAGGCGCGCCAGATGGTGTTCCAGCGCAAGGCCAACGAGGCCCTCGACGCCTGGCTGCAGGAGATTCGCGCCGACGCCTTCGTCGATAACCGGCTGGCCAGCGGCAGCTGATAGATGAAACCGTCCGCGCCCGTGCTGGCGGTGACCAGCGGGGAGCCTGCCGGCATCGGCCCCGAGCTGTGTCTGCAGCTGGCCTTGGGCGAGCCGCTGCCCGGCCGTGTCGTGGTAGTGGGCGACCCGGCCCTGCTGGCTCAGCGCGCGGCGCTGCTAGGCCTGGCGGTCGATCTGGTCGAACTACGGCCGGGGGAACCGGTACCGCAGGCAAGGCCCGGCGTGCTGCCGGTGTGGCCGGTGGCGCTGCGTGAGCCGAGCCGTCCCGGTAAGCTGGCCGTGGCCAATGCCGGCTATGTGCTGGAAACCCTCGATGTGGCGATTGCGGCCTGTCTCGACGGCCGTGCCGGCGCCATGGTCACCGCACCGCTGCACAAGGGCGTGATTCTCGATGCCGGCCATGCCGGCTTTCGCGGTCACACCGAGTACCTGCGCGATGCCTGCGGCGTCGACGAGGTGGTGATGATGCTGGCCACCGACAGTGCTCTGCACGCTGCGGGCCCCGCCTGGCAGGGCAGCACCGCGCTGCGGGTGGCGCTGGCCACCACCCACCTGCCCCTGCGCGAGGTGGCCGATGCCATCAGCGAGGCGGGGCTGGAGCGCATCCTGCGTATCCTGCAGGCGGACCTGAGGCGCTGGTTCGGCATCGCCAGGCCGCGCATCGCCGTGTGTGGCCTCAACCCCCACGCGGGGGAGGGCGGGCATCTGGGGCGCGAAGAGCTCGAGGTGATCGAGCCTTGTCTCACGCGCCTGCGCGGCGAAGGCTTCGAGCTTGACGGGCCGTTGCCGGCCGATACCCTGTTCACGCCGCGCCATTTGACCGGGGTCGATGCCGTGCTGGCGATGTATCATGATCAGGGTCTGCCGGTGCTCAAGTATGCCGGCTTCGGCCAGGCCGCCAACATCACCCTGGGGCTGCCGATCGTGCGTACCTCGGTGGATCATGGCACGGCGCTGGATCTGGCCGGTCACGGTCTGGCCGATGCGGGCAGTCTGCGGGTCGCCGTAGCGCTGGCCGCCGGCATGGCCGGCCGCGGTTCGGCCACTCCCTGACGAACGAAAAGACAAGGATTCATTGCATGGCATCGCGCCCGCCGGTCCATCGCGCTCGCAAGCGCTTCGGCCAGAACTTCCTGCGTGACCCCGGCATCATTTCCCGTATCGTGCGAGCGATCGCACCCCGCCCCGGCGATCGGCTGGTGGAGATCGGCCCCGGCCAGGGGGCGCTGACCGAGCCGCTGATCGAAGCGACCGGTGGGCAGCTCGAGGTGATCGAGCTGGATCGCGACCTGATCCCCGGGCTGCGCGTGCAGTTCTTCAACTACCCTGATTTCGTGGTGCATGAAGGCGATGCGCTGAAGTTCGACTTCCGTGCGCTGCGTGGCGACGGTGAGCCGCTGCGGGTGGTGGGCAATCTGCCCTACAACATCTCGACGCCGTTGATCGCCCATCTGCTGCAAGCCGGCGATGCCATCGCCGACATGCACTTCATGCTGCAGAAGGAGGTGGTCGAGCGTCTGGCCGCCGAGCCGGGAGGCGCCGACTGGGGTCGTCTCTCGGTGATGGCGCAGTACCGCTGCCGCGTCGATGACCTGTTCACGGTGCCGCCCGAGGCGTTCGTGCCGCGGCCGAAGGTCGATTCGGCCATCGTGCGGTTGACGCCTTACGCCGAGCTGCCCTGGCCGGCGGCGAACGAGGCGCTGCTGTTCGACGTCGTGCGTCAGGCCTTCTCCCAGCGCCGCAAGACCCTGCGCAACAACCTCAAGGGGATGGTGGACGGCGACACGCTGGCGGCGCTGGGCATCGACCCGGCGCGCCGGCCCCAGACGCTGGGCGTCGAGGAGTTCGTGCATATCGCCAATCATCTCGCTGCTACGGAGGTGACGCCATGAACCAGGCTTCCGACGTGCCGCTGGAGCGGGAGGTGCTGGTCGACGTGGAGCCCGTCTTTCGCGACGACGAGTCCTCGCACGAGGAGTCGCGCTATGTCTTCAGCTATACCGTGACGATCCACAATCATTCGGCTCGCAGCGTCCAGCTGCTGGCACGCCACTGGCGTATCACCCAGGGCAGCGGCAAGGTGCAGGAGGTGCGCGGCAAGGGCGTGGTGGGTCAGCAGCCGATGATCGGCCCCGGGCAGACCTTTCGCTACACCAGTCGCGCCATCCTTGACGGGCCGGTGGGGGTGATGGAAGGTTCCTACACCTGTGTCGATACCGCCAGTCAGCGTCCTTTCGAAGTGACCATTGCCCCCTTCCGGCTGGCCGGTCCCAATCAGATACACTGAAGCCTGTGGTGCGGGGTGAGCCTCGCGCCGGATGGACAACCCGCGAAGCGCACAAGGGAAGGTGTCATGACCGCCTATGCCGTCGGAGATTTGCAGGGCTGCCACGCCGAGTTCGTCGAGCTGCTCGAAAAGATCGACTTCGACCCTGGCCGCGACCGCCTGTGGCTGGCCGGCGATCTGATCAATCGCGGCCCGGGGTCGCTGGCCTGCCTGCGTGAGGTGCGGGCGCTGGGCGATGCCGCCCTCACCGTGCTGGGCAATCACGACCTGCACCTGCTGGCAGTGGCCCGTGGCGGTGCCCGGCTCAACCGCAAGGATACCCTGGACGAGATTCTTGCCGCCCCCGACCGTGAGGCGCTGCTCGACTGGCTGCAGTCGCGGTCGCTGCTGGTGCGTAACGACTTCCCGGGGCAGGGCGAGACCGTGATGGTTCACGCCGGGCTGCTGCCCCAGTGGTCGGTGAACCAGGCGGCAGAGCTAGCCAGTGAGGTCGAGGAGCGTCTCGGCGGTGAGCGCAGCGGCGCCTTCCTGGAGCGCATGTACGGCAACGAGCCGGCCTGCTGGCACGTCGCGCTCGATGGCATCGACCGCCTGCGTGCCATCGTCAACGTGCTGACCCGCATGCGCTTCATCGACGCCGACGGCTGCCTCGACTTCAGCGCCAAGGAGGGGCTCGACAGCGCCCCGACGGGTTTCGCTCCCTGGTTCCGTTACCCCAGGGGTGACGACGTGCGGCTGCTGTTCGGCCACTGGGCCGCGCTGGAAGGGCATGCCGAGGGCGCCCGGGTGCGGGTCGAGGCGCTGGATACCGGCTGCGTGTGGGGCGGCAGTCTCACCGCGCTGAATCTTTCCACCGGCGAGCGCATTGCGGTGCCCAGCCATCGTCATCGCCGCTGAACCCGGATTGCGATCCGGCGAGACCTGAATGGAGCACGCCATGTTTCGACACCTGACCATCGATACCCTGACCGCCTGGCTCGACGACGAGGCTCCGCTCACCCTGGTCGATATCCGCGATCCGGCGAGCTTTGCCGCCGGCCGCATTCCCGGCAGCCGCCACCTCGACAACGACAGCGTGCCGGCATTGCTCGAGGCGGCGCCGCGCGAGCAACCCATGGTGGTGGTGTGCTACCACGGCCACTCGAGCCAGCAGGCCGCGGCCTGGCTGGCGGGGCAGGGCTTCGCCGAGGTCTACAGTCTCGACGGTGGATTCACGGAGTGGGAGTACCGTCTGCCCGAACGCGTGGAGCGCGCCGGCTGATGAGCGCAGCGCGCGACCGCTGCCTGACGGGGCTCGAGGTCTATCGCGTGGGCGGGGCGGTGCGTGATGCCCGTCTGGGCTGGCCCACCGTCGATACCGACTGGGTGGTGGTGGGGGCGACGCCCGACGAGATGCGCCGCCGCGGTTTTCGCCCGGTGGGGCGCGATTTCCCCGTGTTCCTGCATCCCGAGACCCATGAGGAGTACGCGCTGGCGCGCACCGAGCGCAAGTCGGGGCACGGCTATACCGGTTTCGAGGTGCATGCCAGCCCCGAGGTGACGCTGGAAGAGGACCTGGCCCGTCGCGACCTCACCATCAACGCCATGGCGGAGACGCCGGAGGGCGAGCTGATCGACCCTTATGGCGGGCGGCAGGATCTCGAAGAGCGCACCTTGCGACACGTTTCGCCGGCCTTCGTCGAAGACCCGCTGCGGGTACTGCGCACGGCACGTTTCCTGGCCCGCTATGCCGAGCTCGGCTTCACCATCGCCGACGAGACCTGGGCGCTGATGCGCGAGCTGACCGCGAGCGGCGAGCTTTCTCACTTGGTGGCCGAGCGCGTCTGGACCGAGACCGAGAAGGCGCTGGGCGAGCCCGAACCGGCGGTCTACTTCCGTACGCTGCATGCCTGTGGCGCGCTGACGGTGCTGATGCCCGAACTCATCGGGAGCGGCACGGAGCTCGATGAGGCGTTGCAGTGCATGACGCGCCTACCCGATGAGCTGCCCGAGGCGGAGCGGCCGCGCTGGCGCTGGGCTCGTCTGGTGGAGCGTCTGGATGAGGCCGACCAACGGACCTTGAGCGAACGCCTGCGCCTGCCGCGCAGCTATCGCGAGCTGGGGTGGCAGGCCACATTGACCCGACAACTGGCCGAGAGCGGCACGCCCGATGCCGATGCGGTGAAAGCCTGGCTGGACGGTGTCGACGCCTGGCGGCGAGCCGAACGGGTGCCGCCCCTCATTGCGCTGCTGGCGCTGGAGGCCCCGGCGTTGGCCGAACGGCTCGAGCGGGCCTGGCGGGAAGTATCCAAGCTCGAAGCGCGCGCACTGCTGGCCGAGGGTTTTCGCGGCGGCGCGCTGGGCGAAGAGCTGGCCAGGCGACGCCGGACCGTGCTGCAGCGGGAAATGGAGCGGCACTGAGGGAGTATGCTCTGCCGTCAGCTCGCTGGCGCATCGCTCAGGAGCGCCAGAGGAACTCGATGGGCCACAGACGCTGATCGCCAGCCTCGAACTCGGCCCACAGTTCGGCGTAGCTGCGCCCGGCCACGGGATGGAGCGTGTCGGGCAGCAGTTCGGCGAGCGGCAGCAGCACGAAGGCGTGATGCAGGATTTCGTCGCGTGGCAGCGTGACCCCGTCGTGCTCGCCGGTGAGGTTGCCCACCGTCAGCAGGTCGATGTCCAGCGTTCGCGGGCTGAACTTGGGCGTGCCCGGGCGTCGTCCGTGCTCGCGCTCGATACGCTTGCACCAGGCCTGCAGCTCGCCCACCGACCAGTCGCTGTCGAACACCGCCACCAGATTGTAGAAGTTGCGTCCGTCGATGAAGCCGACGGGCACGCTCTCGAAGACGCGTGACACGACCAGATTGTCGAAGGTAGCGTCGAGCGCTTCCAGGCAGGCCGTGATGTGATGCTCTCGCTCGATGTTGCTACCGATGCTGACGCTTACCCGAGTCATCAGGTGCCCTCCGACGGTGTGCCGCGTTCGATGCGCACGCCTACCGCGGCGGCGGCCGGTACCGCGCCCGGCTTGCGCAGCGTCAAGCGTAGCCACGGCACGGAAAATTCCGTCATCAGCAGCTCGGCGAGACGCTCGGCGAAGGTTTCCACCAGGGCGAAGTCGTGCTCGTCGGCGAAGTGCTGGATGCGCTGACTGATGGCAGCGTAGTCGAGTGTCTTGGTGAGATCGTCGTCGGCGGCGGCCGGGCGAATGTCGGTGGCCAGTTCCAGGTCGAGCACCAGCCGCTGGCGAATGGTGCGCTCCCAGTCGTATACGCCAATGACCGTCTCGAGCTCCAGCGACTCGATCAACACGCAATCCATGTGCAGCTCCCAAACAGGCCGAAGAAGGAGGCACGATTGTACGTGAGCGTCGGGACGGATTGACAGGCTTGCGGTGCTGTCCCTGGCGTGCGGGGGCTGGCAGAATCATCGATGGTGATGACGAACGAGCATGGGGGCGGATTTGGGCGAAGAGCTGTGGCCGCTATGGGGTCTGGTGCCGCTGGGCTATCTCAGCGGTTCCTGGCTGGGCGCGCTGTGGGTCTGTCGGCTGGCAGGCGTTGCCGATCCGCGCGGGGAAGGCTCCGGCAACCCGGGCTTCTCGAACGTGTTGCGCCTTTACGGCCCGCGGCTTGCCGGAGCGACGCTGGCGCTCGATGCAGCCAAGGGGATACCGGTGCTGTGGCTCGCCATCGTCTTGGGCATGCCGCCCTGGGCCCAGGGCATGGTCGGGCTGGCCGTGCTGCTGGGGCACAGCTTTCCGCCCTGGCACCGCTTTCGTGGCGGCAAGGCGGTGGCCAGCGCTTTCGGCGTGCTGCTGGTGCTGACCCCCTGGGTGGCGCTGTGCTGTGCCGCGCTGTGGGTGCTGTTGGCCTGGCGGGTACGCACCGCGGCGGTGGCCTCGCTGGCCAGCGCCGGTATCGCGCCGCTGGCCAGCCTGTGGCTGGCGCCGGACTATGTCCTGGTGATATTGGTCTTCACCCTGCTGGTGTTGGTGCGCCACCTGCTCAACATACGTCGGTTGGGCAAGGGCAACGAGCATGCGCTCTGAGCGCTGCGTCGCGTTGGCCCGGCTGGCCGCCGCCTCAGGGCGGGCGCTCAGGCGCTGGCCGGTGACGTCAGGGTATCCATCGGCCAGCGCGGCACCGCTTTCATGTGCCCCGTCGCGTCGCGTTCGCCGGCCTGCAGGCGCAAGGCGCCGGCCAGGGCGATCATGGCGCCGTTGTCGGTGCAGAAACGGCCGCGAGGATAGAACACCTGTGCGTTGCGCTTCGCCACCTCCGTGGCCAATCTCTCGCGCAGGCGCTGGTTGGCACTCACCCCGCCGGCCATCACCAGACGTTTGAGGCCGGTGTCGTCCAGTGCCCGGCGGCACTTGATCGTCAGGGTGTCGACCACGGCCTCCTCGAAGGCCCGGGCAACGTCGGCGCGGGCCTGGTCGTCGAGCTCGCCGGCCTGTTCCAGTTGGCGCAGGGTGGTGAGGGTATGGGTCTTGAGCCCGGAGAAGCTGAAATCGAGGCCCGGCCGGTCGGTCATCGGCCGGGGGAAGCGAAAGCGCCCGGGATTGCCCGCCTCGGCCAGTCGGGCGACCTGAGGGCCCCCGGGGTAGCTCAGGCCCAGCATCTTGGCGGTCTTGTCGAAGGCTTCGCCGGCAGCGTCGTCCACCGACTCGCCGAGCAGACGGTATAAGCCCAGCCCTTGCACCTCGACCAGCTGAGTATGGCCGCCGGAGACCAGCAGGGCGACGAAGGGGAAGTCCGGCGGCGACTCCTCGAGCATCGGCGCCAGCAGGTGACCCTCCATGTGGTGTACGCCCAGTACGGGGACGCCCAGCGCGCGAGCCATGCCGTGCGCGGTGCTGGCGCCCACCATCAGCGCGCCGACCAGCCCCGGGCCTGCGGTATAGGCGATGGCGTCCAGCTCGCTTCGCTGCATGCCGGCTTCGTCGAGCACTCGCTGGATCAAGGGCAGCAGGCGGCGGGTATGGTCACGGGAGGCCAGCTCCGGGACCACGCCGCCATATTCGGCATGCATGGCGACCTGGCTGTAGAGAGCGTCGGCCAGCAGGCCGCGTTCGGTGTCGTAGATCGCGACGCCGGTTTCGTCGCAGGAGGTCTCGATGCCAAGGACGCGCATGGTGCAGAGCTCGTAATGAGAGGAAGGCCGTATTCTAGCAAATCGGGGCCGCGCCATCCCGCCTTCGTGCGCGTCGGGAATTTGCAAAGCTTGCCAGCGCCGACTAAACTACCGTGCGCTGTACAATTGGGTCGTGCACCCACATCCGGGTGTGCGTTCGAACCGAACTCAAGAATTCAAGGTAGGTGAGTGCTTAATGCCTTCTGTCAAAGTACGTGATAACGAGCCGTTCGACGTCGCGCTGCGCCGTTTCAAGCGTTCCTGTGAAAAAGCCGGTATTCTCTCCGAAGTGCGTCGTCGTGAGCACTACGAGAAGCCGACAGCAGAGCGCAAGCGCAAGGCTGCCGCCGCGGTGAAGCGTCACGCCAAGAAGCTCCAGCGTGAGCGCAAGCGTTTCGAACGGCTCTATTGATCCGTACTCGGGGAGTCCCGGTGCTTCGTGCATCGCGGCTTCTGGAAGGATGACCAAGCGGCTGCCGTCAGGTGGCCGCTTGTCTTTGAAGACCGTTTGACTGCAACTTTTTCATCTGCCCCGCCGGGAGGTGGCAAGACCCACATGGCCGGCCAGATTCCGCAGCGCTTCATCGATGACCTGCTGGCACGCGTCGACGTGGTCGAGGTGGTGGGCGAGCGAGTGCAGTTGAAGAAGGCTGGACGCAACTATTCCGGCCTGTGCCCCTTTCACCAGGAAAAGACGCCGTCCTTCACCGTCAGTGCCGACAAGCAGTTCTACCACTGCTTCGGCTGTGGCGCCCACGGCAGTGCTCTGCGTTTCCTGATGGAGTACGACAAGCTGCGCTTCCCCGAGGCGGTGGAGCAGCTGGCGGCACGTTTGGGGCTCGAGGTGCCGCGTGAAGGCGCCGACGATCCTCGCGCTCAGGCGCGTGAGCGCAAGCGCCAGGAGGGCGTCAATCTGCTCGAGCTCTCGGCCAGCTTCTTTCGCGAGCGACTGAAGATGCCGGAGGGGCAGCAGGCGCGGGAGTACCTCGCCCGGCGCGGCCTCTCCGAAGAGGTGCAGCGAGATTTCGGCATCGGCTATGCCCCGGACGACTGGGAGGCGCTCAAGCGTCACCTGAGCGCCCGAGGCGTGGCCGAAGCGGTACAGGTCGAATACGGCCTGCTGGTGCAGCGCGAGGAGAGCGGCCGCACCTACGACCGCTTCCGCGATCGGGTGATGTTCCCGATTCGTGACGTGCGCGGACGAACCATCGCCTTCGGCGGCCGGGTGCTCGGCGATGCCAAGCCCAAGTACCTGAACTCGCCCGAGACGCCCGTCTTCCACAAAGGCCGGGAGCTGTACGGGCTGTTCGAGGCCAGGCAGGCCAATCCGCGGCTGGAGCGGCTGGTGATCGTCGAGGGCTACATGGACGTGGTGGCACTGGCCCAGTTCGGCATTCGCAATGCCGTGGCGACTCTGGGGACTTCCACCAGCGAGGAGCATCTGGGGCGGCTGTTTCGCATGGTCGACGAGGTGGTGTTCTGCTTCGACGGCGACCGGGCCGGCCGTCAGGCCGCCAGCCGCGCGCTGGAAACGGTGCTGCCGCAGATGATCGATGGACGCACGGCGCGTTTCCTGTTCCTGCCGGAGGGCGAGGACCCGGATACGCTGGTGCGTCGCGAAGGGCCTGAGGCCTTCGAGAATCGCATCACCTGCGCCAGCCCGCTGTCGGAGTTCCTGTTCGATCAGGCGGCGCGGGGGCGTGACCTGGCGCGTGTCGAGGAGCGCGAGCGCTTCGCCAGTCAGGTCCTGAAGGCGGTGTCGCGACTGCCTCAAGGCATGCTGAAGACCGTGCTGCTGGGGGAACTCGCGCGGCGCACCGGGGTCGACCAGTCTCGCTTCGACGCGCTCCTGGCCAGCGAGCAGGAAGCGGCTTTGCCGGCGGCCGAGCCCGCCTCGCCGCCTGTTGCGTCTGCTTCCGCACCGAGTGTGGCGGAAGAGAGGCCGCGCAGCGAAGGGGCGGCACTGGGGCTGATGGCGCGGGTGCTGCAGCTGCTGGTGCATGAACCGACGCTGGTCGAACGCCTGCCCGCAGTGGAGGAGTGGTGTCCGGAGGACGGGGCGGATGCCGTGCTGTGCCGCGAGCTGGTGCGCCTGCTGCGGGCGGGACGTTATCGCAGCCCCCAGGTGGTGCTGGCCCACTTCCAGGGCAGTGCCCAGGGCGAGCGGCTGGCGGCATTGGTACAGCGAGAGATGCTGATCCCGCGGGAGGCGAGAGGCCAGGAGCTCGAGGGATTGGTCGAGTACCTGCAGCGTCATCGACAGCGTCAGTCGCCGCAGGAGGAGTTCGAGGCGCTGCTGGCCAAAGAGCGGGGCGGTGAACGCCTGCCGCTAGAGGCGAGGCAGCGGCTGCAGGAGTTGCTGTTGGAGCTGAAACGCTGACCGGGGGATTGAGACCGGCGGATTGATTTTCCGTTTTGCATCCCCATGTTAGGGAGCAGGCCGAGCGCTGTCAGCATAACCGATTAAACTAACACACCTGAGTGATCGAGCAAATGGGCCGTACTGGCGGGTTCGCACTGTTTCCCGCTATACTATTGGGCTTCATGAGTTTTCTCCACCCCAGCGCTTCAGGTGCTTCATTCTTCTTCGTCGAGATAGGGTTTCTATGGCTGGAAATGCGCAGCAGCAGTCACGTCTGAAGGAGTTGATCGCGCGTGGCAAGGAACAGGGCTACCTGACCTATGCCGAGGTCAACGACCATCTTCCCGAGGATATTGCCGATCCCGATCAGGTGGAAGACATCATCGGCATGATCAACGACATGGGTATCAGCGTCGTCGAGGAAGCGCCCGATGAAGATACCCTGATGATGTCCGATCACTCCGCCGACGAGTCGGCCGCCGAGGAGGCCGTGGCTGCCCTGGCGGCGGTGGAGAGCGACGTCGGCCGGACCACCGATCCGGTGCGCATGTACATGCGTGAAATGGGTACCGTGGAGCTGCTGACCCGCGAGGGCGAGATCGAGATTGCCAAGCGCATCGAGGAAGGCACCCGCGAGGTAATGTCGGCGCTGGCCTGGTTGCCCGGCGCGGTGGACTCGATTCTCGAGGCCTACGATGCCACCCAGGACGAAGAGGCGCCGGGACGATTGTCCGACCTCTTCTCCGGCTTCATCGATCCTGACGAAGGCATCCCCGGCGTGGCCGAGGCCGAGGTGCCCGAAGAGCTGGTGGGCGACGACAGCGACGCCGACGACGCCGATGCCGACGATGCCGACGATGACGAAGACGACGCTGACGCCAGCGAGGCGGAGGAGAGCACCGGCGGTCCCGATCCGGAAGAGGCGAGAGCGCGTTTCGAGCAGATCCGCGAGCAGAACGAGCTGGTGCGGGAAGCCCTGGCCAAGCATGGTCGTGGCAGCGAGCAGGCGCGGGTCGAGATGGATCGCCTGGCGGAACTGTTCTCGCCGATCAAGCTGGTGCCCAAGCACTTCGAGCGTCTGGTCGGTCAGGTGCGCATCAGCGTCGAGCAGATTCGCACCCAGGAAAAGGCGGTGATGCAGCTTTTCGTCAAGCTGGCCAAGGTGCCGCGCAAGAGCTTCATCAAGGCGTTTCCCGGCAACGAGTCGCGCCAGGAGTGGCTCGATGAATTCATTGCCGAGAATGCCAAGTTCGCCGAGCGCCTCGAGCCGCTGCGGGCCGACATTCAGCGTGCCCAGCGCCGCATCGCCTTCGAGGAGGAGATGGTGCAGCTGCCCGTGCCGGAGCTGAAGGAGATCAATCGTCGTCTTTCCATCGGCGAGGCCAAGGCGCGCCGGGCCAAGAAGGAGATGGTCGAGGCCAACCTGCGTCTGGTGATCTCCATCGCCAAGAAGTACACCAACCGCGGGCTGCAGTTCCTGGACCTGATCCAGGAGGGCAACATCGGTCTGATGAAGGCGGTGGACAAGTTCGAGTACCGCCGCGGCTACAAGTTCTCGACCTACGCCACCTGGTGGATTCGTCAGGCGATCACCCGCTCGATCGCCGATCAGGCGCGCACCATCCGGATTCCGGTGCACATGATCGAGACCATCAACAAGCTCAACCGCGTGTCGCGCCAGATGCTGCAGGAGATGGGTCGCGAGCCGACGCCGGAGGAGCTGGGCGAGCGTCTCGAGATGCCCGAGGACAAGGTGCGCAAGGTGCTCAAGATCGCCAAGGAGCCGATTTCCATGGAGACGCCCATCGGTGACGACGACGACTCGCACCTGGGCGACTTCATCGAGGACAGCACCATGCAGCTGCCGGTCGACCTGGCCACCGGCGAGGGCCTGATCGAGGCTACTCGCAACGTGCTCGGCGGGCTGACCGCCCGCGAGGCCAAGGTGCTGCGCATGCGTTTCGGTATCGACATGAACACCGATCACACCCTCGAGGAAGTCGGCAAGCAGTTCGACGTTACCCGTGAGCGGATTCGTCAGATCGAAGCCAAGGCGCTGCGCAAGCTGCGCCACCCGAGTCGCTCCGAACCGCTGCGCTCGTTCCTCGACGAGTAAGCGCAATCGTCCGATAGAAAGAACCGCGGCCCGAGGGCCGCGGTTTTTTTTCGGCCGCACCGGGGCAGTGCGGCGCGGCGCATGGGCTCGCTTAGAGCACGTAGTGGGTGGCCGAGCCCGGCCCTACCGGCAGGCCGAACAGGAACACCCAGGCGAAGAACAGCAGGCTCCAGCCGATCAGCATGAACAGGGTATAGGGCAGCATCAGCGCCACCAGGGTGCCGATGCCCAGGTCCTTACGGTAACGCGCGGCCACCGCCATGATCAGGCCGAAATAGCTCATCATCGGCGTGATCAGGTTGGTCACCGAGTCGCCGATGCGGTAGGCGGCCTGGATCACTTCCGGCGCATAGCCCATCAGCATCAGCATCGGCACGAAGATGGGCGCGGTGACTGCCCACTGCGCCGAGGCGCTGCCCAGCGACAGGTTGACGAAGGCGCACATCAGGATGAACAGGGCGAACAGCAGCGGGCCGCTCAGGCCAAGCGTCTGCAGCATGTCGGCGCCGGCCACGGCGATCACGGTGCCGAAATTGCTCCAGTTGAACAGTGCCACGAACTGGGCGGCAAAGAAGACCAGCACGATGTAGAGGCCGAGGCTGCTCATGCTGCGGGCCATGGCGTCGACGACGTCGCGGTCGCCGCGCATGGTGCCGGCAAGCCTGCCGTAGACGAAACCGAGCACGGAGAAGGAGACCGCCACGATCACCACGATGCCGCTGAGAAAGGGCGAGCCGCTGATGGCGCCGGTCTCGGGGTGACGCAGGATGCCGTTGGCGGGCACCACCATGACCGCCAGCAGCGCCACGATGGCCAGCGTGGCGAGTCCGGCCCCCTTGAGGGCGCGCTTCTCGGTGGTCGTAAGGCTCGCCATGCGCTGGCCGTCGATGTCATCCGTGGCGTAGGCGGCATCGAACTTGCCGAGCTTGGGCTCGACGATGCGTTCGGTCACCAGTCCACCGATCAGCGTGACGACGAAGGTGCTGACGATCATGAAGAACCAGTTGGCCTCGGCGCCCACGCTGTAGCTGGGGTCGAGCAGACGCGCGGCTTCCTGGGTGATGCCGGAGAGCAGCGGATCGACGGTGCCGATCAGCAGGTTGGCGCTGTAGCCGCCGGAAACGCCGCAGAAGGCGGCAGCGAGCCCGGCCAGCGGGTGGCGTCCCAGCGAATGGAAGATCATCGCTGCCAGCGGAATCAGCACCACGTAGCCGAGCTCGGCGGCCATGTTGGACATGATGCCGGCGAACACCACGGCATAGGTGACGATGCGTGGCGAGCGGTCCAGCACCAGCGCGCGCATGCTGGCCGAGAGCAGTCCCGAATGCTCGGCGACGCCCACGCCGAGCATGGCAACCAGTACCGTGCCCAGCGGAGCGAAGCCGGTGAAGTTGGCCACCATCTCGGTGATCAGGCGGCGTAACCCTTCTGCGTTGAGCAGTGAATTGACCGCGATGAGTTCGCCTTCGTTGGCAGGGCGCGGATCGGCGACCGATACGCCCAGGGCGCCGGCGATGCCGCTGGCGACCACCACGATGGCGCAGAGCAGGGCGAACAGGGTGACGGGGTGTGGCAGCAGATTGCCCAGCCACTCCACGCTGTCGAGGAAACGATGAAAGGCGCCTCGTTTCAGGCGCTCGCGATGAGGCAGAGTTGGCATTAGAAAATACTCTTTTAGTGCGATTTGATTAGTTGAAATTGTTGCCTTGAAGGCATGGCGCGGGACATTACTCTGATAATGACCGATCTGCAAACCCGTATCGCGGGCAGGGCCGGCCGCACCAGGCGCACCGGATCGAGCGGGGAGGGGGTGGGGCAGGTCAGGAGTGGGCAGTCACGTGGCGCTGGGCCTCTTCCACGATCCAGTCGTGCACGGCTGCAACGCGCCGGTCGTCCAGCGCACCGCTGGTGTGGACGATGCCGTAACGCTTGCCGGTGGGGATGCGGGAGGGGAACGGTGCGATCAGCGCCCCCGTCTTGAGCTCGTCGGTCAGCAGCGCCTGGCGCGCAATGGCCACGCCCATGCCGGCCACGGCCGCCTCCAGCGCCAGCCGGTGGCGATTGAATGTGTAGCCGCGGCGCACGTTGAGCGGCGGGGCCTCGATGGCCTGCAGGTAGTGCTCCCATTCGGCATAGGGGCTCCCGCCGCGCCAGGCGGTGATATCGTGCAGCAGCGGGTACCAGGCCAGATCCGCAGGCGCGGATAGCGGCGGGCGGCGACGCATCAGGCCGGGGGCGCAGACCGGGAAGATCACCTCTTCCATCAGCGGAGTGATGGCCAGGCCCGGATAGTGGCCGTCGTTGAGATCGATCGCCAGGTCGAACTCGCCTTCGCGCAGCGACAGGCTGCTGTCCTCGGCGATGACCTGCAGTTCGATGTCGGGGAAGCGGGCCTGTAGCCGCGGCAGGCGTGGCATCAGCCATTTGCTGAGAAACGCCGGCACGCTGCGCAGACGTATTACGCCGCTCATCACACCGCTGCGCAGACGCTTCACCTCGAGGCCGACCGACTGGTAGGCCTCGTCCACCACGGCGGCCAGCCGCTTGCCTTCCTCGGTGAGTTCCAGGCGTCGCGGCAGTCGACGAAAGAGCTTGAAACCGAGTCGCTCTTCCAACTGCTTGATCTGCTGACTCACCGCGCCGGTGGTGACGTGCAGCTCCTCGGCCGCCCGGGTGAACGAGAGGTGGCGTGCGCTGATGGCGAAGACTTTCAGCCAGGCGTGGGTTTGGGCGTGCAGCAGTCGGCTCATGCTTTAGTTTTGCTATAGCTGGAAGGAGTTATTCTCGGTTGCTCGGCGAGCTCTTCGACGTCAACCTTATGCCATACTTGCTTACAAGCAAACATGTTTTAGTCAGGCTGATCCATGGGCGACATGGTACGTGGCATGACTGACGACTTGCGAGGTGAATCATGGCCATCAGTGTGTTCGACCTGTTCAAGATCGGTATCGGTCCGTCCAGCTCTCATACCGTGGGGCCCATGCGGGCTGCCTATGACTTCGTCGAGGAGCTGCGACAGCGGGACCTGGTCGAGCGCGTGGCCCGTGTCGAGGTGAAACTGTTCGGCTCACTGAGTGCCACCGGCAAGGGCCACGCTACCGATCGCGCAGTGATCATGGGGCTGATGGGCGAACGCCCTGACCGGATCGATCCCGCCATCGTCACGCCCTGCATCGAAGAGCTGCTGGAAACCAACACGCTGATGCTGGACGGACGACTGGCGATCCCGTTCCTCTGGACTCGCGACCTGCAGTGGTACGAGGAGTGCCTGCCCTATCACCCCAATGCGATGACGCTGGTGGCGCACGGTCATAGCGAAGAGCTGTGGCGCAACACCTACTACTCGGTGGGTGGCGGCTTCGTCATCGACGAGGGGCAGGCCGAGCGCGGCGAGCTGGATCAGGACTCCACCGTGCTGCCTTACGACTTCAACTCCGCCGCCGAGCTGATGGCGCTGTGTCGCATGCATGACATGCGGATCAGCGAGCTGATGCTGGAGAACGAGAAGGCCTGGCGCAGCGAAGCCGAGATCCGCGACGGCCTGTGGCAGATCTGGCAGGCCATGCAGGCCTGCGTCGACAGAGGCTTGCAGCAGGAAGGCGTGCTTCCCGGCGGGCTCAACGTCAAGCGCCGTGCCGCCGCGCTGCATCGCCGTCTGCTGGCGACGCGCGACGACCAGAGCTTGATCGCTTCGACCTTCGGCGCCATGGACTGGGTCAACGTCTTCGCCCTGGCGGTGAACGAGGAGAACGCCGCCGGCGGGCGCATGGTCACGGCACCCACCAACGGGGCGGCCGGCATCATCCCGGCGGTTCTGCACTACTACATGAAGTTCCAGCCCGGCGCCTGCGAGCGCGACGTGGTCGATTTCCTGCTGGCCGCCGGGGCGGTGGGCATCCTGTGCAAGAAGAACGCTTCCATCTCCGGCGCCGAGGTGGGTTGTCAGGGCGAGGTCGGTTCGGCCTGCGCCATGGCTGCCGCCGGACTGGCCGAGGTGATGGGAGGCAGCGTGGCGCAGGTGGAGAATGCCGCCGAGATCGGCCTGGAGCACAACCTCGGGTTGACCTGCGACCCGGTGGGCGGCCTGGTTCAGGTGCCTTGCATCGAGCGCAACGCCATTGCCTCGGTCAAGGCGATCAATGCCGCCCAGATGTCGCTGCGCGGCGATGGCGAGCACTTCATCTCGCTCGACAAGGCGATTCGCACCATGCGCGATACCGGGCGCGACATGCAGGACAAGTACAAGGAGACCTCTCGCGGCGGTCTGGCGGTAAACGCCATCGAGTGCTGAAAGAGGTCGCCAAAACAGCCTCTTGGCTGTGATGATGCAGAACGTGACGCGATGCCCCGGTGGCATCGCGTTTTCGTTTGCAAGCTAATAAGGTGCGCTTCGCTATACGCCATTGGTCGAGTTCGACCCATGAACGGTTGCCCCGCGGTTGTGTCTCCTCTAGCTTACGTTAACGTAAAGGTTAGAAGTCTCGGGTTGAGCCAAGCATAGGTCTCAACCTTTACGACAACGACAACAAATCAGCATCGGGTCGCCGTGCGCGATCCAGAGAGGACGTCACATGACCCAGGAGTTCATACTGGAAACTCGCGGGTTGACCAAGCAGTTCCGCGGCTTCACCGCCGTGGACGATGTCAACCTGCAGGTCCGGGAGGGGCATATCCACGCCTTGATCGGTCCCAACGGCGCCGGCAAGACGACCGTCTTCAATCTCCTCACCAAGTTTCTGCCGCCGACCCGCGGCGAGATCCTCTATCGCGGCAAGCCGATCACCGGCATGAAGGCCAACGAGATCGCCCGCATGGGCATGGTGCGCTCCTTCCAGATCTCGGCGGTGTTCGCCCACATGACCGCGCTGGAGAACGTGCGCGTTGCGCTGCAGCGCCCCATCGGCACCTCCTTTCATTTCTGGAAGTCGGAGCGCACCCTCGACCACCTCAACGACCGCGCCATCGAGCTGCTCGATGAGGTCGGCCTGCGTGAATATGCCGACGTGCTGACGGTGGAAATGCCCTACGGGCGCAAGCGCGCGCTCGAAGTGGCCACGACCCTGGCCATGAATCCGACGCTGATGCTGCTCGACGAGCCGACCCAGGGCATGGGGGCGGAAGACGTCGACCGCATCGTCGCGCTGATCCGCCGCGTGGCCCAGGGCCGCACGGTGCTGATGGTGGAGCACAACCTCAGCGTGGTGAGCCGGCTGTGCGATCGCATCACCGTGCTGGCGCGCGGTGCCGTGCTGGCGGAAGGGGATTACCAGGCGGTCTCCGCCGACCCACGGGTGCGCGAGGCCTACATGGGTAGCGAGGCCGCGGCAGAGGAGGCCAGCGCATGAACCAGGTCGTCGAACAACCCGCACGCAGCGAATACAACGATCACGATGGCGCCGAGATGCTGCGCATCCGCGACCTGCATGCTTTCTACGGCGAGTCGCACATCCTTCACGGGGTCGACATGGAGGTGCGCCGCGGCGAGCTGGTGACGCTGCTGGGTCGCAACGGGGCGGGGCGCAGCACGACGCTCAAGGCGATCATGAGCATGGTCGGCCGGCGTACCGGTTCGATCATGATCAACGGCACCGAGACGGTCGGCATGAAGGCGCATCGCATACCGCGCCTGGGCATCGGCTACTGCCCCGAGGAGCGTGGCATCTTCGCCAGCCTCGACGTGGAAGAGAACCTGCTGCTGCCGCCCACCGTACGCTCGGGCGGCATGTCGATCGACGAGATCTACGAGATGTTCCCCAACCTGTACGAGCGGCGCCGCAGTCAGGGTACCCGGCTCTCGGGCGGAGAGCAGCAGATGCTGGCCATGGCGCGCATCCTGCGTACCGGCGCCCGCATGCTGCTGCTCGACGAGATTACCGAAGGGCTGGCACCGGTCATCGTGCAGAAACTGGCCGAGGTCCTGGTCAAGCTGCGTGACCGCGGGATGACCATCGTGCTGGTGGAGCAGAACTTCCGCTTCGCTGCACCGCTGGCCGACCGGCACTACGTCATGGAGCACGGGCGCATCATCGAGGAGATCAGTGCGGCTGAGCTGCCCGCCAAACGTGATCACCTCAACTCCCTGCTGGGGGTGTAGCCAACCAGGTAGCAGCAAGACCGGAGGTGGTGGTCGGTGCGTGTCGCCGGACCGCCTCCCGAAACTCGCCATCAAGGCACCGAGAAGAAGCACAACAGCAACTTTCGTAACCACGATGAAGCGCGACTCATCCACAGTGCGCGTCACAACAACAAGCTGCCCAACCGGGCTATGGAGACGAAAATGACCTTCATCAAGAAGACCCTCGCCAGCAGCGTTGCTCTTGCCGTCACCGCCGTCATGGCGACTGCCGCTCAGGCGGAGATCAGCGACGGCGAGATCCGTATCGGCTATCTGGCGGACATGTCCGGCACCTATCGCGACCTGGCCGGGCCCGGCGGTCTCGAAGCCCTGCGCATGGCGGTCGAAGATTTCGGCGGCAGCGTCAACGGCGCGCCCATCCAGGTGTTCAGCGCCGACGACCGTAACAGCGCCGATGTGGGTGCCAACACCGTGCGCGAGTGGATCGATACCCGCAACGTCGACATGGTGGCCGGCCTGGTGGCCTCCTCCGTGACCATCGCCGTCACCCGCGTGCTGGAAGAGAACAACAGCTTCGGCATCGTGTCCGCATCGGCTGCCTCCAGCATCACCAATGAGCACTGTACGCCCAACCACATTCACTGGGTCTACGACACCTATCCGCTGGCCAACGGTACCGCCCAGGCGGTGGTACAGCAGGGCGGCGACACCTGGTTCATGCTCACCGCCGACTACGCCTTCGGCCATGCCCTGGAGAGCGACGTGACCCGCGTGGTGGAAGAGAACGGTGGCCAGATCGTCGGCGGCGTGCGCCATCCGTTCCCCACCGACGATTTCTCTTCCTACATTCTTCAGGCTCAGGGCTCGGGCGCCAAGATCATCGGTCTGGCCAACGCCGGTGCCGATACCGTCAATGCCATCAACACCGCCAGCCAGTTCGGCGTGGTGGAGGCCGGGCAGCAGTTGGCCGGTCTGCTGGTGTTCCTCAACGACGTACATGCGATGGGGCTCGACGCCACCCAGGGGCTGCTGCTGACCACCGGCTGGTACTGGGACATGGACGATGAGGCACGTGAGTGGGCCGAGCGTTACTACGAGCGCGTGGGCCGCATGCCGACCATGGTTCAGGCCGGCATCTACTCCAGCACCTATCACTATCTGCAGGCAGTCGAGGCAACCGGCAGCGACGACCCGGCCACCGTGCGCGAGCACATGATGCGCCAGCCGATCCACGACTTCTTCGCCCGCAACGGCCGGCTGCGCGAGGATGGCCGCATGGTGCACGACATGTACCTGGCGCGCGTGAAGTCGCCCGAGGAGTCCACCCACGAGTGGGATCTCTACGAGATTCTCACCACCATTCCCGCCGAAGAGGCCTACCGCCCGCTCTCCGAAAGCCAGTGCAAGCTGGTGCAGAACTGAAGCGAGCAAGACCGGCGGCGGCTGCGGCCGCCGCCCCTCTGACGGCGAGGAGATCCTGACATGACGATGATATTCGGCGTGCCGTTGGCGGTGTTCATGGGCCAGCTTCTGTTGGGTCTGATCAACGGCGCCTTTTACGCCCTGCTGAGCCTCGGGCTGGCGGTGATCTTCGGCCTGCTGAAGATCGTCAACTTCGCCCATGGGGCCATGTACATGCTGGGGGCATTCGCCACCCTGCTGGGCATGCGCTACCTGGGCATCAATTACTGGGCGGCGCTGCTGCTGGCACCGCTCTTCGTGGGCCTGCTGGGGATGCTGATCGAGCGCGTGCTGCTGCGTCGCATCGGTCACCTGGACCATCTCTACGGCTTGCTGCTGACCTTCGGTCTGGCGCTGATCTTCGAGGGTACGCTGGTCAACTTCTTCGGTGTCTCCGGCGCGCGTTACCCCACCCCCGAGGCGCTGCAGGGCGGTTACCAGACCGGTTTCATGTTCCTGCCCAAGTATCGGGCCTGGGTGCTGCTGGCGGCGCTCGTCGTCTGCTTTGCCACCTGGTACATCATCGAGCGCACGCGTCTCGGCGCCTACCTGCGTGCGGGTACCGAGAACCCGGCGCTGATGCAGGCCTTCGGGGTCAACGTGCCGCTGCTGGTGACGCTGACCTACGGTTTCGGCGTGGCACTGGCGGCGTTCGCCGGGGTGCTGGCCGCACCGCTCTATCCGGTGTCGCCGACCATGGGCTCGAACCTGCTGATCGTGGTCTTCGCCGTGGTAGTCATCGGCGGCATGGGCTCCATTCTGGGGGCCATCGTCACCGGACTGGCCATGGGGCTGATAGAAGGCCTGACCAAGGTGTACTACCCCGAGGCGGCCAACACCGTGATCTTCCTGGTGATGATCCTGGTGCTGCTGCTCAGACCCGCCGGACTGTTCGGCAAGGAGGCATGACGACATGGCCACGACTCAAACGATGACGCCATCCATGAAGCGTGAGCGCCGCGCCAACCTGCGTCGCACTGCCTTCTACCTGGGGCTGATCGCCATCGGCCTGGTGGCACCCTTCTTCGCCTATCCGGTGTTTCTGATGAAGGTGCTGTGCTTTGCACTGTTCGCCTGCGCCTTCAATCTGCTGCTGGGCTACGCCGGGCTGCTCTCCTTCGGTCATGCGGCCTTCCTGGCCACCGGCGGCTACGTCACCGGCTATCTGCTGGCGAGCTACCCGGCGCTGACCCCCGAGCTGGGCATCCTCATCGGCACGGTCGCTGCCCTGGTGCTGGGGGCCGCGTTCGGTGCGCTGTCGATTCGCCGGCAGGGCATCTATTTCGCCATGGTCACGCTGGCGCTGGCACAGCTGATGTTCTTCTTCTACATCCAGGCGCCCTTCACCGGCGGTGAGGATGGCCTGCATGGCGTGCCGCGCGGTCACCTGTTCGGCGTCATCAGCCTGCGCAGCAATCTGGCGATGTACTACTTCGTCTTCGCCATCTTCCTGTTCGGCTTCGCGCTGATCCAGCGTGCCGTGCACTCGCCCTTCGGGCAGGTACTCAAGGCGATTCGCGAGAACGAGCCGCGTGCCGTGTCTCTTGGCTACAACGTCGACGCCTACAAGCTGGTGGCCTTCATCCTCTCTGCAGGCTTGGCCGGTCTGGCCGGTTCCACCAAGACGGTGGTGTTCCAGCTCGCTTCGCTGACCGATGCCCACTGGCACATGTCCGGCGAGGTGATTCTGATGACCCTGCTGGGTGGTGTCGGCACCCTGTTCGGTCCGGTGGTGGGCGCGGGGCTGGTGGTGAGCCTGCAGCATCTGCTGGCACAGTCGCCGCTGGGCAACTGGGTCGGCCCGATTCTCGGCGTCATCTTCGTGATCTGCGTGCTCAGCTTCCGCAGCGGTATCGTCGGCGAGGCGTTGAAGATGTACCGCAAGAACTTCAAGTGAAGGCCGTTGGCAAGACCTCTTCCTGGCGCCCTGTAGGGGCGCCTTTTTCATGGCGTTTCCGTGGCGCAGGCCTGCTCCAGCCGGGCGGGAAGATGCTCGACCAGGAAGTCGATGAACTGGCGTACCTTGGCAGCATGCTGGCGATGGCGCGGCATGACCGCCCATACCCCGGCGTCGCGGCATTGAAAGCGCGACAGCACTTCGATCAGCTCGCCGCTGGCGAGATAGGGCATGACGTAGTAATCGGGCAGCTGTGCCAGTCCGAGCCCCTTGAGGGCGGCATCGAGCAGCGCCGGCCCTGAATTGGCCTGCCAGGGGCCGCTCACGCGCACCTCGCGATGCAGGCCGTCGACATCGAAGCGCCACAGGTCGCGGGTGCCGATCAGGCAGCGATGATGTACCAGTTCCGCTATCGAATGAGGTTGCGACACGCCCTGGAAATAGCCGGGTGAGGCGACGACGTATTCGTGCCGCTCGCACAGCCGCCGTGCCACCAGCGTGGAGTCCTGCAGGGTGCCCATGCGAATGACCACGTCGTAGCCTTCGTCGATCACATCCACCTGACGGTTGGTCAGGTGCAGGCGCATCTCGAGCTGGGGGTGAAGGCTCAGGAAGTCGTTGACCAGAGGGGCGATGAAGCGTTCGCCGAAGGCGGTGGCGCAGCTGAGCTGAAGGACGCCGTGAGGCTTTTCCTGCAGGCTCTGCAGGGCAGCTTCGGCTTCGCGGAAGCCGTCCAGCAGCTCACGGCAGCGAGCATAGTAGCGCTCTCCGGCATCGGTCAGGTGGATCTGACGCGTGGTGCGGTAGAGCACCGGCAACCCCAGCTCCTGTTCGAGCTGGGCCACCTGGCGGCTGATATGCGAGTTCGAGACATGAAGCTGGCGGGCCGCGGCGGCAAAGGTGCCCAGCTTGACCACTTCCACGAAGGCTTCGATACCGTCCCAATGAGCCATGAGTGCACCGTGAATTATTGCACAGCAGGAATAATGTTGTGTCGCTGTTTCAGTATCATCATAGCGCCTGACGCACCTAGACTGATAGAGATCGTTACACACTGGATCGCCAAACCATCAGGAGAAAGGTATGAAGTCGCGTGCCGCCGTTGCGCTGGAAGCGGGCAAGCCCCTCGAACTCACCGAGATCGACGTCCAGGATCCCAGGGCCGGTGAGGTGCTGGTACGGATCAAGGCCACCAGCGTGTGCCACACCGACGCCTTCACCCTCTCCGGCGCCGACCCCGAAGGGCTGTTCCCCTCGGTGCTGGGTCATGAGGGCGCCGGCATCGTCGAGGCAGTGGGCGAAGGGGTGACCAGCCTCAAGCCCGGCGATCACGTCATTCCGCTGTATACCGCCGAGTGCGGCAAGTGCAAGTTCTGCCGC